>Ga0182021_10000006_pt1 | contig 201201 bp, 188 predicted proteins | sample 612E3MmetaG_FD_120493 | JGI IMG/M metagenome (GOLD analysis project Ga0182021, IMG submission 120493) | Permafrost microbial communities from Stordalen Mire, Sweden - 612E3M metaG (Illumina Assembly) | ecosystem: Environmental > Terrestrial > Soil > Wetlands > Permafrost | place: Sweden... | reverse complement strand
TTGATGGCTCGGACGCCGTTTCAATTTGGGGGCTTGGCTGATTCGCTTGTTGAGAAACGGTTTTTTTGTGAAAAGTTTTATATAAAATAAGGCTGATTATCAAGACCACAGCGGCGGCCAAAATTGTTCCGGCGTAAAATTTTTTCTTTCTGGAATCAATCTCGGAAAGACGGCCGGCGAAATATCGGGAATGTCCCGTTATTTTTTCAACCAAATGGCCAGGTTTTATTTTTCCGCGAAATAGGAAGAACATCTTTTCTTTGACTTTCAAGCGGCGGACGAATTCGGCCGATTTTCGCAAAAAAGACCTCATGAATTTCAATGAGGCGGAAGACAAGCCTTTGAGCGAAGAAAATATTTTCGAACCAGAAGAAACATTTTGAGTTCCTTTTATTTCTTCCTTTATATATAGGTCTCTTTGTCTTTCTTTGAGCGGTGGCATTATTATTTCGGATAATACCGGAGACTCCCGTTTGGGAGCTGGGGAGAATGGTGGGGCTATTTTTTTTGTCTCGCTTAGCGAAGGCAGATCAGCCACGTTTTCGGAACGGGTCTGCCGCGTCCGGCTTGAATCGAAGCGAGCCATGATCTCATCCTGATCGAGCAAATCAATGATTATCGCGCCTCCGAGCTCCGTATTGGCATGAAGAGACGCCTCAACAAGGCCGGGGAATTCTTCCCGCGAAAAACGGGCGGCATTATGGCGCAATTCGTCCGGTGAAAAAATATCCAACAAATCGGAAGTGGTGAAAATTATCTTATCGCCTTTTTCTATTTTTCCGCTTGAGATATCGGTAAAAGTCTTAAGGGGATGAGGCTCGGCAGTTTTTCCTTCGTCGAGATCTTGGCTGATCTGGGCGATCTGCCCTGAACGGATCAGGAATACGGAAGTTTCTCCAAGATGAGCAAAATGGAGGTTATTTTTCTCGATCACTCCGCCCGCGAAACTTATTTTTCCCGCCCAACTGATGGATCCGTGGCGGGCCAGTTCGGCCAGCGCGAGATTGGCTTTTCGGAGGCTGGCTTCAAAACTTTCTTCAGCGGATCGTTCGGGCCGGCTGAAGTATTCTTTTTTTATTACGGAAGTGAGCAAGTTTACGATATAAGAAGAATCTGAGGACAGATCCAGGATCTTAAATATTCCAAAAAGAGTTCCCATCCTTTCCTGTTCAAAATTTTCCGGAGACAGCACGAACACTGTCCCATAGGGAGCCAGCTCTTTTTTTGAACAAATTAGTATTTCCCGGAATATTGGTTCAGGGTAGCCGTTTTTCTTCTTTTTGCCGAGAGTCGCCATATTTTTGAATTATGTCCAGTATAAGGAGAATACGGGAAAATATCAACTAACTGGACATTTTCCGCCGAAAAGAATATACTGAAAGCGATTTCCAGGCTAAAAATTAAGATATTCAAGAATATGTCTGAGATATTTTCCCAGCTTTTTGATTCCCGCACACGGGCTCGCCTTATGAAGTTTTTTATGCTCAACGACAGGCACGACTTTTCGGTGGCGGAAATTGTCAAAAAAAATAAATTGACTTCTCAACAAGTGGCCGGAGAACTGACTCGAATGGAAAGGATGAGAATGATCCTTCCGCGCCTCAAGAAAGGAAAAAAATATTATCGGACCAACGAAGAGTTCATTTTTTATCCGGAACTCAAAAGCTTGGTCGTAAAATCAAACACCTTGCCGGAATGCCGGAGCCTTGGCCGCATCAAAGGCCTTGGGAAAATAAAACTGGCGCTTATTTCGGGCGTTTTTCTCAATTACCCAAAGAGCCAGAGCGACCTTCTCATCATTGGTGACGAATTGAGCCGGGCCAAGCTCAAGCACCTTCTCGAGAGCCTGGAGGCTGAAGTGGGAAAAGAGATCAATTATTCCGTGATGAATTCTGAAGAATTCAAATACCGTACCGATATGCTGGACAAATTCATTATGGATTTCCTCGAAAGTCCTTATGAGGAAATAATCTGCAAAGTTTCTAATTTAAGGGAAATCGCGAATAGAAGACATAAATAAAAGATTTATTTTCTTGTCACCCTGGCCACCGCTTTCACAATGATAAACTCCGGCCGGGATCTAGCTACATATTTTATTTTCTGGATCCTGCATCAAGTGCTGATGACAAAAAGAGCAAGGCTTATATCCCAAAAATAATGTCATTATTCTACTTTATAATAATCATTCTCGTAGCTATAGTCCTTGCACTTGCAGGGTTTGTTTTTTCTTTAAAAAGAATGTTTGGTAAGTGGATGAAGCAATTAGTAGAGGAAAACGCAGATAAAACTATGAGTATGAGCAAGGAAATTCTTTCATTGGAAAGAGAGAGAATGGGCGAGGAAATCAAATTTGAAAAAGAAAATATGTCCGAGAAAATGGCTTCCAGCAAGGAGTATATGGACAATAAAAAAGATGTAATAAAAGATCTGGTTGAAAAAATATCTCAGGATCTCGAAAAGAGCCAGAAAAAATCAGAAGAAACGAAGACGGAATTAAACACACTTAAAACAGTTATAGAAGAGCATAAAATTGCAACGGGCGGACTGAAGGAGGCAACGGACCATTTGAAAAATATTCTATCGAATAATCAGCTACGAGGTAAATATGGCGAGGAAGTGGCCGAAGACCTTTTGAAATCAGTAGGCTTTGTTAAGGGCCAGCATTATGCAGTAAATATTGAACAGGACACCGTTACTACAAGACCGGATTTCACCATGTTTCTTCCGGATAAGACGAGAATGAACATAGACGCTAAATTTCCTTTTCAATCATTGGTGAGATACCAAGAAGCTAAGTCGGAACTGGAGAAAAACCGTTATTTAAGGGAATTTACAACTGATGTCAAACAAAAGGTTAAGCAGGTTGCCACTCGAGATTATATTAACCCAGAGGAGAATACCGTTGATTTTGTGATTCTTTTTGTTCCGAATGAAATGATATTCAGTTTTATTTATGATAAGTTGCATGAGGTCTGGAATGACGCGATGAAACAAAAAGTTATATTGGCGGGTCCATTCAGCTTCACAGCAATTCTAAGGATGGTATTCCAGTCATATAAAAATTTTTCATATCAAAAAAATTTACACTCTATTATTAAATTGATCAATTCGTTTACAAAAGAGTATGAAAGTTTTAGTAGTGAGTTGGACACTCTCGGCAAAAGAATTCAATCGGTTGAGTCACAATATAATACTGTTTCCGTTACTCGAACGAAAAAATTGACCAGCGTTGTGGAGAAAATTAAGAGCGAGGATATTCTTCTTGAAACTAAAAATAGCGAATTAATCGAGTAAATCTCAGTGATTGAACAATGGAAAACAAATTTTAGGGAGAAAGCCAAATCTTTTTTTTGGCATGGATATTGGACCGATCCGGTGATATTTTTTTCTTTGGTTTTGGCAATTTTGGCGAACCTCGGAATCTGGGCAGCGCTTCACTTTACGGTTATTGCGACCGATCAGCCGATCATTCTCCACTATAATGTTTATTTTGGCGTTGATTCCATAGGAGACTGGCGAAATATTTTCGTTATGCCGGCTATAGCGATCCTGATCTTTTTGGTCAATCTGATCCTCTCCCGTTTTTTTTATTATAAAGAGCGTCTGGTTTCCTATCTCTTCGCGGGCATGGGACTTCTTGCCCAGCTTCTTATGGCGGTTGGCGTGATCAGCGTGATAATAATAAATTTTTAAACTGCGCAATGAACAATTTCCATTATCCCGATCCGCGCACAACCGATCCGAGAGAACGCCGCTGGCAGAGATTTTTTGAAGTGATACCCGGTATCATCGCCTGGTTCACTCTTCTTGGCATGTTCATATTTTCTTTTCTTGTTCCGCTCTGGGTGGCTGTTTTTATCATTGCCTTTGATATTTATTGGCTTTATCGCACGATCTATATTTCCGCTTATTCGATAGTCGCCTTTCGAAAAATGAAACGCCATGAGAGAATAAACTGGTTTGAAGTTTGCCAAAAGATCATCGAACCGGAAAAATATTGGAAAGAGGTTTCAGAGGAGGCGCAAAATGCAAAAAGAGCCTGCCGAAAAAAGCGCTGGAAATTGTTCTCGGAAGAAAAAAGAATGTGTAAGAAAAAATTAGGCACTATTCTGGAACTCCGAAAAGAAATAGGCGAAGTCCTCAAAAGGGACCCAAAAAAAATGTTTCGCTGGGAGGAAGTTTATCATGTCGTGATGCTTCCGACCGCCAACGAGGGGGTGGAAATAATCGAGCCGGCTATCCAAGCGTTGGTTGATTCTGATTACCCAAATGACAAATTCATTGTACTTTTTGCGACGGAAGAAAGAGAAGACAGGGAAAAAAGAGAAAATAAAGTGAACTATCTCAAAAATAAATTTGGAAAAACTTTTCTTGATTTTATCGTAACGGTTCATCGAGTGGCGCCGGGAGAAATGAAAATGAAATCGTCAAACACGACTTTTGCCGCGAAAGAGCTCAAAAAATATCTGGAAGAAAAAAATATTCCGTTTGAAAAAGTGATCCTTTCCAATTTTGATTGCGACACCTGCGTCCATCCCCAGTATTTTGCGGCTCTTACTTTCAGATATATTACCGAGCCGAAGCGGCTCAACTTTGCCTACCAACCTCTTCCGATGTACCACAACAATATTTGGGACACGAATGCCTTTGTCCGAATTATTGTGACCGGCTCATCCTTTTGGCATATGGTGGAGGCGATGCGGCCGGAGCATATGGTGACATTTTCTTCCCATTCAGAAGCTTTCCAGACGATCGTGAATGTCGATTATTGGCCGGTAAACGTGATCTCGGAGGATAGCGTTATTTTTTGGAAAGCCTATACCTACTTCAACGGTGATTACGAGGTAAAGCCGATCTATCTGCCGGTGTCACTTGATGCCGTTTTGGCGAGTACCTATTGGCAGACCATTGTCAATCAGTATAAGCAGAAAAGAAGGTGGGCCTATGGAATAGAAAATTTTGCCTTGCTTGGAAGGGCGTTTTTAGGAAATAAAAAAATAGGCTGGGGGAAAAAGATCCGCCATCTTTTCATAATGCTGGAGGGTCATTGGTCGTGGGCGACAAACTCTTTCATTATCGCTCTTCTCGGGTGGCTGCCGGTGATCATCGGCGGACATGAATTCAATCAAAGCGTTTTGGCCCATAATCTGCCTTATCTCACGAGGTATCTCATGAACGCAGCCCTTATCGGGCTTATCGTTTCCATGTTTTTGAGCCTAATGTTGCTTCCTCCGCGTCCGGCCAGATATTCCCGAAAGAAATATATCTACATGTTTCTTCAGTGGTTTCTAGTCCCGATCACCGCACCTTTTCTCGGTGCTATGCCGGCTGTCGATTCCCAGACCCGAATCCTGCTTGGTAAATATTTCGGTGAATTTTGGGTGACGGAAAAAGTTAGGAAAAAGTAAATGGAGAAATATTTATTGCCCTTTTTTTATTCCTTTGCCTTATCAATACTGCTGATCTCTTTTTTGTTGTGGATCGGCAAAAAGCAAAGCTTGCAGGCGATCAAGCGCTTTGGCGGAGTGGCGGTGATCCTTGTCTTTGTTTTGTTGGTCATATTCAACAAGGACCTGGTAATGACCAAACCAATTCTGGGAATATTGGCCGGCGGGATATTAATTCTCATACTTGGCCTTTGGGACGACATAAAAAGCCTTAATTGGAAAACACAGCTGCTCTTTCAAATAGCAGTTGCTCTTACGGCCATTTCCTTTGGTGTAAAGAGCGGATATATTTCCAATCCTTTTGGAAGCGCCGTTAATCTTGAAAATCCGCTGGTATATTTACCCATATTTACTTTATATTTTTTACTTTTCATCAATTCGCTCAACTGGCTGGACGGGATCGACGGATTGAGCGGCAGCGTATCCTTGGTGGTGCTTGGGACGATCTTTCTCTTGAGCTTTAAGCCCGAAGTAAACCAGCCGGCAACAGCCATTTTAAGCGCTATTTCCGGCGGGGCGGTACTGGGATTTCTGGTTTTAAACTGGAGTCCTGCCAAGATCTTGGCAGGGACAACCGGTGCCTGGTTTTTCGGATTTATTCTAGCCAGTCTTTCTATTTTTGCCGGAGCAAAGATCGCCACGGTTCTGATGGTGGCGATCATTCCCATTCTGGATTTTATGAGGGTCATCTGGGAAAGATATCGGGCGGGCCAGCCGATATTTTTAGCGGATAAGGACAGACATCTTCATTTCAGGCTCTTGAAAACGGGATTTAGGGAAAAGAGTGTAGTATTTTTCGTTTGTTCGGCCAGCCTGTTGATCGGAGCGGCGGCTCTTTATTTGAAAGCATCGGGAAAATTAGCTATAATGGCACTGGTGATCATAATTTATTCATTTTTCTTTATTGTATGGCCAAAAAAACAAAAATTATAATATTCTCGTCTTTGATACTGTTTGGGATAATATTGATTTTTTTGAATTACATGTTCAGCGAGATTTATTCAACTTCTGGCAATCCGATCAAGAAAGTTTATTTCAAGAACACTTTTATCAAGGCGGAGGTGGTGAGCGATCAAAAAAAAATAGAAATGGGCCTTGGGGGGAGAAAGGATCTTCCGGAAGGAAGAGGAATGCTCTTTTTGATGCCCAAAGCGGATTATTTGCGCTTTTGGATGAAGGGAATGCAATTTTCGATCGACATAATCTGGATCGAGCAGGGCCGGGTTGTCGGGTGCGAGAAAAATATTTCTCCCAAAGACGAGCGAATATTTACTTCGCCGACCATGGCAGGCCTTGTGCTTGAGACGCCGGCTGGTTTTTGCGACAAATATAACATTTCTGTCAACGATGCGATAGTAATACGGTAGTTTACGAAGACGAACAGGATCTAACGGGTCAGGCTTGCCTAAATAAAAGCCTTTTGCTAGACTGCTAGCGCTAAGTTGTAAGAAACTTTATTTATGAAAGAATCAATGGTTAAGTTTATAAAGAAAATCAGGGTAAATGAGAAATCTATCAATTTTCTGCTTATTTTCATTTTAGGTTTTCTGGTTGGGGTGGCAGTAAAAACGGAGGCAAAAAAGAGGATAACCATAGGCTATAATGATTACCAGGTTAGCGGATTGAAACAGGGATTTGATCTGATGAATAAAACCGCGCAACCGGCAGCAAGCAATACTCCGCCTCAGTCCGATAATGGCGCTAGTGGCAATCCCGACAATGGCAATAGCGGAAATGTCCCACCGCAATAAAACAGAATTTTAAGATAATGAATATTAAGCTTTAATTATTTGAAAATGGACGAAAAAAAAGAGGAAAAAGTGGCATCTGACATGCCGATCGAAAAAAAGGAGGAAGAAAAAAATTCTGTAGCAAAAGAAAAAAACGAACAACCATCGAAAAAGAAGTTAAAAAACTATGTTTCGATCATTATTCTGCTCGCCGGGCTTCTCGTAGGCAGCATTTTTGTCGACGTGGCGCAATTTTTCAGCCATCAGGGAGTATCTCCCCGCGTCCTCAGGGATCTGGACATCTTTCCTTTTGAAGGAAAAACTTGGGTAGCCTTTAATGAGCCGGTAGTGAACGTCCAGGTGGTAACTGACAGTAAATGTGAAGCTTGCGACCCGACCGAACCGCTCAAGTGGCTGAAGCGCGTTATGCCGACACTTCTCGCAAAAAAAGTGGAAATTGACTCTACGGAGGGGAAAAGCTTAGTTTCCCAGTTCAAGATAAAAAATATTCCTTCTTTTATATTTGACGAAAGCGTGACAAAGACCGATGTTTATTCACAGGCTCAGGCAATTTTCTCGAAAGAGGGGAACAATTACTTGATGGACACGAATCAAGTTGGGATCAAGCCAGGGAAATTCCTGGAAACTCCAACGGCCTCTGATGATGACGCCCAAGTCGGTCCGAAAGATGCAAAGGTCAAGATGATTCTCTTCAGCGATTTTCAGTGCCCTTATTGCAAAACTTTTTATGACACGTTTAAGCAGGCAACCAAGGATTACGGTGACCGGGTATTGTTCGTCTTCAAACATGTTCCGCTTGATTTTCACAAGCAAGCTATGAACGCGGCGATGGCGGGAGAATGCGCCCAGGAGCAGGGAAAGTTTTGGGTAATGTCGGACAAGCTTTATGCGGCCCAAGCCGATTGGAGCAATACCGACGGAACGGCGAAATTCAAAACATACGCGGCACAGCTTGGCCTGAATGCAGCAACGTTCAATAAGTGTATGGATGATTCCAAATATAAGGATAAAATAGCAGCCGATCAGGCCGAGGCTCAGAATTTTGGAATTTCCGGCACACCCTCCTTCTTTGTGGACGACCAGTTTTTCGGCGGTCTTGTTACTTATGACCAATTAAAGAAAACTCTGGACGGAGAGCTGGCTAAATAGTTTTTAGCCAAAATCTTTATCGAAACTCGGCTTCTTGTTTGAAGCCGAGTTTTTTTATGCTATAATGTCTTTATGAATCCCGTTAGAAATTTTTTAGATGGAATTTTTAAGCGGGATTCTATAAATTATTTCTAACAGGATGAAACTCGACAAGAAAATTTTCGAAATTATTTTTCACGCGCGGGGAGGGCAGGGAGCGAAAACCGCGGCCGAGCTCTTGGCGCAGGCGGCGCTTCGGGAGGGGAAATTTGTCCAGGCTTTTCCAGATTTCGGACCGGAAAGGAGCGGCGCGCCAATGAAAACATATGTCCGTATTTCCGACGAACCGATCAAGACGCACGAGCCGGTAGTCGATCCGGATATGGTGGCCGTGCTCGACGAAACGCTTTTGGGAGTGATCGAAATTTCCAAAAACCTGGATGAAAATGAGAGTTTGATAGTGAACACTACCAGGGATAGAGAAACTGTTTCCCGCGAGACGGGCTATGTCGGCAATATTTATCCGATTGACGCTCTCGGCCTTTCAATGGAAGTTATCGGCGAACCGCGGCCGAACACGGCTATTCTCGGGAAAATAATAAAGGTCACGGAAGCTGTCAGGCTGGAAAGCGTGACGGATGTTTTCCGGGAAAAATATATTGATAAGATCGGTGCGGAAAAAACTGACAAGAACGTGGCGGCGATCGAAAAAGCGTACGATAGCTTATAATACTTAGTATTTAATATTTTTTATGAATGAGGCTTGGAAAAATATTGAGGAAGGCGCCGTGATAAAACACGATATTACCAAGTCGCCTCGCACGGGTGATTGGCGGTATATGAAACCGGAAATAAAGAAGGCCGAGTGCATCGGATGCGGTCAATGTTTTTCGGTTTGTCCCGAAGCGGCCATTGATTTTGACGCGGAAAAAAAAGCCGATATAGATTACGATTTTTGCAAAGGCTGCGGAGTCTGCGCGACAGTCTGTCCCAAGAAAGCGATAATTATGCAGAAAAATTAAAATAATGGCCGAAAAGAATAAAAATTTAGCTTTGACCGGGGGCGCTGCTGCGGCCGAAGCCTTGAAACAGATCGATCCAGACGTGATGCCGGTCTATCCGATCACACCTCAAACGCCGATCATTGAAACTTTTGCGAAATTTGTGGCCGATGGAGAGGCGGACACGGTTATGATCGAGGTGGAGTCGGAACACAGTGCGATGAGCGCGGCGGTGGGCGCCGAGGCGGCCGGAGCGCGTGCGATGACTGCTTCCAGTTCACAGGGGATTATGCTAATGGCGGAAATACTGCCGATTGCGTCGGGTATGCGGTTGCCAATTTTGATGCTCGTGAGCGCGCGGGCAATTTCGGCGCCGATAAACATTCATGGAGACCATCAAGATGTGATGGCAGTGCGCGATCTGGGATGGATACAGATTTTTTCCGAAAACGCGCAAGAAGTCTATGACAATACTTTCATTGCCTTGAAACTGGCGGAAAAAGTGCGGCTTCCTGTCATGGTCATCATGGACGGTTTTCAAACTTCGCATAGCGTGGAAAATTTGGAAATTTTGGAGAATGCAGTTGCGAAAAATTTCGCGGGAGTTTATAAGCCAAAAAATTATCTATTGAATTTTGACGAGCCAAAAACTTTCGGTCCGGTTTCTCTTCCTAACTCATATTTTGAATTTAAAAGAGCGGAGATTGAAGCCATGGACGGGGTGATCGGAGAAATCGGGAAAATATTTAATGATTACGGAAACATTAGCGGAAGATCTTATGATGTTTTTGAGGGTTATAGACTTGATGATGCGGAAAAAGCGATCGTGGTTGCGGGATCAACCGCCGGAACGGCGAAAGTCGCAGTCGATGAATTGCGCGAAATTGGCGAAAAAGTGGGATTACTCAAAATAAAGCTGTTCCGCCCATTTCCATACGAACAAATTGCCATGGCACTTAAAAATGTGAAAAATATCGCAGTTTTTGATCGAACCATGCCGCTTGGATCGACAGCTCCGCTGCACGGCGAAATAATCCAAATTCTAAGTACGATACCCAACAAAAAATATACCGTGCAATCCTGTATCTATGGCTTAGGCGGCCGGGAAATTTTCAAAGAAGATATAAAAAAGGTTTTTGAAGATTTGGACAAAGACGAAGTCGAAGTGATAAAATATATCGGTTTGAAATAAAATGAATAAAGAATTAACAGCAAAACTGGCTCCTGGTCATTCTACTTGCGCCGGATGCGGCATTCCTGCCATTGTGAGGACGGTTCTCGGCGCGACGGACGATCCGGTGGTGGTCGTTAATGCTACTGGATGTCTTGAAGTGACCTCGACTCTTTATCCCTATTCTGCGTGGAAAGTGCCCTGGATCCACAACGCCTTTGAGAACGCGGCGGCCACGGCAGCGGGAGTTAACGCGGCGGTAAAATCACTAAGGAAGAAGAATAAAATTTCGGTGAACAAGAAAATAAAGATCGTTGTTTTTGGCGGCGACGGGGGAACCTATGACATCGGACTTCAAAGCCTGTCCGGCGCATTGGAACGCCAGCATGATTTTTTATATGTTTGTTACGACAACGGAGCCTATATGAATACCGGCGGGCAAAGAAGTGGCGCAACGCCATATGGAGCGGACACAGAAACGACACCGGCGGGAAAAAACAGCTTTGGAAAAACAGAGAAGCGCAAGGATCTGATGTCGATCGTCATCGCACACCACATCAAATACGCAGCGCAAGCCAATGTCTCATATCTTCCGGATCTGGCTAAAAAAGCCAAAAAAGCTCTCGAAATGGAAGGTCCAAGATTCTTGCTGGTCCTCCAGCCCTGCACAAATTTGTGGAAATTTCCCACTTCGCAATACGTAAATATTGGAAAGTTGGCGACTGAAACCAATTTCTGGCCGCTTTGGGAATATGAAGATAGGAAATATAAGATAAACTGGGCAACCGAAGATCCAAAGGTGCTTCCCGAATTTTTGAAGACACAAGGGCGATTCAAACATCTTTTCAAACCTGGAAATGAAAAAGTGATTGCCGAGATGCAGAAAGAAGTGGATGAAAACTGGAAAAAACTGGTGAACTTGGCGGAGGTATAAGTTTGCGACAGTTATATTGAAATAATTTATTATTTTATCTCGTAATAAATAAACGAAACATATGCCAAAACCCATAGTAAACGAGGAACTTTGCATCGGTTGCGGAACCTGCGAAGCTCTTTGCCCGAAAGTTTTCAAAGTCGAAGACGGAAAATCGCATGTGATCGCTGAGGATTGCGTCGATTGCGATTGCGCGGAAGTGGTCTCAAGCTGTCCAGTGAACGCGATATCATTAGGATAATTCTATAAATTCTTAACGTTACTTGTCATTCTCCATATAGCACTGGGCGGATTCGTCTTTAGAGGAAAGTGCGGGATGAGAATAAAAAAAATATGAATGATCAAGAAAAGCCATTTTTGCAAAAAGAAAACAAAACCAATTACGGCAAGATCATCATTGTAGTTGTGATCGTTTCGTTCCTCATGTCCTCTTTTTTCGGGGCTGTTTTTGGCTTTATGGCGGCCGGAATCGGGCAAGGGAAGATCTTTTCCAAAATAAGCGGTGAATTTTCCAAACTTACCGGGCAGAAAAACATTGTGCCAGGACAAGGAATGGCCAGCAGCGGACAGACGATCAACGTCCCTGACGAAGAATCAGCTGTTATAAAAGCGGTCGACAAGACCTCACCATCCGTTGTCAGCATCATAATCTCGAAAGATGTCTCCAAGATCCAAAATTCATTTCAGGATCCTTTCGGATTCGATCCGTTCTTCGACCCTTTTGGTTCGGGAAACAATAGTGGTCAAAATGGTCAGGGCGGACAAGAAGGAACCCAAAGACAGGAAATTGGCGGCGGGTCAGGATTTATTGTTTCAGGCGACGGACTGGTCGCCACAAATAAGCACGTTGTTTCGGATCAAAGCGCCAGCTATACGGTGATGACCAACGACGGAAAAAAATTTGACGCCAAAGTGCTGGCGATCGATCCGGTAAATGATGTCGCGATTCTCAAAATAGACGCTGCCAATTTGCCAGTTCTGGACCTGGGCGATTCAGCGAATCTCAAAATCGGCCAAACTGTCATTGCCATCGGCAATTCTTTGGGAGAATTCAGAAACACAGTGAGCAAGGGAATAATTTCCGGACTGAAGAGGAATGTCACGGCCGGATCAGGACTAGGCGATTCAGAAAATCTTTCCGAAGTAATCCAAACGGACGCGGCCATTAATCCGGGAAATTCGGGCGGACCACTGCTTGATATTATGGGCAAAGTGATCGGAGTGAATGTGGCCATGGCTCAAGGGGCGCAGAACGTGGGTTTTGCCTTGCCAATTGATATAATCAAAAAAGACATTGACAGTGTGAAGTCCCAAGGAAAGATCGTGCAGCCATATATCGGCGTGCGCTATGTGCCGGTTACAAAGGATATTCAAACGCAGAACAATCTTCCCTTTGATTACGGCGCGCTGGTCTTGCGGGGCCAAAAAATCACGGATTTTGCTGTTGCTCCGGGAAGTCCGGCCGATAAAGCAGGGATAGTGGAAAATGATATTATCCTTGAGATAAACGGAACGAAGATCGACGACACTCATCAGCTCAGCGATCAAATCGCCAAATTCAGCGTTGGCGACACCATCACCCTCAAAATTTGGGATAAAGGTCAGGAAAAAACGGTGCAAGTAAAGCTTGAGGAAAGGAAATAGCCACCCTGACGGGTGATATCAAGTATTTAATATTTTTTAGCAAAAGCGATTTTTTAAATCGCTTTTGTTTTTAATATCTCATTTTTTCAGTTATAATTTAGACATGTCAAAACTAATATATAATCTGACGCCAGAGGAGGTTTTCAATAAATTCTCAACTTCTGTTATTAATGGGCTTTCAGACGAAGAAGCAAAAGAAAGACTTCAAAAATACGGGCCGAATAAAATCGAAGAAAAAGAAAATTGGAGATGGATCAAGCTGGCTCTTCATCAGTTCAATGACGCGCTGGTTTGGATTTTGCTGGTGGCGGCAGGTTTGGCGCTCATTTTCGGCGAAATGCGCGACGTGACGATAATTTTGATCATTGTTCTTATCAATGCCATAATCGGATTTTTTCAGGAATGGAAAGCCGAAAGAATCCTCGACCGCATCAAAATCTTAACTTCGGACAAAGCGACAATTTTTCGCGGCGGGGAAAAGAAAGAGCTTGACGCCAGCGAAATTGTGCCCGGCGACATAATTTTTGTTTCAGCCGGAGATAAGGTTCCGGCAGACGGATATATCCTGGAAAGCTACAGCCTAAGAACAAATACTTTTATATTTACCGGAGAGTCAAAGCCGGAAAAAAAGGAAGCGAAAGTGATCAAGGAAAATAATCTTTCAATTGCCGATGTTGACAATATGCTTTTTATGGGAGAAACCATTGTCACCGGCGAAGCGACGTTTGCGGCGACGGGGACCGGAATGCAGACAGAGCTTGGGAAGATCGCGAATCTTACTCAAGAGATAAAAGAGGGACTGACGCCTCTTCAGAAAAAAATGAGAACACTGGGTAGGGAAGTGACGGTTCTGGCGCTTCTCATTGCGGCGGTCGTGCTGGTCGCCGGCAGTTTCTATAAACTTTCCTGGTACCAGAATTTTCTTTTTGCTTTGGCGGTAGCGGTAGCGGTCGTTCCGGAAGGCTTGCCGGCGGCGTTTTCAGTGGCGCTTTCTATCGGGATGCGAAAACTGCTCAAAGTCAATGTGTTGGCCAAGAAATTGATCGCGGTCGAAACGCTCGGATCGGTCAATGTGATATGCACGGACAAAACCGGGACAATCACCAAGAACGAGTTAATGGTCACCAGAATCGAGTTGGGAGGGAAGATCATCGAAGTTGACGGGGAAGGATATGCACCGGTCGGCCAATTTTCGCAGGAGGGTAGGCCGGTTGAACCGCGGAAAATCAAGAATCTCGATCTTCTTTTCAAGATCGGCGCGCTTTGCAACGATGCCAGTCTGACTCAGGAAGGAGGAAATTATAAAATTATTGGTGATCCGACGGAAGGCGCTTTGATCGTCGCAGCCAGAAAGTTTAATAATAAAGAAAATTATTTCGGGGCATGGGAGAGAAAAATTGACGAAAATCCTTTTTCTTCCGAGCGAATGCGAATGAGCGTTATTTATCAGGATAATAAGGATGATAAAAATATTTTTTCCTATGTCAAAGGTTCGCCGGATGTTTTGCTTGGCCTCTCTCCTAAAAAATTGACTGAAGAGGGGATAGTCCCTTTTTCCGACTCGGAAAAAAATAAGATCAGAAAAATTTATGACGAAATGTCAGGCGAAGCTCTCCGAGTTTTAGCTTTCGCCTATTGCCCCATGGAAAATATAAATAAGGCTGATTATCAAGAAAAATCCGAACAGGATCTGATCTGGGTCGGAATGATGGCGATGATCGATCCGCCACGGCGGGATGTCGCAAAAGCTATCGAAGAATGCCGACAATCCGGCATAAAAGTGATCATGATCACCGGAGACTATGAGGTAACAGCGAGAGCGATAGCGGATAAGATTGGCTTAATTAAGGTAAATTTAGGCAATAAGGACGACTGGGTGATAAACGGTAAAACTCTGAATATTTTATCGGATAAGGAGCTGATAAATAAGATCAAAAACGGAACTTGCGTTTTCGCGAGAATCGCGCCGGAACAAAAACTTCGGATCGCGGATGTGCTCCAAAAAAGCGGATCGGTGATCGCGATGACCGGAGACGGAGTGAATGACGCCCCGGCGCTCAAAAAGGCGGATATAGGCGTGGCGATGGGGATTATCGGAACCGATGTCTCGAAAGAAGCCGCCGACATGATCCTTCTTGATGATAATTTTGCCTCGATTGTCAGCGGCATCAAAGAAGGTCGCACCATATATCAAAATATCAAAAAATTTATTTATTATGTTTTTGTGGCCAATGCGGGAGAATTTTTGACTGTTATCTTTGGTACCTTGCTTCTCATCCCCGCTCCCATCACCGCTGTGCAAATTCTAGCCATTGATTTGGGTGTGGATGTTTTTCCTTCCTTTGCCCTTGGTCTTGAACTAGCCGAACCCGAAGCAATGAAGCGAAAATTTTTCAATCCCAGAGAAAGACTCATCGGCGCGTTTGGTTTTTGGCGTTTGGTTTATGTCGGCTTTATCATGGCCACGGGCGCCGTCATTGCTTTTATCTGGTCAATGAAAAGAGGCGGGTGGAATTTTGGAGAAAAAATTGATTTTAACTCGGCCTTATATATCAAATCAACGGCGGCGGCTTATGCCGTGCTGGCCATGGCGCAGATGGCGAATCTGATGCAGGCGCGCAGTGAAAAATTGTCCGTTTTCACGATAGGATTTTTCAAAAATAAGTACGCAATCGGAGCGATCATCATTTCTGTCGGAATGCTTCTGACGCTGATGCACGTGCCCTTTCTCCAAAGATATCTGCATATGAGTCCGATCGACTGGAAGGACTGGCTGATGGTGCTCGGCACGACGCTCGCTGTTTTCATTTTTGAAGAGGCCAGAAAAGCGGAAAACGCCAAATAATTTCTTATATAAAGTCGATCTTAAGAATCGGAATTGACTTTATATTTTAAAGCATGATATAAATTGAGCGGAAAGAGACTTGCAAATAGGCGAGAAAATTTCGAATTTATTTGCAGTTCTTTTTTGTACACGAATACTCTGAACTTTTAGCGAAAGATTAAGCGAGGAATGCGCCGATGGGCGTTAACAATCATGACGGGGAGGACGTTTCATGGCGGAAAAAAGAAGGAATCCTCTGGGAAGATTGCTCCAAGTGGCCTTTTGCGTTAACGCAGACTGCGGCCGGGCTATCTGTGGCTGCAGTTATCTCGAGGAGAAGAAGATCGCCCGCTGCGAGGAGTGTTCGCGCAAGTGGAAGTGCAAGATCAGAGTGTTCTATAAGTATAGAGAAGAATTGGTCTCTGCGCTTAAAGCGGTTCGTGGAGGGAACTACGGGGATCTGCGCCATCATTATGAACTAGCAGATAGCGTATGCGCTGAATGTTGCGGGATAGAGCCGAAGAAGGGTAAGGGAGGACATTGTCCGGCATCTCGTCATCTCTAAGAATCTTAAAACCGGGGGCGGTCCAGGAGGTCCGCCCTTTTCTTTTTGCCAAATTTGTATATTATGATGATATGATCAAGCGCAAAAAAACCAGAAAAATAAGGGTTGGAAATTTATTCATCGGCGGGGATGCGCCGGTGGCGGTGCAATCGATGACCAACACGAAAACGAGCGATGTCTCGGCCACGGTGAGGCAAATAAAGCAGTTAGAAAGAGCCGGTTGTGAAATTGTTCGGGTGGCGGTGCCGGATGCGGCTGCAGCCACATCCATCGGAAAAATAAAGAGCAGGATAAATCTTCCGCTGGTGGCGGATATTCATTTTTCCCACGAATTGGCGCTTGAAGCCATCCGGCAAGGCATCGATAAGCTCCGGATCAATCCGGGAAACATCGGTTCCGTTGAAAAAGTGAGGCAAGTTGTGAACGCCTGCCAAAAGAAAAAAATTCCAATCCGGATCGGCATAAACGGCGGATCTCTCGAAAAAGATATTCTCGCAAAATACAAAAACAAGGTCACCGCAAAAGGAATGGTCGAATCGGCCATGCGGCACATAAAAATTCTGGAGAAAATGAATTTTCGCGATATTATTGTTTCTCTTAAAGCTTCTGATATTGAGCGAACGGTCGAGAGCTATAAAATGCTTAGCCAAAAGGTGAATTATCCCCTGCACCTTGGCATCACCGAAGCGGGAACAATATTTCGGGGGACGATAATGTCGTCAATCGGGATTGGTCATCTTCTATATGAAGGGATTGGCGACACAATTCGGGTTTCGCTGACAGCCGATCCGGTCGAAGAAATGAAAGTGGCCTGGGGGATTTTGCAAGCGCTTGGTTTGCGAAGACGGGGAGTCACGGTGACAAGCTGTCCGACTTGCGGACGGACAAAGATCGATCTTATTAGTCTCGCAAAAAAAGTTGATGAGCTGGTAATTGGCATTGATAAAAATATTCACGTGGCAGTGATGGGCTGCGTGGTGAACGGTCCGGGCGAAGCGCGCGAAGCCGATCTTGCGGTTGTGGGAGGAGAAGGTGTCGGGCTTCTGTGCAAGAAAGGAGAGATCATCAAGAAAGTGGCTGAGAAAAACTTGCTCAAGGAATTCATGAAGGAAATCAAGAAATTTTAGTTGTGTTTTCCCTAAAGCTTAGCTTTGGAAAAAATTATGTTTAATTCCAAAATCGCAAAAATTTTCTATCAAATCGCCGAATTTTATGCGATGCAGGACGATAAGTTCCGTCCGCGGGCGTATGAAAAGGCGGCGCGGCTGATTTCGGAGATGGAGGAAGATCTTTCGGATATTTATAAAAAAAGCGGAGTGAAGGGTCTCATGGAAGTGGAGGGAATAGGAAAGGGGATGGCAGAGCATATTGAGGAATATATAAAAACCGGGAAGATCGGAGTTTTTGAAAAACTGAAGAGGGGAGCGCCCATTGACCTTTTGAGCTTCGAAGCGATCGAAGGCGTGGGTCCGAAAATGATCAAAATTTTATACGAAAAGTTGGGGATTCGGAATGTTCAAGATCTTGAAAAAGCGGCCCGGGCGAAAAAAATACGGACTCTCCCCCATTTTGGTGAAAAAACAGAAGAGAACATTTTGCGTTCGATCGAACTTTCCCGCGAGCATCGAGGGAGGTTTTCGCTGGGCTATGTCTCCCCTCTTGTTTCAAAAATTGAAAAAGATCTCGCTTCTTCCGCCGGCGTCAAAAAAGTTTTGGCCTGCGGATCGTTTCGGCGTCGGAAAGAAACGGTCGGCGACATTGATTTCCTAGCCGCGGCCGATGATTCGCACGCCGCGATGGAATATTTTATCTCAATGCCGAACGTGGAAAAAATTATCGCGCGGGGCGCCACAAAATCGTCAGTACGGCTAGACATCGGTATCGACGCGGATCTGCGGGTGGTTCCGGAAAGATCGTTCGGCGCGGCGGAGCAGTATTTTACCGGAAACAAAGATCATAATGTGGAATTGAGGAAAATTGCGATCAAAAAGGGATGGAAGCTGAATGAATATGGATTATTCGATAAGAATAACAAATTTCTTACCGGACAGACGGAAGAAGAAATCTATAAAAAATTGGGTCTGGACTGGATGCCGCCGGAAATGCGGGAAAATCGGGGAGAAATTGAGCTCGCGCAAAAACATCAATTGCCGAAAATTGTTGAATACGACGAAGTCCTGAGTGATCTGCAAATGCACACCACTTATTCCGACGGAACGCATACCGTGCGGGAAATGGCCGAAGAAGCCGAGCGTTTAGGCCGAAAATATATTGCCATCACTGATCATGTGGGACACCTAAAAATTGCCGGAGCGATGGATATCAAAACTATCGAAAAGCAATGGCGGGAAATCGAGAAAGTGGACCATGCGATGAATGGAATAAAAATTTTCAAAGGCTGTGAAGTGGATATTAATCCGGACGGAACGATTGCGCTCGAAAATAAATATCTCGCGAAGTTTGATATCGTTCTGGGTTCCATTCATTCCAATTTCAAGATGCCGAAAAACGAAATGACCAAACGGCTCATTCGGGCGATCGAGAATCCGCATATTAACATTATCGCCCATCCCACCGGCCGGATCATTTTCCGCCGGTCGGGATATGAGTTTGATTTTGATGCGATCTGCCAGGCCGCGGCAAAAAACAAGACCATTCTTGAAATAAATGCGTATCCCAGTCGGCTGGATCTCAACGATTTGAACATTAAACGGGCGATTGGCTGCGGCGTGAAATTGTCGCTTGGCACGGATGCACATAGCAAGAATCAACTGCACTATCTGGAACTTGGCATCGCGCAAGCGCGGCGCGGCTGGGCGAAGAAAAAGGATGTCGTGAATTGCTTGGAGGCGGAAGAGCTCTCGAAGTTTTTAAATAGGAAATAGAAGAACGTTTTTTCTCAGACATGAAAAGGGGCGGCCTTTTTATTTTGTAAAAAGAAAAAAGTTTGCTAAAGTTGACTTATGCCAATAAAAATAGCGTTTGCCGGTTCGGATTCGAGGACGCTGGTTTCAGCGCTGGTGGTTTCGACGGCGAAAAGTGAAAATAGCGAAGAAAAATTTCAGGGGATGGTTTTTCGGGGCAGTCCGGCGATGAAGCCGCTAGCTGAGATGTCCGGCTGGTCGGTGGATTTTTTGGATACGAAAAATAACTCGGTTGATGGGTATGGCGAGGCGATAATCGAAGCCCTGAAAAGCAAAAAAGTTGATTACGTTGTCCCTTTGCCAGAGGATCTTTTTTATCAGGGGCTTATTGATAAAGTTTCCGCAGCGGGCTCGCCCCGAATCGGCGAAGTAAATTTCGGAGAAAAAATATCTGGTCTCACCCAAGAAGCCTCTTTCATCGAAGGCGACAAAATTCGGGCCAAAGAATTTTTGCGCGATGCTGGTGTGCCGGTCGCGGATGAATGGACAACTGTAAACGCAAAGGATTATAAGGCAGTTTTGAAAATAAGTCTCGAGTATATTCACAGGCATGGCGGAGTGGTTTTGAAATATCCTTTCACGGCGGGCGGAAAAGGTTCGCGTGTGATCATGGATAGCTGGCAGATCAAAAAAGTTTACGACGGGATGATCAAAGATTATCAAGATAACTATAAAGAATTGTGCGGGGCGGAAAATTGGCCGCTTTTGGTTGAATCGCGGATGTCCGGAATGGAGATCAGTTTCACGGCGCTGGTGGACAAAAACGGGAATTTTCAGATCCTACCGACGGCGATGGATTATCCGGAACGCTTTGCTGGCCAGTCCGGGACGGATAATCCTATCACGGGCGGAATGGGTTCGGTTTCACCGCATCCGGTTGAAACACCAGAGATAATGGAAATGGCGAGTGAAAAAATATTTCGGCCGCTCATTGGAGCGATGAAAAAAGCGGGATATCTGCGTCCTTGTATCCTATATCCCGGCTGTTTCGTTTCGCTCGATGAAAATAAAAAACCGACGGCGATTCGGGTCTGCGAAGTGAATATTCGTCCGGGGGAGCCGGAATTTCCGGTCGTGGCGAGAAGAACGAGAAATTTGGGCGCGCTGTTTCAGGCAATGTTTCAGGGAAATTTAGATAAAATCCAACCAGAGATACGGGAAGATCAGATCGCAATGACAATGGCGCTCGTTACCGGACCTGGCGGTCCCAAAGGACAAAAAGGCTATCCTTGGTCGTGCACCCGAAACGAAAAAATGGAAATGGACCTTGCCTATCTCAAGAAAAAGGGAATCGTTTTTGTTCCCTCGGCGATGGAATTTCGCGGTGGCCAATTTTTCTCTGACGGATCGAGAGTTTGTTATATCATGGCCAACGCTTCATTGAAACCCGATCAACGAAGGGGCGAATCCGTGAGCTTGCTTCGTGAGAAATTGCTTCGAGCTTTTGATGAGGGGAAAGTCCGGGTCATTCCGCGTGAAGATCCGAAAGGCAATCGCCTTGATCTGCGTCGGGACATTGGAAGCCAATATGAGATCGCAGATGAGTTATTTGGATTGTAATGTCTTAAAGAGTGGAAATTTTTTCTATAAGATCTAAATTTATCCAGAAAATACCTTGCCGTGCCGTTCGCTTGACCGGCGAGCAAGCTCACTACAGCTTTTCACTCGCTCTTTTTCGTAATAAATCGCGAAAAAACCATGCCCGCTCGCGAAAAGATGTGCCCGATAAGATATTTTCTGAAAACTAAAAGTGCGGCATTAAGATAAATAGTTTATCGATTATAACTTAGATTTTTACCAGTATGGCATTTGAAAGATCAATCGGCGCAGTGGTTTTTCGTCACGAGGGAAAGAAGATCTTTTATCTCTTGATAAGACATCCCCCAAGTGACGGTTATTGCGGGCATTGGGATTTTCCCAAGGGCCATATTGAAAAGGGCGAGACCGAACAGGAGACCTTGCGACGTGAAGTAAAAGAGGAAACGGGGATAACCGAGTTTAAAATAATTCCTGATTTTTCTGCATGGTATGGATATTTTTATCGCGCTAAAGACCGGGAAAAAGAAGAACGAAAATCATCCGGAAGGGGAATTAATATTTTAAAAACAGTAAGAGTGTATTTGACTGAAACTGAAGAAAAAAAAATAAAACTATCATCCGAACACGTCGATTATTCATGGGTGGAATATAAAGAAGCGTTTTCACGAGTTACTTATAGGAATCCCAAAAATGTGTTGAAAAAAGCGAATCGATTTTTATCAAAGATGAAATGATCGAATTTCTTGGAATTACGGCGGGGGTTTTGAACACTATCCGGCTGTTTCCGCAAGTTTATAAAAGCTGGATAACCAAGGAAACGAAAGACCTGTCCGGCTATTTTTTGCTGATCCTGTTTCTGCAGTCGGTATGTTTGATCCTGTATGGCCTGCTCAAGTCTGATTATTATATTGTTTATATGAATGTAAGTCCGCTTGTCTGTTCCGTAATTTTGGCGATACTGAAAATGAAGCAGGGTTGAGCTTTATTTTTTCTTCTTTCTGTGCTAAAATAGATCTAGAAATTTAGAGCCTTATCTATATGTCCGTCCAAAGAAAAATTTGGATAAAATTTTTGTTAGTTCTGCTGCTCTTTGCTGCAGCGGCTCTTGTCGCCTATCCGGGAAAAATTTCGAAACCAGCCTGGGCTTCATCTTTTCTTTCGCGCTTCAAAATAAATCTGGGCCTCGATCTTCAGGGAGGGATCCATTTGGTATACAAAGTCGACACGAGCGGAGTGGAATCGGGAAAAGCCCAGGATGCTTTGAACGGCCTGCAAGATGTGATCGAGAGGCGCGTGAACGCATTCGGGGTCGCCGAACCTCTCATTGAAACCTCGAAATCAGGCGGAGAGCAGAGGCTCATAGTCGAGCTGGCGGGCGTGAAAGATATCGAGGCGGCCAAATCCATGATCAAAGAAACGCCTTTTCTGGAATTCAAAAAGATGGAGGCTCCGGCCGAACAGCCGCCACAAGAACTTTCAGCCGAGGACCAAGCCTACAATGAACAGCAAAAAAAGAAAGCGGAAGACTTACTCAAACAAATCCAGAACGGCGCCGATTTTTCAGAGTTGGCGAAACAAAATTCGGAAGATCCGGGTTCAAAAGACAAGGGCGGTGACCTGGATTGGGTGAAAAAAGGAGCTTTCGTTCCCGAGTTTGACAAGGTTCTTTTCGATAGCGACTTGAAACCGGGAGAGGTTTATCCGCAAATAGTCGAATCACAGTTCGGATATCATATTATCAAAAAACTGGAAGAGCGAGGAGACGGGGACAACAAGGAAGTGCATGCCCAGCATATCCTTTTGATGAAAAAAACTCCGCCGGTTCAACAGCAAACACCCACATTCATCGAAACGGGTCTTTCGGGAAAAAACTTGAAGCGGGCGGACGTCCAGTTTATGTCCCAATCAGGAAAGCCGGAAGTGGGAATCGAGTTTGATAGTGAAGGAACGAAGCTGTTCGGTCAGCTCACAAAAGATAATATTGGCAAACAAATCGCCATTTTTCTCGACGGTCAGGTAATCAGCGCCCCGACGGTGCAGACCGAAATTACCGATGGAAAAGCGGTCATCACAGGCAATTTTTCCCTTGAGGAAGCCAAAAAATTAGCGCAAAGGCTCAACGAAGGCGCCTTGCCGATGCCGATCACTCTCATCGGCCAGCAAAGTCTTGAGGCGTCACTGGGCAAGGTGTCGCTCGATAAGAGTCTTGGAGCCGGGCTTATCGGGATGATCCTGGTCGCCATTTTCATGGTTATTTACTATCGATTTCTCGGGCTTATCGCGACATTTGCACTTTTGATCTATACCTCACTTATGGTGGCGATTTTCAAAATGTCATTCGTAACGCCCTGGTCGATCACCTTGACGTTGGCTGGGATCGCCGGTTTCATCCTTTCGGTCGGTATGGCCGTCGACGCTAACATCCTGATCTTCGAACGCACCAAGGAAGAGATCAGAAAAGGCCGCAGCCTGCGAGGAGCGATCACGGAAGGATTTCACAGGGCCTGGCCGAGCATCCGGGACAGCAATATTTCCACAATAATCACGTCGCTGATCTTGATTTGGTTCGGAACTGGGTTTGTGAAAGGTTTTGCCGTCACTTTGCTTTTGGGTGTGCTGGTTTCCATGTTTACTGCCATTGTGATCACTCGGACAATATTGACGGCGGTGATCGGAGAATGGGCAGAGAAGAGAAAAGGATTGGTGATCGCCAAAGAAAAAATAAGCGAAGAAAAAGAACTTTGATTCACTGAAGATCATGATTTTTCAAATAGGCTAACCTATTGCTACTTGTTAACAAATAGCAATAGAACGCAATATTTTCAAAATCATAATCTTCAGCTCAATTCAAAACTCTATGTATAAAATTATAAATAAGCGCAAATATTTCTATGTTGTCTCAGGAACCCTGATGCTTTTAAGTGTTATCAGTCTTTCGGCTTGGGGCTTGAAATACGGCATAGATTTTACCGGCGGGACCTTGATGGAAGTGAAATTCGCCGCCTCCGCGCCGTCCAACGCGGAAATAAAAACAATTCTCGATGAAGCCGGGACAAAGGATGCCACGGTTCAGCCGACGCAAAACAATTCCGTTCTGATCCGCTACGGTAATTCAGACGATGAAAAAAACAAGGAGGTCCTCAAAAAAATAAGAGAAAAATATCCGGAAGCGCAAAATACGCGATTGGATTATATCGGCCCTTCGATTTCCTCGGAACTGAAAAGCAAGGCTTTGTGGGCGCTCCTCATCGCGGTCATCGGAATAGCGCTTTATGTCGCTTATGCCTTCCGGCAGGTCTCCCGCCCAGTCGAATCCTGGAAATATGGAGTAGGGGCGGTGGTCGCTCTGGTTCACGATGTCCTTATAACGGTTGGAATATTCTCCGTTCTTGGTCATTTTTTGAAGATAGAAATCGATACGTCTTTCATCGCGGCTCTCCTTACAATTTTGGGTTTTTCGGTTCATGACACGATAGTTGTTTATGACCGGACCCGTGAAAATTTGATGCGATCCAGCAGCAAGGAAGATTTCAGTGAGGTCGTTAATCGAAGTCTGAACGAGACAATGGCTCGCTCGATAAACACTTCGCTCACGGTTATTATCACCTTGCTTGCCATCTTTATCTTTGGCGGAGAATCGATAAAAACCTTCACCCTGGCGCTTCTCATCGGAATTGTTTTCGGAACATATTCCTCGATCTTTGTCGCTTCGGCGCTGATGGTGGATTGGTGGAAAATGGAGAATAAAAGGTAGGAATTATTGCTCATTAAAATACTGTATACAAGGCATATTTCGGCGATTGGCAACGTAGTGGCTATTTGCGGTCTATTGCTTGCAAAGACTTTTTATTCTATAAGAAAGAGCAGAAAGGGTTGACAAACGAAACGATTATATGTTATGGTTGAACTTCTAAATAATAAATCGGCCAATTCTGTTTTAACTCAGCTTAAAATCGAATTTGGTGTTTTCAGGTAAGATGGAAGAGCAATCCGTTAAAATAAGCCTAAATATGCCCGCTTCTCAAAAGATACCGGTCAAAGAGGTCACGGCCAAATCCCTAATTGAAGATCTGCTTCAGCTTCTTAGCGCGAAACAGAAATTGGTGATCGGCAGCCGCTTTGGTATTTCCGGTGGCGAACCCAAAACGCTAGAAGCGATCGGCAAGAGCCTTAATATCACCCGGGAAAGAGTGAGGCAAATCGAAGCCGATGCTATAAAAGCTTTGAAGAAAGCGCAAAAAAGTGTGGAATTTGAAAAACTCCTAAATGATATAAAAGAGATCATTCATGAGAAAGGCGGAATTTCCGCAAGTGTTGGTCTCACCGCTGACGTTTTTGAAAAGTGTTCCGGTAAAAAGTATTTTTCTCCTGATGAGGCCAGAGGCCTTGAGATCGCCTTTTTTATCGCTGATCTCAAAAGGAATAAGGGAAATAAAGAAATTGCTGATTCCTGGGCCAGTCCTGATTTCGACCGAAAACTGCTTCGTGAGGCGACCTTGGCGCTGGAAAATATTTTTGATAATTCAAAAAAGTTATTCAATCCAGAGGACATACTGCGAAAGCTTGAATATTCCGAATTTAAGAAAAAATATCCCGGCGTCACACCCGAGCAAATCCTCAATTTTTTGAGCGTATCGAAAAAATTCGGAAAAAATGTTTTTGGAGACTGGGGCAAAGCCCGATGGCCGCTTATCCGGCCGCGAGGCGTGAGAGAAAAAGCCACGCTGGTTCTGATGAAAAAGGGAAAACCCCTTCATTTCCGCGAGATCAGCAAGTTGATCGAAGAATACGGCATGAGCCAGAAAAAAGTGCATCCCCAAACGGTTCATAATGAGCTGATCCGCGACCAGAGATTTGTGCTTGTGGGGCGGGGAACCTACGCGCTTCGGGAGTGGGGATTCGAAGAAGGAACAGTGAAAGATGTTATCGTTTCGCTTATCAATTCAGCCGGTGGGTTTTTGAACAGAGAAAATTTGTTCAGCGGAGTTTTGAAGAAAAGAAAAGTGAAAAAAGCCACAATATCAGTCAATCTTTCAGATAAAAAAGTTTTCGAAAAAGTAAAAGACGGTTACAAGTTGAAGGCGTGATGAATCCCTGCCAAAGGCGAGGCTCGCCAGGGGCGGCAAAGTCCGATTATCCGCGAATAGATAAAATAAAAAACCAAGACAATTTTATATGGACTTTTTCACATTACTAAAACAAGAGGTTGAAACAACCAGACAAGCAATTTCCGCCACGTGGTGGTTTATCTTTCCGGTTGTTTTATTTTATCTTTTTCAGATAATGTGGATAAAGTATGTCTGGGGAGAATACAAAAAAAGCTTGAAATACATGCTGCTTGAGATCAAACCTCCCCGTGACATTGAAAAAAGCCCCAAAACCATGGAGCAGTTTTTCATTTTTCTGCACGGAATCTGGTCAACGCCCAATTATTTCGACTATTATCTCAAAGGTCGCGTCAAACAGTCCCAGTTCGCCCTTGAGATCCAGGGGGTGAATGGCGAGATGCATTTTTATATCCGGACGGAGGAAAGATATCGAAATTTGGTGGAATCAGCGCTTTATGCCCAATATCCGGATGCGGAAATGCAGGAAGTGGAAGATTATACCCGGTCTGTTCCGAAAAATATTCCCAATCCGGACTGGAACATGTGGGGAACGGACTATAAGTTTTCCAAAGCCGACGCTTATCCAATCCGTACTTATCATAAGTTTCAGGAGGAAGTGACCAAAGGGATGATCGAGCCTTTGGCATCGCTGGCGGATATCATTTCCACTCTGCCGCCGGGCCACCAACTTTGGATACAAATTCTTATTATTCCGATCAAAGACAAGACCTGGAGACCCGAAGTTCAAAAGATCGTGGCGAAACTGGCCGGTCGGGAAGTGAAAAAAGAAGCCATGGCGATCGCCAGGTTCTTTCTGGAGGCCATTAGCGTTATCGCTTCGGCCTTTAAATATATTTTCAATCCGGTGCCGGAAGAGGAAGAGAAGAAAAAAGATGAACAACCTCTCCAGTTCAGGCTCACTCCGATCGAAAAAGAAATTCTCCAGGCGGTGGAAGAAAGCTTGAACAAAAAAGCTTTCAAGACAAAGATCCGCAATATTTACGTGGCTCCCCGCAAAACTTTCAAAAAGGTCTATTATCAGGGAGTGGATGGGTTTGTTCATCAGTTCAACGACCCGAATCTCAACACGCTCGACAAGGACAATGAGACCAAAACCTATGCCAATTATTATTTCGTGAAATTCCGCATGCTTTGGGCGCAAAGGAAGATCTGGAACCGTTATTTGACGCGCGACGACGATGGTCCGAACATGTATATGAACACCGAAGAACTGGCAACCCTTTTCCACTTGCCGGATATGTCAGCGCTGTCTCCTTCGATCGCCAGGGTAGAAGCGAAAAAGGGCGGAGCCCCGATCAATTTGCCAGTAGAATAATAATTCTAAGGTTGAAACGTATAAAGCATATGGAAAAAATAACCACCTTTGCGAAAACTAACTTCCGCGGACAAGACCGGGCTTTTGGCATCAAGCTGGATGACCGCCGCCGCCATTTTTATGTTGTCGGAAAAACCGGAACGGGAAAAACGACCATGATCCAGAATATGGCCATTCAGGACATCCAGAACGGCCGCGGAGTGGCGATCGTCGACCCGCACGGAGAATTTGCCGAGACTTTGATCAAGGCCATCCCATCGAGCCGCATCAACGATGTCATCTATTTCAATCCGGCCGACCAGCAATATCCCATTGCCTTCAACGTCATGGAAAAAGTGGATACGGAATACCGGCATCTCATTTCTTCGGGATTGGTCGGAGTTTTCAAAAAAATCTGGGCGGATTCGTGGGGACCACGGCTTGAATATATTTTGCGGAACGCGATTCTCGCCCTTCTGGAATATCCGGGAAGCACGCTCTTGGGCGTCACCCGCATTCTGGTGGACAAAAATTATCGATCTCGCGTGGTCGAAAAAATAACCGACCCGGTCGTCAAGTCTTTCTGGGTGGACGAGTTCACGCAATGGAACGATCGAGTGCTCCAGGAAGTGATCTCCCCGATCCAAAACAAGGTCGGACAGTTTCTTTCCAGCTCTCTCATCCGAAATATCGTCGGTCAGACCAAATCGGCTTTCAATATTCGGGAGCTGATGGATGAAGGAAAAATATTGATCATGAATCTCTCGAAAGGACGGATCGGGGAAGACAACAGCGCCCTTCTCGGAGCGATGATGATCACCAAAATACAATTGGCGGCGATGGGCCGGGTGGATATTCCCGAAGACCAGAGAAGAGATTTCTATCTCTATGTCGATGAGTTTCAGAACTTTGCCACGGATTCTTTTGCCAATATTCTTTCCGAAGCCAGAAAATATCATCTCAATCTGATAATTGCCCATCAATATATCGGCCAGCTGGTGACGGACACATCGACGAGAGTCCGGGACGCCGTTTTTGGAAACGTCGGAACACTCTGCGTGTTCCGGGTCGGAGCAGAAGATGCTGAATTTCTGGAAAAAGAATTCGAGCCGGTCTTTGTCATCCAGGATCTGGTGAATCTTCCGAATCGCAACATATATATCAAGCTGATGATCGACGGACTCACCGGAAGCGCTTTTTCCGCAGCCACTCTGCCGCCGATCGATCTTGCTCCAACCGAGCAGAACGAAGAAAAGGTGATTCGAATCACCCGGGAGCGCTACGGCACTCAGCGGGAGTTGGTGGAAGAAAAAATTGCCCGTTGGAGCGGGATGATAACAGAAAAAGAGCTCTCAGCGCCGGTGAGGAGAAAAAAAGAAGAACCAAGAGTTGAAAAAATAGCTCCGGTCAGGATAAAAACCGAAAAACCAAAAGACGTCATCCGTATAACAAGTTCCGGCCAAAATCAGTCCGTCGCTGTTTCGGATGGCGCTCGACCGGTCTATGCGGCCAAGTGCGCGACTTGCGAGATCGAGATCGAAGTTCCTTTTAAGCCGGACGGTAGCCGGCCGACCTTCTGCAAGGATTGTCTCAAGGATTATCAGCGCCAACAGGCGAGGATACAACAGGCCAAATCGCCAACCGGGCAAAGCTCGCCTCCCGCCGCGAGGAGAAATAATCCTGGCGGTTCTGGCGGAAGAAACATACCAAATGTCCGGCCTATTTCAATGAATCAAGCCACCAGAATGGCGCCTCGTCCCTTCAAAGAAAATCGGGAGAGGGTGAAAAAACAAGTGAATCTTACGGAGGTTAGGCAGCTGATAAAAGAAAGCTTGAATTCCAAATAGCCTACTGATCTGGATATTAAGCAATAAAAAAGACCGCGAATAAGCGGTTTTTTGCTTGTTAGGATGAGCATTGACAAAAGCCTTAAAATGATATAATATGCAAGGCTGGATAAGGAGCGCCAGCGATATCGAAGAGTAAGGGGGGAGGTATGTCCAAGCTTGGTCCTCAAGCGAGAGATGACGCGCAACTAGCCCTGGCGAGCGCTTTAGTTAAGTCAACCAGGGCTGTGATCATGGCGTCAAGAGCGGAGACGCTAGAACAGGCCATCGAGGCTTATGAGCTGTTTGAGGCTGCAGCCGCCGATTTTGGCCTGGCTGAAGCCATCATGAAAGAAATCAAAGAAAATAAATAGAGAAAAGGGGGTATTGCGAAACGGGGCTGTGATTTGCTAGTCGCAGCCTCGAATTTTTTTAAAAACAATGCTAAAGTTATTTTAATGGACCCTCAACGTAAAAAAATAATCGTCGCGCTTTCCGGCGGGGTGGACTCGGCGGTGGCGGCAGCCTTGCTCAAAAAGCAGGGCTTTGATGTTTTGGGCGTTTATATGCGCTTTTTTTCCGGGCGGAAGGATGAAAGATCTTCCGAAAAAGCAAAAATAATCGCCGGAATACTGGGAATACCATTTCGAAAAATTGACGCAAGGAAGGAGTTTAAAATGCGGGTGATCGATTATTTTGTCGATTCATACATAAACGGACTGACGCCCAATCCGTGCGTGGTTTGCAATAAGGAGATGAAATTCAAGATACTTTTTGACTTGATGAACAAAAATAAATTCGATCATATTGCCACGGGTCACTATGTGCGCATAAAGCGGGAATTTTCAAAAAATTTAAAAATTTCTAAATCTCAAAAAATTAAACTCTTAGAAGCGAAAGACACAGCGAAAGATCAATCATACTTTTTGCATAGATTATCCCAACGAGAATTAGCGAGGACTGTTTTTCCGCTGGTAAATTACACAAAAGTTGAAGTGAGAAAGATCGCAAAAAAATATAAATTACCAATTTTAGGCGATGAAGAATCGCAGGATATCTGTTTTCTAGAGAAAAAAAACGTTGGCCATTTCCTGGAAAAACGTATCAAACTCAAGCAGGGAAACATCATTGATGAAAAAGGAAAAATTCTGGGAAAGCACAAAGGGCTCCCGCTTTATACCATCGGGCAAAGAAAAGGAATTGAGATCGGTGCCTCGGGACCATATTTCACCCTTGGAAAAGATCTCAAAAAAAATGAATTGATCGTGACCAATGATGAAAAAAGGCTGAATTCAAGAGAATTCAAAGTGACGCGGGTCAATTGGATCAATCAGGAAATAAATTTACCGCTCAGCGCCAAGGTCCAAATCCGCTACCACGCGGATAAATTTCCTGCTATAATTGAACGAGAGAAATCCGGGAGTTTCATTGTCAAAACCAAAAAACCGCTGCGGGCGGTGACCCCGGGACAATCAGCCGTTTTTTATAGGAGAAATGAAATTTTGGGGGGCGGTATTATTAAATAAGATCAAATGGGATTACTCGACGATTATCAAAATTCAAACGCGGAAGAGAACGGTGACGAAGCTCAAAATGAGCCGGACACGCGTCGCAAACGCGCCGATTTGGAACGCAATATAGCGATGGCCGACTCGGATCTCAAGAAAGTCTTGCGTGAAATTGAGGATACGGAAGCCCAAGCTCGGAGATTCAAAAAAGACGAGGAGCGAATCCGGATCGAGCGGGATGACCTCGAAAAAAAAGTAAAAAAACTGCAGGACAACAAGAGGCTTTTGGAAGAGGAAATTGCGGGTCTCAAGAAGAAAATGAAGGTTTTGCAGTAAGTTTCTTTGAAATCAGACTTGACTAAAAATCCTTTTTATTATAAACTAAATCATTCCTACTTATAGGAATGATTTTAAAAACAAGCGCAACGGCGCATAAAAAACCTAGGATAAAAAAGGGAGGGGTACATGTTGAATTTTCTCATTATAGAGCATGATGAAGACGAGGCGAGAAACCTTAGGTATTTTATGAATTTTGTCGAAGAAAGTTGCTTCTTAGTTTCCGACATGCAAACGGCCATTGATGTTTTGATGGCTTGCTCAATTCATTTTGATGCCCTCATTACCTCTTTGGGGGTGCCAAAAGAGCACAAGCAGCTTATCTTTGAACCTTTTGGCGGCATTGAAATCGCCCAACAGGCTCAATTGTTTCGTTCGGGTCTTCCAGTTTTCTTTTGCACTAAAAGAGGGACAGCGGATCATCAAAGAATAAAAAAACTGCCCTTCGATGTTGGTTTCATTCCACGACCGGCGAGAATGGAAGACATAGTCACTGCTTCCTTCTATCTACGACACTTAAAGGAGGCTGCGGTCCATGCGCGAATTTAAAATCAGCAGGAAACAGAAGCTGAAAAGTTGGTTTTTGAACATTGCGGCTGCATTTTTAGCCGGGATCTGTGCGGCGCTTATCTCCCTTTTCTCCCAAAAAAACAACAATGAATTCTAAAGTCCCGGGGCGGCAGTATCTGCCCCGGGCTGTTTTATTTTCAGGCCGGAGTGGACAAAATCCAAAAATTTCGCTATTTTTATAAATACCAGAAGTAAAATATAAATTGATATACCCTATATGACCGCTAAAGAACTTCGTCAAAAATATCTTGATTTTTTCGAAAGTAAAGGCCATGCCATCATTCCCTCCGCGCCCCTGGTGCCGGAAAATGATCCGACAGTGCTTTTCACGACGGCCGGAATGCATCCATTGGTGCCGTTTTTAATGGGCGAAAAGCATCCGCTGGGAACCCGTCTCGTGAATGTGCAAAAATGCGTCCGCACTCCCGATATAGACGACGTGGGCGACAACCGTCACCTCACTTTTTTTGAGATGATGGGAAACTGGTCGCTTGGGGACTATTTCAAAAGAGAGGCGATCGAGTGGAGCTTTGAATTCATCACTTCGGAAAAATGGCTGGGACTTGATCCAAGAAGACTATACGTCACGGTTTTCGAAGGCGACGATGACGCGCCGCTTGACCAAGAGTCTATAAATATCTGGCAAGAACAGTTCAAAAAAGTTGGGATTGAAGCCAAAGTGGCCGAGGATAAAATTGTTGATTTTGAGAAGAGAATAGTTCCTCTCGGGAAAGATGACAACTGGTGGGGACCGGCGGGAGAGACTGGCCCGTGCGGGCCTGATAGTGAGATGTTTTATGACGTTTCACCTGAAAACGGGGCGGTTGAGGGAAAATTCGAAGAACTGAACGGTCCGCGCCTGGTTGAGATCTGGAATGATGTTTTTATGGAATATAACAAGAAAGCGGACGGAACTTTTGAAAAATTGGCCCAGCAAAATGTGGATACGGGAATGGGTCTTGAGCGGACCCTGGTGACCCTCACAGGCAAGGACAATGTTTTTGAAACAGATATATTTCAGCCGATCATCCGCAAAATTGAGGAAATATCAGGCCAAGATTATAAAGATGAAAATAACCAAAAGGCGATGCGCATCATTGCGGACCATTTTCGAACGGCGACTTTCATGATCGCGGACGGCGTCCAGCCGTCCAACGTGGAAAGAGGATATATCTTGCGTCGGCTGATTCGTCGGGCAGTGCGGCAGGGGAAAATTTTGGGAATAGAAAAAGATTTTGCCGGCGCGGTGGCAGCGGTCGTCATAGACGAATACGGCGAATCATATCCGGAACTGGCGAAGAATAAGGATAAAATATTTGAAGAACTGGAACTGGAAGAAACGAGATTCAAACAGACTTTGGAAAAGGGCCTCAAAAAAATAAAGGATGTCATCGCCGAGAGCCGAAAAACGGAAAAAATCTTGGGCAGCGAGGCTTTCATGCTATTTTCGACCTACGGCTTTCCGCTGGAACTGACACGGGAGATCGCCAAAGAGCACGGAATTGGGGTTGATGAAGAAGGTTTTCATGAAGAATTTAAAAAGCATCAGGAACTTTCCCGAACGGCGAGTGGCGGAATGTTCAAGGGTGGTCTTGCGGACGCGGGTGAAAAATCAGCCCAGCTGCATACCGCCACGCATCTGCTTCTGGCGGCTCTCAGAAAAGTTTTGGGCGAGCATGTTTTTCAAAAAGGATCGAACATCACGGCGGAAAGATTGCGTTTTGACTTTTCGCACGACAAGAAAATGACTCCTGAAGAGATCCAGCAAGTAGAAAAATTGGTGAACGTTGCCATTTCAAAAGATATTCCTGTGAAATGCGAAGAAATGACACTCGAAGAAGCCCAAAAAGAGGGGGCGATGGGCGTTTTTGGGGAAAAGTATGGAGACAAAGTGAAAGTTTATTCCATTCTGGATCTCTCCCGCGAAATTTGCGGCGGTCCGCACGCGACTCAAACTGGCGAGCTGGGCAAGTTCAGAATTGCAAAAGAAGAAGCTTCAAGCGCGGGAGTGCGACGGATCAAGGCAGTGCTGGAATAATTCAGCCATTCAAATATTTATTAGTGATAAGTGAAAGAATTTAAATAATTTTTTTGGGAAGGGGGGTTACCCATGGTTCCTTTAAGCGCAAAGAAAGCGTGGCAATGGTTGCGCCTGACGTTGTTTTGGCTCCTGCCGGAGTCCATTCAGCAAAGAATCAGGCGCACGGAAATTATCAACCGAGTTGTCTCCAACTTAGATAACGTCCGCCATGTGTTGAATATCAAAGGAAACGTTATTAAATTGGACGGACGGTACGTTCGCTTGACGGAGGAGGGCTTCATTATCTGTGTAGACGTCGAGCGGATGCTCCAGGACGGCGATCCGCAGTTGGTCTGCCTCATCATAACGGGCGACCCGGATATTTTTCATTTTTTCTATAGGATGTTTATCCGCATTGCCGCCGAATTGGGAGTCGGCCTGCTTCTGGAAGACGAAAAAACCTTTTGGAAAGTCGAGCCGGACTCAAACATGGTCAAGGGTCAGATTGCAGGGGCCGTCGCTGAGGGGGCAACTTTCTGGTCATGTCTTGGATGTTACGCGGCTTCGATTTATGAACATGAAGATGATAGGGGCTATCTGGGAGAATGCCGCTATTATGAACTCGCGGCATTTCCAGTAGCTGAACTCGGATACTATGCCGAGGTGCTTACCAACTGCGATTTAGGGATCATGATCCCGGATAACCGCGAAGCTGGCCAAAAACTCAGCTTTATCTAATTCCAGGCCCGCGCCCATTGGGTTGCGGAGAGGGCGACCCTACAGGGACGCCTTTTTTATTAGACCACAGAAGTCATAACTTAGCATACTTATCCATATATTCTATACTTTCATAAAAAAGAAAAAGGTATTATAATTATAAATAAAGAAGAAAAATAAAAAGAAAGCGATAAATAAGTTTCGTCTTGGAGGGCAAGCTTATTTTTTGTTGTTACAAAAAATTGAAATAAATTCGGTATCAGGAAAAATTACTTACAAAGTATAACATTGAATGAATAAGCTTAAGAAAAATATTTTCCCCGTGCTCAATTGACAGAACTATCGCAAAATGATATTTTGCATCGAAATGCTTTTTTTGAAAAAATGATGACAATATAGAACGATCTGATACAAAAAAAGGGTAATTCTGAAAAAAATTATGAAAAAGAAAAAGCCTTCTATAGCAATATTAGCGCCCTGTTACAATGAAGAGAAAACCATTCGGAAATGTGTTTTATCTTGGCTAAATCAGATCCATCCAGCGGATGAAATTATTATTGTAAATGATTGCAGTACAGATGGTACCTTGGAAATTCTGCAAGAGTTCAAGGACAGAGTTACCATAGTTGATCTTTTAAAAAATACTGGAAACAAGAGTTATGTTCAGGAAGAGGGGTTAAAATATGTTACAAAGGATGTCTTCATAGCGACGGATGCTGACACAATCATGGACAGACATTTTGTCGAGAGAGTGGTTATTGCTTTCCGGGACAAGAGGGTGCATGCCTTTGCTGGATATATAAAAAGCTTGAGAGGCAATTGGCTGACAGCCTGCAGGGAGATAGATTACTTAATCGGGCAGGATTTGCATAAGGCTGCTCAGTATCATATAAACTTCTTGTTCGTGATTCCAGGTTGTGCTGGGGCTTTTAGGACGAAAGTCTTCAAAAAAAACATTTCATTTGATCATGACACCCTGACAGAGGATTTGGATTTCACCTATAGAATAAACAAGCTCGACTTAAATATTCTCTATGATCGTGAAGCGATTGTTTACACGCAAGATCCAGACACGATTAAGTCATATATCAACCAAATTAGAAGATGGTATAGTGGCGGCTGGCAAAATTTACTAAAGCATAAAGGTATCATGAAGAAAAAACCGATTAGGGCGATGGAACTGTCAATTGTGTATATCGAAGGGCTGATATTTTATCCATTGATGTTCATAATCCCGATCATAAGCATAAAAGCATTCTTCTATCTAATTTTATATTGTGCTGCGCTAGGGCTCTTTTTTGGTATTTATTCCGCAATAAAAAGAAAAAGATTGGATCTCTTCTTTTATTCTCCTTTATATATAATCGTAACTTATATTCATTCCTATATATTTATGGAGCAGTTCATTAAGGAGGTTATTCTGAAAAAGAGGAATTTGAAATGGTATCATCCAGAAAGGAGAAAGATGACATGATTCAACCCGGATCACTATCGCTGTTTATTCATCTGCTAATAAACACCTATCACAATGTAATAAAAAAATACCCAATCAGGGCGTTTTCTTGCATGGTGGTATTGGTTGTGGCTTCTATAATAATAATAAATGGAAGGGCCGCCGTCACGAATAGCCTGAAAGACAATAATGGTAAGATACTCGGGGAAATGACTTATAAGTGCAAGCCTGTTAAAGAGGCTTATTCCGATAAGAAAATTATTCTTAGACTGGACGATATTCAGGCTTTCGCCTATTCGGAAATATCTCAAATGATGATTGAGGATTCCATAAGCCGCAAAATGAAATTGGTCCTTGGAGTGATTCCTTACAATCTAACGCAGGATGCGTTCATCACGAACGTGCTCAAAAAGAATAATTGCAATTTGGAGCTCGCTTTGCACGGCTGGGACCACTCAATATCGCCGGAAACGGGGGTATACGAATTTGAGGATATGGATGAAGCAGAAGCAGCCAGCAAAATAAAAGAAGGAAAAAGCATCTTGGAACAGATCGGAGGCCAACCCGTTGTCACCTTTATCCCGCCTGGAAATCTGATATCAAGCAGCACAAAAAAAGTGCTGAAGCAGGAAGGAATCAAATATCTTTCTGGCGACACAGAAAGCAGTATATATGGAATAGACGCGACAACGTATGACTTCCAGAGCAAGAAATTAAACGACAATAGTGATATTTTGAACAAATGCGATGAAAGATTCAGCAAGAATAAATTCTGCGTGATTGTCATTCATCCTCAAGATTATCTGACCGACGACAAAATAGACGAAGATAAATATAGTCAATTTATAAATTTGCTGGATGAATTCAGAAATGAGCAGGTTTTGTCAATAACTTTCAATAGCCTATAGTTTTACGCGGGCACCGATTCCTTACCATTTATAGTTGAAGAGATTTTCATCTGTCCCGCCGAGATTCCAAATCATAAATCGGTTGAGTCCTAAACTTTTGGCATAATCCATCTTTTTGATCACAGATTCTGAATCAGAAAGCCATCCGGTGGCGTTGTTATTTGAAAATTCCAATTCGAATGAATCGGGGTCGCGGTTCATTTCTATTTGGTTGTCTTGGGTGTATTTGATGAAATCCTTGTACTGGTAGCTATTAAAAGAGCCGTCTTTCGACCAAACATATCCGTAGGTCGGGAGGCCTATAGAGAGTTTGTCTCGAGGAATGAATTTCAGGCTATATTCGATCACATTTTTGTACCAATCCATCGGAGTTATCGGACCGGGATTTGAGAATTGACCGTGTTTATCATATATCATCACCCTTACCTCATCGGCATTTTGAGCTATTTGACCCAGATCTTGTCCCTTTAGTCCTGTCCAATCGTTTTGGCCTGTCTGAGCCTGAACCGTCACGGACACTTTTAGATTGTTTTTCTGCAAAGCCTCTCGCAGCGACTTTATAAAAAGAGAAAAATCCGAAGAATACTGTTCGTCGATATTTTCAATATCAATATCAACGCCATCGGCCTGAAAGTCCTTGAGCTTGTTGATTAGATCTTTTGAAAAATTATCGATATTTTTTGGTCCTTCAATAAAAGCGGCCAGCTCTTTGTCGGAAAGCTCGCAGGAAAGCATGGGATAAAACTTCATTCCGCTGGCTTTTATTTTTTGCGTTTCTGCCGACTTGTCGACTTTGCCGACTTCAACCAAGGCTTGGTTCTTATCGAGTTTCAGCCATCCGGGAGATATTTCCGAGATTTTTTGGCTGTTGGCTTCGGCCACTCTGAAGCCATCCTCTTCTTCCCACCAGGCGATCCAACCGGAAATCTCGGGAGCTTTTATTTCGGCAACGTTTGTTTGCGCTTGGGTACTCTTCTTGTCATTTTCAAGCGACCCTTTCAGACTCGAAGTTGTTGTTTCTGAAGTGCTTTCGTTGACGAATAAGGTCTTTTTTCCAGGCACAACTAAGACCGCAGCGATAATAATCGCAGCAATAATGAATATTCCAATTCCAAGTTTATTTTGGCGAAATGGCGAATGCATACGTTGTGAGAATACAAATATGATGGAGCAAGGCTACGTATTATTCAAATTCATGATAATTTGATATGATATAGCAAGATACTATTATATACGAACATTTTCGCAAAATCAAGCCATTTGAAATTCAGTGCCTGTGATGGCTATGATATAATAATATCGAGAATGAATTGAGTCTCAACGACAAAATAATTAATAAAAATAAAAAGTCATGAAAAAATTTTTAATCGCCAGTTTTTTAGCAATGTTTATTATGGCCATACCCAGCAGTCAAGCGAAAACTAAAATAGTAAAGCCAGTATCTAGCGCAACCCCAGTAGTATCAATATCATTCGACGATGGAGATGCGACAATATACACGAATGGATTTCCACAACTAAAAAAATACAATCTTCCTGCCACTCTTTATCTTTCGGCCAGCTTTATTGGAAACGATAGCTGGTATATGAACTGGAATCAGGTCAAAACACTCAATCAGGGGGGATGGGAAATTGCATCGCACGGATACACGCATCCGGATCTGACCCAGCTCACCGATACGCAAATCAAAGCAGAATTACAACAATCAAAAGATTTGCTGGCCAGTCACGGCTATACTGCTACTTCATTTGCTACTCCTTATGGCGAATATAACAGCAAAGTGCTGAACCTGATCAAAACGTATTACCAGTCAAATAGGCGAGCTTGGGATGATGATCCGGCCAACGAGGGTTTCAATAATCTATCAACTTTTGACCGATATAATCTTTCAGCCCTCGAATTGAGCAATACTATGAGTCTAAATAGTATCAAGAAAAAAATTGACCGCGCGGTTAGTGAGAAAAAATGGCTTGTACTCTTTCTACATAGCGTTGTGAACACCAAGCCGCAAGAATATCAATTCAAATCCAGTGTACTTGAACAGGTTGCAGGGTATCTGAGCCAGCTGCAATCCCAGGGGAGGTTGAAAGTGTCGACGATTCAGAATGTCGTGGGGAGCAAATAGATTTTTCAATCTTAAGAAAGCATATGCCTAGAAATCCGGGATCAATTCTCGGATTTCTATGTTGCCTGAAAGACAGGCTCAGGAAAAAGAGGCAAATACGATTAAACCACAAAAGGCATACCTTAGTTGAGTTATCCACAATATTTTTTGACAAATCGTAGTGATTCCTGCTTGAATTAGAAAAAATACATACCCAAAAAACAAAAAAAAGCACGAGGAGACGCCCGAATGCTTTTTTGTTTTGGGGAATAAAATGAAATAAATTTTTCCTAAAATGGCGAAAAAGACCATATATAATACCAATAGAGATGTTAATCAAGCCGATACAGCCAGCGTTTTTATGGCGCGCAATACTGTGTTGGTTTTTTTTGTTTTTCAATAATTACTATTAACTTTATATCAACAAACAAGATGAAAAAGAAACAAGCGAAGAAATTGTCCAAAGCTCTGACTATAACTGTCGTGATAATGATGCTTCTGCAATCAATAGGAATGTCCGGAATCGCGTCTTTGGCTGCCAGTGCTACACCAGATGCCACAGACAAGGATACAAACTCGACGGCGGCTTCAGCGCCATCAGCTGAAGTTCCCGCGCCTGATCAGACACCCATCGCTGATCCGGCTCCGGCAAAAGTCCAGCCGTCAGCCGTTGATGCCACCGCTGTGACCATTGCTGATCCGACCAAGGATCTGGCTCCGTCTTCCGCAAAAGCGACCCAATCCGCTGTTGAAGCGACCGCACCGGCGCCGACGGATACAACTCCGAAAACAACTGATGCAACCACAGGCGCGATTGAGGATCCGGTCACAACTCCGACACCAACAGCAACTGCGCCCGCAATGGATGGAAAGGATACATTGACCAATCCCACTGATATCACCACGAGCGTCGCTTCGGATTGGGAAGTGGACGGTGATATGGCCACAACCAAAGTCAACGTGAAACTAGGTGTGAAGTATGAATTTCCCGGAGACAAAGATGTTTCTGTCACTTTCACCAAGCTTCCGAAAGATGAAAGCAGACTTTCCACACTCAAAATAGAACAGATCGCTTCGGATAAAATCAACTTGCCTGACGGCGTGGTTGCTGCGACTGATTTTGCCTATGACATCACGACTGATATGCAAAATGGGGACTTTAAATACGATCTTACACTCCCAAAAGCAAAAGATTCTAGCGCGGAAGTAAAATATATTGAAAAGAGCGCGAGCGAGGTCGTTGCCACCGACACGACAGAAAATGAACTGAAAGATGTTGATGAAACCAAGGTCAAAGAAGACAAAAGTTCAGTCGGAGTGAGTGAACTTGATCACTTTACGGTTTTCTTGCTCACCACAAACCAAACGATCGGTTCAAGCGGCGTCACCAATCCTGATAAGGGCTGGGTTTCAGATAATCAATACGCCGTTTTCACCGGCGCAGGCGCTTCGGCAGAATATGGTTTTTCAGACTTGGGGGTTCCTGCTAATTCCATCATCGACGGGATTGAAGTGACAGTAGAAGGAAAAAGTTCGTCAATCATCTCAGGGAGAGATTTGACTGTCGAGTTATGGAATACTTCAAACAGCAGTCCAGCCGCTTATAGCGCTACTCAGACTGCGAATATGAACTATTCCGAAGCCACCGTGACCGTGGGTGGTGCGACAAACAAATGGGGAAAAACCTGGACGGCCGCTGATTTTGCCGATGCCACTTTCAAGATTAGAGTCAAAAGCACCACCTCCGGTTCGGGTGATGTTTCCTTGGACGCTGTCACAGTGAAAGTTGATTATACGACTGTATCAACCACCGGGACGTTGATCGTCAACAAAATCGTGGCGAATGACAATAGTGGAACGAAGACTGCTTCTGATTTCTCTTTCTCAATAAATGGCGCAGCTGCCGTTCCCTTCAACTCTTCCGGATCAAATAGCCAAACCGTTTCTGCCGGAACCTATTCTGTCACTGAGCCGGCTGTTTCCGGATATACCGCTTCGTACGGAAATTCTCTGAACGCGAATACAAACTGCACGAGCTTAGTTATTCCGGCAGGAGGAACGGTCACTTGCACCATCACCAATGACGACAATGCGCCGGCCTATGTTTCAGTTGCTGGAAATGTCATTGCCAACCCTTCTTTTGAAACGGGATCAGGCAATAGCGCAACAGGTTGGAGTACGGATAACACCGGCTCAACGGCCACTTTTTCCATTGCCCCTGGGGCGCATTCGGGGAATCGAGCCGCGAAAATTCAAGTTACGGCGGTTTCGGGAGGAGACGCCAAATGGCTTTTTGACAGTGTGCCCGTCACTGCCGGCCAGTACTACACTTTCATCGAATACTACAAATCATCCGTACCGACCGAGGTCGATCTTTTCAACACCGGCGGAAGCGACCAATATCAATTTGTGAGCACTTTGCCGGCAGCGGCCACTTGGACGAAGTTTCAGACCAGCTTTCTTGTGCCGACCGGTGTGACCGCCATTTCCGTGGCTCATATACTGGCCAGCGTGGGAACACTTTCGACGGATGATTATTCCATGGTGCTCGGTCCAGTGCCAGTCTTCACTGAAGGAGGGATGGTGTCGCTCACATTCGATGACGGACTGAAATCCCTCTACACGAACGGCGTGCCGGTTTTGAATGCCGCTGGATACAAGGCGACGGCTTACATAAACACTACTCCTGTCCAAGCCGGAGATTGGTCTGACTATATGAATTCATCGGAGGTGATCTCGCTGTATAACCAAGGTTATGATATCGGCGGTCATTCGACCACGCATTCGCAGTCTCTAACTAATGCGGGTGTAGACCTTAATATGGAAATAAATGACAACCGAACTTATCTCAAAAGCATTTTGCCCGTCGGCGCTCCGGTGGACAGCTTTGCTTATCCCTTCGGTGATTATAATGACACAGTAATTGCCCAGGTCACTGCGGCTGGCTATCTCGGAGCGCGATCAGTGGAAGACGGGATCAATTTGACTGACGCAAATAAGTATACCTTGAAGGCCCGGGAAGTGGACGGCAATACCACCGTCGCAACCGTGAAGAGTTGGATTGATGAGGCAAGGACCCAGAAAGCCTGGCTGATCCTTCTTTTTCACGATGTAAAAAATGGAGATTGTCCCAATTCCGCCGCGTCATACTGCACCAACAAGACGACTCTACAGGAAATCGTCGCCTATCTTGCTTCTCAACATATGACGGTTCCAACTGTTCACCAAGGTCTCGCGGTGATGGGCGGCAGCCCGATTCCAGACACAATTGCTCCAATACTAGCCGAAACAACGCCAGTGGCCGCGCTAACCAACGATGCGACTCCGAGCTATACTTTCAGCTCGACCGAGGCGGGAACAATTACCTACGGAGGCAGCTGTATCAGCGCTCAGACAGCTGCTGTGGCTGGCTTCAATACAATCACCTTCAACACCCTTGCCGCCGGTGCTCACAGCGATTGCATCATCCAAGTGAAGGATGCAGCCAATAACACGAGTCTAGCTCTCACAGTCTCGGCCTTTACGGTGGATATGACAGTTCCGGTTATCACGGTAGCACCCTATAATACGGACCCGACTAATGCCGATATCCTCGTCAGTGCTTCAACCAACAAAGGAACTCTCAATGCAATCGAGCATCTTTTCACCGCCAATGGCAGTTTCGATTTCGTGGCGACGGACGCAGCGGGCAATGTCACTACCTCAACCGTGACAATCTCGAACATTAACAAAAACTCTCCGGTAATCACGCTCGGTGACTACGTCAAGAGTTCGACCAATCAGGATATTACTGTGGGCGCCACAACGGACCATGGCACACTCAATGCCGATTCGCACGTCTTCACCGCCAATGGCAGCTTTGACTTCGTGGCGACGGACGACGCGCAAAACAGCACGACGAAGACGGTGACCATCACCAATATCGACAAAGACGCCCCGGTGATAAATATGCAGGGTGAGAATCCAGTGACAATAACAGCCGGCGATTCTTTCATCGATCCCGGTGCTTCGGCCTCTGACAATGTTGATGGTTCGGTTGCTGTTCAAACTAGCGGATCAGTTGATGCGGGGAAGGCTGGTGACTATGCGATTACTTATGCAGCGGCTGATGCAGCCGGCAATACTGCTGCAGCCTTGGTCAGAGCAGTCCATGTAAAGGTCAAGCCCGTCACGACCGACACGCCGACCCTTGCCTACAGTATAAGCAAAAAAGCCAAAAAGAATGTCACTTTTTTCTTCGCGGACATATCGCTCTCGAACAAGAAATATGTGACCGTGCAGATCAACGGAAAAAAGATGAAGGTTCTCACTGTGCGAAGAGGCGAAGGCGGTTCTTATGTCACGGTCGCTATGGTTTACAATAAATGGGGGATTGGAAATTATAGCCTGAAAATGAGCTACAAGAACCAGATCAAAGTTGCGTACATTCAGAAAGGTAAAACCAAGTATAAAAATGGGTGGGAAACCGGAGGTGTTAATTCGGACAATATCCTCTCCATAATCTAGGGGGATTTGCAAATATGCAAAAAAAACGGGGCAGAGCGCCCCGTTTTTTGTTTGCCGATCATGGCTTTTTAGCTTGATCATTCCTCGGTCTAAGCAAGCTTTTATCGCCAATAAACATTTGAAGTGGTGACAATTTGTTTCCAAGGACCGTCGGGCACATCATTCGCATCCACAAACTGCCAGTCAGATGTGTCCATACCGTCGAGACCCAGATAATCGCGGACCCCCGGCGAGACATCCAAACCGGCGTGATTGTTGTTCGTGCTGGCTGGAGTGGTGGTGCCGAAAACATAGGCACTATCGTCTTCCAACATTGGTCCGACATCTTCCCACTGGGCATAGGCGGATTTGTTCCCTTTGGTGATTTTTATCCAGCGGTTTTTGCAAATGGACTCATTCGCGCTCCACGTTTTTTCTGAGGCCCAGGGAATTATCTGCGCGGCGGATCCTTTGCGTTTTCCGTTGCCGTCAAAATCGTTATAGGGCAGAGCAAAGTAGAAAGGGTTTTCTTTGGGCGTGAAAGCAGCGGGAGAATATCCGTTTCGGCTGTTCGGATCATCAACACCGCCGAAATGATCCGCCCACTTTTCATCCCAGGCGCTGGTGCTGTTAGGAATATAGCCGTTTTCTGCATCAGATTGTTCTCCGATCCAAAAAAAAGTTGTGCTTATATTTTGGTGAAGAGTGTACTTTTTCGAAGCAACCTGAGAAGTGACCGGAGAAACTTGAACGTTCGGGTTATTCTTCTGAAAAATTGAGTATTTTTTTATGGCTTTTGAATATTCCTTCCGGGTAACCTTTGGCAGGTATCTGCTCCAAAAAGATATGGGTATTTGTCCCTTTTCGAGTTTCAGCTGCCATTTCGTTTTATTTTTCGCTTCGGCGACTGAAACACTATTGATTCTTTTGATCGTATTTGCCGCAAAAGCCAGCCCGATTAGCAGGACCAAAACCAAGGGAAGAATGGACGGTTTCTTTTTTTGCATAGTCTTATTTTATTAATAATAAGTCAATGAACTAACTATATCCGTGTATTTTGGTAGGCTTCATCTAAACAGACACAGGTGTTGGCCTTGAAAATGGTTCCGGACGAATTTTTTATTAGACCACAAACCAATTTTTTCTGCTTAGTTATGCACAATTTGCCTCTAGTAATCGATTTCAAGGCTTAGTTTAATTTCATTCAATAAAAAAAGCAAATGTCAAAAAATCAACATCAAAAAAATGATCCTTTTTATAGAAAAGATCATTTCATAAAAATAGTGGCAAAAAGGAAAAAATATAAAAAGAATTCTGAAGCGATCCAGAAGTTGCTTGCCATCGAGATCAATTTTAAGATTCATTATCCATCTTATTAGAACATAAAACTCCTTTTTCCGCATACTTATCCACAATTCGCTATTTGCATGGATTGCAAAGTGTAGTATAATTTCAGAAGGAGCGAAAATAAAAAACAAATAAAAAAATCAACTTCGCGGAGAGGGTTGGTTTTTATTTTTCTAAAAAAAATTCGGGTGAAAAAAACAAATTATATAATTGAATATTTTTTTGATATTGAAAGTCGGCTAGTGTCTTCTCCGGATTCGGAGTGAATACTGGCCGTTTTTTAATACTCGGAGTTTGACATTCCGAGAAAAAATTACGAAAAACAAGCAATCCAAACAAAAAACCAGCACTAGTTCGTTATCGTGGGGATAGCGATTTTGTGCTGGTTTTTTGTTTATACTGATAACTTCGGAAAAAAAATTCACCCGGTCAAATAAACATAATGCTAAAAACTCTCTCCAAAATAATTCTCGTCTTCTGCTTTGCAACCGGCGCAGCGGCCTGCGGAGTTGCTTACTATACGCACGCAAATCCGCTGGATTTTTTCCATCCCCAACCGCCTCCGGCGCAAAACAAAAAGATCGAACTCAAAATCGACAGCGCTTGCCATTATTTCCAAGACGGCCGTGATGTCGGCTGTTTGGACGCAAGCGGCCGACCTTTCGGGACTTGGAACGCAACAAAGGACCTGACTTCGGAAAAATTTTTCAATTTCCCGGATTTGAAACCGGGGGACAGTGGCGAAGATACGATTAGCATCCATCTTTCCGGCGACGATGCCTGCGGGAGGATTGAAATAAATAATTTGAAAGATTTTGGCAATACTTGCACCGAGCCGGAAACTCACACAAATGATCCGGACTGTAAAGGAAAGACGCCCGGAACAAAAGAGCCCAACGGTGAGCTGCGGGAAAACCTCGAGTATTTCGCCTGGGTTGACCAGGGCAGAACACCTGGTTTTCAGGGAGCCAGTGATCCGGGAGAAGGGGATAACATCTTCAATGAAAAAGATTTCAAGATCTTCGACTGGCAGACGTTCAAAGATTGTCCCAAAGCGATCGCGCTCAAAAATCAGATGCAAAAAGACAGGGATTTTTTCAAAAAGCAGTGCGACAACGCGGATCCGGACGGGCAAGGGTTCTCAAAAAACAAGGATAAATCATGTCAGGGAATTCCGCGCGACGGGCATCTCATGAAAGACGTTACCTATTATATCGGGCTCTCCTGGCGGCTTCCCGCCAGTGTCGGGAACGAGGTGCAGAGCGACGGCATCAGCTTTGACGTGAAATTCATCGGCGGAGCGAAGGAACAATGCGGTGATCATGAATATTCGTGCGGCCAATGCAAAGACGGCTGCGATGAATGTGACAATAAGCAATGTCCAAGGTAAAAAATTACTAAATTTATATAATTAGAAAAAGTCGACGCGGGAACTGCGAAAATGCCAAAAAATCGCGATGATTCAAGGCTCTCCCTCATAGGGGGAGGGTGAAAACCCTAGAATTTATACTCAAAGGGGAGACGAAGAATTATCGCAAAATAATTAATTAAAAAGATAAAAACGATGAAAAAAATATTCAAAAGCGCGTTGCTCGTTCTTGGCGTGGCAGCCATTGCGGGCTATGCGACGTATTCGTTCTTCAGCGATACGGAAACATCAAATGGAAATACCTTCACTGCAGGATCAATTGATCTGTCGCTCGGAGGTGATTTCGCAAGTGCCAACATATGGAGGTCAGCATTCAGATTGGTCCATTAATAACAATGGAAGAGCTCTGTATAATTTCACGGACTTAAAGCCAGGGGACCAAGGTGGTGGAACGTTCGATCTCAAAGTGACTTCGAATGATGCGTATGTTTGTGCAAAAAGCACAATCACAGGAACTCCAGAAAACGATCGTAACTATCCTGAATTAAATGCTGGTGATGTAACTACTGGAGCAAATGATGGTGAACTTCAAAATTACCTGAAGTTTGCAACTTATGCTGATCTCAACAACAACGGCGTATACGATCCTGCAACTGAACCGGTCAATGTTGGTCAGTATATATCTTCTCACGACAGCAAAGGAATCACTGCGGCAGATTTGGGAGCAGCCGGATGGGTCTCAGTGGCTGATACAACAACGCCAAATACTTGGTTGACAATGGGAACTCTTCCTGCCAATCAGCAAAAAGATGCCGGATTGCTATATTGTTTTGGAAACTTTACCACAACGGGAAGCGGTGCAGGAACACAAGTAACTGGATGTGATGGTACTGACACGACCGGCCTTCAAAATCAGGCTCAAACAGATGGCGTCGTCGGAAGCATTCAATTCTATGCTGTGCAAACCCGCAACAACCCAAACTTCAAGTGCAGCGACTTACAAGTTGTGAAAGTCCAAGCGAATGATCTTTACCCAAATACCTCGAATGCAAATCTTGCTAGCGCATTCTCATCCAAAAAATGGTTCATGTACAACGACACGAGTGATGAAATTGATAACTCACTCGGAGTATTTGTAGCTGGACCTCCAACCCCAATTCATGGTACGGGCAGCGTTCAATTCACTCTTGATTCGACGCACACCCGTAAAGCCATGGCGACATATCAGTTCTCTGGCACATCTCTAGCGTCGATTACGCAAATGTCGTATGGTGCATATTCTCATAACGGAAGCGGCGGTGCTGGATCGAATGAATCAGGATATCTCAATTTCAATGTTGATTTCACTGGTTCATCAGGAGCTTGGCAACAGCGCTTAGTTTATGTTCCAAGTAATAATAGCGGGGCTCCTCAGAACACATGGAATAACAACGATGTTATTCAAGGAGGCGCTGCTAAATGGGTTTACTCTGGAGCGACATGGCCAACCGTTGGTGGAGCAGGAACTACTCCAAAAACATGGGCTCAGATTAAAATTGACTATCCAAACGCAAGACTTCTCCCATCTGGTGGATGGCTTGGTGTGAAAGTTGGAGAACCTGGGCCGGATGGATATATTGGAAATGTTGATTTCTTCAGCATTGCCACCGGTGGCGCACCGACTGTTTATGACTTCGAGAACTAAAGTATTGAAGCAAGTGCTTTAGAATCTCTTACTCTCGCTCATCTTTGGATGGGCGGGAGGACTGAGGTAATAAATTTTTAATTACTTATTTAATTACGTAACAAGCAAAAATTATGAAAACAATTGTCAAAAGTCTCGCGATTGTGATCGCGGTCGGCGCAATTGCAGGCTACACGACGTATTCTTTTTTCTCGGACACGGAAAAGTCGACGGGGAACACTTTTGCGGCTGGGAAAATCGATCTCAAAGTGGACAGCACGGCGCATTATAACAATTTGGTCTGCGATGGCGGGCATTGGAAAGACGAATCGAGCTGCAAGCCAATGGGAGGTAATTTAATTTCAAATGGAAGTTTTGAAAAGCCCATTGTCACAGATCCGCAAAAATGGGATATTTTTGCCGACGGAACAACGGATTTAAACTGGCATGTTGCCTGGGAGTCTACCGATACAACTTATCAAAGTAGGACACGGCCGACTATTGCCCTGCTCGAACTGCATCACGGAGTTCTCGGTCCTGCGGCGGATGGTGATCAAAGCGCCGAACTCGATTCAGATTGGTTCGGACCAAGTGATCCTCTTAATGGAGAGCCGGCTTCGGTCAATATTTTTCAAAATATTACCACAGAAGTAGGAAAAAAATATCGCTTGACGTATGCCTTTTCTCCCCGACCAAATACGGATGCTTCCGAGAACAAGTTGTCGGTGAGGATCAACGGGATTGAGAAAGATCTTGTTTCATCGGCCGGCGGAGGATCAATCGCCTGGACTGATCATCAATATGAGTTCACTGCGACGGGAACGACAACGAAGATTGAATTTGCGGACGTAGGAACTCCGGATTCCTTGGGGACATTTCTTGATAATGTGAGATTATATAAACTGGATTGCACAGAAACTTCGACTCCTGAGCTAATAAATACAGATTGCCACGAGACTTGGGGTCCGACAGACATCGGCGCGGAAAAATTCTTCAATTTCACAGACATCAAACCGGGGGACTTCGGCGAAGACACGGTGAGCCTCCATGTCTATGACAACGATGCTTGGGGAAGACTGGTGATAAAGAATATTACTGATAAAGACAATACTTGTGTTGGTCCAGAAATTGCAGCGGAACCAAATTGTGCTCCGGATCACGAAGGCGACCTTCGGAAAAATCTGAAATTCAGCGTGTGGCTGGATGAAGGGCAGACACCGGGATTTCAAGGTAAGACCGATCCGGGAGAAGGGGACAACATTCATCAAGACAACGAACCCGTTCTCATAACGCCAGGTCCGATTGACGCTGGCGGAGAAACGCAGAACATCTGGACGGGAATTGCAGCGGCTTATTCGTCGCATGGATGCACTGTTCCGAGCGGACACACGAATTATGGCTTATGTAACGGACTTTCTCAGGATGGGCATATGGTTGCAAGCACGAATTATTATTTCGGAATCGGTTGGGACTTACCCTCAACTGTGGGAAACGAGGTCCAAACCGACATTTTTTCATCCGATATGAGCTTTGAAGTCGTACAATACCGGAATAACCCAAGTCACCAATTCTAAGATTCGAAATCAAAAAATGATATGAAAAAGTTTCTGAAAATTGCTTATAATTTAATCATGGTTGCTTTGGTCTTGTTTTTGATCGTGGTGGCGGGGACTTTTTTGAAAATTCCGGGGAACTATAAGCTGTTCACTGTGATGTCGGGATCGATGGAGCCGAAAATAAAATTGGGAAGTTTGATTTTCGTGAAACCTTCGGCGAGCTACAAAGTCGGCGATGTGATAACCATAAAATCCGGTGCGACTACGGTGACGCACAGAATTGCTGAAATCAGTCAGACCGACCAGGGCACTGAATATGTGACCAAAGGAGACGCCAACAATGACGTTGATCCGGAAAAGACCGCCGCGTCCCAGATGGTGGGAAAAGAATTTTTCAGCCTTTCTTATGTCGGCTATCCCATTGGCTATGCCCGAACAAGAGTTGGCTTTATTCTGCTCGTCATCGTTCCATCAACCGTTATTGTTTATGAAGAGCTTTATAAGATTAAGGATGAGATGAGGAAAAAATGGGCGAGCCGTCGAGATATGAAATCGAAAATTGCCGCACCGGAGAATGTCGATGAGAGGATCAGAATAATTGAAGATTTACCCCTCACCACAGGGGATTCAAAGTTCAAGCCAGTGGTGAGGGAGGAGCAAAAGATTGCTTCTGTCCAGCCGGTTCAGTCCGCGCCAAAATATGAAAGGCGCCAAAAAAGAAAAATAATTTAAATAGAAGCGAATGTTATCAACAGTCAGGGGAAAAATTGTTCAGCCGCTCTATATTCTGTCCTGTGCAGTTTTACTGTTGGCTTTTTCACTCCACTATGCCGAAGTGAAGGGAACACTCGCATTTTCCTCGGACACGGAAAAAAGCAAAGGAAATATTTTTCAGGCGGGAACGTGGGGAGCGGAAAAGAAAGCGGCCACCCTCGAAACATCTGGTGTGGAGCCACTCGGACATATAATAATTTCGGAAGTCCTCTATGATCCCAACGAATCCGATACGGGACAGCAGTGGATCGAATTATATAATGGCACAGACAGCGATGTTGATATGGGAGGAATGGAGATCAATGCGACGAGTGGGGATGATTTTGTTTTTCCCAGTGGGTTCAAGCTTTCGCAATATTCGTTTGTGGTGGTGCATTGGAATGCCGAGGGCATTGATACGGGAAGGGATCTTTATGCCAGTTCTTCAAGCGAATCTAACAATATGGGTAATGCAGGCGGCTGGGTCGCGCTTTTCAAAAAAAACAGTCACAGCAAGGATGCAATCGTTGATTATATAGAGTATGGAGCAGGTGGTCAGACAGCTGAAAATGAGGCGACAGGCGCTGGCATTTGGACCGCCGGCAATTTTATCCCCGATGTTGCCGAAGGGCATTCGATAGAGAAAATAGAAAAAGATATCGATTCAAATCTGTATTCGGAATTCAAAGATCAGGCAACCCCGACGCCGGGGCAGTAGATAAAACAAATTTTTACTGACTTCGATTCAGGTAAGAAAGGGGAGCAGCCCTGCCGATTGCGAGCGGCGGCGTTTTTTTATTAAAACATAAAAGTCTAAATTCCGCTTAGTTATGCACAGTTTGGGTTGACAAATTCCTGAAATTCCTGCTTGAATTAGAAAAAACAGATATAATAAAAATAAAAAGCAACAAGTCTTACTTAGCTGCTTTTTTTGTTTTATATATAATCTATTTTAACATTTATTCAAATAAAAATGATGAAAAAGGGCACCGCTAGAAAAATCTCAAAAGCGCTCCACACGATTGTCGTTTTGACGATGGTTTTACAACCGATCGGGACACCGAGTATTTTACGAGCGATAGCGGCTGATGAGCCTACTATTGAAGCAACATCAGCTCCAACTCCAAAAGAAGAGCCGAAGACAGAGCCAACAGCTCCAGTTGCTCCAAAAGAAGAGCCAGCGCCTACGCCTGCTCCTGAATCGGTAATAGCGCCTGTAGCGGAACCGAAAATTGATCCGACTCCAGCTATCCAAGTTCCCGCTCCAGTCGAAGCTCCAGCTCCGGCCAACTCCATTTCAACAGACGCAACATCAGCGCCAAGCAATACTTCTGCGATAGACAATACTTCTTCCAAAGCAAGCGGGACGATTTCTCCCGAAGCGGCGGCGACCGACCAAGATACTACCGAAAAAAACGGTCAAATTTGCCTCAATAGCGGAGCCGAAATCAACGACAGCACCAAAAGTGACTGGGATGTGAATGGAGAAATTGCCGAAACCAAAGGAAAAGTGGAAGTGGGTGTGAAATACATTTTTCCCGGAAATGACAAAGTCTCGGTAACTTTTTCTTGTCTTCCGGCAAAAAGTGATGACCGCGCAACTTTGAAAATTCAGGAGATTAAAGCTAGTGAGGTGAAGCTCCCTGAAGGCGTGAGCGCGGCCAGTGAATTTGCCTATGATATTACCACCGGAATGAAAGACGGGGATTTTGAATATGATCTGACGTTCCCAAAAGCGGAAAATTCAAACGCGGATATGAATTATATCAAAAAAACAGCCAGCGAAGTCCAAAATCAGGAATTATCCGCTTCAGATTTGAAACCAATTGAGAACAGCAAGATCAAGGAAGAAAATAGCCAAATGAAAGTTTCAGCTCTGGATCATTTTTGTGTTTATATCCCGACTTACTGCGACAAAGGCAGCATCACGATCGTGAAAGACGCCCAACCTAATGACTCGCAAGATTTTTCGTTTGCGACGAGCGGAAACGGTCTTTCCGGCTTCAGTCTGGATGATGACTCCGACCATACTCTGTCGAACACGAAAACTTTTAGTGATCTTTCAGCCGGTTCTTACTCAGTTACGGAAGGAACAACCAACGGCTGGATGCTGGATGATATCAATTGCACTTCGGGAGGCACAAAAGATCTATATCATAGAAAAGCGAACATCAATCTAGCTGCGGGAAAGGATGTCACCTGTACTTTCATCAACAAGAAGCAATCTGGGACTTTGACGGTGAAGAAAATTTTGGTTCCGAGCAGCGACCCGGGACTTTTCAATCTGAAAATTGACGGGACGACTTATGCGGCCAATGTCGGAGACGGAGGGACAACCGGAGCGAAAAGCGTTTCAACGGGAAACCATACTGTTTCTGAAACCGCGGGGACCGGCACCAGCCTTTCCGGCTATACAACCGTGTTCGGTGGAGCGTGCAGTTGCAGCGGCAATGTGAATATTGGCGCCGGGGAAAATAAGATTTGCACGATCACCAATACCCGTGACAAGGGTCTCCTAAGAGCTCAAAAAATTGTCGATGATGGGAGCGATCTGACACAATGGAGCTTCAAAATGGATAATGGAGCTTTTGTTCATGCCAATAGCAATGGATTGGTTGACTTTGGTCAAGTTACTACTCTTAAAACACATATTATCATTGAGCAAGGACCGAGTTCCTACTCTTTTGTTTCAATTTCGGGAGCAAACTGCACCCAAAATTCAGACAACAGTGCAAGCGCGACGGTGACAAAGGGCGGAACTACTACTTGCACCTTCAGTAACGCTATCAAAAAAGGTTCGATCACGGTCACTAAAGTGGCTGATCCCAAAAGTGCGCAACTATTCAATTTTACAACGACAGGAAGTGGTTTGAGCGGATTTGCATTGGATGACGACGGGGACAACTCGGATGGCATAAAAAATACCCAATTATTCAAAGATTTATTTCCAGGCTCGTATTCCGTGACTGAATTGACACCACTGGGATGGGATTTGTCCCTAACTTGTAGTTCAAATTTGAGCGGATTCAATTATGCGCCGATAAATTCAACCACTTCTTTTAGTCTTAGAGCTGGAGAAAATGTGGAGTGCCTTTATACCAACACAAAGAAATCCACCCTAAAAGTCCATAAAATAGTCCTCAATCACGGTCTCACAAATGACGCAACGCACTTTGCGCCTTACAAAGTGGACGATACGACTGTAACACTGGATACCCCGACGTTTTTTGACCCAGGCACGCATGTCGTGACCGAGAAAATCGATCCGAATTATACTCAAACATTTTCTGACGCATGTGATGCCAAAGGAAATGTGACTTTATCCCCAGGAGAGGATAAGATCTGCACAATCACGAATGAAGATAAGGTAGCTCATCTAACGGTGATCAAAAGTGTCGTTCCTTCAACTGACAACGGAAAATTCAATTTGCAGATTGATGGAAACACAAAGGCCACTGATGTTGGCGATGGAGGAACAACGAACGCAGTCACGCTGGACAGGGGCCAGCATGTTGTTTCCGAACTAGCCGGCACAAACACGAATCTTTCTGATTATATTTCAGTGATCGGTGGCGACTGTGACATGCAGGGCAATGTGACCTTGAACCCGGGAGATAACAAATTCTGCACGATCACAAATACTAAACGCGGACACATTATCGTTGATAAAGTGACAGATCCTGTGAATGATCAGCAAGCCTTTATTTTTACAACTTCCGGCGTCGGTTATAACGGCTTCAGCCTAAGAGATCAGGACATTCCCAACGACCAGGAACTTTCCGAGGGAACTTATTCCGTTGCGGAAAATATCGTTGCTGGTTGGGAATTGACCAAGACCAGCTGCACTAGCGATTTCGCCGGCAATAATGATGGAATTGAAGATATTTCCGCAATTGATCCGGCGAATATCAATCTTCGTCCGGGTGAAAGCGTCACCTGTATATTCAACAATACTTTCACTCTTCCGAAGCTTCAAATTGAAAAATCGAACAACAAATTTCCGGTTGACCAGCATCCGGGTGACGATGTTACCTATACTCTCATTGTTACAGCGCTAGACAACAATGTGAACGATGTTCATGTGGCGGATCTTCCTCCGAACGGATTTAAATACCGAGGCGGCAGCTGGACAGCGCATTCGAGCGTTCGCGGTGACATCAAAAATAGCCCGACTACTGAGCCGACCTATCATTCGCCGGGAGACTGGAAACTTGGAGACATGGCAAAAGATGAGGTTGTGACATTGACCTATATGACGGATATCAGCTCTACCCAAGATTCAGGTCTTTATCCTGATCTGGCTTGGACTCAAGGAGTTGATGCGCAAAATGGGCAAGTGCTGGGCGCAGGAACCAATTCTAATTTCGTTCAGGACGCCTTTGTTGGAACGAAGGTTAGCGTTGTGAAAGCCGGCACAGTCAAGCCAGCGTCCGTAAAGATCAAAAAGAATACTAAAACCGATCATAAGAAAAAGAAAATCAAGCGGGTGAATAATGTTCTTCCGGCCACCGGTGCCAATGGCACTTGGCCCATTGTGGCACTGATTTTATTGGTGACTGGCATCAGTCTGCTCTTCTATGACCGGAAAAGAAAAGAAAAGAGTGCAAAAAAATCCTTGATTAAATATGTTATGAATATGTTGCTTGCCATTACATTCGGAATATCGCTTATATTGGGCTCATATCACGTTCAGGCGGGGACCCTTTCAAATCTTGCGGCGCGGATGGAAGACCCGAAAACGCCGGTCAATACGAGTAGTTTTCTTCTGGGATTTGTCGCTTTGGATCGTGCGGGAAGCGCTGTCACTATCCAATGCTTCAAAAAAGGGCCGGCTGACGCGGGATTTTTCCAGTTCCAAACTTTGAATCTGATCGCCGGCGGTACTTCGGGGGACTGCGCGATTGACCCATCAGTTGTTCCTTCTGACGGTACCTATCAGTTCCATATCACTACTACTGCCGGATCCGAAAGCGTTACCTCGAACAATGTTTCGGTAGAAGTGCTTACGGGCGGTCCCGGCACGCCGACGAATTACCAACGGACGAAAGTTTCCGACTGCGAGAACAATATCAAAACCACAACCGCCGATGACGGCGGAAAAACGGTGCGGGTGGAAATCTATCGCTCCACCCAAACTACTTTTACAGTTGATGCCGGCACGCTGGTGAAAAGTATTGATGTCGGATCGAATCAAACAGTGAATTATACTGACACGGTGACCAATTGCGGAAGCACATATTATTACGCGGCAAGAGCTTTTGATGCTTTAGGCAACGGATCAGGGGTTGTGGCGGACGAAAGAACCGTCATTAGGACAACCGGAGGCGGCACACGCACCGTCACGACAACTGTCACGGGTGGTGGCGCTATTCCGGTTAGTGGCGGAACTGTTGGTGGGGTAACGGCCGCTGGCGGTGCAAACGGTGCGCAGGGTGGAACAGTAGAAGGTGCTCAAAATCCTTCGGAAAGCGCAGGACAAGCTTCAGGCGGGGAGCAGCCTGGTCAGGTGCTCGGTGAACAGACCAAGAATGAAGCGGCGGCCAGCGGTTTCGGAAAACATCCCTATCTTTATACGCTTCTCGGGCTTGTCGTGATATACTTAGCTTATTATGGCTTCAATAAGTACCGACCAAAAAAACCGGAAAGTAAGTAAGAAAATAAATTATCTGGCGATTGCGGGCATGGCTCTTGTAGTGATGTCCGCAATTTTTCTGTTATACAATTTTTTCCCGGCCATGTTGGTGGAATTGCGATACGATCTTTCTCCCAAAAAAAACTTTACGGTTGAAACGCGCGCCGCAGAGGAAAATCCCGTCGCGGAAAGTAAAACGGGCGATAGCAATATAATTGTCCCCGTTGACGAACAGTTCGGAATCATCATTCCGAAAATTTTTGTCAATTCGAAAGTATTTCCCGATGTCGACCCGGAAAATTCGGCGGTTTATCAGCGAATTCTCACCAAAGGAGTCGCCCACGTTTTGGGTACTGCCCATCCGGGCGAAAGTGGCAATGTTTTCATCTTCGCCCATTCCGGACAGGATTTTTTTCAGGCCGAAAGATATAACGCTGTTTTTTATCTTCTCACGAAGCTCGAAAAAGGGGATGAGATTACGATTTTTTACAAAGGGGATAAATTCATATATTCCGTCAGCGATAAAAAGGTGATTAACGCGAATGAGGTCAGTTACTTAAACAATATACCGGGAAAAAATACTCTCACTCTCATGACCTGCTGGCCGGCAGGAACGGCCTGGAAAAGACTGATCGTCCAAGCGGAGCAGAATTAGAGCATAAAATACGAACTTCCGCATAGTTATCCACATTTTGGAAGTTTAGCCACAAAGAGACAGAAGGAGTATAATAAAACTAATCGCATAAAAAAAGAAAAAATATGGCCATGGAACTAGCAGAAAAAACAGAAGGCGTAAAAGCAGGAAAAAATTTTGAGACTTTCAATAAAAGCACTCTGCATAAATTGAAGACGGAACTTGAGCGCATCGAGGGTATGGGTGTATTTTGGCCGTTTGAATTCGAAATAATCGAAACCCTTGATTCAATGAGAGACGAACCTGCGGCTCAAGAGCTTATCGAAGAAAAGATGGACGTGCTGAAGAATATTCTTGAGGGAATGGACCAGGAAAGGGAAAGGCAGGAAGAAATGAAGGAAATATACAGGCTTTGGGGAAAAAAAGAGCAAAGTGTTTACGATATGCTAAAAGATTTGACGGGGAACAATGAAAAAAGAAATACCTGATCTTTCCTAAAGCTAAGCTTTAGGAATTCACGAAAACAGCCCCCGCCGCTCGCGCGCAAAGGGGTTGTTTTTTTGGCCGTATTTTGATAGTATTATTCAAGTTGAGGCAATACTGCGGACTGTGTTCATTTTGAATTCCTCTTTCAGTCTTTGGTTGCCTGCTTTCTTGTAGAGAAACAGGTTGACTAATTTTAGCGATAGTTTATAATAAAATAAAATTATAAACTATCGATGATGGGTAAATTAGATTGCAAAACGCTAAAAAGATTGTATGCAAAAGAAAAAAAGTCAGCAGCGAATATCGCCAAAATTCTTGATTGTTCTGAAAATAAAATCAATTATTGGCTAAAAAAGAATAAAATTCCAAAGAGGTCAATGAGTGAGGCGATGTATGTCAAGAATAATCCCAATGGTGATCCTTTCAAATTAAAGTTTCCAAGAAATATTTCTGACGCGCAATTATTCGGTCTCGGTATAGGACTTTATTGGGGCGAAGGCACCAAGGCGAACAAAAATACTGTTCGATTAGGGAACTCGGATGCGAAGTTATTGAAAATATTTATTGCTTTTCTTATAAGATTTTTCGGAATAAAAAAAGAAGATCTGAGGTTTCATTTGCATATTTTTACTGATATAAAAATTGACGACGCAAAGAGATATTGGATCAAGGAACTGAATATCAAAGAAAAACAGATTTATAAGCCATTTGTTTCGATAACCGGATCTATCGGAACATACAGACGAAAGAGCGAATATGGCGTTATGACTGTTTATTACGGAAATACCAAATTAAGAAATAAATTAGTTCATTTAATCGAAAAGCAAATAAACAACAAGCCGTTGTAGCTCAGTTGGCAGAGCACTTCCATGGTAAACCAAATTGCCCACTATCAGGGAAACTTGATGGTGAATCCCGAATTACGGTTAAAAGCCTTGCACAGGTCAAGACCGTGGCGTGAAAGACGCCCGAACGACTGACAAGGGAGGCTAAGTCCTTACATGGATATGTCTAAGATACAGTCTGATCCTCTAATAAGTGCTCGAAGCAAATAGAGGCAAAATGAAGGAAGGGGTCCGCGGTTCGAATCCGCGCAACGGCTCAAGAATAATAAACAACAAAAATTATGATAAAAAAAGCAATAATAGTTATCCTGATCATCGCGGTAGCCGGTTTTCTTTGGTATCGCAGCCATGTCCCAAAAAATAAAATCATCCAAACGGTGAATAAACCGACCGAAACGGCGATTAACCCTCCTCAAACGGATCAAAGCGTCGTTGACGATTCAAGCAGCCTGGCAGACGCCAGCAGCGATGAAACGGACACGGCGCAAGCGGATTTCAACGCCCTTTGCGAGAAGGGAGAATGGATGAAGATCGTGGATCTATCGGGTGAAATGACAACTGCCTCCGGAAAGTTGAGGAAAGTTTATCCGGATGAGGAAGCTTCAAAAGAATTCCAAAATTATCCATACTTTCTTGAAGGGAGCGAAAAAATGGCGTTGACCGGAAAGGACCAGACGAAAATTGATAATTTCGAAGATCGCGAGGTGGAGGTGCAAGGCGCGAAGGCCACGGACGGAAAGTCGCTTGAAATTTCCCAAATCCGATGTGCCGGGTCTGAAACAGATCAAACCGTGATCAGCCAGCGAAACAAAGCGTTGGCCTATATTGCAAAAAATATCAGTTCGATCGCTCCCGAAAAACCTCCATACCAAAAATGGGTAGTGGACTCGGCGATCATCCTGGATGAAAATGATTTTTATGTGGATTATTATGATACGATCGAAGACAGTGATAACAGCGATCCAAATCTTGATACGATGCACAGGGTTCTATTGGAGATCTCCCCGAAGGACGGGGTAAATTTCGGGGTAAAAGTAGCGGCTTACTATGTTCCGGGCGAGGAAGATCTTGCGTTGAAGCAGGGAATCGATAAATTCAAAAATATGGACGAAACCACTTTTCCTTCCTATACTTATGATTCGGAGGAAAATTCATGGACCAGGGATTAGAGCAGGGTTATAAATAAATTTAATTTATAAATATTATGTCACAGGATAACCTAGTTGGACTCAAGTGCGAGGTGTGCAAGAAGATCAATTATCAAACCAATCGCAACAAAAAAAAGATCAAAGAAAAGCTGGCGCTGAAAAAGTATTGTCCCAAATGCCGGAAGCACACGCCGCACAAAGAGGTAAAACAACTATAGAATACTTCACTCCTAAAGCTCGACTTTAGGAGTGTTTGAATGCGGGTGTCGTATAGTGGTAGTACGGAGGTCTCCAAAACCTTTAGCGGGGGTTCGATTCCCTCCACCCGTGCCAATAAATTGCGTTTTCGCCGATATGGCGCATAATATATTATATACAGATGAGAAAAACCATTCTAATTTTTCTTTTTATTCTTTTTTTCGGGGGTTTGGCGACTCTCGTTTTCGGTTTTTATAATGCCAGGAGCATCCGCCATTTCTCCGCGTCGGCGGAAAACTTGATCGCTAAATACGATGGAGCGCTGCGGATCAAGGAAGCGGAAAAAGATTATCAGAAAAGCGGAACACGGGATGCCCTTCAGCTCAAGGGCGAAACTGACAATTTCCTCTCAAAACTTGATGAAATGACCGCCAGCGCCGAAGCGGCCAAGCAGGAAGTCGATCGCTTAAACGTTCCTTTGACCGAAATGGGCATCAAAGACGAGATGAAAGATTATTATTCAAAAGCGGGCACGCAGATACAAGACGCCAAAAATATCTCTGAGTTCATGAACCAGGTATTCCAAGTTGCGGTAATCTTTGGTAAAATAAAAGGAGATGTCGATCTGGATCAGATGAAAAATCTGATCACTGAAGCGAAAAGCGAAAATACGAAGGTTGATGTCACCGGTCTGCCAAAAAATATTGAAGCGAATGGACGGTCTCTCAAGAAAGCGACGGATGATTTTCTGGCCGAAATGGAAAAAGTGGCGGGCGGAACGACCGAAAACTCGGATCAGTTGAACGCGGCTTACGATGAATTTTCGAACAAGGTGAACGAATTTTCCACGAGTTCGCGCGGTTTCATCAGTTCAGCCGAAGATCTGACGCCTCTTCAAGGCAAGATCCGTTCGGATCTTGGGGATCTTCAAAAAATATATTTCAAAATATAAAAAAATGCCGCAGAAAAAAACCATCATTTGGACCCTTATCGCCTTTTTCGTGATCGGCGGTATAGTTTATTTTTCATTTCTCAGAAAACCGAAGATCCAGTACACGACCGAAACCGTAAAGCGGGGCGAACTGGCGCAGACGGTTTCGGTAACCGGCACTTTGAAGGCCAACGATACGCTCGGCCTTAATTTCGAAGTTCCTGGCCGGATAAAAAAGGTAAACATTGAAATTGGACAAAAAGTCGCAAAAGGAGATGTTTTGGCGATGCTGGATCAGGCGAATCTTGAGCTTGGCGCCGAGCAAGCCAAAGCCAATCTCGATAAAGCGCGGGCGGACGCGGGGGCCAATACCAATACCGTCCACATCGACGATGTATCGGTGGAGAATGCCGAAAAAACATTGAAAGACACCAAGAGTCTCAATGACGCTAACGTCAAAGCTGCGGACCAGACCGTGTCGGATGCCAAAAAAAAGCTCGAGGATGCCCAGAATTTTTATGACCAGGTGAAAAGCGAAAGCGGCTCGTCCAGCTCGATAACGAAAAACGCGAAACTGACGCTTGACGCGGCCGAAGCCGGCCTCAATCAGGCGAAAAAAAATTCGGACGTAGCCGATCAACAGGCGGATCTCAGCGAGACCGAAGCCACTAATAACCTAAATTCAGCCAAAGCCAATCTCGGGGCGGCCAAGTCAAAATTTGTGTCAGCCAGCGATAACGCCGTTGTCCAAAGTTTTGAGGCTGCCTATGAAACTGCCCTCAATAATCTTGACAAAGCGGTCTTGCGCTCTCCGGTGACCGGAACCATCACTAAACTGAATTTCAAGGCGGGAGAGGTGATCGGGTCACCCAGCGTAACCTCGACAACCGGAATATTCGCCCAAATGATCTCCCAGGATTTTATTTTCGAAGCTTTGGTTTCCGAGACGGACATTGCCAAAGTTTCTATCGGGCAAAGCGCCTCCTTGGCCTTCGATGCCTTGCCCGGTGAAACATTTGATTCATCAGTGGTCTCCATAGAACCTTCAGCCACGGTTGTCCAGGATGTCGTGGATTACTTAGTTAAACTGAGTATTCCCAAATCTGATCCGAGGCTCAAGGACGGCCTTAGCGCCGATGTAAATATCGCAACGGCGAAAAAAGAAAATATCATTGCCGTGCCCGAAAGGATCGTCAAGGATCAAAATGGAAAAAAAGTTATTTCCGTTCTTGCCGGCGGAAAACCGGATGATCGGGTGGTCACGCTAGGCCTCGGCGGTGACGAGGGAATGATTGAGATAACCAGCGGACTTAAGGAAGGAGACGAAATTATAACTTCGCAAAAATAACCCAAAGCTCAAAACCGCAGCGTAAAATTCGACCCCAAAAATCTGCGCTTTCAATTGTGGCTTGGCGTTTTAAGCCTCATTTATGTTAATTTCCGTAAAAAATCTTTGCAAAAAATATTTAAACGAAGGAGTGACGACCGAAGCCCTCAGCGGGGTTTCTTTTAGTATTGAAAAAGGGGAGTTTGTGGCCATAATGGGCCCTAGCGGGAGCGGAAAATCAACCTTGATGCAGATAATCGGCCTTTTGGACCGTCCCAGCGATGGAGAATATTTTTTCAAAGGAGAGGACATTCGAACCCTAACTGACGACGAACTGGCGCTTATCCGAAACCAAAACATCGGTTTTGTTTTTCAGTCATTCAATCTGCTTCCCCGAACGACGGTCTTTGAAAATGTCGAGCTGCCGCTTCTTTACGATGAAAGAAGCGACTCAAGAAAAAATATTGAAAAACGAGTCGGCGAAGTGCTTGAAGCGGTTAGTCTCGGGCATCGCGTCAATAATTTTTCCAACCAGCTTAGCGGAGGAGAGCAGCAAAGGGTGGCTATCGCGCGAGCCTTGGTCAATGATCCGGCGATAATTTTGGCGGACGAACCAACGGGGAACCTCGACTCGAAAGCGGGACTGCAGATCATGAAAATCCTCCAGCGGCTTAATGACGAAGGGCGCACCATTGTTATGGTGACCCACGAAACCTATACCTCTGAGCATGCCAAAAGGATCATTCAAATGCTCGACGGTAAAATAGTGGCGGACGGAGCGGTAAAAAAGAGAAGAATCGCGGAAGGGGAAGAGAGATTGTTGAAGTAGTATCTGGCAGCTGGTATTTAGTATTATTGCTTTAATTTAAAATACCAAATACTAAATACAATATACTAAATACTAAAAAATGCGTTTCTCCGATCCTCTCAAAATTTCCTATCGCAATATTTTGGCGGCGAAAGTCCGTTCTTTTTTGACCATTCTAGGCATCATAATCGGCATCGCTTCGGTGATCATCATCATTGCCATCGGAACCAGCGCCCAACAGCTGATCTTGAACCAGATCCGGGGCATCGGTTCGAACCTAATCGGCGTTTTGCCCGGAGCGTCCGAAGAAAAAGGGCCGCCGGCGGGCGCGTTTGGAGTTTCCATCACAACCCTAAAGTACGCCGATCTTCAAGCGATCCTCAAGAAACAGAATGTGCCTAATGTCGTGGATGGAGCCGCCTATGTCAATGGGAACAAAACTGCCAAATTTCAAGATCAAAGCAAAAGCACCGCCTTCACGGGCACGACGGCCAGTTACATCAATGTTGAAAGCGCGTCAGTTGCCAATGGCCGCTTTTTCACGAAAGAAGAAGAAGCGGATCTGTCCCGCGTGGCGGTTCTGGGCTCGCAAGTCGCGCTGGATTTTTTTGGCACGAACATCGATCCAATTGGAAAACGCTTTAAAGTCGGAGACCAGAGCCTCACTGTTATCGGCGTTTTATCTTCGCGCGGATCAACAGCTTTTTCCAATCAGGATAAATCCATATTCATCCCGCTTTTCACGGCGCAAAAAGTAGTGCTGGGGATCGACCATATCAATTTCTTGCGCCTCAAGGTTGACGATGAAAAAAATATTGACCGTTCGGTGGCGGATATCAAGGCGACGTTGCGCGATCAGCATCAGATCAGAAATTCGGCCAACGATGATTTCACCGTCCGCGATCAGCGGGCGGGACTCGACGCTATCACCTCCATCACAAATGCCATAAAATATTTTTTGACGGCTATCGCTGCCATCTCTCTTCTGGTGGGCGGAGTGGGGATCATGAACACCATGCTCATTAGCGTGAACGAACGAATTCGAGAAGTGGGCCTTCGCAAAGCGATTGGCGCAAAAAATTCAACGGTCATGTTCCAGTTTCTGATCGAATCGGCCGTGATCACGCTGATTGGAGGCGTAGTGGGAATAATTTTCGGTGCCCTAGTTTCTTTTTTGGCGGCGATAATTATGCAAAAGTTAGGCTACCAATGGCCGTTTATCGTCACTCTTTCCTCGGTCATATTGGCAGTTGTGATATCAACAATGGTGGGAATATTCTTCGGGCTTTATCCCGCCCGGCGAGCCGCGAAGTATAATATTGTCGAGGCGCTGCGCTATGAATAAAAAAATAAGGCAAAATTATAAAACAATTCTCAGGTTCGGAATTAGATCTCCCCACGAGTGGTCAGTTGTCTTTCGCATGGCTTTTCGCAATCTCCGGATGAACAAGATGCGCACGGCCCTTACCACGCTTGGCATAATCATCGGAATTATGTCGGTGATCATTGTGATGGCGGGCGGAGCGGCTCTCAAGGGTTTTGTGATTGGCCAGGTGGCGGCTTTTGGAAGTGATTATATCCAGGTGGAAGTGAAGGTTCCCGGAACGGGCGCCACATCTCTGGCTAATGCCACGGGGCGCGCGACTGGCGTTTCGATAACGACGCTCAAAGAAGAAGACGCGAAAGCCGTGGCGAAAATTCCGAACGTTTCCGCCTGGGCGGCGGGAAATATGGATCAGGAACTGGTTGCCTACAAAAACACCACAAAACGGGCAATTCTTTTTGGCGTCAGCCCAACTTGGCCGCTGATTGACGCCCAAGCAATAATTGATGAAGGAAATTTTTTTTCGGATGGTGAAAACAACGCGCTTAACCAGGTGGCGGTCATTGGTTCTGGAGTCAAAGACAGCTTTTTTGGTCTGGAAGATCCGATCGGGAAAAATATCAAAATAAAAGGGCAAAGTTACCGGGTGATCGGCGTCGGAAAGAAAAGGGGAGCGGCCGGATTCATCAGCTTTGACGACGCCATTTTCGTTCCGGTGAATACGCTCAATAAAAAACTGCTCGGCATAAACTATTTTCAGTTTGTCACTTTCAAAGTTGCGGACCAGGCGCGCATGGAGCAGACGGCGCTTGATATCCGCGCCGTAATGGACAAGCAGCATAAAACCACGGATCCGGACAAGGAAGATTTTTCCGTGGTTTCAGCGACGGAAGGAATGAAAATTCTCAACAGCGTTTTTGGAACTATAAATTATTTGTTGCTGGCGCTCACTTCCATCTCGCTCGTTGTCGGAGGAGTGGGGATCATGAACGTCATGTATGTGGCCGTCACGGAGCGCACCCGGGAAATTGGCCTTCGCAAAGCGCTCGGCGCCAGGAATTCCGGAATTCTGCGGCAGTTTTTGTTCGAAGCGCTGGTCGTCACTTTTTTGGGCGGAGTGATCGGAATTGTGCTCGGCGTCGGAGCGACCTTTCTTCTAAATCAGCTAATAGCGAACTTTGGTTATAATCTTATTTTTACGATACCGCTCGAATCAATTCTGATCGCCGTAGGATTTTCTTTCTTCACAGGTCTCATTTTCGGCATCTATCCGGCTTGGAAAGCTTCGCAACTTTTGCCCATCGAGGCGTTGCGGAAGTAGAAGCCAACACGAAAAAAACACATCCAGAGATGCGTTAAATAATAAGGGTCGATTAAATAAAAGAGCCCCGGCTATAGGCTGCTGGATGAGCTTCTAGCCGGGGTTTGCCCTCAAAAGAGGGTGCGTGGTATTAACTCACGCTTTGTGGGATCGCTGTTAAAATCCGGACAGCCTTGGCCTGCCGCTATTCCGGGAGGAATTTTGGAAGGTTTAAAGGCGGGATGCGACCCCAATTTGAGATAGGACATCCTCCTTCCCCGGTTTTCACTTGGCCGAGGACCAAGGGAGGACCCGCGCTGACCAAAGCAAGGGGCGCAGGTCGGGATCAGGCTATCATAAATACTTGAAATTGAAAAGGGAGATATTTTTGCCAACAAAAAAACCAGTTTGGATTTCTGGTTGAGTATCTTGATGTTTGATCTTGAGAAATAAAAGGAGCCTGCACAGTTGGCCCCAGCCAAACCAATTGTGCAGGCTTTCTATTGCGTGGACTCCGAAAAAAATTCAGAAATAATATAATGTTACTGATGTTGAGAATGTTCTCTAAATAAGGAACTGCGGCCTGAAGAGGGCGCCCCAAAGGTGTTGTTTGGCATATGCCCACCCTCTCCAGGGAAAATACCAACCCTAGGATATCTGCATATAATAGTTAAGGCGCTCTCAATGAATTGAGATTTTTTTCGCCTCGTCTTGTGCAAGTGCAGATATCCCATTTTCGCTACTGAGGCGGTACTCTATGGAAGTGCTACCTCCTAAATCCGCGCTATTATGATAGCCGCGGTTGGTTATGTAGAACTTTTCTCCCCTTGTAATGGAATATAAAGGATTGCGTAAATTTTTGCAAATAAAAAAAAGCCTTTTAGCGTTGGCTTTTGAATTTCAAAAAAAACGGTTGAGTGGAATCGGTTGTTAAACCGATCCCACTCGGGATCCTAGCTGATGCCAGGAGTTTAGTCTTGCGTTTGAGTCAGAAATCAATGAGAGGAGTCGCACCTCCCACCCGGCTTATAACTCCAAAGCCGGTGTACCTTTACTTAGACGAAGGCCGCCGCCATGTCGTAGTTGAACCCGATGGGGGTGCCCCGGGCGGCCGCCAGATGGGCGTAGGCTTTGGCGTGGTCGTAGAACCGGGAACCGGCGGCTGTGGCCTTGTTGGCTTTGCCGGCGATATTGTCCCAGGGGGCCATCTTCTTAAATTCGGCCTCTCCCGCTTTGCATTTGGGGTCGTTGGCCGCTTCTTGGTGTTGCGCTTGACCCGGGACCGCCAGCCGTATCAGCTCGAAGGCCACCCGGGGAGTCCACGGAGAGGTTTTGCGCAGGTCGGCGGGCGATGCCTGATAGGCTTCCACTTTTTGCCCATAGATGCCGGCCTCAGCCAGGTTAAAGTCAGCCATGAAAGGTACTTTCCCCACGGAGACCTCGGAGGGTTTAAGCCCATGTATGGAGATCGCAGCCGCGATGTCAGCGCCTAAACCGATCTTTTCTGCGGTCAAGGGGGCGCCAACGATACCGCCCAAGCGGGGCGAGCCATCCAGATCCAAACTCACGCCATAGCCCATGGCTTGTGCGTGGATCAATGCCAATGTTGCTTTGTCTTGCCGTGTCAACATGGTTCTCCACCTCGTAAGAGTGAGAGGTTGATAAGAAGATACTTTCAGTTTCTCACCGCTTCTTCCATAGCAGTGATGCGACTTTTTTCCTCCTTTTTTATGGGATTAACTGATTTGGAACGTGGGGATTTTGTTGGGAAGGAGCAAATATATAGAAACGTTTTACGTTGTTTATATAATAACACAAAACAACAGTTGCGCAATATATGTAACAAAAAAAGCCTTTCTACAAAGCTTTAAAAAATAAGTGGTGAGGCGGGTAATCAACGTTTGGTGAGAAAGGATATTATCCCGTCTCCGTTGATTACCCACCTCGAGTGTTGCACCAGCTGGACAGCTGGTTACCTTGCCTCCCTCAGGAGGCTTCTTCCCGCCCGGCGCTTAGAAGTTGCAGCCCTTGGTGGCATCGTCTTTTTCCCGGCAGTTGGACCGCATCCCGATCTTGGTGGCCGTGCCGGCGATGGTGGTGTACCCGGTAATAGCCTGCAGCAGTCGTTGCATAATCGTCCCCTTCTTGGTGCCCCAGTCGAAGCTGAGGCTTCTGATTTTTAGTGGTCATTTGGTATGAGCTAGTGGGTTTTCCGACCCGCAATCCTCGAAGGGATTCTCACACTAGGAGTACGCGGTGAAATGCTTATACTACCGATAATGTGTCGGGTAGCGTATCCTCCTCTTCCATACGTTGATGGTTTACTGCATCATCTCTTCGACCTGGGGGAGCCGATGATAATTGGCTATGGACGAAGAAAATGCGGTGTTAATCACAAGAATACAATATAAATAAAATATCTGCAATATACTAGTATTAACTGTGACTGTGGATAACTTTTAAAAGAATTCCTGCAAGCGGAGAGGTTCTGTGACCAGCCCAAGGAGAGGAAAAGCTGGTGGCGTGATGAGCGGGTGGCAAGGGCGAGCTTCCTCATAAAGGCGTCCCCCAGAGGAGCTCAAGCTCAACGCGCGTAGCCAGGGCGAGCTCCGCAAAAACGCGCCGCCGCCGATATCTCTCATCACCTTCCCTTTTCAGCCTCAACCGCTTGCAGGAATTTCTTTTTTAGCAAGGCACAAGGAAAAAGTCAAGAAAAACATTGACAAACGCTCTCAATCTGCTAAATTAAGCTGTTAAAAGCGTGTCCGGTATTTGGCCCGCCTAGCGGCGAGGCAAGTATCTTGTATCTGGTATTTTGTATGCAAAATAAGCCAACTAGCACAAAAAAATATTCTCTAAAGTTTTGGATTATCTTCTGGATAGTGGCCTCTCTGGTTCTTTTTGGTTGGTTTGTATATCTCCAGATAAAAAACAAAAACATCGAGAACTTGAAGCCTCTCGTCAAAATTTTTCCGATCGGAGCAGAGCGGAGACAGGAGCTGAATGCGCTGGCCGACATCTATGCGAAAGCGGGCGGATTCAATGGCGAAAAAACTTTTCTCATTCTCTTCCAGAACAACATGGAACTTCGCCCAGGCGGCGGATTCATCGGATCTTTTGGAATTTTGAAAACCAAAGGCGGAAAAATAAGCGATGTCCAGATTTTTGATACCGGAATTTTTGACGCCCAAATTCCTAACACGGAAACTCCGCCTTATCCTCTAGGAGATATGCTTCCCATAAAATCATGGAAAATGCGCGATTCCAACTGGTCGCCGGACTTCAAAACCAATGTCGAAAAAGCGCAATATTTTTACCGTCTTGGCGGGGGACAGGAAAACTTCGACGGCGTGATCGCGATCAGCACCAGCGTTCTCAATTCTTTTCTCTCGATTACCGGTCCGGTGAAGATCGATGATTATCCCGGACTATACAACGATGAAACGGCCATTCTCCAACTGGAATATCAAGTCGAAAAAGGATATGTTGAACAGGGGATCGAAAAAAGTGATCGGAAAAGCGTGATGAAAGAAATGGCCCAAGTTTTGGTGGAAAAAGCCCATAATTTCAGCTTGTCCCAGCAGTTTGCGCTGGCGCAAAAAATCGAAGACCATCTCAAGAAAAAGGACATCCAGTTTTTTTTCCGGGACGACGCGCTTCAAGCCGAAGCGGAAAAGCTGAATTGGGCGGGGCAAACTCGGGATTTCGACGGTGATTATCTTCAGGTGGTGGACGCCAATCTCAATTCTTTGAAGAGCGATATCTGCATCAGGCGAAAAATTGATTATGAAATTGATCTGAGCGCCGATCAACCGCAAGCCAAACTGGCCATACAATATGAACATACTTGCCGGGCACGCGACTGGATGACGACGAACTATAACGATTGGACAAGAGTTTATGCCCTGGCTGGTTCCTGGCTGGTTGATTCCAGCGTCCCGCCAGAAGAAATGCGCTTTAGCGACGAACTGGGCAAGAAAGTTTTTGGTTTCCCTGTCTATGTTCCGATCGGAAAAACGGAAACAGTCAACTTAACATACAATCTTCCGGCTGATCTCAAAAACAAGACATATCATCTGCTGATCCAAAAACAATCCGGATCGGGCGATCTGCCGGTGAAAATCAGGGTCGTCCAAAAAGACGGCAGCGAAACGGTAATTGAGGAAAAATTGCAGGGCGACAAAGAGTATGATTTCTGATCAACATGAAATGGAAAAAGCGAAACAAAACTTTACCGGCTGGCTATTGCCCGCTTTTTTGATTGTGGTATAATTTAGGCAATAAATGAATCTTTATTAAGTGTGTTATAAGAAACAAAAATATTTTGTGTTAGGGGTCGGGACCTAATATCTATAAAAAGAAAAATAGTATGTCAACAATGGAGGAAGGAATAAAAAATTTCCATAAGGAAAACGAGAAAAAAATAAAAGCCGCATTTCTATCCGAAGACAACCAGAAAGAGATTGACAAGTGGTTTCCCAATGAAAAAGACTTTACTCCGAAAGATTGGCAGAGGGTTGACGTGATTGCCTATCATATTTATCAGCGCCGGATGAGTGGGCATGAAACGAGTCAGGAAGATTTAGCGAAAGAATACGGACTGCCCGCCGGAGAGTTCAAGAAGGAAAATGTTAACGATATCTTGAAAAAAGAAAAAATTGACCGATGGTCTCCGCAAGCCGAAAAATATATGAGAGACTGGGACAAAGAGACAGCCCTGGAAATATACAAAAGAAAAAAATATGAATGGAAAAAGGAAGAAATCGAGCAGCGAAAAAAAGATGCTCCAAAGAATAAGGATGAGGAGCAGCCTTTTAACGCGATGGTGCCGGTGACTGAAACCCAAGCTTTGACTCGCCAAGGCGCCAGCCAAGGACGTGATCTGGGAAGCCGTGGAAGCAGGGATATGATTCCTATCGAGCGTGGAGAAGCCGGATTGCCAGCTATTCGCAAAACGGGCGAAGTTCCGGCGAAACGCGAAAAAGCCGGGTTTCCCGCCGTTCAAAAAGAAAAAATCAGAGTCAATGTCGTCAACGTCGACGAGATCGTAAAAGGATATGCGTGGCGGCTGGCGGAAGAGAAAGTGCGGGAACTTTTGCATCGGCCGGAAGAAAATATGCAGTCTGGCGGCCGGCTGAAGTCATTTTGGAATCAAATTTCCGCTCCGTTCCGGCACCCTGTTGAATTTGGACGAAAAGCCTGGGTGCGGTTGGCAGAAAACGGTTATCGGGAAAAATTTTATCAGGAAGCGCTGGCGGAAATCACGAATGATCAAAATCTGCTTCTTGAAATTGAGGCCAGTGCCCGTTTGAATGCGCCGATCAGAAGAACCAGTGATCCTAATCAGCGCGATCGCCATTTTGAGATACTAGATAAAATTGTCCAAGAATATTCAAATAATGCGGCGGAGAACGAAGAAAAAGGCCGGTCAGTCAATTATCCGCCGGTCGATTCCGCCTTCAAAGGATTGATTAGTCAATACTATCAGCACGTGAAGTCCAATCCGGGCGAAAGTCCATCTGATCGGAGAAGCTGGTTTGAACAGGAACAAAAAAATATGATCAACGGCCTCAAAGGCCAGGGACTTCTCGCGGATGCCGATTTTTTGGGTGACACAGGGAGATCATTGGACGAATCTCGAGAAGGCCGAATGTACGCGACAAATATGTTCAAGGTGGCGGAGGATTATCTGGCCCATGTGGACAGCAAATTGGCAGAAATGAGAAAAGAAAACAATTTGACGCCGGAACAAATGCAAGCTGCCAGGGAGCATGTGATGTCAACGATGGATCTGGATATCAATCTGGGAGCCAAGCTTTCGGACATCCATAACAAGAAGCCGCAAGGAACACTGGGCTGGTTTGAAAAATTTGTGGGTGAAAAAATGCAAAATTGTCCAATTTTGGGAAGATTGGCTTCGAGTCCAGGAGGAGCGGCGATCTTGGCAGCTGGTGCTACAACAATTTTAGGTCGTGGAATTTTGCGCGGCACAGCCGCATTGGGCCTCGGGGCGGCCGGAGTGTTGACCGGCGCTTGGATTCCGATTCTTTCTGCGGCGGCGGCGGGAGGCGTTTTTGGGGCGTATCGCCGGAATGCGGAACTCAAGTGGGATCGGGGAATGCACCAAAGACAAACCGCTCTTGGGAAAGATTTTGATGATTTTCGGCGGGGCAGGATGGATGAATTCAATTATGACGTTGTTACGACCGGTGAGCTGCAAAGGCGGCTGAGCGACATAACTCAAGCGGGGAGTTTTGCGGAACTTGACCAAGGCCGCAGAGAACAACTCGTGGATATGTTTGCCAGATTCAAATTTGAATTGGCGCGGGACAGAGATTATCGGATCAACAAGCGTGAAAACCGGACGGTGGATTTGATCGCGGTTTCCGGTGAGGAAGGAAAAAAATTTGGCACGAACTTGATGTCGAAAACAGATCTCAAGATCGAGCTCTATGATTATCTAAAAAAGAATAATTTGATCGGAGATATTCATGATCCTCTTCCGATAAATAATTCGAATAACGCGCAGTTCAATGCGATGTTTAGGGACCGAATTTTGGAACTTGACGACAATGTCAATGGGGCGGATGCCGCGTTCAACAGCTACAAAGCGAGAAGTGTTATGGTAATGGGCACGTTTGGAGCCGTTGCCGCAGGTACGGCGGCCTGTGCCGGCAGATGGATTTTTGAAAATTGGCTGGGCGGAGAAAAATCGGGCGGGACAGAAACAGCGCTTGCCGTGGCAGGAGCGGGAACAAAACTCAAGCCGGGCGTTTTGAATCCTTCCTTTTCGCACGGGGGCAAATCGTTTGAGCTATTTGTGAATAACGACGGCCAAGGCATAGATCTGGCGAAATCGCATATACCCTCAGGCTGGCAACCAACTCCGGACGGGAAAGGCCTCGTCTTTGAGAGCCGCGGCGGAACAATCGCTGACTTCAGGGAATATGCTAGGCAAGCCGGGCATCCAGCCGAGCAAAGAGTGAGTTACGGAAAGTTTGCCTATCAAGGTTCGGCGCCGGACAGAGGCGTACGGGCTTTGCCGGAAACTTTGCGCAATTTGGCCAACAATCGCCGTCTGCATGCCAATTTTACCGAGCTTATGATGCATTATAAGCAAGACGCCAACGGAGATGTTTATGTCGACGCTTCCCAAATGTTCGGAAAAGCGCTCAAAGGACCGCTCAAAGAAGTTGGGATTCAAATGCGGCAGGCTTTGGAAAGAGGAGAAAAATTTTATATGGCTCTCGCTCCCAGCAACGACTCTTCGCAATTTCACCCGATTTTGCTTGAGATGGGAGTGGATGGAAAAATAAAAGTTCCGAAAGATATCGCCAAAACATTTTTTGCTTTCGACAAAAGCGGCAAGCTGCTGCAAGGATCCGGCAAACATCCGGGACTGCACCAATTGCTCTATGACACCGGACAAAGAAGGGGAGACGGCGCTATGCGCGCCGTCGGAATTTCCGCGACTCTGGGCCAGGAACCGACGCTGAATCTTCCGCCGACCCACGAGGAAATAATCTTTGTTCCTCAAGGGGCTGATACTCCCTTCGTAGTTCCATTTTCATCCACGCCCAGGTGGCAGCTGGAAGGAGAAAGGGAAAAAGAAGAAGGCCGGCCAGATAAAGGGAATAAAGAACCAATCAATGTGAAGTTGAATAATGCCGCCCGGATCGAATATGCTGATGGCTATCCAAGGGAAATTGATGATGGTGATAGCGAAGAACCGAAAGTCCTTGTGTCAGATGCAAATCCAAAGGAGTTGACTCAGCAAGAAAGAAAAATCAGTCCAAGAAGAACAGAGAGAGCACAAAAAGATATAAAAGCCGGAGAAAAAGTAGAGGCAAATCAAGCGAAGGCTCCAGAAAACGAAGTTTTGGCCGAAGCGGAGCAGCTTCTCAGAGAGCGCAAAACGGAACAATATAAAAGTCTTGTTCAAAGACAAGCCCTGTCAGAACTTAATCTGAGGCAAAGTGATGATCTAATAAGGAGGCAAGGACCGAGTGCAAATATAAATAGTAGGGTATTCTCGGAAATGTATGGAAGGGCGCTCGGCTTAAATGCAGAAGCCACACCGGAACAATTGAAAAGTGCCTTCAGAGCAAAAATAAAATTACTGCATATAGACAATAATGCAAATCAACCTCAATTTATTCAAGATGTTAGAGCGGAACAATATAATATCTTACTTGATTTACGTAAGGATTACAACGAAAACTATATTGCCAATAATCCGAGAGCGGTGAGACCTGTGAGGGCTGATAGCCGCCGCCGCGCGGTAAACGCATAAGATAAATAATTTTTCAAAATATGGATCAAATACAAAAAATTGACATCGAAAAAGCGGACAAAAGAATTTTGACCTATCTTGAGGATCTTTTGGAAAGAAAAGGAATGGGGATCATGCCGCCGAACATATTGGCGGATATGCTAATGGATCTTTATATCCGTTTCAATAATCATATCCTCTTGAGCGCCATGCAGAAAATGGATCCCGAAAAATACAAATTATTCGATGAATTTATCGAGAGCAACCCGACCGCGGAGGACGCGCAAAAATTTCTCGAGGAAAATGTTGAAAATTTGGATGAGGTGATGGGAGAATCGATGGCGGAGTTTGAAAAAGTATATCTGGGCGAAAAAGCCGTTTAGAGAAAAACCAGTCCTTGATCTTGCTGCATTTACTGAATTTTTGAGGATATATACAGAGTTAGAGGCTTTTTTGGCTTAAGCAAAACAATATAAACGAACCATATCTGCGTGGTTCGTTTTTTTATTCCCCTTTAATTCCAGACCGTAATTTTTTTGACATCCTTAAGCGCCGGCGAGATTGCTGATGGAAATAGGCGAATTTTGCTTTAAATAAAAGGATATTTTGCGCAGGCGTCCAGCCCTTGACAAACTTCTTTCAAAGTGATACTATATCCTGTTCATCGAGTGCCGACATATTTTTGGAACTTCTCGCAATTTTCTGAAAATATACTGGTTCTCGATGGAAGAGAACTGTAGTTTAAAAACTTGAAGGAGGGCGCTAAGTCTATGAAGAAAGTTGAGGTACGAACTATTCTTACGGGAGCCGCGTGTTTTATCGCCCTCCTATTGATGCTCGTTTTTGTTGCATTTTTGCTTGGAAGTTGGCCTTTCAACTACTCCAAGATGGCGACGGCCCGTAAAGCCGTCTTTAATGCCATAGGCCTAAAAGGAAAAGGAGCTGTAGGAACGGCTGCGAAAAAAATGCAACCGCCGAAGTCGAAAAAGTCAAAGGCTGTCTTCTCATCGGCACCAAGGTGCCGGGTTTACGACGAGGAAGCAGTAGAAGTAACATCTCCGAGTAAACTTAATGAGGCCAAATCCAAAAAAACCGGAAAAGTTGCCACGGAAGAGAATATGCCTGCAGGCAGCGATGTTCGCAGATATTCATATTCTGTCAGGACAAATGATGCTGATGGAAAACCCATCCTCAAAAAGGTGACCATCACCCATCAAAGCTGGAATAATCTTGCGAGCAAAGAAGTTCGCAAAGGTTTTATCTGGCTCCCCGGGCAAGTTATGCCGCCTGATTGGATGCAAGAAGTTGGCGGCAAAATGAATGGGATCGACCCTAAGACCGGCCAAATCTGTGAGATGGAAATTCCGGCGGGGATGGCGATCAATTATTCTGACCGCGGAAACGCGATTGGAATAGTAGGAAAATATAGCAAGGTGCCAAACGACCGGCATCTGCTTAAACAGATCGACGAGGAGAGAAAGCCATGAAGATGAGCAAAGATTTTTCGCTAACTTTAGTGATGGTAATGGCACTGGCCGCTTTGGCGGCCGGGTGCGGCACCTATCCGCTGCAGCAGACGTTTAAAGTCGGCCCGTCCGTTGAGCAACAGGCGCCCACCAAGGTGACTGATGTCAATGGGAAGGAGTACGTTAAGCCACCTGAACAGCCCACTGTGGATCTGGTGGGTCTGGGCGACGTGCGCTTCGGCCAGCGCAGTATGCAAAGCGCTGCTACATTGACCACCCCCGCCAACCAGGTCGTAATCAAAGAAAAGCGGGTGATTGAAGAAGAGACCTATGCGGATAAAAGAGGTTGTCCGGACAAGTCTCAAATTAAAGAAGTCATGACCAACAAAACCAAGAAAACGGAAATGTATACCCGGGTTGAAGATCACCCCGCCCAGACTGTCGGGTTGAATAACAACCTCGCCGCCGATGATGGTCCCGGGACCAAGCTGGTCGGCAAAGGCATTGATACCGCGGGAAACCTTGGGAGTGCGGCTTTGTTAGGGGTATCGTTCCCCAAAAATAAGGGGGACAGTATTACCCAAACGGCAAATGCCGCGGGAGGCGAGGGAGGCTCCGCATCCGCCGCGGCTTCAGCTTCTGCCGCCGCCGCTGCTGCAGCGGAGCGTGAGAGGCAGCGGAGGCTGCACGGCGGACGCTACTGCAACTAGCAGTAGTCGTACCTGGATTCCAGGAATAACCCAGACCCCAAAAATTTCACAAGGAGGTGAAATTGGAGGGGTCTTCTTTTTTATAAAAATAGCCAGTGTTCCGCATAATATTAAACCGTTCTATATTTAGCTTAAATATATAATCTTGAGCATTTATCTGAATGAAAAATTAATTTGTTTGTAATCGAGAAAGCAGTCTTTAATTGCTTTAAAAATACTATATATAAGCCTTATTTAAGCTATAAGCTATTTATAATAATATTTCAACCAAAATTTACTTGACAAAAATGTATTCTTCTGCCAGTATACCCAGTCAACCTATTTGGGTTATTAATTAAGTAATTTATAATACTATGTCGAAAAAGAACAAGGTTATCACGAGTGCCTTCGCTATCGCGGTCCTGATCGCGTTTTCGGGAGCGCTCAAAGCTATGGCTGCGAGTTCGGCCGCTGCGAGTTCGGCCGCTTCAGCTGCTGCTTCCGCCGGGCATGGTGCTTCTGCCGCTGCCGCTGCTAGCTCTGCCGCCGCTGCCGCTGCCGGACATAATGGTGGTGCCGCTGCCGCTGCTAGCTCTGCTGCTGCCGCTGCTGCGTCCGGATCGGACCATCACTCTAGCCCTGCTGCCGCCGCCGCTGCTAGCTCTGCTGCCGCCGCCGCTGGATCTGGAGGACATTCTTCCGCGGCTTCTGCCGGTTCTGCAGCTGCTGCCTCAGCTGGTTCTGGAGCTGCTGCCGCTGCTGGCGCCGCCGCTTCTGCTGGTTCCGGTGCTGCTGCTTCTGCCGCTGCTGCCGGTTCAGCTTCTGCTTCCAGTTCAGCTCACAGCGACGATAAGAATGACCAAAAATGTGAAAAAGATTGCGACAAAAATCATGACGACAAGGATCATAACGACAACAATGATCATAGTTGCAAAAGCGATTGTGACAAAAACCACAATCACAATTACCACTATGACCGCAATCACAAGCGCTATTTCAAGGACAATGACGGAAAAATTGTCTATGTAAATACCTTGCCTGTTACCGGATCTGGAACTGCGGGTATAGCTGGACTTCTCGGTCTTTCTGGTATCGCCGCGGTTGGTGCGAAAAAATATTTTCTGAAGAGCTTAGTAAAATAAATTGGTATTTACCAATTGAATAATGCCATCAATTGCCTGGAAATGTCTCGCTAAGGCGGGACATTTCGGCAATGGGCATTGTTTCTCAGCGTAACCTTTAGCTTTATTGGCATGGAAAAAGGAAAAATATTCCAGGCGCAGCTTGGAAATGCCCAGCAGAGCCAAAATCGCCCCAAGCGGACTTTGCCGATCCTTTATCCATTGATCTTGGCTTGGAGCCTTTTGGCAAGAGGAACAAAAAGGATATGGAAATCCACTCTTTTCTACATCGTCCTTTTCCTTGTCATATTTGCGGCGCTCTTCAAGCTCGCCAACCTCGATCTGAAGCCGTTGCCAAAAACAGCCGCGCTTTCTGAATCAGGGGCATCATTTGCGGGAAAACTGAATGTTGGAGAGCTAAAGGATAAGATCGGCTCCACGGATGTTTCCACTTTGAGCTATAATGATTGGGCGCTGCGGTACGGCCTTGATCAAAGTAACAACAAATACGACGACGATCCGGATGGGGACGGTTTAGCTAACTATCTTGAATACGTCCACATGACGGATCCCAAGAAGTCCGATACGGATGGAGACGGATTCAGCGACAGACAGGAAATTACCAACGGATATGATCCGGACGCGCCGGGGGAAGCGCGCCCGACAGTGGAAATTTCCATTCCAAAGATCGGCGTCGGAGTTCCGATGATCTGGTCAAAAAGCGCCGAGGAAGCCAGTCTGCAAACGGATCTTGAAAGTGGAGTAGTGCTTTATCCGAAAACGGCTTCGCCCGGACAAAACGGCAATGCTGTCATTTCCGGCCACAGCTCGAATTATGTTTGGGCGAAAGGGAACTATAACCATATCTTCAAGGATCTGAATAATCTGGCAATTGGTGATACGGTGGATGTGAAAACGATTCAGAAAAATGGCCGGGTCATCGCTTATCACTATCAGATCAGCGGGAAAACGATCACTTCTTCCGATGACCAAAAAATATTCGATGCCACTCCCGATCCGACAATAACTTTGACCACCTGCTGGCCGCTCGGAACGAATCTCAAGAGGCTGATCGTGAAAGCCGATTTAGTAAAATAAATTGGCAGTATCCTCCAGGGCTACCAGCCACTTTGATGTTATCGCTTGCTCGGAAATGCCCGCCTTGCGCGGATCATTTCTCTCGCTTCGCTCAACAATAATTATGTTATCTGAATTCAAGAAAAATTTATCCAAATTGATCCTAACAGGCCTCATCTTTGCTTTGGCGGCCTTTATCTTTTCCCTGTTTTTGCCGAAATATTGGCAAGTGACCGGGAAAATCGTGATCGTGCCGTCAGGATCTTCAGCCACGGCCGGACAGAATTTATATCTGGAAGCGGGAAATACGGCCGAGATCGCGAACAGCTCCAGCTTCAAGCAAAATATTCTGGGCGATGAGGCTAATAATTTTGACCGGGCTGAACCGATCAAGAATTCCTCGACGCTCGCGGTCATTTTTTTGGCGAAAGAGGCTGATGTGAAAGCGGCCGAAGATACGATCGTCACTTTTCCGGAAAAAATATCGACGCATACGCGGGAACTATACAATGGCCAGCCTTTTAAGTATATTCTGGTGAGTGATCCGGAAGTTTCGCTTAGTCCCGTACGGCCGGATGTTTATAAAAACACTGTCTGGGGATTTTTAGCGGGCGCCATTATCTTTATCTTATATTGGATCTTCAGCGGATCTTTTCAAGCGGAACCTTTTGGGACGGAAGAAAAACTTTACGCAGAAAAACCGATCGTGCCCGATCTGCGGCCTGTCGTGGCGCCGGCCATAGAACCGGAAACGGAAATGGTCCCGGAACCAAAATATTTTTCCGTGCCGGAGCAAAAAGTGGAACCGGAAGCGATCATCACGCCGCGCGATATGCAAAATGTTGCCCCTTCTAATCTGCCTGTCGCCGATGAAGAAGAAATTCCGGCTTTGGCGGAAAGCCAAGACCCGAGCGATGAGGAAGTGAAAGATCGGCTCAATAAGTTGATGCGGGGGGAGCTGTAGGCGAATATAATAATTAAAAAAGCATAAAAAAGATATTTTTTAAGAGGAACTTTTTTTGTTTTACATTTTGATGTTGTAAGATAAAAATAGATCTTTTTGTTAACTCCCATGGAGGTGGATCACGATGTGTGGTAAAATTGCTCCTCAGGCAGCGGCAGAAGGATATGCTAAGAACCTCCTTCGCTTGATGGAATTGGCGGCCGACAAGATCGGCAGCGTGGAGGATGACGAGGCCATACGAGCCATCATGGAATGGCGGGGCCCCGGAGGGATTTCGTTTAACGAGGAACAGGCGAGGATGATCTGGTGCATGCATCATCTTGGCCATCATAGAGCGCCTTAAAATCGCTCACGGCTTGCGCCGCCGCGGTCCTTTGCGCACCCGTTGCCAATTTTCCGGCGCGGGTTTTTTTTGATTTTTATTTTACTTTGTTATATGATTTTATCATATGGAATTCATCGAGACGACACTCAAAGGCGCCTATATAATCAAGCCCAAGGTCTTTCAGGACGATAGGGGTTTTTTTCTTGAGTCGTATAGTGAAAAAGTTTTCACGGAAAAAGGAATTGACGCGAAATTTGTCCAGGATAACCATTCCCTTTCAGCGAAAAAAGGCGTTTTGCGCGGTTTTCATTTTCAGCTTCCACCGCATGATCAAGCCAAGCTGGTCCGAGTAACACGCGGGAAAGTATATGATGTTATCATTGATCTTCGCAAAAATTCAGAGACTTTTGGAAAATGGGAAGGCTTTGAACTTTCAGGCGAAAATTTCCAAATGCTTTTCATTCCGCGGGGGTTTGCCCATGCGTACTGCACGCTTGAGGACAATACGGAATTTATATATAAGGTGGATAATTTTTATGCGCCTGTTGCTGATTCCGGTATCATTTGGAACGACCCGGATTTGAATATCAGTTGGCCGATCGAAAATCCGATTCTTTCGGAAAAAGATGCCAAACTGCAAAAATTTAAGGACTTTAACTCCCCATTTTAATTGTCATCCCGGGCTTGACCCGGGATCCAGAAAATAAAATTTATTGCAGAGAAACTGGATCCCCGCTTTCGCGGGGATGACAAAAAAAGTAATTATGAAACTATTGGTCACCGGTGGAGCAGGCTTTATCGGCTCCAACTTCGTTCGCTATATTCTCAAAAAATATCCGGACTACAAAGTCGTGAATCTGGATCTTTTGACGTACGCGGGAAACTTGGAAAATTTGAGGGACGCTGAAAAAAATCCGAACTATAAATTTGTGAAAGGCGACATCGCGGATAAGGATTTGGCGAACGATTTGGTAAAAGACACGGATCTGATCGTCAACTTTGCCGCTGAATCGCATGTTGATCGCTCGATCCTTGATAGCGCGGATTTTATTCATACAAATATTCTCGGGACGCACAATCTCTTGGAAGCGGCCAGAAACAACGGCCTCAAAAGGTTTCATCACGTCTCCACAGATGAAGTTTTTGGCCATCTTGGTCCGAATGACCCTGCCTTCAACGAAAAGACGCCTTATGCGCCGAGGAGCCCTTACAGCGCCTCAAAAGCCGCCGCTGACCATCTGGTGATGGCTTATTTTCATACCTACGGCCTGCCAGTCACCATTTCCAACTGCTCGAACAATTACGGCCCCTATCAATTTCCGGAAAAACTGCACGGTCTTTTCATTACCAATTTGCTGGAAGGAAAAAAAGTGCCGGTTTATGGCGACGGCCAGCAAGTCCGAGATTGGCTTTTCGTTTCCGATCATTGCGAAGCCATTGACGCGATAATTCACCAAGGAAAAATTGGCGAAACGTACTGCATCGGCGGCAACTGCGAAAAACCAAATCTAGAAATAACGAAAAAAATTCTGGAGCTTCTGGGAAAAGGAGAAGAGATGATAGAATATGTGAAAGACCGCCTCGGCCATGACCGCCGCTACGCGATGGATTTTGGGAAAATGAAAAGCGAACTGGGCTGGGAACCGCAGACGAATTTCGATGAAGGAATGAAAAAGACGGTCGAGTGGTATAAAAATAACGAAGATTGGTGGAAAGAGATCAAGAATGGAGAATATCTCAAGTATTATGAGAAGCAATATGGGAAATAGAAAGATCCTAGTTTCTTTGACAACGCTTTCTAATATATCCAAGCAAAATCTGGATAGCAGCTGGGAGTCAAAAATTGAGGAGATAAAAGAAAGTAATCTCGAAGAAATGGCTCTTTTTCTCACGGGCCTTGATAAAAAAGAAAGAGCAAAATTATATAATGCTATTGAGAACACATCGATCAAAAGCATCCCGCACGTGCACCTTCGAACGGATATGGAGCAAGATGAATTAGAATATCTTGATAAAAAATTTCATGTTAGGGCGTTTAATTTGCATTCAACCAGCGTTTGGCCGTTGATTCACGATTATGGAAAATATGTTTCCAAAATATACATAGAGAATGTGGAAACAGTTCCTAACGAAGATGAGTTAAAAATATTTGGAGGCTTATGTGTTGATTTTGCTCATTGGGAAGGAAAAAGGCTGGAGGATGATCAGGATTATGATCAGAGAATGAAGTATATGGCTGAAAATTATAGAATTGGATGCGCTCATGTCTCAGTCATAAAAAACAAACCGACACCTGTTGTTATTAATAAAAACTTGCTGATGTATGATTCTCATGAATTGGAAAATTTTGGGGAGCTTGATTATATAAAAAGATACAAAAAATATTTACCGAATATAATCAGCATAGAACTCGAAAATTCAATCAAAGAACAACTGGAAGCTAAAAAATATATCGAAAAATTAATCGAAGTTGAAGAAAATGAATAAACGCATTATCATTATCGGTTCCCACGGAATGCTCGGGCAAGATCTCGTGAAATTGTTCGAGAAAGACACGGGCTGGGAGGTTTTTGCCTTCGACCGGGGGGAGATCGACATTACTTCGGAAGACAGTCTTCGAAAAAAGATCGACGAAATTGATCCGAGCGTGGTTGTGAACGCGACGGGATATAATGCGGTGGACAAATGCGAGTCGGACGAGATCGAATACGAACTGGCCAAAAAAATTAACGGATATGGTCCGGGGAAACTGGCCAAAATTTGCAAGGAAAATGATATTCCGATAGTGCATTATGTCAGCGATTATATTTTTGACGGTGAAAAGGGAGAATATGCCGAAGACGACAAGCCTAATCCGATCAGTAACTACGGCCGTTCGAAATTGTTGGGAGAAGAAGAGATCAAGAAAAACACCGACAAATATTATCTCATCCGCACTTCCAAGCTTTTTGGAGCTCCCGGAAGATCGGCGATGTCCAAACGCAGTTTCTTCGACACAATGATCCATTTTTCAAAGGACAATAGCCTTATGAAAATTGTCGATGAAGAAAAAAGCTGTTTCACCTATACGCCGGATCTGGCTCTTGAAACCAAGAAAATGATCGAAGAACCGGTGCCTTTCGGGGTATATCACGTGATCAATGAAGGCCCTTGCACTTGGTATGAAGCGGCTGTCGAATTGTTCAAGCTTGCGAAAATCGAGGTGGAAGTGGTTCCGGTTCCATCTTCCGAATTTCCTCGTCCCGCCAAAAGACCGCGTTCATCGGTGCTGGTGAACACAAAATTGAAGCCCCTCCGAAACTATAAAGACGCGCTCCAAGAATATTTGGATATAAATTATAATTTCTAGGCTTATGAGCAAAAAGCAAATGAAAGGCATCGTGTTGGCCGGCGGCACAGCCACCAGGCTGTTTCCCTTGACCGCCACGACCAGCAAACAGCTTCTCCCTGTCTACGACCGGCAAATGGTTTTTTATCCTCTCAATGTCCTCGTAAAAGCGGGAATAAAGGATATTCTGGTCATCGTCGCTCCGGAGCATTCGGGCCAATTTTTGAATCTCCTTGGCTCGATTTTCAAAAATCACGGGATCCATCTCTATTTCGAGGTCCAAAAAGTTCCGCGGGGATTGGCGGACGCTTTTATTCAGGGAGAATCTTTCATTGATGACGGCAACGTAGCCATGATCCTGGGGGACAATATTTTTGAAGATGATCTGACGAGCCATATCAAAAATTTTTCTTCCGGCGGAGTGATATTCGCGAAACAGGTTCCGGATCCCGAACGTTTCGGGGTGGTGGACTTTGACGCGCAGGGCAAGGCGCTTTCCATCGAAGAAAAACCGGAGAAACCGAAAAGCAATTTTTGCGTGACAGGAGCGTATATTTACGACAACCGGGTGGTGGAGATCGCGAAAAATCTGGAGCCTTCAATAAGAGGCGAAATAGAGATAACCAGCATCAACCAGAAATATCTTGAAATGGGGGAGCTGAAGGTCAACACGATCACGGGAGAATGGCTGGACGCCGGGACTTATGACTCCCTTCTCGCGGCGGGCAATATCGTGAGAGACAAGGAAATTTATAAAAATTTCGACCCGCTGATCGATCAGGCTATTTCCGAGTTCAACGCGGAGCTTAAAGCGATCGCCAAGAAGAAACTGCTATAAGATATAAATATTTTGAAAAAGATGAGCAATAAACCGAAAATTCATCTCGATTCATTTGAGGAATACCGCATTTCGGTAGCGCGGTATATCGAATGGATGCTGCACCGTTTTTACAAAAATCCCAGAAAAATAACAGTGGAAGACATAAAAAAAGATCATTCAAAGATCAATGTCTATGAAAATTACAAGCAGCTCGAACCGATTGACGAGAAAAAAATAATCGTGCTCGACGACGACAAAATAGGAACTTCTCTTTCTGAAAAAGCAATTATCGAAGGAAAATTTTTCTGGGAGCATACCGCCGCCGGCGAGGCAACCCGCTTGGGATTGGGGACGAAGTATCTTCTCGATCTCAGCCAATTTTCGCTCGATGAGGTTGTTGGGCATATCCGGAAAGAGGCTCTGCAAGAGCTGATAAAAAAGGGAGTGGAGGGCAAAAAAATTGCCAACGAGAAAAAAAGAATAACTCGAGAGATTACCAAAAAGAGCGTTCTAGGAATTGCCGGAGAGGATCCCCGAAAGCTTCAAAATGTTTCCCTCGGCAATCGGCATATGCTCCAGATGGCGTATGATGTGGTCCGGATCGCCAAACAAAACAAAAAAAAGCCAAAAGATGTGCTGGCGAAACAGAGTGTTCTGATCGTCCTGAACGAGCAGACGGCCGAAGAAATTCTTGATGAGTTCAAGCGGTTCAATTTTTTCGGATTGAATCCTCAAAAGACCCATTTCATGATCCAGAGAAGTTTCCATGGCATGTATGTAAAAGAAGGCGATCTTTTTTATGACCAGACAACGGAAAAAAACAAGAGGCTTCATAACCACGGGCAGATGATCATGCAGAAAACGCATGATAACGTCATATTCCGGGTCGATCCGAAGGAAACCGGCAAAAGAATTTTCTTCACGAGCGAAGAATTCGAGAAAATAATGGCGGGACACGACGATCTGCTTTCATATAATGTCGAGGATCTGGGTTATCTGACTTGCGCTGTTGATCTTCCCAGCCTGGCCTTGGCCCTTGATCTCGGGAAAAAAGGGTATAACATGGTCATGGAGATCGTGGCTCAAAATCCCCTTAAGCCACAGAAAGGGGGAGCATGTTTCTTCGATCGGAGGCTCGGTCGCACAGTGATGGTCGAATCCAACCAGTTGAAAAACATAAAAAACGAGAATATAAAATATCTGAACAAGAATTTCAATCATTACCCGAACCCGGTCGAATCGTTCAGAAAAATAAAGAATCAGGGCCTTCCGATCACTTTCGAAGTGAAGGGCGGATTCAACCAAAGCGGTGACCGTGAGGACTATATTTATGCCTGTCCGGTCCAGGGAGACACGAATTTTTTAGTGAAGACCGCTTATATCATGAGAAAAAACCTGAAGCCTATATACAACTGGAAATCTCCAGCGACCACTCCGCTGGCCGTCCGAGCCATGTTCGAACAGGAAGCGCAGGAGGGATTCAAAGATTTTTTGAAAGACATCAAAAAGGGAAAATTCAAAAATTATTGATATGCGAATCGCCATAAACGCAGCCGATCTGGATCATCGGCGGATCGACGGGACGCGGATCTATATCCAAAATATTTTGAAAAACTTTGGTTCTGCCTCTCGCGATCGGCGGGACCATTTTTTGATCTATCACGAAAACGAATTCAATCCGGAACTGGCCTTCCCTGTTTTTGACAGTTATTCCATAAAAAAACTGCCCTTCCCATATTTTTGGACGCAGACCCGTTTCGCTTTCGAGATGTGGCGGACCAAGCCGGATGTTTTATGGATGCCTATGCATTCCTTGCCGTGTCTTCGGAGCAAGAAAACAAAAACTGTTGTGACCGTTCATGATCTGGCTTTTAAGTTCTTTCCGAAATATTTTCCGCGCCGAGATCTGCGGAGATTGAATTTTTTTACCGATTATGCCGCCCGAAACGCCGATCGCTTGATCGCGGTTTCCGAATCGACCAAAAGCGATCTTCTGAAAATATATCCCTTTATGCGCGAAGAAAAGATCAAAGTGATCTATCACGGGTATGACAAAGATCTGTTCAACACCCCCATTTCTCCGGGAAAAATTCAAAAGAACAAGATAAAATATCAAATACCGTATTCAAAATATTTTGTTTTTCTTGGCGCCATCCAGCCGAGAAAAAATATCGGAACGCTTATTGATGCTTTCTCGATGGTGCGAAAAGATAAACGCTATCAAGATCTGGGTCTTGTGATCGCCGGCGAGCTTGGTTGGATGTATGACGACGTGATGAAGAAAATAGGGAAGAGCGAAAATGTCACAGCGGCGGGAAAAATTGATCCGGAAGACAAAGCGGCGCTCCTCGCCGGTTCCGTAGCTCTCGTATCCCCCTCTTTCTATGAGGGATTTGGTTTGCCGGCGCTCGAAGCCATGGCCTCCGGAACTCCCGTCGTGGCGGCGGATAATTCGAGTCTCGCGGAAATCGTCGGCGGAGCGGGAATGCTTTTTGACCCTTATTCAAAAGAAAATTTAGCCGAAGCCTTGATGAAAATTTTAGAAAGTGACAAGCTGCGAGACGACCTCGGGCAAAAAGGCCTTGAAAGGGCGAAAGATTTTTCTTGGGAAAAATGCGCGAAAGAAACGCTGGAGTGTCTCAAAGGCTGAATGGGAAAAACAGCACGGAAAGTTTATTCGGCGTTACAACGCCTTTTTTTCATTTTCCTTTTCCGAGACCAGCATTTTCTCTGCCGCTATGATGAGAGCGAGGGTTAGGATCGCGGTCACGATTATCTGCCAAACATGCATTTTATAGAGACTCAGCAGAAGCAAGACCAAAATAATAAACAATATGACATTGAGCAAGTTTCGGGAGACTGCTTGGAACCTCAATTTCTCTTGAGGGGAATTCTTTCTTCCGAGTCTTGAAAAAACCAGGCCCAAGATCAGGATAAGAAGGAGCAGATATTTCGGATTGAAATGGGAACTGACGATTCCCGGCAACACTAGCTCCGGCACGAGCAATAGAAAATAGGTTATCATAAAAGCCGTGAGGAGGTCTTTGGTGATCTTGTAGAAAAATTTTTCCAGTGTCATAAAAAAGTTTTAATCGAGTTATTTTTGTATATAGCGGTTAAGGATCGAAGCAAAAATTGTTCTTATGGTGTCCTTGACGGTGGCGTATGATTTTTCGGCGGAGAAATCGATCCGGGCGCTGGCCGGGTGGACATCTGTCACCACTTGGCAGAGATCCTGGAATTTGAGAGTGAATAAATAATATTTACCCAGAGATACAGGCAGTTTATCTGCATCGAAGGAGCATTTTACGGTTCCATTGGAATAATCTTTCTGGGAAATCCGGCATTGGGATCGGCTCTCAGGCGTGATGTCGTTTACCGGTATGGAATAATATTCCGGCCATGCTTTGCCGAGAATTTCCGGATCGGCAATGAGGCGTTTTTGGCCGTTGAGAATGAGATAAAACGAATGAGAGGGAAAACTTTCGAAAATAATTCCGTCCGGATGGGGAAGGGTCCAGAGAAAAACCTTTTCCTGTGCATCCGGATATTGGTCGATCACCGATTGGTCGACGTCGATCATATTTTCAAAGCTGTATCCGAAAGCCAGCAGGATCTCCGGTCCCGGGAAAAGAATTTTCTTGCCGTGACTGATGAGAAAAACCTGGTCTGTCGGCTTATTGTGCAGCATCGTTCCGTTGGGATATTTTGTGCCGTTGTCGGCGTAAAGCAGATCCTTGAGCTCGTCCGGGCTTTTTATATCCGGTCCCATGGGATAAAGGAAGGCCTGATAAGTCCTTTCAAGCGTCACGGTCGGAGCATTTTTTTGACAGGATCTCTGATCGGTTTTTTTCAGGCTCACATTCAGATCGATGAGATGGTTCTTTTTGAGCGGAAAAACTCCAAACGAGATCTCATTGGCGTTGGTGTCTTTTTGGATATCAAATTTGGAAAGTTTTGGCTGATCGCTTGAATACTGAAAACTTTCGACGGGAAAAAGGATAAAATAAAAACCGATGACAACGGCCAGGGCGGGAAGAAAGTAGATCATTATTCTTGCGAACTTGTAAATTTTTTCAAGCGACATTTTCATAGTCTCATGTTAGCCAATTTAGGCGGCTTCTGTCAAAGACGGGGAAGGATGCCCGTTCCGGAGAAAAGCTTTGCCTATTTGTCAATTTTTAGTATAATTGAATTGGAAACAAAGAACAAAAAAATATGGGATTATTCTCAAAAATTTTTAGGCGGCGCGGAGCAGGTCATGCGCTGGCTTTGGATATTGGAACCGAAGTGGTCAAGGCTTTGATCTTTAAGATCGATGAAGAATCTGAAAGGGGGATCGTGGCCGGCGTAGGGCGGGCTCGTCAGCGTTTGGGGGATATGCAATCAGGGGCGGTAAGCGATATTTCGGGAGTGGTCAGTTCCTGCGAGGAAGCGATCGCAAGAGCGGAAGATATGGCGGGAGTGAGAAGAGTGGAACAAACGATCATGGGAATTGCCGGAGAACTGGTTAAGGGTTCGACGACCACGGTTCATTACGAACGTCTGAAGCCGGAAATAAGGATCGACCTTCCCGAACTGAAAAATATTGTCCAAAAAGTGCAATGGAAAGCTTTTGACCGTATCCGCCAGCAGCTGGCCTGGGAAACAGGACATAGCGAGATCGACGTAAAGCTGATCAACGCCGCGATCGTCGATGTGAGAATAGACGGATATCGGGTGACAAATCCGCTTGGGTTCCAAGGAAGAGATGTTTCGATCGGAGTTTTCAACGCTTACGCTCCCATGGTTCATTTAGGCGCCCTTCAAAAAATTGCCGAGGAGCTTGATCTTGATCTCTTGAGCATTGCTGCCGAGCCCTATGCGGTCGCGAGATCGATGGGACTGGAGAATACCGTTGATTTCAGCGCTATTTTTATCGATATCGGCGGAGGAACGACGGATATAGCGTTGGTCCGAAACGGAGGCCTTGAAGGAACGAAAATGTTCGCACTGGGGGGAAGAGCCTTCACCAAACGCCTGGCTCAAGAGCTGAGCATCAATTTTGAGGAGGCGGAACAGCTGAAATTGAGGTACGGCCGGGGTGAAACAGGAAAAGATGTCAGCGCGAGAGTGAGCAAACTGCTTGAGGAAGATTGCCGGGTATGGCTGGATGGGATAGAACTTTCTTTGAGCGAGTACGCCGATTCCGACCTGCTGCCGAGCAAAATTCTCCTTTGCGGGGGAGGATCGGCCTTGCCGGGAATAAAAAGCGCTCTTCATAGCCAAGAATGGCTCAAGAGCCTTCCTTTCGCGAAGATCCCTTCGGTGAGCTTTCTTCAGCCGAAAGACGTGGTTAACATCCAGGATACGACGGGACTTCTGCGGGACCCGCAAGATGTTACTCCTATGGGACTGGCTAATTTGGCCCTTGACCTGGTGGGAGAAGAAAAGGTCTTGTCGAATATGCTTCGGCGGGCGGTTAAAATGATGCAAAACTAAATTATGTCACACAAAACGATTTACATTGATATAGACGAAGAGATCACTTCCGTCATCGACAGGATGAGGAAGGCGGAAGCCGTTGAAGTGATCATTGTCGCTCCCAAAAGAGCTCTGCTTCTCCAAAGCTTGGTCAATTTGAAACTGCTGAAAAAAGAATCCGACCGGCGAAAACGCAGGATCATGATCGTAACCCAGGATAAGATCGGAAAAAAACTGATAGAAAAAGCCGGGATATTGGTTCAGGGAAAAGTTGACGATTCAATGGCTGACGAAAGTGAAATGGAGGAACCGGTGGTGAAGAAAAAGCAATTAATTGAAAACCAAGAATTAATTGAAAACATCAGAGACGAGCAGCAGGAAGAAAATATAGGATCGGAAAGCTATTTCGATGAGCCCTTAAAGACAGAGGCAGTTCAGGAAGCTGCGCCGTTCCAAGAAGAGTTGAAAAAAAACAACATCGACAATATCCAATTCGATGCTCCTGCTTCCGCTAAGACAGAGAATATCCCGCCCAAAAGCTTGAAAAAGGGTAGCGCCAGAAAAACAAAAGATCGCCCTAAAGCGGATAAATCCGTGCGAATGTCGGATATTGTGGCCGGCCCTCCGTCAAAATCGAAAAGAAAAGAAGAAGCTATCGTGGAAAAAAAGATCGAGGAGAATTTTGAACCCAAGAAAACGCCGCAAGGGATCGGACAATTTTATCAGAAATCAGGCCCTGATCCGCATTTTGAGAAGCGGGCGGAAAAGTTTTTCAGTATGCCGTCGCCATCAATTGCGCAGGAGTCCATCTCTCGCCGAAAAGCCGGAAAACTGGACGGAGTAAGGCTCAAAAGCAAGGTCAGCCGATATTTTGTCTTTTTTGCCGCCGTCCTCTTTCTTTTGGGCGGACTGGCCTTGGCCTATTTTTATCTTCCGAAAGCAAATATAATCCTATATCCGAAGAGCCAGGAAAAAAGCAGTTCCGTTGACATTGAAGCTGACGTTTCTGCGACCGGAATTGACTTGGAGAATGGGATAGTTCCGGCCAAGTTGGAGCAGCAGGACACAGAAAAAAGCCAGGACTTTGAAGCCACCGGCAGCAAGAATGGCAGCGGGAAAGCTACCGGAAAAGTGGTTATATATAATGATTTTAGCGTGGACAATCAGCCGCTTGTTGCGACGACTCGCCTTGAGACGGCGGATGGAAAAATATTCAGGATCACCAAATCGGTCGTGGTTCCAGGGATGACCAAGGTCGGCGCGGATACAAAGTCGGGAGCGATCGAGGTCGACGTCGTAGCGGATAAGGCCGGCGGAGAATATAATATCGATCCGACCGATTTCAAGATCTCTGGATTCAAGGGCGGACCGAAATACGATAAATTTTCTGCGAGGTCGGCAAAAGCCATGACCGGCGGCGGAGCAACGGGAGAAGCAGCGGTCGTAACGGCTCAGGACATCAGTCAGGCAAAGGAAAAGATGATCGCCGAGATCAAGAGCGAAGCCGCTCAGGATCTGAAACAAAGCCTTCCATCCGAAAGAAAAATATTTGATGATTCGGTGTCGGTCGAGCCGGTAAGTGCAACTCCATCGGCGGTTGCGGGAACACAGACAGACAAATTTTCTCTTGACGTCAAGATGAGAGTGAAAACTTTATCTTTTTCGGAGGATGATGTGAAGCAACTTATCAAGGCAAAAAGCGGGAATGCACAGGAATCCGGAGGAACAGTTAATTTTGGAAAACCCATAAATTATGTTCTTTCAGAGGAAAATATGGAAAAAGGTTTTGTGAAGTTTCAAGCCAAAACCGATTTGGGAGTAGCCGGCGGAATCGATCTTGAAAACTTCAAAAAAGGAGCGCTGGGAAAGAATTCAGGCGAAATCGCGTCATACGTCAAGGCCTATCCGGCCGTTTTGAAAGTGGACGTCAGCTTCTGGCCTTTCTTTGCGGCTCGCGTGCCGATGAACGAAAAGAGGGTGCAGATAGAGATAAAATAGGAATAAGCGGGTGATTTTTCCTATTTGGTATGGTAGGGTTGACAAAAAAAACAAATCCGCTAATATATATAAAGAGTTCAAAAAAAGCCGAAAAATACAGAGAATCAAGCAATTGGATTGAAGTGCCCTAAAAAACGCTTTCAAAAAAGCAGGGCCTTAGCCTTTGTTTTATTTTTGGGTGTATCGGGCAACGCAACTATGCGCCAAAGTTGTGTTGCCGGCTATGTCAAAAGAGAAAGAAATTATAAAATTGCAGGGACTGGTCAAGGAAACTTTGCCTAACACCACTTTTCAGGTAGAGCTTGAAAATGGCCATGTGATATTGGCTCATATATCAGGCCGAATGAGAGTGAATTATATCCGGCTTCTTCCGGGTGATAGCGTTATGGTTGAAATGAGCCCCTATGATCTCACGAAAGGAAGAATAGTAAAAAGACTGTAAGCTAAAATTTTTTATGAAAGTTCGAGCATCTGTCAAAAAAATTTGCAATAAATGCAAGGTTATAAAGAGAAAAGGAAAACTTTTTGTCATTTGCAGTGTGCCCAAGCACAAGCAGAGACAAGGATAATTTTCGCAATATCATAAATGGCCAGAATTGCCGGGGTAACCATACCCGATGACAAAAGAATAGAAATTGCCCTAACTTATATATACGGAATAGGGAGATCAAGAAGCGGTAAAATACTGGCGGCTTTGAAATTGGATCCGAACACCCGGACCAAAGAACTTAGCGAAACCACAGTCAATGATCTGAAAGACTATATTGAAAAAAATTTCACCATTGAAGGGGAGCTCAAGCATCAAAAGCAGGTGAACATAAAAAGACTCAAAGACATCGGATGTTATCGCGGGATCAGGCATATGAGAGGACTGCCCGTAAGAGGCCAAAGAACGAAGACCAACACGAGGACGGTTCGCGGAAATGTCCGAAAAACGGCCGGCAGCGGACGAAAATCGTCAGCGGAAAAAACATAATTTAGTATTTAGTATCTGGTATTTAGTATTTTTATGATAGAGGAAAGTATTAAAAAAGAAGAAAAGACCAAAAAAGAGACTGATAAAAATTCAGAGGTTGTTGTCGCGGAAAAAAACGTGCCTGAAGTAAAGATAGACGCTGGAAAAAAAGAATCTGTCTCTTCGGCGGACACGGCGGAAGGAGAAGCTGAGGAAAAAAAGTCAGCCGCCAAGAAAAAGAAAAAAATTCGTAGGCAGATCCTCAAAGGACAAGCCCATGTCAAATGCAGCTATAACAACACGATCGTCGCTTTTTCGGATCTGAGCGGGAAGATCTTGGCTTGGTGCAGCGCCGGATCGCTGGGATTCAAAGGAGCAAAAAAAGCGACTCCCTATGCCGCCACTCAAATTGTGAACACAGCGGCGGAAAAAGTCGCAAAATACGGACTGCGCGAAGTGGATGTTTACGTCAAGGGCGTCGGATCAGGCCGGGAAGCCTCGATCAGGGCGATCGCCAATAATGATTTTGAAATAACATTAATCAAAGATATTACCCCAATTCCGCACAACGGATGCCGGCCCAGAAAACCGCGAAGGGTATAGAAATATTATAATGAGCAGCAATACGAATAAAAAATGTCGACTGTGCCGCCGGGCGAAAGAAAAGCTCTTTTTGAAGGGTGATCGTTGTGGCACGCCTAAATGCGCCATGGTCCGCCGCGCCTATCCTCCTGGTGTCCACGGAGCCAAAGGAAAGCGGCAGCTGAGCGAGTTCGGCCAGCAGCTTCTTATGAAGCAAAAGATCAGACGTATTTACAATGTCCTTGAGAGACAGTTCAAGAAATATTTCAAAGAGGTTCAAAGCAAACCGGGTGTTACCGGAGACTTGTTGCTCCAAAAGCTCGAGATGAGGCTGGATAACGTCGTTTATCGAGCAGGTCTCGCCGTGAGCCGAAGACAAGCTCGCCAAGTTGTCAATCATTCTAATTTTGTCGTGAATGGCAAGCGGGTGAACATCCCGTCCTACGAAGTGAAAGCCAAGGACCTGATCGAAGTGAAGCCTAGCAAAAAAAACAAGGAATATTTTGTAAAAATAGCTGAAATGCTGAAAGGGAAAAAAGGAACGAAATATCCTTCCTGGTTCGAAGTAAATTCTGAAAAAATGTCTATTTTGATAAAATCAAAACCGGGCAAGGAAGATCTGAACATCGACGTCGACGCCCAAATAGTCGTCGAATATTATTCAAGGTAACTCTAATTTTTTTAAGAGGCAATAAAAAAAATGATAAAAGTATCAACGCCAAAAAAACCTAAGTATATCGAGCTTGAGGGCAATATGGCGAAAATTGAAATAGACGGCTGTTATCCTGGATACGGAACAACTCTGGGAAACGCGATAAGGCGGGCTCTTTTATCGTCTCTTCCCGGCGCGGCCGTAACCTCCGTAAAGATCAAAGGCGTCTCACATGAGTTCTCGACACTTCCGGGCGTGCTTGAAGACGTCATTCAGATAATCCTCAATCTCAAAAAAGTGCGGTTCAAAGTTCATAAAGACGAGCCGATAAAACTGACCTTGAAAGAAAAGGGGTCGAAGGTCATAACGGCGGCTCAGATCCAATGTCCGGCGGACGCGGAGGTGGTCAATATGGATATGCCCATCGCGACGATCACGGACAAAAAGGGAGAATTGGAAATGGAGATCGAAGTGCAAAGAGGCTTGGGATATGTGCCGGTCGAACAGCAAGACAGGGAAAAGAAAGAGATCGGACTCATTGCCATTGATGCCATTTTTACTCCGATAAGAAGGGTCAATTATACCGTTGAAAACACACGTGTCGGAAAGAGAACCGATTATGATAAAATAACACTTGAAGTCGAAACAGACGGAACAATATCGCCGAAAGATGCCTTTGAAAAGGCAATGAAGATAATCATTGAACAGTTTGAGAGTGTCAGTGTTTTTGAAGAAGCGGAAAATCCGGAGAAAAAAATAAAACCGGAAGAAGCCGATATGAAGGAGGCGGAAGAAAAGAAAATAGAATCGCCAGCTGAGCTGGAAGCCGGTGACATAATGTTGAAAAGAGTGGAAACGATCGCTTTTTCCACCCGAACGGCCAATGTGCTTGAGAAAAACAAGATCGAAACAGTGGCCGATCTGGTCAAACTGAGCGAAGTGGAACTGATGGAAATGGACGGGATGGGAGGAAAAGGCGCCAAAGAGATCAAAAAGGCGATAGGAAATTTCGGATTGACGTTAAAATCGTAATTTAGAGAGGAATGAAGCATCTCAAAAAAAAAGGAAGAAAATTCAGCCGGCTCAAGAAACCGCGCGAAGCCATGCTCAAGACGATGCTTGGGAGCTTTATTTTGAAGGAAAAGATCACGACGACGGAAGCCAAGGCCAAAGAGCTAAAAATGATATCCGATCGTTTTTTCGGGAGAGCCATCAAGGCGGTTTCCCAGAAAGAAAAAAAAGACCAATTGTCATCTCTCAGATTTTTATCTTCCCAATTGCCGAGAAACATAAAGGTTGATCAGATAAGAAAATTGGCCGAAAAGTTTTCCGCGAAAAAGAGCGGTTTCAGCCGGATCATAAAAAAAGGCGCCCGGCATTCGGACAGCGCTAAAATGGCCATAATTGAAATGATAATCGATTAATCGACGAGAGTTCCATCCTTTTATGAAAAGCACGAAATCAAAAACTGCCAGAAAATATTATCTTTTTGACTGCGATGATTTTATCCTCGGCAGAATGTCAACGCGAGCCGCGGTCATCCTTCAGGGAAAACATCGGCCCGATTATCTTCCCAACGACGACCGGGGAGATTTTGTTGTGGTGATCAACAGCGATAAGGTCCGGGTGACAGGAAACAAGAAAGATCAAAAGATGTATCATTCCTTTTCCGGTTATCCGGGAGGGATCACATCCCGCACGCTGAAAAACAAGATAGAGCGGGATTCCCGCGAGGTAATATCCGCGTCGGTCTATGGAATGCTGCCGAAGAACAAGCTGAGAGACCGAATGATGAGAAGACTCTTGGTGTTCAAGGACGCGGAGCACGGTATCAAGGAAAAAATGGAAGCCGTGAATAATTAACTATCGGATAATAAGCACCTATGGCGGAAAAAAAAGAATCTAAATCTAACAAATATTTTCAAGGAATAGGCCGCAGAAAATCAGCCGTGGCGCAGGTGAGACTTTTTGTGTCATCCGAAAAAAAATCGGAAGAAGAGGATATCGTGGTCAACGGAAAATCCTTCAATGATTTTTTTGGCTTGAGCGAGCTCCGCGAGATCGTTTCTTCGCCGTTGAAAAGCGTCGGGGAAGCCTCGGCCTTCAAAGCGACCGTGGTCGTAAAGGGCGGGGGAATACGCGGCCAGGCAGAAGCGATCCGTCTTGGGATAGCGCGGGCGTTGGTCGTTTTTGACGAAACTTTCAAAAAATCCTTGCGAGACCTTGGCTATCTGACCCGCGACGCCAGGATCGTGGAAAGAAAGAAACCGGGCCTCAAAAAAGCGCGAAGAGCGCCACAGTGGGCCAAACGATAGTTTGGCGCAGTGTGGCAGGGAAGGGTCGGAAACCGTGAGGTTTCCGTTGGCGGAATTATTCAAACCGAGGGGTTTGAAAGAGCGTAGCGACCCGAAGTGGGCCAAACGATAGTTTGGCACAGTGTGTGACAGGGATATAAAAAACACCTAAAAACTAAGGGTGTTTTTTGAAATTTAAACCAAAAATAAGTATTGACATTTTGGTGTTTTTTGGTATATGATTCGATACAAGAAGTTCCAACCCAACGCAGGAGGTTTCCTTATGCCCAGCGGTTCTTTTTTATTAATTCCCGGCGCAATTATCACGCTCCCCGACGACTTCAAAGTGGAGGAGAGCAGGAACAAGGAGAGGTTTCCTGAAACCCCTCAAATTATGACGGCCTATCGTTTGAGAGGCGACCAGGTCTGCTATTACTCGCCTGCGCACAAACGCAGCGACCAGACGAAGCGGGTCGGCATTTTTGTTTCCGCGGGTGTCAAACCGGGCGATCAACTGAGCATAAAATGGGTCGAGGGTTTATGCGCCGAGGCCGAATTGCTGGCCTGAATTTCAAAAGCTCCCTGCAAGCGATAAAGCTTTTTTGTTCTGATCAACGAATTTGATTGACAAAAACACCTAGAATGCTTTAATAATGCCAGTAGCTTATCCTAGAGGAGGAGGTGATAGCCATGACGACGCGTAACATTAACATGTTGCCTAAGGCGAGAGACGGCTGTTAGCTTCCTCGCACGGAACCCCAAACAGGGAATCCGTGCAGAGGCGGTAACTTGTGGTTAGCTCTCATCGGGCCAACTGCTGCCAGTCGGGCTGGCTATACCGCTCAGGCGCGTAGTTACCGGAATCTCTCTGGGCAACACGAAGTCCTCGGAGAGGAGCACAACTGCTGAAATTCAGCGAATTGCAGCACAACCAGGACGAACCGACGCGGCTAGTATAGCTCCCTTGGTTCGTCCGTAATTTTTTTCAAAAAAATATTTTGAGATCCACCTCCATATGAGAGGTTTTTTTATTTGAAAAAACTGGCGACTTGGGGTAGGATAGATGCATGGAAAGGCCGATAAACGAGGATATATCTCAACAATTGGAACAACCCAAGCCGAAAATATATTTACCGGAAGTGCGGGAATTTATTGTAAACGATTCTTTTTTGAAATGGGGAATTGAGCAATTGAAAGAAATTGATGATGACGGAAATACTCTCAGACATTCTCAGCGCATTACTAACTTGGGATATCGGCTCGCAAAGAAACTTAACTTCTCGGAAGAAAAGGAATATGATTTTTTAGAGGCGTGTCTTCTCCATGATATCGGAAAGATTTCAACGCCTGCCTCGATCCTTATGAAGCCCCACGATGAATTCACGGACGAGGATATGGAGGTCGTCAGAAAACATCCTCGCGAAGGCAAAGAAATACTGGAAATGCAGGGGCGAAGCCCGCGAGTTTGCAATGCCGTGCTTCTTCATCATGAATTTCAGAAAAAATCTTATCCTGCGCTTGGAGCCGAGTATAGGGAAATTGAGGATATCGATGTCGATAACGCAAGGCTGCTGGCCATGCTTGATGTATTTGACACGGTTGTCTTCGGACGCCAAAATATCGAACCGGTGCCGGAAGAAATGCGTAAAATAACATGGATGAAGCAATTCGACCAAAAAGGAGACGAGGAGATCATTGATTTTTTTCTGAGCCAATACGAAACCATTAATAATTTGAGTAAACCATAAAAAGGAAATTTGCTAAATAAAAATCAGGTTAATCACTAAAAAGTCCAAATGGGATCAGTCGAAAATATACTTGAGAACAAGCAAAAACATCTTGATAAACTGATTGATAGGGTAGAGGGCATGATGGCGGGATATAAGATCATGGGCGAATCACGCATCCAGCTGGAGGATTATAAAACCCTCACAAAAGACCAACTGGCCGAGCGTCGACAAAATAAGCATCGAGCCAGTTATTTCGATCCGCTTGGAAGATACTTATCAATGATCTTGGCTTATCTTCCCGGCGATAATCAGGCGCTCGAAGCGGAGCTATACAAACTTTTGGATGATGTGCGGCGCCATAGCGCGGAAACAGGCAGTATTTCAGAAGATCTCATTCTGGCGATCGATAAACTTGCCGGCAGCATCATCACAAAAGCCAGGTCAGTTCAGATCTAGAAAGGAAAGACGAAAAAGAAATAGTGCTTTTCAATACTAATAGCCTTAAGGGATTTCACTTGACTTTATGTGTTGTTTATTCGACTATGTAACCATCGCTCAGGAGGTGCGGGATCATGGCCAAAACGAGGGTAGTAAGGAGGACTACAAAAACGAGTAGGAACGGCGAGCTTTTTTTGGACAAGACAACGATCCGAGAGACAAGTACTCTCGGAAAAGTGGTCAAAATCGGACTTATCGCCGGGGCGGCACTGCTCGTGCTAGGCGCATTTAGCCGAAAAAAGTAGGCGTTGAAGCTCTTTTTAATTTCGACAAAATTTGTACTCTCGAGGGGCCAGCTGCAAGGTCCCTTTTTAAATGAAAAAAATTAAGTGATCCTAACATTAAGATTCCGACTCCGGCTTTTCCGAGCGGGGCTTTTTTATTTGAAAAAATCATATTATACTACGCGATCAAATTGCCCAAGGATGCTCTTTACTGGAGCGAAACAGCTCATTTTTTCGAGACGAGAGCCGCGATGCTAGACGCCATGCAGGGAGTGGAGGGACTCAAGGCGTTTGCAAGCGGCCATCACGACACAGTGCGCGAATACGCAATTGCGAAGTTTGCGCATCTCACGTACGAACGGCATTCATTCGGTCAGCACCATCAAAAAGCTGACTTGACGAGTCTGGTGCCCAACGCGGCCCGCCGCATCATCGACTCCGACCACTTCGGCACACCGAGAATTTCGTACTACGCCGAGATCACGCTGATCATCAAGACGTATCTCGACGCTCACGATCTCTCGGCTTTGCCATCCGGATTGAGGCGGCTCGGCTCTAATTTTTTGGAGCACATGTCGGATTTCACGCGCGTCGTTGGGGAACTGATGAAGATCGGCCCCGACCGCAGAAATGAACTGATGTCGAATGCGGTGCTCTCCAAGCACTTTGTCGACCAGTTCATCGGTCAGTTCATCCACGAGTTCTTTTGCTTTATGGCGCATGGGGGCCATTTAGTAAGGGCTCTGCAACCAGTAAGGTACTGATCGAATTGTTTGTGATCTGCGCTGTCCGGATCGCCGGCCATAAGGAAACTCTCCTTATGGCCTTTTTATTTCAGAAATTTCAAAACAAAATTTGAATTTTCCGGTCATTAGGAATAAAATGATCATAGAGGGAAAACATGAATAAATGAACCCATGAAAACACTGCTTCTGGCATCCAACGGTCGTTATGTGATCGAAAAAGGCATGAAACTGCTCTTTCCGGACGTTTCCCGGATCAAACTGGCCTGGATCACCACGGCGGGAAAGGGAGCGGTCAATCAGGATCATCTCGAGCGGCACAGGGCGCTTCTCGAAAAAGAAGGCTATCATTTTGAGGAAATTGATATCGAAGGCAAAAATGCGAATGAACTGGAAAAGTTGCTCGAGGACAAGGACGCGGTCTATGTGGAAGGCGGGAATACTTTTTATCTCCTGAAAGCCGTGCGCGAGAGCGGATTTGACCAAGTCATCAAAAAATTGATCGAGCGCGGAGTGGCTTATGTCGGCTCCAGCGCCGGCAGTTATATCGCTTGTCCCACCATTGAAATGTCCACCTGGAAAAAACCGGGGGAGGAGAAAAATAATTTTGGGGTGACGGACCTCACGGCGATGAATTTGGTGCCGTTTCTCCTGAAAGCGCACTGCACACCGGAAAAAATGGAGTTTCTTAAAGAAAAAATCGCAAAAGCCCAATATCCGGTCAAGATCCTCTCGGACGGTCAGGCAATTTTGGTGAAAGATGATAAAGTTGAATTGGTAGTAATTTAGAGATAAGCGATAAAAGTTTAAGATCGGCAAAAGTAAATTTATGGCGAAAATAAAGGATATGTCAAAACGTGGACAGCCAGAAGAGTTGCTGATCGAAAAAGGAGCGGAAAATCTTCGTGACAGCGAGCTGATGGCGATTTTGCTCCGAACCGGGATGGAAGGCAAAGACGTGCTGAAAATCTCCGAAGAAATACTTGATAAATTTCCGAAAAAGAAATTACTTTCCCTCGATTTCGAAAAGCTATCCCAAATCAAAGGAATCGGTCCCAGCAAGGCCTGTTTGCTCCTGGCCGCTTTTGAATTAACAAAGAGGACTTTGGAGGTAACGGATAATTGTCTTCCCATCATAAATTCGGCCAAGACCGTAGTGGCTCAACTCCAGGAGCTCCGCCACGCGAAAAAAGAACACTTTGTCGTCTTATATCTCAACGCTCGCAATCAACTCCTGCACAAGGAAACGATCTCAAGCGGCACTCTGAACGAAAATTTGGTGCATCCGAGGGAAGTCTTCGAGCCGGCACTCAGAAACCTCGCGGCCCGAATCGTCATTGCCCACAATCATCCCTCCGGCGACACGAATCCATCGGAAGATGACATTGCCATAACAAAAAGACTCACTGAGGCGGGAAAGCTATTAGGAATCGAGATTATCGATCACATGATCGTGTCGGGCAATGGATGGACGAGCTTCAAAGAAATAAATTTGATTTGAACCCGCTGAGAAAAATATTTCCGCGAGAGCCGGCGAAAAGGCCGGTTTTTTTATTTGAAAAAAATCCCGGATCGGAGTAGGATAAAGGGAGAAATACCCTAAAATGGACACTCAAACTTGGTATCAAAATCTCACAAAACCCTCTTGGGCGCCTCCCGCGTGGCTTTTTGGGCCGGTGTGGACGGTTTTGTATCTCATTATCGCCGTTTCGTTCGGCTTTGCCGGCTATTTATATTTCCAAGGCCGGATCTCGTTTCTGGTTCTTTTGCCGTTTATCTTGAATCTGATTTTCAATTTCGCCTTTTCGCCAATACAGTTTCGGTTGCAAAATAATCTGCTCGCCGCGGTTGATATTTTGCTCGTCCTCGGAACACTTATCTGGGCGATGGTAGCGATATATCCGCACGCGCCCTGGATTGCGCTGGTGAATGTCCCATATCTTTTGTGGGTGCTCTTCGCGACAGTTCTCCAGCTCACGATCACGCAAATGAATTGGAAATAGAGTATTTGGGAATATAAAATTAAAGGTTTACTTTTGAAACAAAAACTATGTCATTCCGTTTGTTTTGCCAATAGGTTACCTGGATGAAAATCCCGATTCCAAACCCCGAAAAGATTTGGAAGAGATAATTTTAACCGCTACTAAAGTTGAAGTTTAGGATTTGGAATTCCGGCGGGGGGATAAATAATTAAAAACGAATATCAAAATGGCCTGTAATTTCGGACAACCAAGTCCATATCTGAGAAGAAAGAGCCTTCATCACGGATGGAAAGGAACGTTTATCGCGTTCGGCGCAATGGCTATAATCTTCGTGTTGTCGCAATTGTATGCTATATTCTCTGCTTCGATACTGGCCGCACTTGCCATCACTGCCCTTATTATTTTCACAGTTTACTTTGGATATAAATTCTATAGAGAAGAAGATACAACTTCCGAGAGTTATTTTAAAGGGCGAATGGGGGAAAAAGAGATATTCAAAGGGCTGCAGAAGCTTCCCGATGATTTTGCGATTTTCTGCGATTTAGTTGTGAAGTGCCCGTATAATATTGATTTCACCGTTTTGGGTCCTTCGGGAATATTTATTATTGAGGCAAAAAATTATCCCGGCTCAATTGATCGAGAAAATGGAAAGATCACGGTCAATGGTTATTTCCCAAAGGACAAAAATTTTTATAATCAGGCTTATGCAGAGAAAAAATCTCTCGAAGGGTATTTGCAAAAGCATGCGAAGAGAGCTTTCAGAGCTTTTCCGATTATTGTATTTTCAGATGATGATCGAACGAAAGTCCTTGTAGATTATGCTCCAGGAAAAGGTGTTTCTGTACTGCATAAGAAAGATTTAGTTGGATATATTTTATCAAAAAAAAGATGTCTTTCCGATCAGGATATTATTGTAGCAGAAAGAAATCTTCTTGCGTTGAAATTTTCAAAAATATATTAATTACGTATTTAAATACGTAATTCCGGAGATAATATAAAGAATCAAACCATGCACCAAATCTCAAAAATCCAGAAAGCCATTAAGTTTGCCGTCAAAACGCACGAAGTTTATCAAAAACAAAAGCGCAAAGGCAAAGATGTTTCGTATATCACCCATCCGCTGACAGTCGGGATTATTTTGTCCCGCATTGGGGCGAGTGATGATGTCGTTTGCGCCGGAATATTGCATGACACCATTGAAGATAGCATTCCTGAAAAGAAAGTAAACTTTGAAATGCTGGAACAACGCTTCGGAACAGACGTTGCGCAAATGGTTTTGGATGTCACGGAAACCGACAAAACGCTGCCCTGGGAAGAAAGAAAAAAACAGGCCGTTGAGCATGTCAAAAAATTTTCCCACGATTCACTGCTCGTGAAATCGGCCGACGTGATCAGCAACCTGGCTGAAATACTTGATGACTATGCAAGGTATGGAGAGCAGGTCTTTTCGCACTTCAATGCGCCGAAAGAAAAGAATTTTGAATACAAACTGAAGGTCATCGCGGCCATTCTCAAGCGCTGGCCGGCAAATCCGGTGGCCGGAGAATTGCGCCGCCTGGCGGGGAAAATAAAAAAAAGTATTATCATAATTTAAATAGTATCCAAATAATATGGAAAAGAGAAAAGACGGTCCAATTGAGAGGCCAATGCTTGAGATAAATCCGGGTTCCGACGAAGAAAAATACAACACTGCTCTCGCAAACATGAAAACGCATCTTCTGAACTACGAAAACCAAATGGCCGCAGTTGGAACAAAGAGTAGGAATAGGGCAATTAACGAAATGGGATGCGTATCGGATTGCTATGCTCAAGCCGTCGAGGTCGCAAAAAATATGAAAATTCCTCAACCCGAAAGACAGGTAATGCACAACTTTATCAACTTTTTACAGCAATTAGAAATCTCGCCCGATGATCATAAAATCTTAAAGGAAGACATCAAACAAATGTTTGACTTGGCTGGTACTGAAGAAAAGCTGGATTTTGAAAAAACATATGCCGATATGACTGAAGCATGCCAATCACTTGGAGGAGTTTTCTGGTCAATGCTTCATCTAAAAACAATTTCCCCTGAATTGCGCGAACTCCTGCAACAAAGTTACGGTTCGCTGAAAGAAGCATACCATGCTTTTGGGGTGAGACAGGGCAAGCCGCATATGATCATCAAGTCAAATTCGCTGATCAACTTAGTTGTCGGCTTGAAACAAATTGCCGAAAAAAAAGATTTTTGGAAGGCATTCGATGTCATGCATGATAAAATAAGAGAGCAAGAGGAAAAAGCCCCTGAACAGAAGCCGATCACATTGTTGAGCGAAGAAGATATGGAGAAATTATTCAAAAGCAGTATTGATTTGCTCAATTATTTCTCTTTGGATGACTTTGTTATCAAAGGAAAGAAACGGCATTAGCCTGACTCAGTATTCAATTTTAGGATAAATTGTCATTCGAATCTCGGTGGGGGAAAGAAGATAAGTAAAGCATGAAAAAACCCTGATCCGCGTGAACCAGGGCTTTGAAGCACAAGTTGAGATGATTTGAATATGAAGAATCGCTGTTCCTGCGGCTATTCTCAAGTTTTGCGCCTGGCGTCAAAATCAGAATCTAGCTAGGATTTGACTCTTAGATTTGGTTGCGAGAGGTGGCTGGAATGCCTCTCATAGAGGCTCAGCGCCTCTTCCTGAACGTTCGCCTCCCGGGAGTAAAGAAATATGCGGTAGTATTTCAGCGCCATTTCCTCCCGCCATAGCTGAGCGATCCATTGAGCTAAGCTTCCTGCCAACAGCCCAAAGGCGAGGCAAATACCCAGCTTCAATGGCGATGCTTTCCAGGGCGGAGAAAACTTCCCCCCACCTGAAAGAATGAATAGACCAGCCGAGGTCGACAAAAAAACTACGATAAACCGGGCAACTGAAAAGGGCTTAATTCTCATGGCGTAATCTCCTAATTGTTTGGGCAATCTGCAATAAAATCCCAAAGTACCACGATCACCACTGCTGCAACTTCTGCGAAGACAAAATTGGCAACAATGGGAATCACCCAGCAGCTTTTTTTTATTTCCATCGGCCATCCGAAACAGGCCGACAACCCAAACACGACAACAAAAGTGCAAAACAGTCCGGGCATATTCCATCTCCCAAAAAAAGGTTAAAGAACATCAAAATTATCCAATTGCCATATTATAAATCACATTTAATATTATGTCAACGTCTATAATCGGAAAGCCAGTGGTTGAGTGTGAATTTTTCTCAGCTCGAAATGCCTGGTTTTTGTTTATGCATAAGGTATAATTAATTTAGCTTAAAATTTAGGGACCGCGTCGCTCGAGTTCCGGCGGGGGATAAGTATATAATTCTTATTTCAAAAATATGAGGATCACAGAAGCAACTAATCCGCTGCAGACCATTCTCTTGACCTGCCGCGCCGATGGCAAAGACAACATCATCACTCTTGATTGGCATATGCCGCTCTCGTTCGACCCGATGATGTTCGCCGTCTCGATCGGAAAAACTCGTTTCTCGCTGGGCATGGTGAGGTCTGCGAAAGTTTTTGTCGCAAACTTCATGGGAAAAGAAGCTCAGGCCGACACGCTTTTTTGCGGCCGCCATTCCGGAAAAACGATGGATAAATTCGCAACTTCAGGACTTGAAAAGGAGGAGGCGAAAACCATCGACTGTCCGCGAGTGAAGGAAGCCCAAGCTTATCTTGAGTGCGAAGTCGTGAGCGAGATCGAAGTTGGGGACCATATTCTATTCATCGGAAAAGTCACCCATGTGGAAGAAAAGGACAAAGGAAAGCGCCTATTTCATCTGGAAGCGGACCGCTTCACAACGACGCTTGATTGAAAGCATAAACCGTAGTTATCGAAAACTGAATTTTATTAGCTCGAAATCGGCAGGAGAACTAAATTTAAAAAAATAAAAGCCGGCTTTCTGAATCGAAAGCCGGGTCGCGCAACAGAAACGATGTCCCAAGTTGCTGTTTTTTGGGCGGCGGCGATGCTTGCTTTACTTGTCTCCCTTCTTCATTTTAGCTTATTGCAGGGGGGGCGGCTGAGCTAAAATAGGGGGGTTAGACACCCGCAAAGCGGCCTGGCCATTCCCGTACCCTGTAAGGAATAGCTGTCTATTTAATAACATGGGAAATGAAAGAATGTCAACTTTTCAGCTTTTGCATATCAAGGTATATCGTTTAAGTAAAATACTCGAAGCTACCTTAAGGCGAGACTTAGCGATATTTAAATAAAACAAGAGCCTCTGAGTTAATGCAGGAGGACTTTTTTGTTCAATGGCATCTTGACAATTTACAAAAAATAAAGCACAATATATTATCCAATTTCATTGATCAGGAATCCAGACGGGATATATATTGTGTCTATTCTCCTGCTCACTGAGCAGAATTCCGACCAGGCGTGGTCACAAAATATCCGCAGCTCGTGCCTGTCTGTACCTTAAAAAATCTTTGGCACGAGAATGGAGGAGTTATGCGTATTGTTGCGAGAATTCCCGGTGTCGATCCAAACTGTTTGGCCTTTTTGAAGGAAAATGGCTTTGAGGCCAGGCAAACTCGGCAAAGTATTATTGTTGAGTTCCCTATGCAGAAAAGGGGATTTGCGGGAAGTCCGGATATTTTTTACGTGCCTCCATTTCTGCTGGACCTTGATCTGATCTTTCTCATCAATCTGGCGGAAGGTGGCGGCGGGAGAAGAAAAACCGGAACCGCGACCACAGTTTGTGGTTTTTCCGGGAAGCCTCTAAAGCCGTACTTGATTCCCCTCGGCCGCAACTTGGCCAATCGGGATCACGCATTTTTTTCGGTTCCGGGAGTGGCGATCACGGTAACGGCGATTCGGAAATCGCAGCTGGTTGTCGTGAAAACACACACCATCCAGCAAGAGAATCTTATTGCCTGGATCGAAACGGAGGTTCTGCATGCGGGTAAAATATCGCAAATTTCCCGCTCGCTGAGACGCTTTTGTCCGGCGGCCAAGGCAGCACTTGAAAAAGCCGAGTGTCATCACTGTATCCACCCGCACTTCATCGCCGCCGGCGGCAGATAAGGCAATAAGGGAGAATACCATGGGAAAACATCAATTGGTACTGACACCTGAAGAGATAAGCATCCTTCTGACGGAACGCAAGGTTCTTTTATGGGGAGCCATCGGAGAACCGGCCGTTATGGCTGGGGATGACCAGTCTCTGATCGATCAAGCTACCCAGATTTTCGAATCTATGTTGCCACCAAAAGCGCGGGGAATGCGGAGAGTTCAGGCAATATTCAACTTGTTTGACAGGCTTTGCGCAAAATATCGTGCAAATGGGGAGGTCGTTTGCGGATCTGAGTGCTCTGTGTGTTGCCATCAGTTGGTCGGCTGCACGCAATTTGAATACGAATTGATCCGAAACTTTCTCAAGCGTCTGCCTTTGCAAAAGTCGAAGGATATTCTCAACCTGGCAAGAGAACGAGCGGCGGCCTATAGTTTCATGATCGGAATCGGGGCCGAGTCCATGGAATCACAGGATAATCGGGATCTGGTTTTGTTTGCCCGGCAGTTCCATATGGGTAAGCCCTGTGTCTTTCTGGGTGAATCAGGTCAGTGCAGCGTTTATCCGGCCAGACCTCTTGATTGCCGGATTTGCATGGTCAAGGAGAAGCAGTGCCGGCCTTACGACATGGTTGGGCCAAAACCGGTCTTTCTCATTCTCGGACAGGTTATCTGCGATCTGATCTACGCCGAGTCAGAACGAGTCCTCCACACAAAAGCTGCGCATATTTTTATCGAATGGATTCTCGACCCGGAATTAGGAATACAGTAAGAAAGGGGATCTGAGAGAAATCTTCGATTAATAAATCCGCACTTTTGAGAAAAAGCCGTCCAGTAGCATCAACGCTGGACGGTATTTTATTTGAAAAAACAGGTGATTTGGGATAACATAAGGGTATTAAATAATCAAAGATGTAGTAACGTGTCAATTATGGACTGGCCAAGCATCATTTTAGCAACATTCCTGATCAGTGTCGGGATCGCGGCTATGGTATTGACCGCCGTGGTTTTGCGCAAAATATTTTTTCAGTTCTCTCCGGCCGAATCGTCCGTGGCGAAAGAAAACGACCTGCCGCAAGAGATCGAAAGAAATATGCGATCGGAGGCGGTGGTCGGAGATTTTCCGCTGGTCCATGAGTCGATCGACAGCGTTGGCCGGAGCGCGAAAAATTATCTCAAAGAACATCCTTTTTATATTATCGCGGGCATAAGCATCACAGTTGTTTTTTATGCCATTTTGATCTTTTTCAATGTGTCGTTGACGCAGGTATATGTCATCCCCGCCTATCTGCTTTTGAGCGGATATCTATATTTGCTCAAGCGCGTCAGGCACGAGTTCATGCGCCAGTTTGCCATAGCCAATGGATTTTCCTATGCAGCCGAAGGAACGCTCGAGGGGCTCGCGGGGACGCTGTTTCAAATCGGCCGCAAAAAGTCGGTCTTTGACGTTGTGAGCGGGCAGTATCATGGTTGCCCTGTTTCGATTTTTTCCTATCAGTATACGACCGAGCAGGGAAAATCATCTGAAACTCACGACTTCACGGTTTTTCTGTTTCAATTGAACGCGAATATGCCGGATATTGTCCTGGAAAACAAAAGTCACGAATTTGGCGAATCGATCTTTGATACGTCCACAAGTGGCGTTCCCTTGAGGCTCGAGGGCGATTTCGACGAATACTTCAATCTCAAAGTTTCCAAAGGATATGAGATCGAAGCGCTGGAAGTTTTCTCGCCGGACGTCATGGCGGATCTCGAGGATAAATGCCGGTCACTCAGCCTTGAAGTTGTCGGCGATCAGCTGTATATTTATAAAGACGGGGAGGTTAATTCAAAAAAAGATCTTTATACGTTGTATGGATGCGCGCTCTATTTTGAGGAAAAGCTGTCTCCGGTGCTTTCGCGGATGAAGCGCTCATTGGATGCGATGAAAGGTGTGGCTTAGCCAAACAAAGTGTTAATTAACCCAAATGCCGAAGAAAAAAACAAACGAGTGGAGCCTCAAAAAAGTAATCTATGTTTTGCTGGCGATAAGCCTCGGCAAGCTTTTGGGGTTTCTCGCTTTTGAGATGCTGAGTTTGAAATTTATCGGAATACTTGAGAAGCGGGGATTGCCAGTGGAGTTCGATCAAGTTTTTTGGTTCTTATATAGCCCTCTTCCGGCCTATTTATACTGGACGCTCATCTATGCCGGCGTGATCGGCGGATTTTTTCTCGGTCTCAAATGGTGGCGAATCGTATATGTTGAGCACCGGCATTGGAAAAAGTGGAAAAGAAGCTAAATTTTCCGATCCGAAAGTTAGAAAGAAACTGTTGCTTGAGATCGGAGGGAAATAATAAATAAGATTTAAAATAAATATTATGGAAGTTATCTGGAGAGATAAATATAGTGTCGGCATCAAGGAGATCGATAATCAACACAAATACTTTATCGGGCTGATGAACGATCTTTACAATGCCATCACTGCGAGCAAGGGCCGCGAGGAATTGAAGTCCCTTTTCCAAAATCTTATTGAATACTCAGAAGTTCATTTTGCGACCGAAGAAAAATATTTCGATGAATTCAAATATGAGGGCGCGGCGGAGCACAAACTGAAGCATCAAGAAATGAGAGACGAGATCAAAAGAATAAAGGGGATGGAGAATAAGAACGAAATTGATTTCTACGGAGGGATCGTATTTTTTTTGAGCCAATGGCTGGATGATCATTTGGAAAAGATGGATCAAAAATACGTTGAATGCTTCAAAGGGCATGGATTGGAATAGGCGACCAGTGAAAGATGAAATTCGCTCAAAACAAGCTTATATAAAAATAACCAGTCCTCTCGGGGGCTGGTTATTGTATCTTTTGGCTTAAATAAAGCAAATATAAGAAAAGCATGCAAATTTTCTGAGAGTCTTTTATCTTGGACAGGATCAAAAGAGGCTGTATAATCAAAATATGGATTCGATCATCAATATTCTGACGATCGCCGCGATCGCCGCTCAAATTTTTGTTGTCGTCTCGCTATTCGGTTGGATCTTCAACTTGAAATGGGAGAAAATATTTGGTTTTGTCACGCGCCGCCGGTTGCTGATGGCCTTTGTGGTTTCGCTTATTGCCACTCTCGGAAGCCTCTACTTTTCAGAAATAGCCGGTCTCGTGCCATGCAAGCTCTGCTGGTTCCAAAGAATATTCATGTATCCTCAAGCGGTCATTCTCTTCGTCGCATATTGGAAACGGGACGAGCTGGCCGGAAAATACATAATTCCGTTGAGCGGGATCGGTATATTATTCTCCGCCTATCATATTTATGTCCAACAGATCAATGCGCTGACCATGTGTTCTTTGAGCGGACCGTCGTGCGAAATTCCTGAATTTGTGAAATATGGATACATCACAATTCCTGTTATGGCATTCACTGCTTTCGCCGTCTTACTAACGTTGTTTACGGTCTATCGAGAAAAAAGGAGTTGAGAAGATCAAAAAAACCCGCAAATTTCAAGAGGCGGGTCTTATGATGGGAATTGAAGAAGTTATCCCCCAAAGAAGCCCGTTTTTTCGGGGAGCTGCATTTGGAACAACGTATTGGAGGCGTTGCCGCTGCCCACAAAATAATAGAAACTGTTTCTGGAATCATAGGCCGCCGGAAAATTGTCCAGGCCATTTTCGAAAATATTGGCCAAAATGCGGTGATCCCGTTGGTCAAGCTCGATGATCTTGATCTTTTTTTGGTAGGTGAACAGGATATGCTCATAATCGCGATACCAGAAAACGTTATCGAACGGAACGGAAGAACGGATAATTTTTTGGATCTCGTTTTCTGCGCGCAGAGGCTGGACGTCCCATGGCCTCAGGAATAGAACGCTTATATCGTTATTCCCCCAAAAGAACATCTTCTTTCCGTCGTCTGAAAACTGGATATCATTGACGTTATCCGCTATTTGGCGGATCGTATTCTCACTTCCGTTGTTATGCACGAAGAGGACGCCTTTTTCAGAAATAAGCGCCTGCCTGTTCTCATCGTAGACGATCAGTCTCGAAAAATCACCCAGATCGTCGCTTGAAAGAGGGGTGGAAGTAACTTGGGAAGTTTCGTTTCCATCAAGATCCAGTTTGTAAAGGATATTATTATGGCGCACCGCATAGATACTGTCCCCGGAAAAATCAAAGGTCGCAATGTCGCTCGCAACTTCGGTAAGTTCTTTGGTGGAAACGTTGTATTTGTATAAAATTTGCGGCGCTTTTTCGCTGCTCCTTCCTAGGAAGTATAAGGTCCATTGATCTTTAGGGCTCCAACGCGCGCTGCGAAAATCTCGAAGGCTTGTCAGATCAGAAAGGAAGGCCGGGTCATATTCCTTATTTATATCGATTATCAGATAATCCTTGTTTTCGTTTCGGGTGACAGGACCCGCCATCAGCCTTTCCTTGAAATTCCACTCCAAATTCTCGGATTTATTGTTCGAGAACTCAAGGTTCTCTCCGGAATAAGCCAAAAGGGATTCGCCGCTTGTTATGTCGAGAGAATGGATCTCAAGATTCGCCTGAGCATGGCTTGTATAGGCAATGCGTTTTCCGAAGGGCGAAGGAAAAAATCTCTCTACCCCGGAGACGGGCAATTCTTTCATGGTCGGATCATTGGGAGATAGAAAAACGTTCCAATACTCGGATGAGATCCCGCTGTGGACATCGATCTGTTTTTCCCAATCTTGATACTTATTCGCGCTGACTCGGACAGCGTAACTGCCGGGACGCAGTCCGTTAAGGGTGATGGAATTGTTGATAATATCAAGGGCGCGACCCGATTGCAGTTTGCCGTTAAGAAAGACGCTGGCGGAGCTCGGGACGGATTTTACGGTTATGGAGCCGCTGCGGATAAAAATACGGCTATATTGATCAAAACGATAACCCTGAGAATAGAGGATGGCTACAGGGGTAGACAGAATAAATAATAGGAAAAACACCCAAAAAATCAGGCGGCGATGAATCTTTTTCATAAAATCATCATAAAACAAACAATCGTCTTTGTCCATTTTTACTTTCAAAAAACCAAAAAACCGGTCCTTGCCGGTTTTTTTGGTTGATCTTTAAAGACTAATCAAGATCGCTTTATAGAAAGGAACAATTTTTATTTGGGTCGTTTTAAAGACGATCAATTCCATGCATGAACTCTTTTCGAAAATTTCTCCAAGTTTTTGAGCTGTTTCGAGCTTAAACCCTTGGATTTTTCGATGGCGTTAGCGATCGCATCTTTGCTGAATTCTCTTGTGTCTCCAACTTTCAATCTTCCGCTTCTGACCTGGCGTCTCAAGAAATCCTCGATATATACCTTATGTTCAGCCGTGAGGCTGGCATCCGGCGTTTTCTCGAGATAATTTGCCAATGATCGGCGAGCCAGTGTCGTGTTGCTGTCGCCCTTGGAAGCCGTTTGGACAAAAGAAGAATCGGTTTCCTGGCTGGCAGGTTGAGGCGTGGTCGTTTTCTGGGTGTTGTCAGTCGATGGTTGAGCTGTGGTATCTGACGGGGCTGTTGTGTTTGCGGCCTGGTCGGTTGATCCGTCCTTAGCTGCATCGCCGCCTATAACGCTGATCTTTCCTTCGCTGGAGTCTTGGCTTACGGTTGCTCCGTCACTCGCTGTGGGAGCTTGCGCGCGCTTGGAATAAGCATATATCCCTCCGGCAATAACTACGACGATAATGATGCTTACGAGCATGCGCAGGTTTTCCTGGAGCCAGACTTTCATCTTTTCCCTCCCATTTTCCGATGAGGATTCCTGATCCTTCTCGGAATCTTCTGAATTATTTTCCACTATTACACCTTCCTTTCTAGTTTAGATTTAATTATTAAGGTTCGAGATCCTCCTTGGATACAACTTTTGTATAATAAAATATAGCAGGAATCCGGAAAAATTGTCAATTAGAGAAAAAATATAAAAAATTTTTCTTGGAATAGGAAAAAAATATAATTCAAAAATTATTTCCGTTCCAGCTGGAAAATATTTTTATAAATGAAATAAAACTATTGCGCTCAAATTGCCATTGTGCTAGTATGGAGGCAACAAGAAACTTTGATCGAAAAAAAGAAATTAAAATAAAATTTTTCTGCTGAATATGAAAAAGTTTTGAATAGTTTCAAATTTATTGCAGAAAAAAAGAAGGGAGGTGAAACCATGGCCAAAAAGAAAAAAGTAGCCAAGAAGAAGAAAGTGGTAAAGAAGGCTAAGAAAAAAGTCGTCGCTAAGAAAAAGAAAAAAAGATAGTCACCTATCAATTTTCTTTTCGAAATAACAAAAAGCTCCTAGTCGCAAGATTACGGAGCTTTTTTGTCTTTTGTCTTGGGATCAATTTGGTCAAAACGGATGTCGGCCATCCGCCATTTTCCTGCCAGATCCCTTTGAAAATAGATTTTGGATTTTGGCAGGATTTCCTTGATGATTTTCTGCAAAGGGCGCTTTTGTTCAGGGCTTATTTCCAGAAGCAGCCTGATCTTTGCTCCATTTATTTCCGCTCTAATGCCTAGGATCTGCTTTATCAGCCTGATATAGTGCCCAAGCCCGTTTTTTTGGCTTAAAAGCGCATTCTTTGGTTCAAAGCGCAGGCCTTTTCGGTGTTTTTTATAAAGAGCGGGGGAGACGTAGGGAAGATTAGCGATCATTAGTATATTTTTCCTAAAAACGATTTTTTTCACATTTATAAATTCCAAAAGATCGGATCTGATGAATTTGATCGATCTGTCAACTCGGTGTTTTCTTGCGTTTTTTTTGGCGATGGCCAAGGCTTTGTCTGAAATATCAACCGCGGAAAAATTTATTTTATTCCGAACGGCCGCGCGAATATTTTTAGCGATGGAAATAATAATATTCCCTGATCCGGTTCCGATGTCAAATATTTCGTCAACTTGGATGTTTTTCAGCGCGGTCTCAATCAGCAGTTCTGTTTCTGGCCGGGGAATGAGAACGTTTCGGTCCACAAAAAGACCAAGTCCGTAAAATTCTTTTTGACCGGTGAGATGCGCGATGGGCTCGTCTCGCTTGCGCCGCTGAAGAAGCGAATTGAATTTTCTGAGTTGCGGTTTGGATAATTTTTTTTCGGGATGAGCAAGAATACGCTCACGCGTTTTTTTGAGGACATAAGATAAAAGAATCTCCAGATCAAGTGGAGATAATGTTGAGTTCCGTAAGATTTGCCGAACGGTCATAAAATATTTTTAAGCCATTTTTCTTTTTACATCTTCCTCCGCCAACCGGTCGATGATCTTATCCAGGTTTCCGCCTAAAATATCCTCGATGTTGCTCCAGCTTTCTTTGATCCGATGATCCGTGATCCGGTCCTGGGGAAAATTGTAGGTGCGGATCTTTTCACTGCGGTCTCCACTGCCGATCTGGCTGCGCCGGGCATCGCCCATTTCCTTGGCCTTTTTTTCCTCCCTTTCCGCCAAAATTCGGGAGCGAAGCACCTTGAGAGCCTTTTCTTTGTTCTTTTGCTGGGATTTTTCGTCTTGGCATGTGACGACCGTGCCGGTTGGAATGTGGGTGATCCGGACGGCGCTATAAGTGGTATTGACGCTTTGGCCGCCGGGTCCGGACGAGCAAAAGGTGTCAATTCTGAGATCATTGGGATTTATTTCAAGATCGATCTCTTCCGCTTCCGGGAGAACCGCCACGGTGGCCGTTGAAGTATGGACACGACCCATTTTTTCCGTTTCCGGCACTCTTTGGACCCGATGGACGCCCGATTCATATTTCATTTTTCCATAGATTCCCTTTCCCTCGATGCTGGCGATAACTTCCTTATATCCGCCGATGGCGTTCTGGCTTGAATTCAAAAGGCTGACCTTCCAGCCGTTTTTTTCAGCGTATCTGAGATACATCCGGAGAAGACTGGCAGCGAAAAGAGCCGATTCATCGCCTCCGGCTCCGGCCCGAATTTCCAAAATGGCGGCTTTTCCGTCATTCGGGTCGCTCGGGATAAGGAGTTGTTGAAGATTTTTTTCGATCTCCTCTTTCTTTTTGGAAAGCTTGATATTTTCCTCCATTGCCATGCCCTTGAGCTCTTCTTCCTTTTCAACATTCACAATTTCTGCGTTTTCTCGCATCTCATTGTCAATGTGCTCCAATTCATCGGCGGTTTTCACGACCGCTTCAAGTTCCGACAGTCTTTTCCCAATTTCTTTCATCTTTTTTCCATCAGAAACAACCTCGGGCTTCTCAAGCTTGGCTTTTAGACCGGCATATTCTTTTTTGATCTCGTCAATTTGGCTTTTCATGGATATTGCAGTACTATAAAATCAGCGAATTACTGCTTATTAAAGATAGTACAACTAGCTGAAACTTACAAATATACGATTATGAAATTGGGCAAATATCAGCATTTTAAGGGTAATTTATATCAGGTCATTGGCGTGGCTCATCACAGCGAAACGTTGGAAGAGCTGGTCGTGTATCGCGCATTATATAAGCATGAAGTTTATGGTGATAATTCGTTGTGGGTGAGGCCGAAAAAGATGTTTCTTGAAAATGTGGTTGTTAATGGAAAAGAAATTCCCCGATTTGCGCTGGTAGAAAAATAACCTTTCCTTAAGTTAAACTTTGGGGAATAAATTAAAAATATTAAATTATAATTACATATAAGATGAAAAAAGACACCATTCACTTTATTCTGACCGGAGGAACCATTGATTCGTATTACGACATTGTGAAAGAAACGGCGATAACGAATGAGCATTCGTATATTCCGAAATTTATACCGATGCTGAAACTTTACGAGTCAACTATTTTTACGGAGGTGTGCATGAAAGACAGCCGGGATATAAAAAGCGCGGACAGAAAGAAGATTTTGAATGCGGTGAAGAAAAGTAAATCAAAAAGAATCATAATTGCCCACGGAAGCTATACGATCAGCGATACGGCCAGATTTTTGAATAAAGAATTGAAAAACCACGACAAAACAATTATCTTAGTCTGTTCGATGGTTCCTCTGATGGGTTTCTCTCCGACCGATGCGGGGTTTAACTTGGGATACGCAGTAGCCAAATCACAAGATTTAAAAGCTGGAATATATGTTTGCATGAACGGAAGAGTTTTTGCCCCGGAGGAAGTTATTAAAGTTCTTAGCGAGGGAAGATTTGAGTCGATTTATACGAAATAAAATATATAAATCCAATTGTTTATTACCGTCTACAATTCTTTCTGGGGGGGCGTCAGTTGTCGGGATTACAATAATCGCGAAGTTGATTTATAAATAATTACACAAAGATGTCGTTAGTAAATTTATCACAAATCGAAATCAAGGAAAACAATGATCCGATGGTTGATCTTAGTGGATATCCTTTTATTCTTGAGCCGAAATATTTTCAGCAGGGACTTTCTGATGACGGCAGGATGTTCTTGCGTAAAGAAGCAGTCAAAAAACTCCTGAATGTGCAAAAAACTCTTGGGAAGTATCGCCTCAAGATTTGGGATGGCTATCGTTCGAGAAAAGTACAAGGAAATATTTATAAAAAGTTTTGGAATGAGTTGAGAGCTGGCAATCCGGATTGGAATAAAGATAAATTAAAAATCGAGACCGGTAAATTCGTGTCTCCTCCGGATCAAATTGAGCGAATTCCTCCCCATGCCACGGGAGGAACCGTCGATTTGACTTTAGCTGATGAGAGTGGCAAAGAATTGGACATGGGGACTGAATTTGATTTTTTTGGTTCGGAAGCGGCTCCTTTCCATTTCGAAATCTATAGAAATAGATCGGAAGTGATGGAGAATAGGAAACTGCTGCGCGAAGCGATGCTGGCGGAAGATTTCACGCTCGATGGCGATGAATGGTGGCATTTTGATTGGGGAAATCAAATGTGGGCTCTTAAGAGCGGAAAGTCATTTGCTTTTTACGGTGAGGCGAAAGTTTAATTTTAGGAAAGAATCATAAAAATAAACCCGCCGAGGCGGGGTTATTGATTCTGTATCATGAAAATTATTTCTTCTTGGTGACTTTCTTAGCCGTTGCCTTTTTCTTTACGGCTGTTTTCTTCGCAATAGGTTTTTCGGCCGCCTTTTTGGGCTTTTCGGCAGAAACCTTTGGAGCTTTGGCTTTTTTCTTGGCTTCTTTAGCTTCTTTCGCCTTTTTTTCGATGTCGGCTTTTATCTGCGCGCTTTTGTCGAAACGCTTCTTGAAGCGATCCAGCTGGCCGGCTGTGTCTATCATGCGTTTCTTACCGGTATAAAATGGATGGCAGGCCGAGCAAACCTCAACTTTCGTCTCGGGCTTGGTCGAGCCGGTGATGATGATTTTGCCGCAGGCGCAGATAATTTTGGCATCTGTATAATATTTTGGATGGATATTTTTTTTCATGATTTTTTCTACGGGTTAGCAAATAACAGAGAAATACTAACATAGCATTCAATAATTGACAAGAGTCAGCTCTCTTGCTAAAATCTACTCTGTTATCATACATACCTCCGAAGTGGAAATTCCTTGTCCTGTTTCCTTTTCAAAACAGGTCAAATCCGGGGGTAGAAGCTAAATAATTAAAGGAAGAACAACAATGAAAGAAGAAGCAAAAAACCTCAATGAGGCCGAATTGAAGCCTCAGGAGAGCGCCCAAGCCCAACCGGTGGTGGATGTTTTTGGTGTTGAAAATGCGGAGCTTTCCATTGTGGAAATGCTTAAATCGGGGGTCCATTTCGGCCACAAGAAGTCCCGATGGAATCCCAAGATGAAGAACTACACCTTTGGAGTGAAAAATGATATTCATATCATTGATCTTGAAAAAACGATCGGCTTGTTTCAGGCGGCTCTGGATTATATGCGAAATATCGCGATGAACGGCGGAAAGATTATGTTTGTCGGAACAAAACCACAGGCTCAAAAATTGATTGAAGCGGCGGCTCAGGAGCTGGAAATGCCCTATGTCTCCAACAGATGGCTGGGCGGGACACTGACGAATTTTCCGGAGATCAAAAAAAGGATAAAATATCTGAATGAGCAGGAAACAAAATCGGTCCAAGGAGACTTTGAAAAATACACGAAATACGAAAAGAGCCGGATGCGCAAAGAGATAGCGCGGATGAACGAAAAGATCGGCGGGATCAAAAAAATGGAAAATCTTCCCCAGGCGCTCTTTGTGATCGACATAAAGGAGAATAATATGGCGGTCAAGGAAGCGCTTAAGGCCAAAGTGCCGATCGTCGGCGTGACCGATACCAATACCGATCCGACATTGGTGGATTATCCCATTCCAGGTAACGACGACGCGCTTTCTTCTCTTAAGTATATCTTGGGGATCATTGTGAAAAACATAAAAGAAGCCAAAGCGCAGATGAAGATCAATGCCGAAAAAAATGCCGATCAAAAAGCGACTGAGCCGCAAAAATAAGGGATTTTATTTGTTCGAATAAAAAATAAGTGCTGTTGCACTTGAAATTGCGTCACTCGCCCCAAATGAAAGCAAGCTTTCACTTGTGGCTCGCTAGTAATTATAACATTTCATTCAAAATATGACTGCTAAAAAAAATATTTCCGCGGACCACGTAAAAAAACTGAGAGATCAAACGGGAGCGAGCGTGATGGATTGCAAGAAGGCTCTTGAAAAATCGGGAGGAGATATAGAGCAAGGCATTGAATACCTGAAAAAAAGCGGAAAAGAAAAAGCCGGAAAAAAGGCGGAAAGGGCAACCAAAGAGGGCGTGGTGGCGGCCTATATCCACAGCAATAAAAAAATCGGCGCGATGGTCGAAATACGTTCGGAAACCGACTTCGTGGCCAAAAACTCTGAGTTTCAGGAATTGGCCTATGACATAGCCATGCACGTAGCCGCCATGGCTCCAAAATTTCTTTCTTTTGGCGAAGTGAGCGAGAAAGACAAGAAGGATTATGAGGGCATGGTCAGGGAGGAATTGGCAACGCAAAATAAGCCTGCCGATATAGTGGAAAAAATCGTTGAAGGCAAAGTGAGGAAGTATTTTGAGGAACTGTCGCTTCTCGAGCAGAACTTTGTGAAAAATCCCGATGTGACGGTCGGGGACATGATCAAGGAAAAAATTGCCAAGATCGGAGAGAATATCCAAGTCGAAAGAATGGAAAGATTCGAAATTTAACAAAAAAATATGCATATAACATGCGACGCGAATCCCCGGTTATATGTCATATAAAAAATATCCAATGCCTGTTGTTTTTCTAAAGATCCATAATTGGGAAAATCCAATAAAAGCCAGCAGCTCGTATCCTCTATCTGAAGGCGATGTGGTTATTGTTGAAAGTTCGAATGGCATCGAAGCGGGAATTATCGAAAAAGATCCCAGCAATGAAAAAGAAAATCAGGTTGCGGAGCAAAGAGACGGAAATCCAAGGGTGCTCAGGAAGGCCAATCTTAGCGATCTGAAAGTTCTTAAAGATCATCGAAAAAAAGAGCAGGAGATCTTGGATATGTGCCGTCTAGAAGTGAAAAAAACGGAACTGCCGATGAAAGTTATGGAGGCTAATCTCTCCTTCGATGGAGGAAGCATCACTTTCGCTTTTATCGCCGATGGAAGGATAGATTTCCGCGATTTGGTCAAGAAACTGGCCAAGAAACTGCAGAGATCCATCCGGCTCCATCAGATCGGCGCCCGGGACGAAAGCCGCGCATGCGGGGGATACGGAATCTGCGGCCGCGAGCTTTGCTGCCGAAAGTTCAAGGGAAATCTGCCCAGCATTACCTCCGAAATGGCCAAGGTCCAGCATATAGCGCATCGTGGGTCAGAGCGGATATCCGGCATTTGCGGAAGGTTGATGTGCTGCCTAGCCTACGAAGCCAGCCAATATAAAGAAATGATCTCGGAGTATCCGGCAGTCGGAAGCGCCATAAAAACACAAGACGGATCGGGCGTGGTGAAAAACGTGAATATTCTCTCTGACGAGATAAAAGTTGAGCTAGAAAATAAGAAAATAATAACCGTTAAGAAAGGCGAAATAAAATGAACGCGATCTGGCTTTATCTTCCTCCCATAATTCTTTTAGCGACCTTGGTGGGTCTGGCTGTTTTATTAGGCAAGAAAACAGCGGCCATCAAAAAATTTGAATCCCTGAGGCCAAAATCGCGGGTGGAAACACCGGTGGAAAATGCTGGCGGCAAAGGAGATCGGCTGAAGAAAATTGGTCACGGCGCTTCGAGAGCTTTAGAAGCCATTTTATATTACATCAAGATCGCTTTTCGAAAATTGGATGAATCTTCGGCGAGTTGGCTAAAAAAACTCAAAGAGAGAAGGCTGGGGCGAAAAATGAAGGATATTACCCCCCAAAGAAATGAGGAAATAAATCCGCCTGATCTTGCCGATAGCGAAATTACTTTTATAAGTGAATCGGCGGGTTTTGAAAGCCAGGGAAACGCTAAAAAAGAAGCTGATTTTATTGCTTCCGAAGTGATCATCCGCAAAAAGGTGGAAGCGCCTCCTCTGATCATCAAAGAAAAACCGGCCGAAGAGGATAAAGTAAAAGAAGACGCCCTGATTCATCGCATCGCGGAAAATCCAAAGGATATGGAAGCATATCGGGAGATCGGGGATTATTATTTATCCGTTGGAAACATAAAGGATGCCAAAGAGTCTTTCAAGATGGTCTTGAGATTACGTCCGAGAGATCTCAAAGCCAAGTCGAGCCTTAAGGAAATAGAAATGAAGATGCGGCTGGGAAATTAGCGCCGCCCTAGCTCAACGGCAGAGCAACTGTTTTGTAAACAGTAGGTTGTGGGTTCGAATCCGACGGGCGGCTCAAGAAAATGGGTGGATGACAGAGCGGTCATACGATACCAAAAATGATGCCTACAAAAGAGAATTACAGGTAAAATAAAATAAAGGGGGCGAGGCATTTAAAAAATTGATTAAAACGGGTGCGTCGTATAGCGGCAATTACTCCAGACTGTAAATCTGGCGCCTCCGGGCTTCGCAGGTTCGAGTCCTGCCGCACCCACAAAACATATAGGTTCTCACCCCGCGGGTGACCAACCGTAGGTTGGGAATTCCTCCCTCTCCACCCAAATCGAATAGATATAAAGGTAAAGGATAAAGACGACCGGAAACAGGTTGTTTTTATTTTGCCTATTTTATGGTATTATGTTGTCAAAAGGGGACGGAAAAACAAAATGAACATCATCTTTTGGCATTTTTCCCAAGGAACAAAAAAACTTTTGCAGATCTGGAAGAATTATCTAGGTTTTTTTTGGTGGTATTTCGGAATTTCCCGGCATGCTGGAACACTATTTTCTTCTTGGAAAAGGGACATTTCGCGTGTCGGGCGGCGGGGATTTCATCCGGGGCTTTGGCTTCAGTCCGCGTTTGAAAATCTGATCACTCGATTTTTGGGAGCGATAGTGAGGTTTTTTGTGATCTTGACCGGACTATTCATCGAACTGGCAACCCTATTGGTCGGTTTTTTTATTTTAATTGTGTGGATTTTTTTGCCGCTGTTTATCATATTGTCTGGAGTTGGAGCGACTATTTCATTTCTTGGCGGATCAATTCCCATTGTCCTTGGCACGATCTTCATTTTTTTTGTAACAATTTTTTTGATTAACGTTTCAATACGAGCATATTTGGATGATAAAAAAGAATTAGGGGCCGAAAACTTGTCGGAGCTAATGTCTCAGCCGTGGTTTTCCAGAGTTTGGCAAAGAATTGGCAAAGAAACAGCAGGTGTCGACCGTAGATCTCTTTCTGATCCCGAACAGTTAAAAAATTTTTTGAGAAGCTGCGATCTGACCGTGGATGAATTTCAAAAAATCGTTGCGTGGGAAATAGGATGTCAGATCAAAAAGGAAAAAAAGGAAAGATTCTGGCTGAAGGTTAACTTGTATAATACCGCGCCAATCGGCCAAAATTGGACTTATGCCTATACAGTTCATCTTGACCAGCACTCCACAGACCTCTCCGAAGGTGATCCGACCGAATATAAGAAATCAAAACTGGTCGGCCATGTTCAGGAGCTGGAACTATTAGAGCTGATCTTGACCCGTCCCCGACAAAACAGCGCCCTTATCATTGGCGAAGCCGGAGTCGGAAAACGAACCCTTGTCCACACCTTGGCGAAAAAAATCAGAAAAAGAACGGCCAGCCCGTACTTGATCGGAAAAAGAGTGCTTGAGATCAATATCAGCGAGATATTTTCGGGTCTAACTAAGCAAGGCCAAATTGAAGACATTCTGCGGTCCATGTTTTTTGAAGCAGCCTATGCCGGAAATATAATTCTCGTCATTGACAATCTTGGCCATTTTCTCAAGTCCGATCCTCACAATCCGGGCGATGATATTTCAGGCGTGCTCGCGGAATTTCTGGCTGCGCCGACTTTTCAGATCATCGGCCTCACGAATTTTGCCGAATTTCATGAAAATGTCGAGAAAAAAGAGGGGCTGATGAAATATTTTGATAAGATCCAGATTTCGGAAATGACCGGTGACCAGGCTCTCGAGGTTCTTCTGCACAATCTTCAGGCGATCGAGAATGGACGGGTTATTTTTACTTTTCAGGCTCTTCGCGAGATCATAAAGCTCTCCGATCGCTACATTACCGATTCTCCTTTTCCGGAAAAAGCGCTCGATTTGATGGAAGAAGTCCTGCTTTACTGGTCCCAGACACCGTCGGAAAAATACATCGGACCGCAAACGGTGAGCGAGGTGGTCTCAAAAAAAGTGAAAGTGCCTCTGGGAGAAATGCAAGAAGACGAAAAAGAAAAACTGGTCAATCTCGAGGAAGTTCTTCATGAGCGCGTTATTGGACAGGATTTTGCCGTGCGTCAGATTGCGGAAACAATGCGCCGAGCTCGGGTGGGTATGGCGAGTTCCACAAAACCGATGGGCAGCTTTTTGTTTCTGGGCCCTACCGGCGTTGGAAAGACCGAATCGGCCAAAGCCCTCGCAGAGGCCTATTTCGGCGACGAAAATCGCATGATCCGCCTCGATATGAGCGAATATCAAAAATCCGATTCGGAGAGTAGGCTCCTGGGCTCGGTGGAAATCAATATGACCGGGCAGCTGACCAACAAGGTCAAAGAAAATCCATATTCATTGTTGCTTCTGGATGAGATCGAAAAAGCGCATCCAGAAATTCTGAATTTATTTCTTCAAATTTTGGATGAAGGCTGGCTAACCGACGCTTTTGGCAAAAAAATCAATTTTCGCAATTTGATCATTATTGCCACATCCAACGCCGGATCGGATTTTATCAAGGCTGCCGTGGAAGCCGAAATGGATCCGTGGGAACTACAAGACAAATTGACCGACCATATCATCAAAGAAGGCATTTTTCGTCCGGAATTTCTGAACAGATTCGAGGGAGTGATCTTTTTTCATCCCTTGAGCCGGGACGAGACAACGAAAGTGGCTGCGCTTCAGCTTGGAAGATACGCGTTGCGGCTCAAGAAGGAGGAGAACATCAATGTGGAATTCGAACCGGAAATAATTGAGTTCGTTGTCCAAAACGGCTATGACCGCAAATTCGGCGCCAGATCCATTGATCGCTTTATCCAAGACCGGATCGGAGACCGGATCGTAAAAAAAATGATCGGCGGGGAAGTCAAAAAAGGAGACAATTTTTCATTGGGGGTTGAAGAATTATTAAAATGATCATATAATTTATAAATATCCAATCTCCAAGGACTTGGATAGTTTTGATTATTTCTCTTTTTAATTTTATTTAAAAATATCAAATGCCACACATAAAATTATTACAAAAAATTAAAAAAGCCGTTAAGGCGCAGCCATTCGCGGATGGCAAAGATAGCCACAGTCGGTTTCAGCATAATAATAAAAAAAATCAAGATATATTGATCCACAATATTCCCTTTACTTTCACCTGCGACGAGAAGGAAAAACTGAGATGCTTTACAGATCATTCGATCATAATAAAGGGCGACACCATCCAGGAATTTTTACCTTCCAAAAAAGTCAGAGGCAAAAAATTTGATCTTATATATGACGCCGGGAAGCGTGGTGGCATAGTGGTCACCCCCGGACTTATCAACACCCATTCCCATCCGCCGATGTACCTCATGCGTTCCGCCATGATGCTCGACGAAGGAGAGTCTGTTGATGAAACGATCGCCGCTTTTCCTCAGTGGGAGCAATCTATGAGCGATGTGGATTATGCCTACTCGTCGATAGGTGACATAACGGAGCAACAAAAAAGCGGAATAACGACAACATTGAGCCATTTTTCGTCATATACGCCGCTTGAGGTAGCGGCTAGGGCGACCAAACAAAATATTGTAAATGCCGTTAGTGTCGCTTCCAGCGTCCACCCGGAAAATTCTCCCGAATTGATCAAAAAATTACTGAAGGGCAGACATGAATCTGCATCGCAATTGGCAATCTGTTTCCATTATATATACAAAGCCAAACCGGCTGTGCTGAAAGAAGTTCAAAAACTTAGTGAACAATATGATCTGCTGGTGACTTGCCATATGGCGGAGAGTCCGGGAGTGGCAACTAAGTGCAAAGAAAAATATGGATTGGGGGAAGTAGATACATTGGGAAAATACGGGTTACTAAACAGCAGAATGATCGTGTCGCACTCAATATATGTTAGCGATAAAGATATAGGAAAAATGATAAAAAACCGGGTCGGAGTCGTGCATCTTCCCACTTCGAACGTCATTCATAAGAGCGGCACATTTCCTCTTTGGAAATTTCGCGATAAAGATGGCGGCCAATTTCTTTCTTTGGGTACGGATGGAGTAGTGAGCAAAAGCCGTTTGGATCTCCTATCTGAAGCTTATCAAACTCGCATAACACATCTTTACGGCCGGACAATAAAATTCGGATCCCTTTTCAAGATGATGACGGTCAATAGCGCGCGGATCCTAAATATGCCTGATCGGGGCCGGATCATGCCGGGGATGAAAGCGGATCTGGCATTCTGGAAGCTCAAAGATCGGGGATTCATTCCGTTTGACCAAAAAAACCCCATGACGATCCTGGGGAATCTGATCACCCATGGCGGCCGTATGGTACGCGATGTGATGATCAATGGCGAATTTATTATAAAGGGACGTTATCACCAGTTCATAAATGAAAGCAAGCTGCTCGAAATACTGCAAAAAAGACATATGGAGATGAGAAAAAGGGTCAAGAAATAGGGGATAGTCAAAAAATAATCAGATCAATTATCAAAGTTGACGATTCTGGACTTCTGTTCACTTTTAGGCTAGATTTAGGATATGGAAAAAGAGAAAATTATCATCATTAAGTCAAGATTCCTGGCTGAAATCGGAAACTCTCGAAACGAGAAGGAACTTTATGATATAAAAGTGAAATTTGTCGGACGAAATGGCGAACTCACTAAAATACTCAAAAACTTGAAAAATCTGTCGGCGGTAGAGAGGAAAGAAATCGGGCCGCTGGCCAATCAGGCTCGGCAGGAAATAGAAGGGATTTATGAGAATAGAAAAAAAGAACTTGGATCGCAGGTTGACTGGGAAAAAGAAAAGATTGACGTGACGCTTCCGGGCGAAAAGATCTCTCGCGGCAGTCTGCATCCGATCACTTTGGTCTATCGGGAGATCGAAAAAATATTTTCTTCGATGGGTTTTGAAGTGGTTGAAGGTCCGGAACTCGAGACGGATTGGTATAACTTTACCGCTCTCAATTTTCCGCTTGACCATCCGGCGCGCGATATGCAAGATACTTTCTGGATAAAATCGCCGAAAGAAAAGATGGTTTTGCGAACGCATACCTCGCCGGTGCAAGTGCGCTATATGGAAAAAAGAAAGCCTCCTTTTCGGATAATTGTTCCCGGGCGAGTATATCGCAATGAAGCCACCGACGCCGCACATGAGCACACTCTCCATCAGTTTGAGGCGCTTGTTGTTGGGGATGATATCAATGTCGGCCATTTTAAGTATATCGCCAAGGAATTTTTCAGCGCTTTTTTCGGTAAACAAATAAATATTCGGCTGCGACCAAGCTTTTTTCCTTTTACGGAACCGAGCTTTGAATTTGATATAAGCTGTACCGTTTGCGGCGGAAAAAAATGTCCCTCGTGTAAAAATTCAGGCTGGCTTGAGATCGGCGGCGCCGGAATGGTCAATCAAAATGTTTTTGTGTCGGCAGGATACCCACGCAATAAGTATCAGGGTTTTGCCTGGGGATTCGGCATCGAACGCCTGGCAATGATGAAATATAAGATTGATGATATTCGCTGGTTTGAGAGCGGGGACTTACGATTTATCAAACAATTTTAGGCTATGAAATATTCATATACCCGGCTAAAAGAATTATCCGGAACAAAAAAAACGCCCAAAGAATTGGCGGAACTTTTGACCATGCGCGCGTTTGAGTTTGAAGAAATGAAAACCGAGGGAAAAGAAACCCAGCTTGAATTTTCAATTCTTCCTAACCGCGGACATGACGCTTTATCGCACATTGGCATGGCGCGGGAGATCAGCGCGTTGGAAGGGAAAAAATATGGTGAGCTTGCCATCTCAAAGCTTGACCTCAAAGCGGGACTGAAAGTTGAAATTAGAGAAAAAAAACTGTGTCCGCGCTATATTGGGGCGGTTATTGAAAATATAAGGATCGCGCAATCGCCAAAATGGATGCAGGAAAGGCTTGTCGCTTGCGGGATAAAACCGATAAACAATGTCGTCGACATCACGAATTACGTCATGTTGGAAACAGGACAGCCATTGCACGCTTTCGATGCAGACAAAACCGCGGGAAACATAATCGTACGGAAAGCCAAAAAAGGCGAAACGATCAAATTATTGGACGAAAAAATATACGAACTCAATGAAAACGATCTTGTCATTGCCGATTCCGAAAAGGCGCTGGCGCTGGCGGGGGTAATGGGCGGGTTTGATTCTTCGATAAGCAAAGAAACAACTTCGATTATCCTTGAATCAGCCAGTTTCAATTCGACAAATATCCGAAAAACAAGAACTTTACATAATATCATCACTGAATCATCTCACCGCTTTGAGCGCGATATCGATCCGAATTTGGCAGAAATAGCGATGGTGCGGGCAAGTGAGCTTATCAAAAAAATTGGCGGAAATAATGTCGAAGTCACCGCAATTTCCGATATGTACCCGAAAAAAGTGAAGCCGTGGCAGATAAAATTAGACACGGATTACGTCAGTAGTCTCTTGGGCGAAAAAATTCCAGTTTCCAGAATGAAAAGCATTCTGGAAAATCTAGGATTGGTTATAAAAGTATCTGGAAAAATCTTGGATTGCGAAATTCTAACCCGTCGGATTGATCTCAAAACCCAAGAAGATCTCATCGAAGAAATTGGTCGCATCTACGGATATGAAAATATCAAAGAGCAAGCGCCAATTGTCGAAGTGAAAACCCCGCCTCAAAACGCGAAAAGGAATTTTGAAAATAATTTGCGCGATATTCTTGCCGGCCTTGGATTTTCAGAGGTGATGAACTATTCTTTCTATGGAAAAGAGGATATCGAAAAATGTCTCCTAAAAATCGAAGATCATGTTGAAGTGGCGAATCCATTGAGCTCGGAACAGCAATATTTGAGGAGAAATTTAATTTCGAATCTTCTCAAGAATGTCGAGCTAAACCTGAAAAACTTCCCTAAAGTTCAAATATTTGAGATCGGGAATAAGTTTTGCAACGATAAAGGGAAATTCAGTGAAATACCGCTCTTGGTCGGAGCCATAGCTGACAATGGCGCCAATGATCTGCTTTTTTTTCAGATGAAGGGGAAACTTGAAGCATTGTTCCATGACATAGGTATTCAAAGCACTGATTTTCAAATATCGAATGAAGAGTATAAATTCTGGCATCCGACTCGGGCGGCGCGGATCATGATAAATGGAGAAAAAATTGGTAGAATTGGAGAAATAAGCCCAATCGTCTTAAAAAAATATAGTATAAAGCAGCGTGTAGCGGTTTTTGGGCTTAAGATCGAAGAATTAATAAAGATCAGCGCTCAAGAAAAGCAGTATCAGCCGATCAGCAAATTTCCAACTGTGGAACGTGATATTTCCATGTTTGTGGGAAAGGAAACGAAATACTCTGATATAGTTTCCAGCATTCAAAAAAATGGTGGAAATCTCGTGAAAAATATTGAACTTTTTGATGTTTTCGAAAAAGAAGGTGAAAAAAGTCTGGCACTCCGGATCAAGATCGGCTCCGACTCGAAAACTCTGACATCCGAAGAGATAGACGCGTTGATGAAAAAAATAATTTCCGCGCTACAAAGAGAATTGAGAGTAAGAGTGAGAAAATAGAAGCTAATGAAAGAAATATCCAAACATTACGATCCGCAGGAAACCGAGCCGAAGTGGCGGGAGTTCTGGGAAAAAGAAGGAATATATAAATTCAACTCCAAAGCCCAGGGGGAAATTTTTTCCGTTGACACTCCGCCGCCTTATGTTTCGGCCGATCATCTCCATGCCGGGCACGTCATGAGCTACGCGCAAGCCGAATTCATTGTGCGTTTCAAAAGAATGTGCGGGTTCAATGCCTATTATCCGATGGGTTTTGACGATAACGGCCTTCCCACCGAAAGATTTGTGGAAAAAAAATATAAAATAAACAAATCAAAAATTTCAAGATCGGATTTTATCAAACTATGTCTTGAGGAGACCAAAAAAGGTTCGGAAACATACAGGAACCTCTGGACACTTCTGGGCATTTCAGTCGACTGGTCAAAAACTTACAGCACTATCAATGAGCATTGTCGCCGGATCTCGCAGTGGTCATTCATTGATCTCTACAACAAAAAAAAGGTTTATCGGACAAAGAAGCCAATTCTGTGGTGCACGACTTGCCGAACTGCCATCGCGCAAGCGGATCTTGAGGCCGAAGAAAAAGAAAGCAATCTGGTTTACATAAAGGCCAAAGCGGAAACCGGGGAAACGATCGTTTTCGCGACAACGAGGCCGGAACTCTTGCCGGCAGTGATGGGAATTTCCGTCCATCCGGAGGATAAAAGATACAAAAATATCATTGGGAAAAATATCACGATGCCGCTTACGAAAAAAAAGGTAATTCTTACGGCGGACGAAGCCACGGACATGCAATATGGTTCCGGGGTTGTTTATTATTGTTCCTATGGCGGAGGAGAATGCATTGAATGGCTCTCACGCCATCCGGAAGCGAAGCCGATCGAGCTCGTTCTGCCCAACGGAAGATTTTCCAGCAGCGGGGGCGCCTACGAAGGCATGAAAGTTTTGGAAGCCAGAAAGAAAATAATCGAAGATATGGAAAGGGTAGGAGCGATCGAAAAAATTGAACCGATCAAGCATTCGGTTTATGTCCATGAAAGATGCGGAACGGATGTGGAATATATGGAATCTGAGCAATGGTTCATAAAAATACTCGAAAGCAAAAAGGAATTTCTGAAACGTGGCCAGGAACTTCATTGGTTCCCCAAAACAATGAAGCGCAATTATGATGATTGGGTATCCAATCTCAAATGGGACTGGTGCATTTCGCGCCAACGTTATTATGGCGTGCCTTTTCCGGTCTGGTATTGCGAAAAATGTGGTGAAGTTATATTGCCGGATATGAAAGACTTGCCGGTTGATCCTCTCGAAGAGCAGCCGAAAATAAAAAGTTGCCCAAAATGCAAGGGAAAGAAATTTTTTCCGGAAAAAGACGTATTTGACACTTGGCAGACATCGTCTCTCACGCCAATCATTGCCCAAAAACTTATCGGCGACTCAACAACACAGAAAAAGCTATACCCAAGCTCCCTTCGGCCACAGGCTTTTGAGATCATAAGAACCTGGCTTTTCTATACGATCGTAAAGTCCCATTACCACCACAACCAGCTGCCCTTCGTGAATGCTATGATCTCGGGGCATGGCCTTGATGAACAGGGAAGAAAGATATCAAAGCGTTTGGGAAATTATATTCCGCCGGAAAAAATCATTGAGGAATATGGCGCGGACGCCGTGCGCTACTGGGCGACCGGGGCGACTTTAGGCCAGAGCTTGAAATTCAATATTTTGGAAGTCAAAAAAGGACGCCGGACAACAACGAAGTTGTGGAACATCGCCCGTTTTATGGCGATGCACGAAACAAAGCCGAAACTTGTCCAAAGTGGCAGCCAGCTGGAAAGAGCGGACATTTGGATCCTTGAGGAAATGAACAAAACCATCGCCGAAGCCACTAAAAATTTCGAAAATTATACCTATGCCAAGGCGAAAGACGCCATTGACGATTTTTTCTGGTCCAAGCTGGCGGATTATTATATCGAGTTTATCAAATATCGGCTTTTTGGAGAGGACAAGAGATCAAAAGAAGCGGCCATAAAAACGCTCGCGATGGTTTTTTTCAATGTGATAAAAATGTACGCGCCGATCATGCCCTTCGTGACCGAAGAAATTTTTCAGGAATTTTTCAAAAGCGCTGAAAAAACAAAGAGCGTCCATCTTTCCAAATGGCCCAAAGAGCTCAATTTTTCAAAAAAAACCAATATCTCTGATTTCAAAGATGCGATCAAAGCCATTGACGAGATCCGTAAATTCAAGACCGAAAAAGGAATATCACTGGGAATTGACATTGAATCGCTGAAGTTGAAAACCAAAGTCGATCTCAAAAAATACGGAGAATTTTTGAAAAAAGCGGGACGGGTGAAGAAATTAGCCTAATAGTCGCGTAATAATGAAGAAAAGGAATATTAAAATAGCAGTAGCTAAGCATTCCGGTTTTTGTTCAGGAGTTAGGCGAGCATACGATTTGGCATCCGTGAATTCGAAAGAATGCGACGATCTGTACATTTTAGGAAAACTCGTCCATAACCGGGATGTTTGCCATGATCTCAAAAATAAAGGAATAAAAGAAATTGAATCATTGGAAAATATCTCGGAAGGCACGGTTATTTTTACCGCGCACGGCGTTGGTCCAGGGCTGTATAATGAAGCGAGCGAGAGAGGACAAAAAATAATCGATACCACTTGCCCGAAGGTCATGAAAGCCCAAAGAGTTTCCAAGTCTCATTCAGAAAAGGGCCGCGAAATGATTATTTTTGGGGACAAAAAACATGAGGAGGTGATTAGCATTTTCGAATGGTCAAACGGGAAAGCCAGGGTAATTGGCAGTTTGGAGGAGGTAAAAAAAATAAAACTCAATAAAAAAAAGAAATATTGCCTGATTGCGCAAACCACGCAAAACGTTGATGAATTCAAAAAAATCCAGCGGCATCTTGCAAAAAAAATGCCGGATTTTATATTTTTCAATACCATCTGCGATTCAACGGACAAGCGCCAGAAAGAAATTAGAAAATTGGCTGCTTGCAACGACGCAGTAATCATAATCGGAGGGAAAGACAGTGCAAATTCAAGGAGACTTTTTGAAATTGCCAAAAAAATAAATCCGAAATCCTATTTCATAGAAAACGCGCAAGAGCTGAAATTGCAGTGGTTGGTGAGCGTAAAATCGGCGCTGATCGGCGCCGGCGCCTCCACTCCGAAGTGGGTGATAGAAAAAGTGGTTGATAAAGTTAAATCCCTTTGACATTTTCGGGAGATATTTCTAACATACAATCATGAAACAGTCCCAACTTTTCACAAAGACCCAAAAGAACGCGCCAAAAGATGAGGTGAGCCTCAACGCCCAGCTTCTTATTCGCGCCGGTTTTGTTGATAAATTGATGGCCGGAGTATATACTATTTTGCCGTTGGGTCTCAGGGTAATGAAAAAAATCGAGAATATCATTCGGGAAGAAATGGACGCTATTGGCGGTCAAGAAATTTTTATGCCGGCCCTCCAGCCTAAGGAAAATTGGGAGCGTACTGGAAGATGGGGTACTATGGACGATCTGTATAAAGTGAAAGATTCGAGCGATCGGGAGTTTGCGCTCGGCGCCACCCACGAAGAAGTTATCTCTCCGCTTGTAAAAAAATTCATAAATTCCTATAAGGATCTGCCATTTTCCGCCTATCAGATCCAAAGCAAATTCCGGATGGAGTTGCGGGCCAAGTCCGGGATTCTGCGCGGCCGCGAATTTATGATGAAAGATCTTTATTCTTTTCATTTGACCCAAGGAGATCTTGATGATTATTACGAAAAGGCCAAGGGGGCATATAAAAAAATATTTGATCGGATAGGCATCGGCGAAAAAACTTTTGTTACATTCGCTTCAGGCGGTTCTTTTTCCAAATATTCGCATGAATTCCAGACCCTCACCGAAGCCGGAGAAGATGTCATCTATATCTGCAACAAATGCAACTTAGCCATCAACAAAGAAATTAAATCTGAAACGCCCCAATGTCCTGATTGCCAGGGAAAGGATTTCAGGGAAGAGAAAGCGGTAGAAGTCGGAAATATATTCAAACTCGGAACAAAATACAGCGCGCCCTTCAATTTGTCAGTTGACAATAAAAAGGGGGAAAAAATAACCTTGATCATGGGTTGTTACGGAATTGGCCTCCAGCGTCTCATGGGAACCGTGGTCGAGATCAGCAATGATGAAAAGGGAATTATCTGGCCGGAATCTATCGCGCCGGTCAAAGTCCATCTCATCAGTCTGGGAAAAAACGAGGAGGCGGAAAAAATATATCGAGATCTTCAAGAGAAAAATGTCGAAGTGTTATATGATGATCGGGATGTAAGCGCTGGAGAAAAATTCGCTGACGCGGATCTCATCGGTCTTCCTTATCGTGTGGTCATTAGTGAAAAATCCCTCAAAGGCGGGGGAGTGGAAATAAAAAAACGCCCGGATCCAAAAGGCGAAATTATTTCGACTGACAAAATAGTATCAGAAGTATCCAAATAGCATTGCCAGCCAATTATCCAGCGTCAGTCGAAGCGGCTGGCGTTTTTTGTATAGACAATACTTTTATTTTTTCACTACGATATGCGCTTCGCTTAGCTGCTTTTCATCGACTTCGCTCGGGCTGTTCATCATCAAGTCTCGGCCGCTTCCGTCTTTGGGAAAAGCATAAATATCCCGGATAGAGTCCAGGTCGTGAAGCACCATCAAGATACGGTCAATTCCTGGAGCGTTTCCTCCATGGGGAGGAGCGCCATATTTGAAAGCGCGAACCAGCGCGCCGAAGCGCTCGTCTACGTCTTTTTTGGAATAATTCGCGATTGCAAAGGCTTTATACATTATCTCCGGATCGTGGTTGCGAATAGCGCCGCTCGAGGCTTCAAAACCGTTCAAAACCAAGTCATATTGATAGGCCAAAATATCCAAAGGATCTTTTTCCTGAAGCGCCTGAAGTCCGCCTTGAGGCATAGAAAATGGATTATGCTCAAAATCAATTTTTTTCGGATCAATTTCTGAATAGGAATACATCGGGAAATCAACGATCCAACACCAAGCCGCCAAACTATGGTCTTTTAGCCCCATTTTGGCCGCGCATTCGTTGCGAACGGCGCCGAGGCTCAAGCAAACTATTTTCCAATCATCGGCTCCGAAAAATATAATATCGCCTTCTTTCGCGCCAACTTCTTCAGCGATCTTTTGGGCCAGATCGCCGCCCAAGAATTTCACGATGGGAGATTGCAGCCTTCCATCACGGATAAACATGTAAGCCAGCCCCTTGGCCTCTTTGTTTTTCGCAATTTCCGTCAGTTCGTCAATTTCTTTTCTCGTGAATTTCGCTCCGCCTTCAACTTTCAAAGCATGCACGACGCCGTTCTTTTTGACCGCGTTCGAAAATACCGAGAATCCGCAATCTTTCACTATTTCCGTGATCGGGTGAATTTCCATTTCATATCTCAGATCCGGTTTATCGGTTCCGAAGCGGGTCATCGCTTCCCGCCAGGGAATTCTTTTGAACTTTCCATTTTCGTCAAGATTGACAATTTTCTTTTGAGAGAATTTTTCCGTCAAATCGATCATCAAAGGATCCATCAGATCCAAAACGTCTTCTTGCGTCACAAAACTCATCTCCATATCAAGCTGATAGAATTCGCCGTAATGCCTGTCCATGCGGGGATCCTCGTCCCGAAAGCAGGGGGCGATCTGGAAATACCGATCCAAGCCGCCAACCATCAGGAGCTGCTTGAATTGCTGGGGGGCTTGAGGAAGCGCGTAGAACTTTCCGGGGTGCAGCCGTGAGGGAATGAGAAAGTCTCTCGCGCCTTCCGGAGAAGAATTGGCGAGAATCGGAGTTTGGATCTCGATAAAATCGTGAGCCTGAAGATAACTTCTGATATGCTGGATATATTTGTCTTTCAATGCGAGCAGTTTTTGGAGTTCCGGACGGCGCAGATCAATGAAACGGTATTGCAAGCGTAAAGTCTCATTGGCTTCCTCCGATTTTTCTTCATCAAGCTCAAAAGGAGGCGTTTCCGATCTGTTGAGAATTGTGAGCTCACTTATTTCGACTTCTATCTCGCCAGTTGCGAGTTTGGAATTGATCATTTCTGCGGGTCTTGCAGAAACGGTTCCGGTGGCTTTTACGACCCACTCGTGTCGCAGCTTATCCGCCTCTCTCCAGGCTTCATGATCAATTGCGGAATCAAATTTGATTTGCGTCAGTCCATAGCGGTCCCGCAGGTCAATAAAGATAATTCCGCCGTGATCCCGCCGCCGATGTACCCAGCCGGCCAGAACAACCTTTTGACCGATATTCGACTTATTCAATTCTCCGCAAGTGTGAGTCCTTAGCATAAATAAATAGTACTTTATATCGGAATATTATTCAAGGACTAATGTTTTTTTTCGCTATTTATGCTATATTAAATTTAATGGAACAAAAACAAAAAACTGCCGACGCAGGCGAGATAAAAGTGGACAAAAGATCCAAAGCTCTATTTGTTTTGCTTGGAGTTTTGATCGCGGGGTCAATCGTGGTTACCTATTGGCGCTATATGATAAAACGCGATTATGTCATCCAAGCTCAGATTGATTGCGATCCGGAAAAGGAAAGTTGTCTGATTTGGAGATGCGACCCCGCTTCTTCCGTAGACGGTGAAGAATGCACCGGCGTTCCGGATAAAGACATCTGGTACTATAAAGTGCTCAGCCGAAACGCAAAGAATATTCCTGATTGCGATCCAAAGGATGAGAGCTGCACGGCTTATCAATGCGGCCCGGAAGAGCCGGGATGCGGCATAGCAAACTGCTCTCCAGATAACTTGAAAAAAGGAGAGGAATGCAGCACGCCGGAGCAATATTTGAGGGATAATCCTCCGACGGATGAATCTGCGACTGACGGAGAGTGCGCGCCAAACGATGAAGAATGCCTCAATGCGCAAAATATAGAGTGCGATCCGAGCGCTGAAGACTGTTCCGCTTCAACCACTGACCAATGTGCTCCTGGCGACGAAAATTGCCTTCCAGCGCCAACAGGCGAAAGCGCACCCGCATCTTCCGTAAAAGATCCGCCCAAAACTCCGGCAAAGAATATTGATAACGGTAAAAATGTTCCGCCGCCCGGCGTCGAATCAATGTAAGAAAAATATGTAACCAAATTTGACAAGAAAATCGGAATGGGCAAATAATAAAAAAGAGAGTTAACATCAAATTTCAATAGCCATAACTAATTTTTCATGAAACATAATGGACGCAAATAAAAATTGGGAAATTCTCAAGCAAAATGATCCGGAAGTATATGGCGCTTTGATCGGCGAAGAAAAAAGGGAGCAAAAAGGAGTGGAGCTTATTCCTTCAGAAAACTATACGTATCCTGAGGTTTTTGCGGCCAATGGATCAATTCTTACCAATAAATACTCCGAAGGATATCCGGGGAAAAGATATTACGGAGGACAAGAATATACCGATATTGTGGAGAATTTAGCCAGAGACCGGGCAAAGGAAGTGTTTCGCTGCGAGCACGCCAACGTTCAGTCCCTGTCCGGTTCGCCCATGAATCAAGCGGTGTATTTTGCATTTCTCAACCCGGGCGACACGGTCCTTGCGATGGAGCTTTCGCACGGAGGACACTTGACCCACGGCGCCCCCGTTTCCCACATGGGAAAGGTCTTTAATTTTGTCCGCTATAAGACGCATCCGGACGAAAAAGGAAGGATCGACTTTGAAGAATTATTGAGAGTGGCCAAAGAATGCAAGCCGAAAATAGTCATGTGCGGGTATACTTCTTATCCAAGAGATTATGATTATACGGATTTCAAAAAAGTGGCAGACGAAGTGGGGGCCATAACATTTGCGGATGTCGCGCATATCGGCGGGCTGATCGCGGCAGGAGCAATGAGAAATCCTTTTGATTACGGTTTTGATGTGGTTTCGACGACGACTCACAAATCGCTGCGCGGTCCCAGAGCCGGCATGATAATGTGCAAGAAACAATTTGCCGAACAGATCGATAAGGCTGTTTTTCCCGGTCTTCAGGGCGGCCCGCATATGCAAACGGTCGCGTCAATCGCTGTCGCCTTAGGCAAAGCCCTTCAGCCGGAATTCAAGGAATATGGAAAACAAGTTTTGATCAACGCGAAAACTTTGTCCCAGGAGCTTATGGATAACGGGGTGAAGCTTGTTACAGATGGAACAGACAACCATATGATGGTTGCGAACACAATGCAGAGCTTCGGAATCGACGGAAAATTGGCGGAACAGACCCTGGATAAGATCTCCATCACCGTCAACAAACAGATAATCCCGGACGATCCAAACCCGCCGCTAAAACCGAGCGGGATAAGATTGGGGACCCCTGCAGCGACAACTAGAGGGATGAAAGAGGCTGATATGAAAAAGTTGGGAGCCTGGATCATTGAGGCGTTGAAAAACCATCAGGATGAAAGCAAGCTATCGGAGATCAAAAAAGAGGTGGAAATGTTTTGCGTCAAATTTCCAGTACCGGGGATATAATCCACTCCAACATTCGGTATTGGGGTAAAGTAAAAAAATGCTGAGCAATATTTTCAAAAGGAAAAACAAAAAAACATGCAATTTCGGGGAGCATTTCACGCTCGACGGTTACGGCGGTAATTTCAAAAAGCTAAATGAAAAAAAGCTGGTTTTGAAGTGTCTCGAGGAGCTTCCCGGAAAAGTCGGAATGAACATTCTCGGAAAACCGCAAGCATACAAAGCGGCGGACAATGGCATCAATGACTCAGGCGGTTGGAGCGGTTTCGTGGTAATCGCCGAATCCCATATCAGCATCCACACTTTTCCGCATCGAGGGTTCGTGAGCATTGATGTTTATACCTGTAAAAATGGGATGAATCGAAAGTTTATAGAGGAGTATTTCCGAAAAAAATTCAATTTGAAAGACATTGAAACGCATTTTATCAAGCGGGGGACAAAGTATCCGGTAAAGATCATTTGTTGATCGATTATCAATTAGTGGGGAAATGAATAAACGCTAAATTTTGCAGATGGCTTTATTGTCCGATATATCCGAATTTCTCAAGCACCACTGGATGCTAGTTTCTTTTCTGGCTCCGGTACTTTGGGCGGCGGTAAATGTCATAGACGTATATTTTGTTGGAAAAATATATGACGATGAGCTAGATGGAACGATCATATCAGGAATTTTCCAAATAATACCATTCAGCATCCTATCTTTGTTTTTTTTGAAAATAGACGTGGGTCAATTTGTGTCAATTGGAGGAAGCGGAAGCCTGTTCTGGATCGACCCCATCGTTTTGCTGGCCCTTTTGGGCGGTTTTTTATTCACTTCATCTTTCTATTTTTACTTCAAGGCATTATTCAAACATAATGACGTCGCTTTTCTTCAAATCATTTGGGGGCTGACCATAATTGCCGTGCCGCTCATGACTTTCTTTTTTTGGGGAGAAAGGCTATCCGCTTTGAAGTATGCAGGTATGGGAATAACGTTGCTGGGCGCCATTTTATTGTCGGTTAGCAAAAAACTTCGCGACAAATTTTCCTTCGGTTATCTATGGGTCATGATCTGGGCTGTGATAATTTTATCGCTTAGTATGGTTTTTGAGGACAAAGTTTACTCGGATCTGTCTGCGCGAGGATTGGGCGACCAGGGTTTTTTGATCGGATTTTTGGGCTTTACGCTAGGAGCCTTCCTCGCCGGCGTTTTTTTTGCGCTGGCAAAAAAAAGAAATCCTTTTCCACTTATAAAGAGATTTGCCCTGATCTTCCTTTTATTTGAAGGGATCTCTTTCCTGGGTAACCTGGCTTCGCAAAGGGCGATTGATATCGCCCCTTCTGTATCTTATGTCGCAACCATTGAGACCTTTGTTCCGGTATTCATTCTGATCGATAGCCTGTTGATCTTGTTTATCTTTTGGCTTATCTTAAAAAAGAAAACGTCGATCATGAAAAGGATCTATCAAGAGCAGCTGGATGGCATTTGGATTAAAGCTCTGGCAACTGTTATAATGGCTATTGGAGTCTATATAATTAGCAACTAAACGCACTTATGAGGGTATTATTTGTGTCAGGGGAGCTGATCGCGGCTGATCTCGCTGTAAGGCTCAAGCAGGAGGGTTGTGACGTAAGATTATATATCGAGGATGAAAGCAGAAAAGATTGCCTTGATGGAATGGTCGAAAAAACGGATGATTGGAAAAAAGAATTGGTCTGGGTCGGAAAAGACGGGCTGATCGTTTTTGATGATGTTGGCTATGGAAAAATTCAGGATGATCTCCGAAAAGAGGGCTATCAGGTTGTCGGGGGAAGCGAAGGTGGCGATAAATTGGAAAAAGAACGCGCCTATGCGCAAAAAATAATGGCAACATGCGGAATTAAGACAATCCCGACATTCGATTTTAATAATATACAATCAGCGATAAGATTTATAAAAAAACATAGTGGCGCTTGGGTGGTAAAGCAAAACAAACACGCGAGCGCGTTAACTTACATAGGCACGATGAAGGATGGAAGCGATGCATTAGAAGTTCTGGAGAGTTATGAAAGTCAAACGTCTATCGAATCCATTAGCCTTCAACGTAAAGTTGATGGTGTTGAGATCGCATGCGGAAGGTTTTTTAACGGCAATGACTGGGTAGGTCCCGTCCAAATTAATATTGAGCACAAAAGGTTATTTAACGGAGACATTGGTCCTCTTACTGGAGAAATGGGCACTCTTATGTGGTATACGCCTGAAGAAAAAAATAAATTATTTCAGGAAACTCTCCAGAAAATAAAACCCTATCTTCAAAAAATTAACTTTAAAGGTTATTTTGATGTTAATTGCATAGTGGATGAGAGGAGTGTGCATCCTTTAGAAATTACTGCAAGGTTTGGGTGCCCAACAATTCAAGCGCAAATCGAGCTTCACCTGCCTTCTTGGCATAAATTTTTGATGGTCGTAGCTAACGGAGAGAAATATGAATTAGAATATAAAAAAGGATTTGGGATCGTTGTTTCCGTTGCTGTTCCACCTTTTCCGTATAAATCCATATCAAACGAGTATTACTTAAAAGGTGTAAATATATTATTTAAAGGCAGACTGACAAGGGAAGAGAGGGATCAGTTACATTTTGAAGAAGTTTGTATTAAGCCTGGAAAAAATGGAAAAGAATATCTTCAGATTGCAGGGAGTAATGGCTATATACTATATGTCACTGGAGCCGGCAATACGCCACAAGACGCTAGAAAAAAAACATATGATATAATCGATAAATTGGTGATTCCAAAAATGTTTTATAGAACGGATATAGGATTAAAGTTTATTGAAGAAGATAATAAAAAACTTAAAGAGTGGGGTTGGATATAAAATATATGCAAATAGAAGGAACAAAAAAATACTGGTCTGTTTCCGAAGGAGCGTATTGCTGCCTAATAGACAAAAAAAGAACCAATTTCTTCAAGAAATCGATATTTAATACGGTTAAGAAAAACGATATTGTCGTCGATGTCGGAACTGGAACCGGAATTTTAGCGCTGTTTGCGGCAGAGGCGGGCGCGAAAAAAGTATATGTAGTTGAAATTGACAGGAGATGCGCTGCAACTCTAAAAGAAAATTTCGCAAAGAATGGGTTTGGAGATGTAATTGATGTAATTTATGGAAATGCACTCAACGTCAAACTGCCTGAAAGAGTCGATGTAATTATTTGTGAAATGATTTCAACGGGTTTGATTGAAGAACTTCAAATTCCGGTCATGAATAACATTTTGAAGTTCGGAAAAAAAAATGTGAAGGTTTTTCTGAATCAATATGATTCTTATGTTGATTTAGTATCGCAGAACACAAAGTTTTATGGCCACAAGCTAGACATATTCAGGTTTGATTATCCCGGAATACCAGAAACTAAGTCAACTTCATTCGCAAAAAAAATAAAATATCTTAGCGTAAACTTCAACAAAAAAAATGCCAAAGAAAAAATAAGTAAAATAATTAGATTGAAAATAAACAAAAACGGCATAATTAATGGCGTTAGGATCAGCGGACAAACAGTTTTTTTTGATAAATCTGTTTTCGGCTGTTCTTCCGCTTATAGTTTTCCATTGATCTTACCAATTCAGGATGTGAAGGTGAGAAAAGGTGATGAGTTTGACGTTTATTTGTCTTATACTTTGTGCGGTGTGCAGGGAGACATTGAATATTCGATTAGTAAAATAAAATAAATGGATTTCAATTCAATTACGAATATTGAAAATTGTCACGTCGCCGTTCCTTCTCTTTTATACTATTCTCATATTCCATCAATTATCATCTCTCTTTTTGTAAGTGCGTATATATTCATAAAAAGCAGAAGTCTGCCCAGTAAAATTCTATTCTTAATTGCAGCCTCGTTTTCTATCTGGGCTATTTCGGATATTGTCCTTTGGACCACGTTTGACAGCAGGCAAGTCCTGTTTTTTTGGTCTTTCATTAATTTTTGGGAGATTATAGTTTCAGTTTCCACCTTATATTTTATTTATGTTTTCTTAAATAACAGAGATGCAAACTTTAAAATAAAAATTATTTTCGGAATATTGCTAATTGGCTTCATTTTTTTTATCCCGACTAGTATAAATGTATCTAGATTTGATGCAACAAATTGCGAGGGAACCCAAGGACTACTGATTTATTACTATAGATTTCTCGAAGGATTACTATCTCTTTCGATTATTTTCTATCTTATATATAAACTATTAAAAACAGACAAGAGAAATAGAGATCGCATATTTTATTTCGCGATTGGAGCAGTCTTTCTAAATGTTGTTATTTCGTGGATAAATATTTATGGGACAATTATAGAAAAATGGGAGATCACTCAATACAGCTTTTTTGCAATGCCAATCTTTATTGGTTTTCTGGCGTACCTCATAGTCAGATATAAAGCTTTTGAGATAAAATTGATCGCCTCTCAAGCCCTTGTAGTCGGGCTAATTATTGGGATTGGGGCGCAATTTTTCTTCATTCAAAATACTACGAATCAAATTTTAACCGGCGTAACATTTGCGATAGCCATAATCTTTGGATATATTCTCGTCCGTTCCGTCAAACTCGAAGTTGAGCGCAAAGAAGAGTTGGAAAAACTTTCTGCGCAACTAGCGGGAGCGAATGACAAGCTCCACCAACTTGACAAAGCTAAATCAGAGTTTATTTCCATTGCTTCCCACCAGCTGCGGACGCCTCTCACCGCCATCAAGGGCTTTGTGTCGCTTCTTCTGGAGGGAACCTATGGCGAGGTGTCGGAAACACAAAAAACGGCGTTGGAGAAAGTATATATCTCCAATGAAAGGCTGGTGCAATTAGTTGAGGACCTGCTGAACATTTCCCGCATTGAATCCGGGCGGATGGAGTTTGATTTTCAGGAAGCGCAAATCGAGGATCTGATCGACGAAGCAGTTAGCACGCTCGATCTTTCGGCGAAAGCCAAGGGGCTTTATCTCGAATGGAAAAAGCCGAAGAAGCTATCTCAAAAAATAAAGATTGATATTACCAAGATAAAAGAAGTCATTTCCAATATGGTCGATAACTCGATCAAGTACACGCAAAGAGGCGGTGTCACCGTTCGGGTGGAAAATGGCGGTTTTTTTGACCACAACGCCATGGAGCAGAAAAATACCGTCCGAGTGATCGTTTCCGACACCGGAATCGGGATGGATAAAGAGGACATCGAGAATATTTTCAATAAATTCGTGCGCGGAAAAGAGATCAGTCATTACCACACCGACGGAACGGGACTCGGAATGTTCATAGCCAAAAAAGTGACCGAGGCCCATCAAGGCAAGATCTGGGCCGAATCGGCCGGTAAGGAGAAAGGGAGCCGGTTTATATTGGAGTTGCCAGTCAGTCGGTAGTGTTTGTAATTAATATCTATGCTTCGGAGGTTTGTCTTTTCGTGCCGATTATGGTACGATTTTTTAGTAATAATTCATCAGAACTCATGCAAAAAAATATGGAAAAGGTCTGCGTTATCGGTCTCGGATACGTCGGTTTTCCGCTGGCGGTTTTGTGCTCGATAAATGGCTATGAGGTCTACGGGTTCGATAAGGACGAAAAAAAACTGGCCAGAATCGAAAAGGGCGAAAACATAGTTGAGGAAAAATATCTCGACGAATTGCTCCCGAAAGCGAAGATCAATGTTATCCGCGACGAATCTCAAATGAAAGACTGCGATATTTTCATCATTGCCGTGCCGACGCCGGTCGATGAAAAATATTATCCAGATCTGAGCTATGTCATTTCCGCGTCCGTTACCGTGGCCAAAAACATGAAAAAAGGCTCGCTGGTGATTGTGGAATCAACGATCAATCCGGGTGTTTGCGAGGAATTCGTCCGTCCGGCTTTCGAAAAAGAAGGATTTACCGTTGGCCAAGATGTTTTTATCGCCCATTGTCCCGAGCGTATCAATCCGGGTGACCCAAAATGGAACGTTTCCAATATTCCGCGCGTCGTCGGTTCATTCGATGAGCAAGGACTCGAGAAAAGCGTGAAATTTTATGAAAGCATTGTGGGCGCCAAAATCATGCCGATGAAAACCATTCGAGAAGCGGAAGCGGTCAAGATCATGGAAAATTCTTTTCGGGATATCAACATTGCTTTTGTCAACGAACTGGCAAAATCTTTCAATCTGATGGATATAGACGTTGTCAATGTCATCCGGGGCGCCTCGACCAAACCCTTTGCTTTTATGGCTCATTGGCCCAGTTGCGGCGTGGGCGGGCATTGTATTCCGGTCGATCCGTATTATCTCATTGAAAAAGCCAAGGAAAATGATTTTGATCATCAATTTTTGCGAGTAGCCCGCGCCATCAACAACGGAATGCCATTATATAGCGTCGAACTTTTGCAAGACGAGCTTAATAGCTTGGGCAAATCGTTGAAGGGCGCCAAGATCGGCCTCCTGGGAGTTTCTTATAAAGCGAATGTTGGTGATCTGCGCGAAAGTCCGGCTCTCAAGATCATTGAGCTTTTGGAAAAGCATGGCGCCGTTCTCAATATCTACGACCCGTTTATTCCCAAACTTTCCAACGCCAATAATGTTGAGGAAGTTCTAGATAGATCAGAAGCTATTTTTCTCGCTACGGGTCACGATGAGTTTCTGAAAATTCCTGTGGAAAAATTTAAAGAACACGGGATCGGTCTGATCGTGGACGGAATGAACTGCCTGGATAAGGACAAACTGTTGGCGCTAGGGATAAAGTACAAAGGAATAGGACGATAAACTTAGGCATAATTGCAAATTTACCTTGAATACGGTAAAATAACAGTGTCCAATAAGATGATAATAAAAAAATATGGCTAAAATAATGATCGTTGAAGACGATCCAATGTTGGTTGAAATATACGAAAAAAAATTGCAGGGCGCAGGCTTTGAGATCAGGGTCGTGACCAGCGGAAAAGCGGTAAAGGATGAAGCTGTTCTGTGGCAGCCTGATCTTATTCTCCTGGATGTTGTTTTGCCGGATATGGACGGATTTGAGATATTGGAAACCGTGAAGAAAGAGGAATCTATCAAGGACATACCCATTTATGTTTTTAGTAACTTGAGCGCCAAGGAAGATATCGACCGGGCCACAGGTTTGGGCGCGGCGGGATTTCTGACAAAATCGAATTTTACCCCGTCCCAGCTGGCGGATAAAGTGAAAGAATTGGTCGGCAGTTCGCCTTTACCGACATCACTTCCGCAGGAAGCGCCGTCCGAGGTAGTGCCTTCGGCTCCTGAATTTATTGAAAAAAAAGAAATCAACGGGCACAAAGTGCTGATAATCGAAGACGAGGATATTTTCATTGAGATGTTCGGGGATAAGTTGAAACAGGAAGGCTTCGAGGTGGTAGCGGCCAAAAATGGAAAATGGGGGATCAAAGAAGCGGAAAAAGGTCTTTTTGTCTGTATCCTTCTTGATATGATGATGCCGGCTATGAACGGCTACGAAGCGCTGAAAGAGCTTCGGGCGAATGAAGCGACAAAAGATACGCCTGTCATCATTCTTTCTAACTCGGCCATGGATAGCGAAGTAAAACAAGCGCTTGATCTGGGCGCCAGCGCGTATTATGTCAAAACACAAATTACTCCCGGTGAAATTGTCGAGAAAGTAAAAGAACTTATTGGAAATTAAAACTACATCCTCTTCGCGTTTCATTATAAATGAAAATAAAACACACAGAAAAACTAAATTTACCGCTTTTGAAAATTTTGTCATTATGCTCTTTTCTTCTCGGAATTTCCTCGGCTTTGATACTTTATTTGGAGTCAGATTACTTCAAGATCGCTCTCGGGAGCGATAATATCACTTTCTATTTCATTGCCGCATATATTCTGGCCCTCATTTTGATCTTTAATTGGCACCATCTGGTAAGGCGCTACGGAAAAGTGAGGGTTTTTTTGGCAAATATGACGGCCAAGGCGCTTGTTGTGCTGATGCTGGTATTTTTTCCGATCAACCGTTTTAGCGTTTGGTTGTTGGTCATTTATATCGCTTCAACGGTGCTTATGTGGGTAGATCTGGATGTTCTGCTTGAATCCTGCTCCAGGGATCTGAAAACCGGAAAAATACGTGGCGCCTATCTGACCATTATGAACGCCGGGTATTTGATCGCGCCCCTTATCGCCGGGATCTTGATCAGCCGCTGGGGCATACGCTCCGTTTTTTTTGTGGCCGCCCTGACGCTCATTGTCGTTATTCTAATAGCCGTTTTAAAGCTCAAAAAGGTCACCGACTGTGAAATTGAAGATCCTGGATTTTTTTTATTGATGAAAAAGGTGTTTCGGCGCAAGAACGTTTTACGGATATATTATATCTCCTTCCTCCTTGAGCTTTTTTTTGCTCTGATGATCGTGTATACGCCTCTTTATCTCCTTGAGCTTGGTTTTTCCTGGGCAAAGATCGGAGGGATGTTCTCGATCATGCTCATTCCTTTTGTTTTGCTGCAATATCCGGCCGGTGTTTTGGCTGACAAAAAATACGAAGAAAAAGATATGATCATCGGCGCCCTTCTTTTGATGGCGGCTTCCACCACGATCATTTTTTTCATTCACTCCCACGAATATTTTATTTGGGCGGCCATTCTCTTCGCCACCCGAATAGGCGCCAGTCTCATTGAGATCCTCCGCGACTCCTATTTTTATAAGCGCATCGATCAGATAGATGTGGATATAGTCGACTTTTTTCGCAGCGTTCGTCCCATGGCTTATATTTTGGGACTGGCGGTTGCCGCACCGCTAGTTTATTTCGCCCATATTCGTTACATCTTTCTTTTTGTGGGACTCATGATGCTCACCGGCATACCTTTTGCTCTCAGAATGGCGAGCAGCCGGATCCCGCCTGTCCTTAATCCGGTTTCCGGAAAAAAACGTTAAATTAACATATAATATATAAAAAAATGGCTATCTCAAAAAAAATTATCAAGTATCTTGATGCGGCCGGGTATAAATACGAAGTTATTGAGCATAAAACCACCTATACTGCCTGGGATACCGCCCAAACGGCTCAAAAGCACCAGTTGAAGAAAAAAATAAAGACGGAAGAAATCGCCAAAGCTTTGGTCATGAAAACGGACAAAAATTATGTTTTGGCGTTGCTTTCGGCCAGTAAAAAATTGGACAAAAAGAAATTACTAAAGGTCATAAACATAAATCTGAAAAAACAACAAGAAAAAATGGCAAAATCGCTGAATTTCGCCAAAGAGGTTTGGATGAAAAAAAATATGCCGGGGAAAGTGGGCGCTACTCCGCCTTTTCGCGAAATAGTGAAACTGGATATTTATATGGATAATCTGCTGGCCAGGCAGAAAAATATTTATGCCGGATCGGGTGAATACGAGTATTCGATTAAGTTATCAGCCAAGCAATACCTAAAGATAGAACAGCCAGTGAAAGGAGTTTTTAGCGTGAAAATGTGATATGTATAACGTAATGCTTCCGAAATTCGAAGGTCCGCTGGAGCTGCTTTTGCGCCTTATCGAGGAGCAGAAGCTTGATATTGCGGAAGTGAGTTTGGCAAAAGTGGCCGATGATTATCTTGAATATGTCCAGCGGGAGCAGAATATTTCTCTTGAGCATTTATCCGAATTTATCAGTATTGCTGCCAAGATAATCCTGATAAAGTCGCGCAATATTCTTCCGACCCTCGAAGTGACGCCCGAGGAGGAAAAAGAGATCAAGGATCTCGAGGAACAGCTCAAACTTTACCGGGAATATAAGCAAATTTCCGAAAAAATAAACGCGCTTCTCCAGAAAAATAATCTCGCGTATTCAAGGGATTATTTGCTGGGGGTTGCGAACATTTTTTCTCCTCCCGATAATGTGAATTTATTCGATCTCAAGAAGTGCTATAATAAGATCATTGAACAAATAATCCTTCCCGAGAAAATTCCCGAGGAAGCGGTGAGGGATATCCTCACTCTGGAGGATAAGATCAGTGAACTGCAAAAAACGTTGCTGGAGAGGATCGAGATCAGCTTTTCGGACCTCAAGGCTTCGGCCAAGGACAAGATCGAGGTGATTGTCAGCTTCCTGGCCCTCCTTGAACTGGTAAAACAGAGAATCGTGATGGTTGAGCAGGATAAATTATTTGAAGATATAAGAATTTCCAAGTTTAGCAGTCAAGAGAATGCGATCAGCGTATCGAAAGCCGAAGTTTTTACATAATTGCTAAAGTTTTTTTATGGAGTTATTAAAACTCAAATCCGTTATAGAAAGCCTTCTTTTTATCTCCGGCGAACCAATTCGAGCCTCCCGCCTTGCAAAAATCTGCAATATTCCTAAGAATGATATAGAGGCGGCCATTCTGGAGCTGGAGCGGGATTATGAACAGGAAAAAAGGGGATTAATGATCATTTCCAAAGAAGATTCTGTGCAATTGGCCACTCGCCCCGAAAATCAGGAATTTGTGAACCAGTTGGTCAGCGGAGAGCTCGGCGCCGAATTGTCACGCTCGGCTCTTGAAACGCTTTCAATCGTCGCTTACCGTGGTCCTATCTCTCGCGTGCAGATCGAAGCGATCAGAGGGGTAAACTGCAGTTATGTTTTGCGAAGCTTGCTTTTGCGGGGCCTCGTTGAAAGGAAAGAAGCCGCCGACATAAGAGGCTATCTATATGAGATATCTTTTAATTTTTTGAAGAACTTGGGCGTCGGAAGCGTCAAAGACCTTCCTGAATGGGACAAGCTGTCAAAAAATGAAAAAGTGGCGGAACTTCTTGATATTAATCTTCAGGAATCAGAAAAGAATATTCCATTGCTGTGAGTAAGCATATAAGGAGATTTATTTATGAGCATTATTGCTAATATAATCCTGATCCTTTTTCTTCCCGTCCAATATTACCTGTTCGGTTTTTTTTCGGCGCCCAAAAACATGAGTCAACCTGTGGCGGCCCAAGTCGAGGGAGCATCTACGGAAAGCCAAGCATCTTCCAATGAAAAAAGTCTTGCCGGCAGTCTTTCAAGCCAAAAGAAAGAAAGTGCAAATTCCGGCCTGATCCCTCAAAGGAAGGAAGATTATTCCGATATCAAGATCTTTTCTGGTGCATCCGTTGTCATTGATGTCGATTCCGGAACAATTTTGCATTACGATAATGGAAGGGAGAATATGCCTATCGCATCTCTCACTAAGATGATGACGGCTGTTTTGGTCATGGAGAACGTGAAAGATCTTGACGAGCCCGTGACCATTGATCAAGAACCTCTTTTAACCGAGGGAACCAAGGTCGGTTGTCCCACAACCGGCCACTGTGTGGATGAAAGGCTTCATGCAGGCGAGAAAGTTACGGTCGGAGATCTGATGAAGGCCATGCTTCTCGACAGCGCCAATGACGCGGCCATCGCACTGGGAAGACATATTGCCGGTTCGCAAAAAGAGTTTGCCGCTCTCATGAACGAAAAAGCCAGGGATTTGAATTTGATGGATTCTCATTTCTGCAATCCTTCCGGGCTTGACGAGGAAGGCTGCTATTCGTCCGCCTACGACATCGCTCGCATCGCCGCTTATTCGATGCGTTTTGACAAAATATGGAGCATAACAAAGACTTCCGAAACTAACATCTGTTCGATCGACGGGAGGTATACTCATAAGCTCAAAAATACGGATCTTCTTCTGGATCAAATTCCAAATTGCCTGGGAGGGAAAACAGGCTTTACCTATAAGGCGGGAAAATCCCTGATGCTGGCGGCTGCCGATCCTTTGGACGGACAGCATAAGATAATCGCCGTAATACTCAATGACAATGATCGATGGGCCGATATGAAAAAACTCATCGACTGGACTTTTGAGAATTATATTTGGAAATAATATGCATTTCGCCGACATTACAACTATTCCGGCCGCGATGGCCGCTCTAAAAATATGGATCCTGGGTACCCTGGCTTTTGTGGTGGCTATGGCGTGGACGCCACTTCTGGCTTATTTTCTCTATAAATACAAGATTGGCATAAAGATCAAAGAAAATTCCGTCGACGGCCAAAAGGCGCCTATTTATCACGCGCTTCATAAGAGCAAAAACGGAACTCCTTTGATGGGAGGAGCTTTGGTTTGGGTGACTGTTCTATTTTTGGCCATATTTACGCACTTATTCGCCCCCTTTTTTGAAGCGAAGATAATCACCCGACTTGATTTTTTGAGCCGTTCTCAAACCTGGGTGCCTCTTTTTGCTCTTGTTTCCGCCGCTCTCCTTGGCGCTTTTGACGATATTTTCAGCGCCAAAGGCTGGGGTTCCAATAAGGGGGGCGGAATTCGATTCCTGTTTCGTTTTGGATGGTTGTTTCTAATAGCTATCATGGGGGCTCTCTGGTTTTATTTCAAACTTGATCTTCATTTCATTCATATTCCGGGAGTGGGCAATCTGGAGATTGGTTGGTGGTATATTCCTTTTTTTGTTTTTGTGTTGCTTGCTACAGCTTTCTCTTCCAATGAAACCGATGGCCTGGACGGTCTCAACGGCGGAATACTTTTGATCGCTTTCGCAGCCTTTGGGGTGATCGCTTTCGCCCAAAACAAGATCGATCTGGCGGCTTTTTGCGCCGTGGTCAGCGGATCTCTGCTCGCCTTTCTCTGGTTCAATATCTATCCTGCCCGCTTTTTTATGGGCGATACGGGATCGATCTCGCTCGGAGCCACGCTGGCCGTTGTTGCCATGCTTACACATTCTGTTTTGGTGTTGCCGATAATTTGCTTTGTCTATGTCATTGAATCCTTGTCAGTGATAATTCAGCTGACATCCAAAAAATTATTTGGCCGCAAGATTTTTTTGTCCACGCCGATCCATCACCATTTCGAAGCCAAAGGCTGGCCGGAAACAAAAATAACCATGCGAGCCTGGATCCTGACCGGCATAACGGCCAGCATCGGGCTTATAATAGGTATATTAGGGATGGGAAAATGATCGTCTCCGAGCATTAGGCAATGACCGGCCGATAAATTAAAATAAATAAAACTGATCGCAAAAACTATGAAATACCTCAAAGACATTGATTTTAAGAACAAGCGCGTCTTGTTAAGGGCAGACTATAATGTTCCGCTTGAAAACGGAAAAGTGAATGATGACTGGAGAATTCGGATCAGCTTGCCAACCATAAAATATATCTTGAAACAATCCAGATCGAAAATTGTCATCCTTTCGCATCTGGGCCGACCGGGAGGAAAAGTGGATCTTCAATTTTCACTTCGTCCGGTATCCGAAAAATTAGGCGAACTCCTTGGCCGGAAAATTGTTTTTATTGAGGATATGCTAAGTGATCAGGGAGAGGAGCTCGTAAGATCGCTGGGAGAGGGGGAGGTCGCAATGGGGGAGAATGTCCGCTTTTATCCGGAAGAAGAAAAAGGCGATGAAAACTTTGCCATCAAACTTTGCCATCATTTTGGTGTGTATGTGAACGATGCCTTCAGCGTTTCTCACCGTGCCCATGCCACTCTGGCTCAAATTCCGCGCTTTAAACCCGGATGTGGCGGTTTTCAGATGGAAAAAGAAATAGGCGAGCTGTCAAAAGCGCTAAATCCGCCAAAAAGGCCTTCAATGGCTATCATCGGGGGAGCAAAAATTGAGACCAAGCTTCCGCTGATTGAAAATTTGGCTGATACTTATGATGTTGTTTTGGTCGGCGGACGGGTAGCGGTCGAAGCGCAAGAGAAAAAAATAGCCTTTAAAAATAATGTCGTACTTCCTGAGGATTATATCGACGGGACACTTGACATCGGCCCCAAAACAACAGAGAAATATAAAATGGCCATTTCGGCCGCATCTTTTCTGGTTTGGAACGGCCCGATGGGAAAATTTGAAGAAGAAAAATATCGAAATGGAACGGCAGAAATTTATTCGGCCATCATCAGTTCAGACGCCTATAAGATTGCTGGGGGCGGCGAATCAGTCGAGTATATCAACGCTCAAAATGGCGCGGACAATTTTGACTTTATTTCTTCCGGCGGGGGAGCGATGCTTGAATTTTTGAGCGGAAAAAAACTACCGGGGATCGTCGCTTTGGAAAACAGCCTTTAAATGCTATAATAGTTGCAGTAAAACATTTTTTTATGCCAAAAATAAAGAAAATCTCGGCTTTCGAGATCCTCGATTCAAGGGGGAATCCGACCGTTCGGGCAAGAGTGCTTCTTGAAAATGGAATATCCGGCACTGCCTCTGTTCCTTCAGGCGCTTCCACCGGAACTTTTGAAGCTTTGGAGTTGCGGGACAATGATACTCGCTATTGGGGCTTAGGTGTTCTGACCGCTTGCGCGAATATTGAAAAAAATATTTCCAAAAAATTAGTCGGATTTGACGCGACCGATCAGAAAAAAATCGATGAGGCAATGATCGAGCTGGACGCAACAGAGGATAAATCGAATTTAGGAGCAAACGCCATTCTGGCGGTCTCACTAGCAATAGCCTGCGCCGCGGCCGACAGTGAAAATATTCCTTTATACAGATATCTTGCCGAAACTTTCAAGTTTAAAAAGCCAAAAAAGATACCGACGGCTTTTTTTAATATCATTAACGGCGGGGCGCATGCTGATTCCGGACTTTCCATTCAGGAGTTTCAAATTATTCCTGAGAATTTCAAATGTTTTTCAGAAAAACTGCGGGCGGCAAGTGAAATATACCATAAGTTGAAAGAACTTCTTTCGAATTCCGGATATTCGGTCAGTGTGGGCGACGAGGGTGGATTCGCGCCCAAGCTAGATAGTCATAGTGAAGCCTTTGAATTCATCACGAGAGCCATTGAAGAAGCTGGATATAAGGGAAAAGTCTCGCTTGGAATCGATGCGGCTGCCTCGTCTTTTTTCGACGCTAACGAAAACAGCTATACATTGAAACCGGAGAATATTTCTCTTGAGCCGGAAAGGCTGATCGCTCTTTATCAGGAATGGATGAAAAAATTCAATATTATTTCTCTTGAGGACGGACTCGCGGAAGACGATTTTGAAAACTGGAAAAAAATGAATGAGAGAATTGGCCAAGAATTTTTGATTGTGGGCGACGATCTTTTGGTGACAAATGTTAGTCGGCTGGAAAAAGCTTTCTCTTTTTCTGCGGTAAATGCCGCGATCGTGAAGCCGAATCAGATCGGAACGCTTTCTGAAACCATGAATTTCATAAAAAAATGTCAGAAAAACAATATTAAATGTATTATTTCCCATCGCAGCGGAGAAACGGAAGATTCTTTTAACGCCGACCTTGCAGTAGCCACGGGAGCGGAATATGTGAAATTCGGCGCCCCCTGCCGCAGCGAGCGCACGGTAAAATATAACCGGTTACTTGAAATAGAAAAGATGCTAAGATGATTTCCCGCATAAATAATGAAAAAGAAAAAAACGACAATATTTGCCATTCTCGACGGCTGGGGAGTCGGGCCAAATGACAATACGAACGCTATTTATCTGGCAAAGACGCCGGCCTTTTCATATCTTCAGGAAAAATATCCCTATACACAGTTGAAAGCCACCGGCCGCGACGTGGGATTGGATAGCAATCAGACCAGTGGATCGGAAACGGGGCATATGAACATCGGAGCGGGACGCATTGTCGAACAGGATTCACGAAAAATTTCCGAAAGCATCAACACGGGAACTTTTTTTCATAACTCCGCGTTTCTTGGCGCAATTTCGCATGTCAAAAAAAAAGGGTCAAACCTTCATCTCGCCGGACTTCTTGGGAATGAAGACAGTCCGCACATGAACCCTCTGCATCTTGAAGCGCTTCTGCTGCTCGCGAAAAGAAATGATGTAAAAAATGTCTTTATTCATTTTTTTACCGATGGGCGAGATTCGTATCCAAAAAGTGCGTTGACCCATCTTGAAGGATGGAAAAAGAGGTTGAGGCAGATCGGCGTGGGCAAAATTGCCAGCCTTGTCGGACGATTTTATGCGATGGACCGTGCCAAGAATTGGGATCGATTGAAGATTGCTTATGATCTCATGGTATGCGGCAAGGGGAAAAAATTTAGCCGGGCGGAGGACGCTGTTGAATATAATTATCAAAAAAATCTAACGGACGAATATATAGAGCCGTCTTTGATTGGCGGATCGGAAAAAAGATTTGTTACTATAAATAATAATGATTCAGTAATATTTTTCAACCTTCGTTCCGACCGAGCGAGGCAATTTGCGAAACTGTTCGTCCTGGAAAAATCAAAAGAGACGGAGCTGCCCTTGCCGCGAATCAAAAATTTGTACTTTGTCGCAATGACGAATTTTGGGCCGGATCTTCCGGTGCATACCGCTTTTCAGGAACATCCGATCAATGGGACATTGCCAACGGCTCTTGCAAAATTTTCCCAGCTCTATATTGCCGAAACGGAAAAATTCGCCCACATCACCTATTTTTTGAATGGCGGATATCCAGACGCGATTTCCGGAGAAGACCGGCTGATGATCCCATCTCCTGTGGTCGGCAATTATGCCGACCGACCGGAGATGTCTGCGGAAAAAATAACCGACCATGTCTTGAAAGCGACGCGGAAAAGCCAATATGATTTTGTTGCCCTCAATTTTGCTAACGCGGATATGGTGGGACATACCGGCCAGATGAAAGCTACGATCAGAGCGGTTGAGTTCGTTGATAAGTGCCTAGGAAGATTATATAAAGAGCTGGAAAAGTCCGGTGGCAACCTCATTATCACCGCTGATCATGGGAACGCTGATTGTATGTGGGATAAATATGCCAAGCTGCCAATGACCTTCCACACCAAAAATCCGGTGCCTTTCATTCTAGCCAGCGATAAACACCAAAAGGCCAAATTGGAAGCCGGAGGCGCGTTGGGAAATATCTCATCGACCATCTGTGATCTCTTGCGAGTTGAGAAATTGCCGGAAATGAAACTAAAAAGTCTAATAAAATAATTCATAATTCTTCAAAAATGAAATATGATCTAATTTCGATCGGTTCCGTCGTAAAAGACATGATCCTCGTCACCGATCGCGGAAAAATTTTCAAAACTCCAAAAGACAAATTAGCGCTTGAGTGGCTTGGATTTGAGTTGGGAGAAAAGATCAGAACCGACGAAATATATCAAAATATTGGGGGAGTTGCAACGAACATTGCGCTTGGGCTAAAAAAAATGGGGTTCAACTCTCTGCCTTTTTCCACGATCGGTGAAGACGCCGATGGGTATTGGCTGACGAAAGAGCTTAAAAGAGAGGCAATAAATACAGGCGGCATTATCGTTGAGAAGAACAGGCTTACGCCTTTTTCTGTCATTTTAATCAATAAAAAAAGCAGCGAAAGAATCATCTTTACACAAAGATCATCAGGGGATCTCAATCTGGCAGCGCTTCCTAAATTCAAAACAAAATACCTTTACGTTTCTTCGCTCAAGGGAAAAATAAAAGAACAAACGGAAATTATACTGAACTATTTAAGCAAAAACAGATCCGAACTGGTTGTCTCTCCCAGCACAAGTCAGATCAGAGACGGCTTTCCGGACCTAAAAAAACTCTTAAAAAACGCGAAAATCTTGATATTAAACAGAAACGAGGCCGCTGAAATAGCTTATGGTCTCAAAATAAAAAACTATGACATCAAAAAATTATTCGAATTTCTTCATAGCCTCGGCCCCCAAACCGTCTGTATCACCGATGGTTTGAAGGGCGCTTGGGCCGGCAAAATCGGCCAACCAATTCTCCATTGCCCGATAATAAAAGTGAAAGCCGTTGATTCTACCGGCGCCGGAGATGCCTTCGCCAGCGGATTTTTGGGATTCTATCTTAAAGGTGCCACGCTGGAAGCCTCCCTCAAAGCCGGAATTGCAAACAGCGCCAGCGTCGTGAAATACGTGGGAACAACGAAGGGACTTCTCACGAAAAAACTAATACTGAAAGCTGTCCAATGAGGGAAAAGATAATTTATGCAAAATATTGAGCTAAAAATACGAGTTGACAATTTTAAAAGCATTGTTGATAAACTGAAAAAAAATCGGGCAGCCGATAAGGAAATTTTGTCGCAAGTCGATACATATTATAATTGCAAAAGAAAAAGACTGAAATTTCGGGAAGAAAACAATAAACTATTCCGGCTGGTTCTCTATGCAAGGCCGGATAAAAAAGAGGCGAAGGTGTCTAATTTTGACATGATTGATTTCAACAAGCAACAAGCGCAAGCGCTGAAAGCGGTTTTGAAAAAAGCGTACGGAGAAAAAGTGACCGTGAAAAAAGAACGGAAACTCTGGGTATATAAGAACACCAGGATCCATCTGGACAAAGTGGAAAAACTTGGAACGTTTTTGGAGATAGAGACGTTTGTGAAAAAGGACATTACCGTAGCGAAGAAGGAATATGGGAAGATAGTTAAAATTCTCGATTTGGACAGATACAAAAAAATGGACAGATCCTACAGCGACATGCTGCTCAAAAAATATGCGCGCGCCCGATCTGTGATCAAAAAAATTTGAGGAAAAAGGTCATATGGAAAAGACAAGGAAAAAAATAGCCAATATTGTTACAATAATTATCGTGGCGGGGTTTTTGGCTTTTATTGCTTATACAGGCCTAAGATACAGACTTCAAAATACGAAACAAGCGCAAGAATTGCCCGCTAGCGAAATTCGGCAGTACGAGGGTAAAAACCTGTCGTCCATCAAGGATTTTCAGGAAAACTCGATAAAAGGCCCCCAGCATGTCGATAGAAATTCCTATCAGCTGAAAATAAAAGGACTGACGGATGGCGAGCATAGAGTTATGCCTATGGTGACATTATCAACGATCACCAGGCGTATAAAAAGGTAGTCACATTAAATTGTGTTGAGGGCTGGAAAGTGACCATTCTGTGGGAAGGGGTGTTGGTCAAAGATCTCATTGATGCATCAAAAATTCCGGAGGGCACTAATACTGTTATTTTCCGGGCTTACGACGGATATTCCACTTCTTTTCCCCTCAGTTATATTTTGGATCAAAATGTTCTGATGGCCTCAAAGATGAACGGGGTTGAACTGCCGCCGGAGAGAGGTTTCCCTTTTCAGTTGGTTGCCGAAGACAAGTTTGGCTATAAATGGATAAAATGGATAACAGAAATTGAATTTTCGAGCAACAGCAGTTTTGAAGGCTATTGGGAAAGCAGGGGTTATTCAAATTCTGGTAATCTCAATGAAGATTTTCGATCCAATTGACAACTTATGCCAGAGTTTCAGCGTATGGATATAAATTAATCTTTGAGATAAATTTATGAGAACGATTGTGGCCTTCTACTCCCGCACGGGGACAACAAAAAAAGTAGCTGAGGCGATTGCCGAAAAAATAGGAGCCGATATCGAGGAAATCAAGGACACAGTTGTCAGAAGTGGAGCTATGGGATATTTGCGAAGCGGACGCGACGCAATGAAAAAGAGATTGACCAAAATCGAGCCCGTAAAGCTGGCAGCTGATCATTATGACTTGGTAATTATCGGCACACCCATTTGGGGCTGGAATATATCCTCGCCAGCGAGAGCTTATATCACCGAACAAAAAGATAAGTTCAAAAAAGTTGCTTTTTTTTGCACGATGGGCGGATCAGGCGACAAGCGCGCTTTTCCCGAAATGGAAAAAATAATCGGCCGAAAGCCTGAGGTGACCTTGGCCCTTCGGACAACTGATGTTGTGAAAGAAAATTTTTCAGATAAAGTGGAAAAATTTGCGGAAAAAATAAAGGGAATTGATCTGTAGTTTTATTTCTAATTCATAAAAAATATGTCATCCGTAAAAGAAGAGAAAAAGATCAAAGTTATAAAAAACGGGCCGTATATGGTCACGGGAAATGTTCCGCTCGCAAAAGAAATGATCACCGAGGATGAAAAAAGATATCTTTTGAAATGGGAAAAAGTTTCAGATTATCCCGAACAAGAAACTCATTCTCTTTGCCGTTGCGGCGAATCAAAGAACGCTCCTTTTTGTGACGGAGCGCATAAGCGGGCAGCCTGCAACATGGCTGAGACAGCGGAGAAGGCCACGTTCCAGTCCAAGGCGGAAAAAGTTGAGGGTGATGACATCATTCTTTTCGACGTGCCGGATCTTTGCGCCAGTGGGCATTTTTGTACCCGAGCAGGAGGGGCCTGGGATCTTGTCAGAGAAAGATCGGATGATCCGGAAAAGATAAGAATAGCAATCAAAGAGGCAAGTGATTGTCCTTCCGGACGCTTAGTGATGATGGATAAAAAAACCGGCCAGGAAATTGAGCCCGATTTTGAACCGTCGATCAGTATCGCTCAGGATGAAGTTGCGGGTGTGAGCGGCCCAATTTGCGTGAGAGGAAGGATCCAGATCGAAGGATCGGATGGGACGCTTTATGAACTCCGAAATCGTGTCGCGCTTTGCCGGTGCGGACAATCGAACAGCAAGCCTTTCTGTGACGGCAGTCATGTTGCCTATAAGTTTCATGATAAGCAATAAGGCATTTCGCATAGTTTGACCTTTCTCAAAGTTAAACTTTAGTAGCAAGCTTATGAAGTTCAAGTTCAGGGGGTGGAGTGCATCATATTGGAGCCTTTTTTCGTCTTTTGTGCTATTATTTGACTATGAGAAACCTAGAATCTTTTTTTAGTCCCCGATCGATCGCCATTGTTGGCGCGTCGCCCCATAAGGAGAAAATGGGAAATGTTATTTTGAAAAATATCCGTTTGGCCGGCTGGCAAGGCCGGATTTTCTGCGTTAATCCCAGCCACAAAAAGATCGGGGATCTGGATTGCTTTTCAAAGCTAAGCGACATCGGGAAAAATATTGATCTGGTTTTGATCGCTATTCCGGCTCCTTTTGTATGTGAAGCGATCAAAAACGGAGCGGAGGCCAAGCCGAAGATATCCAATTTCATCGTCATTTCAGCAGGCTTCAAGGAAACTGGTCCGGATGGGAAAAAACGGGAGGAGGAACTGGCCGAGCTTGCGAAAAAGCATAAGTTGAATATTCTGGGGCCGAATTGTCTTGGATTCATCAATCCTAAAACAAAACTCAATGCCAGTTTCACTTCTGGTGATTTCAAACCCGGAAAAGTCGCGATCGTGTCCCAATCCGGCGCGCTCGGGGTAGCCCTTCTCGATTGGACGGAAAATCTGTCGCTTGGTTTTTCAAAAGTGATCTCCATCGGCAATAAAGCCGATCTCAACGAAACTGAGATCACAAATTTTCTGGCTCGAGACAAAGATACCCAAGCCCTGGCTCTTTATCTCGAGGATATCAAGAACGCTCCCGAATTTATCTCATCAGTGAGTAGAATAATCAACAAGAAACCGATCTTCATTTTGAAGGCCGGAAAAAATACTGTCGGACAAAAAGCCATCTCTTCCCATACTGGGTCACTCGCGCAAGATGAGGCTATCATCTCGGCTATCTTCGGGAAAATGGGCGTCATTGAGGCCAAGAATATCTCCGAATTTCAGGACTTGATCTTATACGCCAGTTCCGATTCCGTCCCGAGAAAAAAAGAAGTGATCATTGTCACAAACGCAGGCGGACCCGGCGTTTTGGCCGCGGACTATGTCGGAAAATCAAAATCAATAAAGTTACTCGATTTTCCGGAGAATTTCAAAAAAGAACTGAAAAAGCATCTTCCGGAAAGCGCTTCCGTCGAAAATCCGATTGATGTCATCGGAGACGCTGCGCCGAAAAGATACGCGGATGTTCTGGAGCACATTGCCGAAAAATATTCCGCTCATCCCATTCTGGTCATTCTGACGCCCCAATCCCAAACTGACCCGGAAAAAGTGGCGAAAATTCTCGTAAATCTCAAGAAAAAGTTTCCTGTATTGACAACGTGTTTCATGGGTGGAGTGAAAATTAAAAAAGCGATGGAATATTTGCATCGAAACGGCGTGGCCAACTTTGAAAGTCCAGAAAGAGCTCTGGCTGTCATTGAAAAACTTATTCAGTTTAACTCTGCCAGAAAAAAATCGGCACCAAGCGCTGAGCCGAAAGAGATCAAGTTGAAATATTCTGCGAATTGCATACTGCAGTCAGTCGTCAGCCAAAAGAGGGAGATACTCTATTGGGACGAAACGAAAAGAATATTCAAAAGCTACGGCCTGAAGTTGGCAACGTCCGTATCGGCCAGGGACGGAAAAATCGTCAATTTCAATAATCTGAAATATCCCTGCGCGCTGAAAACCGATGATCCGAAAATTATCCACCGCTGGGACAAAAAAGCCGTTATCCTGAATATCCGAAACGAGCGGGATCTGAAAACCGCTTTGCGACAGATCCAGAAAGCGACCGGGACAAAAAAAATGCTGGTCCAGCCCATGGCCAAACCGGGACTTGAGCTGATCATCGGCCTCAAGCGAGACAAGTCATTCGGGCCGGTAATTATTTGCGGCCTGGGCGGAACATTCACCGAAATTTGGAAGGATAGAGTCATCTTGATACCTCCTTTGACAGTCTCGGAAATAACGGAAGAGTTGAAAAAACTGCAAATTTTCCCTATTCTTAAGGGATATCGCGGGGATAAGGGCTATAATTTGAAAGAAATTGCGAACATTATTCTGGCTCTCCAAAATATAGCCGCTGAAAATCCGGATATATCTGGAATTGATATTAACCCTGTCATGGTTTATAATAATGGCAGTCAATATCAAATTTTGGACGCCAAAGCGTATCTTAGAAGCGTAAAAAATAACTGAAAAATATGCCTGACAATAATTACAAAATATTGATTGTGGACGATGACGACGTTATCCGCGAAACCTATGCCCAAATATTCGAACAAAAGAAAGCGGAAGTGATTAGCGCTAAAGACGGCGTGGAGGGCCTTGATCTGGCAACGAAAGAGATGCCGGATGTGATCCTGACCGGCATCATCATGCCTCGAATGGACGGTTTTCAGCTGATCAAGGCGTTGCGAGAGAACGTGCAAACCAGCAAGATTCCCATCGCTATTCTTTCTCACTTGGGAAGGGAAGAGGATCGGAAAAAAGCCGAGGAATTGGGTATTATTAACTTTATCGTGCAGGGATCTGTGACGCCGAACGAGCTTGTAGACAGGATAAAGAGCCTGACTCTCGCCGGCGGATCGTTCAAATTGAGTTTTGATCCGTATGCTTGGGACGCGCCAAGACTCGCAAAAACTTTGGAAGGAAAGAGCCTAAATTGTCCGAATTGCCAGGAGAAGATGATAATGGAGATGACGATCAAAAAAGAGGGACACGGTTTCGACGGAATCTTGAAATGTCCAAAGTGCGATTATTCAACATAACTTCCGCTAAATAATGAAATGGAACCTAAAGCCGTCTCCCAAGATACCCGGGGAGCTTCAATCTATTTCTCTAAACCCTATTACCCTTCAGCTATTGGTTCAAAGGGGTTTTTTTTCGAAAGTTGACGTTCAAAAATTCCTCGAATCGAAATATGAAGACCTGCACTCGCCGGAAGATCTCGGGGGCGTGAAAGAAGCGGTAGAGAGGGTTGAGAAAGCGATCAAAAAGAAAGAAAAAGTGGCCATTTACGGTGATTACGATGCCGACGGGATCACCTCCACCGTTCTTCTCAAGGAAGTATTGGAAAAAGTGGGACTAAGTGCCGAAACATATATTCCGGACCGCAACAAGGAAGGCTACGGACTCAATGAAAAAGCGCTGGATATGATAAAGGCCGATTATGGCTCCAGCCTTCTTATTACGGTTGATTGCGGAATATCAAATAAAGATGAAATAGAATACGCCCGGAAAAAAGGAATGGAAGTGATCGTCATTGACCATCATTCTATCCCAAAAACACTTCCCCAAAATTGCATTTTGATCGACCCGAAGCTTCCCGGCCAAAGATATCCTTTCAAGGATTTAGCCGGCGTGGGAGTGGTGTTTAAGTTCGCCCAAGCCTTGTGGAAAAAGATAATTCCCCAAAGCGAACCGCATTTAAAATGGCTTTTGGACCTGGTGGCCATCGGAACGGTGGCTGATTGCGTTCCCTTGGTCGATGAAAACAGAATTTTTGCCAAATTCGGCCTCGTTGTCCTTCAAAAGACCAAACGGCTCGGAATCCAAGAGATCATCAAAACGGCCAGGCTCAATATCGATGAAAAAAATCCTCCCAGCGTGGAAAATATCGGTTATCATATCGGCCCGCGATTCAATGCGGCCGGCAGAATGGATCATGCCGATCTCACCTTGAACCTTCTTTTGGGAAAGGATCCGGTACAAGCCCGGATTTTGGCGCTCGAGCTTGAAAGCACAAACACCGCGAGGCAAAAAATAACCCAGCAAATTCTTGGCGAGATAAGAAGCACCCTGGAGCCGGAAAAGGATTACCGGCTGATTATCCGAAAAGGCGCAAACTGGCCAATGGGAATATTGGGCGTCGTAGCCGGAAAAATTGCCGACGAACACCACTGTCCTGTTTTCATCCTTCGCGAAAATGATGACCTTATAGAGGGTTCCGGACGCAGTATCCAGGCTTTTGATCTTATTTCCGCCGTCAGCCAGCTTGATGATTTAGTGGAAAAATACGGAGGCCACTCTCAAGCCATGGGACTCAAGATAAAACCGGAAAATCTGCCGAAATTTGAAAAGATGCTGGAAAAATTGATCAAAAAAAATTATAATGAGGAGCAATGGGGGAAAGCCATCGCCGTTGATGCGGAGATACCCTCTGGAAAAATCGACTGGGATCTTTTTTCTGAAACGCGAAAAATGGAGCCTTTCGGAGAAGGCAATCGCGAGCCGGTCTTTCTTTCCCATAACTTGCTGGTGCGAGAAATCAATCTTGTCGGAAACGGTCAAAAACACACGAAGTTCATTTTCGGTCTCGATAACAATAAAAAGATCATCGAGGGAATATTTTTTAAAGGCGCTGATATTTTTTCGCAAATCGTGAAAGGGGAATCCGTATCCGCGGTCTATAATCTGAAATCCAATAAATGGAATGGAAGCCAAAAGTTGGAACTAAACATCATTGATATTAAAAAAAGTAAAACAACCCTATGAGCAAGATCATTATTTTTTCTGACGGTGCCGCGCGGGGAAATCCAGGTCCTTCGTCCATCGGCGTCGTGATCGAAAAAGACGGGAAGAAAAAAACTTATAGGGAATTTATTGGTTATGCCACCAATAATGAAGCTGAGTATAAAGCCTTGATCTTCGCTCTGCAAAAAGTTAAGTTGCTTTTTGGTAAAACAGAATCAAAAAAGCTAAGTCTTGATTGTTATCTCGACAGTGAATTGGTAGTGAAGCAGTTAAACCATCAATATAAGGTGAGCGATGAGAGTATTCAGAAATTTTTTCTATTGATCTGGAATTTATCCATCGACTTCAAAGATGTCAGTTACAGCCATATTCCAAGGGCAAAGAACGCAGAAGCGGACAGACTGGCCAATCTCGCCCTTGACGAGGCCACAAGAGCCCAAAGCCGGATGTTTTAAAGGCTTTATTTAAGGCTTTTTTTGCTCATAAGCCATTGACAAAACCGTTGAAATAAAGTAACATCATTAGGTTAGTCAAGCTGGATAATCGCTCGTTTAACCCTAAAAAGTTAGACGGGAGGAAAGTCCGGACACCCTCTCACATGTTGTTGGAGAAGTAAGCAGTGGGTAACACCCACCAAATGCATTGTGAGATGCGTTTCGGGAAAGTGTCACAGAAACTATACTATCCGCTCAAGTTTTTGGATCCGCGCCGTCGGCGCAAAAACGCGAAGCGAGTTCAAAAACTTGGGCGGAGAAAGATGAAAAGCGAGTCAGTGTTCCTGATATTTATATTTTGAGCTATGATTCGAGCCGATTGGCGACAATCGTGTCTTGGTAAACCCTGCTTGGTGCAAGTCTGTGTCTCCCGACGTTTAGTCGGGGGAAAGGCGCTCGATCCCGATAGTAATATCGGGGCTAGATAAATGATTATCTCTTTCGCCTCTGGCGAATAGACAGAATCCGGCTTATAGGCTTCGGCTAACATATAACAGAATCTATGAAGAAATCCGAATTGTTTTTTGGAATGCTCCTGGTACCGGTTGATTTTACAATGATCGTCGCGGCTTCCGTCTTGGCATATTGGCTGCGGTTCACCCCGAGCATCATTGAGCTCAAGCCGGTGCTTTTTGATTTCCCATTCAATGATTATTTGAAAGTGGCGCTGGCTATCGCGCCGCTCTTCGTGCTTATATTCGCTTTCGAAGGATTATATTCCATGAAAGCCACCCGAACCTTTTGGCGGGAATTTTTCAAAATTATATTTTCCGTGACAGTCGGCATTACCATAATTATCCTGATCATCTTCCTGCAAAGGAAATGGTTTTCATCCCGCTTTGTTATTTTGACGGCCTGGCTGATGGCTGTAGCACTGATAACCCTCGCTCGTTTTGCCATAAATTTCCTTCAAAAACTTCTTCTCATCTACCGGGGGATCGGCGTCCATAGGCTTGTCCTAATCGGAAGCGGATCTTTTTGTGATACTTCGACCAGGGAATTCAAGGATCATCCGGAACTGGGATACAAAATTATTACCCGGGAAAATACCATAGACATTGATTCGCTTCGCCGGATCCATAAAGAAAAGGGGATAGATGAAATTCTGGTTTGCGATCCGGACATTACGATGGCCGAGTTGCGCCAGGCTAGTGATTTTTGCCAGAGGAATCGCATAGAATTTAAGTTTATTCCGGCGATCCTCCAGTCCATTAGCACTAATTTTGATATCAAGGTCCTTTTCGATGAGCCTATTATTGAAATAAAAAACACAACGCTTGATGGCTGGGGAAAGATCACTAAGAGAGCTTTCGACGTTATAGGATCGGCTTTGGGCATCATTGTCACTTCTCCTTTTATGCTTGCGGCGGCTATCGCTATTAAACTCGATTCCCGCGGGCCGATCATTTTCAAAAATGAGCGAGTTGGCCACGAAGGTAATTTCAATCTTTTGAAATTCCGCTACATGAAACTGGAACATTGTACTAGCGATCAGAACCCGAATCTTGAAGAGGCCATCGCGCTGGAAAATAACCTCATCGACCGGAGCAGTGTCCGAAAAGGTCCCGTGTATAAAATAAAAAATGATCCCCGCAAAACTCGGGTGGGCAAGATCATTGAAGCTCTTTCGATCGATGAAATACCCCAACTTTTCAATGTCATAAAAGGCGATATGAGCCTTGTCGGTCCCCGGCCGCACCAGCCAAGAGAAGTGGAAAAATATGAAACCTGGCAAAGACGAACTTTGTCCATAAAGCCCGGAATAACGGGCTTGGCCCAGATTTCCGGCCGATCAGATCTGAGCTTCACGGATGAGGCACGTCTGGACATTTTTTATATTGAAAAATGGTCATTATGGCTCGATATTGAGGTGTTGTTCAAAACTTTTTTCGTTCTTCTTAAGAAGAGAAAAAACATTAGTTAATCTTTTTCAATGCTTATTGATCCCAGCTCTCCAGAGCTTATTCACTTCCTTCGTTATTGGGGATATCCGGCGATGTTTTTGCTTATGTTCCTTGAGGGGCCTTTTGCAACAATGATCGCAGCTTTTCTCGCCTCGCAGGGATTTTTTAATATTGGCCTCGTTTTTGCCTTGAGCGTCGTAGCCGATGTGCTGGGGGATATCGGATTATATCATATCGGATATTATGGCGGACCGAAAATCATCCCGAAAGCGCAAAAAGTTTTAAAGATAAAGGATACAACGATCGAAGCGCTCAAAAATAAATTCCATCAAAACAGCGAACGTTTGATATTTTACGTAAAGTCAACAACCGGACTATCCTACATCACATTTACGCTGGCTGGCGCGTTGCGGATGAAGCTTTCCAAATTTGTGAAAAATTCAATTCTCGGCGGCCTTGTCTGGAGCTCGATCCTTGTGATCCTCGGATATTTTTTCGGCTATGCGACGATGCAAATCAGCCAATATATCAAATACGCGGGGGTAATAATTTTTATCGGGGTGGCAGTTTTTTTCATCGGCCTAACTTTATATAAAAGAAAACAGGCGAAAGAAATTTTGAAATAATTGGATACAAATCCTCTCTAGATATATGAATTTATGTCTTTTTTATTGTCAAAACAGCCAAAAAAAGCTATGATTACCTTATGAAAATCGCTTTGGTTCATGATTATTTGGTCCAATATGGAGGCGCGGAAAGAGTGCTTGAATGCTTCACGGAAATTTGGCCGTACGCGCCGATTTATACGCTGATCTATGATGAGAAAAAAACTCATGGGATCTTCAAAAATAAGCGTATATATACCTCCTTTCTCCAAAGGTTTCCTTATTCACGCTCCAATCACCGCATTTTTCCGGCTCTGATGCCTCCGGCCATTGAACAATTTGATTTTTCAAAATATGATATTGTTCTTTCCGATTCATCAAGTTATGCCAAGGGGATCATCACCTCGCCGGAAACTCTTCATGTCTGCTATTGCCACACTCCAATGAGGTACGCCTGGGATGACTGCCAAAAATACATCCAGGAATTCGGTTTCCCGAGATTGGTCAAAAAATTCATTCCTTTTATCATGAATTATATCCGCCTTTGGGACCGGATAAGCGCCGATCGGGTGGACGAATACATCGCCAACTCGAAATTCGTGTCCAGCCGGATCAAAAAATACTATCAAAAAGAATCGACCGTGATAAATCCGCCGGTTGATATCAACAAATTCTATCTCGACGATGAAAAAGGAAATTACTTCTTGATGGTCGGAAGGCTAATGGCCTACAAGCGCTTTGACATTGTCATCAGGGCCTTCAACGAGCTTGGTTGGCCGCTCGTGATCATCGGCCGCGGACCCGATCTCAAACGGCTCGAAAAAATGGCGAATCCTAACATTCGGTTTGCCGGACGCTTGAGCGATGAAGCTCTGGCCAAAACCTATGCCCGCGCCAAGGCCTTCATTTTCCCTCAGGAAGAGGATTTTGGAATTGTGGCCATCGAGGCTATGGCTTCGGGAAAACCGATCATCGCTTTTCGGGGCGGGGACATTGTCGAGCATGTACAGGAAGGGAAAGAGGGCTTGTTTTTCGATAAACAGCATCCAAAAGACATAATTAAGGTTTTGAGAAAATTTGATCCTGCAAATTTCAGTTCAAAGGACATTCGCGCGCGTTCCATCGGGTTTGACAGAGAAATATTTAAGAGTAGAATGAAAGACTATATTGAAACTGCTTTAAAAAGACATAAATCCCGATAATCAAGCCTTAAAAATTAGAATTTTCAAATTATGGAGCTCAAAGAATACTTCAAAATTGCCAAAAAAAACGTTTCGATCCTTATCTACGCGGTGATCATCGCAGTTGTAGCGGTTTACATCTGGTCGATCAAGCAATCTGAAACCTATTCAACATCGCTTCTTCTCAATATTGGAAGGATAGAAACCCAGTCAACGTCTGATTACCGATACGACCAGTTTTATCGGATCCAGGCTGACGATAAATTTTCCGAGACTGTTTCGGAGTGGCTGAAGATGCCGGGCGTAGCCCAGGAAATATTGAGCAAAGCCGGCTCGAATTCCGGCAGCAAGTCTTTACGCCAGCTTGCCAAAACTTTTAGCGCCGACAAAATGTCTCCGCAGATAATCGAGGTCCGCTTTTCACCCGCCAGTCCCGACGAAGCTGGAAAAATTTCGAGCGCCATTGCGTCTGTTATTTCCGATAGGACAAAAGCTCTCAACGCCGACGCGCGGGACCCTAATTGGTTCAAAGTGGATCCTTCAAATCTGATAACCGCAAAAAATACGCAGGATTTGCGGATAAATCTTTTTATTGCCGCGCTGGTTGGTTTGATCTTAGGAATATTTTTTGCTTTTGTAAAACATTATATATCAGAGGACTAAAAATGCGAATTGGAATTGATGCCAGATGCCTTGAGGAGGATAAAATATCCGGGGTCGGAGAATATACTCTGGAACTTTTGGAAAATATTCTCAAAATAGACTCGGAAAATAAATACCTGTTATTTTCCAATTCATTCAAGAAAAGAAATGATCGCCTGGCACGCCTCGGAAAATATCCCAATGTCACAAAAAAAAAGTTTTATTTTCCCAACAAGCTGCTCAATTTGTCACTTTGGTTTTTCGGCTGGCCGAAACTAGACAGGTTGATTGGGGGAGCCGATATTTTTTTTGCTCCTAACATCAACTTTATCGCGATCAGCCGCCATTGCCGCTTTGTCACCACTTTCCATGACCTTTCTTTTGAGAGATTTCCGGAACTATTTCCGCTCAAGACCAGAATCTGGCATTTTTTGATCAATCCTCGAAAACTGGCCCAAAGAGCCAAGAAGATAATTTCTGTTTCCGAATCGACCGCCAGCGATCTTGAAAAAAATTACGGCGTCAGGGCGGAAAATATTTCGGTGATTCCAAGCGGTTTGAACAAAAAATTTAGGATTATCGACAGAAACAGTCCGGAGTTGCTCGCTGTTCAAAAAAAATATGATCTTCCTTATAAATTTATTCTGACTCTCGGAACGATCGAACCGCGAAAAAACATTCTTTCCTTGATAAAGGCATACGAAAATATGCGCGATAATTTTCCGACTCTCGAAAAATATAAACTGGTTCTTGTTGGAAAAATGTCCTCCCTCAGTAAAAATATCCGCGAACATATCAAAGGATCAAAATATAAAAATGACATCCTGAGAACGGGTTACGTTGATACAAAGGATAAAGTTTATCTTTATAACCTGGCGTCGCTTTTTGTGTACCCTTCTTTTTTCGAAGGTTTCGGTTTTCCTCCTCTCGAAGCCATAGCATCAGGAGCGCCGGTCATCACTTCGAACAATTCCTCTCTCCCCGAAGTGGCGGAGAAAGCAGCCATTTTCATAGACGCTCTTCGCCCTGACGAGACCGCAAAAGCCATGCAGTCTGTTTTGTCCGACGAAAGGCTGTATGATCATTTGAAGAAAGAGAGCTTGAGAAGATCGCCGGTTTTTAGCTGGGAAAAATGCGCTGAAGAGTCGTTGGTTCTTTTTCAAGAAGTTAATAATGCGTAACTCTATATTCATAATCAAAAAATAATGCGCATTGGCATCGACGCCAGATTTTACGGCTCTGTCGGAAAGGGGCTGGGGCGATATACTCAAAAGTTGATAGAAAATTTGGAAAAAATTTCCACTCCGTATGGAAATCAGTATTTTATTTTTCTCCGAAAGGAAAATTGGGAGGAGTACCAGCCGTTGAACAAGAACTTTACTAAGGTTCTGGCTGATATTCCCTGGTACAGCCTAAGAGAACAGGTAATATTCCCGCGGATATTGAGAAAGTTAAACCTGGACCTGGTTCATTTTCCTCATTTTAACGTTCCTTATTTTTTCTCGGGAAAATTCGTAGTGACGATCCATGATCTCATTCTTTTTCATTTTCCTACCCGGCGGGCCTCGACTCTTTCTCCGCTATTTTATCGCCTGAAATTGGCTGCTTATAAGATCGTCATAAGAAACGCCGTTAAGCATGCCAAGGCGATTTTGGCGGTCTCCGAACACACAAAAAAAGACATCTTGAAGCACTTCAAGATAAATCCCGATAAAGTCTTTGTTACTTGCGAAGCTGTTGATCTTTTGCCTGCAATTCCATCTGATCTGCCTCGGCAGGAGGTTCTCAAAAAATATGGTATAATGAAACCGTATATCCTTTATGTGGGTAACGCTTACCCGCATAAGAATCTGGATGTACTGGCCACGGCCTTTCGAGAGGTGACACGGAAGCACCCCTTGTTGAAATTGGTACTGGTCGGAAAAGAAGATTACTTTTATCGGAGGCTCAAAAAATTCGTAAGTGAGGGAAAGATCAAGAATATTGTTTTTGCGGATTTTGTAAGCGATAATCACTTGCCCATTTTTTATCAAGAAGCCCAGGCCTATGTTTTCCCTTCTCTCTACGAAGGCTTCGGTCTGCCGCCGCTTGAAGCGATGTGCGAGGACACGCCGGTAATATGTTCCAACAGCTCCTGTCTTCCGGAAATTTTGGGAGAAGCTGCTCATTATTTTGATCCGAAAGCGACCGGAGAAATAGCCGAAGCGATCGAAAAAGTTCTCATCGACACCGAACTGAAAGAAAAATTGATTGCAGCCGGCAGGAAACAAGTAAAAAAATATAACTGGGAAGAAATGACTCGACAAACACTGAAAATATACGAAACCGAGTGAAATAAATATGTCAAAACGAAAACAAATCCTAAAACAAATGTTTGACGTTCGGCCGACTCGCCTGGACGGTTCTTTGGATCTGGAAAAAATAAGGAAACTGAAAAAAACCGTTATTATTTCGGAAAAAATAGTCAAAAAGAAACCGAAAACATACCAGAAATTTTCCGATATAAGACGAACGACCGAAACATTTTATGAGGAAATATTTGAAGAAACGCCCTGGAACAATGAAATTGCCGCTAGCGAGAACGGGGCGGAGGAAGAGAAATCAGCGCGCCGTCCCAACATAATCCAGCTTGGCCAAGCGGTATCTGACGATCTGTTATCAGTTTCGCGTGTCTCTGATAGCCAAACTTTTACCGATCATGAACCGGATCAAGGGGCGGAATATTTTTTTGAAAATGTCCCGAATGATCTACCGGAGAGTTATCTTTTCCAGCCGGCCGAGTCCCTTCAAGTTAACCTGGAAAGGTCCGCCGATAATTTGGTCAAAAATTTAAGAAGTGAAAAAGGAAGGCGTCGGCGCGGAAAAGAAAGATTGGATTCGGATAAATTTGATAAAGAAATTAAATTTAGCTTTTCGAAATTATTTTCTTCAGATTATCTGATAGGGAAAAATCTTAAATATGGAATGCATTTTGCAGCGGTTCTTCTCATTTTTTCCCTGTTGATACCCAGCTTTTCCTTTTTGCAGAAGGGATTGGGCGCTAAATCAACCGTTCTGTCCCAAAGCCAGGAAGCTCTGGGGCAGTTTGCCCAGGCTAAGGATAATCTTTCCAGCGGACAACTGGACAAGGCGGCCGTCAATTTTGAAGAATCCTATGAATTGTTGAGTAGCGCTCATCAAAATATTTCCGAAATTGGCGGAAAATTTAGCGAAATTCTGCGATTCATTCCCGGCGTGTCCAAGGTGGCCAGCGCAAATTATCTGATGGCGGCCGGAGAAAACATGGCTCTTTCCGGAAAGAGCCTGGCAACATCCTTAAAATCTCTAAACCAGATCAAAAATCCGTTGAAGGAAGCAGGCGATTCAAGCCAGCCGTCTTTGACCGATATCTTCATCAGCCTTCGCGACGGCGTGGGAAGCGCCGACAAAGAGCTGACTCAAGCGCAAGAAAACTTGAATAAGGTCAATCTTGACGACTTGCCCGAGGAGATCAAGCCCACTTTCGCTGATCTTAGGAGTAAATTGCCGCTTGTCACCTCAAACATAAAAAACTTTTTGGATTATTCACAGATCTTTCTGGATATCCTGGGATATAACGGCCCACGAAAATTTTTGTTTTTATTCCAAAACAACCAGGAAATGCGAGCTACCGGCGGGTTTATTGGAAGTTATGGGATCCTGGACATATCCAATGGCCGGATCAAAAATCTTTTCGTGGACGATATCTATAACCCTGACGGCCAGCTTCAAGCCAAGATCATTCCTCCCGAACCGATCCAAAAGATGAGCGCTGCCTGGACCATGCACGATGCTAATTGGTTTCCCGATTTCCCGGCCTCGGCCGAAAAAGTTTCCTGGTTTTATGAAAAAACCGGCGGTCCGACGGTAGATGGGATCATTTCAATAACCCCGAACCTGCTTCAAGACCTTCTCAAGATCACGGGTCCCATTGAAATGCCGGAATATAACACAACTGTTGACGAGTCCAATTTTATTGAAAAGACACAGACTGAAGTGGAGGTTAATTATGACAAGGAATTAAATAAACCCAAAAAATTCATTGCCGATCTTACTCCCAAGATCCTGGACAAAATATTCAGCTCAAAAGATCTCAGCCAGATGATCCGGATCCTCGAAGTGCTGAATAATTCCCTTAAAGAAAAACACCTGCTGTTATATTCAAAGAATTACAATATTCAAAAACTTATCTCTCAGCAGGGCTGGTCTGGCGAAGTACTCAACACCAGCAAGGATTATCTTTCTGTCATCAATACCAATATTAGCGGCTACAAAACCGACGGAGTGATTGACGAAACCATCAACCATTCGAGCGTTATTCAGGGAGACGGAAGCATTATTGACACGGTAAGCGTAACGCGTAAACATAACGGAGGTAACAAAGAACAAGATTGGTGGAACAAAGTGAATTCTGATTATATGAGGGTCTACGTTCCCGAGGGAGCCACTCTCCTTGAGGCCAGCGGCCAGACTCGGGAATTTGTTTCGCCACCGCTTGACTATCAGTCGCTCGGATTCAAGAAAGATCCCCAAGTACAAGCCACGGAAGATGCGACCCAAGTCGATGAAAAAACCGGCACCCGCATTTATACGGAAAACCATAAAACCGTTTTCGCCAACTGGACTTATGTCAGTCCCGGCGAGACGATGGTTTTGGAATATAAATATCGATTGCCTTTCAAGCTGAAGTTCGATGATCTTCATCACCCGGCTGATTCTTTTTCGGTCTTGTACCAAAAACAATCCGGGAGCCTGGGAAGCAAGCTTGTATCCGAAGTCAAGATTCCCCAAAATTATCGGTTGATCTGGCGCTATCCCGATGACGTCAGTTATAATCCCGGCTACTTGAAAATGGAAAGCTCTCTCGACACGGATAAATTTATCGGCTTGACGCTGGAAAAAACCCCATGATCAAAAGATTAAGCGCAAAAATTGTCAGTTTTCGGCCTTCTTCGTCCATATCCTCGGCCGCCTTGATAATCTCCGCGGCGGGAATTTTGAGCCGGGTTTTAGGGCTTTTGCGCGACCGTATTTTGGCCTCCCATTTTGGAGCGGGGGACACGCTCGATGTATATTATGCCGCTTTTCGAGTCCCTGATCTCTTGTACAATCTTCTTATTCTCGGAGCTTTGAGCGCGGCTTTCATTCCTGTTTTTACGGGTCTCATCGCCCGCAACGAAGAGAAGGAAGCTTGGAAATTGGCCGATAGCCTGCTCAACGCGGCTCTTTTGGCGCTCCTGATTATTAGCGGAATCTTCGTCATATTCACGCCCGCGCTCATGAAACTTATTACTCCCGGTTTTTCCGGAGATAAGATGGCTCAAGTTGTTATGTTGACGCGCATAATGTTCCTCAGCCCCATTTTTCTCGGCATAAGCGGCATTTTCGGCGGCATTTTGAACTCGCTTAAAAGATTTTTGATCTATTCGCTGGCTCCCATAATGTATAACCTGGGAATTATTATCGGAGCCATTTTTTTTGTGCCTCATTTTGGTATTATCGGCTTGGCTTGGGGAGTCGTTTTGGGAGCTATGCTTCATATGCTGATCCAATATCCGGCTGTGAGACTTAGCGGTTTTCATTATCACCCTGTTCTTGATCTCAAGAATCGCCATCTTCAAAAAGTCCTCAAACTGATGATCCCGAGAACGATGGGATTGGCGGTCACGCAAGTAAACTTATTGATCGTCACCGTCATCGCTTCGACTCTCGCCACAGGAAGCCTTTCTATTTTCAATTTTGCCAATAATCTGCAAAGTTTTCCTTTGGGAATTTTTGCCATTCCTTTCGCTCTGGCCATATTCCCGACCCTCTCTCATTTTGCCGCCAAAGAAGAGAATGAAAATTTTATCGCCAGTTTCTCCCAAACTTTTCGCCAGATCCTCTTTTTTGTCATTCCGGCCAGCGTCCTGATCCTAGTTCTCAGGGCTCAAATCGTGCGAGTGGTCCTAGGGACCGGAAAATTCGATTGGGAAGACACCATTCTCACTTTCCAGTCTTTAGGAATTTTTGCCGTAAGCCTCTTCGCCCAAAGTCTTGTCCCGCTTCTAGCCCGATCATTTTATGCTCTTCACAACACGAAAGTTCCGTTTTATACGGGACTGGCCAGTGAAGCGGTCAATCTTGTTTCCGCCATTGTCTTGTCCCATTTTTTTGGAATTTTGGGACTTGTTTGGGCCTTTTCTCTCGCGAGCGCCGTCAATATGTTCCTTCTTTTGCTCGTTTTGCGAGTGAAGATGAAATATCTCGACGACCGCAAAATTATTTCGACGACGGTTCGAATATCCATCTCCGCTCTCGCGGCCGGCTTCACGGCCCAACTGGCCAAATATGTCATCCAGCCCTATATCGATCTCGACACTTTTCTTGGCGTTTTTTCCCAGATGGTTTTCTCGGGACTGGTTGGAATTTCAATTTATCTTATTTTAGCGCGGCTATTCCAGCTCGAAGAATTCTATTCGATCAAAAGCTTTTTCTCATCCAAACTATTCCGCTTCCGACAAACCATCCCAGAAGACCCAACAGAAGCGAGTGGAATCTAGGGCTTGTTTTAAAAAAAACTCAATTATTCAGCTATTTAGAAATTATGATTAGCTTAAAGAGCAGTGTACATTTTTTGCATTTTGCAAAAAAGGGTAAGTAAAAAAATGGGAATTGAAAGCTATCCAGAAATAAAAAACAGTTCGGGGTCTGAGGAAAATTCTGCGACGAAAAGAAATTTTATCAAGCAATTCGCAGGACTGGCTTTAGCAGCCGGTATTTTGACCATGGGAACAAGCGACTCCGCGCTAGCCAAAAAGAGAAGCGAACCTCGAGGGGCTGAGACATTTATTTCTCAAGTTTTAACCAACACTCCGGATCGACAAAAAGAATATCGTCAAAAAATAGACTTTCTGGAAAATATATTTTCTAAAAAAATTTTTGAATATCTATCCATCGCTGAAATGCAGTCGCGCGAAGCGAAAGGAAAAATAAAGACACACCCGCAACTGAAAGGATTTGAGCAGCTTGGCATCGACCCAAAATTCATGCTGGAAGTTTTCAGCGAGGAAGAAGGTTGTTTTCCGATTGGCATGATAAACGGTAATATTGCCGAGCTAAGATACGTAAACAAGGTTCACGAATCGTTTAGTCAGTATGGAATGGCCGGCAGATTCGCCTCCTCAGCCATCGAAAGCCGACACAAAGACAATATATTATTTTATCGGTCTCCTTATGATCCTCGCAGTCCCGAGAAAGGGGATCCGGGTGATGCATTTCAGATTCGGGCGATTACGGCCTTTATGAGCCACGAGGCCGGCCATATGGTGGCGGGCGATTTCAGCAACTCCATGACACAGGAGCAGAGAATTGATTTTTTCTATGATATTGCCCATGTCTATCACAGTTCGAATATCCGCGAAACCATCACCAGTAAGGATTATGTCGATCAAATAAATGCCCAAGACGAAAAATCCCAAAATTATCTCGTCATTTCGGAATACTGGGCAATTTTATGTGAAAGTTATTTGAATAGGCCCGAAGAATTTTTCGCGCTTGCCTCTCAGCAAGAAAAGGAATTGATCCAAAAATGGCTACTCAAGGAAAAGGGCCAAAATTTTGATCCCAAAGCGGCACGGGACAAAAGATATTATCTGACCGAGCAAATGGTGGCCGCTCAAATCGCCAAAGCCAAACAAAGAATGGGAGAAAAAACAAGGCTGGCTGCGCCCAAAAAGCATCTTCAAGGAAAAAAACCGGCGATTCCCCGGCGGAGGTGAAGGCTTTCATGAAACGATGAGGTGCGCAGCTTAAGGTTTCACTTGAGCTTTTTCTTGAAAAATAGCGGGTTTTGTGGGATAGGATGAGAATATAAAAAGGGCAGGAGGTAAATACGAAATATGGTGGTTTGCTCTGTTTAACTAGATTAACTCCTCCTAAAGTTCAACTTTAGGAATAAAGCGCATAAAGTCTTCATAGCAGGCTTTTTTATTTGCAAAAAGTCGAAAATGCGGTAGATTATAGGATATGAATGACCAAAAAAATATCCGAAACTTTTGCATAATCGCCCACATCGATCATGGGAAGTCAACTTTGGCCGATCGGATGCTGGAGATCACACATACCGTGGAAGACCGGAAAATGAAGGAACAGCTTTTGGACACGATGGACCTGGAACGCGAAAGGGGAATCACCATCAAACTGCAACCGGTCAGGATGTCTTATGATTCGGCCGGGACCAGATATGTGCTGAATCTGATCGACACTCCGGGACATGTGGATTTTGCCTATGAGGTTTCGAGATCTTTGGCCGCTGTTGAGGGAGCGGTTCTTTTGGTGGACGCGACCAAAGGCGTTCAGGCGCAAACAGTCGCCAATCTCTATCAGGCCATTGAGCAGGGACTTGAGATCATTCCTGTGATAAACAAGATCGATCTTCCCAATGCCGAGATCGAGAAAACGAAAAAGGAAATTATTCATCTTTTGGGATGCAAGGAGGAAGAAATTCTTGAGGCTAGCGGGAAAACGGGCGAGGGAGTGAAAAAGATCCTGGAGAGGGTGATAAAAATGATTCCGCCGCCGCGAGTTAGCCAAGGAAAACCTTTGCGGGCTCTCATTTTTGATTCAAAATACGACACTTACAAAGGCGTTCTGGCTTATGTAAAAATAATCGACGGCGAAGTGCGGGCGGAAGATAAAATATTGACTTTGGCGACCAAACAACCCAGCTCCGTTATTGAAGTCGGCTATTTTTCCCCCGAACTTAGAAAAGCGGATATTTTGTCCGCCGGATCGATCGGGTATATTGCCACCGGCTTCAAAAGCGTCGAGGACTGCCGGGTTGGGGACACGATCGCTCTGCAAAAATTTTCGGCAGGAGTTGAACCGCTTCCCGGATACAAAGAAGTGCAACCGATGGTTTACGCCAGCTTGTACCCAAAGGAAGGGGAGGATTATAATTTTATGCGCGACGCCTTGGGAAAATTGAAGCTCAATGATGCCGCCTTTACGTTTGATCCGGAAAGCAACCAGGCTTTGGGCCGCGGATTTCGCTGCGGATTTCTGGGTCTTTTGCATCTCGAAATTGTTCAGGAGCGGCTGAATCGGGAATTCGAGATCGAACCGGTCATCACAACACCGAGCGTTGTTTATGAAATTAAGATCAAAGATCAAGGTAGGAAAGTTAAAATATACTCGCCTCTTGATCTGCCTGACCCTTCCACCGTTGAATCTATCGAGGAACCTTACGTCAAACTGGATATCATATCACCCTCTTCGTATCTGGGCGGCCTTATGGAGCTGATGAACAATACCCGAGCCGAATACAAAAATACGGAATATCTCGAAAATGAACGCTTGATCCTGACTTTTGAGGCGCCGCTGACCGACGTCATCATTGACCTTCACGATCGGTTGAAAAGCGTTTCCAGCGGATTCGCTTCCATGAACTATGAATTTATCGGCTACCGGCCCAACGATCTCGTGAAGCTTGATATTTTGGTCGCCGGGGATAAAGTGGATGCTTTTTCGCGCATTATCCCGAGAGAAAAATCCACTTTGGAGGGGAAGATCACCGTCGAAAAGTTGAAGGAGGCTATCCCGAGGCAAAATTTTCAAGTAGCCATTCAGGCGGCGATCGGAGGGAAGATCATTGCCCGCGAGACGATCAAAGCTTTTCGCAAAGACGTTACCGCCAAACTTTATGGGGGGGACGTCACTCGCAAAAGAAAGCTGCTGGAAAAACAAAAGAAGGGCAAGAAAAAAATGGTTCACTCCGGCCGGGTTGATATTCCCGGTTCAGCATTTCTGGCGGTTCTGCGGAAATAGTGTTATAATCAAGCAATGAAAGCCAGGTATAGAAAAAAAATCAAGTTGGTCTGGATAATAATTTCCCTTTTAGCCGTTTTGTCCATGGTTGCTTTTACGGTTGCCCCCCTGTTTAGAAGTTATTAAAAGCTGTTTTTTAAAAGATCATAAATAAGTGGCTCGAAGGCAAAAAGAAAAAGCGAAAACACGTAATAAGCTCATTTCCGGACTTTTTTTTGTCGCAGGTCTTGTCATTCTGGTTTCGATTGGAATTTCCCTTGGGAAAGAGGCTTATCGCAAAAGGCAGGTTCAAAAGGAAATAGAAGATTTGCAGTCGCAGATAAAGCAGCTCGGCCAGGAAAATGGAGATCTCAATAATCTCATCGCTTATTTTTCGACACCTCAGTTTCAGGAAAAAGAAGCCAGGGAAAAACTCAATCTTCAAAAAGACAGCGAGCAGATGATAATCCTGCATAAGGATCTGGCCGCAAAAAGCCAAGCCCAAGATCCTCAAGTGCAGCTTCCGACCGCCCAAGATGACAATTCTCCAAATTGGCGGAGATGGTTGAATTTTTTCTTCACCTCTCAGGATAATGCTAAATAACGGAGCCTGCCAAAAGTAATAGTTATGTAATTTTATCCATATGCATAAAGCCAAAAAAAGGGATCACATGAGACTGCTGATCTATATTACTGCCGTTTCAGGCGTGATTTTTGCGATCTTGCTTGTCCTTATTCTCGGAGTTTATAAATATAATTCGAACAATCGGGCCATACTGGCGGCCGAGAAGATCATCCCTTTCCCGGCGGTATATATTCAAGGATCCGGAGCTGTTTCCATGAACGAGGTGAAAGCAGACGATATGGCCGTTCGAAAATTTTATGAATCCCCGGATTTTGAAAAACTCGGCATGAGAGTTGATTTTTCCACCGACCAGGGACAAAAAAGATCGAAAGTGAAAGAAAAAGAAATCCTCAATAAATTGATCGAGAATAATATTATCGAATCTCTCGCAAAAAAAAAGGGAATCAACATAAGCGACGCGATCGTCGATCAGGAAGTTGACAGCAACATCCAACAATTCGGCAACCGCCAGAATCTGATGAGCGAACTAGCCAGGCTCTATGGCTGGACCCTTGACGATTTCAAACAAAAAGTGGTAAAACCGGAGTTGTATTCCGAAAAACTAACGGAAGCTTTCGCTAGTGAAACTGACACCAGCGCCCAGGAAGCGAAGATAAAATCGCTTTATGACAGGGTGACCGCTAAAAAAGAAGATTTTGCCAAGGTCGCCAAAGAATCTTCCGAAGGCCAAAGCGCTGAAAATAGCGGGGATCTCGGTTGGTCCACAAAAGATCAGCTGGTCACGGAAATCGCCGACAAGGCTTTTTCCATGAATCCGGGTGAGATCAGCCAGGTAATCTCCAGTCCTTTGGGTTTCCATATCATCAAGCTCGAAGAAAAAAAGAGCGATAACGGACAGGATTTGGTGCATTTGAGGCAAATTTTCGTAAAAATTCCCACTTTTGCCGATTGGCTGAAGGGAGAGATGAAAAAATATAATGTCAGGGTCTTTTTGCGGGACTACCAATGGAATTCCGACACGGCTCAAGTCGAATTCAAAAACCCGGATCTCAAGAAATTTGAGGAAAATCTGGACATCAATTCCCAAGGCGATCCGTCGATTTTTTAGCTTTTTATATTTTAATTAGATACTCAAAAACCGTCCCCCGTAGGGGGACGGTTTTATTTTGGAGCCGATGCGCGGGATCGAACCGCGGACCTACGCGTTACGAATGCGTCGCTCTGCCAACTGAGCTACATCGGCATTTTTGATTGAAGCGGGCCGCCCTCCGGGCGAGCCTCGCTCAAATTATTTTATAAAATAATTTGAGCGGGATACGGGAATCGAACCCGTGTTTCAACCTTGGGAAGGTCGTGTATTACCACTATACTAATCCCGCCTGCTTATTTACTTTCACTAAAACATTATAGCAATTTGCCGCAATCTGGCAATAGAAAATCGCTTATGCTATAATAAAATCAATGCAGGAGATCATCGCAAAAATTGACGAACTCCGCCAAAGAATCGCCTCCGTAAGCGACTGTCTTTGACTTGCCCAAAAAGAAAAAGAGGATAGAAGAGTTGGAAAAAATATCCAATAGCGAAAATTTATGGGGCGATCAGGAAAAAGCGCAAAAAGTGATGCAGGAACTCGAGGGATTGCGAGGAGAAATGAAAAATTTAAGTGAATATGAGACAGAAATCGATAACTTGAGTGAAATAACCAGCTTGGCGGCAGATGATGAAAAAATCAAGCGGGAGATTGAAAAACAAATCGAAAATATTCAGAAAAATATTGAAAATATCGAATTTGAAACCCTTTTTCAGGGAGAATACGACCAAAGCAACGCCATATTGTCGATCCACAGCGGAACCGGGGGAACGGACGCGCAAGATTGGGCTGAAATGCTTCTCAAGATGTATCTCCGCTTTGCCGAGAGAAAAAAATGGAAGGCTAAACTGATTTCCGAATCGCACGGGCAAGAGGCAGGAATCAAAAGCGCGACGGTTGAAGTGATCGGGAAACTAGCCTACGGATATCTCCGAGCGGAAGCGGGCGTGCATCGTTTGGTGCGCCTTTCTCCCTTCAATGCCAAAAATTTGAGGCAAACATCTTTCGCCCTGGTTGAAGTTTTGCCGGAAATTGATAAAATAAAAGAAGTCGAGATAGACCCTGCCGATTTGAGGATTGACACCTTCCGATCGGGTGGCGCGGGCGGCCAATCCGTGAACAAGACGGACAGCGCCGTGCGCATCACGCATATCCCATCGGGACTTGTAGCGACATCCCAAAACGAACGCAGCCAGCTCCAAAACAAGGAGCAATCAATGAAAATCCTGAAAGCCAAGTTGCATCAGCGATATTTGGAAAGCAAAGAAAAAGAAAAGAAAGAAATAAAAGGCGAGCACACCGAAGTGCAATGGGGCAGCCAGATCCGATCGTATGTCCTTCATCCCTATAAGCTTGTCAAAGATCATCGGACAAAATTTGAATCAAAAAATCCCGACGAAGTGCTTGATGGAAAACTGGATGATTTTATCGGATCCTATTTGAAAAAATCAACAAAATAAACATATCTCACGGTCTATGATCGAATTTATCAACGTCAGAAAATCTTACGGAGCGGGAAATTTGATGGCGACGGCTTTGGAGGATATAAATTTCAAGATCGAAAAAGAAGAATTCGTTTCTTTTGTCGGCCATAGCGGAGCTGGAAAATCAACGATCTTGAAGCTCATCTACGCCGAAGAAAAGCCGACTTCCGGAGAAATAATCTTTAATGGGGAAGATATTTCAAAGATCAGCTCCAGGCAACTTCCTTATCATCGCCGCCGGATCGGTACGGTCTTCCAGGATTATAAACTTTTGCCTAAAAAAACCGTTTATGAGAACGTAGCTTTTGCGCTTGAAGTTTCGGGATATCTCACCAGAGAAATTCGCCAAAGCGTTCCGCAAATTCTCGATATCGTGGGACTTTCCAATAAGCTGGGGAGCTATCCGCACGAAATATCAGGCGGAGAACAACAGCGAGCGGCTATTGCGAGGGCTTTGGTCCATCGGCCCGCTCTCATCATCGCTGACGAACCAACCGGGAACTTGGATCCGATCAGCGCCTGGGGGATCATTCAGTTGCTTCTCAAGATCAATAAGCTTGGAACAACCATTGTTCTCGCGACCCACGACAAAGATATCGTGAACAATGTCAAAAGACGCGTTATTACTCTTGATCAGGGGCGCATTATTCGCGATCATAGCAAGGGAAGGTACGCTATTTAAGTTTTTCAAATTATATCATGCTTCTCACCATCTCAAGGACATTAAAGGCCGGATTTCAAAATTTCTATCGAAACGGGTCTTTGAGCGTGGCGGCGGTGAGCATTTTGACGCTTTCTTTGCTCATCATCAGTATCATCATCGTCCTCTCTATCACCGCTAATTTGGGACTAAAATTTATCCAGGACAAGATCGACATCCGCGTTTATTTCAAAAGCGATACGGACACATCAAAAATGATGGATTTCCGCTCTGAAATTTTGAGATACGGCGAGGTCAAGTCCGCTGATATAGTTTCAAAAGAGCGGGCTTTGTCGGAATTCAAAACTAATAATACCAACAAGCCGGAAATTTTGAAGGCTATTGAAGCTGTCCAAGACAACCCTCTGCTGGCTTCCGTCAATATCAAGGCCACGGATCCGGAAAAATACAGCGTTATCGCCAACTCGATCGAAAATTCCGCCTACAAAGAAGACATCGCCAGCATTAATTATCAGCAATATAAGTTGGTCATCGACCGTTTCAACTCCACGATCAAAACGATCAGAAAAACCGGCGTTTTCCTCTTCATCCTTTTCTCGCTGATCGCCATTCTCATCACTTTCAACGTGATCCGGATGACCATCTTCAATCACGGCACGGAAATTGAAATTATGCGACTCGTCGGGGCTTCAAATAATTATATCCGGCTTCCTTTTGTTTTTGAAGGCATCATATACGGCGCGGCCTCCGCCTGTATTGCCATCGTTCTTCTTATCCCAATGGTGAGGATCCTGACGCCGTACATCATCGGTTCCTCATACGTCAATGTCATCCAATCCGGTTTTTCGACGTATTTCATCCTTATTTTTCTCATCCAACTGCTTCTTGGCACATTGCTCGGCGTTATTAGCAGCCTTTTGGCAATCAGAAGATATCTAAAAACATAGTGATCGTGCTAATTGATCCGAAAAGCTCTGCTCAATGAGAGCTTTTTTGCTTGATATTTTAGCGATATTTAGCTAGAATCATATTGTTATTGGGGAGTAGTCGCCTTTACGACGATCCGCCGAAAAGGCGGGCCAAATATGATGTTTTACGTATACATTCTAAAAAGTCGCAAAAACGAAAGATTATACACGGGCTCAACAAACATCCTGCGTCGAAGGTTTGACGAACATAATAATAAGAAAGGCGGTTATTATACAAGTAAAAACGCGCCATTTGATCTGATATATTACGAAGCGTACTCGCACAAGAAAGACGCCATCGAACAAGAGTTATTCTATAAGACCGGATACGGAAGAGAAATATTACATGGTAAATTAAAAAATTATTTTAACACTGGGGAGTAGCCAAGTGGTAAGGCAGTGGCCTCTGAAGCCACCATCGGGGGTTCGAATCCCTCCTCCCCAGCCAAAATGAAAAATTAATATGCATGACACAACAACAGAGTTTTCGTTTGTTCTTAAGCCCGCTGAACACGGCATAGGCGTTTTTGCAGCGCACGATATCGCATCAGAAACTTACCTTCGAATTTTTGGTTCTGAAACCGAGAAAAATCCGGTTTCAGTTGTTAGAAATAAAAAGGATGTTCCTGATTTTTTCAGGCAGTATTGCGTTGATGAAGGGGAGATATTATATTGCCCCAAAGACTTTGGTTGCATGGAAGTCGGCTGGCACCTCAATCATTCAAAAACGCCTAACGCCTATCATCGCAATTTCGAGTACTATGCCTTGCGCGATATCAAGGAAGGAGAAGAAATCACAATTGACTATAATTCTCTCGAGGAACCCCAAGATTCCAAGAAAGATTATTACAAATAACCTCCTGAATCTGGAGTATAAGGTAATGATATTCCGAGTAAATATGCCAAACTTGCCTAAATAGCTTGAATTCCCTAAAATAATTGGGTGAATCATTAAAATATAATCATCTATGCCGAAAATTTCCATTCTCAGCTATCTCCTCGCTCATCAATGGCTGATCGCCCTTGTCATCCTTTGGACCCTTCCCTGGAAAGGAGTGGCTCTTTGGAAAGCGGCCAGAAATCGGAGCATTGCATGGTTTGTGGTGCTTTTTCTCATCAACACGCTGGGGCTTCTTGAGATCATTTACGTCTTTTTCTTTTCCCGAGAAAAGTCTGCGGCGGCTGTCGAAGCGGACGTCAAGAATAGCATCGAGAAAAAAATAATTTGATATATGCGGACAGGTGCAATTATTGACAGATCGCGCGCGAAAGGATAAAATGAAGACTGTCAATGGAATAATTTTTAACCTTATTTGAGATGAAAAACACACCGACTATCCAGCCCTTGGGAGAGAATGTTTTGATCGAACCGCTGAAAGCCGACGCTAAGACCGCCAGCGGGATCGTTCTGCCTGACACGAGCGAAGAAAAGCCTCAAGAAGGAATGGTGATCGCGACCGGAGACGACAAGAAAATTAAGGTCAAAAAGGGCCAGAAGATCATCTACTCAAAATATTCCGGAAATGAGATCAAGGTGGGGGAGAAGGAGTATTTGCTAGTAAAGAACGAGGATATCCTGGCCATCATAAAGTAGTTTGATCATAAAATTCGCGACAAAAAAGTCCCGCTTATATGTGGGATTTTTTTCATTCACCTATATTCGAAATGATCGCGTCTTATTCCACTTTCCCTCCCGCGGTTTTCCAGGCATCGAATCCGCCTTCCAGAAAATAAGCGTTGAAAAAGTTTAGATCAAACAATGTGACGACCGCTTTTTTGGCCTCATCCTCATTTCCACTATATACAACCACTTTTTTTACCTTTGATATTCCATCCTGATTTTTCTCCAGTTCCGTGAAGGGGACACTTAGCGCTCCCGCAATATGGCTAGTCTGAAAATCGGATGCGCTTCTTATATCCAAAAATTGGACGATATCTCCGCCCGCATTCAAATCCTGAGCCAATTCCCCAACGCTTATTTTTTTTACCTTATTTGCGTTTTCGTCGGAACTGCTGCTTGAAACGAGAGGGAATCCCTGATTTCTCCAGGCGGTTATTCCATCCTGAAGATATTTTGCGTTGGGAAAACCCGCCGCTATCAATTCGTTGGTTTTTTGGGCCATTTCATAAATATTATCGCCCTGATTCAAAAGAATGACACTTGAGGTCTTTTCCGCTCCGGATGATCTCAGGCTCTCGCCATTTATTTTTTCGGCGCTTGTGTTTTCTGAAGCAATAATATGACCTTTCTCAAAATCGCCGGCTGAGCGCATATCGATAACGAATATTTTTTCTTTATTCTTTAATTTACTAAAAAGATCTTCGGAAGTTATCGAAGGCGCCTGCAGGATCTCCGCATTTATCTTCGCTTCAGGGTCATTTTTCTTGCTGCCGATCCCGCCGACAAAAGGACGCGCTAACGTCCAGACGATAATGAGAGCGATCAGAACAAAACCAATGATGAAGATTTTATTTTGTTTTTTTTCTTTCATTATGCTGGTAAAATACGCTTATTCAGCCGGCCATCGTGAAATCCGGATATCCTCTTTGAAAATCATCTATGCCTACCGCTTTTTTTCCTTCAAGCTGAACTTTTTTCAAAAAGACCACCCCTTTCCCGGTCTGAACGGCATATTTGTGATTATATTCTATAACTTTTCCCGGTTTTGCGCCACTTGGAGCGGCTGGATCGATCTCGATCTCGACCAGTTTGATCCTCCGGGTATCATTTTTCAGCTTTACAACCGCATATACTTCCGGCCAGGGCTGAAAAGCCCGCCACTGGTTGAATATTTCTCGAGCCGTTTTTTTCCAGTCGACGAGTCCGTTTTCACGTTTGATCGGATGACAGTAAGACGCCGACTTCTCGTTTTGCTTCTCTGGTTTTATTTCTCCGGAAAGCCACTGAGGAATATTTTCGACGAGAATCTTCGCTCCGAGACACGATAATTTTTTCGTCAATGTTTCAGTTGTATCCATATCTGAAATTTGTATCGATTTTTGCTTCAAAATATCTCCGTCATCCATTTTTTCGCTCATCAGCATCAACGTCACGCCGGTTTCTTTTTCTCCCGCCAATATCGCGTTTTGAATAGGGGATGCTCCCCGAAATTTCGGAAGAAGGGAGGCGTGAACATTGAGACATCCGAATTTGGGAATTTCCAAAATTTCCTGGGGAAGAATTTTTCCGTAGGCCGCGACAACAATCAAATCCGGATTAATTTCTCTTATATTCACCGCGGCTTCTTCGTCTTTCAGGCTGTCCGGCTGAAACACCTTGATCTTGTTATCAAGGGCCATTTTTTTCACCGGCGAAAAAGAAATTTCCCGCTTTCGCCCGATCTTTTTGTCCGGCTGGGTAAAGACAGAAATGATATTATATCCATTTTTGAGAAGTTCGCCTAAAATATCCGCCGCGAAGGGCGGCGTACCCATAAAGATAATTTTTGCTTTTTTAGCTTCCAAGTCTTTTTCTTTAGGTTATTTCATCGCCCGATCGATGACCAAAATTCCATCCAAATGATCGATCTCATGCTGCAGCACCCGCGCCAAGAGCCCATCGGCCTTTATTCTTATTTTCTTTCCGTTTATGTCCTGGGCTTTTATTTTCACTTTCACCGGCCGCTCAACTGGAAAAAATTTTCCCGGAAAGCTGAGACACCCTTCTTCAAAGATCTCTTTCTTTCGCGAATAGGCCTTGATCTCCGGATTGATGAGCGCGAAAAGCGTGTTATCAACCCGCGCTAGGCAAATTCGAAGATCGGACCCGATCTGCGGCGCCGCCAGGCCCACTCCCTTTTCCTTTTCCATTGTTTTGATCATATTAGAAACCAGGTCTGATAAACGCTGGTCTTTGAAATCCCTAACGGCTTGCGACTTTTGGCGCAGGAAATCATCAGGGTACTTGAGAATTTTGAGTGAAATATTATTAGCTAGATCCATAAATTATAAAGCTACTTTTAGGCCGTGGAAACAGGATCGACATCCACCGACCAGCCTTTCTTGAGATTTGCCAGGATCGGAAAGATCGAAAGATCGGCAACGCTGAGATCCGGCGGAAGCTTAATAAGAATATTCGTGTGATATAAGCCCCTTTTTTCTGAATTTAAAGGCCTGTACGGATCACTTATCTCAAGCCCATTATCGCTGCCTGCGGACAAATCGTCAAATACTCTTTGGACTTCTTTCTCTCCCTGCTCCTTTGAATCCCGTCGATAAACCAAATTTATCAGTTTTTTGAACGGGGGATAGTTCATTTTTTTCCGGAACTTGATCTCTTGAGCGAAAAAATCATCCATTTTTCCTGTTTTGACGCTCTCGACCAGCGGATCGAAGGGCAATAATGTCTGGATGAGCAAAAGTCCTTTCTTATCCAGCAGTTGCTTGGCCTGGATGAAATTGAGCAGCGCGATCTCACGCGAGTTGAAATCGCCTGCGTTCGGGAGATCATGGCCTGAGATGATCCCAACTAGTCCGATATTTTTTCCGGCAATGTCACGAATGGCAATTTGCGTTCCCAACAGTATGTCGATCTTTCCTTTTCGGAAGAGATCGCTTATCTCTTGATATTTTTTGGCGCTTTTCATCACATCCGAGTCAAGCCGCGCAATATTGGCCGTGGGAAAAAATCTCCGGATCTTCTTTTCAACCATCTGGATCCCGATCCCGAAGTGAGAAAATTGGGATCCGCCGCATTTTGGGCAAGAGCTGAGAAGGTCGGTCTTATGGGAGCAATGTAAACAACGGTACTGTTCGTGCTCTTCAAAATAGACAAGCGCCTTTTTGCACTTGGGACACTTGAGGATCTGGCTGCAATTTTGACAGATGGAGAAAGTTGAAAGCCCCCGCCGATTAACAAGAAGGATGGCTTGTTTTTTTGATATTATGCCCCGCGCAAGATGGTTATAAAGGCTTTCAGAGATCGGAAAATCCGCTTTTTTTCGCTCGAGAGCCAGATTGACCACTTCCGTTTGCGGTTCAACGCCGTATTTTTGAAAATCAATAACCTTCAACTTTCCGTTCTTATTTTTGACAAAATTTTTAAGCGATGAAACAGCACTGTCATAAACCAGATCCGCCCTAAACTCTCGAGCCAAAAATTCAGCCGCCTCGACCGCGTTGTAGCGGGGAGAGGAATTCCATTGCTTGTGAGACAAATCCTGGTCTTGCTCCACAACGATCAATCCCAGATCGGAAAATGGCAAAAATGCGCCTATTTTTGAGGCGACCACGATCTTGATCTCGTTATTTTTTATTTTTTTCCACTCGTGATATAGTTTTCCGCTCGCAACTTTACTATGGATAAGCGAAATATTTTCTTTCGGAAAACTTTTTTTCAGCTCTTCGGAAAAATTGTATGCATAGAATATCTCCGAGACAAGGATGAAACACTGCTTCCGGGACAGGATCGTTTTTTTGATAAGCCTCAAAATATATTCCCGCCTCTTTTTTTTCGCCCCAAGAAGCAAAATATTGCGGCTTGAGCCGGACGATATCTTCTTTGGACCATTCTTCTCGGCCAGCATTCTTTCTTCCGGATGGCTCTTTTTTTCAAGGCGGTATTTCACCCGCTTGGGGATCATCGATTTTAAAACCATTCCCAAGGGAGAAAAATAATAGGAGGAAATAAATTTTGCCAGTTCTATTTGTCTTTCCGTCAAAAAAGACGGTTCGATCACTTTCGTAATTTTTTTCAGTATAAATGACCCCGAATGGGAAAAGTATCTGTTCGAGGCGATAACAACGCCTTCTATTTGCCTATGAAAGAAGGGGATCGAGACCAGCGTTCCTTTTGCTAGCGTTTCTTGACAGAGATACGAAAAGATCTGCATTTTGGAAACAGGCAAGGGTGTCACCGGCGCGACTTGAACAATATACTTTTCTTCTTTCATTTATTCGTGATATTTATTCGGTAAAACCACGGACTAAACTATTCACGCTTTTAACTACCAAATTTTATTTATTTAATATTGATGCTCGCCGTCAGATAGCCGACGCCGAATGGCGCTTCGTAACTGATAGATTTTATTTCCCAGCGCAAATTAGAGATCGCTCCCAGCATCATCACGATGGAGCGAAGGCCGCATTCTCCGGCCTCTTCAACCAGATGGGGATCAAGACCCAGAATGCCCTTTATATTTTTTCGCTGGATAAAATCCTGGAGCTGGCGGTCAAACAGCCTTCCTTGCGGGGAATATCCGGCCGGCGCGTCAGTCGTCACCCGATGAGAAAGATCGCTGCTGGCGATAAGAGAAATTATTTTGGGAGATGCTTGTAAGACTTCGCCCATCGCTTCACCGAAGCGATAGTGAAAATCAAGAGGCAGCATTGAAAAAGACATATGGATCAATTTCGGATTATAGCCGGCATCTTTTTCATTGATCAGATAATGAAGCGGAACCAGAGCCCCGTAATCGAGCTCCAGCTCCCGCGCGAGTCCGGCCGGAATATTTTTTTTTCTGAGGTTGGCCATTATTTCGTCCGCCATTTCCCTGTCATTTTCGAAAACAAATCTTCTTTCATCGCCGAATTGGCTCAAGGCACCGCGCAGCGTCGGCGAATAGTTGATAATGAACTTGTCATACTGCACGGGCCCGTGCGGAGAGATCAGAACGACCGTCTCCGCCTTAACGGCGCGGAATTTTTCTCCGACGCCTTTCATGGCATTCACCGTTTTTCGGCACAAATTCAAATTGCTCCGGCCGATGGTCGGAATAATTATAGCCGGGTGGGGAGTTATAGCGGCATAGCGAATCATGATTAGATCGATAAATTGCCTTTTGCTTTCTTATTTGATACAATCTTAACAGATAAAGGCTTTTCCATAAAGGGATTTAGATTTATATGATCCTGCTCGACGGAAAGAAACTTTCAGAGAAAATTTTAGCTCAACTCAAAAAACAGGTTTCGCAATTGCAAAAGAAGCCTGTTTTGGCAATGATCCTTGTCGGGGATGATCCCGCATCCGCTATCTATGTCCGACGCAAGAAAATATTTTGCGAAGAAGTGGGAATCATTTCAAAGACCCTGAAACTTCCCGCCCGAACTTCTGAAAAAAAACTTTTGGCGATCATAGACAAACTAAACAAGGATAAAAATGTTACCGCCATAATGGTTCAGTTGCCCTTGTCCGGACATATGAGCAAAAACAAAATTATTGAAGCGATCAACCCCAGAAAAGACGCCGACTGCCTGCATCCGGCAAATTACGGAAAATTTGCGCAGGTTGATGAAAACTACTCTGTTGTCGCTCCCGCCACGCCTTTCGGAATAATAAAGCTTCTCGAAGAATATAAAATAAAGATCGAGGGGAAGCACGCAGTGGTGGTCGGCCGTTCGAACATTGTCGGAAAACCAGCCGCCCAATTGCTTCTCAGCCGCGGAGCCACCGTCACCATTTGCCATCGCCACACCAAAAACCTGGCCGCTTTTACGCGCCAGGCGGATATTCTTGTTGTGGCTGTCGGAAAGAGGAATTTGATTCGCGGCAACATGATGAAAAAAGGAGTAGTGGTAATTGACGTTGGCATGAATCGCTTCGGCAAAAAAATATTTGGTGATGTGGATTTCCCTTCAGTTTCTAAAAAAGCGTCTTTTATCTCTCCCGTCCCGGGAGGCGTGGGGCCTACCACGATCGCCATTCTGCTTTGGAACACGGTGCAGCTGGCCCACCTAGACTCCCGTCTCGACTCGGTCAATCCGAGGCGGACGTCGAGGCTGGCGAAGCGGGCAAAAAAATAATGATCAGACAACTTCTTCCTTCAGCTCCTCCTGGGGAGCTTTTTTTCTTTTGAAAAGATGCCGTAAAGTGTCAATGTCATCAGAGCCGAATTCTTTGAGAGCAAATAGGATCAGCATATACACCGCGAACAAAATAACCGACCAGAGAATAAAAATATAATGGCCTTTCGAAAAAAGAAGGGAAAGAAAATACATTATAGCCGAAGCCAGAGTAATCTTGAGAAAACTGGAAAGCTTGAAAAGATAACCAAATTCGCGATATGTATAGAAAAGACCGACTGCCATGACAATAAAGGCCATGATCGAAGTCCCGACCGCCGCTCCCATCAGGCCATAGGATTTTATCAGGAAATAAGTAAGGATAGTATTGAGCACCAAGCCTAAGATCGCGACAGTCATAGGGACCTTCACTTTTCCGGCGCCGTTCAAGATGAAGGTCAAGACATAAAAAACCGTCAGGAAGCCTTCCGCCATCACATATACCGCCATCACCGGAGCGGAAAGGGCGTATCTTGAAGTATAGAAAATATTTATGATCGGCCCTGCAAAATAGGACATCAAAAGGCACATCGGCACGAGAAACATCACCATGAATCGAAGAGACTGGCCGATGATCTTTTTGGTTTCGGAATGATCATTGGCCGAAGTGGTCTTCGAGACCGACGGCAAAAGAATGATCGTCAAAGCATAAAAAAGATTGTAAGGGATCGTGCCAACCGTGATCGCGGCATTATATATGCCTGTCTGAAAATCACTGTGTAAAATTCCCTTCACAAGATACAGGTCGATCGTGTTCAAAAATTGATAGGCGATCAAAAAGATGGTCACCGGCCAGGCAAAGACCGCTAATTTTTTCCAATCAAAATTTCCTTTTTTTACAACTTTTTTATAGGGATCAAGCGCTCTAGCCTCAATGAAAATTGAAAGGGGAGCGGCGACATAACCCAGGATCGCTCCTTCAAGCGCCATGCCATGTTTCTTGAGAAGTAGAGCCAAACCAATGATAAAAACGATCCTGGAAATGCCGCGCGTCGTTTTGAGAAAAGCCTGGATCTTGAATTTATGGATACCCGTATAGTAGTAGAAATAGAAAGAGGCCAGCGCGAAAGCCGGGATCACCAGCGAAGATAAACGGAAAAGGTTGGTGAGCGATGGATCGTTGAGCCAATGGGCGATCAAGGGGGAAATAAGGAAGAAGATAACCGTCACGGATCCAACAATAACTGATTGAATTTTGATCGTCTGCCGCTTGATGATCGGGATCAACCCTTCATTTGCTTCAAAGATCTCGCTTAAATATTTCGCCATCGCCGTTGGAACGCTCTGAGCAAAGAGCACCACGGTCATCGTGGTGAGCGTGACGACCAGCCCGTACCGTCCATACTCGGCCGGCCCCAAAACCCGCCCCATGACGGCGTGGATGACGTAGGCCGAAAGATTATAGACTATCTCGCTAGCCGTGACCCAGAAAAATGATTTTACGAGAAATTTTGACATCTTTCTTTTATGTCGTTAAATATTTGTTCTTTATCTCTTTCTCCATTTAGCACAATTATCTCCCATTTTTTGATCCTATCCGAAAATATTTTATCCTTCGCCGCTAAATATTCCATTCCCTGGTCAGGTTTTCGCTCACGCTGCATAATTTTTTCCGGATAGACCTTGAGATAAAAAGCAAAATCAGGTCTGGGAATGTATTCTTCAGCGCATATTTTTTTGTTATTTCCTGAAAGAAAGTATACATTCACCACGCTGTCATAAAAATACCGGTCGCTGATGATATAATCGACTTTTAACTTTTTCAAGAGCCGCTTGAATCTGCAAATATCGATCAATAAGGCAATTTTTCGTAGCTTGATCTGCAGCCAACTCGCTTTTCCAACGCTGATCTCCTTTCCCGATCTATTCTTTTTCTTGCCTAATATTTTATTTCCGATCGAAAAATCCACCGCGTGGAAATAATAAAAACTCTTTCCTTGTTTTTTGAGGAATTCCTTCAAAAGATCCATTTGGGTTGATTTTCCGGAACCATCAAGGCCGGAAAGGGTTATTATTGGCATGATAAATATAATGTATTATAGTGTAAATAAGGAGGATATATTTTTGGACCAATTAATTAACACGAGTGCACCTGGAAAGGGGCCAGTGGTAGCGCCGGAGAGAATCGGCAATGCCGTCGTTAGAACGAGTGAAGGTAAAGTATACTTTATGTTCGGATTTGGGCAAGGTTATTCTTTATTTCCCGTTCTGGTGAATGGTACCGTGTTAAAATCATCTCCGGAGCCTCTACCGGCAAAACTATCAACCCTTGAACTCCTCGACCCCTTGCAACTGGGGGTAAAGTTGAAATGGAGTTAATCTTCGTTGATATTCAGAGTGCCCACGACCTTTTATCGGCCGGTGCCTACGGGACACCGGCCATTATTTTTATAAAATTTTTTCAAATACTAAATACCAGATACAAGCTACTTTAATACAAATATCATGCCATCAATACCGCCACGGGCTGCATCTTCGCGACTACTTTGATTATTTTATTCTCCGCCATTCCTTCGATCACTTTTTCCACGTCTTTATAATGCGAACTGTCTTGATCGATAATTTGCCTGGAACGTGCGTTGAATAATTTCACCTTGCTTTTTTTCATTTTTTCCACAAGTTGGTTGCGATCGCCCGGAATTTCGCCGTGGGAATGTTTCGACTTTCCCGTCCCATGGCTTGCGGAAAAAAATGTAGATTCATTTTCGTCTGTCCCAACGCCGAAATAGAAGGGAGTGCTCATTGAAGAAGGGCTAAAGATCGGCTCGCCGGTTTCTTCATAAAATTTTATCCCTTTCATCCTTTGCGGCCCATTGGCCCGCGTAGCCCCGTTCCGGTGCAGCCATACTTTTTCGCCGTAGTGTTCTTCTTCTCCAACATGTCCGTGAGGCATATCATAAACGAGAGGCAAATCAGTATCTTTCCCGAGAACTTTCTTGATCGCTTTTCGAAGATTGTTTGTCAAAATAGTGCGATTGGCAAATCCATGATTGGCACTGGCCCGATGGGCCGTGAGATACATCCGCCCCAGTTCGCTGTCCGAATCAATCGGATAGTATTCTTTTTTATTTTTCCAAAGAGGAATTTCGCGGCGCAGTTGTTCATGGACAGGATTATTTTTCTTGAGGAAACTTCTTCGACCCAGTTCCAGAACAATTTTCTGGCTCCGGTGTTCTTTGATCTTAGGCGTATAAAAATATGACGCGTATTGCCCGAACATTCCGGATCCGGTGTGCATCAGAAAAAAATATTGGTCTTTTTTGATCCCGAATTTTCGTGCCAGATTTTCATCAACTATGTCTGAAACTTTCATGAGATCCAGAAAATGGTTTCCGGCCGCTCCCAAAATGCCCAGGCGCAATTGCGCGATCCGAAGAAATGTCTTTGGGATCGCATTGAAAATGTCTTTTTCAGAAGGAATTTCATCGAAAAAATTCCCGTTTTTAAACGTAAAATCTGTTTCGTCGCTGACAATTCCGAAGCGATCGAGAATGGCCTGGCTACCGCGTCGACAGACATCCATCACAGTATCATAGGAAACTCTGGTTCCCATATAGGTCATGGTGGGGATAACCTTGATCAATTCGGAAAACAATTTATCAATTTTCTTTTCATCGAGATCGTCGTCTCCAAACGGAGTTTTGATGAGGCGCATCCCGCAGTTGGGAGCCGTGTCCATCGTCTGGGGAAGAATAAATCTCCTGGTCGCCACGGCCGTTCCGGTCGGGTTTTTGCGCCCTTTCTTGGAATGGACGTCTGAAAGCGCCGCGATATGATGAAAGGCATGCTCGTCGCTCGCAATATCAACCAACTCCTGAATGGTCTCTTCACCTGGCATCAGATCGTCGGACACATGAAGAACCACGGGGACTTTCATGCCTCCCGCGGCCTCGATTATTTTTTTGTGTTCTGTCAAGGATTTGATGTTCATAGGTTTTTATATGTTTCCTGATATTCTTTTACGACTTTTATTATATCAAAATTTTGGATCACGTACTCCTTTCCCGCGTTTCCCAGCTCCGCGCGCCACTCGGGATCATTATATAGCTCAAGAATTTTTTCTTTGAGCCCTTCGCGGTTTCCGGGATCGATCAAAACGCTGTTTGAATCATTCAAAAAATACTTCAGTCTTTCAATATTACTCGCGATCACCGGTTTTCCGCAAGCCATCGCTTCGATCACTGCAAGAGGAATATCAAATTTTCCTTTCATATCGCGGACGGGGAAAATTGAAACGTCGCAAAGATTATAAACATCGGGCATTTTATATTCCCCATCGTCCAAAAAAGAAATTTTTTCGAGACATCCGGCCTCTTTGAACCTCATAATAACTTTTTGCTTTATCTGCGCGTCTTTTTGGCCTTTTATTCGGAGAGCCAGTTGCAGATGAAGATCATTGTGCTGCTTAGCCAGATCAATAAAGCTTTCTATTACATCATCGATCGCGCCCATCCGCGCATATTCTCCGGTGAAATTTATGACGAAATCATCCTGGCTGATATTATATCTTTTCATCAGCTCCTGATCTTTTTCACAGGGAGAATATTTGGAAAGATCTATTCCCGGATAGATCCGCTTCACGTTCTTGAATCCCATTTTCTCCAGTTTTTCTTTGGCGTAGTCGGAATAAGTGATTATGAGATCGGCATGAATAATTTTCTTTATGTGTTCGTCGCTATAAAGATCGTCCCTTAAGGTTGCAAGGGTCTGGATCGTTTTTATCTTCTTTCGGCCGATGAGGAGCTTGAGAGCAAAAACATTTAGCTTCGTCGGAGTGAAAAAAGAATGCAGGATATTTATGTTTCGACCCCCTCTGAACAGCAATTCTTTTATAAGAAAAAGATAGGCTCTGATCTTCTGAGCCGAATTCCATTTCGAAGAAGTATAGATATTGTTCTGCACGACATTGGCAGGTAAATTATCTATCTTTTTGCAAGTTAATAAGCGTATTTCAGCGTCTTTAATATTACAAGCCAGGTTATAGGCAAAATTTTTCGACGCTTCGTCCCAGGGAGGGCAAATAGGACGCGTGAGAAGTAAAATTTTCATTGAATATTCTTATAGATCTTATACTCCGCGTCTTTGTTGCTGACAACAATGGTAATTTTTTCTGTACCGTTCAGCTTATTTTTATCCAACGCCGGTGAGATTTTTTGCTTCGCCCCTTTTTCGATCTCTATTTCACTTTCAATGGTTTTAGCTTCATCTATAAAAATTTTATAACCATACGTTGCTTTTCCGCCTTGGTGATTTTCAATGGTGAAGTCAAGCGAATTGTCTCGGGGGTTTTCAAAATAAACCGCCACCCAGTCCTTTTTATAATCGAAATTATGGTTTCGCGCTTCCACGATAAAAAGGACGGAGAATCCAACGAGGAGAAGCGCGAGAGTTGTTATGATTATGATTTTAGATGACATAATATTTTTTCTTGTCATCCCCGCGGAAGCGGGGATCCAGAAATTAAACTTTATGCATAGAGACTAGATTCTCGCCTTCGCGGGAATGACACATACAAAAAACCTTAATCTCGCTTGAAAATAGAAACATAATTGGATCCGTACACTTTTGAAAAATCAGGATATGTTTCAAAGCTTTTTCCCTCAATTTGAGCGTTGACGGCTATATAATTTACGCCTGTTTCGGAATAACATTTCGAAGCCTCGGCGCTTTGGGGGCTTGAGATCATGTCCCGAGTGCACATTTCACGCGGTTTCGTTGGATCATCGTAGCGGGAAAGATTTCCGCGGCTTAAGGGATATTTGTAGTCCTTCATGAAAAAAAGCTTGTACCATGAATCGCCGTAAATATTGACGTGGTCTTTCAAGATCACGTCTTTTCCCGAATCAGTTGCCTGGGCCAAATACTGGGCGGAATGAAAAGTCTCCATTGCCTCCTGAAATTGATTCTTTACCTTGAAAGCGTCGGCACTGTCGGCCAAGCCGTTCGTGATGACGAAAAATAACAAGGTGTAAAGAAAAGCAGCCGCAAAAAATTTAGTCGAAGATCTTCTGAGCATCTCAAAGTACTTGGCTAATGCATATGCGGAAAGCACTGTGAGCGGAAGAAAAAGATAATTTCCAATTCGGTCGCTGGGAATGTTCACATACATCCATCCGGGTTTGTAGGCCATGACGAAAAGCACCAGTGTCCAGCCGAGCACGAAGCTGTAGCGGTATTTTTTCGGCTTGAAACTTAAGATCAGCAGAACAATGCCGAGCGCGCCGAGCAGCAAGCGAGCGCTTCCGACATTCAGTTCGATCTGGGCAAGACTCAGTCCAGTGCGGGTTATTTTTGACGGCTCACCGGTCGCTTGGCTCACAGCTGACTTATCGAAGTAGGAAGGAGTATAAATAAACAGAAAATAAAAAGCAGCCAACAGAAGAAATATGATCGGAACGGGTTTAAGGAATATTTTCAACCAGTCGCTGATTATTCCGAAAGCGCGTTTGATATTCAACACCAGATAAATAAACAGGACCGCGACAACTGAAAATATCAGGACGAAAGCGCTGAGATGATGCGTGTAAAGAAGGCCAAGAAACGAAAAAACAAAAAGTCCTGCGAAAATTTGATCTCTCTCCTTAAGCGCCCGATATAGAAAATATAAAACTACGGGTATCAGCATATCGCCGATAATATTTCCCACCACTCCTCCGCTTATATATTTGCCCTGTGGCGCCGAAACGGCATAAAGGACGCCTGCAACGAAAAAAGACAGGGTAGTGGCGTTTTTTTTCTTAAAAAGCCTGGCGACTAGGATGGTCAAAGTAAAAATTCCCAGTATGTTTATAAAAAGCAAAATTAGCGCGGGAAAAGCCGTCATGACCTCGACACCGCTGATTAGATTGAAAACGGCAAAAATTATATGCTCCCCAATTATGAAATCGGGTATGCCGTAAGTCGGAAGACTTCCGTTGTTGACAATGTTCTGAACCCAATACATATGATGGCCGAGATCAGTGGAAGAGGGGATGATCGTGTCGGAAAGATAGGCAACGCGGATAAATACGGCCAAAACCAATGAAATCAGAATAAAGATCACCTGCCAAAAAGAAAAATTGAAAAGTTCCTCCGAAACGGAAATCTTTTCGCTCTTTTCGACGCCTTTCAGACCTTTTTTGAAACGATATTGATAGACGATGAACCCCACCAAGCTGATGATAAGGATCGTGCCGACCAAAACCATCCCTCTTATTGGAACATGCAGCCTATTCAGGGTCAGAACGGCCAAGTCGACAAGGATCAGGCTGAAAGGAACAACCAGCACCGATCTTTCAAAAAAAGATATTTTTTCATTGGATCGCCCAAAAACAGCCAACGAAAAAAAATATCCAGGCAAAATGAGAACAAAGGGAATGGTGAGGATAAATTTTATCAGGTCTAAGATCATGATTTATTTACATTTTCCATTACTTCCAAATATCTTTTGGCAATTTTGTCCCAACTATAATGCTCGATGGTATATCTCCTCGCTTTTTCACCGAAGTCTTTTCTAAAACTATCCTCTAATAATAGCTCCTTGATCTTTTTCGTCCAAACTTCAGCATTTTCCGGTTCGAGTAGAAATCCGTTTTCCCCGTCGCTGATGGCGTCTTTCAGACCTTCTAGATTGGAGGCCAATACCACCCTGCCGCAAGCGGCAGCTTCAATGGCAGTTATGCCGAAACCTTCCATTGATCCCGGAGTTTTTATATTGGGAGAAATATAGAGGTCGCAGGCGTTAAAAATAATTTTTATATCAGGCCTTGGCACATTAAGCATTAGTTTCACCCTATTTTCCAGATGTAGATCTGCAACCGCTTTTTCGCATTTGGGAAAATAACTCTCATCACCGGCTGTTTTTCCTGCGATACCGCCGCCCGCCGCCACGAAAATATAATCTTCCGGCAAATTCGGCATTACGTTTCGGATAAACCACTCCACGCCCTTGTGCTTCGTGAACCTTCCTCCTCGAAAAATTACCTTCTTATCTTTCAAGGATATACTCAATAATTTTTCCAAATCTTCACGCTGACAATCTCTACATATCTCTTTTGAATCTATACCGTTCGGAATAAAAACGCATTTTTCTGCCGGAATGCCAATTTTTATCGCCTCGGCAATTGTTTCTTGGCCCACCATGATTAGTTGGTCGAGTTTTTTTAGCGCCGGAATATTCACGGAGCGATATATTTTTCCGAGGCAGGATTTTTTATGGGCAAAAGTGATATCAAGACCGTGGACAATAGATATGTATTTTTTTTTCGGATAAAAAAACCTTAAAAAAAAGCCGATAGGGGAGAGAACGCCGTCTCCCAAAAGAACAACGTCGTATTTCGGCAAAATAAAAAGAGCTTTTACGGAAATCCATGGCAGGAATAGGGGCAAATTCTTTTTACCCGATCTATTGGCCATAACTCTCGTAGAAATAATTTTTGAAAGAGAGCGGCCAATTCCGTAATTCTGGTTTTCAATACCGCCGACTATCGGTGGATACGCGCGGGAGATGAAAAGTATTTTCATTTCTTGTATTTTTCTTTTTTTAGAAAATACATCTGCTCTTCGGTCAGCTTACGATTGGTCTTGATCATGTCCGCGATAAGTGCGAAAACCAGAAATTGAAAGCCGATAACAAAGAGGAAAAAAGAAAGAAGGATATAATTTCGATAAGCCGTGATCTGAAAAGTCAGGAAATAATGATAAAGAAAGAACAAAAACACAACCAAGGAAACAGTTATTAAGATAAATCCCGGACTGCCAAAAAACTTTAGAGGGCGCACGTCTCGTACGGCTTTCAGTATTATCTTAAAGCCGTTATTTACGAATTTCCAGATCGATTTTGTTATTTTCGGCTCTCGATCCGAAAAATAGGTCACCGTCACAGGCACCCAGGTCAATTTGAGATTTTTTCCGATGGCATCGATGATGGTTTCCTGCGTGTAAGTGAAGTCAAGATTCGTGAGGTTCAGTCGAAGAAGTGTTTCGCGGCTGTGCGCGCGGAATCCGCAGGTCAGATCTTCTGTTTTGTAATTGAGAAAAAAGCCCACCATCTTAGCGGCAAAACGATTTAGATAATTCCTGAGCAGAGGCATATCCTTGGCTTTATGTTTTCCGAACCTATTGGCAATCACCATATCGCTCTTTCCATCGAGTATGGGAAGGAGCAGCTTTGGAATGTCACGGGGATCGAATTGGCCATCGGCGTCAATATTGACCATAAGATCAGCTCCATTTTCCAGAGCGCTTTCTACCGCTCTCTTGAAAGAATAAGCCAGCTTCCGGTTAGGTTTATATGAAACGATGATATCTGCCTGGGAAGAACAGGCCTTTTCGCAGGTTTTATCCGTTGAACCGTCGTCAATCACTTGGATTAGTTTTTCCGTTATAATTTTACCTTTGCCGCTGATATAAAATTCAGAAACAAAGCTTTCGCGGACATTCGTGATCGTTTCGCAAATTTTGTCCTCTTCGTTATAGGCGGGAATATTGACAATTAATCGCATAAAATAGGGCTAAAATAAACAAATTAAACTCTGGTCTAACTATAGCAAAAACATTTGTTTTTATCAACTATTTATTGTAGAATCATAATATGAATCCCGTTAGAAATATCAGCTTTATTGATAACTCTGCGGGTAGAGTAATTAGGGTATTATTGACATAATATTTCCAACAGGATGAAAATCGGCATAAATGCGTCTTTCCTAAGGAAGCCCGATACGGGAATCGGGCAAGTTACGCGCGGATTTGTGAATGAATTGGCGAAACTTGGATCTCACCGGCATGAGTATTTTTTATATCTGGAAAAAGATACCGATCTGGAGCTGCCCAAAAATTTCAAGAAACGTGTTTTTCTTTCCAGATTATGGCGGCGCGACGATTTGATCCGGAAAATTTGGTGGGAAAAATTTCTGCTTCCCGGAAAAATAAGCAAGGATAAATGTGATCTTTTTATTTCTCTTTACCAATCGCCGACATTTCTCAAAGGCACAAAACATACGATGCTTGTCCACGATATGGTTCCGAAAATTTTTCCGGAGTACCTCGACAATTGGCGCAAAAAAATATATTATTACCTTTCCTGCCAGGCGATAAAACAGGCGAATAAAATTGTCACCGTTTCCGAGTGGTCAAAAAGAGATATTCATAAGTATCTCAAGGTTCCGGCTGATAGGATCGAAGTTGCTTATCCCGGCGCCAACCAGGAATTCTTTGGAGAGATCGACTGGGGGAAAGATAATCAAGCGCTTGAAAAATACGATATCTTCGGGCGCTATATCTTTTATCTCGGAGGATTTGATTTTCGAAAAAACATTTCCGGACTGCTCATGGCTTACAAGTTGCTGCTTCTCAAGGAAAACGTTGAAGACATCAATTTGATCCTGGGAGGAGAAGATAAATCCAAATATAGCCCTCTGTTTACGGATATAAAAAGAGAGATCAAAGAGCTAGAACTGGAAAATAGAGTGAAGATAACGGGATTTATCGACCAGAAAGACCTTCCGGCCATTTATCGCCACGCGGAACTTTTCGTCCTGCCTTCGCTCTATGAAGGATTCGGGCTGATGGTTCTCGAAGCAATGGCAGGCGGAACTCCGGTAGTAATTTCAAAATCCTCCTCTCTTCCGGAAGTGGGTGGCGATGCAGCTCTGTATTTCAATCCCTACGACGCGGAAGAAATGGCCCGAGTGATGAACAAAGTTCTTCGGAATGACAAACTAAAAAAAAGATTGTCAGAAAAAGGAAAAGAAAGAGCGAAGAAATTCGGATGGGATAAATTTGTAAACGCATTCTTTTAAATATATGGAAATTAATATATTGATTAAAAGAGCGGTTGAAATCAGAGAAAAATATAAGAAACTCGAAATAAAGAAATACGGCAAGGTACGGACCAATGGCCAGGTCGCCCAGGGACTTATCGGAGACATTGGCGATCTAATGAAACTGGTGATGGCAAAAGAGGGAATCAGAGAAGTTGACAATGTTGATGATAAGTTGGCGCATGAATTGGCAGATTGTCTTTATAGTGTTTTTGTTCTGGCCAATAATTTCGGCGTCGATCTCGAGAGATCATTTCTTGAGACGATGCGCGAATTAGAAATAAGAATTTCAAAAAATGATGGTTAGTTTCGAAAATTTAATCAAAAATATTAAGAGCATATTTAAGCGAGAGCTTGTTATCTTCTGGATATTCAGCGTTTTTTTGGGTTTGGCTCTCATTGTCCTCGAAAATAAAGGTAAATTGCCTATTAGGGAGGGGGATTTTGTTTTTTTAATGATCCTCACTTTTCTGGTCGCCCTTTATAGGCCACGCTGGGTGTTTTTTGTTTTTGTGAGCCTCGTGCCTCTCGAAAATATAATCCTGGCGGCCGGTTTCATTCCGCTTCAACTGCGGCCGTACCAATTTGTCGGAGCGATCCTGGCTGCCGCTGTCACCATCCTTTGGATCTTCAAGAAATTAAAATTCAAATTTTTGCGACCGAATTGGATCGACTGGCTTGTTTTTTCGCTCGCGCCACTCGGCTTTCTGGCGCTTCTCAATGCTTCGAGCAAAAGCGTTTCGCTGAAACTTATTCTGGTTCTTTTTTCATTTATCATTCTTTATTATCTCACGCGAAATTTTGTCCGGAACAAAAAAGATCTGCTGAAAGCCGCCTTTTTCTTTGCCGAATCTTGGTTGGTTGTCGTGATCTACGGTTTCTATCAGATTTTTTCCGATAAGATCGGGCAAGGTTCATTTGAAATAATGTTTGGCCGGCCTAATTCAACTTTCTCCGAATCGGACTGGCTGGGAATATTCTTATGCTTTGCGTTGGCTGTTTTCCTATCAGTAATCTTAATTCTCAAAAAAAGTAATTACTTGAAATGGCTGGTTTACATTTTTCTTTTTCTTGATCTTACCTTGCTGATCCTCACTCTTTCCCGTTCCGCCTGGATTGGCGCGGCCGCGATTATAATTGCTTTTTTACTGCTAAATTTATTCAAAAAAGAAAAAGATACGGCAAAATTACGCCTTCGAAAATTTTTTGAAAATACCGCGATCATTGTCTTCATGATTTTTCTTTCTATTTTTTCTGTATATTTTCTTAAGCTTTCAAGGTTCGATATTTTTGATCGGGCCCGATCAGCCGCCACAAGCGAGCAAAAAATCACCATCGCCTGCGAAAAAGATATCGATCTTCCCATAACTATCGCCAGTACCGATGAACTCGCGAAATTCGGCTGTCGGTTCATCAATCTTGAGGAGATAGAATCTTATAAAAACCAAGGAGATATTGTGACCGAAACATATAGAAAGGACCCGAATGTGATGACCAGAAGCGCAATTTATCGAAAAAGCTGGGAGATTATCCGCGAGCATCCCATTTTGGGCGTCGGCTTTGGAACGATTACGCAAAGTTTGGGAGCCGACGAACGGGGAGCGGGGCTCAATGAAAGCAATATTTTCCTTCAAGTTTGGGCAGGATGCGGAATTTTGGGACTAATAGCGTTCCTTGCTGTTATTGGACATTTATTTATTTATGCATTTCGACGGGTTTCACCGATTTGCCCCTTGAATAAAATTATTGGCTGTCCGGTGGTTAGGGATGATCTTGAAAAAATACTCAATATTTTCCTTATTTTAGCCGTTATTTCACTAGCGATACCGAATTTGTTCAACGCCGGACTACTGATGGGACTTTTTTGGCTGGGACTGGCAATTTTTGTAAGCGTTAAAGATATCAAGTAATGAAAATCGGCATCGACATTCGAGTCATTGGCAAAAACCGTACCGGAGATGAGGTCTATTTTTTCAATCTGGTGAAAAACCTTGCGGTAGCCGACAGAGAAAATGAATATTTTTTATTCGCTGACCGCGATCCGGAAAAAGATCCTGATCTAAGACGGGAAATAAAAAAACTGGAGCTTGGATCTAATTTCAAAATTATTTTCTTGAATTCACTAAATCGCTTCTGGTGGAATCTTTGGGCGCTGCCGAATTATCTCAAAAAAAATCCGTTGGATCTTTTCCATACCCAATATATCGCGCCCTTTTGGATGCCGAAAAATATAAAACTAGTTTTGACGATCCATGATATTTCTTTCAATTTTTTTCCCGAATATATCAAAAAAACCGATTTATTATTTCTGAAAACTCTTATTCCGCGAAGCCTTCGACGAGCAGATAAAATAATCACCGTTTCCGCAAACGAACAGAAGAAAATTGTTGATTTCTATAAGATCGCGCCAGAAAAAGTGGATTTTACATACAACGGGGTTGATTTTGCGCGATTTAGCCACGAGTATTCAGCTGAAGAAAAAGAAAATGTTCGCAAAAAATATAGTTTACCAGAAAAGTTCTTACTCTACATCGGCACGCTTCAACCCAGAAAAAATATTCTGATCGTTATCCGGTCAATGGAATCTTTGGATATTAAATTTGTTATTGCCGGAAAACGAGATGCGCATAATTTTGATCAAAAAATTAATGAGGCCATCGAAAAAAATGGTTTGCAAGATAAAATTATTTTCCCCGGTTGGATCGACGAAGAGGATAAACCTGCATTACTGCAAATGGCCGATTGTTTTGTGTTTCCATCGCTTTACGAAGGATTCGGCATTCCGGTCATCGAAGCGATGGCCGCCGGCACACCGATTGTCTGTTCCGACATCCCCGTCCTGCGTGAAATAGGCGATGACGCGGCGCTTTTTTGCGATCCAAAAAACAGCCAGCAGTTCGCGGAAAATATTTTAAAAATAATGAATGATGAAAATTTGCGGCGTGATTTGACTGAAAAAGGCAAAGGCATCTCCCAAAAATTCACCTGGCAAAAAACCGCCGAAAAAACGCTTGAGATATACAAATCTTTAGCCTAAAATTTGCCAAAATCATCATAATATCTTAGTTTATATATAACGAAAAGGAGCAGGAGGTTGCTCTGTTTTTTAAACAGACATCTGCCCTTTAAAAACCAAATATGGAAAGGGGGTGATCCCGGATGGTTTCTGATGATAAACAGCATTACGATGCATTTGAATTGATAACTGAAGAGCCTGAAGAAGGTTCTTCAGCCGACTTCGGGATCCCCGAAGATGAAGGTGATCAACCGATCAATCCGCTCACGGCTTATATGAAAACGGCCGGATACAGACGCAATTATGGACCTTTGGCTAACGAGCTCGTATCGGACGCTGAGCCCACTACCCAATATGAAAGGCATGATGATCCAGTCCGTGCATATCTCAAGGAAATGGGTACAGTACCACTTCTCAGCCGCGAAGAAGAAGTTGAAATCGCTACGCAGATCGAAGCCGGAGAAAAAGAGGTGCTTTATTGCCTCCTCGAAATACCATGGAGCCTGAAAGAAATTATGGCTCTCATTGACGGATTGGAGCGGGATAAACCGGAGCCAAGCCAGGAAGATAAAGTGGATTATTATGGTGAAGAAGAATTTCCACCTGATCAATCCACCCGCAAATCACGGATTCTTCGTCTTGTTCGCGAGTTTCGCAGTAAAGAAGGTATTATCCGTCGATTGGAAAAAAGTTTGTCCGCGAGCAACATGCACGGACAAATAGAACAATGGATCGTTGTCGCCCGGCATCGCATGACTGATTGTCTCGAGGGTCTGCGTCTAGAACGTCTCCATTTGCAAAATATTCTGGATAAATTGCATATCATTGCTTCGGCGGTACGCCAATGCAACCAGAATAT
>Ga0182021_10000005_pt1 | contig 219578 bp, 169 predicted proteins | sample 612E3MmetaG_FD_120493 | JGI IMG/M metagenome (GOLD analysis project Ga0182021, IMG submission 120493) | Permafrost microbial communities from Stordalen Mire, Sweden - 612E3M metaG (Illumina Assembly) | ecosystem: Environmental > Terrestrial > Soil > Wetlands > Permafrost | place: Sweden... | reverse complement strand
TCCCCGGCTTCATCGGGCGGGCCAAGGAATCCCCCCGATGCGATCAGCGGACCCGCCTTCTGAGAACCTCGACGAAGAACTGCATACCATACAGACCATCCAACCATTTCGGCACCGCCCAGATTCAATTGATCGAGAAAGAATTTCTGAGCCCCTTCATCATATTCACCCGGCGGCCAGCCTTCCGGGACCTCAGTTTCGAGCAGAATGCCCAGTTGGCCCGGTGAAACAAGCTCGGCTCGAAGGTGGTCAACCGTGGCGGCAATGAGGATGAGACGGTTCGTGAATCTCTTGATATCCCGCATCGTCTAAGCTCCCGCCATCCCGAGAACCTGGTCCGTAGTACAAATCTGAGCGTACTCACCCTCGAGATTTCCCAAAGACATCGCGTGAACTTCTTCAGCAGTGTGAAGGCATCCATCGAAGTCTCTCCGCCCAAAGGTAAATGTCGCATCAGACACCACGATCGTGCGGAAACCCAGGTCACCCGAGGCCCTTGCAGTCGACTCGACAGAATTGTTGGTGATGACTCCCACAATCACCACATCCCCGCAACCCGACCCCCGCAATCTCGCTTCGAGATCCGTCCCGATGAATGCGGTGCAAACATGTTTGGTAAGAATAGTTTCCCCGGGGTGAGGCTGCGCAATCTCCTTGAACTTCACTCCGTCCTGTCCATCCCGATATGTGGATTCTGACAGACTGGAAACATGGCGGACATGGATGACGGGCATGCCGTTCACCCGCCAGTGCGCAAGCAGCCGCTCCACGTTCGACTCAGCCCCGGGGTTATTGCGTACACCCCAAGAGGGATCATCGATCGCCTTTTGAAGATCGATCAAGATGAGCGTCGTATTCTTCGGAAGTCTCTGCACTGTTTAGCTCTGGTCGCTTTGAGTTTTGCTATTGCCACACCGACAAGATCGTTCCCATGACAAGGAGGGAGAGGAGCCAGAATGCATTGTCGAGGATCCAAAGCTTCCAGGGCCTCTTTTCATATATCACATTCGTCATGGTTACAGGAGCGATAAATCCCAACCAGCTGAAGAAACCGCCCATAAGGCCACCGGCAACACCGCTTGTATTCACATATGCATTGCCGAATGCGATCGAGTGCATCAGAACAAAACTCATTACCAGTGATCCGATAAAGACCAAAACCATATTCATGGGGACCGGTTTCATTTCAGTGATGCCTGTGAGCCTCTTCCATAGGCTGCCAAAGACAACGGCGTACCAGACGGTAGCGATCAGATAGTTTGCGAGCGCTGCGACGAACACAGCAAGGTAGTTTACGTGCACTTCCATGGACGAAGTCCTCCTGTAAAGATTATGAGAGTGGCTTGGATAGCGCTTGCTACTTTAGGAACACTTGGCGAACGAAATCGGCGAGGGCTTGATTTGTCTCACTGACTTCAAGCAGAGATCCACACGGCCTGAGCACCTCCTTTGATTTCACTTCGACGCCAAGAAATCGCCGTCCACAATCAAGAGTTTCACCTCCCCTTCGGCAACAGAACGGTGATTGCTCAGATTGTCCGATACAACGTATGTCATCCCTTTCCTCAGGACATACCGCTCACCATTTTCATGTTCTGTGGTGAGTTCACCCTCAAGGCAATGAACGATGTGCCCCTTCTGACACCAGTGATCAGCCAGATACCCTTGAGAATAGGTCACTATCCGGATTCTCAGACCCGGAAGTTGGAGCGTTTTCCAAAGCGCTAAACCCGTTTGTCCCGGGTGCTCGACGTTATCGATCCGGGACCAATCGAGTACCTGGAAAGGAATATTGTTTTGGGACATGGTCTTGACACCCCGATTTGTAATGTCACTAGCTTTGTTAGCCAACATCGATGAGAATATTCAGCCCGGGTTGTGTCATACTGATCCTGCTGAAAAAGAGTCCTTTCGGATTCGGGCTAGAACCATGACCCTCTTCGATTTCCGCCGGACTGCAATCTTGGATCCATGTATCGCCAACTCAATCTCAAATTGACGTAGAACCGACTCTCGTCCACTCTGAAGTCGGCGGGTTCCATCCATGCAACGTTCATCCGCTGCCAACTCGTTGTCGGATAAATGAACTCGAACTTGCCGGGCGCAGTGGTCACCTTCACCGGCATGCGGAACTCCTGAGCGTCGGCATTCCATCGATATGTCGCCATCACCGAATCACCTTTGAACGTCAAACTCACCTCAAGCTGAGGAACCTTCGTGGACCTGAGGTACTGGTTGAAGAAATAATTGTAGTCCTTGCCCGTCTTTTCATTCACGAACCCAACGACATCCTCGGCCGCGATCGTCGTGTAATGGAACTTCTCCATGAGTCCTTTGAGGATCGAGAACCAGAGAGAATCATTGTCGATGACACTGCGAAGCGTGTTCAAAACAAGTTGTCCCTTATCGTACATGTCTCCGGAGCCCTCATTCTGGACGCCGTACTTCCCGATGATGGGCTCAGTGTTTCGAACGTTCGGCTTCTTACCGTTGATGTACTTCAAGGCTTCGTCATATCCCCATTGGTCTTCGACAAAGAGCGCCTCTGCATAGGCTCCGAAGCTCTCGTGAATCCACATGTCGGCAACATCTTTGGATGTGACACCATTTCCCCACCATTCATGTGCGCTCTCGTGGATGATGATGAAATCAAATTTTAAGCCAACGGCCGACGGAGCAAACCCGCGATAGCCGCCGAGCCAGAGATTTCCGTAGGCGACTGCACTCTGATGCTCCATTCCCGTATGAGGGCACTCGATGAGTTTGTACCCATCCCGATAGAATGGATACTTGCCGAAGTACTTCTCGTATGCCGCCATCATCGGCTTGACCTGCTCGAACGTTTTCTTTGCCCGTTCCAGGTTTTGCGGCAGAACGTAGTAGTCCAGCGTCAACGCGGGATTGGCCCCATACGTATCGCTGAAGTGCGCGTATTTACCAACGTTGATCGTGACGCAATAGTTGTTGATTGGATAGCTGACAAACCAATCATAGCGAGTCCATCCACTGGGAAGTTGCGTGATCGTACGAAGGCGCCCGTTCGAGATATCCGTGAGTCCCTTGGGAACAGCAATGCTGATGAGCATACTGTCCGGCTTATTCGCCTGGTGATCTTTGTTCGGCCACCAAAGGCTCGCTCCCGTCCCCTGGCACGTGACCACGACCCATGGATTGCCGGAAGAATCCTTCGCCCAAGTCAAGCCTCCATCCCAGGGAGGCCTGGAAGCCACTGTAGGAATGCCTCCATAGAAGATCTTGATGTGGTGCATGGAACCCTTGTCAAGGGTTTTCGGGAGATTAACGAAAACGGCGTTGAATTCGCGGGTAAACGGCGCGGGCGATCGGTCATCAAGGACGATCTTCTCTATTTCCATGTTCTTGAAGAGGTCAATCTGCATTCTGCTGAATGCACTCATGACCCTGAAGTAGATGTCGTTCGATCCACGAACCGACTGGTCAGCAGGATTGACCTTGACGTCGAGGTGATAATATGTGAGATCATAACAAGTCCTTTCGGGCGAAAGCATCCCTCTGAGAGTATCAGCACGGGTGAATGTGGGAGGTTTGGGTTGAGCAAGCACGCAGGAAAGCGACAACGCTAATCCAAATGACAGCATCGAAAGCATCTTTTGCATGCATACTCCCTTTGAAGAAAAGTGGTCTCCAGGTTTATTCTGTGAAGCTAGGCATTATCTCTGCCAAAACCGATTGGACGCTTTTTCGGCTCCGGCAACGCCGGCGGATTCATGAGCTTTCGGATCTCTTCAACGAGATAGAGAATCCCTCGCTCGTGAGTATCCAGCCGTTCCGTGAGTTTACTCTCCAACTCCTGAAGCTTTGTTGTCATTTCTCGGGTTGCCATAAGCATTCGTCGTATCTTGATGAAAGCGCGTACAACGAAAACACTCATATTCACGGCGCGGGGACTGTTGAGGACATTGGCCGCCATTATTGCGCCGTACTCAGTGAATGCATAAGGGAGGAACCGAGCGTTCCGTCTTGATGCGGTCGCAAATTGCGACCGCATACTTGAGGACCGCAATGATCCGGTTACTATCTGTGAGCGGATCTCATTTGCTTCACGCCGAGTCAGCCGAAAACAGAAATCCACTGGGAATCGTTTTGAGTTGCGTCTCACTTGTTCATTGAGCCGTTTTGTGGAAACACCGTAAACGGAAGCGAGATCTGAATCGAGGATGACGCGCTCGCCTCTGACGAGAAGAATAAGCGTATCCACACGGGTCGCTACGATATTGGTCGTACGCTTTCCGGGCATGAGAAACCTCACAAGGTATCATCATTGTTATCTGTCGCTAACAGATTACTGAGGTTTCTTCAAACATGCATTGCTCGTCACTTTGCCTTTTTTAACGAGCAATTTTCACCAGAACGACTCCGTGCCGAGGAACAGAGGCCTTGAACTCATTGCTAAACTTGCCAAGGTCCTTCTGTCGCCAAAGGTCGCGCACCACCTGCTTCCCTTTGATTCCCAGGTCGCTCCAGCGGACTTTAATCTCTGACTTCCAGGGACCCCGATTGAATAAGCCGACTGACTTCGATCCATCTTCCATGTCCTTCGCCCACACCTCAAGATCGCCATCCTTGAGAACCCGGCCAGCTTGTTTGCCTAATGGGTCCTGACTGACATCGAGCACTTCGTCATTCGTGAGCAAGTTCAAAGTGAAATCATCCATCTGAGTCATATCGCAGCCGATGAGAAGCGGAGAGGCCAGCAAACACCAGAGAGAGATGTGCGTGTATTGTTCATTCGGCGACAATTTCGTTGGATGGAGTTGCGGTCCCCATCCGACTTTGCCGACAACAAGCATATCTGGGTCATTCCAGTTTCCGGGTTTCGCATAGAGTTCGTGTCCAGCCTGCGAAAAACCAATTTCAGTCATGCTCTCCCAGGTATCAGTGATGTCACCGGTCGTGCGCCAGCTGTTGCCGCCAACGTCTCCTCCCCATTTCCACACATCTCCCATTCCGTACTGACACAGGCTGAAGACGATGTCGCGCTTCACTTTGTCAAGCGCGGAGCGCATGACAGTGTACGGCTTCTGCAATTCCGGCAGGCTCTTGTCTTTTGCAATACTGCCATACGAACACCAATCATATTTCAAGTAATCGATGCCCCACTCAGCGTACTGTTGTGCGTCTCTTTCTTCGTTTTGATAGCTCGCGGTGAATTCAGCACACGTCAATGGACCCGGTGATGAGTAAATCCCCATCTTTAGTCCTTTGGAGTGGATGTAGTCGCTCAACGCCTTCATATCAGGGAATTTCTTGTTCGTGTTGATCATCCCTTTCTCATTACGAGGCACACCTTTGAGCATCGGATCATCTGTCTGAGGTTTGATCTCCCAACAGTCATCGATGTTGATGAATGTCCATCCGTGATTGATCAGGCCGCTCTTCACCATCGCGTCTGCAGCCGAGCGGACTTTGCTGTCATCGACAGCGTTCGCGAAACAATTCCAGCTATTCCAGCCAAGAGCCGGAGTCAGTACGATTTGATCTCCGACAACGATTTTGAATGGTCTTGTTGACATCCCCAGGGCATTTTTTGCTTTGAGGATGACAACGCTGCTTCCTTTCTCCAGTGCCACTCCTGTAATTTGGCCCGTATATTTGTCGAGGCTCAGCCCGGCGGGAAGGCCTTCTGCCGCGAACTCCATCGGCCGCTGTCCGGTCGCTGCAATCGTGAAGAGGAATGGATTGCCCGGCCGAACGCCAAATACCTTCGGCCCATGAATTTGGGGGCGAGGCGAAGGTTGTGGCGTTAGCACAAACGGCGTGACGTTGGCCTCATGCGTATGAAGATACGCGCTCCGGAGCTTGCTCAATTCCTCGGTCGTCTTGGCCTTTGCTGCCATACCTTTTGCCCGCTCCATTCCTTTCGGAGTGTCGAACATTGACCCAGCGACGTATCGCCGAGCAAGTTCTGCAAAATCGCCGGGCTTCCATTCAGCGGCCCATATGCTGTCTTTGACCTCCCATTCCATTTCCCGGATGCTCTTCTTGTCTGTGAAATCGTGCTTCAGCAGTTTCCAAACAGCGTTCATGCCTGCATCCTCTAGCCGGAAGTAGAACGCATAAGCACCATCACCGTTGTTGACCTTCATGAGGAATCGGTTCTCTCCCTTTTTCAACACAAGGTCAATCTTTTCCTGGTCTGGCTCACACCCGCGGGACACATCATTTCTGAAGATTTCAGTCCCGTTGACCCACACCTTGATCCCATCGTCACTGCCAAGAGAAGCTGGGAGTATTGTGTCGTTGAGTACGGTGATGATTCTCATCATGTACGTGGCGCATTTGGTCTCCTTTCCGAGGTCAATCACGCGCCCGTCGGACCAATCCGCCTTCTTCTGCCATTGCAAACCGCGATACGATTTTGATAGATCGATTTCCTGCTCCGGCTCGAAAACCTCAGAGAAAGCGCTGCCCCCCTTTGCGATGAATGGACCAATCGAAAACCACGGACCGAGAATTCTCTGGCGGAATTCAAGATCACTGCCTCGCTGTTTCAACAAGGATTCTAATGACAAACGGATGGTTTCATGCCAGGTCGATTTCTTGACGTAGAATGTGGGATCGCCGGCTATGAGTGTGGCCGTGACAGACACGAAGCAGATGAAGAGGAGTCGGATTCTTCTGTTCATGGGGGAGATCCTCCTTGAGGAAGCAGATATTCGTCACACCGAATCGAGGCGCGGCCGACGGTGCAGCCGTCTCACAATCGTCTGAATGACGTGGGAGATACGAAAGACGCCTCACGCGGCAGGTTCCGCGTTACCAGTTCTTTGCCAGCTTCTGACGCAACACATAGGCAAACACTCCGAATGCACGAACAGCTTGCGACTGTGGATGGACGCTTCCCACCTCATCGACGTGGTAGCCGTCTTCTCCGCCGCTGGGATTCCATCCATTCCGGATTCCGTCGTCACCGAGACGATGAAGAATCACGGTCGCTTTGCCTTGATGATTTGTCCAAACATGCTCGAGCATTTTCTGGATTTTTCCAGGAATCTCCGGGAGTTCATCAGGAGCGATGAGGTAAGCATCCAAAATGAAATGGACGAACGCGCCATTCCCATCCATCTTGAGTTGATAGAAATCCTGAGAGTCAACCCACCCGTTGGCCGGGTCCATGATACGTTTTGCTGTCGCGACAACGATCTTCTTATACTTGGGATCCAAAGTCATACGGTACATCGCGGCACCGATGGAACAGTACTCCGCTCCTTCCCAGGGAATCTGCTTTCCGAAGGCAGCCAAGCCCGGTTTCCCCTCCCATCTTCCATTCCCGCGATAGAGTGTCTTTTCGATCCCTGGATATTTTGCATCGCCGTTCCAGACGAGCATGGCATCGTTGTAGAATTGTTTCTCCTTCGTCGCCTCATACAACCAGCATGCGACCGACACCATCTGGTTCATGTTACTGTTGGTGAAGACCTTGTCATCCATCTTCCAATTCTTCGGCCAGTTGTACCAACTCCAGACTCCCTCATGATTGGACAGCCTTCCCTCGGCCTTTGCATCGAGATAGCGCTTCTTCGCATCCTGCACCCAGCCTTTGAGATTTCTCCCGGTGAAGTGCCACCAGTACATTTCTGCGAGACAAATCCATGCGCGGTCATCGACCCAAGTCCCGTTGAACATGTTGAGCATGTTCATGCTTGTGCCATAGGCGACAAGGAGCGTGGTGTCGTGCGTGACTGCAAAGAGGTGAGCAGCCCCGATGGCACCGTTGGCTCCTTCCCATCCAGCCGAATAGACGCGGCGAAAGAGTTTGTGAACCGAATATGTCCGCTGCACGGTCTTTTCAAGAAGCTGCAGTCCTGCTGATTTCTGCTGATCCTGACAAAGGATTGAGGAGTCGGACCCAATCGGACCCGAGAACGGCAGAAGCAGGAGAGTGGCGAGGATTGCAGCAATTCGTGATCGAGAGTTCATAATGTCTCGTGATTGCTAGAGCAATTAACCATCGATCGCCTCCCAGAGTTCTATTTTGTTCCCTTCCGGGTCGAGAATCCAGCCGAATTTTCCGTATTCATATTCCTCTATCTCACCGACGACCGTTACGCCTTCGTTGCGAAGTTCATCAAGCAGGGCCCTGAGGTTCTCCACCTTGTAGTTCAACATGAAGGGTTTCTGGCTCGGATCAAAGTACTTCGTGGCCGCCGGAAAAATGCTCCAGGCAGTGATGCATTGTTTCTCCGGCGCGTCGAAATCCCTCCACTTGAAGACGGCGCCCTCCTTGCCCGAGTCGATTCCCAGATGCTCCCGATACCATTCTTTCATCTTTTCGGGATCTTGACACTTGAAGAAGATCCCGCCGAGTCCTGTCACTCGCTTCATCGTACGCTCCTCTCAATCCACCCCAATCACGGGCCGATTCCTTTTTTGAAGTTCTTGATTGATTATCATAAGGTCGCCCGTCCCTGTCTTCAACCGTTCCCAGCGAGCGAGAATATCTGTCAGACCCTTCTGTTGATCGCGAACAGCAGCGATAACCTGTGATGTCGGTTTCGCGTCGGCGCCCTGGACAATCCCCATGAGCAGCAGGAGTTTTCTCTGGATCCCGGCGAGCGTTTCCTCATTGCTCCTTGTGGCATATTCCACATCGTAGAGCGGATCCACATCCTCCGTCCAGACAGAACCATCGACAGCGGAGGCCCTTTTCCCTGCCCGATTCAGCAAACCCTTCCAGTCCTTGTCGCCTCCTTCTTTGAGAATTGATTGGATCGCTGCCCGAACCTCATTGATCTTCTTCCGAACGCCACCGACTTGATTCAGGCCGTTGTAACATGTCATTGATAAATCGAACTGTTCCTGCAGTACTTCCTTCGGAGCAACGACTCTCGGATCCATCTTAACATTGAGTGTCTGCGTGGAGGTCTGTCCGTTTGTTGTCAGGCGAACGGTGTACTCTCCCGGAACCACCCAGGGACCAACTGGCGAAAGAGGTGTGTCATGCAGCACCGCTGTCATCGGATAAGAGCGGCGTACCTCTGGCGGAGGCGCATAATGAAGATCCCAGATGAACCGCCGCATCCCTGCTTTACCGGAGAGGATCTGCTGCGGGCGGAACCAGTACGATGGATAGGGCAGCGAGTTTTCATCCACCAGATCCGGCATGTCGGCACTCGAGAATCGACGAACGATCGATCCGGCGGCGTCCAGAATCTCGAGCTTCATGTCCGAGGCATCCGACTTCAGATAGTAGTCGATCATTGCGCCATCCGGCGGATTTGTCCCTGCAGGCTCCTCCGGAGGAATAGGTGTATCCGTGTTGAGATTCCATCTCACGCGATAGGTGAGCTGAGGCTTGAAGAGAAAGGCCCCGGATGCCGCGACCCGTTCATTGATTTGGCGCAAAGGGGTCACATTATCCAAAATCCAGAAGGAGCGACCGTGTGTCGCAACAGCAATATCATCGCCGTGGATGATGAGATCACGGATGGAAGTCGCCGGCATGTTCAGACGCAATGATTGCCAGTCGTCGCCATCATTGAAGGAGACATACACAGCTCGTTCGGTCCCAGCATAGAGGAGTCCTTTTTGAACCGGGTCTTCACGAACGACGTTCACCGGTCCGTCGTCCGGCAACCCTTTTGCGATCTCCTTCCATGTCCTGCCTCCATCGTGTGTCCGATAGATGTGAGGCTTCATGTCATCAAGTCGGATGCGATTCACCGCGGCATAGACGGTCTGGGGATCGAAATGCCCGGCATCGAGCTGGGCGACCTTGCTCCACGCAGTCATTTCCGCAGGAGTTACATTTTGCCACTTCTTTCCGCCGTCCCAGGTTACATGAATCAAGCCATCATCTGTTCCGGCCCAAATGATATTGATATCAGTCGGGGAAGGCGCGACAGAATAGATGACACCTCGCCGCGGTTGTTTTGCCAGAGCAGGAGTGTTATAGATGCCAATATTGCGGGGCACTTCGGACGATTCGCGACTCAGGTCGGGACTGATGATTTCCCAGTTCTGTCCTCCGGTCGTCGTCTTGAACAAAACGTTGGCTGCAAGGAAAAGAACATGTGGATCCGCCTGAGAAAAGAGAATCGGCATGGTTCTGAGGAAGCGGTATTTGCCTGAACGAATTGCCTCCGGGGCAATATTCTGCACTTGACCCGTCGCCTTGTCGTACCGCGAGACCTTGCCTCCATAGATGATATTGGGATTCAACGGATCGGGAGCAACATACGCATACTCATCGGCACCAACGGGATGCCACTCACGAAACGAGATCTGTCCGTCGGCGCCGCGGCTTCCGATACCCACGGAACCGCTCTCCTGCTGACCACCGTAGAGATTGTAGGGAAATTGATTGTCGGCACTCACATGATACAATTGTGCCGTAGGCTGATTGTACCAGGAGCTCCAGGTCTGTCCGCCATTGACTGTGAGCGTTGCGCCTTGGTCTGCCGCGAGCAGGATGATATCCGGATTTTCGGGGTTGATCCAGATTGTATGGTAGTCATCGCCACCGGGGGCGCCTTTAAATGCAGTGAATGTCTTTCCGCCATCTGTGGATTTGTACGTCGCGGTGTTCGCTACGTAGACGATGTCTTTGTTCTTCGGATCGGCATCGATCTCGGCGAAATCATCGCCACGTCCCCACAGGCGCGCGTCTGCATTCACAAAGTTCCATGATTCCCCGCCGTCATCAGAGCGGTATATCCCTCCCTTTTTCTCAGCCTCCACTGTCGCGTACATTCGGTTCGGATCGCTCCCTGCAATGCTGAATCCTATTCTTCCCAGTCCCTCCGGCACGCCGGGGAGCCCTTTTGTGAGTTGGCGCCAAGTCTTACCAGCATCTATGGATTTGAACAGGCCCGATGTTTTCCCTTCCCACGCCCCATTTTCCCACGGTCCCTGTCGAGCTGCCCACAAATCAGCATAGATGATCTCTGAATTTGAAGGATCAAACGCGAGAGCGATGGCACCGGTGTTTTCATCTTTGAACAGGATCTTAGCCCAGTTGGCACCGCCATCGGTCGACTTGAAGACACCTCTTTGATCGTTAGGCCCATACGGATGACCAAGCACTGCTACGTAGACTTTGTTGGGATCATGAGGATCAACGAGAACGGCGCCGATTTGCTGAGCTTCGTTCAGTCCCATGAACTTCCATGTTTTTCCGGTATCCGTCGACTTGAAAACACCGTCGCCAACCGAAAGGTCGGGCCTTTGAAGTCCTTCGCCGCTCCCAACGTAGATGATGTTCGGATCTGATGGAGCAACTGCGAGAGCGCCGATAGAACCGGTCGGCTGGTCATCGAAGATCGGGATCCATGTGTGGCCGAAGTCACTCGACCGCCATACTCCGCCGTTGTTGACGCCGATGTAGAAAACGTTTTGATGCCCTGGAATTCCTGTCGCTCCTACGGTTCGGCCCGCTCTGAACGGACCAATCATCCGCCATCGCATGTCTTGATACATGTCCGGACCGAACTGTTGCGCTTGGACAAACTGAGTAATGACAATTGGAAGGAAGACGAGAAGGCGCAAGAAGATCTTCACCGGTCACCTACATTTTATTCGTGGGAGGGATGTCTGGTCAAAAAGCTAACGCAGATTGCTCTGAAAGGCAAGAAGTTTGAGGATTGCGATACCTTTGCAGGTCGGTGTGACAAACCGTCGTGCATGCATTGGCATAGGTTCCACGCAACTCCAAGGTGAGTGGAACTTCTCCACTGCATCGGGAGATGGGTATTGCAACGTTATGCTTATTGAGGTACATTAGCAACGCTGTTACCTTCCGATCATCTCACCTTACGAAGGTAACCGGGCAGTCCTTTGCACCCTCGGGAGGTTTCACAGACGGAAGTAATCAGGCAATAACAAGAAACTCCATGCACATTCCAGACGGCTTCCTTGATGTAAAAACTGCAGTCGCAACAGGGCTCTTCTCAGCAACAGGGCTCGGTGCCGCACTGCGGCATGCCGGAAGGCATCTGCAGTCAAGAAAGATACCATTGATTGGGCTGACGGCTGCCTTCATTTTTGTCGCTCAGATGTTGAACTTCCCAGTCGCAAGCGGGACTTCCGGACATCTGCTCGGATCAACGTTTGCCGCCGTGTTGCTGGGACCAAGCGCCGCGATCATCGTGATGTCCTCCGTGCTGATCGTTCAGTCCTTCATTTTTGCCGATGGAGGTATTCTCGCTCTCGGCGCCAACATCTTCAATATGGCAATCGTCGCCCCCCTGGTTGGATATGGCACTTATAAGGCGCTGCGGCTCCTGTTGCAGGGAAGCCAAGGCCAGCTGGTCGCGGTTGGATTTGCTTCATGGCTCTCGACGGTCGTCGCTGCCGTCTTCTGTGCGGGTGAATTGGCGTGGTCTGGAACTGCAGCCTGGAAGGCAGCCTTTCCCGCAATGGCTGGCGTCCACATGCTCACAGGACTGGGTGAAGCCGCTATTACTATGCTCGTCATTGCCGCCATTGGCCGGACTCGCCCTGAACTCATGAATGATATTGATGATTCAACGGCATCCAGCAGAGACTCGGCGACATTTGTGTACGGCGCCCTCATCGTTATCGGGCTGTTCCTCCTTGTCGCCCCTCATGCCTCTCCTCTCCCGGACGGGCTCGAGAAAGTGGCGGCGTCGCTTGGATTTGAGCAGAAGGCTGTCTCCGATCCTGCCATCTCTTCACCACTGAAAGGCTATCAGATTCCCGGAATTCAGTCGGCCTCGACAGCAACGATTGCGGCCGGAGCCGTTGGTGCGATCGCTGTATTCGCCCTTTCATTTCTCTTTGCGCGTGTCCTTATCCCACGGCGGAAAAAAGACGCGCACTCTCCCACTCCGCCTATTCAATCCTAGAACACCATGCGCCACGATTTCCTGGACCGTTACAGCAGGCTTGACAGCCCGATCCATCGGCTTCCAACCACGGTGAAGCTCTTCGGAACTCTGTGCGTTGTTGCGTCCAGCGTTTCCGTATCTTTTGCACATTTTTGGTTCTTCATCATCGTCGCGGGGTTACTCCTCATTTTATCAGCCCTCACATCTATACCCTGGAAATTTATTTTCGGAAGGTTGATTCTTCTCGAACCATTTGCCCTCGGAATTGCAGTCATGGCTTTGTTTCAAGAGAATGGAGCGATGGTATTTCTCTCAATTCTCGTAAAGAGCTCCCTGTGTTTGTTCACTGTGATACTCCTCTCGAACACGACTCCTTTCTCGAAGCTCCTTCAGACAATGAAGCGTCTAGGCGTTCCACGGCTGCTTGTCACGATTCTTGCGCTGCTGTACCGGTATCTCTTTGTACTGATTGATGAAGCCGAGCGCCTCAATCGAGCACGCGCAAGTCGAACATTTTCGTCAAACCGCAGAAAGAAATGGCATATGCTCGCGTCATTGATCGGGCAGCTTTTTGTCCGTTCAACTGAACGGGCCGAACGGATCTATGCTGCAATGACCGCACGGGGGTGGAAATGATCTCAGCGATTGAAATCCGGAATCTCAGGTTCAAATATCCGGACGGCAAAGATGCGTTGTGCGGCGTCAGTTTCTCAATCGCCGATGGTGAATGTGTCGGATTGGTGGGTCCCAACGGATCCGGCAAATCGACACTTTTGCTGCATCTCAACGGAATACTCCCCGAGAAGTATCCTGCAACCCCGAACGTCGTCATCTATGGAAGACCAATGAGCGAGACAACGGCGGCAGACATCCGGCGCGATGTCGGGTTGCTTTTCCAGGATCCAGACGATCAGTTATTCTGCCCGACGGTTTTTGAGGATGTGGCCTTCGGACCGCAACAGTTTGGATTGAATGAAGAGCAGGTTCGGAATACGGTGGCAAAAGCTCTCGAGCAGACAGCGCTGCTCGGATCAGAAAACCGTTCACCGCATCATTTGAGCAGTGGAGAGAAAAGGCGGGTGTGTTTGGCTGGAGTCCTGGCTTGCGAGCCAAGAGTACTCGCTCTCGACGAGCCAACGAGTAATCTTGACCCACGCGGTAAACGAAGTCTGATCAAGACACTCAAGTCCATCCCTGCGACTAAGATCATTGCAACACATGATCTCGAAATGGTCGTCGAGCTTTGTTCCCGAACCATCATTCTCGATCAGGGAGCCATCATCGCCGACGGTCCAACAAATCAACTTCTCGGTGATGAGCAGCTCATGCTCGCACATGGGTTGGAGAAGCCTCACATTCTTCGACATATTCATCCGCACTGATTCGCTCCTCTCCCGGCCCACCCTTCCTGTGCATCGGAGTAGACAACTCGAAGCTTGCCTAGATGGTCAGCTGAAACCCGACATATCCGTTGATGGCACCATCGCCACGCATGGACCGACCTATGGAAAACAGTATGTGGTCGTTTTCGTTGAGATTGACGTATCCCCCAACGTTGAAAGCTGCTTCGGATCCGGAGGTCTGGCTATCGGCAGTATGATAGATAATCTCGCCTCCAAGTGTCAGGACCTTGGAAAACGTGTACTGGGCTTCCCACCCGGCGAAAATCCAGTTCTTCTGGTCCGGCCCGGGGTTGTACCAGTAGCCACCACCTCCATACGTCGTGAAGTCTCCCCAGCTCTTTTGAATCCAAAGAGGAAGGTATATTTGGGCTTGGCCATTCCCGAGTCCCTGGCTCCTGTCACCGGTTGGTATTTCGACCAAAGGGAATGTGCCTACTTGCGGAGTGCTTTCCGTTTCCTCAACGAATCTGTACTTCACACCGAGCTCGATGTCACCAATGCCGTAGCTGGTGTGTCCATTCGCGCGAACATACCCCATCGGGGCGAGTACGTGCAACTGGACGTTTGGAAACGCCCCATAGTTGATCTCGACGTGCGGCAACGTTGCGTTGTTTCCGGATCGCTGGAAATGCTGAATCGATGACAGGTAGAACTCCCAATGAAGGAATTCCACCGGTTCGGGATCGTCCGTATCGAATGGCGGACCCGCGAAGGCCGGTGTGGCTACAAAGAGCAATAGGAAGAGGATGTGTCCGGTCGAGCGCTTCACGTGAACAACACCTACGCAAGAGATGAAAAAATGGTCACCATACGCTGCATCTGCAAAACAGTCGCGGAGAGAGAAAGATTCCATCGCGACAACCCTCGCGATCATGGATGCTTACACTCGAAGGAGCATGTTTTTTTCCGAATCCTCATGCAAAGACGTACTTCTCCTCGAATACTCAGAAGTATCCACTTTTTTGATACACTCGGACAAAATCGATGTCGTGATACTGAGGGAAGGTGGTCGTCGAGTCCGGATTTCCGGGCCAAGCACCTCCCACAGCAGTATTCAGTATGAGATAGTGCGGAGTGTGAGGAATTCCGGCGGTTGTCGCATGTATGAGTTGTCCGTCGATGTACCAACGAATTGAATCCGGCTCCCATTCCAGCGCGTAGAGATGGAAGTCCTTTGAGAAATCAACATTCCCGATCCATTTTCCCGAACTGGTCTCTTTCGTGCCGTCGAAGGTGTAGTAGTGGAGCGTACCGTACACGGTGTTGGGTTCGTGGCCCAGGTATTCCATGATATCAATTTCGCTGTACCACGGGCGCTCCTCAGGTATCAACCGTTCTTTCCCTTCTGCGACCGCCTGTGACATCAGATACTCCATTTGCCAGTTGCGGTTCTGAGGATAGAGCCAATGCGCGGGCCAAAGTCCTTTGCCAGCCGGCAACTTCGCCCGGATCTCAAATCGACCGTAGACCGGAGCGAACTTCCCTCTCGTATCCAATCTGCCGCTCGTGTACTTCATTGACCCATACGATCTGACTCGGCTCCTGAGTCGCAGAATGCCATTCTCAACGTAGACTTCATCGGGAAGATAGTATTGGAGTTCGTTGTGCTTGCTGTGTTCTCGCAAGAGAACGTTCCACTTGCTCGTGTCGAGGCTTCGGCCCTCAAATTCGTCGTGCCAAACTAGTTTCCATCCTGTGGAGGCGCGCGGCTGCGGTTGCGAAAGAAGTCCGCAGTAACACCACAAGCCCAAAGTGAGCGAGATCATGATGCGAGTCATGGGCACAATCTCCTGTATTTCCGGATATGGCACGAGAACTGAGAGAACAGGTCGCCTTGATTCGACCTCGATCCCGTGGTCAAGATATCATCGACGACAACTCTCATAGGACTTTCAGCTCTCGCAAGATACGGAGCGTTATTTCAATTCTGGCGCCGGCAAAACTCGGCTCGTCGGATTGAGGACGCTGGATACACGTCGCGAAGAAGCAGACATCGCTCTTCGTTTGGACATAGCCGACATACCATCCGATGTCCTTGCCGTCCTGATCACTCCAACCAGTCTTGGCCCTGAGTGTGTAGGTGATGGTGTCCTTCGCGATCATGATCCGCCTGACAATGTCCATCGTCCGCTTGGAGAATGGCAGATCTCCCGTGTACAGGCGTCTCAGAAAAAGAACTTGTTGCTCAGGGGTGATCCTCAATCCGCCCAAAAGCCAGAACTTGTCTATGCCTCCGGACGTGTCCGCATTGCCGTAGCCGACGAGATTCAACCACTTCTTCATGCGTTCGCCCCCGACCCGCCGGGCAAGTTCCTGGTAGTACCAAACCGTGGAATTCTTAAAGGCGGTCTTCAAATCATGGTCTTTGTTCCATTCAGGTCGACCCTGGACAACTCCGTCCCATTTCATGACAAAGCTCTCATCCTTGATGACGCCAGTCTCAAGTCCAATAAGTGAGTTGCATATTTTGAACGTCGATGCCGGAGTGAAAGGCTTCCTCCACTGTTCCTGGTCCATTAAGATCCATTTGTTCTGCTTCAGGTCGTAGAGCGTAAACGAACCCAGAACATGGAACTGCTCGAAGTATTTCGCGAAATCGTCCCGCACTTCGATACTCGGCCGCTGCGCTAACGCAATGGTGCACAACGCTCCGAGAACCAAAACCTCAATCAGGCGCGAAATTCCCTTGTTCATGACTGCCCCCGTACTGGCACTGCCAGTTCCTTGAGAAGTTCTTTCTCAATCTGTCGTCGAGGAGTAGCAACATCGAGGTCGAGATAAAACTCCACACGATTGATGCTTTCTCCTATCAGCACAAACATCGCCACGAGCCACAGGTTCGCGTGCACACACAGGAGCAGCAAAGGAAGAACGAATCCCACCGCGATCCTGACTCCCGAAGCAAAGAGGCTCAGCAGGGATCTCCTTTTGGTTTTCAGGGCTCCACGGATGTAGATCGCTCCGCTACCAATCAAGATTGGAATAGAGAGAAGTAAAATATGAGCCAGGACTGCAAAAAACAAGATGCCGGTTAATGCTACGCTTCCACTCTTCTCAATAGGGACGTACCTTCGCTCCACCGTGGCGTACACCATGTCGATTGAAACAAGTGTTGCGAGCCCCAGGAGAATGCACGGGATTGCCAGCAGCCCTGAGGTTGGCAAAAGAAGGGAATATCCCGATAAACCGATGAAAATCGTGTAAGCTACAATTTCTCTGCTGAGCCAGGACGATCGGATGTTCAAAAGCGCTCTCCATGCGCTCCCCGGCCTTCCAAGGTGCGCGGTGCTTACGACCAACCCCGCAATCGCCAGAGCCATGAATGCCAATGGAGGAAGAACTTGAACCTCGAACAACTTGGCCGCCGCATCCGCAAACAACAGAGCCGCCAGGAGCGTGAAAAGAATCAATGGCCATTCTGACCTCAGACTGGTTTTCCGTTCACCTCTGAATTGCGTCTCCTGAAAAAGCGCGCTTTCATTCTCCGTCAGTTGCCTCGTCGCACTCGTTGGCCCCTCTTTCTTGCGCAAGGGAACGACTCTTATACTCGGCCATATTCCTTTATCAATGAACCCCGGGATGTCAATTGCCACTCTATTTTCGATGTCGCCGAAGTCGAGGGCTCCAGTCGGACAAAGATTTGCGCAGTTGGGCTTCTTCCCTCCGATGATCCTCTCCTTGCAAAGTGTGCATTTTTCGATCGTCCCACGAGCCGTGACGTATTTCGGAGCATCATAGGGACAAGTCCATGTGCAATAACGGCAACCGATACAGAGATCCTCATCATAGTCGACGGTGTGGTACAGAGGATCAATGCTGAATGCGTTTGCTGGACATCCGTTCATACAGAGCGGATCGTCACAATGGTTGCATGCTAACGAAAAATAGAAGAGCGACAATCCAGGGTGCTGGAATGAGTTGAAGGTCGTGATGGAGCGCCACGATGCGCGCTGCGTCTCATGGTTCTCTATCTGGCATGCCACAACGCAGGCTTCACAGCCAACGCATTTGTTCAGATCGAAGATGAATCCTTTTCTCATTTCACTTTTTCAATTTCGACCAGGGTGTCATGGAATGCTGAGCCGTGTCCCATATCGGTCTCTCGTCCTCTCGAGAAGAGGTTCGGAGAGCCCCCCTCCGAAAGCCACCAGCCATTGTAGTACGATACGCATCCTTTTCGTATGCTGAAATTCAGCTTCACCGATACCTTCATCTCACCTCTGGCGTTGAATACCCTGACCATTTCTCCGTCAGCGATTCCTCGCTCCAGAGCATCGGAGGAACTCATCTCCAAGGTCGGAGTCGGCGCAAACTGCCTGATGATATCAAGATTGCCAAACTGAGAGTGAATCCGGTTCTTCGTATTCGGAGAGAGGAGTTGAAGAGGAAATTCTTTCTTGTGTCTTTCCTCTCCTTCGATGAGTTCTTCATACGTAGGCAGAGGATTAACACCCCAGAGCGTTTTGGCCAAATCCGATTTGAGTTCAATCTTTCCTGATGGCGTCTTGAAGTTCTGGTCTGAAAAGGCGATCTCTTCCAGGCCAGGAGCGAGGACGGGACCATCCATGAGTTCCTCCCACTGTAGCTCAGGGAAGTCCTTCATTCGTTGCTTCAAGTAGGTTTGAATGTTCTCATCGCCCGGCTCGGGTAACCACTTCGAAATCTCCTCTTTTGAGTATCCAAGCTTTTGCGCCAGAAGGTAGTAGATCTCTGTCTCAGGCTTGACTTCTCCATCCGGCTCCAGGATTTTGGGTTTCAACTGAACGTAGGGATTCCAGTACGAGCCAATGATGTCCGTTTGCTCGAACATGTTTTTCGCCGGAAGTATGATATCTGCTTCCGCAGCGGTGTCAGTCAGAAATTGTTCGACGACGACTCTGAAGTCGAGTTTTCGCAATGCTTTCAACGTTGCATTCGAATCTGGATTCTGCGCTACCGGATTGCCCCTTTCCACCCAAATCATTTTTAGTTCGGGGATTTTCATTCGAACCATGTCTGCTGCAAGCTTCGCTTTGGATACTCCTCTCCTGAAAACCCCGTCTGAATCCATGGACGGATAATAGGACAATGGCTCTTTGACTCGATCAAACACATAGCTCTGAAGGTTTGCATAATGGAAGCAGGCACCGGGCTTACCGATATTGCCGGTCAAGATGTTCAGAGCGAGGATCGAGCGAATCGTCTGTCCGCCATTCGAAAAACGCTGCATCCCGTATCCGGGTGCTATAGTCATCGGCTTAAGGTTCCCGACGTAGAACGAGAGCTGTTTCAGTAATTCCACCGGCACGCCTGCAACGTCCGCTGCCTTTTCGAGCGTCAGATCCTTCACAGTGCATTTGAAATCTTCAAACCCGAGAACGTTGCGGTCGATGAACCCGGGATCAACCCATCCATTGCGAATCAGCTCAGCAGCGATAGCCAGTGCGATGATTGCGTCGGTCCCCGGCCGCGGCTGAATCAGCATGTCGGCTCTCTCGGACGAGAGTGACCTCCTGGGATCGATGACGACAAGCTTGGCTCCTTTTGCCTGAGCCTTCTCAATGAAAATCATCTGCTGGATGTTCGTCTCAACAGGGTTTTTGCCCCAGAGGATGATGAGTCCGGCGTTTTCAATATCCCAGGGGACATTGTGTTTGTTCTCACCCAGTGTCAATCTCACAGCTTCCAGACCCGCGGGCCAACAAAGATTGCCGTACGTGGTTGTGGCCCCTCCAAACATTTCCCAGAACTTGCTGCTGAAATCATTCACCATTCCCGCCATCCCGCTCGACTCGTAGAACAGGATGCTGTGGGGGCCAAAGTTGTCCTTGAAATAGTTCAATCGTCCACAAATCGTCCCCAATGCTTCATCCCACGAGATTCTCTCGAAGCCTCCTCCTGTAGTCTTCTTCATTGGGTAGAGAATTCTATCGGGTGAATGAGCTCGCTCGAAGTAGCTCAGCCCCTTGAGACAGACCCCTGCAGGCGTCGCCCTGTTCGCAGGATGCGGCTCCATGTTCACAATCCTACCGTTCTCAACGTGCACCTTGAAGCTGCACGTGCTATAACAATTCCTGGGGCAGACTGTGGAGTGAAGGGACATGACGGGTGATTCGTGACTGGTTAAGTAGTTAACTGGTGATTAGTTAATTGATAGATTGGTGAGTTGTGGGTCGGGCGAATGAGTGCCGAAAGTCGCACGCCCATATTTCTACGGGCTTGAACGTCAGGTTCTTTGGGCACATGCGGTATCTGCTTCTGAAAGCAATATGAAATTGAAAGATCTCTACTTCAGTAGCAGCATTTTTTTGGTCTGGACGAATCCGCCTGCCTCCAGGCGACAGAGGTAGGTACCGCTCGGCAGATTGGTACCCTGGAAATTCACGGTGTACCATCCGGGCGCTGCCATTCCTTCAAACAAAACAGCAACCTGGCGTCCGAGCAGATCGTACACCTTCAGTGTGATATAGCTTGATTTCGGAACGGCATATCCAACGACCGTCGACGGATTGAACGGATTCGGGTGATTCTGCTCCAGCGCAAACGATTCAGGTATCGAAGATTGAGCATTCGACTCGGCACTCGTCGCCCCGGTTCGCATGATGAACTTGATCGCATCCGCTCGTAACACAATCGCCGAGCCTGACGGTCCAGCAACATCGCTGACAGTAACATCAATCGGCGTGAAGGCCGGGAGAGACTTTGTGAGTAACGTTACCCATGCGCCGCTCCCGACGTTCTGATCAACCACTGTGCTGTCAATCCTCGAGCCGTTGACCGAAAGGACATATTTCGCGCCGGTCGAGGCATTCACGGTTTTCGGAACAATCATCTGTATGTCATACAATCCCGCTTTGGGTAACGACACAAAGAATCGGGCATAAGCTCCCGTACCGAGGGATGCATAGCGGCTGGTAGTTCCGTATGCTTGCGCGTTACTGAAGTTCCACGTCCCATACTCTTTGTAGTGTATCCCATCCTCGTTGTCGATTGCAGTGAAGTAGCCGGCCACCCTAGCAGAGACCTGGATGCCGAGGCTCGGCTGCAGCGGATCATCACTTGCGATGAACATGGTGTCAGCAATGGTCTTGGGGATGGCTGAAAAACAAGCGATCGTCAACAAGGCTGATTGCATCCTGGGTACAACAAGTGGAAACATCGTCACGGGAAATATTGCGGTCGTCTTTGAAGCGACGGATCGTATCGTGAGGTCGAGCGTACCCAGATTTCGGACGGTCAGTGTATACCAGGTCGTATCCATCTCGCTTACATCACCAAAATCCACCGCCATCCTATCGACAGCGATCTGTTTCTGTCTCACGAGAGGCGTTATTTTCACCACGTCAGCTGACACAACTTTGCCTGATTGACCCTCCCCCTTGACGACCATCTCGACTGCCGGGCTTCCTCCTATATCAAGCTGTGATGTCGCAAGATAAACCCAATCCCCTGAAGGGACCGGCTTGTCGAATGAGACGTTTTGACTGACCACTCCCTTGTTGTAGATGAGGAACGACGCCTTGCCGGCAGCATTTGAAATGGAAGGAACCTGCACGAAGATATTATAAAGTCCGGATTGCGTGATCGTAGGCTTCCATTGAGCCTTGGCAGAATCCGCCGCCCCGAGGGTAGCCGTCCGTGCATCAATCCCCCAAGCCCGAGTCTGGGTTGTTGTCCATGTCCCGGCAGATTCAGAGTAGCCGGCATCCCGGTTGTCAACATACTGATCATCAGGCAGATACCGGAGGAATGCTGTCTGGAGATTACCCGACGTGTCGGTCGCTGCCACACCGACTTTTGCGAGAGAACTCGCCGCGACCGCGTCAGTGGTCCATTCATTGGTTCCCGTTTGCCGGGCAGCCACGTGGGAGTACCGCTCATATAGATCCTTCACGGCCACAAACGGCTGCGGCTGGAAAATAGGTTCATTCGTGGTGATGACAAACGTGACATTTTCGCCGACCCTCCGCTCACTTATGTTGACAACGGGAGGAGTGACATCGGTGGTACCACGCCACCGTTGCATTGCTTCGACGGCCGTGCAATAGCGAAACTTGACGGCAGGATACTTTAGGGCTGCAATGTGTGCAAGCCTGTCGATCTTCTGCATGTTATCAGGGAAGTCGACCTCCGGCAGGTGCCCCCACAGGCAAGCAACCTGGTCCACACCGGCATTCGCCTTGGCGAAGATGGCCACCATAGCGGCCGAATCAACACCTCCGATGTGAGTCGATCGGAGATTCCATCCTCTCAAAGAACCTGGAAGTTGGTAATTATCATATGATGGATGGAACGGTACCCATTCCTTGGACGATTTTGACCAATCATAGACGTTGTCAATCGGCTCGACGGTGGTGACGCGGACATTCGGCCAATCGTCATGCATGGAAAAAGGAAGAAGCGTATCGAGATACCGCTGCCAGTCGTTGTCCATGTAGTGCCACCCACTGCGAAATGAAACCGGAAAGGTGTATTCTTCGAGCAGATATTGTGCGAGGGTGACATCAAAATCGTCCTGGCTTTCAGTGAATTTGTGCGCCTGATTCCACCAGAAAACCCCGTCCTTGTCGTAGTCCGTCCACACGAACGTATGGTAGTGCATCGTGATCTCATCGCCGAATTTCTTTATGGCCTCTCCGTGATATTTCCTCATCAAATACAGCGTCATGATATTTGGCACAGGGTAGTTCCTATTCGTCGCATACCGAAAGATATTCCCTCCCATCATCCACCACGTGAACTTTATCGTCTGACCATACGAATCAACCAGAGGTGTGCGAAACGATGGATCCATCACTTTGTAAGCATTGTTCGTTGGATCCGTGAAAAGTGCGTCAGCATAGGTATCGTTGAACCTGTCAACGCCCATTCCATCCCAAATTGCCGTGTCTGATCCAAGGACGAGATACACTTTTCCCTGACCGAGCAGATTGGCGATGGATGTAAGCGATACGAAGAGAACTAGCCGGATTGTTCTTGCAAGGAAGGATCTCGACACGGTGCCTCCGCAACAGTGAGAGAAAGGAGCAACAGAGGAAAACTACTAGAGTATGCTCTGAAAGGCAACACGAATGTCACGAGTGGTATTACTGGGAAAAGAAAAATCCCGACCGGCGACAACCGATCGGGATTCTTTGGTGAAGTTGCGGGAGGTTATTTCATTTTCTCACATTTGCACTCACCCATGCCGTCGCCGCCCGTCATCGGGCCACCCATTCCTGGCATACCTTTGTGCATTCCCATTCCACGGCCCGGTGCCATTCTCCCACCACGTTGCATCATCTTATCCGGACCCACCATTCCTCCGCGCATGCCTCCGCGATTTCCCATCATGCCACCAGAGAGAATTCGTTCGTCGAACTGCTTTTTCTGTTCGGGTGTAAGAAGATCCCTCACCGCTCGTTGATGAAGAATCATTTTCGAAGCCATCTCATTCATCACCTTGGAGATCTCTCCCTGGATGGACTTCACTTTGCTTTCATTGAATTTGTCCGCCGTGATCTCGAGCTTCATGTTTGCATGAAGCTTCTGAAGATCTGCGCGCATGGGAATCATTTCCTTCTGATGAGCAAGACGAAGATCCTGGATTTTCGTCCTTTGCTCATCCGTCAATTTCATAAGTCCCATCATGCCGCCCGGACCGCCTTTCCCCTGCATCATTCCCTTCATCATCTCCATTCTCCCCATTTTTCCTGCCGCTGGCGCGGGGGCTTTCTGAGGATCCTGTTGCGCGAAAGCAAGTGCGCCGAGGAATATCGTAAGCATCAACATCACAACAGTCATTCGTTTCATCGTGTTTCTCCTTTGTATGTTTGGTATGGACCACTAGAATCGGATCGTCCGGGCGTCTGCCTACCCCACATCGAACCCCTTCCCATCATACCGGCTCCGTAGCGCCCAATCTGGGGGCGGGCTTGCATGATAGCGCGGAAGAACATGTCCTGTTGTTCCGGTGGGAGAAAAGATTTTGCCTGGAGTAAATTGTGAATAGCTTTCTGATTGATCAACAGTCTGAGATCCGAGATCTGCTTGAGATTGTCGGTAATGTGGCCCATGGGGGGCGGATCATTCTTCAGAAGTGCTACAGTGGTGTCTTCGAGCACAAAGATTTTTTGTTGAAGATCTCTCGTGTCCTCCCGGAAGGTCATCATCAGTTTGTGCATACGTTCGCGCACTTCTGGCTGAAGCCGCATCATCGGTGTTTCCGGAGCCATCATCCCGGCTGGCCGTCCGCCTTCGGGCGACATGAGTTCTGCTTCCTTCGGTCCCCGCAACATATGGACCACAAAGACACCGATCGTCGAGAGATTGACGACGATGAGAAACAGAAGTATGCCGACAAGCACTTTCGTTTTCATTTCGATACCCCCTCATTCACCAGCGTGACGGTCTGCCAACGTTCTCCAATTCCACTCTCTCCGAGATAATTCGAATACTCGGAAATAATATGCTGGTCCGTCACAACGGAAGGCTGGTACGAGAGCTTCTCTCCCATGTAGATTCCGACAACGATCGCAGCAGCAAACGCCACACTCCTCAACGACCAGCGGAGAATGATCTCCTTCCTCGATGGTCTGATCGACGCGGATGCTCTTGCCTGAGCACGAATACGCACGGGCATGTATGGATCGGGGACCAGAACACTCTGTGACGTTGCCACGGGAAGCATTGCGGCGGACATGAAATCGAAGTACTGCCTGCAGGAACTGCATTCTCCGAGGTGTGTTTCGAGTTCCTGTCTCGACTGCGAACTGAGCCTTCGCTCGATCCAAGGCAGGAAGAGTAGTCGTATGTCAGAATGCTGTTTCACTTGATTTGGCCTTTCAAAGAATTAGACAACTCGTCGCACAGAAACTTGCAGCTTCCAGAATGCTATTTGAGATAGGGAGAGAGCCTCTGTATGAGCGCTTTGCGGGCTCTGTGGATTCTTGATTCCACCGCACTCAAACTAAGATCAAGCACTTCAGCGATTTCGTTGTAGCTCAGGTGCTCATCTTTGAGGAGAACAAATGGCACTCTGTATTTTACGGGGAGGGCATCCACAGCTCGCTGAACAAGTTGAGCTGCCTCGGACCGCTCAAGAATTTCGTCGGGCATCAGAACATCTCCTCCGCCGATTCCGGACATTTCGACCTTTTCCCGCTTCAGGAGATCGCCCACGGTCTCATCCAACAAGTCAAACCAGAGCATCCGACGTTCTCTTCTCAGATAGTTGATCGCGTGATTGACAGCAATTCGATAGATCCACGTGTATATCTGGGATCGTTTCTCAAACGATTCCATATTCTCGTAGACTTTGATGAATACATCCTGAAGGAGGTCATGGGCAACTTGTTCGCGGGAGGTGAACCGGTAAAGGAGATTCAGCGTGCGCTCTGCATAGACTTCGTAGATCTCTTCGAACGTCGGCACATTCCCTTTTTCCTGGGATTTCGTTGCTCGGACAGTCTGGACTGATAAATCTTTCAAGGGAAGATTGCTGTTGTTCTTATCCACGTTTCACAGTTCTACTTGTACAATTAGACAATGCAGAATCGAAATCCTTGCAGACGCGCACTCAACGGTGATCGCGACAAATGAAAGACTCAAATGACAATCTTGCGCCCTTTGGTCTCGGGAAATGTCCAGATCCAAGCTCCTGTCAAAAGCGCAAAGAGCGCCGCAAGTGAGATTCCGCCTCCGAGTCCATATCGCTCAGCAATGCCGGCGATGATGACCGGCGTGAAAAACTGGATGCCGCGTGCCAGATTAAATGCTGAGCCCATCGCTGTGTTGCGGATGTCGGTGGGAAATAGTTCGGCAAACAGCGGTCCATAGCCGCTGAACATCCCGGTCCCAAAACCCACCAGGAACATGCAACTCAAAATGATGGCGGGATAGATCACAATGATCTCCCACAGAAGAGTGATCATGATCAGTCCTAGCGCCATGATGACCGAATAGACAGAGTACGCGGGCCTTCGGCCAAACCGATCTGCCACATAGCCAAAGGACAGATATCCAAACACTCCACCTGCCTGCGTCACAAGCATCCAGAGAGCCGATTTGACAAGAGAGAATTCGCGCTGCTGATGCAAATAGCCCGGGAGCCAGGAGTACGTGAACCAGTAGGCGGACATATCGAAAACAGCAAGGATAAGAGATTGCAGGAAGAGCTTTCGATACTCGCGGGAAAACAGAGATGCGAACTTGCCAAGAATCAGAGTGAGCGACCGCATCCCTCTGGCCGACTCGACTGTATCAAGTCTCTTTCGCTCCAGCCAGACATCGGACTCGGGGAGTCTTCGTCTAATGTAGACAATGAGCAGTGCCGGCAGAATGGACACAAAGAAACAGGCTTTCCAGCCGATGGCGGGCGCGAGGAAACCACCGACCAATGATGCCAGCACGATGCCAAACGGCGCTCCCGTTTGCATCACCGCACCATAGCGACCGCGAACATGGGCGGGAAATGTCTCGCCGACGTACGTCTGTCCCGTCGCCCATTCACCGCCAACACCGAGTCCAGTGACGATCCGAAAGAGGACGAGCATTTCGAGATTTGTCGAAAATCCGCTGAAGAATGTCCCAACACTGTAGGTGAGAATAGTCCATTGCAGAACACTCTTTCTTCCATACCGATCCGAGAGAATGCCGAACATGACGCCGCCGAAAGCCGTGGCCGCGAGCGATGATCCCAGCACATAGGAAAGCTCCATGTTCGAAAGCTGCAGTTCTTTCCCGATGGGGATGAGAAGGAAGGTAAAAAGAATCAGATCGTAGAAATCGAAAACCCACCCGGCCCAACTCATGAAAAGAATTTCGAAGTGCTTCCGGGTGGGCTTTTGATACTCATTGAGCAACACGTGGCTCATGAGGTACCTCTCTCTCAGGAGTGGCTGACCGGGTCTTTGGTCCAGAGTTTATTGACGACAAAGATCAGTGCAGTGCCGCTGATCACGAAGACAATGCCAAGAATGAGTGCGTTGGTCATTCGACCATAGAGGAAATTGCCGACGGCGAACAATGAAGACCAGATCGTCGTGCAGCCTGCCACCCATCCCAGCAGCGCCATCGGAATGTTCTGGCCCGTTGCTTTCGCCTCTTGAACCGAGATACCCGCTTCCACTCGGATGTTTTTCCATCCCGGACCAAACGGTCGCACTTTCCGGTAGAACTCGACAAGGGTCTTACGGTCTGTCTCCGGGCCAAGAAAGGCAGTCAACAACCAGCACACTGTCGTGAACGCAATCGTGATGAGAAGCGCAACGTGTGTGCTCATATGAATGTCGTTCCTCGCCAGGATGAGAATCACGATCGACACCGTAAACGAGCTGACCATCGCTACTACTTCACACCACGCATTTACGCGCCACCAGAACCAGCGAACGAGGTACAACAGTCCCGTCCCAGCACCGACCTGCAAGATCACATCAAACGCATCCTTTGCCGTGTCCAGAACAAACACCAGGCTCGAGGAACAAACGAACAAGATCACCGTACCAATTCTGCCGGCGAGAACGTAGTGCTTCTCTGTTGCATCCTTCCGGATGAACCTGCGGTAGAAGTCATGAACGAGATAGGACGCCCCCCAGTTGAGATGGGTAAGGATCGTGGAGGAATTCGCCGCGATGAGCCCACCGACCATCAGACCAATGAATCCAACGGGCAAGAACTTCAGCATTGCCGGAAAGGCGATATCGTGACCGAGCAAATGCGGATCGAGATTCGGGAACGCAGCCTGGATGTCAGACAATTGCGGATAGATAATGATTGAGCAGAGACCTGTGATGATCCACGGCCATGGACGAAGAACATAATGTGCGATATTGAAGAACAGCACAGCGCCGAGCGCATCTTTCTCTGACTTCGACGCCAGCATCCGTTGTGCGATATAGCTGCCACCGCCGGGCTCAGCCCCCGGATACCACACCGCCCACCATTGCACAGCAATAGGCATCACAAAGACTGCAACGGCCATGTCCCAATTATTGGTGAAATCCGGGAGGATGTTCAGATAGTTGAGGCCGCCAGGACCTTTTATTGTGGATAATTTGTCCACCAACCCGCTCAGGCCGCCAATCTGTGGAAGTGTAACAGCGAAGTAAGCCGCCGCGATCACCGCAGTCATCTTGATGAAGAACTGGACCATATCGATGACAAGCACACCCCAAAGTCCGGAATGCGTCGCGAAGACAACATTCAGGAGACCCACGGCAGCGAGCGTTTGCCAACGCTCAAGTCCAAAGAGGATTCCTGCAATCTTGCACGCTGCCAGGTTAACGGTTGCCATGATCATACAGTTAAAGAACAGACCCAAATAGACAGATCGGAATCCACGAACGAGGCTGGCTGCCTTTCCGGAATATCGTATCTCGTAGAATTCGAGATCGGTCATCACGCCGGATCGTCGCCAGAGCCGCGCATAAAAGAACACCGTGGCAACCCCGGTGAGGACGAATGCCCACCAAACCCAGTTTCCTGCAACGCCATTGCGGCGCACGATGTCAGTGACGAGGTTCGGTGTGTCGCTGCTGAAGGTCGTCGCCACCATCGAAAGTCCCGCGAGCCACCAGGGGACAGCCCTGCCGGAAACGAAGAACTCAGATGTACTTTTCCCCGCCCTTCTCCCAAAAAACAGCGCGGGGAAAAAGCAAACAATCAGCGAAACGGCAACGATCACCCAGTCAATGAGCTGAAGATGCATTCTGCTGGTCCTTTCTGTTTGCAGTAGAAGCCCGACCTCTTGCTCAGCCCACTCGGATGAGAAGTCGGACGTCTCACCGGAGGTCTTATTTCGGATATCCTACAGTCTGAGAAAACATAACTCTCTGTTCGGGGCGCAGGTTCATCGCTTTTGCAAGGGCAGGTTTGTCCACCATGCCCCTCATGACGGCCACTAATCCCTGCGACGCGCAATAGAGATAGACATTTTGTGCAATGAAACCCACATCGGCGGCACCGTAGAGAAGCTGATCCTGTTCGCTGGCGTTCTTCATCTTCGCCGCATCCGTCACGTAGACGAGATTCAACGGCGCATCTTTGACGAAAGGCTGCTTGCCCGTTGCCTCGCGCAGATCCTTGGCGACCACCGGCTTGAGTACGTTTGCCTTTGCGTCATACAAATAGAGAGCTTCGGGCAGAGCGACATAGACATCGACCTCCTGCCAATTCATGGCCGAAGGGGCAGTTCGTTTCCCCGATTCGGGGCGGTTGATGCCGAACGCAGCCCAAAGAAGATTTGAGAGCTCCTGCTGAGGCAGAGCCTTGGTGTCGAATGTCCTTGCCGATTGTCGCAATTTCAGTGTTTGCATCAATGGTTTTCCGATGTCGGTCTGGGGGGCCGGCAACTGGATCGGTTTTGTTTCTTGGGCAAAGGCGATCGTAGCCCCTGCAAGGAAAATCATGAGGATGATGAGCGCAATTTGTTTCATGCTAACCTCCCGGTCAACCGAATTCGTGAACAAGGTACCGATGATCTCACGCACATCTTGTCAAATCATCGGAAGAAGGTACGCCTGTATCATCACGAGAACTCCGACGAGACAGGCAAGAATCAAGCTGTTCCAGAAAACGTATCGCAATATCGCCCCTTCACTCCCCTGTTGATTGGTTGCTGCTCCGGCAACGACGATGCTCTGTGCATTGATCATCTTCCCCATGACACCACCGGAGCTGTTCGCTGCCGCAGCGAGGATCGGGGAGATTCCCACCGCCTGAGCGGTAATCTGTTGCAGATTTCCGAACAGCACGTTCGAGGATGTGTCGCTTCCGGTGAGAGCAACACCCAGCCACCCGAGCAGAGGAGAGAAAAAAGGAAAAAGAGAACCCGTGGCCGCGAACGCCAGCCCGAGTGTTGCATCGAGTCCGCCATATCGAATGGTGAACCCGAGACCCAGCATCGCTCCAATCGTGAGCAGCGAGATGCGTATCCGCTTCAGGGTTCCCCAAAAGATTTGAATGAGCCTGAGCGGTGATAAACGCAAGAAGAGTCCGCTGACAATCCCGGCGAAAAGCAGACTCGTTCCCGTCGCTGAGAGCCAGTTGAGGAGATACACAGCTTCTTCTGCTTTCGGCGTCGTTACTATTGGGACGTTTCTGAACACTGCCTTGTCCAAGACCGGTACGTGAAACTTCAGAGATGTGACGCTTCCGATCCCATCCAGGAAGGCTTTCACCTCCGGCAATCCCCAAATGAAGACGAAGAGCGAGAGAAGAATCCAAGGCATCCATGCATTCCACAATTCTCGACGAGTATGCTCGTGCCCTCCTGTCGTTTGACGTTCTTCGGATTCGAATCGCCAGATCGTGCGCGGATGCCAGAATCGCAGGAGAAGGACGAGAGCTGCCATTGAGACGAGCGAGCTCGCGATGTCGACTACCCAAGGCCCGTGGTAATTGCTTACGAGAAACTGCGTGCAGGCAAAACCAAGACCGGCCACCAGACATGCCGGCCAGACTTCGAGCGTGGCTTTCCGACCCGCCATCGCCCAAACGACCCAGAATGGTACGATGAAGGAAAATAGCGGGAGTTGACGGCCGACCATGCCGCTCAACTGAAGAAGAGGGAGACCTGTCACACCTGCCAGGGCAATGATCGGAGTGCCGAGTGCTCCGAACGCAACGGGTGCGGTATTTCCAATCAGGGAAAGACCCGCCGCCTGTAATGGTCGAAACCCCAATCCAATGAGCATCGCAGCAGACATCGCGACGGGCGTCCCGAACCCCGCTGCACCTTCGATGAATGCGCCGAAACAATACGCTACAAGAAGAACTTGGATTCGACGATCGTCCGCCAGCCCGGCAATCGATTCCTTGACTATTTCGAACGTGCCAGTAGCCACGGTGATGTCATAGACGAAAATCGCACAAAGCACAATCCAGCCGATAGGAAACAAACCATACGCAGCGCCATACACGGCGCTGACAATCCCGAGTTCCGCGGGCATACGATAAACGAATGTCGTGACGAGCAGTGAAGCTAGGAGGCCAAGAAGAGCGGCGTGATGTGCCTTGAAACGGAACCATCCAAGAAGGCCCAGCAAAACAACAAGGGGCAACGATGCAACGATCGCTGAGGCGAAGAGGCTATCAAAAACCGGAGTGTAGGATTGAGTCCAGGTCAATGCGTTGAAATGGTCTTGGAAGGTTTCGGTGCAGTAACAATCTGTGGTGCGAAACTACCAGAGTTTTCGCAGAAAGGCAACCACAACGAACGACTTTCCGGACGTCGGAACCACGGTGTCTGGAGAGATTTCACCCACCGTGGTCTGACAAACACTCTCGACTAAGAAGGCAGAGCTTCTATTCCCACCCCTCCGCTGCAAGAGACTCATGCAGCTTATCGGGGTGATGGCGGCAGAAGTATTCGATTTTGCTTGAATCCTCGTGCGCCTTGCTGTATGTCCATCCCTTCTCCATCAGGTTTCTTTCGTGGAGTTCGTGCAGGAGGACATACGGGCGCTCGATCTCTTCCAGATCGTTGTCGATCCATACCTCGTCATGGGGTACAAACTCGTAGACGTGGTCGTGTCCACCTTCGGTGAAATCGACATCAAACGCGCTTCTCACGAGACGGCCGTCAACAATCCAAACCTTCACCCCGGACTCAAGCGTTTTCCAGAGCTTCAGGTGGACTTTCGAAGGGTCAGCCAGGCCGCGCCCGGTTTTGACCTTCTGAATGTCCCCAGCTTTCTCACGCTCCGATTGTTCCTTCTTGTCCGCAGCGACGAGCGCATCATCATATGGGATCCCCTTCTTCATCAGTTCATACTCGACCAGCAGGTGGTCAATGAAGAATTGCTGCTCGTCTTCCGTCGCCTCCTGGTCAAGCCAGAACTCTTTTTCGGGAATGAACTTGAATGCGTAGTGTTGGGCGTAGTTCGTGAATTCCTCGTCGATATGCGTTCGGACGTACGTGCCATCGACAACCCAGACAGTGATGTTGCCCCGTTGGCCCACTTTCCGGACATAGGGTGGTTTGAGTGTTTCTTGCATGTTGCCTCCTGAGTTTCCCTTGACAGTCGAATCATTTGTTGACGTTCCCTTCCGGGATCGGGGAAAATCGCACGCGGTGAGATTCCAAAGAAGTATCGCAAGAATGAAGATAGCCCATCGCATCGCGTAAACCTCTCTGCGCCGACTTTTCAATCACGAAAGAAAGTAGCGCTTCACAATACCGATAATGATGATCTCGTTGATGTTCGCCTGATCAGTTGTCACATTGTCGTTGCCCGTCGTTACGATGATCATGTTCTTTGTCGGGATGACGAAGATGAATTGGCCGGCAAAACCTGCAGCCATGAAAACGGAATCTGTGGAAGAATAGTTATTCCACCACAGGTAGCCGTAGTTCGTGGAAGTGAAATCCCCCCATATCAGATTCTGCTGATTGCGGGAAATGAGCGACTGCTGAACCCATCCCTTTGAGACGATTTGCCGCCCATCGATCATGCCATTGTGCAGGTACAGCTGGCCGAGACGCGCCAGATCCCGAGGAGTGAACCTCGAACTGCTCCCCCCTGAATAAATACCTTGCGGATCGGTGAGCCAATCACGTACAGAAATCTTGAGAGGCTGAAAGAGAACCTTCTCCGCAAAATCGTACGTCGACATTCCGGAAACGCGTGTCACGATGCCGGAGAGGACGTTCGCATTCGGTGTAGTATAAACAAACCGATCTCCCGGCGAATATTCCAATGGGAGCTTGAGGGCCGTGGACATCCAATTGACGCTGGGTGTGAAGGTCGAGGTGTGATCCGCCGTTTCATCCCAATCGATCCCGCTTCTCATCGTCAGAAACTGTTCTATGGTCCAGTCACGTTTACGCGGATCAAGATTGGAGGTGTCGAGGTCCGGGAAGAACCCGAGGATCTTGTCCTGAACGGAACGAATCAATCCCTGATCGATCGCGATTCCAATGAGAGCCGATGTAAGACTCTTCGTGGCAGAGTGAATATCGAAATCATTTCCCTTGAGGTACCCGTTGTAATATTCAAGGACGAGGGAATCACTGTGCACCACAAGGAAGCTGTAAATGAAGGGGTTCTTCCCGATCTCTTGCACTGCCGCGGAGACTTTGGCCTGGTCGAGTCCTTGAGCAGCGGGAGTGGACACAGGCCAGGCATAGGGATCGCGGTAAGTGAACTTCGAATTTGTCGTGCTTCCATCTGAGGCAGGATTTCCCTGGCATCCGAAGGCTGAGAAGGCCAGGATCAAGAGAAAGGAGATTTTCGCCGCCGTCGCCACGGACCTCTTCACGTTCATTGCCTCCGGAGATGCGGGAAGAAAACCCACACGCTCACCGCACAGAGGAGCGCAAGTCCCCCATTGATGAGGACCGCCTCTGAAAGACCAACCCTTGTTGCTATCTCGCCCGTCCATAATGATCCAACAGGCATGAAGCCGAAAAAGATCCATGTATACGCCCCCATCACTCTTCCGCGCAGATGCTCGGGAGTTGAGGTTTGGACCAGCGCGTTTGCCAGGTTCATGACCATGATCGTTCCCACGCCGATGCCGCCGAGAATCGCGAGGGATGCCGGCAGCCAGTGGAACAGTGCAAACGCCATAAGCAGAATCGGAGTGAGAATCGTCCCGAAGGTTACAAGCTTTCCCCGGTAGGATATGCGACCGAGGGTCGCAATGATGAGCGCACCGATGAGCGACCCCACACCCCTGGCCGAGTACAGAAACCCGTTGGTCGTTGCACCGCCCCCCAAAACGGATACAGACCAGGCTGGAACCAGCGTATTGAGTGAGAGTGTGAACATACTGTTCATGGCAACAATCCCTATCACGACGCGGACAACTTTATGCTTGACGACGTACAGTATCCCTTCTTTGAATTCACTGAAAGCCGACCCTGACATCGAAGGGTAAACATGCGGCTTCAACTTCATCCTTCTGAGCGCGACAATGACAGCGATGAACGAGATGCCGTTTATCGTGAAACACCATCCGGGTCCGAACAAAGCATAGGTAATGCCGGCGACGGCAGGTCCGATTGCCGTGGCCGTGTGAAACATGGTTGCATTCAGAGCAATTGCATTCGTCAGGTCTTCGCGATCCACCATCTCCCCCACGAAGGCCTGCCGGGCGGGAGCATCGAATGAGTTCGCGACGCCGAGAAAGAAGGAGAGTACCAGGACGTGCCACGGTTCGACAACGTGGAGAAACGTCAGGGCTGCAAGGATGAACGCGAACACCATCATTGCCGTTTGCGTTATCACCATGAGCGCCCGGCGGGGAACCCTATCCGCAATAACGCCGCCATACAGCGTGAGGATCCACGTGGGGACACCAGCAGCAAAACCGACATAGCCCAGATACGCAGGGGAGTGCGTCAGTTCGTAGATCAAATACCCTTGAGCTGTGGTCTGCATCCACGTGCCGAAGAGCGACACGACCTGGCCCTGGAACCAGAGGCGATAGTTCGGATATTTCAGTGCGGCAAAGGTTCTCTCTCTCCTTGATCTTTTTTCGAGAGGCTTCTGTCCTTTGTCCTGCTCCGGCTTGTGATGTTCTGGCATTGTTCGGTTATTGTTATCGAGGCTCCGAGGAAGCCTTGAAGACACTCTTGAGCAAAGCGAGATCGACATTCTGCTTTGGCGAAAAATCGCGACTGCCAACATACTTCTTCAGGCTGAAAAGAAATTGTCTGGCGACGGCCCGCTGACCAAGGGTCGACGTCAAATCGATGCTGCAAACGAGGATCTTCCCTTTCCCAACTCTCCCCTCAAACACCAGCGCCAATTTTCGGTTCGTGAACCAATCGTCGACCACTTGCACGAGGGGGCGAAGTGACGGAGGCAGTGAATCGAGGATCATCGCCCGTGACTTCGTTATGAGATCCCACCACTGCCAGTTTGAATGATATTCGGTGGGGAAGTACTTCGAGGCCGGATGTTGAGGATCACACAGAATGCCTAACGTGTGCGGTGGCTGCTTCGATGTCCACGCCGTGTTCCAGAAAATACTCGAGAAACCAGCAGGAACCGTTGAATTGATAGCACTGGTGTCCGGGAGCAACAACACAGTTTTTCCGGAGGCGAGAGCCTGTTCGACTTCGCCGTTGAGCTCATGAGCCACTAGCACATCTTTGTTGTCGACATCCGGGAGAACAGCCGGATACACCCAGAAATCCCAATCGTTCGAGAACCGGCCGACACGTATTTCCAGGTTCAACTTCGTCGCCGACACAATTCCCGCGAGCGAAACGTGGACAGTCCCAAGCGAAAACGAGTTAGAGATTGGAATATCAGTGACATGTAAATATCCAGCGGTGACAGTTTTCCCTTTCATGTCTCTCACCCGCCAGGAGGGCGTGACGTTCTTCAGCGTTTCAGAACCAAAGTGAGCTACTTCAATGTCGGCTGAAAACTCCTCGTTGTTTAGATATACTCTCTTCTTCATTCTCGCGAGCGGGACCGTCGAATTGCAGAACCTCGAATACTCTTTCGCCGTCACATATCCCTTCTCCTGCCAGAACGGATCGAGCACTCCAACAAGGGCCGTTCCCTGACCGGGGAAGTCGTGCAGATCCAGAAGCTCAAATCCAGCCATGCCCGGTGTTCGCAATGCTGCTTCGATATCAGCCTTGTAGCAGAGCACCTGAAGCTTACCCGAGGCCATCAAGAAGTTGTTCGACTGATCGCTCATATGGTTTTCACGGAGCGTTTCTTGAAAGATCTCAAAGTTCTTCGCTCTGAGAACACCAGTATATTTTCTGATCTCCTTGAAGTTTGGGTAGGCGCACCACTGTCCAATCTCGTGGCTGACCACCGGCTTGTCGTACTTCGAAATGATTTCACGGAAATCGAAGTCCGTTGTCGGCGGCTCCTTGTTGATACTGCTATTCAATCCATCACCCCATCGCTGAATGCGAGGCTTGTCGGTGACGTGAAAATCGCTTTCCGCTATCTGAGGCCAGCCGGCCCCGCTGGTATAGACCCGGCGTGCGTCTTTTGCCTTCCAGTAGTTTACAAACTTGCCGAGAAAGGCGGATTGATTAATCCCGGACGGCTCGTTCCCATACGACATCATGCAGAACGACGGATGATTACCGTACCGAGTGACGATCCTCTCGCTCTCCTCAAAGAGCCAGATATCAAACGGCTTGCCATCACCAACGGTTGTCCAGGCACAACACTCTACATAAAGATAGATGCCCTCCTGATCAGCAGCGTCGAACGCTGCTTCGGGCGGGCACCATGAATGGAACCGAACATGGTTTAATCCATAAGACTTACAGACCTTGAAGATGCGCTTCCACTCGTGGATATCCATCGAAGCATATCCCGTCGCCGGGAAGATCGCGCACTCGAGCGTGCCACGCAGGAAGACAGGACGACCGTTGATAGCAAACCTCGTCCCCGCAGTTTTGAATTCCCGCATGCCGAACTGAACCACTTTTCGATCAGACACAATCGACGACGCCTTCAGTTCCACCCGGAGCTGGTAGAGATTGGGCTCGAATTCATCCCAAAGCAGCGGACTGTCTCCCATCGGATACGTGTCTTCAATATGGGCGTTGTCCCCATCGATGGTGAACGCTACCTGTCGTGCGTCAATTGGTTTCAGGTTTGGGAAACGAGGGGTCTTCGCCGAGACGGTAAGGACTCCTGACTGCGGAGTTCCCGTTTCATTCGCAAGCGAGATTTTCACTCTCACTGACTTCGTCGAAAGATCCGGAACGATGGTGACATTGGAGATGAAGAGTCGCGAGCTCGCACGCAGTTCGATGTGTCCGACAATACCATTCCAATTCGTCTGAGTGTGATCACTCACGCTGTGTGCGTTGTGTCCGACGTCGATCTCTTTGATTCGGTTATCAACACGCAGGGTGATCCGGTGTCTGCCTGCAGTCAGAGCCATCGAAAGATCATACACGTGCGGCGTGCTCAAGCTATTGTTCGTGCCGATCTCGCGTTCATCGACCCAAAGTCGAGTTTCCCAATGACAGCGCTCCAGGAACAGCTCGACATGCTTCCCCTGCCATCCTCGCGGAATGTCGACAGATTTCTGATACCATGCAGGTCCGACATACACCTTCACAGGATTTAACCAAAAAGGGACTTTCACATTGCCGGGCTTGCGATACTTCTCGTACTTCTTGTCTGTGTACCAACTCCTGTCGACGATCCCTCCTGTCCACTTCGTATCGACGCTGACGTCGTCTCCCTTTCCATTTTGAGCCATCGATCCGGGCAGGGTCACAGCCTCTGAAAGATCCTTCGCAAACCAATGTTCCGCGAGACCGACGTCGGAACTATCGATCCCGAATTTCCATTCCCCTGCGAGGTCAATCGTTGATCGAGTCTCTTGCGCAACGACGAGATTCGAGGCCAATGACAGAATGACGAGCGAGACAATAGATCTTGTTTTCATTGATGTTTCAATCCTGAAGAGAAATCTGTCGCCTTCCCCACGATGCTGCGTATCAGTAAAACCACCATTCGGATCCTTCACGTCGTTCAGGATGACGTTTGTCTCATTCCCACGCTCTGCGTCGAGAGAAGATCCGGATCAATGGCTGGCGTCGTACTCTTTGATCTTCTGCTTGATCGTCGCCTCCGCACCGTTGTACATCTCCTGGATGAATTCATCCTGGAAATTGTACACGCGCTCATCAAAGCTCATGGTGTCGATCCTATCGAACAACATTTTCCGAGCGCTCTCGATATCTTTCCCGTAAATGTGGTAGGAGTCGGCATGCCAGTTCAACCTCGCAAGGTCAACCTTCTTTCCGGTTTTTGAGGACAGGCCAGCCGCAATAATTTCCTTATTGAACTGGATGAAGCCAAACATGTTCATGAAGTTTGCCCCCCATGCATCATTGCTCCGGAATCTGACGTTGCAGTTAAGCCACCAAGTGCCCTCCTCGTCTTCCAGCACTCTGTACCAGAGCGATTGCAAACACGGAGGATCGTAGCATGAGATGTCGATATTCGGCATCCAGGTGATCATTTGCGCCTGACGTGTGAATGGCTGCTTCGCGAGTTTCTCGATGACAGCGTCAATTTGATTGATGCAGAAAAATCCGGCCTGCTGAGACGTCCCGCCGACGAGTTCCTTCCACGCCCCGTACGCCGCAATCCGACCGTGATAGGTGTACTCCCATCGCGTATCCTTGGGATCGTTTATATTCTTCACCCAATGATCTTTGGCTCCCATGAGCTCCATCGTGTATTCCTTCAAATCGTCAATCCCACCCGGAAATGCTTTGTGAATCATCGGATCAGCAAGAGGCTCGAGGACGGTAATATCCATGGTCGAGTCGAGGCTCAACGGATCGTCCGGTTTATCATATTGCGTTTTGAAACGGACTCCATTCAAGTAGAGCTGCACTAGCGCTTTTTCGTAAGCCTGGGCCAGGGTTTTTTCGCAGACGGTGAGGACAGGGATGTTGCGTTGCATAGGTGTGATCCTTCTTTGTAGGTAACTCAGACTCTGAAAGCAACGAGAGACAGCAACGGTGCTCTGACAAGCGACGTGGTGAGAGATATGACGAAGCTACAGGAGATTCGATTGAAAGGCAAGAGAACCGGAGTTTGTTCCAGTTTGGTTCAAGACTACCCTCGACACTGATCAGACTTCGAAGAAGGTGACCTTGTTTATGAATTTACTGCCTCGAACATCGCGATGACGTTTTCGGGCGGAGCATCGGCGAGAACATTGTGAACCTGCTGAAATACAAACCCGCCGCCCCGTTTGAGGATATCGACCTGATGACGCACGTGGCGCTGTATTTCCTCCGGAGTACCCTGGGGAAGTATTCGCTGCGTATCACATCCGCCGCCCCAGAAAACCATCTCGTTTCCAAATTCCCTTTTCAAGCCGGCGACATCCATGCCGCTGCAGCTAATCTGGACGGGATTGATGGCATCCAACCCGGCGTCTATGAGATCCGGAAGCAGTTCCTTCACCCCACCGCAACAGTGGAGCATTACCTTAACATTTGCCAGCTTCTTCGCCCGATTCCACATGAGTTTATGGCGTGGCTTGAAGAACTCGCGATACATTGCCGGCGAAATTTGCGGGCCGCTCTGCATGCCAAGATCATCACCAAACACAATAACGTCGATGAACTGACCTGCGACACTAAGGAAGTGCTCAAGGTTCTTCAGATGAGCTTCCACAATGCGATCGAGAAATGCATGAGCTTGATCGGGGTCTTCGGCCAGCAGGAGAAGAAAACCGTCATTTCGGTACAAGAACTGCCCCATCTCCAGAAGATTCCCGCCAAACAAGCCGAGAATTGCCCGCGTTGTCTTTTCGCGAAGTCGCTTCGCGCCTTCACGATAAACATCATCTCCTCCAGGACCCTGGACCAGCGGTCCCGGTGGTGAGGCGATTGCTGTCCACATGCTTTCGGCCTGAGCTTGCGGAATCTCCTCTAGACTGGCTTTCTCGAAAAACGGGTAGTAGGTCTGCTCAAAATAGAGGGCACCATCGGGCATTTGGGCGATGACTCGTCCCGTGTTGGATCGAATCACCCAGCGTTTCGGTTCCCGCTCCGGGACTGACCACGCAGGCACTTCGCAGGGAGTGCCATCCGGAAGAACCCAGGGAGCCCAATCTTCATCTCGCATCGCAAAGCCGCGCCCCAACTCAATGGTGTCTATGCCAAAGTAATTCAAGACGTCGTCATCGAGGACGGCCATCTGCTGAATGATATCATAGACACGGGTAGTCCGGGAAGGCAATCCCAGATATTGCCGCAGTTTCGGATAGAGGAGGGCAGAGATCCCGGAAGAACGATGACCGGAGCAATCAATCGGCACACGGTCGGGCTCGCGATGATTTAATGCAGTGAGTACTCTTTCTCGTGACGTCATGTTTTCACCGAAGGGCACTGATGTTGAAACTACTCCAGAGGTCCGACCTCCTTCTCAACTTCCTCGAGTATCTCGCACGACTTCACGACCTCTTTCATTTTTGTGTGATCCGGGTACAGCGGACGATCCTCCCCCAGATGTGCGACGTGTCTGCGTACCACTTCCCGGGCTTTGCGCACACCCACACCGGGCGTGAACTCACGGAAGTCGAGCGCCTGCGACGCAGCAATGAACTCGATGCCGAGTATTCCAAAAGCATTATCGAGTATCTGACCGTTCTTGATCGCTGTGTTCATCCCCATGGAAACAAAATCTTCCTGATCTGCCGCCGCAGGAATTGATGCTACGGAAGCGGGCGCACAAAGTATGCGTTGCTCCACGATAAGGGTATCGGCCGTGTACTGGCTTAACATATAGCCTGAGAACATCCCGGCGCCTTTCGTGAGGAACGCAGGCAATCCTACGCTCAACGCAGGATTGAGAAGTCTGTTCAATCGACGCTCGGAAAGCACACTGACCATCGTGACTGCCGTGCCGGCCATATCCATCGGAAGAGAGATCGGACTTCCTTGAAAATTCGCACCCGTCAACGTCAGATTCTGTTCCGGTAAAAAGATCGGATTGTCCGCAACGGCATTGAGCTCAATCTCAACCTGACGCCGGGCATGCGCAAGTGCGTCGTGAGCCGCTCCGATCACCTGTGGGGACGAACGCATGGAGTAGGCATCTTGCACCTTCGTTTTTATTTTCCCCGACAGCAGATCGCTCCCCTCAATACACTTCATGATTGCATTGGCACTACGGATGGCACCCGGGAATCCCCGAAGTTCATGAAGCCTTGTGTCGTATGGTTTCAAATTCGCAAACAAGGCTTCCAACGACATCGAACAGGCGATCTCTGCCTGCTTCAGCCACCGGTTCATGTCATACAAATGGATTGCACTCATCGCAGTGAGCAGATTCGACCCGTTGATCGTGGCCAGACCGTCACGGGCAAGCAGACCAGGGACGGGTATGCCGGCTCTTTCAAGAGCCACGTTGCCCGGCAGACGTTCGCCTCGATAATATGCCTCTCCCTCACCCATCATCAGCAGGGCAATCTGAGACATTGGCGCCAGGTCTCCACAGGCGCCCACTGAACCTTTCTGGCACACAACGGGGGTCACCCCCTTGTTCAGCATTGCCACCAGCGTTTGCGTTATCTCAGGTCGGCATCCGGATCTCCCCCGGGCGTGCACGTTGATCCTGCTTGCCATTGCCCCGCGCACATATTCAATGGGTGCGGGATCACCAATCCCAGCGGCATGATTGTAGATCAGAAATCTCTGAAACTGCTTCACCTGATCATCATTGAGGACGATCTCGGAAAACTCTCCAATGCCGGTGTTCGTTCCATACATAATTTCGCGAGCCTCGAGCTTCCGTTCGAGCATCGCACGGCACGTCTTGATTCTTTCGAGTGCGTCCAGATGAAGCTCGACAGTTTCACCGAATCGAGCTATTCTGACGAGCAGTTCAATGGTAAGACCCGATCCCTGGAGGACAATCGCCATACAATATCCCTTCGTTTCTGCTATTTCGTGCTAGGTGCTGGAGAGTGTTTTTTTTGCATCTCAAAGCTACGGCAGAAGAGGTTGAAAGGCAACAAAAAGAGGCGGGAGAAGGGAAGAAAACCGCACGAGGGGAGCGTCACCGCAGAAACACAAAACCCTCGAGAGGAGACTGATCCTTCAAGGGTTGTTCAATCCTGAGAATGGATTTGTTCCGTTACGATGAATTGTCGCACCGCCTTCAGGATTCAGCGGGCGTGTGCATCCGAATTCAGAGGGAATCCAGCGAGAGCACGAGTTGATCCACACATCGGGACGCATCAAATCGTTTCTGCGCTCCTTCGCGCGCATGCCGGGACAGAGAGACTCTCAGGGTCGTGTTCTTCAACAAAAGAGTAATTGCCGTCGCAAGTGCCTTTTCATCGCGTGGCGGAACGAGGATTCCGTCCCATCCGTTTTCTACGATCTCTGGAACACCGCCGGCACTCGTGGCCACGACCGGCTTCTGCATCGCCATCGCTTCAATGAGGACCAAGCCAAATGTCTCACTGTATGAGGGGAGGACAAAGACATCGATGGCCGCAAGAAATTCTGCCACATTTTCTGTGAACGGCAGAAACCTGACGTGGTCGCTGACGCCGAGTTCTCTCGCCAAGTCGACGAGATACGCCCGATATCCTTCTTCTCCCTGCGTTTCGTCTCCGGCAATCACGTAGCAGACATCCGGTCGGCGTTCGAGCACTGAGGGCAGGGATCGCAGGAATTCCTCCTGGCCCTTCTGTGGATCCAACCGACCCAACACACCAACAAGTGGTTGGCTTGCAGAGAGCTTGTACCCCTTTCGGGCCCGCCGTTGGCTGTACAGACGCGGATTGAACACTCTCGTGTCTCTTCCCAAGGGAACCACACGTATGAGTTGCTCAGGCATCTTCGTGTTTTCCAGAACCTCCTGCTTCATGCGATTCGTCAGGGAAATCCAGAGCGATAGCTTGGAATACATCCATGTGTGAAGAACATCTCGTTTGCTGATCTGGGATTGCATCTGTTGGTAGAAGACGAGTTTTGTCCAGGGGTGAAACAGCTTTGAAGCAACAACGACGTTAATGTCCTTGGATTGCATGACCATAGCGATATCGATCCCGCGAGCTTTCATGAGTCGGGCGAGCCGTATCGATGTCAGGAAATCGCCGTATTTCATTTTTGGTTTGAGGAATTCTACACGAAGGCCGTGCTTTTCCGCCTGACTCGCGAGAGGAGTGGAAGCAGGAACAATCAAGGTACATTCTGCATCTCTCTTCTTGAACTCGACCGCAAGTTGGATGGCTGTGAGTTCAAGCCCACCGAATGATGAGGAGAAGCAAATTATTGCCAGGTTGTGATTCCTGGAGAAACTCATGATGTTCTTCATGGTCTTCGCCCGCCCTTTCTGACTTCATCACAAACCGGAAGACAATTCATGTCATTAGACGCACGAAGTACAAACGTGGTTGAAATGAAAAAGGTTCTATGAATAGAAATTAACGGACGACTTCGAGGATTGGCGAGGGTATTGGGAACTCAGAAGTTTCCCGGAAAACACTAGCGTACGAAGCGAATCGCTCGTATTTTCCATAACGTTTGAGGGGTTGTTGCGCTTCATCATTCAATAGAGCCTCTCAAGTGCAAGAAACTGATGTCGGAGCTGTCTAATATAAACGATCAGGATTCGAATCATCGACCGAAGGGAGCGCAAAGAATGCCAGCTACGAAGCAATCTCTGAACTTTTCAATCATCGTGTTCCTCTTTGTCCTGGTGATCTCATCGATCAACGGATGCAGTTCAACACAACAACTTGCCAGCCGATGGAGTGAGCATCCGGTACTCATGGATGCGAATCTCGGAGATTGGACGGACTCGACGGTTTTCGTTGAGAAGGAAGGCGTTCGATATGGCATCGCGAACGACGGTGAATATCTTTATGTGTGTCTCCTTTCTTCGAAGGCAAATCTTGGACGCCAGATTACGTTTCGGGGAATGACCATTTGGTTCGATCCGAACGGCGGCAGCAAGAAAACCATCGGAATACGATTCCCTATCGGCGGGATGGGCATGGGACGATCTGAGATGGGTCTGCAGCAACCGGACCAAGATCCTGAACAGAGGGGAAACAGATTCGAGGAAATGGAACGACAGTCGCTCAACGAGTTTGAGTACCTCGGCCCCGGCGAGAATGATCGACAACGCGTCTCCAGACTTCAGGGACAGGGGGTGGAGATGCACATGACTGCGACTCCGGAGCGATTTCTTTACAAATTGAAGATCCCTCTTCAGTATTCTTCGCAACACCCTTACGCGGTAGAAACGCACGCAGGAGCAAAGGTCGGCATCGGAATAGAATCAAATACTGCTCCGAAGATGGCGGAGGGTGAGCGGGGCGGCGAAGGCCGCGGAGAAGGGACCGGCGGCGGGCCGCCTGGTGCCGGCGGTGGTCGAAGCGGCGGACGAAGTGGCGGGATGGGGCGCGGTGGACAGAGACCACCCGGAGCCACGGCTGCTACCGTGAACTTCAACATATGGAGTCAAGTCCAACTCGCTGAAAAGGCTCGATGAGGCCGTGAGCGATCTTTGGAAAAACAAAAAGGGCGTTCATGTGAACGCCCTTTGTTTCGTTACTGGTGCAAGGATGTCGGGAAACCTCAGGTACGCTTAAACAAACGCTTCAGTTTCTTCCTGAATCCATCTCGTTCCCCTTTTCCTTCTTCCATCAGTTTGCGCCAGTCAGTTTCTTTGACTGCATTCGCGGAAGGCGATGCTACCGTCTTTTTCGAATCGCTTTGCCTATGCCCTTGACGTGGGGGTTGGTTTCTCGTGCTCTCCTTCCGGTCATTCCTTCTTTGAGGTTGACGGGATTGTCCGGCACGTTCACCACGGGGATGCTCTCGATGCTCTCTCTTTTGCGAGTGCGCCTCTTTTGCCTCGGCAACGGGAACTTCCTTTTTCGTATGGTCAAAACCCGGATATCGCTTCAGCTCATACTTCTTACCGACAAAATACTCGATACTCTTCAGGTACTTGCGTTCCTGATTTGATACAAACGTAATAGCATCTCCGCTTAAGCTTGCTCGACCTGTTCGCCCGATACGGTGAACGTAGTCCTCCGCGAACGCAGGCGTGTCGAAATTGATAACATGAGAAATTCCCTCAACATCAATCCCACGAGCTGCGATGTCCGTTGCGACGAGAACATTGTATTGACGCTGTTTGAATCCTGCGAGCGCACGCTGTCTCTGCGCCTGTGTGCGGTTGGCGTGGATCGCAATCGATTTCACACCGCTCTTCTCGAGGCGGCGAGAGATCTTGTCCGCTCCATGCTTGGTACGGGAGAAGACGAGCACACTGTCAAGAGTCTGCGATTGCAGAATGTGGAGCAGCAAACTCAACTTTGTGTCCTGCTCAACAGAATAGAAATTCTGGCGGATCGCTTCCACCGGACGCTGTTGCTCTCCGATCTCGATGAGCTCGGGATTGTGCTGAATGGAAGCAACAAGGGCTTTGATCTCTTTGGACATCGTCGCTGAGAAAAGAAGCGTCTGGCGTTTTGCTGGGATGCGTCCAATGATAGTTCGCACATCATTGATAAATCCCATATCGAACATCCGGTCGGCCTCGTCGAGAACGAGCACTTCAACGCGGGACAGATCGATGGTCTTGCGATTGATATGATCCAGAAGGCGTCCTGGTGTGGCAATAACAATATCGACACCCCGTCGCAAGCGCTTGATCTGGTTCTCCATATTGACGCCGCCATAGATCGCGAGGCTTTGCAAAGTCGTGAAGCGACCGTACGTCGTGACGAAATCCTCGCCCTGTTGAGCAAGCTCTCTCGTCGGAGTGAGGACGAGTGCCCGCGGATGCCGGTGACCCGGATGTCCCGGGATCTTCGTCAAATGATGGAGCAGCGGAAGCACGAACGCAGCGGTTTTCCCTGTGCCTGTCTGGGCACAGCCGATGATATCTCTTCCTGCTACAGCAAGAGGAATGGCGCGTGTTTGAATGGCAGTTGGTGCCGTGTAGCCCGTGGCAAGGATACCTTGAACGAGCTGGTCTGAAAGACCGAGTTTTGAAAATGGCATGAATAAATCCTAACGATTGATGATGAAGGTGAAACGCGCTGCGGTGGATGGACAGGGCTGGAGATGGTAGGATGCAAAGTGTCTGACGCTGCTGAACCGGTGGTGGCACAAGGTGCGACCCGATTGGTTCTTCCCAACAATACCTTAGCTGCTTGACATCAGAGAGCGAGTCTCGTGATCCGCCCCCGATGCATATTGCACGGACGCGGTGGCCGCCGTTGGCGGCACATACAATATACTCCGAAATGCACAGACTTCCTACTGGAATCAGTTCAGTCTGTGAGAGTGGAGCTGAAGAACGTCGAATCCGACTCAATTACGGTGATTAGAAGATTGAACCCTGTTCCTACTCATCAACGGTGAGCCGGTAGCCGATCCCTGACTCGGTGAGAAGAAGCTTTGGATCTGAGGGATCGTCTTCAATTTTCTTGCGCAGTTGCCCCACGTACACCCGCGTGTATTGTGTCTCTTCCGCCTGGGCCGGACCCCACACCTGCTCAAGGATGAACCGGTGCGTCAGAACTCTTCCTGCGTTTTTGACGAACAACGCAAGCAAGGCGTACTCTGTCGCCGTGAGTTTGACTATCTCGTCCCCCTTCCTGACAATGCGCGAAGAGAGGTCTACCGACAGACCATGAGAAATGAACAGAATCTTTTCTTCAAGTGTTAGCCGGTGACGCAGAGCTGCACGGACGCGCGCCAGTAACTCGCCGGTCCGAAATGGCTTCACCAGATAGTCATCTGCTCCGGCATCCAGACATCCGACAATATCCTCCTCTGCACTCCGGACCGACAACACCAGCACAGGGACCGTCGACCACTCGCGCACTTTCTTCAAAACTTCTGAGCCATCCATGTCCGGCAGGCCAAGATCGAGTATGACCAATTCGGGTCTCTCAGATGCCGCCTTCATTACACCCTCGTTTCCAGTTGACGCGGTATGAATAGTAAATCCGTTTGTCTCCAGGGTCAACTGAAGGAGGCGCCTCATCTGAGGTTCATCGTCAACAACAAGAATGACCGGCTTGGATGTCATTGGGGCTTCGGCTCAGATTGAAGAGATTCATTCTTGAGGGGAATACGAATCGTAAATTCTGCCCCTCCGGCGGCCCGGTTCTGCGCAGCTATCGTTCCTCCATGCGCTTCTACAAATCCCCTGACAATCGCGAGTCCCAGCCCTGTCCCACCGGTGCTGGCGTTCGGAGCACGATAGAATTTGTCAAATATCCTCGGCAGCACATCTTGAGGGACACCCGGGCCGGTATCAGCAACGATGATGACACCCTCTCCGTTTGAGACAAAAGAATCAACTGAGATAGTTGTCCCGGCGGGAGTATGCACAACTGCATTATGAAGGAGATTCACCAGCACTTGCTCCATCAATCCGAAATCGAGCATCATGAGCGGCATGTCATCCGGAATGTTTACGGTAACCGGATGAAGAGCAAGTTCCCTCTCAAGTTCCTTCGTTGCGCCATGAATGACATCACGGATGTCACTCCAGTCGAGCTTGGGTTGGAGCATTCCCGATTCAAGCCTTGTCATATCGAGGAGATGGGCGACAAGCCTATTCAACCTCTCTGCCGCAATATGAATCTCCTTTGCATAAACGAGGTTTGTCGTGCCCGACGGAGTTGCGACGTCCCGCATGAGGTTTTCTGATGCACCCATGATTGTGGCCACGGGAGTACGCAGTTCATGAGAGACAGAACTGAAGAGGGTTTTGTAGAGCCTTTCTGATTCTTCGATGACGATCGATTTCTTTGTGTATTCGTTCAAAAGCTCCCTCTCAACCGCCGAAGCAATTTGCGTGATGAAGTTCTCGAGCAGCGATTCCTGGTCAACACCCAGTTTCCGATTTTCGCGCAATCGGACGCTGATGACACCGAGGGGATACCGAGGTCCGGAAATTGGATAATAGGTCGCTTGAGCGAATGGCAGTGTGTCCGTGTTTTTTCCGGCGGGTTTTTCATTCCAATAGACCCACGCCGAAACACTGATCTCTTTGGCGTCAGGGACCATCGAACTTGCGGGATGCGGCTGCGGACTGAGATCGCCGTCTGCTTCACCAAGGAAGACTGCGACGTCCGCTTCGAAATGCTTTGAAATGTTCGTGACAGCGGCCTTGATGACCTCATCTTGTGAGTGAGCCGAAGAGAGATCCTTCGCCAATGCAAAGAGCGCCGATGTTCTTTCTTCACGTTGTCGGGCTGCCTTGTCCCTCCCCCGAAGTCGGGCAGAGAGCACGCCGGTGACAGCCGCAACGATGAAATAGATCCCGAGCATCATCATGTCTTCGAGGTGACCGACGGAAAACGTGAAGAGCGGAGGAATAAAGAGGAAGTCCCAAGCGAGTGCTCCGACACCAGCGGCGATGAGGACGGGGCCGGGCCCCATCCTCAAGGGGAGCAAGGAAACTGCGAGGAGAATAATCAAGGAGACGGATCTGTATCCTCCAATCAGAGGTGTGAGAGGAAAACAGATGAGCGCGGTCAGCAGCACGACCGCTGACGACAGGAGATACTGAGCGTACCCTGATTCGATCTGCGGAAAAACGAAGTGGTTTTTCTGGTGCTCGGTCTCCTCCTCCCGTGCCACGATATAGATGTCAAGGTCATGGGTTCTTTTCAGGAGATCGTCGACGAGCCGTGATCCGCGGGAAAACCGGCGCCGCCTCGGGTTACCGATGAAGATCTGGCCTGCGTTCTGCTCGCGTGCGACGCGGAGAAGAGCCCCCGCGATGTCCTCATCCGAAGTAATGATTGTTTCGGCTCCGAGCTCGCGGGCAACTTTGACATTTTTCAGGAGCTGATCTTTTTCCTTCTCATCTGACACTCCGGACGGTTCGACATAGACCACCACCCAGGACGCATCCATGGTGTACGCAAGTCTTCTCGCCCATCGGATGAGCGATATCGAACGGGGACTTGGACTAATCCCCACCACGAGGCGCTGACCGGATTTCCACGGTCCCGGGATCCGTTGCCGCTGCATGTAGTCCCGCAGCTGACGATCGACTCGTTCCGCGGTGATGCGCAGTGACATCTCGCGCAAGGCAGTCAAATTTCCCGTGCGGAAAAAATTCTCAATAGCTTGCCTGGAGCGCTCTGGCGTATAGACCTTGCCTTCCGCAAGTCGTTTGAGCAGTTCATCCGGCGAAATGTCGAGGATTTCCACCTCATCTGCGGCCTCAAAGACAGAATCCGGCACTGTCTCGTGGACCGTGATACCAGTGATCTGGCCTACTGCTTCAGCTCTGCTTTCAAGGTGCTGGACGTTAAGTGTCGTGAAGACATCGATGCCGTTATCCAGCAACTCGAGCACGTCTTGGTATCGCTTTGTATGCCTGCATCCGGGGGCATTCGTGTGGGCCAACTCATCGACAAGCACGAGCTTCGGTTTGCGCGCAAGGACGGCATCGAGGTCCATCTCTTCGAGGAGAGTGCCACGATACTCGATTGTCTTGCGGGGGATAATAGGGAGGTCCTTCAGAAGGGCTTCTGTCTCAGGTCGCTTGTGTGTCTCGACATAACCAACGACAACATCGCCCCCCTTTGCTATTTCCCCATGTGCGTCCTTCAGCATGTCATAGGTTTTCCCCACACCAGCGCACATGCCGAAGAAGACTTTGAGTTTTCCCTTCTTCTCCTTCTCTTCCTCTTTCTTCATCATGCGAAGGAGAGTGTCGGGATTAGGGCGTGATTGGTCGGAATTCATTTGTCGGTAATATATAAAGATTAAGCGTCAGAATCATTGCGGCATACAGACCTGAATCTCCATTGAAGTCCCCTTCGATGCCAACGAGAAGTGCAACAACGGACGGCGTTTCATTCATGTGCTCATTGCACGATCAGTCCTTCTCTGCACTCATGCCTCTGATGATCGATCCTTTCAGGATTTGTACCTCAGCGCGCGTGCCGCCCGAAGCCCCGAGGATTTTCACCTTTGCAGCAGTTTTTCTTGGACGTCCAAACGAAGAGTAGTCATCTCCATAAAATCCTACCGGCCGTACAATCCGATAGACATCTCCGACATTCGGCCTCGTCCCCTCAGGAAATGTGAGATATACTCTTCCGTCTCTCTTCAATTCGATCAATGGAAGATCATAGATCGGGCCATTCCCTCCAATCATGAACGGGCCAATTGTCACTCTAATAGGTACGCCTTTCATTCGAGACATAATCTGGAATTCAGGATACCGAGGCATGGATCTCCCTCTATTGACCAGGAAATGCTCCATGGCGTTTGTCTGGTTTTTCATCCTCTCACGCGAGATTTTGGAATTGCCGAGTCATGGCCTGTAGCAAGTATGGAACTGATCGCCCCTATTGAGCCTTCCGTCCTCTAGAAACGGACGATGATCGAACCGATGATCCGATTTTCGCTGGTGACGAGATCGGCGACGAAACCGGTCGGGTCTCCAATCGGAGGATTCCAACCATTGGGTGATGTGAGTCCACCGTGTCCTGCGAAATATGGGACAGACGCCTGGCGATGAACAAATTCAAGACCCCACGTGACGTGTTCTCCGGGCATATACTGAATGCCGGTGGAGAAATCCCAGGCGTCAAACTGATCGCCAGGGTTTTGAGTCAGAACTCCTGCGCCGGTAGGGAGCAAAGCCAGATACCGCCCGGGATTATGGAGCATGCCTCCACCAAAGGTCCAGGCAAAGTGCTCTTGTTCACCAAGCCAGAGCCGGTGATAAAACATCCAACTCAGAAAATTCTGTGCGGGAGTGGTTGCGTCGCCGTTGAAAGGTTTCACACCGCCGCCATTCTCAAAGCCAATATCTCCGGTAAAGGAGAATGCAGCCTTGGGAATCGAGGCACCCGGTGCTTGACGATAACGAACAATCACACTGTTGTCGCTGTGAAACCGGAAACGTCCGGGTGTATTGGGAGTGTCCCATCCGCCATATGCGCTTGCGAGGATAGAGAGCCACTCTTCCGGGCGATAGACTGTTTGGAAACCCAAACCCGGCTGCTGATTGAACATGGCGTACGTTTGCCATCCGTTGATGATCCAGTATTCCAGTTTTAGTTTGTCAGTAGGAAAAGTCTGTATGCGTATTCCCGTAAAGAACCAGGGTGTATTGTCAGAGGTGAAGGAATTCTGATAGTTCCAGTTTTCAAAGTTGTTGTACCCCATGAGTCCGACATACGACTTGAATATACCCACATCGATATTGATACCATGCATTGAGTTGAGATGCATGCCGACATATCCTTCGGTCACAAATCGCAGGGCGGTGTACAAGTCAAACTGACCTCTCAGCGGAGTGGCGTCATTGCGCGGAACACCTGTCGCGCGGGTGCCGAACTGTAGCATCAGTCGCCCCCGTGCACCGCTTTCAGGATCATGAAAGTCACCGCCGACTTCAATGTAGGAGACATTGAATTCGTCAGAACGAAAAGTCGCTGTGGATCCCGCATTGGTATGGTCTATCGGATGATTGAAATTGAAATTGTAGTTCATATCCATCGTCATATCACCGGTGAAGTACTTCGAGTCGAGCACCTGCCTGTGAAGGCGGCTATTTCCTTGGAGCCATGTGAAATCGCCCCAAGCGAATGGTTCGCTGGCAATCTGTTCTGCAGAAGTCGTCTTCGCAGAATCTGTTTGGCCAAAACACAACGACGACATTGAGACCAAGAGAAGAATAAATCGTTTCATAATCCCTTTCCAAGTGTTTTGTCTAGTACTCTCGTGAGTTTCATTCTCCAAGAAGGTCACGAGAGATTCATTCCCTTCAGGAGCATGTCGATAAGTTTGATGCCAGCAAACGGCGCTATGACACCGCCCACGCCGTAGATAAGGAGATGCCTGCGGAGCAAGTGCACGGCGCTGATAGGACGATACTTGACTCCTTTCAAGGCCAAAGGAATCAGCGCGACGATGATCAGCGCGTTAAAGATGACGGCAGAAAGGATGGCGCTCTCGGGAGTTGCGAGGTGCATGACATTCAGTGCATTCAACGCCGGATACGTGGTTGCGAATGCAGCCGGGATGATCGCAAAGTATTTGGCGACGTCGTTCGCAATGCTGAATGTCGTCAACGTCCCGCGTGTCATGAGCAGCTGTTTGCCAATCTCTACGATTTCCAGAAGTTTGGTGGGATTGCTGTCCAGGTCGATCATGTTTGCCGCTTCGCGGGCTGACTGCGTCCCCGTATTCATGGCAACAGCAACATCTGCCTGAGCGAGAGCGGGTGCATCATTTGTACCGTCACCGGTCATCGCTACAAGCCGTCCCCCTTTCTGATAGTCACGGATCAGTTTCAGTTTGTCCTCTGGTTTTGCTTCAGCCAGGAAATCGTCGACGCCGGCCTCTGCTGCGATGGCGGTCGCAGTAAGTATATTGTCACCGGTGATCATGACCGTCTTGATTCCCATCTTGCGGAGATGAGCGAACCGTTCTTTGATTCCGCCTTTCACGATATCTTTCAAATGTATCACCCCGAGGACTTCCGTATTCTCCGAAACGACAAGGGGCGTCGCTCCCATCTTGCTGATCTCTTGAACGATCTGCAGAACCTGGGCGGGATACACCCCTCCCTGTTGCTCGATGAAGTTCTTGATTGCATCCGCGGCACCCTTGCGGATAATCCTTCGGGAGTTCTTGCCATCGGATTGGATGTCGGCTCCACTCATCCGGGTCTGAGCGCTGAAAGGAACAAACTGAGCAGAGATTTGATGAATGTCTCTCCCCCGCAATCCATATTTCTCTTTTGCAAGCACCACAATGGATCGACCTTCGGGAGTTTCATCTGCGAGTGACGCAAGTTGGGCGGCGTCAGCGAGTCGCTCTTTTGAAATCCCGGGTGCAGGCGTGAATTCAGTGGCCATGCGGTTTCCCAGAGTGACCGTGCCAGTCTTGTCCAGCAAGAGAACATCAACGTCTCCCGCCGCCTCAATCGCCCTACCGGATGTCGCAATCACGTTGTGGCGAATCATGCGATCCATTCCTGCAATACCGATTGCGGAGAGCAGTCCGCCGATGGTGGTAGGAATCAGACACACCAATAGCGCAACGAGAACCGTGATCGTAACGGGGGTACCCTGACCCACTGCCGTGACACTGAAGATGGAGTACGGCAACAAGGTGACGCACACGACGAGGAAGATGATCGTAAACGCGGCAAGAAGGATGTTCAGTGCAATCTCGTTCGGAGTTTTTTGCCGTTTTGCTCCTTCAATCAATTTGATCATTCTGTCAAGGAATCCGCCCCCTGGTTCCGATGTGACTCGTACAACCAGCCAGTCAGAGAGGACTCGAGTTCCACCCGTGACGGCACTTCGATCACCGCCGGATTCACGGATCACCGGAGCACTCTCTCCCGTGATGGCGCTCTCGTCCACCGATGCGACTCCCTCAATCACCTCGCCATCGGCTGCGATGGTATCGCCCGTCTCGACGAGAAACAAGTCTCCCTTCTTGAGTTCGGTCGACGAAATCAAGTTGAACTTTGAACGATCACGCAGTGCGGACATCAATTTGGCTTTTGTGTCGCGACGCGAACGCCGCAATGCGTCTGCTTGCGCCTTCCCCCTGCCCTCAGCCAGGGCTTCCGAGAAGTTCGCGAAGAGAACGGTGAACCAGAGCCACAGTGAGACACTCCCTATGTACCATGCGGGAGCTTCACCTGTACCCGCTAATGCCTTGATCCAGAGCGCCGTCGTGAGGACGCTTCCGACCTCAACGACGAACATGACCGGATTGCGGGCCATCCAACGCGGATTGAGCTTCATGAGGGAGTCCACGAGCGCGCGACGATACATTCCGGATGTTAGTCCCACGGGTTTCTTCAGGTCTTGTATTGTCTGAGTTGTCATTCCTTCATTTCCCTTTCAGGGTCCTATTGCATCATCATTAAGTGTTCAACAATCGGTCCCAGCGCGAGAGCCGGGAAAAAGTTCAGTGCCCCCACAATCAGAACGACTGCGATTAACCAGAAAACAAACAGAGGAGTGTGCGTCGGCAACGTTCCTTCGCTCACCGGAATGAGCTTCTTGCGGACGAGCGACCCGGCAAGTGCCAACGTCGGAACCGCGAGCCAATAGCGGCTGATCAGCATCGCCAAGCCGCCAGTGATGTTGTAGAATGGGGTATTGGCGTTCAGTCCGGCAAAAGCGCTTCCATTGTTGTTTCCCTGAGACGTGAAGGCGTAGAGGATCTCGCTAAAGCCGTGCGGGCCGGGATTCGAGATGGAGCCCGTCCCTGCCTGGGAGACGACGGCAAGCGCCGTGAGCAGAAGCACCGTGAGCGGCATTATCAAGATCAGAAGCGAAGCCATTTTCATTTCGTACGCTTCAATCTTGTGCCCGAGGTATTCCGGTGTACGCCCTACAAGGAGTCCGGCCACAAAAACGGCAACGATCACAAAGACCAGCATTCCGTACAGTCCGGAACCGACACCGCCAAAGACCACCTCTCCGAGTTGCATCATGACAAGCGTCACCAAACCTCCCATGGGGGTAAACGAGTCGTGCATGGCGTTCACGGATCCATTGGATGCCGCCGTGGTCACCGTCGCCCATAGTGACGAGTTAGCAACACCGAACCGAACTTCCTTCCCTTCCATGTTGCCGCCTGGATTGACCGCAGAAGCAAATTGGTCAATACCCAGAGCGTTGAACTTTGGGTTGCCCCGCGATTCTGCCTGATAAGCGACGAAGAGCGCCACAACAAGAATGATCATCATGGCTGCGAGCAGCGACCACCCTTGCCGGGTGTCGCCGACCATCTTGCCGAACGTGTAACATAATGCCGCGGCGATCATCAAAATCGAAAACATTTCGAGGAAATCGGTCAGCGGGGTGGGGTTCTCGAGCGGATGTGCCGAGTTCGCGTTGAAGAACCCGCCTCCATTCGTCCCCAGTTGTTTGATGGCAATCTGAGATGCAGCCGGGCCCATGGCAATCACTTGTTCCGTAACCTTCGCCCCGCTCGTGTCAGCCGTCGGCTGTAGAAGCGACGCGGAGACGTAGGGTGAGAGGTTCTGCACCGAACCTTGCGAAACGAGGACAAGGGCGAGAACAACAGCCATAGGCATGAGAATATAGAGCGTGCTGCGCGTCATGTCGACCCAGAAATTCCCCAAGGTCTTCCCGGAGTGCCTGGCAATGCCTCGGATGAAGAGGGCGAGTACAGCCATCCCACCCGCGGCGGAAACGAAATTCTGAACCGTCATTCCCAACATCTGCGTCAGGTAACTCATCGTGGTCTCACCGCCGTACCCTTGCCAATTTGTGTTCGTGGCAAAACTCACCGCAGTGTTAAAAGAGGAGTCCGGCGAGACTGCACCAAGACCTTGCGGATTCAACGGCAAAAACTGCTGGAGACGCTGCAGTGCGTAGACGACGATCAACCCGACAAAATTGAACAAGAGAAATGCAACGGCATTCTGTTTCCAGTCCATCTCTTCGTCCGGATTGATCTTGGCAAACCGATAGATCAGCCTCTCCACGGGACCAAAGAGAGGATCGAGAAATGTTTTCTCCCGCTGAAACACACGGGCCATGAACGCGCCGAGCGGCTTGGCCAAGACCACCAACGCCGCCAGATAGACAAAGAGTTGAAGCATTCCATTCGTTGTCATTCGAACATCTCCGGTTTCAAGAGTGCGATGAAAAGATAGACGAGCAGGGCAACCGAAATGAGGCCCGTAACGATATAGATCCAGTTCATGGCTTTTCCTCCGACTTGTTTTCTCCGAGGACGTCGCACAGCTTCATGAGTCCCCACGTCGCTACAAAGAACAGAACGGTAGTGCCGAGATAGATGAGGTCCATACTATTTTGCCTCCCGTGTCGATTGAATGTTGTCGAGTGCCAGGTTCAGCTTGAGCACATTCACGCGGGGCTCTCCAAGAAACCCGAGTTGCCGCCCTTCCGTGTTCTCCTCTACGAGTGATCGAACTTGCTCTACGGCCAAGTTACGAATTCGCGCGACCCGCTTGACCTGGTACAGAGCGGCCGCAACGCTGACGTGTGGATCGAGGCCACTCCCGGAGGCTGTCACAAGATCAACCGGGATTGGTTGCATGTTTGACGTGTCGGCGGCGCGGAGATCTTGTATCCTTTTCTTGGCGCCATCCAATAACGCAGGATTGAGCGGTCCGTAGTTCGATCCGGTTGACGATGCAGCGTTATATGCGAACGGGCTCGTGGCGGACAGGCGGCTCCAGAAGTACTTCGAATCACTGAACGGCTGACCGATAAGTTCGGAGCCAATCACCCTCCCGTCTTTCTTCAGCAAGCTTCCATTTGCCTTCTCCGGAAAAACGACTTGCGCGACTCCGGTAACAATGAGTGGATAGATCACACCCGTTATCAGAGTGAAGAGAGCGATCGTGATGATCGCTGTTCGAGTGGACTTGAGGAACATGGATCTCTCCTTTGTAGTGGAAATGAATTGCGTCAACGCTCTTTCATAAGAAAATTCACGCAACCAAAATGGCATCGCAGCGGCAGAAAGGCAATCAAGAGAGAGTAAAAAGGTGGGTGAAACACATAAAAAGAATGTAAAGAAGGGGGGCGACACAACCATCCGTGATTTTATGGTGCAATTTGCGCGAGTTGATGGGTATGCCTATATTGTCTGGTACAGCATCGTCCATGGCAGTGAACAGGTCTTCGTCAATAATCCACATATTCTCGCGATCAAATCCCGTCCGCCGGGTGACCCTCTGCTCATGCGCCGGGGTACTTGTTCTTCTCTGCAGCGTTCTCGCGCAACAGAAACCTCAAGGTTCGGTCGTCGGAAGAGTACTGGACGATTCCACTTCTACCCCGCTCTCCAACGTCAATGTCTATATCGCCAACACCACACTTGGCGGAAGCACGGATTCAAACGGACGATTTGAGATTCGGAACATCCCGCTCGGTTCCTACGAAATCGTTGCGTCGATCCTTGGGTACTGCGTCTCCTCTTCGCGAGTGGTTGTGAAAGAAGGCGGGACAAAGGCAGTGGAACTCCGACTGAAGCCGACGAGCCTCGAAGTAAGCGAGGTCCTGATCTCTGCTCCCGATCCTTCGGAGTGGCGAAAACAGCTTCAAAGGTTCAAAGACCTCTTTCTGGGAACGACTCCGTTCTCGAAGGAATGCACTTTGATGAATGGAGAAAATCTGGACTTTGTTGAGAATGAACCCATTTCATTTGCTGCAACCGCCCGTGCTCCCCTGAAGATCGAGAACGTCGCTCTAGGATATCACATTGAGTTTGTCCTTAAGGTGTTCAAAGTCGTCAACGATGTGATGACCGTTGAAGGCTTGCCACGATATACCGAAATGAAGCCTTCGAGCGAAGCAGAGTCGAAACGTTGGAGAGAGAATCGGATGCACGCCTATCGGGGATCACTTCGGCACTTCCTCACGTGTCTTTTCAGAAAGGAATTGACACGAAGCGGATTTGCCGCTCATGAGTTAGGATCGCTGCAACTCGATCAACAGGTCATGTCGCGGAAGATTGTTACGGAGGATGAGATTCTCCAGGACAACTCGGCGGATTACAAAACAGTCGCCTTTCGCGGATATCTCGAAGTGGAGTACGCGGGTGAGGTTGATGCCGGTTTCAATTTGCTGCGGAAGTCGGGGACCATTGCTCAGGTTTCATGGCTGGCATTGAATACCTACACCATCACCATCACCGAGCGCGGGCTCATCGACGAATCATTTCCGACGAAAACGTGGGGGTACTGGGCATGGAAACGAACGGCGGACGCCTTGCCGCTCGATTTCGAGCCAGATCAGGAGTGACAAAAGGGGGAGCCAGCCGAACCTTCAGTTCATTCGCTTCACGATCACTTTGTTCTGCTGATTACAGATGTCCTTGCCTTGAGCTGTGAAGAGATAGTCGATCCTATCGCGATAGAACTCAGTAATCTTGCCTCTGACCATCTTCAGCGTGCTGTTCAGGAAATGATTTTGCTCCGTGAACCCTTCCCCCAGAACAGCAACGGCAGCAGGAAGCCACCGCTCAGGGAATTCTCCCTCATATGCGCCCCCTTTCTTGTACTGCCCAATCTCTGACTCAAGGAGTCTCAGCGCGGCCTCCTGTCCTTCCGCTGTGTGCGTCGTTAAATTGCGGGACTTGAGGTATCCTAACAGATTGTCCTTGTTGGGAACGATGAGTGCCACCGTATAGGTGGACTGGTTATTATAGAGCATGATCTGATCGATGAAGCGTGAATTGCCGACGAACGCTTCTTCTATTCCTTCCGGACTGTATTTCTCTCCGTCATGGCTTATAAGCAGGCTCTTTGCCCTTCCTAGCACGTATAGAAAGTTGTCACTGTCCAGATATCCTAGGTCTCCTGTGTAGAGCCAGCCGTCACGTAGTGTCTCGTTCGTGGCTTTCTCATTCTTCCAATAACCAGCCATCACGTTTTCGCCTTTCACCACGATCTCTCCCTGTTGTCCTACCGGAAGATCGTTCCCCTGGTCATCATAGACTTTCACCAAGAGGTTTGGCACGATGGCACCGGAGGAACCGAGCTTGTGACGAGCAGGCACATTCGCCGATATCACAGGTGCTGCTTCAGTCAGGCCATATCCCTGAAACATGGGAACGCCAATCGCATAGAAAAACCTCTGGAGTTCGATATCCAGGAGTGCTCCTCCTCCCACAAAAAATTCCAGTCGCCCCCCGAAGCTCTGTCGTATCTTTCGGAAGATGAGAAAATCGAAAAGTTTGTATTGCACTTTTGCCGCAAAGGTAGCATTCTCGCCGCGGTTCCACCCAATCCCGTTGAACGCGTATGCAATTTCCAGAGCCCTCTTGAAGAGCTTCTCAATCGCCGGGCCTTTGTCTTTGATTCCCTTCTCGATGTTTTTGCGGAAATTTTTCGCCAGCGCCGGAACACTCAGAAGAAATGCCGGCCGTGTCTCCTTGATATTCACCGGGATGTTCTTCAAGGTTTCCAGTCCGGTCTTTCCGATCTGAACGGATGACATGCTTGCGCCATTCTTCATCAACGTGTAAATGCCGGCTGTGTGCGCAAAACAATGGTCCCAAGGCAAGATGAGGAGCGAAGTGTACCATTCCGGAATTGGCAGCAAGGCCGAAGCCTGTTCTACATTCGCTGTGTAGTTGCGGTGCGACAAGATGATCCCCTTCGGATCCGCAGTCGTGCCCGACGTATAGCAGATATTCGCCGCGTCAGACTCCCGGACCGATTGCCAGCGGCTGTCGAACTCGGTGCGGTGATTTTGGAGAAATCGCTTGCCGCCTTGAATGACATCAGCAAAAGGTAATTCGTCCTCCCCACGTCTGACATCGCCGTCGAGGACGATGATCTTTTCGAGATCGGGCAGGTCACGTTTAATGGAGCGAAGCTTGTGCAGTTGAGACCCGGAAACAACCGCCATCCGGCACCCTGCATGAGCCAGACGAAAGCGCAGGTCAGTCAGCTCTTCGATTTTCACAGAAAGCGGCACGTTGATTGCGCCGGCATACAGCATCCCCAATTCAGCGGTCACCCAATCATTGCGCCCTTCGGAGATAAGTGCCAGCCGGTCACCCGGCATGATGCCTAAATCCATCAAGCCAGCCGCGCATTCGTGGACGGCTTGATGCATCTGTTTGTAAGTCTTCCCCTCAAATTTCTCCCCTCGTTTTTCCCACATCAGCACGTTGGCCGGATAGCGAACGACGCTCTCTTCAAACAAGCTGGGAATTGTCTTTGGTGTCGAAATATTCATGATCCATGTGATGTTGTTTGGCCGATCGGTGCGGGAAAGGGCTGAGTCTCTGAATGAACCTTTCAAAACTACTGTAGTTCGGAGAGAAAGGCAACAGCGATGAGGCGCAATGTTGTGGAGCAGTTGCTTCTTTGTCGGGAATGGGATACAATAGAATTGAACACCATAGGGATGATCACTGTCTAAGGATCAGGAATTCATGGCTGCCTTCCGATGTTTCTTCGTGTTCCTTGCATGCTCTCTCGCGTTTTCACCAATACGCCTTGCCGCACAACCCAATCCCGAGATGCACCTGCGCAAGGTGGTGGATTCCGGAGGTCCACTCATCCGCGAACAGGCTGCCTACGATGTCCTCTTCTATCGGTTGATGTTCACCATCGACACTGCTGCAAAATCAATTACCGGCACCACATTCATGCGAGCTCTCACGACGGATACGCTGAGCACGCTCGTCCTGGATCTGAGCTCGACATTCAACGTTCAATCCGTGATTTGGAAGGGCCAGCAGCAGTTCAACAAGTCCCTTCTCTTCAGCCGTCCGGCGGGGAGACTCTGGATTACTCTGCCCTATGTTCTGCAGAAGTCCGACTCGATCCTGGTGGAGATTTCCTATAAGGGAACGCCGAAGGTTTCCGCGAATCCGCCCTGGGATGACGGTTTCGTCTGGACACATACGAAAACGGGAGAGGTGTGGGCCGGGGTTGCATGCGAGGAAGGAGGAGCCGATCTCTGGTGGCCCTGCAAGGACCATCCCTCGGATGAACCCGATTCCGTCGACTTGTACTTCACCGTGCCGGCGTCGCTCACCTGCGTCTCAAATGGTCGATTGCTCGGCGTGAGTGATAATGGGAGTCTGAAAACATTTCATTGGTACGTGTCAGAGCCGATCAACAATTATTGTGTGACTTTCTATCTTGGACCATTGCAACGTATCCCTATCGATTACCAGAGCGTCACCGGTCAGGCCATTCCGAGCGAGTATTGGTTTCTTCCGTACAATGTTGACTCTGCCAAGAAATACTCGTCAATCTGGCTCAAGGATCTGCGATTCTTCGAAGAGGTGTGCGGTCCTTTTCCGTTCAGAGCTGAAAAATACTGCCTTGTCGACGCTCCGTATTACGGGATGGAGCACCAGACCTGCATCGCATACGGAAACAACTTCAACTTGAATTCATATGGCTTCGACTACATTCATCTGCATGAACTTGCTCATGAGTGGTGGGGAAATCTCGTGACGGCGAAAGACTGGAGCGACGTGTGGATTCACGAGGGATTCGCAACGTACATGGAAGCTCTTTTTGTGGAACGGATGTCCGGTTTCTCACGATACAAGACCTATATGGCGGGCATGAAGGGCTCCATTCAGAACTTGAAGCCTGTCGCTCCGGACGCACCAACGACTGCAGCAGCAATGTTCTCCAGCAACGACGTGTACTACAAAGGAGCCTGGATCCTTCACACGCTTCGCCACTATCTTGGCGATCAGATGTTTTTCTCGATGTTCCGAAAATTCGCTTATCCTGATCCGGCGATGGAGTCCGTCACTGATGGCCGACAGTGCCGGCTGGCGACGACAAACGATTACCTTCAGATCGCAGAGCAGGCTACAGGCAAGAAACTCGACTGGTTCTTCAATCTCTATCTCCGGCAACCGACTCTTCCGAAGCTGCGATATAGCAAAAGTGGTACGGTTCTCAGCCTGCAGTGGACAACACCAAATGCCCTTCCCTTCCCGTTTCCTGTTGATGTCAGGGTCGGGACCAAGACCGTGGTCGTGGACATGCAGAATGGAACCGGAACGGCAACCGTTCCCGCCGACACATCTTACCAAATTGATCCCGACGGATGGATTCTGATGGGCACGCCTCAATTGACAAATGTCGCCGAACTAAACGTCCCGACTGAATTTGCGATCGGCGTCTATCCCAATCCCTTCAACCCGACGACAACGCTGCAACTTGAGATACCGAAGCGCATGCGCGTTTCCGTGGAACTCGTGTCTGTATCTGGTCAGCGTATCGCAGAAGTCGTGGATGCCACGTACGATCCGGGATCGCATTCGATTCCGATCAATGGCACGAACCTGAGTTCCGGGGTGTATTTCGTGTTGGTTCGAGGAGACGAGAAAGTATTAACAACGAAGATCGTTTTGTTGAAGTGAGAACGAACGGCGAAGGTAAAACCTGAAGGTGCGGATTCGAATCCGCACCTTCAGTGAATTCTCTAGAGCAGACCACGTTTCTTCAACAACGGTTCGATCGACGGCTTCTTCCCTCTGAACTTCTCATATTGCTTCATCGCATCGTCCGTGGCCCCTTTGGCCAGCACGTGTTCCATGAACGCCTTGGCAGTGGCCTGATCGAACAGTCCTTTCTCTTTGAACGCTTCAAACGCATCCGCGTCCAAAACGGCTGCCCAGATATAATAGTAATATCCTGCATCGTAGCCTCCTCCCGCACTCCAGATATGCTTGAAGAAAGTGCTGCGATAGCGAACCACGATTTCGGGCATGAGCTTGATCTTGTCGAGTGATTTCTGTTCAAGCTCGTTTGCATCGACAAGTGTCGGTGAGGTGAGCGAATGCCAATCCATATCAAGGAAGCACGCTGCAAGATATTCGACCGTGATGAACCCCTGGTTGAATTTCTCGCTCTTCGAAACCTTGTCGATCAGGGCTTGGGGGATAATCTCTCCGGTCTTGTAGTGCCGTGCATACATGTGCAGAACTTCGGGATCGAATGCCCAGTTCTCCATAATTTGCGACGGCAACTCCACAAAATCGCCGGGAACGCTGAGGCTTCGATACGTTTGGTTTTGGAGCAAGGCGTTGAGTGCATGTCCGAATTCATGAAAAAGCGTTCCAACCTCTTCCGGGCTGAGCAGGGCCGGTTTACCGCCCGTCGGTCTCGAGAAATTGCCGACGTTGTAGACCAGCGGCGTCACCATCATGCCATCACGCCACTCCTGGCCCCGGAAACTACCGCACCACGCACCAGCCTGCTTGCCGGACCTCGGGAAATAGTCGGTATACAATATGCCGAGATGCGATCCGTCGCTGCGTTTCACCTCAAACGCTGTCATGTCATCGACATACTTTGCTATGTCCTTCCGCTCGATAAACTGAAGTCCGTACAGTTTCGAGGCGACATCGAATGCTCCCTTCCTCACATTTTCAAGGAGGAAGTAGGGACGCAGTTCATTTTCATCGAGATCGTATTTGGCTTTTCTCTCCTTCTCCGCATAGTACCACCAGTCCCAGGGTTCCAGCTTGAACGTGCCTCCTTCTTTCTTCTCGAGTTCCTGCAGTGCATCTCGCTCTTTCATAGCATTCGTCAGCGCAGGCTCCCAGAGCTTGTTCAGTAATTCATAAACTGCCTCGGGAGTCTTGGACATATTTCTCTCTTCAACATAATCAGCATGGGTCTTGTACCCAAGGAGGTTCGCTCGCTCGACACGCAAGGATGCGATCTTCGAAACAACGGCCTTGTTGTCAAATTCATTGTTGTGATCACCCCGCGTGATGTACGCCTTGAGGAGCACCTCTCGCAAGGCACGATTCTTCGCGTACTGAAGAAATGGTATCATGCTGGGTTTCTGCACAGTGAAGACCCATTTCCCATCCATTCCGGCTTTTTTCGCAGCATCGGCCGCGCCGTCGATGACGCTCTGAGGGAGACCCTCGAGGTCCTGCTTCTTCTCGACGACAAGCCTGAAATTGTTTGTCTCCTTCAGAACATTCTCGTCGAACTTCAATCCCAGCAGAGAAAGCTCTTTATTGATCTTCCGAAATCGCTCCTTCTTCTCAAGAGAGAGATTCGCCCCGCCTCTCACGAAGTTCTTGTACATGTCATCGAGCAGTTTCATCTGTTCGGCATTCAATCCCAGCTTCTCGCGTTGCTCGTAAACAGCCTTGACGCGCCAAAAAAGTTTCGCGTTGAGATTGATGTCGTCATGGTGCTTTGACATGATGGGGGCAATTTCGTTCGCGATCTTCTGAAGATCGTCGTTGGTGTTTGCACCCTGAAGGCCATAGAAGACGCTGCCGACATTGTCCAGGGCCAGCCCGCTTCGTTCGATCACCTCCACGGTGTTCTTGAATGTGGGCAGTTCCGGGTTGGTGACAATCGCATCAATCTCCATCTTCTGATACTTTATTCCTTCGAGGAAAGCAGGAATGAAATGCTCACTCTTGATCAGGTTGAAGGGCGGAGTCTCAAACGGAGTATTGTACTTTGCGAAGAATGGATTCATACCTGCCGGTTCCTTCCTTTGCTCTTGAGCTGCGATCAACGAAACAAGACACACGATGGCACTAGTAAAGAAGAGTGATTTCATGCCGAAACTCCCTGTTTTGTGTCGACGAAGTGTGGTGCGACGCGGATGCAATCAATATAGAAGATTATTGCAAATGCTGCCCTCGAGTGGCCACCGTGTGACGGCAAAGATCATCTTGTCGAGGGACTGAGCTGCGCGAGTAACGTCCACTATTTCTGCTCTGCTTATGGAAAACCTTGGACGAGGCCAATCACACAATCCCCTTATCAATCAACCTCAAATTCGCATTCCTGGGAACGCAATTGGCATGCGGTCTGTTCTGTCTTCATTAGCTTTTCTGTTCTCTCACGCCATTACCTGAAGGGCACCGGTACCCATGCCACCAATAGTACCTGAAGCATCTGTTCAAGCCAGACCCCTGATATCAGCTGTTTTGTTGATCATTTTCCTCACAAGCCTGTTCACGGTCAACTCCCTCGGACAGAAGAAATCCATCAAGCAATATGTGCACGACAGATGGACGACTCAAAATGGCTTCCCACAAAACTCCGCCTCCGACATCGTTCAGACGAAAGACGGATATCTCTGGTTTGCAACACAGGAAGGGTTGGCCAGATTTGACGGAGTAAAGTTCACCGTCTTCGATCGCGCCAACACGGACGCACTCCCTGATTCCTGGCTCTTGCGCTTGATTCCGGACAGCAGCGGAGCTCTGTGGATAAGAGTTCAGGGATTTGCTCCCGGCTTAACGCGATATCAAGACGGAGTCTTCACACATTTCACAACCAAGAACGGACTTCCGAGCAATACCGCCACCTCCGCGGCGGCGGACAAAGAGGGAGGAATCTGGTTTGGGACATTCGGAGGCCTGAGCTATTTCAAAGGCGGAAAGTTTTCGAATTACAGTGTGAAGGACGGTCTCCCGAGCGACACCGTCAATTCACTTGGTCTTGACAGCAAGAACAACCTCTGGATGAGCACTCCCAAGGGGTTGGCGCGGTTCAGCAATGGCAAGATCGAAACTCTGACAGGAACTCCTGCTTTTCCTGATACGGCATTCTTCAGGGTGCGTGATTTCAGCAATATTTTTGAAGACAGGAGCGGTACTCTCTGGATGCGGACGCGGCGCGGCGTTCTATCCGTTTCCGGAAGTTCGAGCAAGCTTTACACAAAACAGGATGGATTGTCAAGCCTCTCTATTAATGAGATCACCCAGGACTCCAAGGGAGACATTTGGTTCGCCACTGGAAGCGGATTGACTCGATTCCAAAACGGAAAATTTGTCACGGTGAACGCTTCCTCTGATCCTGATGAAAACACCATCTACTCGATTCGTGAGGACAGTGAAGGAAGCTTGTGGCTGGTGACGGGCAAAGGGATCAAGAGGTATGCAAATGGCAAGTTTGAAAGCTACAGGCAAGATGATGGCTTGTCTGACAATGTCGTCCAAACCATGCTCATTGATCGGGAAGGGAGCATCTGGTTGGGTACCTTCGGAGGCGGGATCGATAGATTCCGAAACGCTAACTTCATCACCTACTCCGCTCGCACTGGGTTGACCTTCGACAACGTGCAGCCAGTGTTCGAAGACAGCAAGGGCGCCCTCTGGATCGGCTCCAACTCCGCAGGTGTGGACCGTTTCAAGGATGGCACAGTTACTTCGTATACATCGAAGAACGGTCTGCCGTCAAACGACATACGTTCTCTCAGAGAGGACAAGGAGGGAACTATCTGGGTCTCAACCAGTCGCGGGCTGGCCTCCTTCAAGAATGGCACATTCACTACGCAATCCCGGCAAACCGCGAATGGTCCGGAACCTCAGGGCAAAGCAATGGCGAAGCTCAAATCCGGCGCTTTCGTTGTCTCGTCGAACAATCGCGTCTTCATTGCACGAGGCGGCAGGTTCGCCCCCTTCTTCAGTGTGGACAGTGTCGCCACTCCCGCGAACTTCATACAGGACATCTGGGAAGACAGCAAAGGGACCCTGTGGGTCGCCACCAACCAGCATTTGTATTGGTTCAAAGACGGAAAGCTCAAGCAAGTTTCCACCGAAGACGGCTTTGTCGGTAACTGGGTTCAATCGTTTTACGAGGACAACGATGGTATCGTTTGGCTCGGGGTTTCGAGTAATGGTTTTGCCCGGTTCAAGGATGGAAGGTTCAGCATGATCTCTCCGAAGCAGGGTCTTTTCGACTTCAACGGCTATGTCCTGTTTGAAGACAGCCAGGGTTACATCTGGTCGTCGTGCAACAAAGGCGTCTTCCGCGTAAACAAAAAGGAACTCAATGATGTCGCGGACGGGAAGTCAGAGATGGTCCACAGCACATCGTACGGAGAACCAGACGGGATGGAAAGCCGGGAGTGCAACGGCGGGTACTCTCCCTCCGGGTTCCGACTGCGCGACGGCCGAATCGCCTTCTCGAGCGTGAAGGGCGTTGTGATCGTGAACCCTCTCGATATCAAGCTCAATCCGTTACCGCCTCCGGTCGTCGTGGAGCGACTTCTTGCCGACGGATCTTCGAAGAATCTCAATGGGACAGTGACACTCTCTGCCGGAACGAATCGGCTCGAATTCCACTATGCCGGACTGAGCTATATCGGCGGAGACAAAGTGCGCTTTAAGTACAAACTTGAAGGAGCCGACCCCGATTGGATTGATGCCGGCGGCAGGCGCGAAGCGTACTATACAAACGTCTCACCGGGCGACTACACATTTCGAGTCATTGCCGCAAACAGCGACGGGATTTGGAATGAAAAGGGAGCTTCTCTCGATTTCGAGTTGAAGCCGTATTTCTACCAGACGAAGTGGTTTCTTGCACTCGCCATTCTTCTCTTCTTAACAATCGGTCCCTCCATCTACTACTGGCGGGTCCATAGTTTGAAACAGAGGGAAGCAGACCTCGAATCTCTCGTGAACAAGAGAACAGAGGAGCTCCAAAACACTCTGACGAACCTCAAGGATGCCCAGCACCAGCTTGTGCTCTCCGAAAAGATGGCATCGCTGGGGCAATTGACTGCTGGCATCGCTCACGAGATCAAGAATCCGCTGAATTTCATCACCAACTTCGCCGTGCTTTCCAAAGAACTTGCCCATGAACTTCGTGAAGAGCTAGCTCATGAGAAGAATCGTGTCGACCCGGAGCGAGCCATCGAGATCACAGAGATCCTCGATAATCTCGAACAGAACGTACAAAAGATCGATGAGCATGGGAAGCGGGCGGATAGCATCGTCCGCGGCATGTTGCTCCATTCCAGGGGCAAGGCCGGCGAACGTCAGGACACCGATCTGAATGCCCTCCTCGCGGAATATACGAATCTCGCCTATCACGGCATGCGGGCACAAGATCAGTCGTTCAACGTAAAGATCGAGACCGAATTTGATCCCACGATTGGCAAAGTCAGCATCGTACCGCAGGATCTGAGTCGTGCGTTCCTCAACATCGTCAACAATGCGTGCTATGCAGCGAATGACAAACGCCGTTCAGCGACGAACGGGTTCAGTCCAACAGTCAAGGTGAGCGCCAAGAGCCTCGGGAACAAGGTCGAAATCCGGATTCGCGACAACGGCAACGGGATACCAAAGGAAGTCATCGACAAAATCTTCAATCCATTTTTCACCACGAAACCGGCCGGTGTCGGCACAGGGTTAGGGCTCTCGATCACCTACGACATCATACGGGAAGAGCACAAAGGAGAAATAACGGTCAACACTCAACCGGGAGAGTTCACCGAGTTTGTTATCGTCATACCGAAAGATTCCGGAAAAGGAGTTGTCGCATGATGAAGATTATGGTCGTCGACGACGAAAAGGACGTTGAGTTTCTCTTTCGGCAGGAATTCCGCAAGGAGATTAAGCAGGGCATCGTTGAATTGTGCTACGCATTCTCAGGTTCAGAAGCGCTGGACTATCTGAAGAGTCACAATCCGCCTGACGTCGTCTGCATTCTCTCTGACATCAACATGCCCGGAATGACCGGGCTGGAATTGCTGAAGATCGTCAAGGACCGATTTCCGCATATCAAGGTTTCGATGATCACCGCCTATGGGGATGAATACAACTACAACACAGCGATGAGCACCGGTGCCGAACATTATTTCACCAAGCCCATCGATTTCACCAAAGTGAAGAAAGAGATCTTCGATGCGTCCCCGGCCTTGTGAGCACCTTTCCCAAGGGGATACGAAACGCAGGAACCATCAGCTGTCGAATTCCGATTTGCATCTGTTTGAAATGAGCAAAGGAGTAGCGAATGTCGCATAAGATTCTTGTTGTCGATGATGAGCCGGATTTAGAGTTGCTGATCAAGCAGAAGTTCAGGAAAGAAATCAAGGACGACAGTTTCCGGTTCGTGTTCGCTCAGAACGGCGTGCAGGCACTGGAGAGGCTCGAAGAACACGAAGATGTTTCCGTCATCCTTTCCGACATCAACATGCCGGAGATGGATGGACTCACTCTTCTCCAGAAGCTCGGGGAATTGAACAATCCATTGCTCAAATCGGTGATCGTCTCCGCTTACGGCGATATGGAGAACATCCGGACGGCGATGAATCGGGGAGCGTTCGACTTTCTGACGAAGCCGATCGATTTCAACGATCTGGATCTCACCGTGCGCAAGACCATGCAACATCTGGAGGTGATCAAGACCGCACTCAAATCGCGCGATGAACTCGTTGCCGTGCAGCGTGACCTCACGACCGCCGCGCGGATCCAGCAATCACTGCTCCCGAGCGTCTTCCCTCCGTTTCCGCTGCGGAACGAATTCGAGATTCACGCAGAAATGATCACAGCGAAGAATGTCGGCGGTGACTTCTACGATTTTTACTTCCTCGACGAGGACCGGCTCGCGTTCGCAATTGGAGACGTTTCCGGAAAAGGGATTCCGGCGGCAATTTACATGGCCGTCTGCCGGACGCTTCTGAAGGCAACCGCGCACCAGGTGGCTCACCCCGGGGAGGTGCTGCGGAGGGTGAATGCACTGCTCATCCCCGAAAGCGAAGCGTCCACGTTCGTCACCATCTTCTACGGCATTTTGAACACTCGTACCGGCGAGGTCCAGTATAGCAACGGAGGTCACAATTCCCCCGTACTCGTGCGGGCGTCGGGAGAAGTCGAACAACTGCCGATGACGGACGGATTCCTCGTGGGTAAAATCGAGCATCAGGACTACGATGCGAAAAAAGTCCAACTCCAGAAGGGCGACGCGATCTTCCTCTACACCGATGGAGTCACCGAGGCAATGGATGCCGACATGAACATGTTTGAGGACGAACGACTGATTTCCTATCTCAAAAAGACGAACGGCTCATCGATCCGCGAAGTTGCACTCGGGAGCCTTGCGGCGCTCAAGGTGTTCGCGGGCAACGCCCCCCAATCCGATGATATTACCGTCATGATCCTTCGCTATCTTGGCAGGAATGCTTCCTAACATCAGATCGATGGCCGGCAATTCCAAACGAATGTCTTCCGCCAAGATCCTTGCTCGACTCTCTGCTTGATTGGCTCGTTTGAGTTACCGATATTGCCTCTATCCTAACCGAGCAGATGATATTTCATTGATTGTCATAGCATCCTCCGGCTGAGAGAGAGCACGATGGGCATTGAAGAGTCCGTGATGGAACACAGGATCGACACCGTTCTCATCGTCGATGACGAACAGGCCCTTCGATCTGTACTCGCGAAAATGCTGATCGACGAAGGATGCAGGGTTCTTACGGCAGCCGACGGCACAGATGCACAGGCCGTCCTTCAGGCAAATCCGGAACCGATCAGTGTGGTCATTCTCGATTGGATGATGCCGCAAATGACCGGCATCGAATTGCTCCGTTGGATGAAGAAGCAGCCGCACATCGAGCATATCCCTGTCATCATGTTGACCGCCCTGGACGATCCCGAACGCATCAAAGAGGGAATCGACGCGGGTGCATTCTACTATCTCATCAAACCCTTTCAACGATCCCTCCTGCAGTCGATTCTTCGAGCCGCAGTCAGCGACTACCATTCAACCCGCCAGCTTCTCGACAGATTGAAACAGTGTGCGCGACCTCTTGCCTTTATGGACGAGGGGACGTTCCGGTTCAGGACCCTCGCAGAGGCGGAGCAGCTCGCCGTCATGATTGCCAGTGCCACTCCGGAACCCGAGCATGCGATGGTCATCGCTGAGATACTTCTGAACGCCGTGGAACATGGAAATCTTGGGATCACGTACGAGGATAAGGGAAGACTCGTTGAAGATAGTACGTGGCATGAGGAAATCGAGCGTCGGCTCGCGCTTCCGGAAAACCAAAGGAAATATGCTGTCGTCCGGATGAAAAGAGACGGGAACAACTTGCGAATCGAAATTGAAGATCAGGGCCCCGGATTTGACTTTGAACGCTATGCACAGGTCGACGAATCCAGGCTGTTCGACAATCATGGCCGCGGGATTGCCATTGCCCGATCAGCCCTTAAAGTAGAATTCGTGGAGCCGGGCAATAAGGTCATCGTCACAATACCCACGGACATCTCTTAAGGATCCGACTTTAGGTCTCTGCTGTATGAAACAAGAACCCCTGTCCACAGAATGCGACAGGGGTTCTTTTTTGGCTCTACGTTCTTGTCCGTCTTCGGGACTTCCCGCGTCAGTTCGGCGTGTATTGATCGACGGCCTCGAGAAGAAGATTTCGGGCGGCACGATATACCGCAATCTCCTTGCTGTATTTGTCGAACGCTTGAAACACCTGGGCGATGATCTGTTGAGCTCGGGCTGCATCATGCAATTTCAGCTGAGCAAGAAGTTCATAGTCTTCCATCCCGATCCGATGAGCTTCAAACCTCTGGCTCGAGAGAGGGCCTTCACGAACCGGATAGAGAATGTGCGAATCTCCGGCAGGCAGAAACTGGCCTTCCATGTGAAAACGCACAAGTTCTTCAAACGGTTTGTTGGTGTGGAAATTAAGTCCCCAGTGCAGAAATCCCTGCAGATTGAATTTCGCCAGTCCCCATCCGATGTACACTTGCCGTAGGTGCTCCATATCCAGAAGTCTGTTCACCCATGGGCCGCCGGGAGCCAAGCAGGTATAGACCCACACCTTGTCGCCGGCCGCTTTTCGTTGGTCAAAGAATTCCTGGTTCGCCTGATATTCCTGGACCTGCGGACACCAGATATTGACGATGCCGCTCACGTTCGTCGTCATGGTGGCTTCGAGGATTCTGATATCCTTTTTAAAACCCCGAAGGAGTCCGACGAGCTTTCTGTAACGATCCACGTACTCGTCTGTCGGCTCGTCGAACACCCCTTGCACCCACCGTCTGTCCCAGCCGTTTTCCTGCATCATGCCAATAATGCGGATGGCCATTTGCGTCACCATTCGCTTCCCTTTGTCAGAGATCGCGTAGACCTCTGCCCCATCGGCTGCCCGGACAGCCAGCAGCATATCCAAGGATCCTAACCAGTCTCTGCGACCCACAAATGGCGCACCCTGCACCGTCTGGAATCCTTGTTGAAAGAAGAGCTTGATCAGGCGCTCCAGGCGGTCCCGCCGGAACGACGCCACGTTTCCGCTGCTGTCAAACGTAAAGTAGTCTCCCCAGGTGAACCAAAAAGTGTTCTGTCTTCCTCTGGCCATCGTCTGCGCATACTTCGCGAGCATGTCCCAGAATGGTTCGCTCCACTTCTCCACGCCGTGAGCACTGCAGATGTTGTCGAGGTTATGCCAATTAACGTAGGAAATGGTGGATCGGCTCACCGGAGGAACCAATGCACGGTGCACGATCACGACGAATTCCAGAACCTCGACATGATCGCCGAAGTCGATCCGGAGGTGGTGAGTGTACGCCCCCGGGGATGAACTCGAGTCCATTGGTATCTCAATCCGCAGGGCTATGGACGAGGAGTCGACCGTCATCGGCGAAGTTATAGGGCGGAATGGATCGTAAATTCTAAAGGGCGCTTTCCTGATGACGTACGGGTTCACCTTGCCGCTGTATTTCTCCGTGTTGCGGTCGAGCCCGGAGTTCTCGGTGACAGGAACATCAATCATCCGATACCACCGTATCCCTGATGTCGGCCTGCCGTTATCGTCCGACTCAGAGAACACAACCTTTTCTGTCCCCTGAAGCCCGGTCATCATGAGATGGACACTTGCAATCGTGTTCCTTGCCGCGTGCACCGTGAGCCGCTTCACCGGTTGATCCAGTTTTGTATCGGGGTAGAGCTCCTGCAATTCATCGATCAACCCGACGACGGGCCTGGCTCGAGGCGTTGATGGCCGGGGCACTTCGCTCGCAACGAGCTGTGACGCGAGAAAGCAAGTCATCAACATGAGCAGAACAAATTCCAATCGTGACTTCATCTTCCACCTCAGTGATTGTTTCATTTCTTCAAAGCATCCAGGAGAGACTTCAAGGGAGGAAGGCCGTACCCCTTGTCGTGGCTCCAGAGGACGACGCCGTTTTCATCCAGGAGAAGCACCCGGCAATTACGTGGAACTTCGGTCCCCGTCCATTGTGCAATTGTTCCGCCATCTGACCCGTACACAGTGACGACGTCCTTCCATGATTCCTTCGGGATACCGCTTCGCATTCCCTTGTCAATCGATTCTTTGAATAGTGACGGAAGCAGTCCGGGGATGGTCGGCACTTCGTAGATCGGCGGCAGCGACAGGTCAGCCGTGAAGAATCCAATCCCCCATCGGTCGACGTCAAATTGTGTGTCCTGCACGTATCCAAGAACCAGAATGACTTTCTTGCCTTTGAAGTGATCAGGGAACACTATTTCGTCTCCGCTGAGAGACTTGCCGCGAACGCTGGGAAACTGCTCACCGACGATGATTCTGTTCGGATACGTCGTTCCACAACCGGAAAGAAACCCGAGTCCAAATATCGTTACAATGAGGCGCTTGATGGAGGAGTTCATTTTCGTAGGATCCTTTCCTCAGAAAGAGTTCGTTGATCTAAAAGACAACCACGATCCATGCTACCGATGCCCGCCAGCCAGTCGACTCGCGGCCGGCAGGCGACGCAATGAATACATTGCCCACACACCTCCGAGGGGACCGATCGACAGGAATGCGAATGCCCACCTCCAACTCACCCAATCGACAAGGAGTGGGATGAATCGAATCGTGACCATGGTCAATAAGAATCCAAGACAGGTTTGAAAGGTGAGCGCCGTTCCGACATGCTCCGCCTGACACAATTCACTCACACAAGCTGAGAACTGTGCTGAGTCAGCGACGATGGCAAACCCCCAAATGAGGCAGACGAGTGCCAGCACGGCGGGGCTGCCTCCATAGAATAGACCAACGAGAAGAGCACAGGAACCGCTGACTATCATGGAGACAATCGTAATTGTCGTTCGACCGTAACGGTCAGCCAAGAATCCGGCTAGCACACTCCCTAACCCGCCGACGGCGATGACCGCGAACGCCACTACGCCTGCCCACAGAGGATCGATCGAAACAAGCTGAAAGCTTGAGAGAAGGAATACGGGCAACCACGCCCACATTGCATACAGTTCCCACATATGTCCCAGGTACCCCAGGTTTGCCAATGCGAGCTCCCGCTGGCGCACAATCCCCAACGTGTACCGCCAGTTGACCCTTGGAAGACTTGAGCGGTAAGGGCCTTCTTTCACGAAAAAGAGGGTCAATACTCCGCCAAGAGCTCCCAGACCGGATGAAAGGAACAGAACCGGTCTCCAGTCTCCCACTCCGCCGAGAGCGTTAATGAGATGCGGCGCAGCCGACCCCACGGTCAGTGCTCCTACGAGCAAACCGATTCCCAATCCTCTGTCCTGCTTCGTCCAGGTGGCCATGATCTTCATGCCGACAGGATAGACCCCGGCCAAAAACAGTCCGGTGAGAAATCGCAGGACGAAGGCCAATCGCACATCGATTGCGAGAATCGCAATCAAGGCAGTGCTGAGTGCGGCAAGAACAGATGATACAGCGAACAATCGCTGGCCGGGGAAGTAGTCGGCGAGATTCAGCAGCGACGATCCAAAAGTCCCAACCACAAATCCGATCTGAACAGACATGGTCAGCCAGGCGACGTCCGCGCCGGTGAGCTTCCAGCTCGATGTCAGCGCCGGTACTATGGCAGTGGCAGAGAACCAGACCGACATCGCGAGAAGTTCTGCGAGACACAGAACCGAGAGTACGCGCCGTTTCGTCTTCAGAGCGGGCGTTCCTGTTCCATCGTCCATAAAATCAATCTGAGCGGGATTCAGGTGTCGAGTGCTTTCCGAACGCTTCTGAGAAAATCATTCGGTTGGTAGGGTTTCTGGATGATCTCCTTTGCACCGGCTTTGATCATTTCTGCTTTCAACGCTGGTTCGAGGAATCCGCTCGCGAGAATGACCTTGATTGCAGGATTATTCTGCTTCAGCCGCAAGAATACTTCGCTTCCTGCCAACCGCGGCAAACCAATGTCAGCGATAACGAGGCCAATCTCTTCGCGATGCAGGGAATAGACTTCCAGTGCTTCAATTCCGTCGCTCGCCGTGAGAACTTGATATCCTTTCGCGACAAGAATCGTCTTCAGCATTTCCTGTAGCATCACTTCATCTTCCACAATGAGGATTGTTTCTGCACCTCCGGGAACATCGTCGAGTGACGCCTGCTGCGGATCGGAGGTTTCCTCAGAGATCAATTGTGTCGGGAAATAGACATGAAACGTCGAGCCCACACCCACTTCGCTGTCAACATCGACGAAACCGCCATGGCTTTCCAGGATACCGTAGACTGTCGCGAGCCCCAGGCCCGTGCCTTTTCCCTTTTCCTTTGTCGTGAAGAACGGCTCGAAGATCCGATGTTTCGTTGCCTGATCCATTCCCTGCCCGGTGTCCGAAACCTGAAGAACGATGTAGGTTCTCGACCCGACATTCGGAAAGTGACCGGGCAATCTCTCACGGCCAACGAACGTCGTTGTGATGGAAAGCGTGCCGCCTTTCGGCATGGCATCGCGGGCGTTGATGCAGAGGTTAAGCAGAAGCTGATGCAACTGATTCGGATCGGCGATGATGGGGGGAAGACTCTGCTCAAGCTGTAAGCGAACCGTGATCGTCTTGGGAAACGTTTCACCGAGGAGTCGGGTCGTTTCCGAGACCACCTCATTCAGCTGAACGGATTCAAAAAGAACGTCGGATTTGCTCGCAAATGTAAGCAACTGTCGCACCAGAGCTGCGCCGCGATGCGACGCCTGAATAACAGAGTCGATATTGACGGTTTGCTTCGCAGGGTTTCCCTGATTACGTGGAATGAGTGACGCGTGACCGAGGATAATTGCGAGGATATTGTTGAAGTCGTGCGCAATGCCTCCGGCAAGCGTACCAAGGCTCTCCATTTTCTGAGCGTGACGGTACTGATCCTCAAGCCTCTTTCGATCGGTCACATCACGTGCGACACCGATGAGCCCCACGATCTTGCCGCGTTCCTTCTGCGGGGTGATCGTGAATTCACCAATGACATATCCCCCGCCCTTCCGATGAATACGAATCTCTCTCACAGGAACTTTCGCCCCTTCGAGTGCGCGGATGAAGTACTGCCTCGCGCCTTCCACATCCTCGCCATGGAAGATATCATCATACGTCTTGCCCAACCACTCTGTCCGACTCCATCCGGTCGATGTCTCGAACGCCTGATTCAACGATGTGATCACCCCACGCGGGGTTGCCGTGAAAATCACGTCCCGTGCCGTGTCGATCAAGCTCCGGAAACGTTCCTCACTCTCACGCAGATTGGCCTCGGCACGCCTTCGATCGGTAATGTCCGTCGCTGCTCCTATCAAGGCGATGGTATTCCCCTCCGCATCCCGCACGACAGACGTCGAGAGGTGCACGGGAAATTCAGTCCGGTCTTTCCGCCGATTCAGTATCTCACCTTCCCATCCACCCTTGAGGGTCGCCGGCAGGATCTGTTCGACGACACTCGGCGGATTGCTTGCCGAGCGTACAAGAGCGATTGGTTTTCCAACGATTTCCTCCGGTGCATATCCAAACGTTTTCGAAAATGCTTCGTTCACAAAGAGCACGTTATCTTTGATGTCAGTGATACTGACACAATCACGGATACTCCTCAACGCCTGGGCCAGCATAAATAATTCCCTGGCAGCCTCCTTTCGCTTCGTAAAATCGTCAACGATTCCAATTCCTCCCTTAACTCGACCATACTCGTCGAACAAGGGAGCCGTCTTCATCATCACCCAAACCTGTGCGGAACTCGTCGTAGCCTCATACTGTCCTTCATACTGTCCTTCGCGGCCACTGATCGCTTGGCGAATCGCGGGCAAAACACGCTGGTCCTTAATCGCATTCAAGTTCAACCCACTCAGTCGATCGCGGGTGGATTTCAGGATTTCGACAAACTGTTGGTTGAAATCGGTAACCCGCAGGTCCGTGCCGAAATGGAATACCCCAACGGGTGACTGATAGAAGAGTAATCGATACAGCTCTTCACTCGCCCGGAGCGCTTCTTCTGTCTTCTTGCGCGCGCCGATGTCTCGGAACGATCCTTCAATGCCGACAGGTTTCCCGTCAGCGCTCTTCAGGATATGAGCGTTGACGGAGGCCTCGATGATGAGTCCGGATTTGTCCCTCAGGCGAAGGTCATAATCGGAAACTTCCCCTTTCGCCTGAAGTGCTGCAATGAACCTGACCCGATCGCCTTGATCAGCGTAGAGGTCGACAACGGACCGGCCGATCAATTCCTCTCGAGTATATCCGGAGTATCTTCTGACCGAAGGACTGATATCAATGATCAAGCCATCAAAGTCGACCTGATAGAACAGCTCCTGGACATTTTCAAAGATTCTCCTGTATTTGGCTTCGCTCTCCATAAGAGAGGCGACAACAGCTTTTCGAAGCTCCTCGGCATCCTCCAGGCGTTTCACTTTCACTCGGAGAGTTTGTAGCTCCTGGAGAAGTTCCTCTTTTTTCTGTTCTGGGTCTTTCATTAGTTCCTTAGTTCAACGGCCTTCAGTTCCCGGAGAGTGCGGTCACACATGAGAATTTCTCAGCTGTGTCGTATCGACATGATGTCCCCATCGTTCACGACGTATTCTTTTCCTTCCAACCTCCACTGCCCGCTCTCTTTGGCTTTGGCAAAAGAACCGCCCAGCGCGATGAAATGATCGTACTGAACAACTTCTGCCCGGATGAATTTTGTAACGAAATCCGAGTGGATGACACCGGCTGCTTCCTGCGCTGTCATGCCTCTCTTGATTGTCCATGCTCTGCATTCATCTTCGCCCACGGTGAAGAAGGATTGGAGCCCCATGAGTGCATATGATTCTCTGATCAATGTCCCAAGCGCCGACTCCTTGATGCCGTATTCTTCCATGAACACGGTCGTCTCTTCGTCCGGGAGTTCCGACATTTCCAGTTCTATCTTACCGAAGAAAGAAACGATCTTCGTCTGCTTGCCGGACTTCTTATCTGCCACTTGCTTGACGATAGAGGCGGCATCTGCACGTTGAGACTCGTCAAAGTTCAAAGCAATCAACATCGGCTTGACTGACAGGAGCTGGTACGTGCGGAGCACACCCATCTCCTCTTTGGTGAAATCCACTTCGCGCAGAGGCTTCTCAGCCTCGAGCGCCTGGCGACACTTTTCGAGCACAGGCAGCTCGCGCTTCACGTTCTCGTCGCCTCCGCTTTTGAGGAGCTGCTTTTTAATCCTGTCAACGCGCGTCTCTACCAGCGAAAGATCTGAGAGGATGAACTCCACCTCGAAGGCAACGATGTCTCTCATCGCGTCAATCGACCCATCTGGATGGGGGACAACGTCATTGGCAAACAGGCGGACAACCTGCACGAGGGCGTCGTTTGTCTTGACGTTTGAGAGAAAATTCGTAGTGAATTGTGTCGATCCCGACTCTCCCTTTTTTAGCCCGACGACATCGACAAACTCGATTGTCGCATGGACCGTGCTTTTGGGAGAGAAAATTGCTGAACACTTGTCCAGCCGTGCATCAGGGACTTTGACGATGGCGTGATGAGCTTCTGCTTTTGACAGGACCGAAGGATCAAGGTGCGTCTTTGTGATGGTCTGAAACAGGGTTGATTTGCCGCAAAATGGGAGTCCAACAATGCCGATTTGCATATGCTCACTTTCAGTGTTCAGTTTGTGTTTGGAACAATATACAACTTAATGTCTTTTTCTCCTGCCTCGAATGGAGTAATCGTAGGAGGAAGGCACTCACCCCGCCGATGTTCTCATCCCTGCAAAATATCCTTATATTCGGTGTGAACAGTCGCTTCTTCACAACAACGATAATGACAGAAGACTATGAATCGGAGAATATGCGTCGGACTTGCCTCATTTGGAATGTCGGGAAAGGTATTCCACGGACCTCTTCTTCACCATCACGCGAACTTTACCATCAAACGGATCGTGGAACGAAGCAAGGACGAAGCTCCCACACTGTATCCCGATTCAATCGTTTCGCGATCCTTCGACGATCTTCTGGGAGACGATGACATTGAGCTGCTTATCGTCAATACTCCGGACCAGACACATTGTGAACTCGTCAAAAAGGCACTTCAGGCTGGGAAGCACGTTGTCGTCGAAAAACCGTTCACACAGACGGTGGCACAGGGGGAGGAACTCGTTGCCTTGGCGCGAGAAAAGAGATTGATGTTGACTGTCTTCCAAAACCGCCGCTGGGACGCAGACTTTCTCACGGTCCAGGAGGTCGTCAAGAAGAAGATGCTCGGCCGACTTGTTGACTTCGAATCACATTTCGACCGCTACAGATATGCCATTCAGCCGGACACATGGAAAGAGCAGGCGGAGGCGGGAGCCGGACTCCTGTACAATCTCGGATCTCACATGATCGACCAGGCGCTAGTTCTTTTCGGCATGCCGGAGGCAGTGACTGCGCTCACTCGGATTGTGAGGAACCGCGGTGAAGTCGACGACTGGTATGACATCAAACTTCATTACCTCGAACTCATCGTTTCCACAAGAAGCAGTTACCTGGTAAGGGAGTTGGGGCCGCGTTACATCCTGCATGGGACGCTTGGATCTTTCATCAAGCACGGCCTTGATCCTCAGGAAGAAGCTTTGAAACAAGGCAAAGTTCCCGGTGGAGCCGATTGGGGAAAGGAATCACAGGAATGGTGGGGGCTGCTGAACACCGAGGTCAACGGCACACAACGGAAGGTGATCGTTGAATCAAAGCCGGGAAATTATAGCGCGTTCTACACTGATGTCTACGATTGCATTGTTCATCACACCAAGCCACCGGTGGATCCGGAGGATGCGCTCAACGTCATCCGGATCATCGAAGCGGCGAAGAGAAGCAACGAGGAGCGAAGGACAGTGACTCTCGGTGAGGAGTGAGTTGGTGAGTGGTTAATTGGCGTTGAGACCAATTATCCAATCAACTAATGAGAAGCTATCTCAAAAATGGATGTCACTCCCGTCCCGAAGGGATCCCTTCGAGAAATGCTTCTGTCGGGAGTGCAGAAGAGAGCATAATATTTGCCCAAAGCCGCTACAATCTATGTTCTGGATTCCCCGCCTGCCCCGCGAGAACTTTAGAGGCGGGCAGGCCGCCTAAGACATGCGGGAATGACAATCCGTCCTTTGGGGGTATTTTTGAGATGAGTTCTAATCAATTAACCAGTCAACCAATCACTTCTCGGCCTCATATTTCTTTATCACGAGGTACTTCGCCTCGGTATCTCCGACATTCCGGATTCCATGCTCAACATTCGACGGACAGTAGAGGCTTGAAAACGGACCGGCCACCTTCGTTCTACCGTTGAGATAGAACTCAACCTTTCCTTCCAGCACAAAAAAGAACTCATCCTCTGGATGGCTGTGGGGTGGGTGCGTTGCCGAGTGTGGCTTCACGACGCTCATCTTCAGCGTCTTCCCGTCAGCCAGATCTTTGTTCACGAACCAATATTGATACCCGGCCTCAGTTTTCTCGGATTTCTTCCCGTCGAATTCGTTCACGCAGTTGTCGATATTGTATCGCACACTGTCTGCGTTCTTTTGAACGGCCGGTTTGGTCTGCCCTTCTGCGCGAAGCAAGCCGACACACCCAAACGCGGCGACACACAGATATCGACTCCAGTTGCTCCTCCTCATTGCTTCCTCCGATTCAAAGATTGAATACCGATCGGGACGGATCTTGTCAGATGCCGTCGTCATATTTGATTGTCTCTTCTTTGGACTTCTTCCTCTGCGTCCCAAAGTAGTAGGTAAATCCAAAATAAACAATCCTTGCATCACGTGCATTCACAAGTGTTTGATTCAAAAACGGGGTGTTCACCTCGGTGGTGCGCTTGAGCGTATTGAACAGATCAGCGACCGTCAGAACCATCGTGACCTTGTTCTCGAACAGCTCCTGGCGAATCCCCAAGTTGACGACGTACGTCGGAAGATTTTCCCCTTGCGGCGTCAACCTGCGCGAGTTATAATTGGCATTCATCTGCACCATGGAGGTCTTCGTTGCATTGACATTGAGCGTCATTGCCCCACTCCAGCTCGTGGTCGACTTGTCCTGACTGTATCCAAGATTCGAAGCATCGATCTGATTAAAGAACACGTTGGCGCTTGCGTGAGCGGAGAGGATCTCGTTGATGCCCCCTGAGAGAACAACCTCAAGACCGGTAGCCTGATCGCTCGCCAGGTTGATTTTTGTCGTCAGCAGAGTTGAATCATTGACCGGCAGGATGATGGATGAGAACCGGTTATACGTGTACCGGTAATAGAGAGCCGGCAGAAACGACAACTGATCCGTCTCGAACTTGCAGCCCAGTTCGACGGAATGAGAAAACTCAGGAAGAAGTTTCGGGTTTCCGGCGGAGATAGTGCGCGGATCGCGGTACTCTGGAAAGGGATTGAGGTCGTCTCCCTCTGGTCGATGAGTACGGCGGCTGTAGCTCAGCCGTAGTTCGGCTGCCTCGTTGAGTTTATATGACAGATGGACCGAGGGATAGACGTTGAAGTAACGGTTCGAGATGATCGAATCCAGCGTCACCAGGTTGGAGGTCACGTATGACTGCTCGGCCCTGAGTCCTCCCATCAAACCGAAACTTCCCAAAGATTGTTGATACGAGGCGTAGAAAGCGTGGACATTTTGGTCAAAGATGAATCTGTTCGATCGTGTGAGGTCCTTGATGAATCGGTTCTGAACCCCATCGAAGAGTTCTGCGTACAAATCCATGTCGACGTTGTTGAATTCACCTGCGTACCCTGCCTCGAGGGTCGATTCCTCGGTGAGCGGATTTGAATAGTCTGCGCTCAGCTCGGTCTTCTTTTCAGCAGTCTTGAGGAGCGTGTTGTCAAATTGATTCGGCTCCGGGGGAGACCAGAAGATATCTGTATAGTGATTGTTTTCCTGTTCCGGGGCACGGGAGTAGTTGAATTCCAGCCGAAGCTTGTGATCCTTTTTCGCAAACTTGTGCTCGACGAAGGCTTTAAGGCCACCCTCCTCCTCATACTGATTGTCCCATCGATTGCGCCCATAATTGTTCGTCGTCACATGGTTGCTGTCCTGCAAGATCTTCAGTGATTGTTCAGACCTGGTAAATCCGTTGTGGAAGTAGTTGCCCGATATTCCGGCGCTCCAGAAATCATCGAAGTTGTAGTCGCCTCCCGCCGAGACCATATGAGAAAGCGGATTGGCGTAGGAGAACAGATTATCCCGATAGAAGGTTGTGACAGAAGCGGAGTCGACTTGACGGCGCGTATCGGAGTTGATTCGGTTCCGGCTGTCCGCACGCAGACTGTAGTTGGCAAAGAGATTCAGATCACCCGGATTGTACGTGAGTCGTAGATTGCCATTGGCGCGGTTCTTATTGCCGACGTTCGCGGCAACGCTTCCGTTCGTCCCCATACCGATGTTCTTCTTCAGCACAATATTGATAATCCCGGACGCTCCGTCGGGTTTGTACTTGGCAGACGGATTCGTGATGATTTCAATTCTCTCGATGGAACTCGCAGGCATCTGCTGCAAGACCGTGGCACTGCTCTTTGCCATGAGTGGAGAAGTCTTGCCATTGATCAAGATCAAGACGCCGGAGGAACCCCTCAGACTCACATTCCCATCGATATCCACTTCCACCGATGGAATGTTCTGCAGCAACTCACTCGTCGATCCCGATTTGCTCATGATGTCCTGACCGATGTTGTAGATTTTTCGGTCGACTGAATTGTTGAAGAGAGCTTTTTGTCCCGTCACGACGACTTCGTCAAGATTCACTGATGACTCTATCAGGGGAACGGACCCAAGGTTCCAGCTGGAATTGCGGGCATCGATTTTGTGATACGAGGTGAATCGTTCGGCGTATCCGATGAAGCTCAGTCGTATAAAGTACTCACCCGGAGACACATCGATGAAGCTAAATTTCCCCTTTGTGTCCGTCTCTGTTCCAGCGACAATGGCACTATCGGCCTTGTTGCGTAGGACGACATTGACGAATTCCATTGGTCGGCTCGTGGCTTTGTCAACGACCGTTCCGGAGATCGCTCCTTGCTTGAGGTTCTGTGAAAAAAGGCTGAGAGTCAGAAAAAGGCAAACGATTGCGATCCGGAGTGAAGACTTGAGGAGCATAGAATGATGTCAATAGTTGGAACAACAGATTGAGGGAAAAACAGACGGTAGTTAAAAGCTTAAATATAGCTGACCAACATGAAAATAGAATGAAATCCAGGTTTCGCCACGCGAGGATGCTCGAATCCCCATCGCGGGATCGGGAGGGCATTCACAGGTTAGCCTCGTCCGGGGCAAAATGGTGGGTGCGACGGGGACAACACTTCTTATCGCGAAGAAACGCGGATCAAAACACTGCGATGATTACGATTGCCGAATCTGCGGAGTGCGGTCTACACGATTCTGACTTTGATAGTATGATCCACATTTCGCAGGTCATCGAGCAGCGAGTCTTTGTACTCCTTGTCGACGTCTGCGATCGCGTAGCCGATCAGTTCATTCGTCCGAAGATACTGGGCCACGACATTAACATTGTTCTTGGCGAAAATGCCGTTGATCTGAGACAGTACCCCCGGCACGTTATTGTGAACGTGGAGCAACCGGCGCGCCTGTGAACCGTTGGCCCGGGGAAGATTGATCCTCGGGAAATTGACGCTGGTGAAGGTGCTGCCGGTAAGAAGATATTCAACGAGTTTGTTGGATACGAATTCCCCAATGTTCTCCTGAGCTTCTTCCGTGCTTCCACCGATATGCGGCGTAAGAATAACATTGGGAAGAGACTGCAACGGCGTCGAGAATGGTTCGCTTCCGTCCCTTGGTTCCTTCGGGAAGACATCGATTGCAGCTCCGGCAACTTTGCCGGATTTGACGTTTCTGGCCAGAGCATCGATATTCACGACGTGACCACGGCTCAAGTTCAACAGAACAACGCCGTCCTTCATGATGGCGAACTCTTCTTCGTCGATGAGGTTGGTATTTGCAGGATTGCCATCAACGTGAATCGTGACGATGTCGACCTTCTTCAGGAGATCACTCAGATTGCAGACCTTTGTTGCGTTCCCAATATTCAGTTTGTCCAGGACGTCATAGTAGTAGACATCCATCCCCAGCGCTTCGGCAAGAGTCGATACCTGAGATCCGATATTGCCGAAACCGACGATGCCCAGCTTTTTCCCTCGTACCTCTCGCGCATTCCCTGCAGACTTGTCCCAGGTGCCGTGATGCGCCTTGACAACTTTGTCATGCAGTCGCCGAATGAGGAAGATGATTTCCGCAATCACGAGTTCTGCGACGCTGCGAGTGTTGCTATAGGGTGCGTTGAAAACCGCAATGCCCCTCGACGATGCAGCATTGAGGTCAATCTGATTCGTACCGATGCAGTAGGCGCCAACGGCAATCAGATCGGGAGCGTTTTCCAGGACGCGCTTCGAGAGAGTCGTACGAGAACGCAATCCAAGAATCGAAATGCCTTTCAACGCGCTGATGAGCTCATCCTCTGTAAGCGCGCATGCCTCTGTGGTTACGCTTAACGCATGAGCCTTCAGGCCAGCGATCGCGCGGTCGTGTATGTTTTCGAGAAGAAGTGCGTTCATTTTCGATCCGGTGCAAGGATATGCCAACATTTATAGCTACGCAAAGGAAGGAAAAAAGTCAAGCGGGTAAGGAAGAAAACTCGAGGGAACGACGCAGGAAGGATTCATACGTCTGAAGCGGTTCCGGCGATGCCGGACCCGAGACGATCACTGAGACTCATAGCAGCATCCTGGTCAACCATCCAAAGCAGGGTTCCTTCCTTGGGCATTACGAGAGTGGCGGGCAACTCTTTTGTTGCTTCTTTCGCTTCGAGGACTCGTGCAAGAATCGACGCCTTCTTCCCTCCTGCTACCAGGAACAGCACCCGACGCGCGTTGTTGAGAGTGCGGAAGGTAAGAGAGATTCGCCAGCTTTCAAGTCGAGGAACATACACAGAACAAACCAGAGATTGTTCTTCATCGAGCGATTTTGTCTGAGGGAACAAGGACGCGGTGTGCCCATCCTCACCCAACCCCAACAACACAAGATCGAACCGCACTTCCTGATGCCCGAACTCTTCCTCAAGTTCCTGTTGATAGCGATGGGCTGCTTCGTCCGGGTCGAGCTCTCCCTGGATTCGATGGATATTTCCCTCGGGAATGTCGAGATGAGAAAGTAGCTCATGATCGACCATTCCGAAATTGCTTTGTCGATCGGTCGGTGGAACAGTTCTCTCGTCCCCGAAGAACAGATGAACCTTGCTCCAATCCACAGAATGAGCGAAGGGGGCCTTTGCCAGTCGGCTGTACATGCTGCGCGGCGTTTCTCCCCCCGACAATGCAACGGTGCAGATTTCACGAGCTTCAATGGCCGAATTTACGATGCGAACAAATTCCTGAGCTGCCCCCAGGGAGAGATGATCGTTTGAGAGAAAAGTCCGTACGGATGGTCGAAGCTTTCTGCTCATTTGATGAGCCCTGCAATCGGTCCGTCCTCGGTTCCGCTCTCATGCACCCACCAACGTCCGTCACGCCCCAACAAATCATCTGCGGCACCCGGGCCCCAGGATCCTTTTCTGTATGGAAGGATCGGGGGCGCATGTTCGCCTTCCCATCCTTCCCGGATGCTATCGATGAATTTCCATGCAAGCTCGATTTCATCGCTCCGGGCAAAGAGAGATGCGTCGCCGTTCATGGCATCCAACAACAGTCGCTCGTATGCCTCCGGAATTGCCTTCACCCCGAATGATTCCCGAAAGTTGAACGCCATCTCCACCGGACGTGTCTGCATGCCTTCATCCGGCACTTTTGCAAGAAAGCGCAAATGCATTCCCTCGTTCGGTTGAATCTGAATGCTCAGGCGATTCGTAAAGAGTTCAGTTTTCCCCGCTTGAACATCGAGTATCTGTGTCGGCGGACGACGAAACTGTACCGTAATTTCGGAAATTTTTTCATTCAAGAGCTTGCCCGATCGCAGATAGAACGGTACCCCTTGCCACCGCCAATTGTCGATGAACAGCCGAACGGCGGCGAAGGTCTCGGTTCTCGAGTCTTGTCCAACACCGTTCTCGGAGAGATATCCTTCATACTGCCCTCGCACTGTCGACAGCGCAGAATGCTCCGGCGAGATTTCTCTCAAGGCGCTGAGCACCTTCACTTTTTCATTTCTCAACGTGTCGGCATCAAAGACAGCCGGCGGCTCCATTGCGACAAGCGCGAGCAACTGGAGAAGGTGATTTTGAAACATGTCGCGTAACACTCCGGCCGTATCATAATAATTCCCCCGATGCTCAACTCCCACGGATTCTGCGACGGTGATTTGCACGTGGTCCACATAATTCCTATTCCATAGGGGCTCAAAGATGGCATTGCCGAATCGGAACACGACAACATTCTGAACAGTCTCTTTTCCGAGATAGTGATCGATCCGATAGACCTGATGTTCCTGAAGAGCTCCGTGGAGCACGCTGTTGAGCGATAGTGCCGATGCGAGATCCCGCCCAAACGGCTTTTCCACGATGACCCGCCGATAGCCCGTTTCCGTTTCTGAGAGAAGATTCGCGCCGGCAAGATGCGTGACGATTATCGGATAGAATTCAGGTGCCGCAGAGAGATAGAAGAGACAATTCTGAGGAGATGTGCTGACATCGTTTATTCTCAATGACAAAGCGCGGTAGTGCTCTTCACCCGAAAACTCGCCCATCTGATAGAACAACAGCTTCGAAAACTTTCCCCACTCCGCCTCGTTGAAATCGTCCGGTTCGAAAGTCAACACCGCTTCCTTCATCTTCTGACGGAAATCGTCGTCCGAATAAGGTCGTCGGGCGAAGCCGAGAACGGAAGTACCTTCCGGCAGTCTCTTCTTCTTGAAATTGTTATAGAGCGCAGGGATAAGCTTGCGGGCGGTCAGATCACCTGAAGCGCCGAGTATGACAATCACATTGCTCATGTAAGACGTCCTTCTTCAGGGTTCTGGTCACGTCAACGTGTTCACACTTCTGAGTTTTCCAATCACCATTTGGTCAGAGGAACCCAGAAGGTGCTGCCGAATGGATTGGTATATTGCAGATTCACCTTCTGAAAGGCCTTCGGAGGGATGCCGAGATCTGCCAGAAAGAGATTCCCCGTCAACTCCGGAGAGAGGCCGGTCTTGGGCAGAGCCAGGGTGATCGTCCAACGTGGCCGAATGTAATCGCCGGGTGTCTCCCCTGTTGTCGCATTGACACCGGAGGGAACATCCAGCGAAAGAATTGGGGTCTTCGATTCATTTGCCCACCGAATCAGAGCTGCAGCTTCTCCTCGCGGAGCGGAATCCAGTCCATTTCCTATCAGAGCGTCAATGATAAGATCGTATGTTTTCCCGGAAAGAGCCGAAGACACCGTTTCCTTGGCAGGTGTGGAATTAAGGATTTTCCTCTGGCAGGCCGCCGATTCATTCAACTTGGCAGGGTCGGCGTAACAGACATCGACATTGACCGAGCGATTCGCTATATGCCGGGCGGCGCAGAGCCCCCCACCTCCGTTGCCTCCGCTTCCGACAAGAACCAAAACCTTCGCCGACTGCCCCTGCCATTTCAGCACTTCCAGGGAGAACTGTGCCACGGTGCGTCCTGCGTTTTCCATCATTTGGAAGAGCGTCAGGCCCATTTCCTCAACAGCAATGCGGTCAACCTCTCGCATTTGCGAGACATTCACCGGGGGGACTTCTATTCCTGCCTCTGTCTTAAACCCATTCATCATTTCAAGAACTCCTTGGACTGGTATAGAACAATTATCGTGTAGCTAGTAAACAGGAATTCTGAGCCGAAGGTTTCCTTGCCAAGAGAAAGAGGGGATCCTCGATTGTGACCGTTCTGTCCGTTGCCTGGTTCATGAGTTAACTCGATATATGGTTAAAGGCTTGGCTTGTTTAAAGCCCGGTTCACCACTCACGATTTAGCAACTCACCAATGAACACACTCACCTACTTGACAGCGGCCCTGATCTTAGCGACAACGTCTCTTGAGTAGTAGCTGCATACCCCCTTCTTCGCTACAGGCTTAATCTTCAAATCTGCAATCGCCTTCTTCACTTTCGCACCTGGAATAGCAAGTTCCTCTGCAATCTTGCCAGCGGTCATGAGATCGGTCTTGTCTGTCGTATTCACTGTGAGCCTCCCTTTCAAAGAGAAACGGTTTTTTCGGTCACTGTACTGCTTGTGATGGTTTTGGGGCAATGCCATGGAATATCAATTCACTTTCGTTTCCGGTGCGGTCCACTGCCGATATAGCGATATTCGAGAGCGATTCGATTCGTGTCTGAGCGATTGCCTGATCGCCCCGTCGGGCTCGTGGCCGCTCCAGTACAGCTGTGGACAGCGGCAGTGCGATACTTCGCTCCTGAGCATTCAGGATTGTGTACTCCCACGCATTGTTGTACTTGTAGTACACCACCCAACGAAAGACGTCCGTTGGATTCTCATGAGTCCATGAAATCGCGAGCAATGAGTCGCCGACGATTGACGTTTCGAGTTTTGGAGCCAACGGAGGTTCGTCATCGAGCCATGGGGACGGCGGTACGAGTGCCATTTTCTGATATGGGCCTGACCTGAGTCCTGCATTGAGCGTGCTGCTGTCTCTCTGAAATCCCTTCATGCTGAAATGAATGTGTCCCGGCGCGTCGTTGACGAAACCACGCTCTATCATGATCTGGTTGAAGACCTCATCCACACCTTTGTCGTTTGCCGTCCCTTTGAGATACGACACCGTGTACATTCCCGGCCATACATGGCGAGCCCTCGTGTTCTCCTTCACCCACCAACCCAGCAACACAGGAAAACTCTGTGGAACTTGATTGACGGCCCAGTAAAGCTGCGGTGACCAGTAGTCGATCCATCCTTCGTGGAGCCAGAGAACGGCGTCGGCATAGAGCCCGCTATACTGGTCAAATCCTTGGATTGACGGTGGATCTCCGGGCTTTCCGATGCCGAAGGGGCTGATGCCGAATTTCACGTACGGCTTTTCCTTTTTGATTCCGTGATACACTCGTTCGATAAATGCATTCACCGCTCCACGCCTCCAATCTTCACGTGTGAGCGATCCTCCGGATTTCTGGTACTCGGCCCATGTGTCGTCATCAGGGAATGATCCGTCTCCGTAGGGATAGAAATAGTCGTCAAAATGTACTCCGTCAATGTCATACCGCCTGACGACGTCCATCACCACACTGTAAGAATGATCCTGAACTTCCTGTTTTGCCGGATCGAGCCAGTACATTCCGTCTTTGAGCTTTTTCGCGAGTCCCGGTCGTTTCCTGACAATGGAGCTGTCCGTGACTTCGCCCCCCTTTGCCATATGGGCGCGGTAAGGATTGAACCATGCGTGGAGCTCAATCCCTCGTTTGTGGGCCTCCTCAACCCAAAATTGAAGAGGATCATAGTACGGATCAGGAGCCTTTCCCTGAACGCCGTTCAGGTAATACGACCACGGTTCCAGTTGGCTTGCGTACATCGCGTCACAATGAGGACGCACCTGAAGCACGATGGCATTCAGACGAAGAGCAACGACAGTATCCAGAATCGCAAGCGCTTCTTTTTTCTGAGTCTCTGTAGACAATCCCGGTTTGGTGGGCCAATCGATGTTGTCCACCGTTGCAACCCAGACCCCCCGGAATTCACGCTCTACTCGCGGACCGATCTTTACTTTCTCGGCGCCGCCTCCCTGCCTGAGAGTGGCACAACCTGAAACCATGACGAGAGCACACACGACGCTGATCAAGACTGGGAGCCGCTGTGACATGAAAGTTTCCTTTTGGGTGATCATTGACGACGGGGATTGGCGAGTGGTGAATGTTCTCAATTCTGAAAATGACATTCACGATCATCTCGAGTGCTGAAATGGTACAAAAGGGACGGTTCAATTGCAAGGAAGCGAGAATCGATCTCTGAGATCAGACGGCGAGATACGAAAAGATCCCATTCACCTCGTCGTTGCCTCTGGAAGAGTCAGGAGCTATATTGAGTTCACTCACTTCTGATCATTTCGCTGAGGACTTCTGATGGACTGTACACTTTCTTCTGCGCTTCGCCTTAAGCATCACCCTGTTGCTCTCCTGTGGACAAATGACAAGCCAACTGACGCTCTCCAGTTTCATCAGGACAAATGGGGTTGCGTCATGGCAATGTTTGCTCAGGCGGCAACAGGAAAGACCGCTGTGTTCGATCGGCAGACATTCGGTTGCCTCGGAGGAGGTGTCGGGCTGGGATTCGGGAATCAATACGTCCATTGGCGTGGAGGGATCGAGTGTTTCTATGGATTCCTGTCGAATGGAAATGCAGATCGCGCGGATGCTTCGGAAATCGCAGAGCAGATAGCACGCACGGGGCGCAAGGTCTCCGTCGAGCGTTTCCTCCACGGCGAAGGGCTTGTCAAATCGCCGGAACTGGCAAGGGTGTTCGTCGATTCCATGCCGATGGTCGATATCGCCGAGCGATATGTTGTGTTCAAGCCTCTCAGCAGCGTCGACGAGTCGAAGGAGCAACCGCAGGTCGTGATTTTCCCGGTCAACGCAGATCAACTTTCGGCGCTGGTTTCACTCGCCAACTACAACCGCGGCACCCTTGATGCAGTTACCATTCAACCGGTCGCAGGGTGTCAGAGCATCGGTATTCTGGCGTATGAGGAAGCGATATCCGAACGCCCCCGCGCTGTGATCGGACTGACCGATATCGCGGCAAGAACGTACACCGCCCCAACACTCGGACACGACATTCTCACGTTTGCTGTTCCGCTGAAGATGTTCCACGAAATGGAGTCGAACGTTCAGGGCAGTTTCCTTGAAAAGGAAACCTGGCACTCACTCACTGGATCATAGTCGCATCGTCTTCTCTTCGAAGTCAACAAAAATCCCCCGAGGATACCGGGGGATTTCGTCTTTTACGAGGCAACTGGGGCTATGGTCTGGCTACCTCTTTATCCATCGAGCGATATCTTCGATCACGTACGCGGCAACGTGACCAACCTTTTCGTACTCCGAAGGAATCGACTTTCCTTCACCATCGATGAACAGATGATTCAGTTTTGGATATGATTTGAATTCCACGTTCCCCTTCCCACCGAGCGTCGTCTTCCAACGCTCGAAATCTTTCATCGTGACTTGATAATCGCGTTCTCCTTGCAGTACGAGCATGGGTTGTTTCAATGTGCGGGCAGTCTCCGGAGGATCATATCCGCGCAAGTCGAGCCAGTACGACGGAGGCGCAGAAAAGACCAATTCCGAAGATCTTGCATCGGATGCCTTGAGACTCTTGATCTTATCCACTTTTGTCCGGATCTCTTCAAGCTGTTTTTTGTCCGCGTCTGAAGTCTTTCCTTTGAGGCCGATGATGTAGGTCATCTGTTCCAGCATTGCATCTTCGAGAGGCCGGGTCAGGCCGGCCAGTACAACAAATGCTGCGATTCCGGCATCGAGTTTGCCAATGCGCGGCACAAGCATCCCACCGAGGCTGTGTCCCAAAACAGAGATCCGATGTGCGTCGATTACTTTCGTCTTTCGGAGGAGCTCAACAGCGGCGAGAGCATCGTCAATCGTTTCCTCTTTCACAGTCAATGAGTTCATCAGGGACACAATACCTGCGGCATGTTCCTTGGTCCGCTTCTCATAGCGGAGGACAGCAATGCCGTTTGAAGCAAGACCCCACGCCAAGTCACGAAACGGCTTGTTGGGCCCGATGGTCTCATCACGATCGTTGGGGCCAGATCCGTGCACCAAGACAAGAGCAGGAAACGGTCCATCTCCACTGGGAATGCTCAGGGTTCCGTGCAGAGACCATTCGCCGCTTCCCACAATGACTTCCTCTTCTTTGAACGATCCTCGATTGACATACAACGGAGCTTTGTATTCGGAGGCCGACTCAGCGAAGAACAAGCCCGCGACCCGGCCGGCGGCATTGAAGACCACTTTCGTATCAAAGGTCTTTCGCTCACACTGGCATGTGACCAGAACGATGTCATACGCCTGATATTTCTGCACCTTCACACCGGTCATGTCCTTGAACGCACCCACCTGCGCTGTGACCGCTTCCCATGTCTCTTTCAGCTTTGCCTCGGGCATAACGGACTTCATCGTGCTATCAAACATCGCAACGGCTTTTGCATATTCACCTTTGGCGAGCAACTCGACGAATTCCTTTCCGGCGATAGCGGGACCTTCTTTTTTCGCCTGATCCGTTTGCCGAGCACTCGAAAGAGCCGTTGCGACAACAAGAGATACGAGAACTGCGACGAGTCCGTGTTTGTTCATTTCACATTTCTCCATGGTGGACATTCATAGGTTTCAAGCCCTGGAACCAGCGCTTCACAATTGATGAGCAATAAGGCGTGCGATGAGGAGAGGATGTGCGGAGTTTCGCTGTTTGATGGTCGATCAGTGTTCACGAATCCGAGAACTGCGATTGTCGTCGGCCTCAAGAGTAGTCATCCAGATTGTACCCCGCTCTTTCCAGAGCCCGTTTCGCTGCTTCCAAAATGTTCGGTCCACTTTTGTGGGGAAGCACCGGCACCTCCGGAAGATCTTCAACCTTCTTCATCAAATCATCGAGTTGTTCGCCTGCAAGGCGTTCGCACAGATCATAGAGTCCCCCCTGGACCTCCTCCGCCCGGTTATGGTTCGACAGGATTCCTCGAAGCGCCTTCACAATCTTCGTTGAGGGAGGGGGTACCAGTAAGGCCACGAGCGCGCCGTGCTCAAGCCTCAGTTTAGGTGCAATCGCGAGAGGCTTGCCTTCGCGCACCTTCTGAGCCTCAGGAATAATGACGTTTTCTTCCATCTTGATGTGCTTAAGCAAACCGGCGCGGAATTCGCCGTAGAGATCCAGATCATATTTTGGAGCGCTGGCCGTCGCTTGATTCAGTATTTTCTCGAGCCTTCTGTGGTCTCCAACAAAGAATTTGTAGAGGGTGCCGTTCATGTACTCCCTAACCACAATGGTTAGAAGAAGATCAACAATCTCTTTCTGCAATCATCGGAGTTTCAATGTAAGTGACGAAAAGGCGACAATCAAGACAAGAGCCTAGAGGTGTCGAACAGATCCGCGGCTTTCAGAGAGGCGCTGTTGGGGAAAACTTCTCCTGTTGCTTGAACGAGTGCGTCGAGTTATATTGCTCCAGGTCGCACACATTCCCATGTTACGTCCGCGCAATACAGAACAAGATTGGTGTGAGTTCGAAACGACGGGCAGGTCTCATGAAAAACAGCACGATCACCGGCGTCATACTTGCCGGCGGCAAGAGTTCTCGCATGGGCGTCGATAAAGCTCTCTTGAGGCTCGACGGTCGCCCTTTCATCGCCCACGTCGCCACGACTCTGCAAGCGATCTTCGACCGGGTTATCCTGATGACAAACGACGCTTCTGCATATCGATTCCTCGGGATGGAATCCTTCGAAGATATCTATCGGGATCGAGGTCCACTCGGCGGGATACACTCGGCTTTGCTTCATGCCGACGGTGCAAACATCTTCGTATCTGCCTGCGACACTCCTTTCATCTCAAGAGAGCTTGTGACATTTCTGGCCGCATATCCCACAACCGCTCCCGCGGCGATAGCTCATATGCATGAGCAAATCCATCCTCTCTGCGGCATCTACACACACCAGTGCCTGCAAACGGCGATAGATCAACTCGAGGCCGGGCAGTATCGGGTTCTCGAGTTCGTCGACAAGCTCGGAGCGACCATCATACCAGTTACTCCCGATCTCTCCTTCTACAAAGACAACCTTCTGAGCAATTTCAACACTCCGGAAGACTATCCACCCGACGCGAACAATTCCTGAACGAACCCTCATCCCGCGGAAGCAGAACGATCAGTACGATATCCAATTCCTGCTCTCTTTCTTCAGAAGGATGATATGCTTCTCTGCGATCGCCGCCTTCAACAAACTGGCGATGAAGCCGACAAATGCCAGCTTCCGGAGGATGGGAAGCGCAAGCCAGGCGGCAGCGAGATGTCGTCCGAGACTCACCACCTCGCCCCAGACTTTCGGAACATACCGACGCTGCGACGTGCCCAGGACATCCGCATAAATATTTTCTGCGACAAGTCTCCCCTGCTGAAGTGCGAACTGAGCTGCCGCCGGAACGGGATGCCCTGTCGCGGGATTGATAGCCAGGGCATTGTCGCCGATCGCGTATACCGACGGATCAGAGACAGATTGGAGGTACTCATTCACGACAATTCGCCCCGATTGCCCGATCGAGAATCCGCTCTCCCTGGCCACATCAGCAATTCGGATCCCGCCGGTCCAGATCATTGTCCCGGAACGAAGCACTTCGCCGTTGGAGAGCGTCACACCCGACAATGAAACCTCCACAACTCTTGTATTTGCCAGAAGGCGGACACCTTTTTCGAGCAGCCTCTTTCGAACTTGCTCCCGCAGCTCTTTGTCCGAAGCTGGGAGTATGTCCTCCGAAGCCTCCACGATAATAATTTCGGGCGAACCCCCGGAGAGTTGATAATCTCTGAGACTCTGAGAAATGTGGTCTACCAGTTCCCCGGCGAGTTCGATGCCGGTCAGGCCGCCTCCCCCAATGACAAAGCGAAGCATTCGTTTTCGGACGTTCGGATCAGGCTCTGAGGATGCCCTGGCACACATCACCGAGATGTGCTGATAGATTTTCTCAGCATCTGAGGCACTCTGAAGCGTCAGAGCGAATTGCTCGAGACCTGCGATGTTGTGAAAGTTGGTCTGGCTTCCGAGGGCAACGACGAGGAACTCAAATGGGAAAGGCTGATCTCCGATGTGTATCGTCTTCTCGCGAAGATTGATCGCTGTGGTGATTCCGAGGTGGAAGATGATTCTCTGGCGTCGGATGATCCGACCAATATCGATCGTTACTCCGCGTTTGTGTACAGCAGCTTCATGAAGCTGGGTCTTGAGCGTGTGGAACGGGTTCTTGTCGATGAGGTGAATACTGTAATCAGGCAGATGGCGAAACAATCTGTCCAGCCTGAGTGCCGCCGTGATTCCTCCGTACCCGGCACCGATGACAACAATGTTTTTCGTCCCGTGCTCAACAACCACAGTCGCTCACTTTGAAATTGATAGCCGATGCGTCCCTGAGGGTGCCAACACCAAGTATCCCTCCGCTCCTTTCAACACCGGAAGATCCCTTGGAATTCCGTCGACGAATACTTTCGCAGTCGGATAACCTAACGTGAGCAGGCACCTTGAAGGAGAGACATACTGAATGTCCATGCCCGACTCCGTGGCCCGGCATCCGAGGAGTTCACCGGAAAGAGCAATGAAACGTAAGGACCGTTTCGCAGGAATCTGATCTTTCGAGGCAGGCTGAATCGAAAGTCGATGATTCCCCGATGGGACGAGGATCCGATCAGTCCCGTGACCCAGCCAGAGCTTTCCGTCGATGAACACAGTTCTGTCTCCAACCCCGACGTTCAACGAGACTGTTGCGCGGCTCTTGATATCCCATACCTCGCCGTTTTGTGTTATGGTCGCGCCGGTTGCCATCGCTCCCGGTATCAGCGGCCAGTCTTGTTCAAAGACGGACGACTCGCAATAGATGCAGACGCGGCCATTCTGTTCAGCTGCTGCCTGAATTTGTTGCAGCAATTCAGTGCCTGTTGCTTGATCAGACGAAAATCCATACTGAGACAAGGGGTGAACAGGCACGACATTGATGTCGATCATGGAACTTCGATCGGGAAGGAGAGAAACAAGAGTCTCGCGCAGATGACGGTATCGGATTGGCGGTGCAATCCACTCCATATAGGGATCTTCGACATTCAGCGTGATTGCGTATTCCCTTGCCAGAGCAAGCGTCGCATTGAGATCAAATCCGAGAAGGTGATTGAACTCGGGATGCAGACTATTGTCGACGATGGTATGAATCAGCTCCCAGTCGCGATTCCCTGTTCTCTTCAGGTCTACGATGAACTCAACGACGTGCCGCAGCAAGCGATTGTTGACCGTTTGCCTGTATTCATAAAATTTCTCCAGCCCGGCAGAATCGCGCTTCCAGAAATGTTCCGAGGCTGGGTTTTCAAGCTCCAGAGGATCAAAGCCGCCCACCTTGGCAAATTCCGCCCGCATGGGGGTACCGAAACTGGTAAAGTAGTCAGGCCTTTCCGGACCCTCCAACGCCTCCCCCCCCGCTCCCGTGATGGTGAACTCGGCAATGTCGATGCCGTCCCAATCCAATTGGAGTTGCCGGGACAGATCATTGAGTGCTGCGTTCATGCAACCGGGATTCTGAAGATCCATGAGATTAAGCCAATCCAACTTCGCATCCTGAAGAAGTGCGTTCTTTTGTCGCCATTCGGGATGCTGATTCCAGAATCCCTGTCCGACATGCGGCCATTCGAGCCATGCATAGACAAGAATACCATTCTTGTGAGCTGCATCGATGAGTCTTTTGTAGTCGTATGGAGGCGTGCTGTTATAGTACCACGCTGCAGCGTGCACTGCGCGGATTCCCCATGTTCTCCAGAGAGCAGCGAGACTTTCCATGGGCATGGTGAAGCGGTAACCGGGATCGAAATACGCGTCTATCCCATGGCGCCGAAACGGCGGAGTTGCCCCGAGTTCGCGAACCATGGCGTGAACCAGCGTCGGAAATCTCGAATACCCCTTGCCGCTGATTTCGTCAAGAAGTGGCGCAAGAAAAATGTACTTCCCTTTGTCAAGAAGGGCCGACACGGCGAGAGCGTGCCCCGTCGATGAATCAGCGTAGAGCACATGCGCCGACGAGTCCAGAGGGGCGGCAATCCACGGAACCCGTGGCCGATCCGACCAATGCAGATGGTTGAGCGGCAGGCTTTTGTCGAGAACGACACCGGTTCGTGCAACGCCTCCGTGCTTGATGCTGAGCGCAGAAGAGAGTGGACTCACCCCGTCGGTCACCAGTCTGATGCCTCGCCGCAGTTCAGCGAGAATCAACGCAACTTGTTTTCCGGAGAGGGATCGGGCGGACGCTTGTGGGACAATCAGGAGAGTCTTCTCGCCAAAGGGCGTCGTGAGCAGATGTCGCGGATCGACCTTCTGCGCCTCGAATCCCATGCTTGATGTCATCGTCGCGAAACTCTCCTGGTCGACGGAGTCTTCCCGGGACGCTGATCCATTCCAGAGAATGAGAGCATTCATTGGCCCCGCAAGGGCTTGTGATTGTTTCTCCTGGCCCAAACCAGCAAAGGGTTGCGCAAGAAGGAAAGCGATGAGGAGGACAAGATTGCGGCGTACGTTCACTGTGAGCACCAATGAGAATGTTGTATGAGCAAGTCTGTGTGAGCAATCGGATGGGAAGACAACTCTAAACTACGCTAGTGTGTCCTCAAAGGCAACAGGACCCGGAACGATCGCAGAACCCAGGAAAGATGCGATTCGCCGGTGCGCTTCTCGGCATGACGATTAGCAGCGTAGACGACGAGCAGAGTCATCCCGTCAAAAGACAAGAGGCCCAGAATCATTCTGAGCCTCTTCGAGATGCCATGCAAGAACAGTGTGCGATGAGTGTCATCAGCGAAGTTGAGACACATGAGGCACACCTGAAAGACCTCAATCCGCTATTTCGTCTCCAGCCCTTTCGCGATTTCGATTTGGACCTTCTGCTTCTGCTTGAACTTGCCATAGCTCAAGGACACCGTGTAGGTGCCGGGCTTGACAAAGAGCTGTCCTTCTCCTCCATACTCTGTCAGAAGATCCTTCGTCATTTTCAAATCCCAAACAACTCGATTGATCCCGGGAGAATTGGGACCTGTGAGGTTTGCCACCGGCTGATCTGACGAATTCGAAATCGAGATCTTCACGGGTTCGCCTGTAAACTCCTTGACGAAGTAGTTGATGAGAGATCCCTGAGGAGGATTGTCTCCGCGATAGACCGTTGTCCCCAGCGATTCGACGAATCCGGGCAGCAGATTGATTCCAAATGCTTTTCGCGGTGTGAAGAGATGAGCCTCATTCTTCTGAACGCTGTCGACCAATTCTTCGAAGGGCCGGATGTCATCGAGAATGAAGATGCTTCTTCCATGGGTTGCCACCACAAGATCGCGTTCCTGAGGTTGAATCACGATGTCATCGACTGCAACAGTCGGCAACTCTCCTATTTTCACCCAGTGCTCACCTCTGTTCAGGCTCGTAAAAAGCGAGAATTCTGTCCCCGCAAAAAGAAGATCGGGATTGCTCAAGTCTTCCCGAACCACTTTGACGGGCCCATCGGCGGGAAGATCACCCGCAACCGATGTCCAGGTCTTTCCACCATCGACTGTCCTGAAGACGAGTGGCGAGAACACTCCGGTGCGGTGCGCGTCGATAGCAATATACGCCGCTTTTGCGTCGAAATGGGAAGGCTCAATTCTGCTGATCCATTGTCCCCTGACATTTTTTGGAAGATGTTCTGTCAGGTCAGTCCACGATGCCCCTTCATTCTCCGTGCTCCACAACTTGCCGTCGTCCGTGCCGGCCCAAAGCATGCCGGCGTTGAGCGGAGATTCGGCAAGGGAGTAGACGACGCCATAGTTCTCAGCACCGCTGCCGGTTGTCATGATCTTCTTCGGGTCCTGCGTTGAAAGGTCCGGACTGATAGCGCTCCACTTTTCTCCCCGATCCCAGAATTTGAAAACTCTGTTTCCCCCGAGATACATTGTCCCTTTCGTATGTTGGCTGGGAATGAGAGGGCAATTCCAGTGAAAGCGATACGCCGGTTGACCTTCGGCGGGCTGAGGGCGAAGTCCCTTGACTTCTCCGTTTGAAAGGTTGAATCGATGCACGAAGCCCTCTTGCGACTCGGCATACATGATGTTTCTGTCATCGGGATCGAAGACACAGTAGAACCCATCGCCGCCTTCAATGTTCGTCCAGTCGCAATTGAGTATCCCTTCCTTTGAGTAGGTCTGGTTGGGACCAAGCCAATTTGCGTTGTCCTGAAGACCGCCGGCGATGCGATAGGGCGTGCTCGTGTCCACGGCGATGCGATAGTACTCGCCCGCGGCGAACTTATTGAGATGATCCCAACCTTTCCCGCCTTCATAGCTCATGTAGGCTCCGCCATCGGTGCCGAGGATAATGCGCTTTGGCCGCTTGGGATCGATCGCAAGGGCATGACAGTCAGAGTGAACCTTGCTGAAATACTCTTCTCGAAATGTCTTTCCGCCGTCGAGCGAGACGTGAAGCATGAATCCAAGGACGTAGACGCGGGAAGAATCGGACGGATCGACACGAATCTGGCTGAAATAGAAGGGGCGCGGATCGAGTGGATTCACTCGCGTCCAGCTCTCCCCGCCGTCTGACGAATGGAAAACACCTCCCGATTTACTTTTCACCTCATCGATATTGACCGTTCCGCCATCATCACTCTGAACGACAGCATACAAGATCTTCGGGTTTTTCGCGTAGATCTTAAGGCCGATGCGACCCGTGTTCTTCGGCAGGCCATTGTCGAGTTTCTTCCACGTGGCGCCCGCATCGGTGGATTTGAAAATCCCCCCGATGTCTTTTCCGTCGGTCATTGCCGGTCCGGAAACGAATGACCATGGCGTCCGTTGCCGCGCATACAGGGCCGCGTAGACAATATTCGGATTGGCAGTGTCCATGACGACATCACCACACCCGACCTTCGAGGCAAATGGAGCAGGCGCAGTCAGAATCGCTTTCCAGGATTTTCCCGCATCGGTCGTCTTGTAGAGGCCGCGTTCGCCACCAATTGACCAGAGGTCGCCCATTGCTGCCACGTAAGCAACCGTCGAATCAGTTGGATGAACAACGATGCGCGCTATTGTCTTGCTCTCTTTCAAGCCGACGTTCTTCCACGTGCCACCGCCGTCCATCGAGAGGTAGACTCCGTTTCCCCAGCTTGAGCTGTTGCGATCATTCGCTTCTCCCGTGCCGGCCCAGACGTATTTCGAATTTGAGGGGGCGATCGCGACGGCTCCGATTGCTGCAACGGATTCCTTTTCAAAGATCCCTGAGAATGAGCCTCCGTTGTCGGAGGTTTTCATAATGCCGCCCGTCCCGAGTGCGACGTAAAAAGTGAACGGGTCCTGCGGATCAATGGCGATGTCAGAGACGCGGCCGCTCATGACGGCTGGACCAACGCTCCTTGCCTTGAGATTCTTGAACATCGGAGCATCGAGCGGTTTCGCCGGAGTATCGGCTGATTTCTTCTGCGCCAGAGCCACGGAGGCACAGGACAGCAGAACAAGAACTGTCGCTGCCAAATAGCGGGAAAAGTTGCTCATGTTTTGTCCTTTCTCACCAACTCATTGAGAGTGAATCACTCTTGTATATATCCGACCACATTGACTTCATCGCACGGTGGAACCAATGTAACACGCGCCGGCATCGGGATGTTCCCCTCTTCCGACAGACCCAATCCTTCATCAGAAAAAAGAACCGATCTATTACTTCAGCTTGGAAAGAAGTTGAGTGAGGTCATCACTGGTAAGATGAATGTCGTGCATGTCCTGCGCGGCAAGTTTTCGGTACATGATCGATCGGGGATTGTCCACATGCTCAAGCCCCAGCGCATGCCCAAATTCGTGGACCAGGGCCACTCTCAAGTCTTCCTCTTTGTCGAACTCGTAGATGTCGATGCCTCTTCCGTCGAACACCCCTTTTTCAAACTCTCGCTGATTTACATAAGTCCCGTTGAACATCTCCACTTCCAGGTTGTATTTCTTTGCGAGCGCACTGATGTGCTCTCCGAGAGCATTGAAATCATCGACGTTCGTTTTGAGCGACGTGCGCTTCTGCTCCAGAACCGCCAACTCCTGGTCGAGATCCTTTCTCTTATTCTGAAGAATCTGCCCCTCGCTTTCGGTCCGGTTCTCTCCGCCATTCCAACGTTCCACCCGGCCATTGTAGTCATCGAGATGAGTCTTGTAGAATTGAGCCGACTCTTCGTAGGTCGTCCGCTCGCGTTCGACAGCTGCGGATTTTCTCTCGTAGTCCGATTTGAGCATGTCGAAAGAGCTTCCGTTCTCGTCGAGCTTCGCTCTTTGTTCCTTCGCCTTCAGGAGGGCTTCCTCGCGCCAGTCGAAAACCAGGTTGAGTTTCAGGAGGCCGTTCGTTTTGTACTGAAAAAGTACCTTCCCGGCCGCATTTTCCCAAACCTTCTTTGCCTCATCGACGATCTGGAGGAATCGCTCCTTGTTGATCCCGAATCGCTCGTCAAACGTTCCCAGGGAATAGCCTTTCGGGAACGAATCGATCGTTGTTTCTTCCACTTCCGGGGGACCCTGCGGTATCGGCGGCCCCGGCAGGAGCGTCGAGTCATAGTAAAGTTTGACGGCAATGCCGAAACTGATGCAGAGAATGATGTAGGTGAGGATTCTTCTTCGGCTCATGCTCGTCGCTCGTTGCGCTCAATAATGACTTAAGCGTTTAGCTTGAATCGTATTCTCAGAACACCATTTTGGAAATCCGTCGACGCTATCTTGAATGTCCCGATCTCCCGGGAAGACGTGACATGCGGCCCGCTGCAGGGACAGGCATCGTAGTCTCCGACTCTGACGATGCGAATGGTATTTCCCGCATCGTCTGGAAGACGCGCGAGTGAGACGGCCTTCGCAGCTTCTTCCCGGGTGAGAAAATGCTCCGTGATGGGCAGGTCGGACTGGATGATTTCGTTGACCCGGCGTTCGATCTCCGAAATCTGTTCAGATGAAGGACAATGTTCCAGGCGAAAGTCGATCCTCGACTTCTTCGCTTCAATGTGCGCGTTGATGGTCCGGCCGCAATCGAACATGCGGATCATCGTTTGATTGAGGATATGCTCCGCCGAATGCATCCGGGGATCGTAGTCTTTCCGGTTTGGATTGAATTCTTCCATACGAATGCGAGTTTGTTAAACTCCTCTATCTTCCATTCTTCGGTTTGAAGGGATAGTAATGCGGTTGCCATTGCGCCTTCCTGATCACGCGCTCATACTCATCATCGCTCAAGAGACGGCCCAGCCCCGAGTCGCGGGCTTCGATGGCAACAGCTTTTGCAACGCGTGCCGAAACATCACGGATGTCCGTGAGCGCCGGCAGAAGCATGTTCCGACTTCGCTGTTCCTCCGTCACGATTCCACTCAAGGCTTTGCTTGCCTGCAGAAACATTTTGGTGGTGATCTTCGCCGACTTGCTCACCAACGCACCCAGACCAATCCCGGGGAAAATGAACATGTTATTGCATTGAGAGGTCACGAAAGCCTTTCCCTCATACTCAAACGGCTCGAAGGGGCTCCCTGTAGCAACCAGGGCTCTTCCCTTCGATGCAGCGGCGACTTCCTGCGGCGTGCATTCTGTTTTTGACGTAGGATTCGACAACGCGAAGATGACCGGCCGATCTTCGTTCTTCGCCATCTGATTCAGGATGGCCGAGTCGAAAAGACCATTTGTGGCTGTGACCCCGATGAGCACTGTCGCTTTGGAGTTCCGAACGACATCCAGGATCGAGATCTTGCCCGGAGAGTCCAGTTTCCAGCCGGCGATAGTCTCCTTCTTCTGAGCGAAACGCTTTTGGGACTCCGATAATCCCGGAGTATCCTCCATCAACAGACCGGGGAAATCGTACGCAAAGATCCTGCGCCCGGCTTCATCGGCTGAGGCGCCCTCTTCGATCAACATGTTACGAATATTCGTCGCTATTCCGGAGCCGGCCTGACCCATGCCGACAATGACGAACCGTTGATCGCTGAAGCTTTGCTTCTTGATACTCATCGCACTGATAAGCGCAGCAAGCGTCACCGCACCGGTCCCCTGGATGTCATCATTGAACGAGAGAATCCGATTGTGATATCGTTCAAGCAGAGTGAATGCCGTATGTTTCGCAAAATCTTCCCATTGGAGAAGCGCATTCGGGAAATTCCGTTTCACGCCGAGAACGAAGCGCTCGATAAATTCTTCATACTCTTTTCCACGAAGCCGTTTCTGTTTATAGCCAAGATACAACGGGTCGCCCAAGAGGCTCTCATTGTTCGTGCCGACATCGAGACAGATCGGAAGACAACACGCCGGATGGAGACCGCCGGCTGCGACATACAGATTGATTTTGCCGACTGGAATTCCCATGCCGTCCGATCCCAAATCTCCGAGACCCAGGATCCTCTCTCCGTCCGTGACGACAATGAGGGAAACTTCCGGCAGAGACACATCCTGAAAGATTTCGTCGATGTTGGAGATGTTTCCGGGGCTGATGTAGATTCCCCGATACTCCCTGGTGATGCGACTCAACATCAAGCAGGCTTTGCCGACGGTCGGCGTATAGACGATTGGCAGCATCTCGATAAGATGTTTGCTGAGAAGACAATAGAACAGCGTTTCGTTACGGTTCAGGAGCGATTGAAGAAAGATATACTTCTCAATATCGTCCTGCTTCCGCGAATACATTTCGTAACTCCGCACGCTTTGCGTTTCAAGGTTTGAGATCGTCGGGCGAAGAAGTCCAACCAGTCCCAGTCTGATGCGCTCTTCTTCAGTAAATGCAGATCCCTTGTTCAGGAATGGGTCGGTCAGAAGTTGTTGCCCGCGAAATTGTACTTCGATGTATTCTTCATTAACGAGTGGATCTATCTTTATAGAGTAGGATTTCATGAGCATTGTCTCCGATAGTTGCAGCCTGATTGTCTAGAAGCCTCGGGGTGCAATCTACGGATAAAACGGCGCAGAAAGAAGTTTTCGTGAATTGAAAGGCGCATCGCGCGTTCCGGATATTCAGAAAAGAGAAACTCACGAATGAGAAAACTCAATACCAAATCAACGCTTGCATCTTCGGTTCTGCTTGTTCATTATTGTGGATGAGAAACAGCGTCCACCGAACGGTCCCAGGGGGATTTCCTGATGTCCGACGATAATTTGAAGCGAATGATCGCTCTTGCGGAGGAATTCTTCGATGTGAAGAATGACCCGGAGCAAATTTCCGTCGATGAAGGAACGCGGACAAAACTCCTCGCGATTCATCCGAACACGATGACCGAGGTCAGAAATGAGGACGGCCCGATCGTCTGGATCCTGGTTATTCCCACAACAATCGATGTCATGGAACAATTCCTCGCCAACACTATCAATGAACAGCAGATCCTGAAGAAGACTCTTGCCGGCGAACACTACGAAGCCGTCTACTTGTGTTCAGCTCTGGTTCTTCCCGAGCATCGGGGAAAAGGATTGGCCAAGCGTTCTGCGGTTCAGGCGGTCCGGGAAATCCAGCGGCAGCACTCGATCAAACAGCTCTTCGCATGGACATTCAGCAAGGAAGGGGAAAAGTTGGCGATGTCTATCGCTAGGGAGATCGGGCTTCCGCTTCGTCTTCGTGAAAACGACTGAAGTCCATGTGAGGTGCCGGGCACTTTCACCGGGCATCAGGCAGACGAGGCCACGACAAAATCAGAACCCTGGTCATTGCGAGCGTTTTGTGCGAAGCCTGCCCGCATTGGAACGCACCATTGGGTGGGCGGGCAATTCATACATGGATAGATTGTCCCGCTCCTGTCCCGCTGTCCAGGATCCCGTAACATGGCGGGATCCAAAAGCGGGAGATTCCGCTTACGAGCGGGATTCCCGCCTGCCATCTGTGTACCTGCAAGGCGGGCAGGCAAAGAGCGGAACTTCGTCGCCCCGCCAAAAGACAGCGGGACACCTCGCAATGACTTTCAAAATCTTCTTCGCGTCCCACCCTCATGTCTTCGCCCGCAGATACTGCACCGGCCACGGGAAATCCACCGAGAGTTCTTTCGCCGCATGAATTGGCCAGTAGGGATCTCTCAGGAGGGCTCTTGCAAGGAAAACCACATCGGCCTCGCCTTTTTGGAGAATTTCCTCAGCTTGGTGGGCTTCAGTAATCAGGCCGACAGCTCCGGTGGGCATGTTGACCTCACGGCGTATCGTCGCGGCAAACGGCACCTGGTATCCGGGTGCCACTGGGACTTTCGCGTGCGGGACAAGTCCGCCACTGGAGCAATCGATCAGATCGATGCCGAGGTCTCGTAGCCATTTCGCAAACTTCACGGACTGTTCCAAATCCCATCCTCCCTCCACCCAATCCGTCGCTGATATCCGAACGAACAACGGAAGCTCCGACGGCCAAACATCTCTCACTGCTTTTGCGACGTGAAGCGGAAACCGCGCGCGCCCTTCGAGGCTTCCTCCATATTCATCGGTGCGTTTGTTGGTAAGAGGCGAGAGAAACTCATGCATCAAGTACCCATGAGCCATGTGAAGTTCAATTACTTTGAAGCCTGCATCCAGTGAACGAAGAGCAGCTTCGGCGAACTTGGATACGTGCTCTGCAATTTCAGATTGTGAGAGTTCCCTGGGAGAAGGATATTCGTCGTCAAAGGAGACCGCAGTCGGCGCCACCGGCTGCCAGCCTCCATCAGAGATCTTCACCGGACGACCCCCCTTCCACGGCGGAGCAGTAGATGCCTTGCGTCCCGCGTGGGCAAGCTGGATCCCCGGCACAGAGCCTTGTTCGGCGATAAAGGATGTGATCGCTTGAAAAGCTTTGACCTGCTGGTCATTCCAAATCCCCAAATCGCCCGGGGAAATGCGCCCTTCCGCAGTGACCGCAGTCGCTTCCGCAATCACAAGCCCCGCCCCGCCAACAGCTCTGCTCCCGAGATGAACCATGTGCCAATCGTTCGGCACACCATGAAGGGCAGAATACTGGCACATCGGCGAGACGAAAATACGATTGCGGAATTCAACAGTTCTGAGAAACAGAGGTGAGAACAGTTTGGTTGCCAAGAGTTTGACTCCCCGTCAAAATAGATGAGCTTCGCCTGATATCAGAGAAATGGATTAAAACCGGTCTTCAAGAGGTTCTCGATGGGGAGAAAGAGCGGTCGTGGCAAGTCATTCCATCCAAACCATTCCCATCGCTCGCATTTTTCGGGTTCGAGCGCCTGAACTTCCCCCGAGACGTAGTCCGCTACGACAAACAACGTCACATAGTGCTTGCCTTCCTCATGGAAGATGTCGTTCGTGAAGGGACCGGGGCGAATCACCGAGATCAGCGCCCCTGTCTCTTCCTTCACTTCCCTTATTGCACAATCCTCGACTTGTTCTCCATACTCAAGGTGTCCCCCGGGAAAGCTCCACGAACCTCTGCCATGAGAGCCCTTCCTCATGCCAAGCAGAACCTTGTTTCCTTTTCGGATGATCACGCCGATACCGACGTGCGGTCTGTTTTCGTTCATCGATTCAGTCCAAGAGGAAGGGGATTTCGAATTGCATTGAAGCTATCGATTTTTCGAGTCTTTTCAAAAGGAATCGGGGCACGCAGACAAACCAATTTCATGAATGGTGAACTGTGTCGAGCTGAAGGTCCATTGATGGTGGTATTGCATGATTGAAACTTTTATCGTAATATTACGATAGACAAACCATGGGACTCTCAAAGAAAGAATCGTTCGACACACTTCAGAATCGGATCGCCGACTTCTCAAAGGCGCTCGGGCACCCCGCGCGCATCGCAATACTACAGTTCCTCGCCAATCAGAATTCCTGCATGTGCGGTGACATTGTTGAGGAGCTTCCGTTGTCTCAGGCGACGGTGTCCCAGCATCTGGCCGAATTGAAGCGAGTTGGTCTCATCAAAGGCGAATTCGACGGACCAAAGGTCTGTTACTGCATTGACAAGAAAGTGTGGAACGAAGCGAAAGATCTGTTATCACAGTTCATGGTTGACGTAAAGAAATGCTGCTGAGATATTTCTTTCAGCTCATCTGCGATTAAATGCACTCTATGGAGGTTCATCATGAGCACTGACAACGAAATCAAAGAGATGGTGAAAGAGAAGTACGGCGCCATTGCATTACAGTCAAAGGAAGAGAATCAATCATCGTGCTGCGGAAGCGGATGCGGTTGCAGTTCAGTCGAATTTTCCGTGATGGCCGAAGACTACAAGACCCTTCCCGGGTACGTCCCTGATGCAGACCTTGCCCTGGGATGCGGACTCCCGACGGAGTTTGCCCAGATCAAACCGGGTAACACTATTGTCGATCTCGGTTCAGGAGCCGGCAACGATTGCTTCATAGCGCGATCCATCGTCGGCGAAACCGGACGAGTCATCGGTATCGACATGACAGTGCCGATGATTGAGAAGGCACGAGCCAACGCGGCAAAGCTCGGGTTCACGAACGTCGACTTCCGTCTCGGCGACATTGAAACGATGCCGATCGACAACGATACGGCCGATGTCGTTGTCAGCAACTGTGTGATGAATCTCGTGCCGGACAAACAGAAGGCATTTGCCGAGACCTATCGTATCACGAAGCCCGGCGGACACTTCAGCATCTCCGACATTGTGCTTCAAGGTGAACTCACGGACGAGTTGCGCAAAGAGGCTAGCTTGTATGCGGGCTGCATCTCAGGTGCGGTTCAGAAGCAAGAGTATCTTCGCGTCATTCGGGAATCAGGGTTCACGAACATTACCGTGCAAAAAGAACGGACGATAGATATCCCGAACGAGGTCCTCGCCCGCGTTCTAACACTCGAGCAACTCAGAGAGTTCAAGAAGACCCGCGTCGGGATCTTTAGCATCACGGTCTACGCGGAGAAGCCGAAGAGCTAACCAAGAGAAGCCATGAAGCCCGGATATCGACAGACTATTGACGCCGACGAGCCAAAGATTCGCGCACTGCTCGAAGAGGCGCATTTGCCGACCGAATCGCTGGGCACAAAGACGACGGAGTTCTTTGTCGCCGAAGAAGAAGGCGTCATCATCGGAGTCGCTGGCTTTGAATACTACGCCGACGACGCACTCCTTCGTTCCGTGGCAATTCGATCCGATCAGAGGAACAAGGGGATCGGTTCGGCACTGATCGACTGGATGCTCTCACGGGCCAGAGAGCGCCGCGTCAAGAGAATCGTTCTGCTCACAGACACTGCAAGGAAGTTCTTTGAAAAGAAGGGCTTTCAAGTCATTGAGCGGTCACTCATCGCCAGAAGTGACTTAATGAAATCTTCTGAATTCACGGGTATCTGCCCGGCTTCATCAACTTCTATGATGTTCAACCTCACGTAGACATCCTCATGGCCAAGAGAATACTTGTCCTGTGCACAGGAAATTCCTGCCGCAGTCAGATGGCGGAAGGTTTCCTCCGGTCGTTCGATCAAGCTCTCGAATTGTATTCGGCGGGAACAGAACCTGCATCGAGAGTCAGTTCCCATGCCATTGCTGCTATGAAAGAGGTGGGAATTGATATCAGCCGGCATTCGCCGAAGCACGTCAACCAATTTCTTACTCATACGTTCGACTATGTCATTACAGTCTGCGACGATGCGAACGAATCCTGCCCTGTGTTCATAGGCAATGTGAAGCATCGGCTGCACATGGGATTCGACGATCCGACGTGGACGATGGGCACAGAAGAAGAGATCGTAAGCGAGCATCGACGCGTGCGCGACGAGATCAAGTCCGCTTTCCGCACATTCTATGAAGAAAACCTCAAAGGAACAGACGTATGACGGGCCTTCGGAAGCAACTCTCCTTCCTCGATCGCTATCTCACGCTCTGGATATTCCTTGCGATGGCTATCGGTGTGCTCGCCGGCTACTCATCTCCCGGCATCGTCAACTTCTGGAACTCGTTTCAGAGCGGCACAACCAATATCCCGATCGCGATTGGTTTAATCCTGATGATGTATCCCCCGCTCGCGAAGGTGAAGTACGAAGAGCTCGGCGATGTTTTCAAGAATACACGGGTGCTTATCCTCTCCCTCGTTCAGAACTGGCTTGTCGGACCCGTGCTGATGTTCATCCTGGCGATCATTTTTCTCCGCGGCTATCCGGAATACATGGCAGGCCTGATCATCATGGGACTGGCACGGTGCATAGCGATGGTCATCGTTTGGAATGAGCTGGCGAAGGGAGATACGGAATACGCTGCGGGGCTCGTTGCATTTAATTCGATTTTCCAGGTACTCTTCTTTTCTGTATATGCCTATGTTTTCCTCACGCTGTTTCCGTCCTGGCTGGGCTTGCAGACGTTCGCGGTCGATGTCACGATCGGGCAGATAGCGAAGAGCGTCTTTGTCTACCTCGGCATCCCGTTCATTGCCGGCATCGCGACGAGATTCACACTGCTCAGGATGAAAGGCAAAGAGTGGTATGAGCACCGGTTCATTCCCAGGATCTCGCCGATCACTCTCATTGCACTCCTTTTTACCATTGTGGTGATGTTCTCGCTCAAAGGCGAGTACATCGTCAAAATACCTCTCGATGTGCTGCGGATTGCGCTGCCGCTCGTCGTGTACTTCGTCATCATGTTCTTGATTTCATTCGCTCTGGCAAAAAAGGCCGGGGCGGACTACGCAAAATCTGCAACTCTCTCCTTTACGGCTGCGAGCAACAACTTCGAACTTGCCATCGCCGTCTCCATCGCGGTGTTCGGGATTAATTCCGGAGTGGCCTTCGCAGCAGTCATCGGTCCGCTGGTGGAGGTTCCGGTGCTGATCAGCCTCGTCAACGTGTCCCTGTTCTTCAAGAAGAAGTATTTTCCGCTTCCGTCCGCGTAAGCAAGTGCACCCCAGCCATTTCTGGATGGTTCAGTTCGCAAACAACGCTCGCAAGGACACCAAGCTCTCAGTCATTTCGGGCAGTCCCGCTGGTTCTGGGCGGGACGAAGAAGAAGGCGAGATCAATAACATTGTCATTCCCGAATTCTTGTGTCGGGAATCCAGTACCAGGCTTCACACGCGCCCGTGGCCGATGCAATTCACGTTGTCTGGCTCATAACACCCTTCGACTGCGCTCAGGGTGACTTGGTTTCTTTGCGTGGACGACCCAGCGAAGAAAAGCATTCTCGTGGTGATCGCCTGCCCATTACCCCTTTACCTTCGCCGCACCCTTCCGCGGCAGCGGCGTGTTCAACAAACCACGAAACTTCGTCGGATCGTAGCCGACAATAAAGGCGAAAAACGAAACCGCAGCGGCGAGCCGCACATATTGTTCGGGCGTCGTGGTCGTGAAGGGCGAAACCGTTGTGATGAGAACCCCGGCCATAAAAGCCAGATAGGCGACGAGGCTTCTGAACATCGAAGCAACCGGGCTCTCCGTGCGGTACGTTGCACTTTCCTCCATGCGAGCTTCCGTTGCCACTTGATGTGAGGCATGTGTCACGCGCCCGTGCGTGAGAATGCTCGAACAGCCGGCGATAAGTCCGGAAAGGAGCGCCAGAAATGCGACGTTCGAAGGCGTGTACGTCAACATCACGGCAAGCAGAGCCGTCAAATTGAACGATGGGGAGTTGAGCTGTGCACGATACGGGCTTGAGTCCATCACAACGCCGGCTGTGAAGAGGGCGATGAAAGCAATGACAGCGATCGTGCCGATGATCTTATACGTGAGGAACATGGCGGGACCTCCTTTGGATGGGGTGAAGAGAAGCGAGGATTGCTCAGTCTGGATGTCGGGTACTATGATCTTTGCCCGGCCTGCTACCTGAATGCGCCAAACCGTCTATTTCAGCAGCCCGATGGCCCGTTCAAGCTGCAGGTCGTACCCATTCTTCACGTCCGCCCTGGTCTGAAGAACGACAACATCAGGCGGGACGCCGTTCCATTCCATCGGCTGCCCGTCGTACCGGCAGATATTTTTCGTGGAAACCCGAATTTGCCGTCCGCTCGGCAGAGGATAATATTCCGGTGCACCACCTCCGCCTCCCGTAGTATCTCCAACAACCGTCACCGTCTCAATCTGTTTCATCATCTCAGCAAAACACTCCGTGGTACTGAAACTGACCCCATTGATCAAGACGACGATAGGTTTTGAGTACGGGAACGGCCCTGATGGCTGAAGAAACAGAACAGGTTGGGGTTTGCCTCCTCGATAGACCGGAAAGTACGGGATCGCGGAGCTGAGAAAGCGACTCACAACAACATCCGACATGTTTGTTGAACCGCCTCCGTTGTCGCGCACGTCGATGATCAGGCCCTTTGTGTCGCGCAGGTACGACAAAACATTGTCAAACTCATAGATCCAGGAACCGTTTTCGAATGTCGATATCCTGACATAGCCGATGCCGCCCGGGAGAATTCCATATTCCATCCTGTCTCCGCCCGCCTGCTTCAGGTCTTCCGTGAAGAACTTGCGAACAACAAGAATATCAACTGTGAACCTGTCTCGTTCCGTCCTCGGAGGTGTGTACGTGCGAACGTCCAGGCCGGTTTGCGTCTTCAGGTCAACGTGCCCGTCTTTCAACCCCGCCAGCATATCGAAAAGAATCTGGAATATTCCATCACCTTTTGTTTTCTCAGCCAGTGGTTGGAAAACCGAATGAACGCTATCCCAATCGATGCTCTTGAACTGAAAATATGGATAAACGGAATCCGTGATTGCCCAGGCTCGCTCAAAGTCGATCGAGTTGTCGGTGTGAGGAACGGGGTTCACCACGAGGTCGCTGCAACCCGCAAGGGTTCCGAGCAGAAACACGACGGCGATGCTGAAACGCATATGGTGAGTGCTAGAAACCATAGGAGAGGGAGACGATGAAGTTGTCATTCGCCGAAATGAAAAAGTCCCAGGCGCTGACGCGTGTTACGTTGAAACGATAGCCGGCAGAACCGCCGAACGATTCTGTGATTGAGTAGAAGATGCCGATCTCTCCATCCGCGTCTACCCCGTTAAACGCAGTAAGCATCTTCGTGCGGGAATCATTGCTGTAGTTTGAATTGATCGAATGGAAGCCCATCGACAGCAGTGTGAGGTGCGCAGCAGCCCGAACCTCCAGACGCGTGCTCCACGGCCAAAACGCCTCTGACCGCAGCCCGCCCGAGACCAACGCAACCTCTGATTGAGAATTTTGTGATCCTGAAATGTTCTGTCGCCTGTCACACTCAAATATCTCGGCCGTGGGTCCCAGCGAAATACTGAGTTTCTTTGAGAACACTGATGCTTCAGAGATCGGGTAGAGGTAATTGAGTGCGATCCTGAATTGACTGAATTCGGTGGAGACATCATACTCCTTCAAGTTCTGAGTACGCTGATACTCCATAGACAGGCGGAAATCGTACGTCTCATGATGCTTCGACCACAGGATGCCATAGAGTGGCAGAGTGGCCGAGTATCTCTCGCCGGAGATGTACTCATCGCGAACAGCGATGTAACCTATTCCGCCACGGATGGTGAGTCCATCGGGGAGAAGTGAGCGGGAGGCCGTTGAGTCCTGGGCCAGCACACGGGCACCGGAGATCAGCAGAATCGAGAGAAGAAGTATGTGTTTCTTGGTCTTCATTTGTTCTGAACGGGTCACGGAGGAAGGAAGCAACCGACGACCGGTTAGTACGTCCAATACTCCTTGAGCCTGAATGCTTTGCCAGCGCGGAGTTTCTCGAGCGCGCTTCGAAGATAGTATCGATGCTCGTAGCCGCAGAGAACGAGGACGGTCTTCGGATGGAGCAGGTCCATCCAGTTCACAATCTTCCTGACCATTTCGTCATTTCGGGCAATCCAGAAATTGCGCCTAAACTTGCAGAACTCAGCGAACTGTTTGAGTGACGGAACCGACGCCACAATCTGCATCATCCCGTCGCCGGCGTAATATTGTTTCGATTCCATCGCGATATCACACGCAGCGGAGTTAAAGATTTCAGGGCGCTCCGAGCCAAACGAGTGCCCGATATCATCGAACCGGATGATCGCGTCCATCAGGATTCTTGCATTCTCGCCGAGTAGACTATCCTGGAGTGCACGATCGAGTGCACGGCTGAGATCATTCTGAAGATGAAAGTAGTTGTGCTGCTCATAGATCTTGTTTCGCCCCTCAATGTCATACGGACGAATCGGAATAGTGTGCGCTTGAGCGCAGTCTCTGATCGCCCGATTCTCCAGGCTGGCGTCGACAAGCTCCGGCTTGATGGTCATGGACGGTGTGAAAAAAGAGGAATCGAGTTCTACAAGAATAAGGTCCGGTCTGACTCGATCGATGATGCTGCAGAGTGTCTGAATCCTAAAGTTGCCGGTTTCCCTATGGACAGTGCCGACGACGACGAGAGCAGTGGTATCATTATCAGCGGCAAGAGCAGGACTGACAACGAAAAGAAGAAACCCAATGACCACAATGATGTAAGGTATGTCATTGGGCTTCAAGGCTCTGGGCGAAGCATTCATGTTCAAATCTTTTGAGATAACGGAGAGCGAATCTTCTCTGTCACACCTGACTGATTCGCAAGTCCTGGACACTCGCGGCATGAGCCGCTTCACGGTGATGGAGAGAACAACTGTGCTACAAAACTAATCCAACCGGGTATCAAACGCAAGAACGGGCACCGTCCTTTGAGTGGAGTTACAGCAGTCGCCTTTGTTTTTCACTTTCGATAATGACTCTTTCGAGCCGTTTGAGCCGGGTTGATTCCTGTTTTGCGCTCACTGTGTGGCTCTCTTATAAAGCACGAGAAACTGCTTCGTGCCGGCGCTCGTCTTAAATTCACCTGGACGAGTTTTGCCCTCCAGGTCATAGCAGATCTTCAGGCTGTCTCCGGCAAGTTCGAAGATGGCAAGAATCGTTCTCCCCTTGTTTGGACCTTCGGTACCGAGGATATCCATCGCCCTCGGCTGTTGATCCGAAAAAAAGGTGAGATTGCCGACATCCTTCGCCCCGGCAACAACAGCGGTGTATTGGTTTTCCGTCAGAATGAGTTGTATGGTGCTGAGGACTTGCTGTGGAAACGGCTTTCCGGCAAGTTCACCCGAGATCGGAATCCAGGTGCCCTTTATCATTTGAGATATCTCCTGACTTGAGGAGCTTTTCGCAGTCTCTGACTTCACAGAAGAAGACTGCGTCGAACAGCCGATCAGCACCAGAAATGAAGCGAGGAGAACTGCAGAAAGCAGTCGAGCAAATCGATTCATTGCGACCTCGTTGATTTGAATGGGAGCACTGGAATTTGCGGGTGCGACAATAGTGACCTCATGTACTAAGAACAAGATGGCGGAGATTGTTTTTGAGCGCACAGAGAAAAAGAAACATCGTCGTGGTGAGCGCCCGCCCGCAACACAAGCTCAAGCGTCGGCGGGCGGGTAGTCGAACCACTTACCAAGCCAGCCTCCTCGCTGTCTACCCAACTGGCCCCCAGTCACTGCCGGAAGTCCCGCATATTTGTTGGCGGGACGATCAAAAACAGACCGTGTCATTCCCGAATGTCTCTGTCGGGAATCCAGGACTCAGCTTTAACTTTGCACGTGGCCGATGTAGTTCACGTTCTGCCTGCCCGCCTCCAATAGCATGAGGGGATGGCAAGAGCGGTTACTTTGTGGTCCTACAGAACCCGTTTCTGCTTTTCACTTTCAGCGATAACTCGTTCAAGCCGTTTGAGTCGGGTTGGTTCCAGCTTTGCGCTCATGATATAATGAAGCATGACCTTTCGATACGACGGAGGTTGTGCGATGAAGAACTTCCAAGCCTCCTTGTTTGACTTGAATCTGTTTTCGAAACGGCGGGCAAGTGATTTGGCCTTGTTTTCGAAACTGTAGATCCTCGATTTGTGCTCTTTGCGATGTCCGAAAATATCCAGTCCTGCCGGCTGCATGAGTCCAAGCCGGGTGAGTTCTTCGACCTTCTTGATGTTGATTGCGCTCCAGATACTCGTCTTTATTCTTGGGGTAAATCGGATAGAGTAGCTTTCTTTGTCGACGGATCTGCGAACGCCGTCGATCCAGCCAAAGCAGAGTGCCTGATCGACCGACTGTGACCATGTCATGCTGGGTTTGCCGCTGTCGACCTTGTAGAAGCCAACCAGGAGTTCCGCCTTCTTCTTGTGGTTTTTCTTCAGCCAGTCACGGAAGTCGGATTGCGTTGGGAAGAACTTTAGTGCCGGCAGTTTTATAACCTGAGCCATCGTGAATTCAATCTTGCTTCAAGTATTCAACTGTTTTGGGAGCTCAATGGTTCCGAGGGAATGGGACAAATACGGATCTGCCCGGTGCGCTATCTGGCGGGCCCACCCACACCACGGCTTCGGCGGACAGGCCCGCATTGCCATTGCCAGTTACATGGAATCCTTCTCTTCAACCTTGATCCGGATTTCTCTCGTTGACAGACCGATGATGACGCCAACGCCAATGGCCTGAAGTGAATGGTTGATGAGTATCCGGAATTCGAACGCGCCTATAAGAATAGCGCCTGGCATGACTCCCATCGCGAGGACCGTAGCAACGATCAGCACGGACCACGTTAACGGACTTACGGGCCTCTTGAATTTTCTTGAGAGCCGAAACCCCAGAAACCCGAAGAGAAGATATGTGACAACAAGAGCTGTGATTTGAAGTGGTGTGAGATCCATGATTTGAAGCTCCTGCTAGCTGTATTTGATTGACAGTCCCGCCCTCTTTCCTTTTCGGGGGCGGTCCCGAATGGGCCCCTTCGGGGTTGGCCGTTTGGTATACGCCGCGCAGTTACTAGCCAGCCAAACTGCTAACGCAACCATCTAAATGGAGAGCAGAGTTTTCGCAAGCCAATCTCGGTTGATAGGTCTTTTGGATAGATTGCGACAAGATTAATTCCAGCATCCTTGGCTAGAGCTTGCTTAGCTAGCGTTTTGTCGTCGTAGGATGCATCTCCGGCCAATTCGACCAAACAGGGACAGGTTGCGTCGCCGCTTTCTTTTAGAAAGTCCCGCTCTCCGGATCCCGCCAATATGCGGGATCCAAAAGGCGGGAAAAGCGGCAGAAAGAAACTTTTCCCGAAATTCCCGCCTGACCTTGGGAGGGCCTGTGCACCGGCGGGCAGGTATCGCCCGTGGGAACGCACCCACCACACAATCCGTGATGTCGCCCCGAACGAGGTTCGAGTAGTCTTCTGCCATACTCCAATCTGGGGCGACGTTGAACGCACACGAGGGCCGTCCAACGCACCTGCCGAAATTTCGGGACGCGTGAAAAGGCAACGATTCCGCTGTTGCGCGGAAACAGTCCTATGCTCGTTTGAATCAATCTGCGGTCACTTCCAAACAGTTCGCGGTTCATTTGGATCAATCCGCGGTTGCTCGGAATCATTCCCCGCTTCGTTCGGATCAATCAGCAGTTACTCGAAATCACTCCCCGGTTCATTCAAATGAGTCCGCGGTTACTCGCAAGAGGTTATCCGTCGGTTCAAATCGATTCCCGGGCTCCCCGGAACAGTTCCACGCAAGTTTGAGACACCTATCCGTAGCTTCAGGCCAGTCGTACGGTCCTTCGGCACGATCCGCGGGTCGGCAATTTCGGTTTGCTGGGCTAAAGAGCTCACTCCCACCCCGTAATTCTCCGGTTTAACAAAACGTAGACAAACCACTTATGCGATTTCGCTCGGTCGGGGGCGGTCCCAAAGGTCCGAAGGACTCCTTGGGAGGATCCCTTCGGGATTTGCCGGCTGTTGTGCGCCCTTATGTAACTGATAACGGCATCCTGCTTGTCACGACTATTCTCTTAGGTCCACCCGCCAGATGCCCCATCGACCCTTGCCGGTTTCACGTTCCGAAAGAAAGTAGATCGACTTGCTGTCCGATGACCAGCGTGGACAGAGATCATTGCCCGGATGAAAGGTCACCCATCTCGCGTGGGATCCATCGGCGTTCATCACGCCGATGTCGAAATTCAGCGGCATGTTCTTGTTCCTGGTTCCGGAGACGAACGCAATTCTCTTCCCGTCCGGCGATACCGCCGGCTGAAGAAATCCCCACTCGGAGGAGGAAGCGAACAGAACTTCATGCCGAAATTCAGGATAGACCATCCACAGTTGAGCTCGCGACGTTACGGAATCGGCTCGGACAAAGAGAAATCGGCGGCCGTCCGGAAAATACGATGGAGATATCCCAATCGTAATTTCGGATGATCGACGCGTTCTCATGTCATGTTTCCAGATCGTGTAGCCCCCCGACGCGCGTCCACCGGCCGCGGTGTTTTGCAGCTTATGAAACAGCATCGAGTTTCCATCGCGAGAGAATTCGAGTCCGGATATCATCGAGGGGGAATCAATCGGCAGTGGCCCGGTACGAGTCACAAGCCGCTCAATCGCCAGGCCCGTGTCGACGCCAATCAGCTTGATGTCACCATAAGCATCATAAACGGCTACGGACTTGCAATCGGGCAAAAAAGAGATGTCCGAAAGACTGCCCCGGTAAGTCCGCAAAGATGTTGAACTGTCACCTGTGAGGTTCTTTATGCACACCTTCGCGATTCCCGGAGTCCTGTGCTGCAGCGCATATGCGACATGGAGGCCGTCGTTGGATACGTCAAACCACTTGCGATAGGTGCTGACCAGTCTGCCTTCCTTGGAGAGTACTATGTCATAGGGCCCGTATACGCGTTCAGTCGAGTCCGTAATCCTTGTGAACGTCATCCCTTGTTCTTCAGGAACGACTGACGGCCAACGGTCGACCCGGCTTGCCGCGCACCCGGCGACAAGGATCGAGAAGAGCAGCAGGAATGAGTTCTTGAGACTATGAGCATTCATTTCGTCAAACGGCGCTCACCGTTTTGGCTTGTCGGCAGATCTGATTCTAAACGATGAAAGCACATTGTGAAAGGAGGATGCTCCTTCGGACCGATCGGAAAAGAAGGAGACAGCAATGTTAAAGTCTCGCGCCCCTTTCCACAAGGCGAAACCCGCGAAAAAGTCCTTCAGGCCAAGATACCCGCTCGATTCTCCGCGGGCATTGTGACCAAACGCACCGGTGTAGTTCGTCCCTTCCATTCCTCTCCACGGTCCGAGGCTGATCAGCGAAGCGTCCTCCTCCATGCCTTGTCGGCCCAAGCTCACCCACCCCTTACGCCGATCAGAGTCTTCGACTTCTGCGGAATCTCGCTCGGCAGTATCAGTATTCTCGAAACCGGACTGATTTGCGCAGCTTTTGAAGCTCAAATGTCCGACCATCACCGTGAACGTGGATTCCGATTCTACGATGAATTCCGAGGAATCGCTTCCGACGGATCCTGAGTCCACGATCGACATCGACACGACCAATTTGTAGCTCCCTTCCAGATCGGTAGAATCTCTTCGGGAAACGTCGAGATGGTACTCTGCCGGGTACAAGAACGCAACACCTAGACTGTCGTCCCGGAACTCCTTCCACATCGCTCCGGCTACTCTTGTGGGCTGAAAGACATTCTGAGCTTCCGCGTGCACGAGACAATTCGGAAGAAGTTTCTTGATCCGTTCAACTTCCTGCTTTGTCATGCGATTGCCGTAAAGATCGAGATGTTTCAGCTGCACAAGCTCCGCAACCTCCGCAGGCAGCGTCTTAAGTTGATTGAACGATAGGTTGAGGTACGCGAGCTTCCTCAGGTCCCGTATTTCCGGTGACAGCTTCGTCAATGCATTGAGGGACAGGTCGATCGTTTCCACACTGCTCAGTCGGTAGAAACCATCTGGAAGGTCGCTCATCTGATTGTCAGAAATTCCGAGAAGCCGAAGTTTCGATAAGCGGCCGAAACCATCCGAAAGCGTTTCAAGCGCGTTCGCGCGAAGGTTCAATTCTTCAAGGGCAGAAAGATCTCCCATCGTTTCAGGAAGCTTCTTCAGAAAGTTGTTCTCCAGGTTCAAGAGTCTCATGCTCTTCAGCTCACCAAAACTATCGGGGAGTCCGGAAAGAGCATTGTGTGCCAGATCAGCCTCTTCCAGAGATGAGAGAGCGCCTATCATCGTCGGCAACTCTCTCAGTTTGCCGTGCGCCAGGTTGAGTCGACGCAATTTCGTGAGACGCTCAAATCCGGAGGCGAGGGAAGGAAACGCGCCGCTCCGCACGTCCAGGTCCTCCAAACTTGGGAGGGAACAAATAGAAGCAGGGAATGCAGGTAATCGATCACCGAGAAACTGCATCTTTCGGAGTCGCTGTAAGGCCGACAGGTCAGCTGGAAAACCGTAAACAGAGAGATAGTCACCCATGACGAAGTCTTCCAGGTTCACGAGCGCAGCCATGCCTTGCACATTCTCCGTCCCACTCGATCCCTTGCAGTTGAGATGGAAGGCCAGTTCTGCATTTTCCAAAGCGGCGAATAATCTAGTGTAGACTGTGTCCCGGTTTGGTTCACGGGCACAAACAAAGACGCTACTATCGCTTCCGCCAAAAAGAGTCCAACCACTTTTCTCGACAGGGCTCCCCACGAGCGAAAAGATGGTGTTCACGACGCGGCCCTTTATCGCCGTCCAGGCTCTCCCGAAGTTCGTGGAAAAAAAGACCTCACCCCACTCGGCACCTGCGAAGAGATGCTTGCCAACGACGGCGAAGGAGGTAACAAATGGCGTTGTTAAGCCACGGTTCGCCGCATACCAGGTTGCGCCGTCGTCTACGGAACGAAAGACGCCCTCCCCGTTTTCTGTCGCCGCAAACAGATTGTACTGGCCTGCCCCATCGACCATCACTTCGAGCGACCGGACATACTTATTTCCTAAGCCCGTATTGACTGCAGTCCAACTTGCTCCATTGTCGGCTGACCGAAAGACACCGCCGCCGCTGCTGCCCGCAAAGAAGTGTGAGCTGCCTGGTACAGCAGAGGTTGGTATTACCGCAAAAGACGATACAGCGGCATGTGCGGGGCCGATGTGTTGTGAAGTCCAGCTAGCTCCGTCGTCGGTTGAATGAAAAAGGCCGCCGCCATTGGTCCCGGCAAAGAGGTGCGACCTCCCCGTTCCCCCGGCTGGGCTCACTGCAAGGGAGATGATCGTGGTGTTTGTCAATCCGGTGGGAGTCCAGGTTGCACCGCTGTCGACTGACAAGAAAACGCCGCGATCTTTGGTCCCTGCAAAGAGATTCACGCCACGACTTCCGCGGGAGCCGGAATCCTTCGCCAGACAGAAGACCACAGTGTTCGTCAGACCGCTTGCTTTCCATGTCGTGCCGTTATCGCTGGAGAGAAAGATGCCGCCCCTTGTCCCTGCAAGGACGATCCAACCACCCGACCTGCCCGGGAACAAGAGCAGAGAATTCACAGCGCCTCCGTGCGGCCCGTTGGTTCGAGACCACTGGGCGTCAAGGTTCATGCCGACAAGAATGGTGAGAACAAACACCAAACGGAATAATTTTGTCACGTTGGCTTATTTTTCTCCTTGAGTTTCACATCATCGGGGGCGGTCCCAAAGGTCCGAAGGACTCCTTGGGAGGATCCCTTCGGGATTTGCCGTTTGTTAGGCGTTCGGCACAGTCTTTACCTGCAAGGGTTTTGCGGCACAACCATGCAGAGAACTCCAGCCGATTCTCCGCATCGGATCGAAGTCGGATGGCAACGCGCCAGCAACCCGCTTCCAATCGATCAGCCAGTGAATACCTTCAACATCTCAATGAAGAATGTACTCAACTAGCTCGACTTTGCCAGTAATGCTAGCACCCGTACTGTTTCTGTTCCCCATTGCGAGTTCGCTCGCAACAAGTCCAACTCCTGGCGAATAGTAGTGGTTCGTTCTGAATCCTCCTAGCGGCCTAAATGAACTTTCATACTGGTAGCACACAAAAGCGCCTTTGGGAACAGAGACGTTCAAGTTCACTGAGACGATCCTCGTATTGGTGTTCGCGTCAGCGCTTTGGTAGCTGTCTCCGACGTTGGCGGGGTACAGTAGCCGAAGTGTACTCTTTCCTGATTCGAGTACGTAGTAACCGTCAGGTTTGTTCATGCAGAGGACTAACCTACCGCGGAAGGACCTCATGACGAACCAGCGTTCGCCCGCTACGGTGCTGTCACGAAGGATTTCGACGATTTCATTCTTGACAGTGGTGGCATCGCCGTTTGTACCCCATTCCGTTATGCGCATTGTCCATTGATTGCCAACGGCTAGAGGAATGATGTAGGTCGAGGTCGCCGCAGAAGTGGCCGGATTGGTATCTTTGTTGGATGATGCGAGCTCATCGGGTTTGTAATCAAGAGGCAAAGCGTCAGCGATCCTGCTCGCAGCCCAATAACCGTACAGCCGGGTCGGAGCCCAATCTTCAATGATACCTTGCGAAGTGATCCTGACCGATTCATAGTTCAGGCGCACCCTCGAAACATCGACGGATGGAATGGCTGAATCGAGCAACTGTCTTTTCGGATTGACGGGTTTCCCGACGTACTTCACCAGCAGAGTTCCCGTAAAATGCAGGATCTTCTCGTAGGGGAGCATGCCTTCGGAGAGAATGTCATGTTCGCTCATCGACTCAACAAATCCGGTATTCCACGAGCGGCCCGTTTGCTCAGGCAGAAGCCAGATTATGAAACCCTCTCTTGCCAATTCGTTCCTGAAGAGCGACACGAGAAAGTGGCGGAATGAACCTTTATACGCTTGCATTCTGTTCGCGTTCCAGCGCACACCCTCTTCGACTGATGCCGGTGTGAGCTCTATGAATCTCTCCTTACCGACACAGTTCAGGTACTGCTGACTATTAAGGAGAGCGCCCGAACCCGGGCTCGTCTTCGTGACGACAAAACGGGTCAACATGAATTGCAGATGATAGCCTAACGCGAGATTGTCGATTTCGAGGGGCATGCGAGCCGTCGCCTCGAATTCGGGGCTCGCATTCCCGGTGAAATCCAGGACCTCCGGATTAAGCAACTTCGCCTCATTCGCAATTTCAGACTGCCCGAATAACAACTTCTTGAATTTCTCCAGTTGAGCCTTCCACTCCCCGGGTTCGGCCGCCGTGACTGCCACTTCGCTCATCACAATTGACTTTGGCCGAAGGGCAACCTTCAGGGGCTCCGGACTTGATTGACTAATCACAATGCGGATTGAACTCATCTGATATCCGAGCCTGGAAGCAATGAGCTCATATGATCCCAGCGGAACATTTCTAATCTCGAATCCGCCATGCTTGTCTGTGGCAGAACCGAGAGTCGTTTGGCTAAGAAACACGTCGGCATTTTCCAGCACCATTGACGTTGAGTCATCCAGCACGGTGCCCTCTAGCGTTGCCATAGGCACAGCTTGGGAGAACACCGTTGTGGCACAGACCAACAGCCATGCGAATTCATGGAGCAGGTAACTTCGGAGTGTGTCTCGCATATCTTCCTCCTACTTAGTACTGCAGGAGCCAATCAAGATTCGGAACCTAGCGTACCGCAAAACCCATTTCAAATAAACTGTGCTGACGCCTAACTCGCGCAACACCGCACTTGGTTTTTGCTGTTCTCGATGGCGGCGAGCCGCTCCACGGTGATGGAGAGAAGAACTGTCATACAAAGCTACCTCAACCCCGACAGAAACGCAAGAAAGCGACATGTCGTCCCGAAGTGTTCCTGTTCGGGACCTTGTTTTCAGACCCCGACCAAAGGGCATGCCAACCTTCATGTCGTCCCGAAGCGCTCTTGTTCGGGACCTCGTTTTCAGACCCCGACCGAAGGCATGTCAACCTTCATGTCGTCCCGAAGCGTTCCTGTTCGGGACCTCGCTTTGAGACCCCGACCAAAAGGGTGTCGGGGTGACATACCGCCTACAATGTCGTCCCGAAACGCTCCTGTTCGCGACCTCGATTTGAGACCCCGAGCAAAGGCATCTCGGGGTGACATGATTGGCTTACAATGTCATCCCGAAACGTTCTTGTTCGGGACCCTGTTTTGAGACCTCGACCAGAGGCATGTCTACCTTCATGTCGTCCCGAAGTGTTCCTGTTCGGGACCTCGTTTTCAGACCCCGAGCAAAGGCATCTCGGGGTGACATGATTGACTTGCAATGTCGTCCCGAAGCGCTCTTGTTCGGGACCTCGTTTTGAGACCCCGACCAAAAGAGTGTCGGGGTGACATATCGCCTACAATATCGTCCTGAAACGTTCTTGTTCGGGGCCTCGTTTTCGGACCCCGACCGGAGGCATGCCAACCTTCATGTCGTCCCGAAGCGTTCTTGCTCGGGACCTCGTTTTGAGACCCCGTCCAAACTCTTATCGGTGTGGCTTATGTGAATTCACGCCATGGGCTTAGATCAAATCACCACTCAAATCATTCATTTCCGGATTGAGAGACTTGATCAACCGGATCTTCCACGGGCGATGCCAGGCTTTCAGTTGCTTTTCTCGCACGATGGCGCGGTACATCGATTGATGCTCTTCGAAAAAGACAAGATCGAAGCAACGATATTTGCTTGTGAACACACCACCTGTACCTCCCTTGTGTTCCCCGACTCTCTGCCAAAGGTTCGAAGTGACACCGATATAGAACGTCGTTCTCTTCTTGTTGCTCATAATGTAAACGTAGCCGATTTTCATGTTCCTTCAAACGTCATGTTGTCCGAACAATGCTGCGATTCGCGATTCTTGTTTTGAGACCCCGACCAAAAGATTGTCGGGGTGACGTGTTCCCTTATCATGTCGTCCCGAAACGTCCTTGTTCGGGACCCCGTTTTGAGACCCCGAGCATCCTTCGACTCAGCGGGCTGAAAAACTCCCGCTTCGCTCAGGAGCATCTCGGGGGGACGTGTTCCCTTACCATGTCGTCCCGAAGTGTTCCTGTTCGGGACCTCGTTTTCAGATCCCGACCAGAGACATGTCGGGATGACGTGCCGCTCCTCATGTCGTCCCGAAGTGTTCCTGTTCGGGACCTTGTTTTCAGATCCCGACCATCCTTCGACTCAGCGGGCTGAAAAACTCCCGCTTCGCTCAGGAGCATCTCGGGGTGACGTGCCACCTTCAATCAGCTTCTCTCGAGCTTCTTGTTCCCACTCTGCTTGAGATTTTCCTGCACCGCGATTGCAAGCTGCTCGCGCGTGTATGGTTTCATCAGATACCGCTTTGGTCCGAGCAGGACGGGCTGCCCTGCAAGCATATAGCGGTTGTCGGTGAGAATGAGAATCGCCGCCCCGCGAGTTTGCGGCGCCTCATGCACAGACTTCAGGAATTCGATCACATCCACCGTTTTGCTTTCGGCATTGCAGATGATCATGTCCGGCCGGGACTTCTGCGCGATTGTTACTGCGTGGTCACCGTCCTCCGCGTGGAGTACCTCATAGCCATTCTGCAAAAGTATCTGCGTCAGAGTGGCGATGCTGAGGACATCGTCGTCAACGATCAGGATCTTCCTGGGAAGCTCGGGATGGGTGGAGTCGGATTTAGGTGAATGTGGAGACATCTTCATTCCAGGCGCCGGAGCGCAAAAAATACTCTTCGTCGATCAAAAAGGAGAGAGAGACAGGCTGCTCTTTGACGCTTTCTTGAAATTGTCTTTGTCATTTTCCCAAGGGTCCGAAGGACTCCTTCGGAGGATCACTTCGTGACGATCCCGCTGCTTCGCACTGTCATTTCGACCCCGGGTCTCAGGGGGAGAAATCTTGGCCCGGATTAAGATTCCCTGCCTGCCGAAGTGCCTTCGGCACGCAGGCAGGCTCACTGCGTTCGGAATGACAAACGGGAGCATTGTCATTTCGATCCCGATGCATTCCAATCGGGAGAGAAATCTTATGCCGGCTCTTCAAGATTTCTCGTCTCCCGACAAGTCGGGATCCTCGAAATGACAGCCATCGGCTTAAGAGCAACCTCAGAAAGTCCCGTTCTTTCACACAGAGAGCCGTCCAACACACACCGCCATCGATTTCGACGGTCTCGGGGGATAACAGAACAAAGAAACCAATCACAAAATCGTGTCATTCCCGAATTTTCCGCTCTCTGAATCCCGCTTGTGAGCGGAATCCTGAGAGGAGGGACAATCTATACCAAATCCCTGTCATTCCCGAATGCTCCTATCGGGAATCCAGAACTGAGCTTCACATTTGCTCCTGGCCGATGCAGTTCACTTTCTGGATCCCCTCTAAGAACGTGAGGGGATGACAAAGCCTGAAGTCACTGCGAGGAGTCCCGTTGGCTTCTGAGCGGGACGACGAAGTTCCGCCTTCTGAATCCCGCTTGGAGCATCCTTCGACTCCCCCGCGGCTCTAACTGAGCGCACAGCTCGGTCGCTCAGGATGACGGAGATTGTTTTTGAGTGCACAAAGAAAAAGAAACATAGTCACCCTGAGCGAGTACCTTTTTTCGGGACGAATCGAAGGGTGCACTAAGCCAGCCCATGATCGACGCCGTTCACGTGGGACGGGTTGACAACCCGTCCTACAGTGAGCCGGCGCAATACAAAAGGGGGGAGCGCGCATGAGGAGAGTTCATGAAGAACCAGCTGACCAATTCCCTCACCTCATACACCCCTCTCTCTCCCCCCATTCTCAACACACCTCAGCCTGACAACCGCCTCCCAGACAAGCTTGATGGCGCTTTCTGTCAGCACGTCCTCGTCCCAGGAGATGCCGCCGGCACGCAGCACCCTCTTCACACCATACGTGACATCATCCCGATGAGACTTCAGAAACTCCGGATCGCTGTCGAGAGCTCTCCGCACTTGACGTACATAGTCGAGGCCCGGCCGGCGAAAGAATATGCCGACGGCGTTTTCAAATCCCTCAATCTTCATTGGTGAGTTTTTCGCGGTGCATCACGGTGCTGCAGATACTTCAGGTGGGGAGCCTCCGGCTTGTCACACCGGCCGGTCGAGCACGTCCCGTATCGTTCGTAGCACTTCAGTCGGATTGTACGGCTTCTCGATGAAGGCTTTCGCCTCCGCCGCCGAGAGGTCCGTCCTTGTATCCAGGTCGAGATAGCCGCTCGCAAACACCCCCTTGAGATTCGGCTTGATCTCTTTCAGCGTCAGGAACGCCGTTACTCCGTCCATCCTTGGAAGCCCCAGATCCGTAAAAACGAGGGCGATCTCATCTTTGTGCTGTGTAAACAGCCGGATAGCCTCGATGCCGTCCTTTGCCGTCAGGGCACGATATCCACCATCTTCGAGCACCGATTTCATGAGGTGGCGCAGGCTATCTTCATCCTCCACCAGAAGGATGGTCTCCGTCCCTCTCCGAATGTCCGAAGAATCGGTCTCCGCCACATTTTCTGCTGCGGCACTCTTCTCGGGCACGGGCAAGTACAGACGGAAGGCGGTTCCGGCGTTGATCCTGCTTTCGACATCGATGAAACCCCGATGCGCCCTGACGACACCGTAGACCACGGCAAGTCCCCACCCCGTCCCTTTCCCCGGTTCCTTCGTCGTGAAGAAAGGCTCGAAGATCTTCTCCTTGGTGAACTCATCCATGCCTTTGCCGGAATCGGCCACGGTGATGCAGACATAGCGTGACGCCGTCGCATCGGCATGTCCCTTCAGCAACGCGCGGGAAACGACTTCCGTGCGGATGGTCAGCAGGCCATGCGATGAGGTGAAGGGAGCCAGGTCGTTGATTGCGTCGCGTGCGTTGACACAGAGATTCAGAAGCGCCTGGTGAAGCTGCGCATGATCCATGGTGATGACGGGAACAGTCTCATCCAGTTTGAGATTGAGCTCGACTGTTTTCGGAAATGTCTGTTGAATCATCGTAGCGAGTTCGCGAATCATCGCGTTCACGTTGACCGGCCCGAGCACAACTTCCGATTTGCGGGCGAACGTGAGGATCTGACGGACAAGCGCCGCCCCTCGCTGCACTGCCTTCGTGATAGAGTCGAGGGACTCGGCGGTGATCGCATGGTCCCCTTCGCATCGCTCGAGAACCGACGCTTGTCCCAGGATGATGCCGAGGATGTTATTGAAGTCGTGAGCGACACCGCCCGCGAGCGTCCCGAGACTCTCCATCTTCTGCGCCGAGATCAGCTGAGCTTCGAGAGACTTCCTCGCGGTGACATCCCTTGCAATCGCGAGAATGCCAACAATCTTTTCGTTTTCTCTCTGGGGAGCGATCGTCATCTCGCCGAGGAGATAGCCCCCGTTTTTTTTCCGTAACCGGAATTCATTCACCGGCGGCGTCATGCCGTCCAGAGCTTGACGAAACAGCGAAAGAACTGTAGGTTGGTCATCGGGATGAAAGAGATCAGTGAACGACTTGCCGATCCATTCCACTCGATTCCAGCCCGTGAGGATTTCGAAGGCGCGGTTCAGCGAGGTGAAGACACCTTGCGATGTTGTGGTGACGATGGCATCGCGCGCGCTTTCAACAAGGCTGCGGTATCGATACTCGCTGCGCCGAAGTTCTTCTTCAACGAGTTTGCGCTCCGTGATATCCTCCACCATCGACAGTACTCCAGCGATCTCACCCTCCTCGGTCTTCAGTGGCGTGTTGATCCACCGGCAGGTGATCGTGCGGCCGTCTTTCGTGAGGTTCTCGTTGACGCTGTGAGCAGATGCATCTCCCGTCAGCAACCTTTGCCAGACTTCCTCCACCTCAGGTTGTACTGTGGGAGGCACAAGGAATTCGTGCGGGAGTTTGCCGATCGCCTCGTGTTCCGAGAATCCGAAAATACCTTGAGCGGCAGGATTCCAGGACCGCACGCGAAAATCTGTGTCCCAAACAATATTCGCCAGCGGCATACGCTCAATCTGAAGCTTCATGAGCGTTTCGCTTTGCGTCAATGCATTCGCAACAAGTATTTTATTCGCCATAAATCTCGCTGAGCTTGTAGCCACATTCTTCCCGGCAACGGAACGAGTTGCCCGGGACAACGTGCCTTCGTTGGTTTCTCGATGGAACATCAGCAGTCAGGACTAGGACACATCCAAAACTCTGGTTCAATCTATTCGGATGCATGGGAAGGCGCAATACCGGAAATCCGGTATATTGGGGAAAGTGGCAAAAATGGGAAAAAGTCTAGATCAGCCGCTCTTTGGACGCCTTTGTGACTAATCCATGCCGATTATGGACGTCGAGCTTCTGGTAGATATTCTTGATGTGGGTATCAACGGTGAAGTAGCTCAGGCTCAGCTTGGAGGCCACCTCCTGCACGGTCAGATCGCTGGCCAAGCACTCGAGAATGTCTTTCTCTCTGCTTGTGAGGTCATAGCGATTTTCCACGGATCGTTGCGCGAGGAAGGCTTCCATCATCCTCTTGGTGATCATCGGGTCAAGCGGTGAGCCTCCCTTCTGGACTTTTTCGATGGCGTTGATGATATCGGAAGGAGTAGAGGATTTGAGGAGATAGCCGCTGGCACCGCGGCTCACGGCTGTCCGGATGTTCTCGTCCAGGTCATACGACGTCAACATGATGATCTGTGTGGCCGGAGTGAGGGTCTTGATGGAGGTGATGGCATCTAGCCCGGACATCTTCGGCATCTTGATGTCGAGCAGGATGACGCTCGGCGGAGATTCTTCGGAGGTGAGAGCCAGCAGAGCTGACTTGCACGACTGATAGCATCTCTGACATTCGATCGTCCCGCTAAGGTTCAACGCTTCCGAGAGTATGAAGCAGAATCCCTTGTTGTCGTCGATAATCCAAACAGGAATGCGGCTATTCTCGATCATTGTTTCAATTCCATTGAAGGTGGATTGAAAGATAGTCTCAGTTCATCTCACTACACACCCCCCGGGCGTGTGTGTTTCTTTTTTTCTTTGTCGCTCATCTCAGATTACTCACCCCCCCGCCCGACTGCCCGCCATTTTTGCATCATCGTGGTCTGGCGGGGGCGGGACTGCTCCCCTCTCTCACCCCACGAGCTAACACACGAGAGAGGATGTTTTATGCTTCGAAATATCAGTCCCCTCTTAAACGTTGGCCTGCGTGGTAGCGAGAGGGGATTTACCTGTCCGCCGTCTTTGTGGCGGAGGGGTGTGTTGCTTTTGTCCTTGTCGCACAGCTCAATCGACACACCTCTCTGCTCCCCTCTCTCTGCCCGCTTCCCCACACACGAGAGGGGACGTTTAATTCATCGCGGAGATAGTCCCCTCTGAGGCGCTTGCTCGTGTGCAAGGGAGAGGGGATTTAGGGGTGTGTACTCCGCCCCACAACCATGCCCTCTTTGTTCATCGTTGCGCTTTCACGTGATACGATCCATTCGCGCACACTTTGAAGAACTCCATGGAGATTCTGCTTCACTTCGTTGTCAGAGAACCGCAGAAAGGAGATCCCATATCGTTCAATCTCCTTCTGACGTCTACTATCTTGTTCTTGTTTCCCCTCATGGGATGTGCCGTCAATCTCGATAGCCAACATGAGTCTCGGGCAAAAGAAATCTACTACGTACTGATCGATTGGTTTCTGTCGATGGAAGTCGTAACCCAGCATCTGTGTTCCCTTAAGGGCGTTCCACAGGAGAACCTCCGCCAGTGTCATCTGCTTTCTGAGCGTACGAGCTGTGGCCTTCAGATTGGATTTATATGGTAGAAATTGTCGTTGCATATATTTCTCAGTGACACACCCCCCCGCCCGACTGAACGACACAGTCGTTCGGGCGAGTCTGCTCCCCTCTCACACCCCACAAGCTGACGCACGAGAGGGGACGTTTTGAGCTACGGTATGTCAGTCCCATCTGAAGCGTTGGCCTGTGTGGAGGCGAGAAGGAATTTGCCTGTCCACCATCTTTGTGGCGGAGGGGTGTGTTGCCTTTTATTTGTCGCACAGCTCGATCGACACCCCCCCGCCCGACTGCCCGCCATTTTTGCATCATCGTGGTCTGGCGGGGGCGGGACTGCTCCCCTCTCTCACCCCACGAGCTAACACACGAGAGGGGACGTCTTAAGCTTCGCTATATCAGTCCCCCCTGCGGCGATGGCATTTGTGTTGGCGAGAGGGGACGTGTTGTTCATGATGCGATTGGATCACAGCACTAACTCACTGGTTCAACGAGAGCCGGGAGATAGACACGAAACGTCGTCCCTTCTCCCACTACGCTTTGAACGGTAATGAATCCCTTGTGGCTCTTCACAATTCCTTGTGCGATGGACAACCCCAAACCCGTCCCGCTCCCCTGCTCGCGGGTCGTGAAGAACGGTTCGAAGATCCTGTCCACATCCTCTTCCCGGATCCCTGTGCCCGTATCCGCAACACTCGTCACGACGTACGGCCCACGGTCGGCGTGCGGGTTATACTCGAGAAGACCTTCATCGGCATCGATGTTAGCAATAGCGACGGTCAAGACGCCTCCCGCCGGCATGGCGTCCCGTGCGTTGACGCACAGGTTGAGGAACACTTGTTTCAGTTGATTCACATCTCCGAGAACGGACGGCGTTTGGCCGGACAACTTTCGCTCGAGATGCACCGATTCCGGCAGCCCGCGCTCCACGAGGCTCAACACTTGATCGACCACATGGATGACATTGACCGCTGCTCGCTCCCCCGCTATTCCCCTGCCGTACGTAAGAATATTCTTCACCAGGTCGAGTCCGCTCTGGGCACTTTCTCCCACAGCCTTCAGGATCGCCAGACCCGGCTCATCGTGCACCTTCGGTTCCAGCAGGTGAATCGACATCGCGATCGGGGCAAGGATGTTCTGCAGGTCATGAGCCATCCCCCCTGTCAGTAACGCGACGCTCTCCATCTTTTGCGCCCGGATAAACTGAGACTCGAGTCGCTTCTTCTCCGTGATGTCGGAGTTCACGATCAGGATCTGCAGCTTGCCGTTGAAGGCCTTTGCGACCGTTCTCCAGCGGCTCTCGACAAGTATTTCCTTCCCATCCTTCCGTGTGTGATAGTGTTCGCCGTTCCATTCCTTGAACCGGTGAATATCTTCCATTGCTTCCTGAAAGTCTTTGCGCCTTGCACCACCGTAGAGGAGTTCTTCCAGCACACGCCCCGTCATCTCGTCCCTGGACCAGCCGTACATCATCTCGGCGCCTGCGTTCCAGAATGTGACCGTCCCGTCGTAATCGACCACCATGATTGCGTCCTGCGTCTGATCCAGAAGTGCCCTCTGTTCCTTGATTTTCTCTTCGAACTGCTTGCGTTTGGTGATGTCGACCACCACGGCCTGTGCGGAGGGACCGTTTTCCATCTTCTTTGCAGAAAAGAGCATCCACAGCTCTCCTCCGTCCTTCCGCGTCGTACGAATTTCATACTCCGCGATGAATCCATACTTCGTAACTGAGTCGTGGATGGATTCAAGAGAAGAACGGGGGAGTTTTGACATGCATGATTGCAGATCTTCCAGACTGCTGCATCCGCACAGATCCATGATAGCTTCATTTGCATCGGAGATAGCCCAGGTATCTACCGAGAACTTCATGATCCCGGCCAACGAGTTGTCGAAGATACCTCTGAACTTCTCCTCGCTTGTTCGGACCTCCTCCAGTTTCGCCTGCTGCGCTTGCATGACCCGCCGATGGCTCTGCACAAGCACGACGACATAGCCGATAGCGAGAATCAGCAAGATCGCGCTCCCGCCGACGACCGCCCACAGTATTTCTACGCCTGCGACTTGCACAGCATGCCTTTCGTATAGAAGAGGTTCGCAATGATGAGCAGTGTCCAGTTTATGTGCCACGCAGCAACAAAGTACGACTGCCCGAGCGCAAGCAGCTGGTTGCTCAGACCCACAAGCAGAAGAGTTCCGGACGAATAGAGAATGGCGCCCATCGCAACCCAAAATATCGGCCGTTCGACGAGATTCGATCGTTCATCCCTTAGTGTTGCCTGCAGGGCGATCAACGACATGGCAAGGACAAACGCTCTTGAGATCATTGCCATTCCACTGCTGATCTGGTCGTGGCTGTTAAACCAGATCACGTCCGCCCCCCAAATCACGGCGAAGATTATTCCAAGTCCCCGCAGAACATCTCGGACCCCCTTAGGGGCAACGGAATAATAGAATACCGCACACAAGAACGATGTTTCGATCACCCTGTAGTAGTCTGAGATAAAGTAGTTCTTCACGTTTCTCATACTGAGGAGTACCTGTAAGATGACATCCAAACATGCGAACAAACATAGAACAGCGAGAATTCTCATCGCCTTGTTCAATGTCCGAAATTTGGTGACACCTGCTGACGCAGGTATGAGAAAACTGGCAAGGTGAATTTGACCGAATATCGGAATTGCCATAGTGATTACTTGTTTAGTGGACCCGGGGGACCGCAAAATGGCGGACATGGAATGCTCTCTTCTCCGATAGGACCACCTGTTAGATCATTTCCGCCGCCATCGACGCCAACAAGAACAAGCGTAGGTGTCCCGTCATCTTTTTGAGCATAGTAGTAGCGCACTCCTACACATCCCGGCTGGGAGAGAATCTTGTCAAAGATACTTCTTCCGAAGTACGCTCCTTTGATTGTCGGAGTCTTGGGAAACATCTTGAAATTTTGTACAAATTTTGCCGCCTGGTCGATCGTGATGACATGATTTTCCTGACCTGAATACTGTTGCGGGAGCGCCCTCAAACTGCTCGTGCCCAGCACGAGAAAGAGCGTCACCACACAACTGACGATGGCGACCGCCACAAATTTAAGAAATTCTGTTCTCTTTGTTTTCATCGCTGTCTCCTTTGCACTGAGGTTTCGGGAAGATGATTTGATTGCGGTTGATCAGCACCTCCCCGTGAAGTGGTTGATCCGCTGGAAAAATCTATGCGGACAAGTCAACAAGCGCAATACCGGAAATCCGGTATATTGGGGAAAGGACCGATTGAGGCAAAGTTGGCAATTTAGTCGGATTCACCCGAAAAACAGGTGTTTTGGCTGGTACTGTTGAGGTGCGGGAGGTTGAGGCAAAAAACGAACAGGCCGGCCGCGAGGTCGGACCGGTGCTACGTTGCACTCAACTGCGGCAATGATGCTGCGTGTGGTTAACCGTTTTCTCCGGCAAGGCGGGCGATCTGAAGCATGTAGAAACGCAGAAGTTGCTGTTGTGCAGGAAGAAGTGCCTGTTCTTCAATCTTTGCTATCGTTTCCACCTCTTTCAAAGATCGAATGATCGAGACGGGGACCTCCATCATCCCTTCGGAAAGCGCACCGAGATAGTCCAGCGCCGCTCCCAGGAACTGATGCATATCGTCGGTCGCGTTCGAAGCGCGGAAGAAGTGCGAAAGTTCTGAGGACATCTTCCTCGCACGCAACGGCACAGGCTCACCCTTCAACACATGAGTCGAAGAGAGTGAATTCAGCGCAAGGGCGAGTTCAACAAAACTCTGAACACGCTGATAGAGCGGTTTTTCGAGCAGCTCCCAGATTCTCAAACGCCACGTATGTATTTCGACGGGGACCCTGAGAAGGCGCTCGACTTCCTTTCGCCATTCGCCGTTGACACCACCGCCGGAACCATGCAGAAGCCGGACGATGTCCGTATTGAACAGATCGCCCTGCAGAAGTACCGCGAGGTCGGGTCGAAGTGTCGGCAGGAGCTCAGGCACAAACCTGCCATTCTCAAAAAAGTCGCTGACGTCGACGCCATGTCGTCGCAGAAGCTCTTGCTGGATGAGTCCCACATATTTGAGCAAGCCGTCGTTGTCCTCCCGCACAGCGAGGAACGCTGAAGTGCCGCCGGGGAATGCCGACTCTATTCTCTTGAGGAACGAGAGATCGCGATCGTGATACAAGCGCAAGCTCTGCAGCATTTCATACACGGGAAGATGCGGCAAGACACGGTCGGTGATCAAGGAGCGTGCATCGCCTTCTTTGAATTCGAGCCGCGCAAATCGGTCCAGCGCACGGAAGAGTCCCGTCGTGAGTTGGTTGTATCCCAACACCGCCGTCTGCGCCTGATTATGCGCAATAGCCCGGAGCCGGCTGCCGTGACGCGACATCGGGATGATCTGAGCGATTTGTTCGAGGATGCGCTGACCCCGCTCACTTCCTGCACCCGATCGTGGAGGCCGCACTGTTGGACGGTCGCGAAGCTGCGGCATCGTTCGTGCGATGAAATAGGAAATGATGTGCACACCCACCACATCCTCTTCCCTTCCGTAGAGAATCTGCCTGAAATCCTCCGTCAAGAGCGCGATGAACTGTTCGTAGACGGGATCCTTCGTGCCGACGGTCAGGCGTTCAAGTTCCTGCGCACCGCGCTTCTTCTGCAACAAGCGGCTTTCCATGAGCGTTTCCGCGGCGCGGATCAAATCGTTCCGATGCTTCCGTTGAGATTCTGTCAGATGGTAGTGAACGTCTGCCATCTCCTGCACGGGCAAATAGCGCAGCTGCTCTGACACGGTGCTCTGCAGCGTCCGCAGATCTCCTCCGGTGAAGAGCCCCATCAGCGGAGTGGTCGCGTACTCTGCACTCTTGCTCGCCGCCGGTGGCAGAGAAGACCTGATGAGTCGCTTCGCAGCTCCGCTTGCACTGAAGGCGCGTTTGCCGGAGACAGCTGCATAGTACCCGCCCTGCCTCTGCATGGGCTCACCGCTTCCCATCTTGATGCGGATTCGATCGATCAATTTGTGTTCTGCGAGCCACAGCATCAGATCATGTTTTGCCTGCTTGTAGAGTGACGCACCTGCGGCCTGACCCACCTGCTGACTCAAATCGGAACCGGCGATGAATACTTCCGAGATGATTTCCGCGAAACGATCGTCCGTTTCCTGGTCGACACGGCGGCTTTGCAGAGCGTATTCCCAGATCTTTGTCAGATACGCGGGAATCGAGCGAACCGCGGTCAGGTCCTCAAACAACGGAATGAGCTGTATTGTCGGCAATTCCAGGTCGGGATGGCTTCTCAACGCCTGTTCCCGATGTGCACGGAGCTTGCGGTCGAGCGTGATCAAGGCTTCGGCCTGCGTCGACATGCTCACCTGCAGAGCGAGGATCACACCCGGATTTCCATACCTGGCGGCAATCTCGTTGATCTCATGGATGTTGTGGACCGTCGTGTCGATGGCGAACGAGTCCTGCGCGGTGATCATTTTCTGATCGATGCGCGGTGTGATCACCATCCTCTGCAGGAGATCGCGGAAGAGACACGCCTCGAGCAGCAACTCCTGGTTGGTGAAGTGCTCCCTGATTTCAGGAAGCAGTGCGAACAACTGCTTCCGGAGCAGCTTGTTCAGGAAGAAGTAGTACTCGAGCGTCTCTCTTCGCTTCTGCCGGAGATCGACCATCTTTCGTTCAAGGCGATCGTTGTGCTGCCACAGAAGCGTCAATGGGTCGCGGGCGAGACGGAGCTTCATCCCGACATTTCTGACGGCTCCCGGTTTCACACTGAACGGCAGCACCCCGCGATACCGCTTCTCGAGTTGATGCGTCAGGTCGGTGATATCGTTCAAGAGTGACGTGAAACGGCGGTTGCTCTCGGGCAGTTTTCGCAGCTCGGCGAGGACGCGTGGTTCGATGCCGATGCTCTCATCCGCTCTCAAAGCCTTCCACAGCAGGCGGGCCAGCCGGCTCACGTTCGCGATGAGCGTGGTTGCCATGAGACGATGCCCCTGACCTGATGGCCGGTTGCTTCCGTCCCAATCTCCCCAGAAGGAGACGACCGATTTCGCCGAAACGCCTCCGGAGAGCCACGACACATTCTCTGACGCGATCGCCGCATCCAGATCCAGAATAAGCTCATCAGACTCTTCGCTCGATGTAATGGCAACATTCAGCCCGAGGAATTCTTCCAGCAGCTCGCGGGCAACCGAGTTGAGCTCGGAATCCGGCAGAGCCGACGAACGAATCATGCCGGAGACGATCTTTTCAAATCGAGCCTCGGTCTTGATGGAGAACATCTGTGTCGGATGCACCGTGCGATCGCTGTTGCGCATCCGGAACACCATATCGCGCCGCACAAGAGAGTCTTTGTAGAGTTCTTGTTCAAGCAGTTGCGTCAACGCCTTGCCGTCATCGGCGTCTGCCATCCTCATGAGTTCTTCTACCTGCCTGACACGATCAAGCCATCGCTGTCGGAAGACCGCTAATCGTTCCGGAACATATTCATCCATGAAACGACGGATCGACTGTGGATCGAGGAGGTCGCGATGTTTCTGCGGAGTCAAGTTTCTGCAAGCGGCCGCTACGCCATCCTCCACCTGCTTCCAGCGGTCGGCACTCAGCTGTTCCCCTACGTCTGCAATTCCGTTGGCGCCTTGTTGACTAATTCTCAGACGGTTGTACCGGGAAGATTCTTCAGCAACGAGGCGATTGAGATCGATGACCACACGCCGAGTCTTCGTCAAGAGAACCTCTGCACCATCGGTGCCGCCCAGGGTGAGACGGAACGTCCTGCGCCCGGTCTCAAAGCCCTCTTCCGTACGAGCGAACGTCGAGAGCGGAAGCATCCCGATTCCCTGCCGCGCGAGTCCTGAGGCCAGCCAGTCGAGCGACAATCCGGAAGGGAGATCATGGATCACCATCAAGGGATACATGCTCCCCGTCGGCGGTATGATATCAATGTGAAATGGATTGCGGTCGGGCGGGAGCGTTCTCACCGCTTCCAGAAGCGATTCGGTCCGTTCGAGGAAGATGCGATTGCGCAATCTCCAATAGGCCCGCGCCACTTCTGTTTCGTTTCGATAGAACAGATAGGTTAGCGCGATTGCGCCGAGGTTCGGTAGGACGTGACGCTGAGCGTCGACGAAACGCCTGAAAAGAACATCGTGTCTCAGCTCCATGACTGCGAGACGGGCGCCTGCAAGGCAGTCAGTTTTCGAGACGGAATGGACCGTGATGACCCTTGCTGATTGATCTTCGGACAACGTTCCGGACCGTACCAACTCATCGGCGATCTGGCGGAGCGTCTTGATACCGGGCAGATCGGGTGAGGGTGCGACTTCCTGGTAGGAAAGGTCGTCGATGACGTAGACGTCATGGTCGAGAAGCCACGTGAGCAATTTGCGTATGCCCGCTTCTTCGAAAACGCGGCCCGTCGCATTGTGGGGATTGTTCAGAACGACGGCCCCGATTTCATTCCAACGGGGATTTGCCTCCAACTGTGCACGGACGGCGTCGATCAGGCCTTCGATGTCGAGTGCATAGCCTTCCTTTAACGGAACAGCTCGTATCGTGGGGAAGCAATGTTCGTAGCTCCAACTCAGGTCAGCAACAATGACCTCCGAAATCCCGCAATGGAGGCCCAGAAAGCCAAGCGCTGTTCTCGACGAACCGCTGACGACAACGCTGTGTGACATCCGATATTCCGGATGGTGCCGCAGGAAGACCTGCAGCAGGCTCTGCTGCAACTCCTTCTGATATTCTTTTGAATCGACCTGCCGCGCGAGTTCGTCCACGAAGGATTTCGTATCCATCCTCGCGAACCGATCGAACGGAAGCGACAGACGGAATGTATCAATCCTGGCGGAAAGATCATCGACTCGTTTCGTCATCCATTCGAACCGATGGTCAAGCTTGTCGGCAACTCCGTCGATGTATTTCCCCAGTCGCAGTTCTGTCGATCGCGCGCGCAGAGGGAAAGATTCTACCGACCCGACCGGTCGTGTCAATCCGTGGTACGTCGGCTCCAGGGAAATTTCCGGCCCGGCTGGTTCGCTCTGCGCCGATCCGTTCTCCCGAAGATAGGTCAGGAGTTCGATCTCTGACGCTGAAGGAGTCCCCTTCAGCTGAAAGTGCATCGCCTCAAAGGCGTTGAGGATGTCTGCATTGCCGGCGAGGAAAACCGTTGAGAGTCCTTTGAGTCTTTCTCCAAACATGGCGGGTGTCAAGAAACGGACGACACGCTGGACAAGCTTCGCTTCGCGGGCGAGAGAGAGATGATTCGGCGCGTCATTCGCTTCGAGGAAGAACAGAGGCGCGTCGAGACTGATGAGTCTCAGCGAGCGCCGGGTTTCTTCACCGAGAATCTCCCGTACGATGAGAAAGCTGGGGGTCTGCGGAGACTGGATGAAATGTTCGGAGAGTCTGCGCAGGAGTTGCTGCTCATCATCCGGAAGCTGCTCGAAGGTCAGGCCGTTATAGACTTTGTCGTCAACAGGAAGTCGGGCGCGATGGAGAAACACTCTGGCCGGTTGAATGGAAAGGAACGTGGAGAGAGAGTGAAACAGAACCCGAAGAGATTCCTCGACTCCACCGGAGGCAAGAATAATTTCGCGTCGTCCGGTCGTCTGACCGAGGTCATACGACATTGGCTCCTGTTGAGTCTGAAGCCATTCAACGAAGGCTTTGACAAGAGCGTTGGGATTGTTCCGGGCGAATCCACCCCGCGGGGTGTAGGGAGCGCTTTTTTGAATCAAGTTCCTGAGGAAGGCAAGCTTCGGCTCGTCGCTCTGTTCCCACTCCAGAAGTTGCAGGATCTGTTCGGTCTGATCGTCACTCAGGTCCTCACGAAGGATATCGATACCCAGGACCATGCGCAGATAGAGCGAGGTCAGGCGCTTATCCTGGACAGGATTGCCGATATGGAAGTTCACGCGGTCTTCCGGTGCTGCGGCGGATGACGCGGTAGCTTCACTTATTTCGGAAACCCGTGCTGCCTTGAGGGGTTTGAGCCCGAACAAGGAAAGCGGGTCCCTTGCGTTTGGATTCATGGAGTGGGATCGGAAATTCGGCGCGGGCATCTTTGCCCGGAACCTTCTGCGCCGGGAAGTTATTTCGTTTTCGGCTTCTTTGCGTCTGCCCGATAGCTTTCCATCGCACCCAGCAGCATCCGCTGCAATGTGCCAAGCAATTCGGACCCCTGCGACACATCCTGCGGAGAAAGCGATACGATGGTACGCGCGTTTTTAAGACCCTGGCTCGCTTCGGCGAGTCGAGCCGCCTGCGGGGTGAGCATGAGAAGCTCGGGACTGCTTCTCAGCATGTCGAGCTCTTCTTTGTCATACTCGAGCTTCTTGCGGCTGCGCTTCAGTTCTTCATTCACACGGATATCGGCAAGCACCGATTCGCGCTCAAGCTGACTCTTCGTCAGCTCATGCTTCTTGAGTTCGAGTTCATGTTCAAGCAGAGCGATTTCCTCATCAGCTCTCAATTTCGATTTTGCAGCTGCGATGCGTGCCTTCTGATTCAGCGATTCGGTTTGCTCAAGAATGCGGGCATGCTCCTGCTGCCTGAGCGCTTCCGAGATCTGGGGATTTACAGGCTCGAACGAAAGGATGGTCAGCGAAATCACTTCCAGACCGAGCGACGCTTTACTCACGGGAAGCTTTTGATTCAAATACTCGTGAATCTTCTCCGAAGAGAGGCTTTCGATCCCGTGCAGTTCGGTGTACGATTTAACGTTCCCCTGAAGAACCGACTCCAGGTCTTTCGCTGCTCTCGCGACGGCATCAGCGCTCCAGCCGCCAACGCGGATGAGCGCCGAGAGGTTCTCGAGGCTCGCCGCCACCGTGACTCCCAGCTTCACCTTGACTTCGAGATTGCCTTTCGAGGAGGCGTCCACCGTCATTTGCAGCGAGTGCGTCGTCCGCCGTATGGGAAGGCTGAAATGGCGCGGGTAGAGCAAGCCTTTCCGCAAGGCCAGGCTGCCCCGATGTTCGTACAGAACAAGGTAGTCCGGTTTCCGGAACCGATACTCAAATGCGAAAACCGCGATGACCAGAAGAACGACTGCGACGAAGAACTCCATTGCTTTCTCCTCGATGGGGATTGGTGATCAGACGGGAAGCACTTTACGCAAGTAAAGATACTATTTTTGCAGGACTCCCGCAATGAGAAGGGGGCTGGCAGACCGTTGCGTTCGACAAAGCACACACCCCTGAGTCCCCTCTCTCCTACGCCCAAGCCTACACACTAGAGGGGACTGATTAAGCTCGGGTCATCGCCGTCATTCTAACTCCTGCTCTAAGCGTCCCCTCTCGTGGGGGGGAAGAGGGTTGCGAGAGGGGAGCAGACCCGCCCCCGCCAGACCACGATGATGCAAAAATGGCGGGCAGTCGGGCGGGGGGGGGTGTCATTCGCTCTACTGATGACACCGACAAGGAGCTATCGCGCCCCCCGCTTCACGGGCTTCAACAGAAGATCCTGAAAATCGAAGCTGAAATCGGTAGCGGGAGAGACTGCTTTCATTTTTACCTGGTCGATGGTGCCGTCGGGATTGAGGAAAAATGTGACGAAGGCGTCAGCGCGTAACTCCCGGTCCCGCCATTTTGCGATGAAAGTATCGTATTGCCAGTATTCAAGGTCACCCGAAAGTGATGGTGTGTGGTCAAACTGAATGGCGAGCTTGCCCTCTTCGAAGCCTACGGTTACATCGCCATACCACGCATCAGTGTACGTTCCGGCGTACGACGCCAGGGGGAGCGGCGGACGCATTGATGTATCTCTTTTGGAAAGTGTCTGCTTCTCCATCTGCGCGAGCATCGAAACCTGGCCGTCGTATCGAGACTTGTAGGCTGCCAGCCAGTCCATCTTTGGTGCACCCAGATAATGATCGAGAACGAAATACACGATCGACTCAAACGCTGCTCCTGCTTCCTGATTCGTCAGCACGGCAACACCGATTTTGAGTTCCGGAATCATTGCGACTTTGGAAACGTACCCCGGCAATCCACCCGTGTGCTGGACCAGCTTGTACCCATGGTAATCACGAACCTCAAACCCGAGGGCATAACCGCTGAAATTCGCTCTCAGTGGGGCAAGTTCCGGCGGAGGATTGCCAATCGGGAGAGGAGTGACTACTCTCCAAAGCTGCGCGGATGTCTGACGGGAAAAGAGCCTGGTCCCGTCCGCAACCCGACCGGAGTCGAGCTGAGTGATGAGCCACTTCGCCATGTCCCGGGCGCTTGCATTGATCCCGCCAGCCGGATTTGTGTTGTCACTCGCAAACGGATTCACCGGGCGCACGTTGCCGTCGATGCGGGCATGTGTTGCGGCGATATTTCCCTCCCCCGTTGCATCGGAATGCCTGGGCTTGCTATCCGCCATCCCAACTTTGGCGAGGATCCGCGTGGCGACAAAATCCTCCCACGTCTGCCCGCTGACGGCCTCTATCAACTCACCGGCAACCAAGTAGAGCACATTGTCATAGGCATACGTACTGCGGAAGCTTGTTGCGAGCGGAATAAACTGAAGCCGTCTTGCGATTTCCTTACGGTTGTATGTTGAGGGGGGCCACCAGAGAAGATCACCTGCGCCCAGACCCAGTCCGCTTCTGTGAACCAGCAGATCCCTCACCGTCATCTCCCGGGTCACGTATGGGTCCGAGAGCCGAAACCATGGAAGGTATCGAAAAACGGGAGCGTCCCATTCGAGTTTCCCCTCCTCGACAAGAATTCCCAGCGCCGTTGCTGTGAAGGCTTTTGAATTGGACGCGATTCCAAACGTCGTGTGCTCATCCACTTTTGCAGCCTCGCCCAACTTTCGAATACCATAGCCCTTAGCGACGACGACCTTGCCATCCTTGACGATGGCCAGCGCGATGCCCGGAACCTCGAATGCTTTCTGAACACTCTCAACGTAGGCGTCCAGGTTCTTTGGCTGTGTTTGAGCATTGAGGATGAACACACCAAGGAGAGACGCTACGGAAACAAAGAGAGAACGGGTTATCCGAAGTGTTTTCATTATTGAGCCTTTCACTGGCATGGGTTCTTATCATATGATGAGGCCTGTTGACAAGCCAAGTAAGTCACCCCGAGATGCCTGTCCCGATACTTTTCTGATCGGGACTTTTGCTCGGTGTCTCCAATCGAGGTCCCTTACAAGAACGTTTCGGGACGACATGTTCCTCGCGGCACGATATTCCGGCATCGCGCTAGTGCGGTGCCACGCCGAGATAGTTTCCGTATCCGACGACGAGCGTCGAAACAACGAGCGTGCCAAGTCCGATCGCCAGTTTCGTTTTGGTGGAGACGCTGCTCCCCCGCCACTCGTGGAGAGCGATGCCCCACAGGGAGCTGAAGATGATGATGCTGGCCATATGGATCGTCCAGCTCGAGAATTTGTACTCTCCCATCTGAGACTCGCCCATCGTGTAAAAGAAGAACTGAAAGTACCACGTGACACCTGCGAGCGCACTGAAGAAGTAGTTGTTGAGCATCGGCACACGAGGGTTCACCGTTCCGTTTCCAGCGTTCGGATCGTCCTTTCGCAGCGTCGAACTGAAATACTGATAGCCGGACCGGTTCTTGACATTCAGGATCACGCACCAGATGAAATTCGTTGTGAAACCGCCGAGAAGAACGACACATAACTTGGGCAGTCCCGACCAAAGAGCCGTCGTACCATGTCTCAACGAGATCTCAGCGATGGGGGTTGCTGCGTCAAGCCCATAGGCGAAGCTTGCACTCATCACGCCGGAAAACGTTGCGACGAGGATGCCTTTCGTGAAGTTGAACTCTTTAATAGTCTCCTTCTTCTGCTCCTCCGTCATCTCCCGCTCTTTCGACCTTCCCGCCAGTCCCGCAATTGCGATACCGAGCAGGCAGATCCCCACACCAAGAAGAATCACCTGCCCCGATGAAGTCCCGAGCACCTTGTCGACAAATTCTCCGTGAAAGATAGGAGGCATAAGCGTTCCGAAGGCAGCACAATAGCCCAGTGCCACGCCCATTCCCAGCGAAAGCCCAAGGTACCGCATCGTGAGACCAAACGTCAGTCCTCCAAGCCCCCACATCGTACCCCAGAAATAGGCCCACAGGATGCTTTTTGCCGGCGCCTCGCCGAGCACCGCCAACAAATCGTTCGTGTTGATGGAAGCCAAAATCCACGGGGCAAGAATCCAGCTAAAAAAACCTCCGACGAGCCAGTAGACTTCCCACGACCATTTCTTCACACCGCGATACGGCACGTAGAAACTGCCGGAAGCCAGGCCGCCAAGCCAGTGAAAAACCACACCAAGAAACGGATTTGAATTCACGTGACGATCTCCTTGTTAAGAGCAATCAGCCAGAATGCCTCGAGAAGGCAAGTGACACCGTGAGGCTACCGTAGTGCCTGATACACCAGCACCTTGAATTTCTCTGCGAGATCTCCGCGTCGAGAAGGATACTGCTGGAGGACAAGCTGAGCGACGATGTGTTCTTTCGGATCAACCCAATAACTGGAGCCAAAGACCCCGCTCCAGAAGAATGTGCCAACCGGAGTCGGGAGCTTGGAACCTCCAAGCTCGGTGACGACGGCAAATCCCAATCCGAATTTCGCATTTCCATTGTAGAGGGACAAATCGCCGATTTGATTCATCGTCATCATTCGAACGGTGTTACTGCTCAGTATCCTTGCACCGTTGTACCTGCCGCCGTTGAGCATCATCTGCAGGAATATTGCATAGTCGTATGCTGTCGAGCAAAGTCCCGAGCCGCCGGAAAAATATGTGCCCTCTGAATTGGGATAGTCCGGATTATGATCACTGACAACACTTCGTTTGTCTTTTGCATCCATCAGATGTTTCAGAGAATCCTCCGAAGACAGAGTCCAGAGCCTCGCTTGTTTGTTTTTGGGAAGGAAGAAATAAGTATCGTTCATCCCCAAAGGCTTGAACAACCGCTTGTGAAAGAACTCATCGAGACTCATGCCGGAGACCACTTCCACCAGATATCCCAGCACATCAATACTCAATCCATACGTGAAGCGTTCCCCCGGCTGATGGAACAAAGGGAGAGATCCCAGTTTCTTCATCATGGGTCCGAGCCTGGACGTGTCGGCGTCGATTCCCGAAATGATCTTCGCTTTGGAGTACATGGCTTTCATCGACTTGCTGCCAATGTCAGGATAGCCGATGCCCGAAGTATGGGTCAGCAGATCGCGGATGGTGATTTCTCTCTTTGCCTTCACCGTTGTGTACGTCGTATCGGCGTCGTTGAACTTGTCGATTACTTTCGGGTCTTTGAATTCGGGTATGTACTTCGATATGGGGTCATCCAGGAGGAACTTGCCTTCTTCATAGAGCATCATCACAGCAACGCTTGTAACCGATTTCGTCTGGGAGGCAATCCGGAAAATGGCATCTTTCTTTGCAGGTGACTTCGTTGCGATGTCATCGTAGCCAACCGCTTTGTAATAGACGATAGATCCGTTCCGAGCGACGATGGCCGACGCCCCCGCTATCAACCCCTTATTGACATACTCTTGCAGCACTTTGTCTATTCTCTGCAGACGATCAGGGGTAAACCCCTGGGATTCCGGAGATGCGAGCTGAAGCTGAGCGGATTGATGGACTTTCTCTTGTGCATGGAACGGGGATACGATCAGGAAGATCGATACGAAGATGAAGACGATTCTTTTCAAGCAGGAACCCTCCCTCGCTTGTTCCAGATGAAATCGACGTGCAGAAAATAGAAGCGGTACTGAGGAAACCGGTGAGCAACGCATCGTTCGCAGAGCAGAGATCCGACTCAGAGCGACAAAAGTTGATCGATTGAGATTGCGGCCAGATCTGGAACAACGATGTCTGCGTTGGGGAGTCGTTCACGTGTGCCGATGCCGAGCGCTTTCATGCCCGCCCGCCTGGCTGCTTCAAGGCCAGCGATGGCATCCTCCACAACGATGCACTGAGCAGGCATCACGCCCACGCTTTTCGCGGCAAGGAGGAAGACCTCCGGGTCCGGCTTGGAATTCTCGATCTCATGCCCGTCAACAATGGCATCCAGATATTGCTCAATGCCAACCTGTTTGATGATGGACTTGGCATTGCGGCTGTTGGAAGCCACAGCGATCTTGATGCCGCGCCGATTGAGCTCCTGGAGAGCAGCAAGAGCCCCCGGGAGAAGCTCATCAGGCGTCACCGAGGCCAACGACTCCGCAAAATACCTGTTCTTCCTGTCGGCGATTTCCTCTTTTTGTTCCAAAGTGTAGCTCCTGCCTGAGGCCCGTGTCAGGATCTCCACACATTCCATTCGTGCTACACCGCGGAACTGGTGATTGAACTCATGGTCAAAGAAATCAAAGCCTTCCTCTTCCGAGAGCTTGAGCCAGGAACGATAATGATACTCATCGGTAGAAACAAGCACGCCATCGAGGTCGAATAAGACAGCTTTGATCATGGACAACCATTCTTCATGATTTGTGAGAAGATGTCTCCAGGAGCCGTCGGACAATGGTCATCATCGACTGAAGTCGACGACTCCGAAACCGCGAAACCCTTTCCCAAAGGGACCCCTTCGGGGCGGGTTTTGTTGAAACTGAGCCATCCGATTCATCGGATGGCACCGCAAAAAGCGTTATTCAGCAAGCCGACACATATGTAATTTACGCACAAGTGGTCGCTTTTCCAAAACGATAGTCTATTTCAGCATCTGTTCGCCGCGTTTAATGAACTGGATCGCCAGTCCCCACGGATCACGCAGCACAAGAACCTGATCCCCTGCATTGGTCTCTCGAAACTCTTCCGCCAGCGTTGCTCCGGCACCGATCAGATTCGTGCGGATGGAGCGAACATCGTCCAGGATGAAGGCGAAGTGAAGTGCGAGATGGGGAACCTTCGAAAGATCGAGCATCGGAAATGCGCTATTGTGGAACAACTCCATCATCATGTTACCTCCGGCGTCTGCGATGAAGTTCGTGTAGGTTGGCGGTGTGCCTTTGCGGATCACTTTCATTCCCATGTTCTCGAAATACCAGTTCGTCATGCTCTGCGGATCCGGAACGTTGAGTGCAAGGTGTTCAAAACGCAGACCTGTGGGTTTCAACATGGGCGCAATACGCTTCACGAACTGGATAGACAGGCCCCAGGGATCTCGCATCATCAGGACCTGGTCACCAATGGGAGTCGTTGTCACGTCTTCGACCAGCGTCGCACCGGCGGCACGGAGAGAATCCCGAATTGCTTTCACGTCGTCAACCATGAACGCGAGATGCAGCGACATGTGACTCCAGGAGCTGTAGTCGGGGACAGGGACGCTCGGGTTGTTGTACAGCTCGAGCATCATGTTGACTGCAGAATCGGCGATGAAATGGGTGTTCGCCGGCGGAGGACTCTTCCGGATGATCTTCATGCCCAGATGTTCGCCGTACCATTTCGCCACCGCTGCCGGATCTTTCACATTGAATGCAATATGCTCCGGCCTCGGTTGCATCTTCGGCGTGCCAATCTGGTCTGCCCGTTTCTTGTCCTGTGAATTCGAACTCATGTCAAAGCTCCCGTTGAGATCTATGGTGTTATTCATAAAAGTGATTTCGTTCAGCTTCTTCTCCGGATCGACCTGAACGCTGCACTTCTGCAGATGAGCGCTCGGTGGAACCGGAAGCAGGATATCGGCGAATTTCGGCAGGAGATCGTTGGGGGCCTGCAGCTCAGGTACCGGGGCGATGGCGATGGTCTTCCCATTCTCCAGCAGTGCCACTTTCGTCGCCGGAGCAGTAACTGAACCGAGACTGTGCACTCTCACGTGAATCATGTTTTCCTTCAACACAATGTCTTCCTTGCTGATTCCAAGATCCGGCCGCTGGGCATAGGGAGTCGACTTCGACAAGAGTTGCATCGTGAGTATGGTGGTTTTGCGCGGATCGAATGTCAGGTCTATGCTCTTGCTTCTCTCCAGCGCGACCGTCCGTTTTGAAAGAACCGTATCGGCCTTCTCATCTCCATTCGTATCGATTCCCTGCACAATCTCCCACACTCCGGGCTCGATGCCCCAGGCTGTCATCGTCACATTAACGGGCTTCGCGTCCAGGGCGAAGGCAATGATCTTGAGTTCCGAAGGTGTTGCTTTTTGCACAAGGATTGCTGCACTTTCGTCTTTGGCTGGCGCCTTGAATCTCCAGCTCACGCTGTGACCGCTGTGAATGGCCCCCCGCACTAACGCAACGCCACCTAGTCTCGATCGCTGCAGCTCACGGTTGGCTGCGTACACACGATCACTCCAAAGGGAACCTTCCGTGTTGATGTATTCGCGAAGAGCCGTCTCTTCAATTTGTTCGGTGTAATAGTTTTCGAGGAACGCCTTGTTCCCTGTCATCTGCCATGCGATGTGCCGGAAGAGATCCGGTCCGCTGGCCGGGTTCGTCTTTTCGACGATCTGCTTTCCCCATGTATCCCTCATGTCGAGCAAATCCAAGGCATCCGGACAAAGCAATCCCAACACCCCGTCGCCAAGATCAAGCAATGGCTGTAAATACTTCTTCTCCCCTGTCATTCTATAGACTACCCAGAGGAGTTGCAGTCCTGCTGACGACGTGCTGATCGTCGCTCCGTCACCCATGCTCGAGGCAAGCATACCCTTCGAGCCAAGGGGAGAAGGACGGCTCGCATCGGTGGAGAAGTTGATCTGATAGTCGATGACGATCTTTCCGTTTTCGTCTTTTCTTGCATGCGCAAGTAATCCATCGGCTACATCGATTGCTAGCTGGCGTGCTCGGGCGTTGCCGTTGAATTCCGCGAGCGTCAACACCGGCTGGAGAAGCAGAAACTCCTGAGGCTGAAGCGACCACTCCCAGACACCTTCGTCAGCCAGTTTTGTCCCACTGAAGTAACTTGAACGGAAATGGCGATGTCCGACGTTGTTCTTCTGAATCAGCCGTTCATCAAGCGCCTTGACGGTTTCCATGATGCGTTCAACCTGTTTCGGGCTGCCGTAGTCAACAAGCATCGCTTGCGTTTGTGCCTCGATTCCCTCCTCGTGTGCATGGAGGCCATCCGTCTGTATTGATGAAAGTCCGTTCGTAAACATCCCTTGGTCGTAGATCGCATCCAGCAACTTCAGGACGGCGGTGCGGATCTTATCCGGTTCCGCCCCCATCAAGGCAGCTCCCGGCCAGCAGTTCGTGAGGTCGTCATCGTCAGAGAGACCGCCGCCAAGCTCGCCGTTTTCAATCTGGCGTTTGTCGATCCACCACGTCACAAATCGATTGAAGTATCGAAGATCCTCCACCTGCCGAAACGCCCAGAGGGGAATTCCGTCAGGACATGCGGTTTGAACAAACGCCGGCTTGGAGTGCGAATGGTCAAGATCGTACCAATAACTTTGGCCGGGGTAGTGCTTGGGGTCTACGGTCAGGAGATCCTTCAAGTCCGACATCAGTCGATTATACAGGTTCAACCGCGGGTCGCTCGCACGCTCCTCCACCCAGTTTGCGAAGTTGTCGCGCACCTGGGTGAAGCGATCCTGTACGTGCTCGCGGAAGGCTTCCTTCGTGGGCTTGAAGATCAACCTGATCTGTGCTCCCTCCAGAATCTGCGGAGCGAATTCCGGTGACGCCGAAGCGATTGTCAGGTAAAGGCTTTTTCCTTTCGCGAGGATCCGATCACGGGTATCAAGCCACAGCGTGCGGGCTTCACCCGGTTTCACAGAGAAAGAGAAGTCGAGCATGTTCCGCGCTGGCCAGTTCGGATCTTTGATCTGAATGTTCATGGGCACGAATTGCCCGTGAGTAGGTTTCAGCTTCATTGCAGGAAGGTCAATGGCGATGCCGTCCAGTCCGCCGTCGATGTTTTGCCAGCTGTACGAAGAGTCCAGACTGTTGAACGCGGTCCCAATCCGCGAATCATATGGTACGAGAATGTGTACGAGCGGAAGTGAGCGACTCATCGCCGAATGCTTGACTTGAGGCAATGCTGCCGGGACTGCGATCATTGTTGATTGTTCATCGGGCGAGTATCGACCGTCGATGAAATCCACCAACGGCTTGACCTGATCCATCAATCCGAGAGAGACAGAAGATAAGGAGTAACTCACCACGCATGAGCCCGTTGGCTCTTTCCCCGCATCAACATAATATGCTGACAGTTCGCCAATCGGAACTTCCTGCTCCACGTTGGTAAACTGGATTTTCTTGCCGCGGAGAGGTTCTGCAAGACGATGAAATGTTTTCTCCTGTCCTTTCGCACGCTCGAACAATATTGTCCCCGCACCATCTTTGCCTGAGGCAACCAGCGACATGGTTCCCCATGCTGCACCCGAGATCTCGAGATGATTCCAGGGTTCGTCCGGCATGAAGAACGTGACCGCCTTGCCGGAAAGCGAATAGCAGTCCCAATCAGGCAGCTGAAAATAGTCGTTGCGGCCTGGAAGACGTGAGCGGTTGTAGACACCCGGCCACGTTGTCTCGCGGATTCCGTCGGTTGCCTTCCACCACCATCGTTTCAAATCGTAAACATCCTGAATCTCAACCTTCCTCACCCGGGTTGCCGGCTGGTCGACGTAGGGAGGAACGTCTCCTTCCCTATTCCATCCGTACCGCAAGCGCCACTCGGCCCGCCACTGGGGGTTGCTGAGAGTTCGGGCAAGTTCCGGGACTTTGCCGGCGTCATCGCCTTTGGACAACCGAAGAATGTTTCCATCCGACAGCATCCGATCATAGATGCGGATTTCGTCGATGTCTCCTCCTCGCTGAAAGTTGTACGCGCTTTGCACTTGCGTCGGACTGATGATACGTGAATGCGGTCCGAATTGATCGAGACCCGTCGAGAGCACAACAACGCTGTCTTTCTTCGCAGCGAGCTTTCCGTTCACATAGAATCGTATGCCTGACGTTTCGTCCCACGCCAGCGCAAGATGTATCCATGAGTCCGGTTTGGGAAACGGTGCCATCGTGCAGGAAACTCGCACACGTGCAAGATTCGCGTCCGTTACAAACGCGTCAAATCCGTGGCCATTGTAGTCGAAACGAAGCCAAACCATGTCCCAGCTTGAATGATCCGCGAACCCTACGCGGAAAATGGGAAACTCAGTCTTCCCTACTGTCTCCCTTGATCTCCAGAAGAAACTCAGCGTGCCCCGTTCTGCGTAGATGTTTCCTGGGGCCCAGTACGAAAAAAGTTGATCATTGGCACATTCAAAACCGGGACCTTTGGCACCATTGGGAATAATCTTCACGTCGCGCAAGAAGTTTGGGTCCGCCTTCCCTCCCGCCGAATAATCCGCTTTGAAGCCCTGACTTCCAGAGAGATAGAACAGAAGACCGGGCTCTTGCTTCTGCTGAGCGATGACAGAGGGTAAGGAACACGCCATGACAAGAACGAATGCGCAGAATGCGAGGGCCAACGGATTCCTTAAGCAATGCAAAAGTCGATTCATAGCGAGGTCCGATGTGATTACGTAAGTGAAAGAGTGCCTGGTCGACGGTCACCCTCAGCGAAGGCGTCGCGTGGAAGAAGGCGACCTTCTTCCCTAGCGGTACGTCTTGTCGTCAATACGACTGAGATCAATTCCGTCTTTGAACACGCCAACGGTGACGATGGCAAAAGTAAACACTGTGGTTCCTGATTCGAGGTGACCGCCGAAGGCATTGTCGGGATTCGTCAGGGTCATGTGCACATGCAGACGCCCGTCGATGACATATCCGTTCATGCTCACAATGTCAGCAGGCGCGGTGGGATCCTTCACATAGACGTTCTTCGATGGAAAGGTCCGATTGCTGACCCCATGGAAGTGATAACCCGTAACAGATCCGGCTCCGGCCAGGATCACTGCATTCCGGATCTTGTGCTCTTTCACCATGGCTTCGAGTCCCGCCAACAAATCCGCTTGGTACTTGAAGCGAAGGACCAGGACGCGATCGAATTGTCCCTCAATGGCATAGACATCGGGAACGGACGGGCTGTTGGGTTTTGCATCGTCTGTCGGCGTTGTCGGCTTGGTGACCTCTGAGCGGGTTTGTTGAGCAATCGCGGTGTGGCACATCGCCAGGAATGCAAGGATACAGAACACTTGCTTCATAAGAACCCCCTTTCACGGTCAGCGAGACAGTGTAAACTCGGAAGGCTTCAGACACTTCGGCGTGATCCTGATCCGCGCGATCGCTCCTTGAAACCAGGAAACCTTGTTCATGCGCGAGCCAATCGAGGTTCCGCCACGCTTGAACGGAGAGAAGACGACCTTTCCCTCCAATTCTTGCTTGCCTGCGACGTAGGTGTCCATCTTGCCATCATCGACAACAAGCGCAATGTGATACCATTCCCCGGCCGGGTGGAGCAGGCTCTTGTCGATCAGAGCCTTCGATGAATCGCCCGACTTGATGAAAGCGTCAAGATACCATTGACTTTCTTCCGTCATCCTGAGTTCAATCAACATCCGGTCGCCGTTGACTTCGCCCATGTGCAGAAAGCGTTGTTCAAATTGGCTCTTGGGATCGGGTCGGAAAACGACTTCAACGGTGAATTGGCGGAGGTTCATGATCGGATTCTTATCGAGAAACAGCGCATCTCCCTTTCCGTCGAACTGAACCGCTTCTCCGTAAGGGGAATGGATGGTTGACGGATTGCCGGATTTCGAATCTGCGATCAATCCACCCAATTGCCATTTGACAACATTGACATCTGTAGACACGGCAACTCCCTTTGATGATGAGCATGATTGGAATATTACGACGACCAGGCAGGAAACAAGCGATGCAAAGAGGATTCGTTTCATTTTCGCGGTGTGCGTTCTCATTTGTCCTACGCTGGATGTGTTCTGAATCCGGTGAATCACGGTCACGCTACTGAGCCGGAAAAGCATCGACGGCGGCTTTCACAACGATGCCATCTTGCTGTCGCGTGCCGCCACTGATTCCAATGGCACCGACATATTGTCCATCGACAACGAGCGGCAACCCGCCTTCGATAGGAATAACTCCCGGCACACCAAGGATATCTGTTTTGCCTTGTGCAACCAGGTCCTCATAGGCCTTCGTAGGGCGCTTGAAGAATATTGCCGACTTCGCCTTCTGAATCGCCACCTCGATACTGCCGATTTGCGTGTTGTCCATTCGTTCCAGAAAGAGAAGATTTCCTCCGTCGTCAACGATGGCGATGACCATCGTCCACTTGTTTTTGAGCGCTTCAGCTTCGGCAACCGACGCAAGTTTCTTCGCGGCCTCAAGGGTGAGGGCCTTCTTCGTTGCGAGTTGCGCTTGAACCGAGAATGGGGAAAGAAACAAAACGGACAATAGACATGCGATCACAACGGCGGTGGATCTTGTCATTCAGACCTCCTGGAGACAAAAAGGGACGGGACAGCGGACACTGGAATCTAAACAGCAGGAACTTGAGAAACAAAAGAAAAGCCCATCGATCTGAGACCCCATCGTGCAGGAGAAGAGACTTGCGAATGAATGTTCGACTCGTTATCATGGAAGCAGTCGTTCTGTAAAGTTACAGCTTCCCGCACCGTTACCGATCTCCGAAATCTCATAGCAACACCCACACTTCTGAGGGAATAGCCATGCGAAGACACCTCACCTTCCTGATGTTCATCATCTGCGGATTCCTGATCACGACTTGCGATTCGCATTCCCAGACAATTCCACTGTCAAAAGAGGGAAAAGCCTGCATTGAATGTCACAAAGAGCTCTCACCTTCCTTCGTGAAGGAGTGGCAACTCAGCAGCCACGCGGCTAAGGGGGTGGACTGTTATACCTGCCACAAGGCAGAGAAGACAGATCCTGATGCGATGGAACATAACGGTTTTACGATCGCCATTCTCGTTACTCCCAAAGATTGCGGCCGATGTCATGCGAAGGAAGTGCTGGAGATGACCAACAGCCATCATGCAATGGCGGGAGACATTCTGAATTCTCTCGACAATTACCTCGGAGAGGTTCTTGGAGGACCCGAGGCGGTGGCGGTCGGCTGCCTGCAATGCCATGGCGCGAAAGTGAAAGTGCTTCCGGGAGGAAAACTGGACATCAACTCCTGGCCCAATACTGGTATCGGGCGTATCAATCCTGACGGCTCCAAAGGTTCCTGTTCCGCGTGCCATACCCGTCATCGGTTTTCACGGGCACAAGCTCGGGAGCCACAGACATGCGGCAAATGCCACCTTGGACCGGACCATCCGCAGATCGAGGTCTATCAGGAATCGAAACATGGGATTCTGTACGAAGCCAACAAAGCGCAATTGAATATGGAGAAGAAGTCGTGGATCGTTGGTAAAGACTATTCGGCTGCACCGACATGCGCAACTTGTCATATGAGCGCGACGCCAAATCAGCCGGTCACTCACGATGTCGGGACAAGGATCAGTTGGACGTTGAGACCGGCAATATCAAAGAAACTGGAGAATGCCGAGAAGCGACGAGACGACATGAAAGATGTCTGCTCCAGCTGTCACTCCTCCCCCTTCGTGGATGGCTTCTACAACCAGTTCGACAACCTTGTTGTCTTCTACAACGAGAAATTTGCCAGACCAGCGATGGGCATGAGGCAGGATTTGATCGATGCGGGGAAACTGACGCCGGCCGATTTTGATGACAAACTGGATTGGATCTACTACGAGCTTTGGCACCACGAAGGCCGGCGGGCAAGACATGGAGCTGCGATGTCAGGCCCTGACTACGCCTGGTGGCATGGGATCTACGAGGTGGCCAAGAAGTTTTATAGCGAATTCCTGCCGGAGGTCAAGCAGGTCGCCGGACCCGAGCTGTACGCGATGCTCGTGAAGAAATACCTCGAGCAGGATGTCCGACACGAATGGTACTTGAAAGGAATGAGCAAGGAGCAGTTGGAGAAAATCAGAAAGTACTATGAGGAGCGATACGGGAAGTAGGGTCTCGTTGATCGTCCGTCGAAACGACAAGCCCCGGTTGCTCCGGGGCTTTTTGCTTCAGGCACGTCATCCGTCAGGAACGCTGCGTTCAGTAAACCCAGGGAATCAGCCGCATCGTGGAGGCACAATAGCGAACGTATTCGTCGCCGAACGCGTCTATCAGAGCTTTCTCCTCAACGCGAATCCTGTAGAGAAAAGCTGCGCATATCGGTAGAAAGATTACGGAGAGGCTGAAAACATTCGCGAAACATATCCCGAGTCCACAAAATGAAAGGATGCTGCCCGAGTATGAAGGATGACGAACAAAACGATAGATCCCCTGATTGACGATCCGATGGTCTTTCGTGATCGCCACGTCTACCGTAAACTGGCGTCTCAGGGAGAAGATAGCAATCCAACGAACAAGCAATCCGCCGACAATGAGGATGAGGCCAATGATTGGGAAGGTGCTGGATCCACCACCAAAATATCCAACACGCTGAAACCCAAGCAACACTCCGATGGTCACGGAGGTGAGAATGGTTATCCAGAGCACGCGCAGTGACGAGTTGTCGAATCGCGCATCCGTTGGGAGCGAGCGCTTTATGCGGGAGAGAACGATCTCCGAACCCAACCAAAGCACAGAGACGATGTTGATGATGACACTAAGATCCATGGCTGGGAATTCCTTTGCTTGGTCGAGCGAGTTCTTTGGACGCACTACCTCAGCATAAGTGTAAACAATGGCTCTCGTCTCGGAAAAGACTCGGTTGCTTCACCAAAATAGAGTTCTTCGCTGTTCAGCCGACGGACCAGCCGGACGATCCCGCTGACCTTACAGGTACGAACCGATCCCACAAGGACATCGGGGAAACCTGCACGTCGGCAAAACTCACTGCTCTCGCGATCCGAGGCGAAACGGAGGTGCGCGATCGACAGGCGTTCACTTCCGATCTCTATGGGGAGAAGTGTAAGTGAGAAGCGTGGAATATTCTGAAACAGAGTATCCAATTCTGAGCAGCCATTTTGAACGCCGAGTCGCCCGTAGGCAACGATGATTCCGCTGCGGTGTTGTTTCAACTCGGGACGCGCAAAGATCTCCGGAAAATCCATTGGCTGGGGCTTCACCTTCGCCCGAATCGCATGAAAGATCTCAACGCTCGCCCGCCGGGCATCAGGCGAGCCGCTCTCATTGACAATACTCAGATAGCAATTGCCGACAACCGCCTGGAGCTGGTACTTGGAAAGACAGGTGTTGGGAGAAAGAGAATCGACGGGCACACACTTGAACCGCTGAACAGAAAATATGCCATACGCCTCGTTTGCTCCAGCCATCTGGTAGATTTCGACGACGATTTTCTCGTTCGAAGTCTGGATTTCCTGTCTCCCGAGTTTCTTGAACCTGTACTCGAGATAAAGCTCCGCTCCTCCATCGATGTACCCGAACAGGGCCTGGCCCGTGTAGTAGTCCGTCGATAGAATCGTCCCGCCGGAAAGATCCCCCGAAATGAGAACGGGCACCTCCTGTGCCTTCGAGACACCGCCCACTACGCAGAGAAGCATGCATACGATGACGAAATACAGGCGCATCATACTCACGAAAGATTCAGTTTCTGAAGATGGATTTTCTCGATGTCGGCAACCCCAAGGCCGAGGTCTCTCGCAAGTTCCATGAATTTCTTTCCGCTCGGCGCCTCCGCCTTCTGGACCTTTTCTTCGAGCCTCTTCTTCAGCACTATTTCATAACCGATCCGATCAACGGCAACGGGATCCGTTCCGACGAGCACCGTCTTGTACTCCGTGAAGAACTTCGGATCTGCACCAGGTCCTCCGTTGTAGCATCCTTTGATCCCATCGACAATGTTGAGCACGACTTTGTCGCGGATGGGCGCGAACGACGGCACTTCTGCACACGTTTCTGCCCAGAGTTGCTGATGAAGTCTCCCCGTGTTCGTGATGCAGCCGAAAGCGAGGTTTTTGAGGCACAGCGTCACGGTCGGACCTGCGTTCTTGAGAATCGGGATGTTGATGATTTTCGTGACATCTTTTGTACAGATCTTTCCGAAATAGGAGTACTTCCCTTCATTGATCATGTACGGCAGTGTTTCGGCGTCGTACTTCTGCTCCACATCAGCCCAGTAATACCACGATTCATCGATCATTCGTTGCCCGTAAAGAACCCCCTTGGGGTCGTAGTAGGATCCCTTCTCGTCTTTGCGCTCCGTTCCCATCACTTTGACGCCGGGGAAATTCTCAGAGGTAAAGCCCACCTCCTGAAGCTCAAATTCCCTCCGATCCCAGATCACGATATTCTTTTTCGGAATCCCTGCTTCTTCGAGTTGCTTGATGATCGCATGAGTAATTTCCAGGCTCGTGGAGAGAGTCTTGCCGGCAACCGGATTCACTTTCAACCCAATCACGTCTTCTGGCTCGACGAATGACTTCCACGCGGTCGCAGCAGTGGACGCGCCGGTAAGTTCCATCAAACTCTTGCGCACCATTTCGTCCACTACCGCCAGATCGACCTTGTCATTCGTAATCGAACCATTGTGAAAAGTCTGCACGACGGCACCCGGCATCTTTCCAGGCATCGAAGCGGCCGTGCGTGGGACTTTCAGAGCATCTTTAATATTAGTACCCGGCTTGGCGGGCGGCGTTTTGTCCTGTCCAAGAATCCCACCCTGCGATATTGACGGAATCGCTGCTGCGATCCCTCCAACGGTGACCATCTTGACGAATTCACGTCGATCAATTTGCTTCGGTTTCTCGGGCGGATGCATGACAACCTCCATTTCACGGTGCGGTGCGCACTGATCCGGTGATTCAAGTTCGTGTCGGAATCGGATCACTATGCAGAAGGGTTGGAAAGAAACGGCTGATCTGATAACCTTTTCAAAACTACGGAAGTTAGAGGTGGGAGGCAAGGACCACTCGAGGGATTGACACGCCAGTAAAAAGAGTCATAAGTCACCCCTTCGTAAGCCTGCCCGACTTTGCAGGGCTTACAGGTCAGGCGGGAAGGGGCCCAGGACTTAGTGTCAAGTTTGTTTCTGGACTCCCCGCCTGACCAGTGAGAACCAACAAGGCGGGCAGGCCGCTTGTGCGGGAATGACTTTGCGCTCTCTCTCATGTGCGCCGTTCAGAAATCTCGCTTCGCTCAGTCCTTTGGCAAGGACATTATGGCACGATCGTCAGAAAAGAGATCTTGCCACTTCGGATTGTGCCCTTCGATCAACTGAATCTTCCATTGCCTTTTCCATCTCTTCAACCGCTTCCCTCGCAGGATGGCATCGTACATGTTGTCGTATACTTCATAGTAGACCAGAATGGAAACGGCGTACCGTGTGGTGAACCCCCCGATGGAGCCCGACTTGTGTTCGATGACTCTGCGCACGAGGTCGTTCGTCACACCGATGTAAAGCGTTCCGTTTCTCTTGCTCGCGAGGATATAGACGAAGCAGGCTTTCATTTACCATTCTCAAGCTTCGTTCTGGATTCCCGCCAAACCTGTGAGAATCAACAAGGCGGTCAAGCCGCTTTCGCGGGATTGACTCTGTTGTTTGGCGTTGGGTATGTTTGAACCTTGTCTCAGGAGAAACAAAGAAATGAGCTTCGAAAGCGCGCTTGAAATTCGCCTGCGCGCAAGACGCGGTTCAGGGCCTACATCAAGCCTTCTTCTGGATTCCTGCTTTCGCAGGAATGACTATGTCTCTTTGTCGTGGGCTATATTTGAACGCTTGTTTCCGCATTGAGAGGGACCTCAGCTTCAGAAGAAGACCCGTAAGTCACCCCTTCATAAGCCTGCCCGACTTTGCAGGGCTTACAGGTCAGGCGGCAAGGGGTCCAGAACCAAGCATCGAATTCAGTACTGGGTTTCCGATCGAGATGCAAGCAACGGAGAATGGAGAAGAGGATCTATTGGATGTCGCTGGAGAGCTTGAACCGAACGATGCGGTTGTTGCCTCGGTCTGCTACGAAGAGAGTCTTGTCAAAATAGGCGATTCCTGAAGGCTGATGGAATTGCATGTCGCCCGATCCCGTCCCACCGAACGAATACCGCTCGATCCCCCGTGTGGAGAATCTGTAGAGGCTGTCCTTCGCGGCATCGACGACGTAGAGGTTGCCGGACGGATCAAACGTCACTCCGGCCGGCTGTGTGAAATGATTGAGGCGGAGGAAATCAATACTGCCATCGAGACTGGGGTAGAACTTTGATATGTAGTTTGCCGTTTGCCCTTCGACCACATACTGAATCCACTGCACTTTGTACAGTGCGTGATCGCCGGTTTGGCAGAAAACGAACTCAACACTTCTATTCCAGGGCATGGTGGCGATCGCTGACATGGTGCTCAACGAGAGCAATCCGGTACCGTCTGGCGAGAAGCTGGTCGTGACCGGAGAAAGCAGTTCGTCGTTCATCGAAAACTGCAGGACGGCGAGGTCCCGGTCTATGCGGGTGAGTTCGTTCTTCGGACCATTGCGGCAGATGTAGTATTGATTGTTGTAGAGCGATGCTACGCCAGCATAGCGACGGGTCGAATCGCTCGGCTCATAAAATACCCTGCGGGGCCGTGCGCTGCTGATGTCATGATTAGCGGAGACCATGTCCAGGCGATAGACAGCGCCGAACGTTGTCGGAGACTGCTTGCCGGGAAGAAGCGTATCGAATTGCGCGCAGACGATCAGTTGGAGCCGCTTGTCTTCCGTGAGAGCCACGGGGTGCTTTATTTTCGGAGAATATCCGATCACCCGGCCAATGAGGTCCAGCATAACAATTCTGTCGTTATCCGTATCGGCAACGTAGATGAAGGGTTCATTTCCAACGATCACGGCCTGAGGGTGATTGAATCCTGTCCATACCGGATTCTGGAGAACATAGACCGTGTCGCCGATTCTCGTGTTGACGTTCCCTTGAGGAAGCGAATCGACGGGGAAATGAGTCTCCTGACATCCGATGACGTACACCACAATCGCGAGAACGATATAGGGAAGTGCGCGCTTCATAACTGTCCAATCACCGAAAGTCTGTGAACACCGCCCAGATTCTTGAACGGAGCATACCCATAGTCGACATGCAAAGTGAAAGCGCTGAGGGATGCTGCCACCCCGACACCAAGGGAGAAGCTTTCCTCGTCCACGTTGAACTTGTATCCGCCACGGACAAAAAACATGTTGGACCATCGATACTCGGCGCCGGCACTCAGGTTCTCGGAGTTGTCATTCGGGTGATTCAACTGCAGAGACGTTGTCAGCGAGTTCGTGGCATTCTGCAGAGGCTCAAATGCAAAACCGAATTTGAAAAGAGTCGGCGGCGAGAACTGTTGGAACTGAGTTGTTGACACACCGCTGATCGACTGCACAGTTCCCGTCGGAGAAACCTGGCCGCCGAAATTCGACACCACGGCGGAGAACCTCAGAGAGCCGAGTCCCGTCCAGTAATACGTACCAAGATCCAGAAGTGTCCCCCGCATCTTCAGAACATCCAGCGTCTCTTCGAAGAACCGGACTGTTGCCCCGAAGCTGAACTGAGATGTCAGCTTTCGGCTGTAGGTCAATCCCACAGCGAGGTCGCCGAACCGAAAGTACGTTCCATTGCCCAAGGGCTGCACTTCCGTTGTTACCGGCATGTCATCGGTATGGAGCGAGGTAATCGAAAGACCGAATGCGTCATCCAATGTCGGATGATAGACCGCTCCGAAGAATTCATGCTGGACATCGACCAACCAGGTTGTATGGGAAAAGATCACTTCATTGGCCTCAAATTGGGAAATGCCGGCGGGATTCCAATATAACGCCGACGCGTCGTTGGCGACTGCAACAAAACTCTCGCCCATCCCCCCTGCACGTGCACCAACACCGATTTTCAGGAACTGTGCGCTGGCCGTCCCCGCCCGTTGCGCCCCCAACACCGGCATCAGCTGAGCATTCAGCTCATGCTGAACGACCAGCAGACAAAGAACCAACAATATGAAGTGCCTCACTCGGTACACGATTAGAACCTCATAGCCAAACCAACCTGAACGTTTCTTCCCGTCAGATACCGAGCCGGGTTGAGCGGATACGCCGTGACAGGTGCCTGCAATTGTGGATAGAGCGGATCATTCCAGCTGCTCGGAGTCGGGTCGCCAAATTCGTACGCCCGGCCGGTGACCGGATTGATGATCGCCGAGTTCTTGATGTCGAGGAGATTCTTGATTTGCATCGACAGGGTGAACTCCAGACCCGAGACGTGGATGTACTTCTCGATATTCATGTCAACCCAAAACCACGGTTGACCAAGACTCCCAAGGAGATTCGAATTATCTGTCACATAGTTGGGACGACCGTTCGAAAGCGTTCCGTCCAACATATCGGGCGTATAGCGTTTCCCCGATTCGTAGAATCCTCGCAGATAGACCATGTAGTCATCAAGGATCCCCGGTGCGAAACCGAACAACGGCTCGTCCTTGGCGACGATGAATGTTGTGTTCAGATTGAATTGCAGGGGACGATCCCATACCACATAGCTTTCTTTGATGGTTTCGTCCTGAATTCCCCGCGCCACGAGCAACGCCTGGTCAGGCGTTGAACTCTTGCCTGTTGTAATAGAATACGAGCCTGAGACGCTGCCTCGGAACCACTTCCCGATTCTCTTCCGGAACTCCGCTTCGATTCCGCGCGATCGGGCATAATCGCTGTTGACGTATGTGATGAAGTTCGATGTCGAAATTCTTGAAGTCGTGATCTTCGCCTGCACCGTCGAGACGTAGTCGAAAATGTCTTTGTTGTACGCCGTCACTGTCAGAACATCGTCATTCGAGAATTGCGTTTGCAGCCCCAACTCGTAGGCCACCGTTGTTTCAGGATTCAGATTGGGGTTGCCGAATTTCTGAAACGTGGACTGTGCCGAAGAAGGACTCAGTTTCGCGTAGACGAACTGCGGCTTCGGAAGCTTCGAAAAGTGCCCGTACGAAAAGAACAGCATTTGATTATCGGATACCGGATGCGAGATGCCGATGCGCGGGCTGATCCTTCCCTTCCACCGTCGTCCAAAGAGCATATGCGTCTGATCGTGATAGTCCTGTCTGATCTGATCCGGAATCGTGACGACATCCGGATTGTTCACTGCATCATCGACGTACTTTCCGGGGAACCAATAATCGAAACGAAGTCCGGCGTTCAGGATCATCCCGCTGAAATTCACATTGTCCTGGACATACATCGCTCCGAACGCGGGATTGACCTTGTAGATGTCGTTGTTCAGGCCAAGCGTCCCGATCCACGGTTCATAAATGTCGACATTCTGCATCTCCTGCAGCGTGAGTTCGAATCCGGCTTTGAGCTTGTTCTTCTCAGAGAAGTGATTCGTGATATCCAGCTTCAACGTGTTCTCGATGACATAGTGGTCATGCCAGGTGAATCCGTTGCCATAATCGTAGAAACCATCTCCCGGAATCACGCCGACAGTGTCATGCCCCGAGTTGAAATAGACGATCGGGAAGGTGACGATGTCTTTCGGCTCATGATATTGAGTGTAGTCCAGACCGTTTGCATCAGCCCGCAGGTTGGTGAAGAAGTGCGAGAGCTTCAGTTCGTAGAACAACGAATTCGACAGCGTGTGCGTCAAGGAAAGGACGTGCAGCTGATTGTTGTGAGTATACGTGTTTGCCCCATCAAGGATATTCTGAAATTCGTACTGATATCCGGGACTGGGTTCAACGTATTCCAGATTTGTCTGCAACGACTGGGAATTCTGATTGATCGCTACAGAGTGATTATAGGAATAGGAAATCCTGACCAGAGGTGTCGGACGCCATGTGAGCTTTGCTAACAGGAACCAGTTGTTATCTTCCCGCGGAGCGAAACGCGAGCCGTAGAACGTCGACGAGACGAGCTGTTTTGCCTGGTTCCCCATGAACCCGTCCGTCAGTCCTACGTACAGGTTGCTGAAGAAAGTGATCGTTCCCGGCACCTGTATGCCGACGAGCGGCAGCAGGCTCCCCGTAATTGGTTCTGGTCCGCTGATGGTTGCTTCGTAGATGTCGGTGTTGAAGCTGCGCGCAATCTTGTTGCTCAACCCCAGTTGATCCTTCTTGATGCCAAGGGAGCCCTGGTATTTTTGAGCTCCATCCTTCAAGGTCACATTGACAACGCCAGACGTTGCCTGTCCGTACTCAGCATTATATCCGCCGGTGATGACTTCGATTTCCTGTACGGCATCGGCGCTGATCTGGAGTCCGAAACCTGTTCCGGAGAGCGGATCCTGGATGGATATGCCGTCAAGCAAATACGCATTCTCGTTCGCCCGACCGCCGCGGATATGGATTTCGTTGTCGGTTTGTACGACACCGACCTGCTGCGTGACGACTTCCCTCACATCTGCAACGGCCGCAGATTTTATGTCATCAGACGTCACGGCTCTCCGGCTCGCTGTCTCTTCCAGATTGAAGAGAGGCCTCGTCCCGACAATTACGACCTCCTGACCGATGCTCAACGTTGTTTCCGTTAGGTCCTGATCGATAGTCGTTTCCTTCCCCGCTTCAACACGAACCGCCGTACGCTGCACCACAGTGTACCCGATGAGACTGAACTCGAGGGTATAGCTCCCCGGACCGACATTTTGAATCTTATAATTTCCGTCCGGATCGGTCGCCGCTCCGTAGTAAGTGCCTTTGATCGTCACATTGACGGAGGGCAAGCCCTCTCCTGTCCTCGCGTCTTTCACCCGACCTTTGATCAAGCTTTTGCCCTGAGCATTGAGGTCGGCGGTGCCGAGAAGCAGCAAGAGTGGCAGCAGCAAGAGCGATATGGTAGCCCTCTTCGTCATCGGACTCCAAACTCATCTCTGAAGACTCTGCGCAGCAGTGCAGCGGCACGATTTGGTGGCGTGCCGAATCGATGCAGGATGGCAGCGAGCAGAACAAAACTCGGTTGATCTGCATCCTTCACGCCCATGATCGGCTGACCCGGCCAGCGTGTTGAATTCTGCATCTGATAGAGTACCCGGGCGTTCACCTTCGGCAGGATGCCTCTTGGAAATGTGTAAATGAACCCGAGCGAATCGCGCACCAACGTTGGATACGACGGATCGACAGCTACAATCGAGTCCTTGCCGAGCAATATCGAGGTGAAATAGCTCGACTCAATGTTATCGATCGGGAAGAAATCACCGAGCCCACCCTGTGCCGGAATATACTGCGGGAAGCCGGAGGCGAGGAACACCTTACCACCTGCCTTCTTGAATCCCGGCAAACTCGCTTGGAGGATGTCGAGGCTCGGAGAATTGTCTGCGTACCAGTAAACGTATTTGAAAAGTTTCAGCGTCTCGGTGAACGTAGGATTGATAAGCGGAGGGACAAATTTTCCCTTGCTGATCGCTGATGCCCCCAACTTGATATCGAGCACATCTTTGCTCCCCAACCGACCACCCATCAACGTGTCGAACATCTGTTTGTAGAACGTTACCGCAAAATCGCTCGGCAGGTAATCTCTCACGATGAGGAAATCGCCTTTGGGCTCACGCACATACCATACTTTGTTGGTATCGGGCATTCGTACGGTCTGGCTGTAGGCTCCGGCAACGTCTTGAGCCTTCAGATAGAACGCATGGTTCCCTTCCACCAACCCATCGCTTTTGAAGAGTGTCACGAGATTCGCTGACCCCGGGAGAGTCTTCCAGCGCGACGGATTTGAAGTGTCGTCGAGAGCGTAAAAATAGTTCGTGATGGTCTCGTTGCCATCAATGTCCGTCCCGGTCCACTGGAATGTGGCAACCGTGTAGGTCGTCTCGGGCACCGCAGAAGTCAGGAGATATGCGACACTCGGTGGAGTGTTTTGGACGGGATACAGTAACGAGGCTGGATGTGGATCGCGAACTCCCTGGTCGTCAACCGCAGCGACAAAGAACGAATACGTCGTATCAAGTCTGTTCAATCGAAATGTGAATACACTGTCCGTCTGAGTTGTGAAGGTCCAGTGCTGGTTGTCGAGCGAGAAATAGTAGCCGACAACGAATCCGTCGGGATCGACGCCCCACCAATGGATATGCTGCAGACTAACAGTCCTGCGTAATGCGCCATCTGGATCCAGAGCGATATAGGTCTTCGGCGGCTGGTTGGGAATCGGTTCATTGGGATACCGTTTCGAACAGCCGGACAGAAGAACAATGACGAGCACTATGTACGGTAATGCTTTGTGCAAAAGAGGCCTGGTCAATAATACAATCAAAAAGTGCGGAGGGGGAGAACATGCTCCCCCTCCGACACAATGAGCTATTTCAACAGCATCATCTTCTTTGTCACTGAGTACTGATCAGTTTCCAGTTTGTAGAAGTACGTTCCGCTGGACAACCGCGAGGCATTGAAGACCACAATATACGATCCTGCATTTTGCTGTTGCTCGACGAGCGTCTCGACGACCTGTCCCAGAAGGTTGAACACTCTCAGGGTTACTTTTCCGCCGGTCGGTAACAAGTAGCGAATCGTTGTTGACGGGTTGAATGGATTCGGATAGTTCTGGCTTAGTTCGAATCCCGTCGGTACAACGTCTGCCACCTGGTACGTGACGGCCGTGATGACTCCGAAGTCATCGTTCTTGCGCGGTTCGAGCTTATATTCTCCATTCGAGTACGTCATGATACCTGTGAGTGAGGCAATGGCAGACCCGATCACAATCGGCCTGTTCTTGGGCGGACTGGTTGTGTGAGCAGATCGCCACGACGTTTGGTACGCCACGGTCGTGTCGCAGAAGTAGTTGTTGGTACCATCGTCATTGACCCGAATACCGAACGCCGTAGTCGTGGCCCCCTTGGTAGTGCTGATGAAGAATTCGCCAAAGTTGCTCGACCCTGTCACCGCTGAGTTGTCTGCATTCAGCATGTTGACATAGGCAGTCGGAAGCTTGACGAGGACGCTCTCCCATTGTTCAAATGTTGCATTTCCCTTGACGGGTCTGTTTGCATCTTGGTAACTCACCGAGCCGGATCCACTAATACCGATGGATGCTGCTGCCGGTACGGTCACACCACGTTTCACCACTGTGAACGACGTGACCTGAAGTGCTGTACGGCTATCATTGGTGCTCACACCTCGTTCTGTGACCAGACCGGTCACCTGAACGCTGTCCCCTCTCACGAGTGTGTCGGGGATAACGTTGGAGACAGCGGAAAAGATCGCGAGGCCATTCCATGCACCAGAAGCTGATGCCATCCACAATGTCGGTCGTCCGCCCAGGTTTTGTTTGATATCCGTCGTATCGGCTGTGATAACACCACTGACCGTAACAGTGTCACCAAGAAAGCCGGAAAGACCGCCCGCGAAAGGAGTAAACTGCACATCCCTTATCGTCAAACCGCTTTGGCGGATCTGGTAGAAATTGGGTTTCGACGAATCTGGAGCGGAGCCATATACCCCACCGCCCCATGCCTCGACGAAGTAACATACCAACGTGTCAACGTTTGCAGCCGGAATGGTTGCTGTGTACAGAGAATCTCCAGATGTCGCCGTTGCCTTGAACCTTACCCCTCTTGGATTGTTGTAGCCGACACGATAATTGAAGTAGCTGCTGTCAATCTTTCCACCGGTGTTGAGATTTTTTGCTTTCCATGTCACCGTCACGGCATCTGTCCGTTTGGGAGGCGTTGGAGTTCTAAGAATAGACGTAATTTGCGGAGAGAACTGTGAGATGCCAATGTCACCGGCATACGTGGAATTCGTCTGTTCTCTCGGTCCCGGATACATGGGCATGATGCGATAGTCACCGCATGTTCCACTGCGCGTTTGTGGCACAACCACGCCGCGGATGTAGCTCAATTTCGTGCCAACCGGTGGCGGGGTAAACTTTGAAGCGGTGAACTTGTGGCCGCGCAGTGTGTACCAACCGGACCCGTCATAGTCATATCCAATGTTGCCGAGGGAATCCTGAAAAGTGAAAGCGCCCGAAGTGTAGTCGACGGATGTTACCGTGACGTTTCTGACGACAACATACATCCCCTCGTATTGCTCACCTGTTGAGGGATGAGGAAAATTTCCTTGGGCTAGTTCGGAGAGTCTGATTTCTCTCGCGGCAGGCCTTCGAATGATATTCCCGATACTGATGGGCGGAGGCGTCGTGTAAATCGGCGCAGAAACACTGTAGTGATACATTTCTGTAAGACTGTTATTACCCCCAAATTCCAGGATCCTTCCTGTGATCGTAACAACCATTCCGGTGTCGAGCGCTGCAATACCCGATGCCTGCGCTCCGGCACTTGTGTCGTTTGTGAGCACGTTGAGACCTGCCCACACAGCCCCCGAGGTGGTGTCTTGGAGATAAATATTGTAGCGCGCGAGCGTATAGGACAAGATGCCGGGTTTCACGATCACGACTCCCGTAACACTGACGGTATCAGCGTTTGCATTCGCTCCGTGCCAGTATGGAGACTTGTCGGCAGTCGCGGCGCCAGTTCCCGCCTGCAATGAATCGATCTTTTTCAACGAGTCCAGCGGCACGAATTGGAGCTGCGGGATCGTCACGACCTTCTGCGCAAATCCGACGGAGAATACCATCGTCAGAACAATCACGCAGGTCAACAATCGTATCAACAATCTGTTCATAGAGACCTCCTTAATGAATGAAAGAATACATCCCAACTACTTGATCACCAAAAACTTTCCGCGTTGAATATCACCAGTGTCTTTGTTCTTCACGGTATACAGATACAAACCAGTCGCAACCGCCTGATCCTTCTGTGTGATCAGGTCCCATGCATGCTCTCCTCCGGCAAGGATCTGCGACCCGTCGGAAAACGTCTGGAACCAACGGATGTCGCTTCCGTTGTACATCGCCGCGTCATGCTGAAACTGATCGATCAGATCACCGACGAGCGTATAGACGCGGACTTCCGCGTGCGCGGGCAGATTGTAGAAATAAAGTTTCCGCGATCTCTCGGCCCCTCCGTCCCAAATGGCGCGGGCATAGTAAGGATTAGGATAGACACCGACGTGGCTGTCGGAGCTCTGAGCTGACGGCGTTCCGGGAACGACGCGCTGAAGAGTCTGCAGCTTGCTGCTTTCGAGACTCTCGAGGTTGATCGTCGCGTCGCCTGAATCGTACGCGGTCACCGCAAATCCATATTGCCATCCGTTCAGAAGCTGCGGAACAACAAACTTGTAGAAGTAATGCGTCGTGTCAGGAGCAAACTGGACAGGCGACGGCAACCGTACGTGCCCGAAGCCGGTATTGTAGCCGATGTTATCGTCTGACTTATCATAGTCTCCAAGCAGGATCATGCTGGAGAGAATGTTCTGCGATACGGTGAGGTCGAAACCTGCTGGAGTTCCGTAGATCCTGTATCCTTCAAAATCCTTCTGATTGGAAATGGGATCGACAGAAGCCTCCGAGACTTTGTCCCAATAGATTTCTGTCGTCTTGTCCTTTGGAATAACCTTCACATGCGGAGCATCAGGCGGAGCCGGCAGAAAGTACCGTCTCGGTTGTCCTTTGTTCGTCCAGTGCTCGTCTGCATCTTGAATTCCATTCCCGTTTCGATCTTCACCGTTATAGGTTCTCTTCGCCCATTGCGCGGCTCTATAGAGGTTGACCTTTTGTTCGGGAGTGTCCTCTGTCGTTGGCGAGGGGGACTTCTTCTTCGCTGCCATGACGGCGAAGACCACATTGATGGAATCCCCCGCGGCGATATGACTGTATGCACCAGCGCTGATCAACGTGATGCCATTCACAGGCTTCGGAATCAGCGTCACCTGAATCGGCGATAGTCCGGTCGCCATTTTTGCGTAACGGTCAGGGTCGGTGGCCGGCGAAAAGTACGTTGGATCGGTTGTATTATGGAACTGATATGCGTTGTAGTACGTCTGCGTCTTGAACGGCGTCGATCCGAGGAACTGCATTGCAGCATAACTATCCGCAAGACCGCCATCGCCATCGTAGTCGTACTGGTATGCCATGTGAAGTGAGTCTACATAGCCCATCGCACCGTGACTGTAGAAAGGACTTCCCACCGTCGGCGGCGTCACATTCGTATTTCGGACAACAAGGTCAGCCCAGAGCCCCACATAGACGCTGTCGAGGGAAAAGGGATTGATGTTCTTTATCGTGTAGTTGAAGATGACGAAATTGTCAGCGAAGGCGAAATTGAACGCGTATGATTCCATGTGAACATTGATGCCGATCGGCACGTGATTCGGAATCAACTCGTTGTTCTGATTCGGATTTGTCGTGTTGACATCGGTGAAGTCAGCGATGAAATCCTGATGGCTCGTTGCTTTCGGGTCGTAGAACGGATTGTCCGGGAGTGAAGAACGCTCAAGAACACGTGAATCGGGGGCGGTCGTAAACTCAAATCCCTCCGTCACACCGGTCCGAAGGGAAGACACATCGATGGCCCCCGTCGTGACCCTCGTTCCGCCGCCGCCGCCATCTGAGGCAACACCAACCCACAAGCCTCCAACAAACATGTGCTCGATACCCGAACCGCGAGGATATTGCATGGAAGGCTGCTGCGGCCAAAGCCGGAATCCGTGCCCGATGACTCCGTAGTTGGTTACCGTTACACCGATATTGCCAACCGTCGTATACTTGGAATTGTCATCTCCGGTCTGCTTTCTCAGCACGTAATTATTGCCGTCTTGCGCGAGGCAAAGAGTGCCGCCGAGCATGAGGAAGAAGATCAGATGGAAACGATAGTCACGCATGCGATGCAACGTAGAGTCTTCTGCTTTCTTTCGTAGGGTGCTTGGTGCGGTTCTGGAAGTTGCACGGGAGCGTTGCCGTCCTCGTGCTTGTCAGGACTAGGAATCTACATCGAGTGCGCTCGAGCCAGGAGAAGCGGACAAGCGAAACTGTTCGCCAGAATATGAATGGAAATGCGCCAAAAGTCAATTAAGAAATCGTTAAGAAAATACCTTCATGTGCCTTCGCATCAACTCTGTCCGCGGTGGACGAGAACATACTCATCTCACAGCGATGCGTGTTTTTTCTCGAATGCTGCGACGATCTCTCCTGTCGACTTTCACTTCCAATCTCTCGGAACTCAAAATCTCCCAACTTGAAGTCGGATCGTTTCTTGTGGGCGCGGGTCATTCACGAGAAAGTCGCTGATTCTGGTAGTCCTCGAGAGTATCGATGTCTGCGGCAGCTTCTGGAAATACGCAGGATGCTACGCGAATCCTCTCTTGTGCGATGACTCGTTTCGCGCCGATATCTCCTTGGAGTTGAAGAAGCTCAGCAAATATTGAGCGATCAAAACACGCAGGCACGCCGAGAATCTGATTATACTCGGTGGCCGCAATCGGCTTCTCATGCGAGCACATCGATACGAGGGTGCTCAGAAGTTCTGTCGTTATGGCAGGTTGATCGCACAGACAAATCAGCGCTCCTTCGGCCTGAGGATGAATTGCACGAATGCCCGCTCTGATGGAAGAGGCGATGCCTTCGGGCCAATCATGATTCAGGACAGTTCGAATGGGCAAGTCGTCACACTCGTGCCGGATCCGATCGGATTCAAAGCCGAGCACGGCGATGACTTCTGAAGCTCGGACCTCCAGGGCGATCTCGACAATGTGTCGGAGAAAGCTCTTGTTCTTGTACTGAAGAAGTTGTTTGGGAAGACCGAGGCGGGATGAATTGCCCGCTGCAAGAACAACGATCGATGTTGAAGAATTTTTCATAAGAGCGTGTGTGGAAATCCGAAATCTCAAATCCGAAACACCAAATCAAATTCCAAATCCAAAACTCAATATTCGAACGTCAAGGTCAGTACAACCAATTCGAAACTCGAAATCCAAAACTCCAGATTGTACATTGCTTTTCACTATGAATTGGCCCCGGATGATCACGGAGAAATCCAGCGCTTCTCCCGTTCATATAAGCCTGAATCTCTGACAAAATTGAGAGCGCAAGTTCCTCCGGCGATTCGGCACCGATATTGAGCCCAACGGGAGCATGAAGCCGTGACAATTGCTGAGGAGTTGGCCTGAAGCCTTCCTCCTTCAGTTTCTCGAGCAGCAACTCTGCCCGCTTCGCCGGACCCAGAAGGCCGATATACGATACCTGAGACGGCAGGAGTGTTCGGAGAACCTGCAGGTCGTGAGAGAAGTCGTGTGTGAGAACCACTGCTACGGTACTCGACGTCAATGTTACCTTCTCGGAAACTTCTTCAGGCCTCGCAAGAATGCGATGATGAGCGGTTGCGAATCTGGTTTTGTCAATGAACGCCGGCCGATGGTCAACGATCGTGACAGTCCAGCCAATGTCATCGGCCATGCGCGCCAGTGGAACAGCATCTGTCCCCGCCCCGAAGATGATCATAGGCAGCGGTGGCCGCACAAATTCAATCAAAACTTCGGCGACTCCTTCGGTGAATCGATACTCTCTGTCGTAGGATGATTTCTTCTGGAGTGCCTTAAGGCAATCCTCTGTCAGCGCCGCGGTAAGAACAGGGTTCCGGACATCTTCCGTGATCCTCCCATTCTCTGCAAGGAAAAGATGTGAACCTACCGAAACCTTCAACTCACCCTCAACTCTGAATACACTTGCGATGACGCCCGAAGTACGGGCGGAAATGCACTCAGAGAGAAATCGCAGATGCGGTGAGCCGGCACTTAGCGGGAGCGACTCGAGGAGGATCTGTATGACGCCGCCGCAGCCGAGATTGAGCCCCCAGAGGTCATCTTGTTGCGAATTCGTATCGTATGTAACAGTGATGGCATCGCAGGAATCCGCCATCTTCTTCGATCGTTCGATGACATCGGCTTCAAGGCATCCACTACTCAAAGTCCCGACCGATGTTCCATCATCGCGGATGAGCATCCGCGCACCGGGTCGGCGGAACGCAGAACCTTTCACTTTGACGATGGTGGCAAGCTTCGCCTTGCTCTCAGCTTTCTTGACCGCCTCGTACGCTTCGAGGATTTCTTGAAGTTCTTTCACAGCCGGATCACTCCCTGATGAACTCGTTCTGGATTCTTCTTTAATAGTAGCTAATCTGTTTCACAACTTCCAGATTCATCGGGCGACCGGATCATCAACGCAGGGAGTTCACAATCCGATTCCCCGTTTGGAGAGTTGCTATTATTCCATCCCTTTTGTACCATCTACTCATCAATGACACGTGCTTCTTTGCCCCAGAGAGATGCCCTCCTCTCCCCCGCACCGATTTTCCATGATACTGATAAGAGAAATTGAGCGAGGTGACATTGCTCGGGATGTGGCACCAGAGGTCGTAGACCGGATGTGTAGGTGAACTGATATATCGTTTGGAATCCCCATGGTTCTTGTTGCAGTCACCGGGCCCGTTGGCTCCGGAAAGACTACCGTTCTTTCTTCGCTCGTCCAGTGGGGAAAGGAACATCTCAAATCGGTCGACGGGTTTCTTGCGCTTCCGCAGGATCGCCTCGCTCCTCGAAGAGGTGCACAACAGTATTTCCTTCAGATGATCGGTTCCGGGAAGTCAATTCCCTTCGCTCGACGCGATGAATCCTTGACTCCGCCATATCAGGTCGATCCCCAAGCGCTGAGTGAGCTTTCCGCGTGGGCTACCTCCCTCTCGGGTTCTCATCCGCTTTCGCTGCTTGTCCTTGATGAATTCGGACCGCTGGAAACCAGGGGCCAGGGTCATATGGGGCATTGGGAAAACCTTCGGAAGGCGAATCCAGAAGTCGTTCTCATCGCTGTTCGTGACAATTCCATCCGTGAAATTGAACAGCGCCTCGGGATTCTCTTCGATGTCGTGATCGATGCGACTGCTCCCGATGCATTGTCAAAGCTGCAGGTTCTTGTACTGCATCACTCCGATTGGACGAGAGTCGGCCAGTTTGGCGCCGCAGCCGGAGGATTCGAGGCAACGGTCGGCACAGCCCTTCATGAAACGCGCCTGCCTTTCACCGGCCTCTTCCTCTCCATCGTCCAGTCGTTGGTGATGATGTATGCCGGCGATCGGCTCACCGAGCGCCGTCGGCTCATGTGGGTTCCGTTCATTTCTGCCGGACTAAAGGCCCTTTCTCCCTATGGAGGACGCCTCCGCCCAATGCTCGGAATTACAGTTCAGGGATTCCTCTTCACCATCGCGACGACAGTATTCGGCTGGAACGTGTTCGGAATAATCATTGCTGGCTGGGTTGTCGGCGCCTGGGCCGCATTGCAGGGGGTGGTGCTTCAATACCTTTTCATCGGCGACAATCTCTTTCCCGCTGTCGACGTCGTGATCCGTTGGGCTTCAAACCAGCTTCATCTGAATATGCCCGGCATCATCACATTGGTCTTCCTCTGGATGGTATTGTGCGGCTCTTTGTCATCGCTCGTTACCATGATTGCATGGCTGCGCCGCCACAAGGTTCCCGCGAGACTCACGGAAATGCTTTCAAAGGGAACAAGAGGTGTGACACGGAATTTTGCAGCGCCCACATGGGGAGTCGCGATTCGTAGAGGGTTGCATGACCTTCTTCGTCCGCTCTTCTGGGCACCCGTGATCGTCGTCGCGGCTGTCGTGATGATGACGGGGTCAAGCTGGGAACAGGCGATGTGGATTGTTGTACGGGCAGTGACTGTGGGATGGGTGTTGTTTTCGGTCGCTCGCCTTTTCGATCCCCGCAAACTTCTCTCCTGGCTGCAGAGAAAAGGACACTGGGGACCCGCCATGGCTCTCAGCAGAGCGCTTCACGTTCAGCCGGAGAAAACCGACGATTCAACTGAGAACAAATCCGAGACTTAGCGCGAGAGATCGTTGAGACTTTGCAGTCGGTCACAAGTCAGGCTGATCGAACCATGAGTTCATCTGCACAGACATCGGGACCGAGACGCTCTGAAAGCCTCGCCGCGCACTGATAAGCTCGGCGAGAATGCTCACCGCAATTTCCTCCGCCGTCACCGCACCGATATCCAGGCCTATGGGAGCATGGACACGTTTCAGTTCGGCGAGAGGCACGCCGTCTTTCAGGAGTCGCGCGAATGTGGCAGCGACTTTCTTCTTGCTTCCGATCATACCAACGTAGCGCGCCGGAGCTGTGACGGCCTGGTGCAGGACTTCTGCATCAGATTGATGGCCGCGAGTAACGATGACAATGGATGTCGCCGGGCGTATCTTCAAATCTCCGAACGCTTCACTCCAGCTCTTTGAGATTGTCCGCGCTGCCTCCGGGAATCGGCTCTGGAGTGCATACTCCGCCCGATCATCAACGACCATAACAGAAAACCCGGACAGAGCAGCGAGCCTTGACAGGGACCGACCCACGTGCCCCCCACCGAAAATAATCAGAGGCTGCGTTCCCGCAATCGGTTGAATGATCAGCTCCCCCCTCAATCCCGACACCCGGCCCACAGATTCTTCACGATGTGAGCGTTGAAGACACGGAAGAAATTTCTCTCCGGAGACTCCAAGCTCCTCGAGCAGATCAGCAGACTGCGAGAGCTGAAGTGTTTGTTGGGCTGTCCCGTCCACGATCTTGCGACGCACATTCAACTTTGTCAAATCCACTGCACGGAGCAGGATACAATCGCCCCCGGCATCCCGTAAACTCATCAATTGAAAAAAGAGCGGAAGAGCATCCGATGTTATCTTTTCGATCAAGACGTCGATGGTTCCGCCGCAGATCATCCCCACTTCGAGATCTCCCTCGCTCAGTTCAAACTGTTTGACGACTGAACTCAGGTTTCCCGAGAAGAACTCTTTTGCATCTGCGATCACATTCGCCTCTACGGCACCGCCACCGATAGTTCCCACCGCGGTTTTCCCGTCCCGCCTCACGAGCATCGATGAACCGGACGGCAACGGCGTCGAACCCGACGATGCGACGATCGTTGCGAGGACAACGCTCTCTTGATTTCTCAGAGCGACGACGATCTCAGAAAGAATGTCTGTCATGGAAATAAGTTTATCGTACTCGTGCAGAATCGGTGTACACCAGAGGAAACATCGCGTACCAAGCCATTGCTTTGACGAGCTGTTCGATGGCAATTTGTTCTGTGGCCATGTGTGCATAGATCTCATTGCCCGGACCAAATCCGATGCATGGGATACCATGCATGCCCATCACCGCAACACCATTCGTGCTGAATTGCCAGCGATTGACCACCGGCTTCTCGGCAAAGAGTTTCTCGAACGCCCCTACCCCGCTCTTGAGAGCAGGATGGTTCTCAGGCAGAAGCCAGGTTGGATAGTATTTCTTGGTGGGATACGTCAGGCCGCGCCAGCTTGGGACGGCATAGTCAATAACGACGACCTCTGCTTGAGCGTTTTTCACGCTCGGGAGATCCTGAATTTCCTTTGTGGCGGATAACAGGCTGTCCGTCGCAGCCAAACGCCGATCAAGGTGAATGGTGGCCGAGTCGGCGACAGCGCAGAGCGAAGGAGATGTGGAACGAATTTCCGCGATCGTGACCGTGCCCCTGCCGAGGAATGGCTCGCCTGTCAGACGTTCGTTCAACTTCTCGATGTCCTGGATGATCGGGGCCATCTTGTAGACCGCGTTAACGCCTCGTTCCGGTGCAGAACCGTGACAAGAGATGCCTTTCGTGCGTACCTCAATTTCCATCCGCCCGCGGTGCCCGCGATAGATGCCGAGATTCGTCGGCTCTGCGATCACGACGATTTCCGGTCGAAGCTTGTCTTCATTGATGATGTATTGCCAGCAGAGACCATCGCAGTCCTCTTCCTGGACGCTTCCGACAACGTACAACGTGTAGTCATCCTCGAGCCCGAGATCCTTGATGATCTTGCCGCCGTAGACAATCGACGCGAGCGCACCTTTCATATCGCATGCCCCTCGTCCGTAGACGATGCCGTCTTTCTCCGCCCCCTTGAACGGATCAACCGTCCAATTTGCCGGATTCCCGACGTCGACAGTATCCACGTGCGCGTCAAGGGCAATGATATGTTTCCCTTTTCCGATGCGACCGAGGATGTTGCCCATCGGATCGATTGTCACTTCATCGTAACCGCTCGATTCCATTTCTTTCTTGATGCGGTAGATGACCTCTTCTTCCTGAGAACTCAGGGACTTGATTGCGATGAGGTCGCGAAGGAATTGCACGACTTTTCGCTCATTCTTCTGTGCCGCTGCGAGAATCTCTTTTTGCATTGCTCGTTTTCCTCAACTTGCCAGCGTATTGAAATCAGTGATCAGCTTGTCGAAATACCCCACCTCGTCCTCAAACAGGCTACGCCAATATTCGGGATTCCATTGAGCGTTCAGCTCTTCGGAAGTTCTTCCCTGCTGCTCCACCCACGTAAAGTATTTCAGATTGTGAATTGCTTTTCGGTCGTAGTAACCCAACTCCTTGAAGAAATCGATCGATTGATGTGCCAGCGGACCGGCATGGTCCTTTGCGGCTTCGATGGTCGAATAAGGTCCGTGTTCCTTACTCAATTCCTCAAGACGCGACCGATAGAGTTCAACCGAATCAGTGAAGATCGTGAACACGACGTCGTCTTCTGTCAGCTCGAAGTATTTTGCCGTCTTGATCGCTGCGAGCACGTTGCCAATACCGGAAATGCCCAAGAGCGACAAGTGATCGAGCTCTGCCTCAGAAAGCCCAAAGGAAGAGAGATACTTCTTCCCCTCCGGTTCATTGAAAAGGCGAAGCACGCGCATGCAATCCTCATCATCAATCGCCGCCACGGCATCGGTGTTGCGCACATTGTGAACCCAGGGAACGTGTTTGTCACCAATTCCCTCGATCCGATGTCCGCCAAAGCCGTTCATCCAAAGGGTCGGACATTGGAGAGCTTCGCTTGCAACGATCTTCAGATGCGGATACTTTTTCTTCAGGTAGTCCCCCGCCGCAATCGTCCCAGCCGATCCGGTAGCGGAAACATACGCAGCCGCTCGTGCGCTCGTTGAGATGTTCGCGAATACTTCCTCAATGGCAGGTCCCGTCACATTGTAGTGCCAGATGGGATTGCCAAATTCCTCAAACTGATTGAAGATGATATTCATGGGATCTTTCTTGAGCTCCCAGCACTTGTCATAGATTTCCTTCACGTTCGACTCGCAGCCCGGAGTGGCGATGACCTCAGCGCCGATCTCTCGAAGCCACTGAAACCGCTCTTTCGACATGTCCTCCGGGAGAATCGCTACCGGCGTGCATCCGAGAAGGGCACAATCGAATGCTCCACCCCGGCAAAAATTACCCGTCGAGGGCCACACCGCCTTGTGACGCGAAGGATCGAACTCGCCGCTCACGAGCCTCGGCACCAGACAGCCGAATGCCGCGCCCACCTTGTGGGCTCCCGTGGGGAAGTACTTGCCTATCAGTCCGATGACACGCGCCTTGATGCCCGTGACACTTGATGGAATCTCCAAATAATTCACCCCTCCGAATGATCCTGTCGTGATATCATTCTTCCATGTAATCCGAAAAAGATTCAGCGGATTGATGTCCCAGAGGCCGATGGTTTTGAGCTTCGACTTGACCGAGTCCGGTACAAGCTTCGGATCCCGCATTTGCGCAAATGTCGGTATGATGACACCACGCTCTTTGCACCGCTGCGCAGTTTTCTTGATAACATCCGGAGAGAGTTGTTTGATCAGCTTTGACATGTTGATTCCTGGAGAATGAACCACGGGTTACACGGAAACTACACGAATCGTCACGGATTCCTCATCACGGACAATTCGTCTCATCTTAGGGTCTTCTTGCTTATCAGCTTTGTCAGCTTCTCAAAAGGCTTTTCGATTCGCGTCAGAAAAACAATTGCTGCGATGACAAAGGGTTTGAAGCTGGCTTCGGCGTACGTTGCGAGCCTGTATTTGTCGAAGACATTCTTGGACACTTCGCCTTGAACACAACTCATGCCTGAAATGTCGGCCGGCAGGCAATGCATGTAAAGCGCGGCCCCCTTCTTCGTGAGCTTCATCTTTCGCTCGTCGCATTCCCAATCCTTATGGCGAGCATTGTTTGCGAGGCACTCCTTCTCGAGTTCGACAAGACCGGATTTGTCGTTCTTGTTGAGCAACTCCGTCCTCCGCTGCATAACCTGGTAGGGTGCCCAGGATTTTGGATAGACAACATCTGCATTCTCAAATGCCTCTTCCATGCTCTCAACGATCCTGAAAGACCCTCCCTGCTGGTTTGCGTTGTTCCGCGCCACTTTGACTACGTCCGGAATCAAATCATAGCCTTTGGGGGAAGCGAGTGATACATCCATGCCAAATCTTGTCATCAAACCGATAATGCCTTGCGGCACCGACAACGGTTTTCCATAGCTGGGAGAATAAGCCCACGTCATTGCAATCTTCTTGCCGCGCAGGTCCTTGAGCGAACCGAAGTGGGACCTCAATTGCATCAGGTCAGCGAGCGATTGTGTCGGATGATCGATATCGCACTGCAGATTCACAACACTCGGCCGGCGGTGGAGCACTCCTTTTTCAAATCCCTCTTGCACAGCCGCCCCCACCACCCGCATGTACTTATTCCCTTCGCCGAGAAACATGTCATCGCGAATTCCGATCGTCTCCGCAAGAAAGGAAATCATATTAGCAGTCTCACGAATCGTCTCACCGTGTGCAATCTGCGATTTCTCCTCATCGAGCTCCGACAAACCCAATCCCAGCGCGTTGACCGCAGAGGCAAAGCTGAAACGCGTGCGCGTTGACTTGTCGCGGAAGATCGAGATTGCGAGACCGGTGTCGAACGTCCGGAATGAAATCCCTGCTTTGTGCATTTCCTTGAAGAGCTCAGCCACAAGCAGCACGCCTTTGAGTTCGTCATCGGAGCGTTCCCACGTGAGCAGGAAGTCCTTGTTGAACATGCTGAGCTTGAGCTTCTTCAGCTCTTTGATTTTTGTCCGCAATTGTTTTTGTGTCATCGCTTTCCCGTAGTCAGACCTTGCTGGAGCAATCCATCACGCCATGATATGCATTTCGATACAACTCTCGACCGGGCACACATGCTGGCAAAGCCCGCACCCGACGCAGCGTTCCCACTCAACGTGCGGCACCCGACTCGGTTTCTGATCGATCGCCATGTGACCACCATCTCTGCATGCGACATAGCAAAGGTCGCACGCAATGCAGAGTTTCTTGTTGATATGACTCCGAATTTTCTTCCGTTGTAGATCGTCGTGCATGACGATATTGGGGAGTGCTTTGCCAACAAGCACTGCCGGTGATGAGAAGTTCATCTCTTCAAGATAGTGCGACATGCCGCTTTTCAGGTCGTCGATCACCCGGAAGCCATAGTGCATGACAACCGTACAAAGCTCGACGACACCAGCTCCAACCGCCATGAATTCTACAGCATCGCTCCAGGTCGAAGCTCCGCCCGTGCCGAGAATCGGGATATCGACATTACGTGCGATCTCTGCTATCGTCCGAAGGGTGATCGGCTTGATCGCCGGTCCCGTCATGCCGCTGTACGTGGATTTTCCCCCGACATTGGGATACGGTGAGAATGAGCGGATATCAATGCCCATCAAAGCCTGGATCGAGTTGGACGCCGTAAGAGCGTCGCAGCCGCTTCGCTTTACTGCTCTCGCCACTTCAACGATGTCAGTAACATGGGGCGTGATCTTGATGGACACCGGAATCTTTTTTGTGGCCTCTTTGACCCATCGCGCGGTGAGCTCGGTCGCACTCAGGCTCTGTGCGAGCATCTTTCCCGGATCCTCGCCGATGTTTCCCTGAGGACAGGAGAAGCTGCATTCAATCAGGTCGGCACCGGCCTTTTCAAGCCGTTCGACGAGCGATTGCCAGTCTTCCTTTCGGCCCGCCATGATGCTGGCCGCTACCATTTTCTCAGGAAACTCTTTTTTCAGCACCTTGACGTCATGCTCAATCTCGTCGATGTGCCGCTCGGAGATCAGATCGATGTTTCCCATGCCGAACAGTTTCCGTCCTTCATGATCGAACGTCGACATCATCGGATACGCAAGATCCACGCGGTTACCTTCCACGGACGTCGTCTTCAGGATCGCTCCGGCCCAGCCCATCTCAAACGCTCGGCGCACCATGTCAAGATTATCCGTCGAAGGGGCGGCTGCAAGGATGAAAGGATTCTCGAGGTGGATTCCCAGAAAATCGTACGACATATCACGCAACGGGTAAATGTCAATTTCCTTGAGCTTCTGGTATTCCATAGGTCACCCTTCACTTCACTGATAAGTAATCATGGATGGCCCGTGCAGCGTACTTGCCATGCGACACGGACTGCACAATCGTTCCTTCTCCGGCGATCATATCCCCTCCGGCAAAGACTCCGTGGAGAGAAGTCCGAAAGTTCTCGCGCACTTTCACGTACCCTCCCACTTTTCGCTCGAAATCTCCCAGCCAATTCGCGTCGATCGTCTGCCCGATGGCGATGACGATGGTGTCTGCATCGATGGTGAAGTCTGAACCCTTGATCTCAACCGGTACCGGTCGGCCAGTTTTGTCCTTCTGCTTGCCTAAGCGAGTTCGCATGCACTTGATTCCGGCAACCTTGTTCTTTCCTAGAATGCTGACTGGATTGATCAGGAACCGGATCTCCACTCCCTGCCGGCGCGCTTCGTCGAGTTCACCCTTCCATACGCGCATCTCTTTTTCGCCGCGGCGATAGATGAGGACCACACTTTCGGCGCCAAGTCGCTTCGCCGTAGCAGCGGCATCCAGCGACACGTTGCCGCCGCCGACGATCACAACCTTCTTCCCTACGTTCATCTTCGAGGGCGCGGTTTTGGCCTTCTCGAGGAATTGCAGAACGGGAAGCACACCTTTCAACTTTTCCCCGGCAATACCGAGCAACCGGTCCCGGCCAAGACCAACGGCGAGGAATGTCGCATCGTGCTCTCTGTGGATCCGCTCAAATGTTTTTGAATCGACAAGACACTTCTTCGTCGCAAAGAAACCCGAAAGGAACTTCGTATCCGACTCCAGTTCACGCGGTGCGAGCCGAAACAATGGAATACTTTTCCGGGGCACACCCCCGGGTTTCTGAGCATCGTAGACGTCAACGTGATAACCGAGTTTCGAAAGCTCAAACGCACATCCAAGCCCTGCCGGTCCGGCTCCGATCACCGCGACGTTTTTGCCCGAGGCCGGAAATATCTTCGTCGCCGAAAAGCCCTTTTTCGCTTCCTGCTGTGTTGCGAAGAAATGCAGCTCACGGATCTGAATCGGCGAGTCCTGCTTGCCGCGGGTGCAGACCGATTGACAGAAGACTTCCTCGGGGCAGATTTTGCCACAGGTGTTGGCCAACGCATTGGAAGTCTTCACCACTTCTGCGGCCCCGATGATGTTGTCCGTTCTGATCATCGAGATGAACTTCGGCACATTGATATGCGTCGGACATGCGGCCATGCATGGAGCGTCGAAACATTGCAGGCATCGCTCGGATTCAGTTTTGGCTTGTTGTGAATGCATAGAGGCGAGTATGATTTGCGATTGTCAATGGTCAAATTCCGATGTGGGGTTTACCGGTATCATCTGCAGTCTCACGTCTCACGACTCTCCAACATGTTTCGTTTCCCTGATCGCGTCAACAATTTGTTGATAGCCGCTGCACCGGCAGAGGTTGCCGGAAATCGCAACGCGAGTTTCCTCCTCTGAAGGATCGGGGGTATGGTCGAGCAAGGCTTTCGCACTGATCAACATCCCGGGAGTGCAGAAACCGCAGTGTACCGCATCATGATCGAGGAACGATTCCTGAAGAGGATGAAGCTTCTCTCCCTGCGCGAGCCCCTCGACCGTAAGGATTTCCTGTCCGTCAATCTGAGGCACAAGGATGAGACAAGAATTCACCGCCTGTCCATTCAAGAGGACGGTGCATGCTCCACACTCGCCCACCTCGCATCCTCGCTTCGTGCCAGTAAGTCCCATTTCATCGCGCAAGAAGTCCAGGAGCGTCATGTTCGGACGCACGTCGAGTTCGACCTGTTTGCCGTTGATCGTAGTCTTTATGAGCACATTCTTCATGAAATGCATTCCGTCTTCTACTGACATGCCTCAAGAGACCGGCGCACCAGGACCGCAATGACCGGCTCCTTGTATTCCGTGGACCACCGCCTGCCCGTAAATGATATCAGGGCTTCCGAGACTTTCTTTCCTGCTGCATCAAACAACTCGCGTGAAGGCTTTTGTCCGATAAGAACCTTTTCTGCCTCCAGGACTCTCTGCCATTTTGGAAATGCGGCTCCCGTCACAATACGCGCATCCGTGATCACTCCGGCATCTGATTTCACAAGGATTGCCGCCACGCTCAAACGAGCGATCGACAGCGCATTACGCCTTCCGAGCTTCACGAACGAGCTTCGAGCGTTGGCTGGGAGTTTGGGAAACCGAATCTCAACAAGGATTTCGTCCCGCTGTGCAACCGTTGCGTACGGCTTGATGAAAAAGTCCGACAACGCTATCGATCGCTCCCCTTTCGATGAGAGCAGTTTGATGGTCGCGTTCAGAGCAAGGAGAGGAGGAACCGTATCGGCACATGCTGCCGCATTCATAAGGTTTCCACCGACGGTACCGCGGTTTCGGATTTGAGGCGACCCAATCCCAGCGACGGCGGCCTTGAGCAACGGAGCATACTGCTCCACAATTCTGGAGTGGAAAATCTCGGCGTGCGTCGTGAGCGGGCCTATGAGAATCGCATCGCCAGATTCTCCTATGCCTTTGAGTGATGATATCCGGGTGATGTCGACAACTGCTTTCGAGGAGTATGAACCGGGCTTGCGCATTTCGACGAGCACGTCGGTACCCCCGGCAAGGATCTTTGCTTCAGCGCCGAGTTCAGCAAGCAGTAAGCAAGCCTCCGGCAGAGATCGCGGGGAATGATAGTCGAAGGGCTTCATCTGTTCTCCCCCCGAATCTTGCACGACTCCACCATCATGGAATCGAGCGAACTGTTTTGCTCCGAACCACGTTTGCCCGGGCGCGAGAGCTTATGTCCAAGCAAAACACGCTCGAGGTTCGCGGGGATTTCATAAATCCGCTTCCCTGTCGCGTTGAAGATGGCATTGACAAGCGCCGGCGCCGCAAGTTCATTCGTCGGCTCCCCGACAGATTTCGCGCCAAACGGTCCCGTAGGATCTTCGTTCTCGACGATGATCGTTTTGATACGCGGAACATCCATCGAGGTGGGAATCAGGTATTCATCAAAATTCAATTGCTTCGGAATTGCATCCTCGATTTCGAAATCCTCCAGCAGCCCGTAGCCGAGTCCCATCGCTACGCCTCCGCACATCTGACCAACGACCATCCCGCGATTGATCGCTTTGCCGACATCGTGGACGGAGACGAAGTCAACCACGTCCACCTTGCCGGTGCCGGTGTCCACCTCGACTTCTGCTGCATTCGCGCCGTAGACGAATGTGAAATACGCTTCCCCCTTACCCTCTTCTTCATGCCAGGACGTCGGTGGTGACTTGTGCCACCCAAGGCCGATCATCGGCTGGCCTTTGTTGAAGCTAGCGTTCGTCAGCTCGCTGAACGATGCAAGCCGCTCGACGGTATTCTTGTTGATCAAATAGTTGTCTGACAGATCGAGATCGTTCACGGCAACGCCAGATATCTCAGCACCAACCTCGAGCAGCGTCGCCCGCACTTTCTCGGCAGCGTTCTTTGCAGCCGATCCTCCCATAATTGTGCCGCGTGAAGCAACCGTCGGCCCGGAATCGGCGACACGACTGGTATTCGTATTCAGGAACTGGATCCGGTCCATGGAAATACCAAGTACTTCAGCCACAATCTGTGACATCTGAGTTTGCGCACCTTGCCCCATGTCCGTTACACCGGAGGAGATGATGACGCTGCCATCCGTCTGAACCGAGACGATTGTCTCCGCAGCATCGGCCCCTTCTGCACCGAGAGAAACTCCCCGATAGCTGCAGGCAAGGCCAACACCGCGCTTCTTCTCCCCATTGTTCACTCCACGGTACTTTCGCCATTTCTTGTCGAAGTCGATGGCCTGTGCTGCTTCCGTCAATACTTGTTTCAGGCTCACGGTATGTGTCAGCTTCTGCCCCGTTGCCGTGACTGCTCCGCTTTCGAACCCGTTCTTCAGTCGAATTTCCAGCGGGGACATGCCGACGTGTTCCGCAAGTTCATCCATCATCGATTCGATGGCAAAGTTCACTTGCGGAGAGCCAAATCCCCTCATCGCCCCTGTGTAGTTGTTGTTTGTGTAGGCGGCGTAGACATCGGTCTTCACGTTTTCGCAATAGTATGGACCGGTCGCTTGAACCACCGACCTCCAGGTTACAAAAGGACTCATCGAGGAATAGGCACCGCCGTCAGCAACACAGCGAATTTCCATCGCTGTGATCGTGCCGTCCTTCCTAGCTCCCCATTTGTACTCCATCGCATAGGGGTGCCGCTTGTAACTCTCCAACATCGACTCTTCGCGCGTGTTCACCATTTTGACAGGCTTGCGGGTTTTCACCGCGAGAAGCGCTGCACGGCAACACATCGATGTCATCACTTCATCTTTGCCACCGAACGAGCCGCCCAGTGTTGCCTGAATGATCTGGACCCGATTCAAAGAGATTGCCAAAGAGTCAGCGACCGATCGGCGGCTGGAGAAAAGGTTTTGCACAGAGCCGGTGATCTTCACCCCTCCCTGTTCTGCGGGCTCAGCAAGCACACACTCGGGTTCGATGTAGGAGTGTTCGATGAACTGCGTTTTGAATTTCCGTTCGATGATGAAGTCCGCTTCCGCGAATCCTTTCGCAATATCTCCTTTGCGAACCTTGTGGTGGACGAATTCATTCTTCTCGTCGTGGAGGATGGGTGCCCCGGGTTTCATGGCCTCTTCCGGATCTGAAACGACTGGAAGCGGCTCATACTCGACCGTAATGAGTGCAATCGCCTGTTCGGCAATTTCCTCGGACGCTGCGGCGACGAGAGCGACGCCATCACCGAGATACCGGACTCGATCCTCGGCAAGGATCTGCTGATTTTTTTGTACGATTCCGAATACCTTGCTGCCGGGGATATCTTTCGCTGTCAGCACAGCCGCCACTCCGGGGAGACTGACCGCTCGAGAAAAATCAATGGAGAGGATCTTGGCATGAGGATGCTTTGGCCGAAGCACCTTTCCCCAAAGCTGATGGCCAACGGTGTAGTCCTCAGCGAACTTCGCCCTGCCTGTCACCTTTCCCCAGGCATCAACGCGACGTTCGGACTTGCCGATGATTTTGAGTTTACCTGCCATGCATCCGGCTCCAGAGCTTTTTTGCAGCGCATGCTGCCTTCTGCATCAACTCATGTTCGTCTATGCCCACAAGGTGTTTATCCCACACGATGCGATTGCCATTCACCATCACATGCTCGACCATCGATGAGTTCATGCCAAAAAGGAAATGACCCAGGAGATTGCGGGACGTCAAAGGAGTTGGGGGATAATATCCGAGGATAACAAGGTCCGCGGGGCTTCCTTTCTGCAGCATTCCAAACGTACGACCAAAGAACTCGGAAGCTAGGCGCTGGCCGTTGTTCAGCATCTCGGGAATTCTGGAAAAGCCAACAGGTGACTCCGATTCGGCGTTGCGGAAGTATCCGAATTTCGATTCCTCAAACATGTCAGCAGGGAATCCATCCGTACCGAGGGCCGCGTGTTCGCCATACCATTGTAATGGTGCGTGACCCACAGCGTTGTTCATGTTTGATCTGGGATTATGAATCATCCACGCACCCGATCTTGCGATGGTTGCCAGCTGCTTCTTCGAAAGATGTACGCCATGGACGATGAGCGACTTCTTTCTGAGAATCCCGAATTTCTCGAGGCGCTCGACAATGTCTTGCTTATGCTTCTTCTGCGCATTCACCACATCGGCTTCGTCTTCTGCCACATGAATATGTACCCCGCAATCGTACATTGCCGCCAACTCACCAAGCCAAAGGAGAGAATCATCATCGAGCGTAAACTGCGCGTGAGCGCCGATCGTGCCACGAAAATGAGCATTGCTCGCATTCTCCATGACGAACCGCTCGTTTTCCTTCAGACCGAGATCTCGTCTCAATTTCCCGCCACGGTCCGTCGTCTCGTAACAAAGAATCCCCCGCATTCCGACCTGACTCATGGCATGTTTGATAAGATCGAGTGAGCCCGTGACAAAGTTCGGAGACGCATGATGATCAATCAACGTCGTCGTGCCGAACTTGACTGCCTCGATTGCCCCGACGAGGGCACTATAATAGATTGCCTCCTCGTCCAGGGCTCCGTCCAGTTTCCACCAGACTTTTTGCAGGATTTCAACGAAATTCCTTGGTGCAGACTTTGGCGGCGGCATACCACGGGACAAAGCCGAGTACAGATGGGTGTGCGAACACACGAATCCCGGCATGACAATTCTGCCCTGAAGATCAACAACTTCCTCATCCCGTTTCGGCCTCAGGTGTCGAGCACGATCGATGATCTTTCCATCATCAATGCGGAGATCGCATTCCTCGATGGCAGGCGGAATCAGTGTGGTCGCTAGAGTATTTTTGAGGAGAAGGTTCACGTCTATCGCATTCAAATGAGAGAAAGCTCTGACAAATGCTTTTCAAGAACCCGAAAATCAGGCTCAATATCAAGCGCCTGCCCCACAGCGAGCTTCGCGGACTGCACATCCTTCAAACCATTTCCGGTAATGACCACGACAGCTGATTCACCGGGCTTCACCAGACCCTGAGTGATCGCCTTCTTCAGGCCGGCAACGCCAGCGACACCTGCCGGCTCACCAAAGACCCCGCCGAGACGCGCTGTCAAACGCATCGCGTCCAGTATCTCGTCATCAGAGGCGGCGATCATTTCTCCTCGCGAAGCTTTGATCTGCTGGATGGCACGACGCCAGTTCCGAGGAGTGCCCACGGCGATGCTGTCAGCGATCGTGTTTGTGCTCGATGGAATGAGATCCTTGCCACTCAGAAAAGAATCGAGGATTGGTCGCGCACCTTCCGCCTGAACGCCAAGAAGTCGCGGCATACGATCGATGAATCCCAGTCCGCGCATCTCCTGAAGACCTTTTCCAATTCCTCCGATGGTACACCCATCACCAACAGACACGACCACCCAATCCGGAATTGTCGCTCCGAACTGTTCCGCAATTTCCAAGCCAGCGGTCTTTTTTCCCTCCACGAGGAAGGGATTCGTACCGCTGTTGCGATCATACCAACCGAATTTTCTGCACGCTTCCCGGCAAAGTTCGAACGCGTTTTCGTACGTCCCCTTCACTCGAACAACCGTAGCACCAAAAATCAGAAGTTGCGTTACCTTCGGTTCCGGCGCTCTCTCTGGCACGAAGATGATACTCCGCAATCCAACGGCGGCCGATAGTCCCGCCAGCGACGATGCCGCATTTCCCGTCGATGCGCAGGAGATGGTATTGAATCCGAATTCCTGCGCCTTCAACACACCAACCGAGCTTGCCCGATCCTTGAACGAGCTGGTCGGATTTCGACCTTCGTCCTTCAGAAACATCTTGTGAATGCCGACAGCAGCGGCGAGTTGCGGAACGTTGTAGAGAGGAGTTCCGCCGACGGCCAAATGTGGAAGCACCGCGTCTCGAGAAATCGGCAGAAGCTCGCGGTAGCGCCAATGATCGAAGGGACGGCCTGAGAGTGCAGCAGAAGAAAGCACTGTCCCAATCGCGTCGTAGTCGTACTGGACGTCCAGAATTCCCTGGACTCCGCACTTCGGACAGGTATGGAGGTTTCCATTTTCGAATGTCGTGTTGCAGAGGAGACACCTGAGGCCCGTCACAAAAGACGCCGTGGTTGGCTTCATGCCGACACCTGCTTCGACGCTCGTGCCTTCATCTGTCCCCTCAAGTTGTCAATCGAAAGAAGGATCACTTCGTTGGTTGCGGGAAGTGAAAACTCGGGTTCAATCTGATGATTCGCAACCGCAGAGACCGCATCCTTGATCGCCAGCCAGGTTGAAAGGCCAAGCATCAGAGGAGGCTCCGCAACCGTCTTGCTGCCGTGAATTGCATTCGGATTCGTCGCGTTCTCGAGGAGTTTGACCCGGAAATCAGCGGGAATATCTCTAGCCGTCGGAATCTTGTAAGTATCCGGGGAATGCGTCATGAGATTTCCGGCGTCATCCCACTTTATTTCCTCTGTGGTACACCAACCAACACCCTGTACGTAGCCTCCTTCGATCTGTCCAATATCGATCGCAGGATTGATGGAATCTCCGGCGTCGTGGAGAATATCTGTCCGAAGAAGTGTCGTGGCCCCTGTGAGAGTGTCGACTAACACTTCAGACACAGCCATGCCAAAAGCGAAGTAGCGAAATGGCGTCCCCACGCCCTTCTCCCTGTCCCACCCTATGCCTGGTGTACGGAAGTACCCTGTCGAGCTAAGGCTTACCTGGCGAAGAACCATCTGCGCCATCGCTTCCGCAAAGTCGATCTTCCGCTCCGAATGCTTCGAGTCGAAGATCACGTCGCTCTCAAATCGAATGTCGTCCTTCGAAGTTTTCAGTGAAGGGTTCTTTTCGTTGAACATCCCGGCAACGCACTCAGCAATCCGGAGTTTCAACGTCTCGATGGCGTTCTTCACCGCTGCGCCGTTCATGTCGGTTCCCGACGAGGCGGCAGTCGCAGAAGTGTTTGGAACTTTGGAGGTGTTCGTTGCATTCACGCGCACCCGATCGATACTGATACCGAGCTCTGCGGCGGCAATCTGTTGCATCTTCGTATGCAGGCCCTGCCCCATCTCAATGCCGCCGTGATTGACGAGCACAGTACCGTCATTGTAGATGCTGACGAGAGCTCCGGCCTGGTTCAGAAACGTTGTCGTGAACGAAATACCAAACTTGACCGGCGTGAGCGCCAGCCCCTTCTTCGTGAATTCATTGGCAGCGTTGTATGCTTGAACAGTGACGCGTCGTGAATAGTATTCCGACGACTCCATCAGTTCATCGAACAGACGAGGAAGCCTGTTTTCTTCCACGGTCTGGCCATAGTGAGTCGTGTTGTTCGAATTCAGACCGTAGAAGTTCTTGTGGCGGATTTCCGAAGTGTCTTTATGGAGGAAGCGCGCAACACGGTCGATGATTGATTCCATCGCTGCCATTCCCTGGGGACCGCCAAATCCGCGGAAGGCGGTATTGGATGGGAGGTTCGTTTTCCAAACACGCGCAACGACATGCATGTGAGGCACGAAATAAGCATTGTCGCAATGAAACATCGCCCGTTCCATGATCGCAAACGAAAGATCCGTCGCAGCGCCGGCATCACTATTCAACTCAATCTTGACGGCTTGCAGTATTCCCTCGTTATCGAACCCGGCCTCATACCGCGTGAGGAAACGGTGTCGCTTCCCCGTCATGATCATATCGTCATCGCGAAAGAGCCTGACTTTGACGGGACAGCCGGTCGCATGAGCAAGAAGTGCGCTCCAGCATGCGACATGATTTCCCTGGGTTTCTTTGCCGCCAAAAGCTCCACCGATTCGTCGGACTTCAACAACGACATCCTTCTTTCGCACGCCAAGAACCTCAGCAACGAGAGTTTGAGTCTCCGAAGGGTGTTGCGATCCGCAGTACACCGCCATCTCGTCGCCTTCTCCCGGAACGGACAACGAAGCCTGCGATTCGAGATACCAGTGCTCAGCTGCGCCGGTTCTCAATTCTCCTTTTATGACATGCGCGACCGAGCGGAGAGCTGTGTCCGCATCCCCACGCTGCATTGTTCGCGCTGGCCCAAGGAGATTGTTGGAAGCAACAGCTTCATCGATGGTGAGAATGGGATGGAGCGGCTCATACGATACGTCAATCAACTTTTCAGCTGCTCGGCATTGAGCGTCGGTCTTTGCTGCGATCAAGAACACTGCCTGACCAACGAAGCTGACCTCACCGGAAGCAAGGCAGGGCTCATCCTTCACAACAGGTCCCATCTGGTTGTGGCCCGGGATATCTTTTGCACACAGAACTGCGACGACGCCGGGAGCTTTCATCGCCTTCGTCAAGTCATACGACGCAATGCGGGCGTGTGCGTGAGGGCTAGAGACGACTCGCCCGACCAGGAGACTCGGGCTGGACGACAGATCGTCAATATAGAGCGCTTCACCGGTGACGTGAAGGGCTGCACTTTCGTGAGGAATCTGTTGATGCATCAACGCCCTTTCTTAGCTCATAAGAGGCTCAGAGCAAATACGAAAATCCAATATCGAAATACCAAACAAACTCAAAACCCTAAACTCAAAATTCGAAACGGAGTACTCAGTTTTAGTTTTCGGATTGAGCTTTTCGAATTTACCCTTTTGTTTCACTCCAGAATTTCAGCAGCAGGTTTCGGGCCGCGATTCGTCTGAACTCTGCACTCCCGCGTACGTCTGAGATCGGACTGAAATCCTTGTCGATAAGATTTTGGGCTTCTTCAACCTGCTTACGATCCCAATGCTTCCCGCTGAGAAATGCTTCGGCCGAGCTTGCCCGTTTCGTGTATGCCGCCATACCCCCGTACGCGAGGGTAATGTCACTCACCATTCCTTGTTTGTCCAGATCCACTCGGAACGCTGCACTCACTGTAGCGATATCGAGATCTCGGCGCTTCGACACCTTGTAGGTCTGGATGCGTGCCGATGCCGACGGCCGGGGCAGCATAACGGCCATGATCAGCTCATCGGGTTGACGATCCGTTTTCCTGTACCCTTGTACAAACGAGTCCGCCTTGACATGCCGGGTTCCCCGTCGACTCCGAAGAATGATCTCTGCACCATATGCCATGAGCACCGGAAGCGAGTCACCAATAGGTGATGCCGTTCCAATGTTCCCCCCGAGTGTTGCCACATTCCGTATCTGTCGGGCGGCGAACACGGTCAACATCTGGTACAGCCCGGGGAAATCATTCCGGACAAGTTCCATCACCTCGCTGATCCGAACGCCCGCTCCGATTGTCAGAGAGCGATCGCCACCTGAAACTGACCTGAGTTCGGCGATGCGTGAACAGTCGATAATGTGATGAAGATTCTCAAATTTCTTCGTAACCCTGAGCGCCACATCTGTCGCTCCGTTGACGATGAGTGAATCGGGGAGTTTCTCCATGAGGAGAAGACACTCGTTTACGGTTGCAGGTTGATCATAGCGCTGCGATTCTGTCGAAATCGAAATTCCGTCGGGAGCGATAGATCCCAGGAGCTCCGCAATGCCTGCCTCATCGGCGGAGAAGTGATCCCTTCCCTGCCCGTCGCACGCAGCTGCAGCGGCCTTCAGAATCGGCTCATAGCCCGTGCATCGGCAGAGGTTGCCTGCAAGTGCATCACCGATCTCGTCTTTTGAAGGCCTGCTTCCTCCCTTGTACAGCGCAAACAACGTCATCACAATGCCGGGTGTGCAAAAACCACACTGACTTCCGTGCGCGTCCACCATTGCTTGCTGGACTGGATGGAGTTTCCCCGATAACTCTTGCAGATTCTCAACGGTGATCAATTGCTTTCCGTGAATCATCGGAAGAAAGAGCAAGCACGAATCGACGGCACGGTATTCGATAGTCCTGTTCGCTGTCAATTCACCGACCACAATGGTGCACGCTCCGCAATCGCCTTCCGCACAACCTTCCTTTACGCCCCGGTGTTGTGGAAGACCGCGCAGATAGTTCAGCACCGTTGTCGTGGGCGTCAGTTGTGATGATCGATCGAAATCGATCTCGACAACCTTTCCATCAAGAACGAACGCTATGGAACTTTTCATGATGAGCTCTGTTCACCGAACGGTTGACGAAGCAGCAGCAAAAGGAGAACGCTTGAGATATCTGCCACGCCCAGGCTTCGCAGACCAGTTGTTGCGGTTCACGATAACCTCGCCGCGGGAGATGACGGTCTCTGCATTTCCTTCGACAACCATGCCTTCGTACATCGAGTAGTCGACATTCATATGATGCGACACCGCAGAAATTTTGTACTTCTGGTTGGGGTTCCAGATGACGATATCAGCATCGCTGCCCACCTGAAGCACTCCTTTTCTGGGATAGAGGCCAAAGATCTTCGCCGGATTTGAGGCGACCAACTCCACCCACCTCTGTACGGACAATCTTCCCGTCCTCACTCCGAAATGATAGAGAAGCTGCAGGCGATGCTCGATGCCGGGACCGCCATTGGGGATTTTGGTGAAATCGTTCAAGCCGGCGTGCTTCTGCGTCGCGTAGAAGAACGGACAGTGATCAGTTGAAACGACTTGTAGAGTACCATCCTCAAGACCCTTCCAGAGAGCCTCCTGATCAGCATGTTCGCGTAGCGGAGGAGTCAAAACAAACTTCGCCCCTTCAAAACCCGGTCTCAGCAATTCTTCCTTGGTGAGGAGAAGGTACTGAGGACAGGTTTCACCGAGGACTGCGAATCCCTTCCGGCGTGCACGGGAAATCTCTTCGAGCGCCTCCGCCGACGAGACGTGGACAATATAGACGGGAGCCTCTGCTATTCTTGAAAGTGCAATCACCCGATGAACCGCCTCGGCTTCCGTAATTGCGGGACGGGTCAAGGCATGTTCGATCGGCGTGGTACGTCCCTCGGTCAGGGCTTTGTGAACGAGGTATTCGATCGCCCCACCGTTTTCGGCATGCACTGCAACAAGCGCCCCCAAACTCTTCGCGCGCACCATGACCTGAAGCAGCATTCCGTCGTCCACCATAAGAACACCGGGATATGCCGTAAAGAGCTTGAAGCTTGTGACCCCTTCCCTGACGAGGTCATCGAGCTCCTCAATCCGACCATTGCCAACGTCGACGACGATCATATGCAGTCCAAAGTCGATGGTGGCTTTGGTGCCTTTCAGTCGCCAAGCCTTGTAGGCAGCGAGAAGCGATTGCCCCTTCGATTGAGTGGCGAAATCTACGATGCAGGTCGTTCCACCGAACGCGGCAGCGCGGGTTCCCGTTTCAAAGTCATCACTGGACGTCGTGCCCCCCACCGGAGCTTCCAGATGTGTGTGCACGTCAATTCCACCGGGAATAACGTAACTCCCTTTCGCATCGATAGTGCTCTCAGACTTGTGGGGCAGGTTTTCGCCGATCGCGGTTATAGTTTCGCCCTCAACATAGACGTCAGCGATCGCTGTGTTTTCAGGCGTTACGACGGTCCCATTTTTGATCAGGAGTGACATTCGTTTGGTGAGGAATGTATGCTCTTCAGCCCTCTCTTGAATGGACGGCTGGACGCAAGAGGTATGGTGATGCGGAGGACACAGCTAAAATTCCGCTGACCAAAACTACTACAGAGAAGCTAGAAAGGCAACAGGAAGAGGGAACATAATCCCCTATAAAGAAAGAATCCCCGCCAGTCGACTGGCGAGGATCCTCTCTGAAACACTCCGACAGCGATGGCGGGCTCAAGAATCACCGGCCCCCGCCATAAACTCTCTGTCATCAGAATCGAATACCTGCAAAAATGTGGATCATGTTCATGGGCTGCTCCGCCGTCTGCGTTGTCTGCTGCCCGTTCTCAGTCACACTCATTTCAAACTTCGGCTTGCATATGATATAGCTGGCTCCAATGATGAGCGTGTTTCCAATATCGATGCCTGCTGAAGCGCCGTAAGCAAGGCCCTTGCCGGACACTGCATCGACTTTTTCATTCACACCAGGTCCGGTGATCGTCACCTCAGGAGATTTGGCAAACATGTAACCGGCCTGACCGTCCACGAAAAGCCCGAGCGTACCAGTCGTGTAGAGCCTGATTCCCCCCATCGGGAGGATGCCCGTGTAGGAACCAACGCTATAAGAGAAACCAGGATAACTTCCAATCGCTGCTGCGATTTGGGAATCATCGTACTTGTTGATGATGTATCTTCCGTCCAGTACGATACCGATGCTCGGAGCCACCGAGAACATGATCTCAGCACCGCCAAAATATCCCTTCTTCGCAAAACCCGCATTGTCTCCATCAGTCTTACCGAATTCTCCATTCGGCATGGCGAGTCCGCCGAAAAGCATCAATCCTCCGCGCGTAGTACCCGACGGCTGAGTTGCGATCGACTGCGCTGTAAGCACTGATGTTAATCCAACGAGAAGAACCAAACCGAGAATGAACAAGTTTCTAAAGTGCATTGGGGATTTTCCTTTCATAGATGGTTTTGATATAAATAGGGAAAATTATCATGGATTTTCGTGAGGAATATCACACATGGCGTCTGTCGATAATACTCCATCATATGCGGCTCCCGACCTCTCATCTCAATGGCTTCCGCGGAATTCGCTGGTCCATCATGGCAGCATGATACGCAAATGATGCCATAATAACAGCATTCTTCTTCAGATCATCCGGCACCAGTGTATCAAACACGTCCATATTGGAATGACCACCGATTCCAACTCCGTCCTGAAGAAACTGAAATGCCGGGAGTCCTGCATTGTCAAACGGAACATGATCCGTGCTCCCCACACTCTGGAGGGCGATGGTTGTCATGCCCATGTCCTTGAACGGTTCCATCCATGCGGTGAAGATGCGGCGAACGCGTTCGTTCCCCTGCAGATTGATGCCGCGATATGCTCCCGCCCCGTAGTCCTGATTGAAGTACACGGAAAACTTTTCGTAGTCCGGCTTCGTCCCCTTTTGCGGATCACCAAAATGTGCGAGCACATATTCTCGCGAGCCATTGAGCCCCTGTTCCTCTCCGCTCCAAAGAACAACGCGGATAGTGCGCCGCGGCTGCACACCGATAGCCTTGAGGATCCTCGCTGCTTCGAGAGCGACTGCACACCCTGCTGCATTGTCGGATGCTCCCGGACTCTCGTGCCAACAGTCGAGATGTGCACCTATCATCACGACTTCATTCTTCAAATCCGTTCCGGGAATTTCACCGATGACGTTGCACGCCTTCTCGACAGATTCGCCGATCCTGTTCCGCACTTCAACCTCGATCTTGACAGGAATGCCTCGCTTCAGAATCCGATACATGCGATTGTAGTGTTCCGGCGTCACTGCAATCATCGGCAGAGAGGCAAGGTCTTTTTCCCGCGACCATTTGTCTGCGTTCGCTCCTGGCCTGGTGAAACCTCTGACGTACCCAAATGACCCTCCGTCACATTGAAGAACAACCGCGACACCTTCTGATTTCAGGAATTCGATTCTCTCCTCTGGCTTGAGAAGCTCGGGATTTGGCACCGTCGGTGGAGCGACCCGCGGTCCCGGGAGAATAACTGTTTCGGCAAGATTCTTCAGTTCCTCGTCTGTGCGCCGCGTGACATCGCGCGGCAGATTCAGGAGATCAAACACCAGAGGAGCTGAGGTAAGAACAGCAGCGTCTTTCAGCTTCCCGCGGTATTTTTCGCAATCAGCTTTCGTCTGAATCTCGACGATGACGGCCTGACAAACGACCTTTCCCTGAGTACCGGGAGTGTAGGCGAGCGGAAATCCCATCATCGGAACGTAGGTCGGCTCCAGCATCTGGATGGAAAAATACTCATTGTCCCATGCATTGCCGAAGTCCATATACGGCTCGATCTGCACGTTCGTCAAGCCGATCGTTCCCATTTTGTCCTTCGCCCAGGTTTGTGCTTTCTTTATATGCTCGGAGAGTGACAGTCTCGAGCTCAAAACGTCCGTCAGATATCCCACGATGTCCACGAGCTGGGAGCGTTGGAGCCCCTCTTCACGAATTCGGGCAACAGCATCCCAATCGACCTTCGGCGGTTCCTTCAGCGAGAACACCAATGTTGGGAGAAGGAACATAATGGCAATGACAATTCTGCTGACCATTTTCATAATACCTCTCTTCTTTATTCTTGAGGACGTTTCATTGCGGTGCCGTTCTAAAAAAAGCGCCCCCATCGAGGGAGCGCTTTCGATATTTCTGGTATTCGTTGCTGCTACTGAACCACAACTTTCACCGTTTCGCGAATCTTCTTCGCCTCTACAGTCACAATTGCGACAGATTTGTCTTTGTCCCAGGTCCATCCTTCGCCGGACTTCGCTCCCAGCTCAGCCTTACGATTGTTCACGGTCACCGACGCTGGTTTCCCAACGCCGTGGAATCGAAGTTCATATGCGCGAGCCTGAGGCTGGCCGTTGAATTCTCCTTTCGTGGGACCAACAGAGAGTTCGTTGTGCCCTGATCTGCTGAACACAATCGGAGTCCAGGCATATTTTCCGGACTTATAGTCCAGCGACACGCCATCGTCTTCGTACAGATTGAAGGAGCCGGCCTGGGAGCCGTAAATGTCCACCACGAGTGTGTCAAGCGGCCGTTGATCGGAATACTGCATGTTCGTTTGCATCGGTATGACGGCACCCCCCTTTACAAATACAGGCATCCGGTCAAGCGGATACTTCTCTTTGATAGTCTTGTCGCCGGAATACTTCTGCCCTGTGAAGTAGTCGAACCACTCGCCGGCCGGGAGAAAGACCTCTTTCATTCCCGAGGAATCAGTCACCGGTGCAACGAGGAGTTCCTTGCCAAACATGTATTGATACGGCGATGAATAAGATTTCGAAGCCGATGGATACTCAAGATACATCGGACGAACGATCGGAAGCGCTTGCTCGGTCGCCATTCGACTGTAGGTGTAGATATACGGAATGAGATTGTAGCGCAGACGGAACAACTTCTTCGCCAGATCTACCCCCTTGTCGCCATAGGTCCACGGCATCCGCGCGTTTCCTTCTTTTGGATTCTCGATGTCAGAATGAAGCCTGAGGAACGGACTGAACACGCCGAACTGCAGCCAACGCGCATAAAGATCGAAGCTCTCGTTTCCAATGAACCCGCCAATGTCATGCGTGATGTACGGCATCAGCACATTGCCCCCCCGCGCGGTAAACGGCACTTCGTACGCCAGCACTTCCCACTGAGCATATGTATCACCTGTGAAGAACGCCGGAAAACGATGGTTTCCCCATCCGCCATACCGACTGAAAATGAACCCGCGCTTCTTTGTGTGATCTTGCGTGTAGTCGTAAAAGATCTTGTTGGTCCACAGCTGGGCGTTCAAACCGCCCATCTCTGCTGCCCCCCGGCCGCCGTCAACCCACCAGAAATCAACTCCCTGATCCACAAGCGGATTGTGCAAAATCTCCATGAACGCCTGAGCATGTTGAGGATTCGCCAGGTTGAAACGAATGCCCGGCACCGGGGCCTTGTTTGCAACGACGAACGGACCTGCTGTCATTCCGCCATTTCCGCCATTATCAATGACCCGCACAGCGATGAGGTTGATTTCACCGCGCCTCAAGGCGGTACCGACTTCTGTTGCTGTGGGTGTATTATAGACACTGGCGGTCGGCGATCCGTGATGTTTCACCAAGCTCCCATTGATATAGAGGTCATACTCGTCGTCAACGCCACCGAAAACAATATAGAGAGGACCGAACGGCACATTGACCGGAAGACTCAGCGTTTGACGATACCAGGCAACGCCGTCATAGCCCGCAAATCCCTGTTCCTCCCACGGTTTTCCTGACTGAATCGTTTTCCATCCGTCGTCTTTCGTTGCGACATCGAACCACTTTTCGTTGACACCGACTTTCGATGGATCGGTCTTGAATTTCCAATCGGGCGCGAGCGTCACTGAGTACGTCGGCGCTTCGGGTTTCGGCATCCGCAACTCACCTCGTATAGCCGATGCATGACTGTCTTCATCGGCGAGCACACTTTCTTTTTCATAGCCGGGATGATCGTTGAGAGTCACCTTGAGGCCATCCTTGTGAGCCCAGTCAAGAAAATCTTTCGGCTGTGGGAAGATGGGACTCCAGTCATAGCCCCCCTTCCATCCATAGTTGTGCCAGGCAAAATCGAGCACAAGCACGTCGAGGGGAATGCCTTCCCCTCGAAACCTGTCGACAATCTTCTTCACGTCTTTCTCCCCGTACTGATACTTGTCCACGAATTCTGTTCCGGGAAGATACTCATAGTTGAGATCGGTGATCCAGGACCCAAACACGTAGCGCGGAATCATGGGAATCGGTCCGCAGAGCTCGGCGTACCATTTCAGCATCTGGGCATAATCAGACGCGTAATAAAAGAAAAACCAGTCCTGACTGCTGCCTTGGTAGCGCGGTGTGATCCAGTTTGTGGAGGCGTCCCACAGTGGCGACCGGCTGTCATCGATCAGCGTCGTGCCCGATCTGTTGAGAATTCCCTTCCCGATGGCATCACTGATCCTGTCCTTCCGCAGACCGTCGAGTGACGTCGAAATACCACCAAGGTTGCCTTTGTCCGAGTCGGCCGGAGTCCAGAACGGTTTTGTCTGGCCCTTGAAGACCATGTTCAAATTGTCCTTCGTGAAGCGTCCGGAATTCAGCTTGTAGTGAAGGAACATCTTTGACGTCCGGATTACCAGCCAGCCGTCATTGTCGCGCCAGGCTTCAATTCTCGGATCGAGGAGCTTGAAGTCCCGTTTCTGTACGACGATCGAAGGGCGATCGGCAAAATCGCCGCCAGGGACGTATTCCATTCTCACCGATGTCGGGGTCATGAACGTGAACCGCACATCACCCCAGATGACGGTATTCCCTTCCGATTTGATCTGAGCCTGAGCTGTCGAAAAAATGATCAACCCGGCAAACAGGAAGAGAGCAGAGAAGCTGATGGCTGTTGGAGACTTTCTCATAATAAACCTCATAGATTAGGTGAGCGAAATGAACCTGGCTCACGCATTGGTTCTTCGCATAGTAACTTCAGATACATCAGAAGATAGTCGAGTGTGGTCAAGGGGGTACAACTCCCGGTTGATTTTTAAAACTACGGCAGGAATGGATGAAAGGCAATAGGAAGAAGGGGTGGGGTGTCAAAAACAAGAAGCAATGCAGGCAGAAAAATGCCGGTCGCCCTGAGCGCAGCGAAGGGTGCTACAGGAACATGACAATCTCCGAATCCGGCATGGAATAATCATGTTCTTTCGGTCGGAGACGTTTTCTCTCTTTTCCAAATCTCCGATTCATTTCTTTCCTGGTGCTTTGAGTCTCGCCAGCCTTGTGCGCGCATCCTTTGGCTCAGGATGCTCCACATCTGCGTTTTTCCAGAGCGTGAGGAATTTCTCATACTGCGCGATTGCCTTCTCTTTCATTCCCTTCTTCTCATACAGCTTCGCCAGTTCAAAGTGATGCAACGGATGAATCAATCTCCGGTCATTACCGGCTGGATCGAACCTCGTGATGCGCTCGTATTCTGCTATGGCGTCGTCGAGATCCCCTTTCATCACGTATGCCCGTGCCAATCCATCGCGAATGAACGTCACATTGTAGTAGACGACATACCCGGCAGGGCCCGATGGAGACATTGTTGGCAAAGCGGGGGGAGTTTTCAGATGAAGGATAGCATCATCGATCTTCGCCTGCACTATCAGCAACTTACCTTTCAGCTGATGACGCTGAAGAGAAAGCCACATCTTGGTGAAATCAGGGAATCCTTGGAGTGTAGGGTTCGGTTCAGCAAGCACCTTTTCTGCAAGATGTGCATCCCCCTCACTCAAACGAAGGCTCGCCTGTTGAAGCCTGAATGCTCCATCAAAGAACTCGGAGTACGTTGGATACCCTGCATCCGAGAGCTTGTTAGCAGACACCGAGGCGTTCCGAGCGGCTTCGAACTCTCGACGATCGGCCAGAACGAGACATCGAAGGTGCTCAAACCCTGCCTGAAAATATGGATTACCTGACTTTTCGAACATCGCGGAGGCCGAAGAAATCCTGCGCATTGCCTCCCTGGTGCTTCCAAGCCAATAGACAAGAAAGCCCCGCAAAACCTGTGCTTCGAATTCCTGCCTTAGCGGACGCGTTCCCGACGGGTACCTTTCGACCCATTTCATTGCTTCTTCATAGTTCTCCATGAGGCCGTAAATGTACGGGATCTTGATATCCGAGCCGAAATCCGGTTTTATCTCCAGAACCTCCTTGTAGTTTGCGATGGACTCATCAAGTTTTCCCATCAAGAAGTACATATCCCCCATCGAGTCGTACGGATTTGCATCTCCGGGTGAGATCGATGCATAGCGTTTGAACCACTCAATTGCCTTCTCAAAATCCCCCTTGCCAGAGTACACATATGCAAGCTGGTTCATCGCGGCGCCATAGGTGGGGTCCAAAGCAATTGCCTGCTGTAACTGGGCACTCCCGTCCTCCTGCTCGAGGACACCAAGACGATAGTGAACAACTTTTTCCTGCGGGAATTCCACTTCAAGCTGCTTAAGAATTCGATATTGTTTTTCGCGATCCGCCTCAAGAACCAGTGCGCAGCTGGACTCGATGAAGAGCTTCTCCTTTCTTGTAACTCTCCCCGAGAACTTGAGAGCACGCTCATAGGCCGCACGTCGCGATTGCAGGTCCCCCAGATCATCACAGGCACGACCGAGATAGAGGTACGCCATTGCAAACGTGGAATCGAGAGCGAGAGCTTTCTCAAACGACCGCCGAGCATCCTTGAAATAGAATTTATCATAGTCCTGAACGCCTCTCAGATAGAGATTGTATGCTTCCAACGAGGCAGTGGTGACACTCGCGATCGCCTTTTGCTCGGTCGCAACCTTGGATTCAGGCAGCCCCATTCCTGTCGCGATCTGCTTTCCGAGCTCATCGATCTGCACCTTGAGGATGCTGCCAACTCCCTCCCCCTTCGAGCCCGCGCTCTTCAGGAGTTGTTTGCTTTCAACATCCAAGACCTTCACGTCGGTGGCAAACATCTCTCCCATCTTGACGAAACTTCCAGTGACCAGTGCCTTGACGCTATCCCGTCGACATAACTCAAATCCGAGATCCGTGTTTATGGTTTGAACATCCGCTTTTCCTATCTGCTTGAGCAAATCCTTCATTCGCTCCCACGTTGTAACTCTCAGTGATGAAGATTGCTCCAGGCTTGTAATGAGGAGATTCGGAATGGCGGTGCGAAGATAATCGAATTGCGGATCGCCCGTCTGATTTTCAAACGAAATCACAGCGACCGGTATGCGGTTGGTGCTGAAGAAGAGACCATGGAGCGAAGGCCACACCAGGAAGTAAAGCATCACCAGCACAACTAACCCGCCGACGCCGAACGCAGAAGGACGAAACCACTTCTTCTGGGAAAGAACCTTCAATGATTTCGTGGCCTCCGCCACCCGGCTTTCGGGAGCTCCGTGAGGAGCATAGGCTTGATACGACCTCACAACCTTCGATGTCTGTTTCTTCAGTCTGCGCAGATCGATTACCATTTCGTGAACGAACTGATACCGATCCCCCGGGTCTTTCTCAAGCGCGCGATTCAGGACGTGCACGAGCTCTGAAGGAATGTCTGGCAGATATTTCTCTACTGGAGTCGGCTCCTCATTTACGATCGAATACATCACCGCGGCTTCATGCTCTCCGCGGAAAGGCATATGCCCGGTCAACATCTCATAGAGCACAACTCCGAAAGAGAAAATATCACTCCTCGCATCGACTTCTCCGCCTTCGATTTGCTCCGGCGCCATATAGGCCAATGTCCCGACTGTGCTCGAGGTTTTCGTTAGCCTCAGCGATCCTTTCAGCTTCGCCAACCCAAAGTCCATCACTTTGATCTGGTTCTTGGAATTCACCATGATATTCTCTGCCTTGATATCACGGTGTACAATTCCCTTGCTGTGAGCCTCTTGAAGAGCGTCGCCTATTTGGATTGCGTAATCGATAGCTACCTGTGTCTTCTGGATCGGAATCAGTTGCCGCAGAGTCTTGCCATCCACGTACTCCATTTCGATGAACTGCTGGTCTCCTTCTTCGCCTATCGAATGGATACCGCAGATGTTTGGATGATTGAGTGCGGAGGCAGCGCGGGCTTCCTGTAGAAAGCGAGCTTGCTCATCCGGCGTAGCTGTGAGATGATGCGGAAGGAACTTGAGCGCAACATCGCGATCGAGCTTGGTGTCATGGGCCCTGTAGACGATGCCCATTCCACCCTCACCGAGTTTCTCGAGGATCTTATAGTGGGATATGATTTGCCCGACCATAGGTGTCTCCTAGATGGTGGGAATCGGGTCTCAGAGAATAACAAATACGGCGACAGAGGGGATTTGAAACTCTACAAAGCTACAACCTCAGCGAGCCAAAGGCAACTTGACATTGGAACTGAACAGAACATATTGCGCGGTCAAAATAAGTTGTGCCAAAAATGAGAATGACACGACGGATGGCTTTGAGACAAGTCAGAAATGAGCATTCCCACCAAAAAGGCCTTTCAACATGACAATTCTTTTACAAATGGCTGACAGTTCCGTGGCAAGAGTTGGCAACCGAACTGGTACCATGGTACCGAGTTCATTGTCACACTCATCCAAAGGAGCAGGCCATGGAAACTGCAATCAGTCTTTCACAGAACGAAATGGAAGAGCAATTCAATCGAGCCACGGATTACCTCGGCGCATCTGAGTCGGCCGTCCCAACACCGACGCCGACTGAACGGCTGGGGTTCATTTTCCTGGCCTTCTTCAACCAGATCATGAAGGCGGCCTGCATCCGGTTTGAGACGTTTCTGTTCTTCTTCGAGACGCTTCCCCCCTGGTTCCTCGATTGGGCTGGCAGGCTGCGTGCCCGTGCAGCGTACTATCGCGCTGCGCGAAAAGTCCCCGGGTATGCTGACTTCCTCGCTGCAAACGATGCGCGGCACGGCGAAGTCCCCGAAACGGACAAAGAAAACTATATCAAGAAGTACTCGACGGAGGCAAGATGCGTGGGAGGCGCCCTGCCGATGTCAAGCACAGCCATTGATGAATCTTCTGGCAGCACAGGAACACCGTACAATTGGGTGCGGACGGAGAAGGAACGGCACCAGAGCCACATCTTCATCAGCTATTTCGCGAAGTACTGTTTCGGAACCGAATCGTACATCACCATCAACGCATTCTCCATGGGCGCATGGGCTACTGGTGTCAACATGGGAGTCGCGATGGCGAATAATGGTATCGTCAAGTGCACGGGGCCGGATATCGGGAAGATCCTCCACACGCTGCGTTTCTTTGGACCACGCTATCACTACTTGATTGCCGGCTACCCTCCATTTCTCAAACACCTGATGGACGCAGCCGAGGCAGAAGGATTCCCCTTCGAACAGTATGAACTGAGTGGGCTGGTCGGCGGCGAAGGAATGTCGGAAGGCCTGCGCGATTACTTGTTGCGACGGTTCAAGACGGTGTTCAGCGGCTTCGGTGCGACCGATCTGGAAATCGGAATCGCCGGTGAGACTCCGTTGGCCATCGCCATCCGCAGGCTTTGCCGTGAACGCTCTGACGTGCGCGAAAAACTATTTGGATCAGACTCGCGCCTTCCTATGATCTTCCAGTATAATCCGTTGATGCACTACATCGAAGCGAACGACAATCGTGAGCTTCTCTTCACCATCTCACGCGGAACACTCCTTTCCCCACGCATTCGCTACAACGTGCACGACGAAGGTGGTGTCGCGCGGTTCGACGATTTGGCACGGAAGCTGGCTGAGGTTGGGATTGATATGGAGACCCTGAGGAAAGAAGCCGGGAGCGGAAAACTACGACTCCCCTTCCTTTGGATTTATGGACGACGCGACTATACCATTTCCGTGATGGGCGCCAACATCTATCCGGAAGATCTCGAACAATGCCTCTATGCAGAACCTGAGCTCGCAAAGATCACGCATTCATTCTGTCTCTCGCTGGCCGAAGGTGCAGACTCATCGGTCCGTCCGCGGTTCGTCTTTGAGGTGGATGCAGAGCCGAGCGAAGAGTTGCAGGCGACCTACCGTGAGACGATGCTGCACCGTCTGGTTGAACTCAATGCCGATTTCCGTGAGGCCTGGAAAGAATATCCTGACACGCTTGTCCCGGAGATCCAGCTGTACCGACTGGGTGAAGGCCCCTTCGCAGGCGACAAGGCTAAGATCAAGCAGACACGATTCCTTAAAGCACAATAATCGAAGGGAGTCCTCTCATGCGTACCCTTGTGCAGTTTGTTCTTCGTCGGCCGCTGGCGGTGATCATGATGTGGGCGGCAATTCTTGCACTCGCAGCCTCGTATGCACCGCATCTTTCGGAAGTTCTTCGTGGGAGCACCGATGCGGTGCCGGGCAGCCCTTCGGAACTGGTCTCACGAGACTTAAACCGGGCATTCGGCGACGGCTCTGCGTTTGTGTTTCCTGCAGTACTCGTTTCAGAAGATGTTCCAGTCACCGATCCGCGTTTCGCCGCCGCTGCGATGACGGTTGAGCACGCACTCAATGCCTCAGGAATGCATGGTGTGCAACATCTCTGGAATACCGGTGACAAGCGTCTCGCCGGCCGCGATGGTCACACGGCGCTCCTGCTCGTCACGCCGCCGGCCGCAACATTCTTCGAAGCGGAGACAAACGTCGAACGGATCCGGGCAGCCATTGCGGGCACAGGGCTTGAGCGGAGCTTCTCGGTGAAGCTGACCGGCATGGTGTCCATGTTTCACGATCTCGATGTCAACTCATCCGACGACCTCTTGAAAGCAGAACGCCTCGGCGTTCCACTCACCCTGATCATTCTTCTCATCGTGTTCGGAGCACCCATCGCGGCAAGCCTCCCTTTGTTACTTGCCCTGGGCGCAACGGCGGTTGCCCTCGCCGTGTTGTATGCGATCAGCGCAATTATGCCGGTGAGCGTTTTCGCGGAGAACGCCGTTACGATGGTTGGTCTGGGGGTGGGCGTGGACTACGCGCTCTTTCTCGTGAGTCGATGCCGCCAGGAGCTGGCACGTGGCGCCTCATTCCCTGTCGCGGTCGAGATTGCGACTCTGGCGGCCGGACATGCCGTACTCATCTCAGGCCTCGCGGTCTGCATTGGATTCGCTGCGCTCTTTCAGGTTCATGTCGGATTTCTGCACACGCTTGCGATCGGCGGCGTCACTGTGGTGCTGACGGCAGTGTTGGCAACGCTCACTCTTCTCCCTGCGGTGTTGATCCTCATCGGCAAGCGAGTGAATTGGCCTCATCGTTCGAAGCCGCAAACCGAGATGGGCAGAATCTGGTCACGATGGGCCCACGAGGCGATGGCCAGACCGATGCGCTATTTGATCCCAACGGTGATCATTCTTGGCGTGTTGATACTCCCCACTCGGCGACTCGCCCCATGGAACATGGGCGTGCGGGATCTATCGCCCACGATGGAAGCACGGCAGGGATTTGAGATTCTCGAGAAGAACTTTTCCGCAGGTTGGATGGGACCGATCGGCGTGCTCGTTTCTTGTCGTGAAGGAGAGACGCTCTGGTCTCAGGAACACCAGGCAGCCATCATTTCCCTCAGTTCATATTTCGCGGCCGATCAGCGTGTGGCAATAACAGGCGGCTTCCCGTCCCTTCTGGCGATGCTTGGATCGTTCGGAACGATGATCCACAGAACCGAAGATCTTCCGCCGCTTGCTCAAAAAGGAGCTGCGAAGGTACTGTCTGCCGATGGCAGGACTGCGCTGATCTTCGTGGTAACACGGTCCGAGCCGGAATCGAAAGAAGTCATGAACATGGTGCATGAGTTGCGCAATTCTCCATGGACCGACGCCCGAAATGCCGGTCTCGAGGTTCGGATCGGTGGATTCAGTGCTGGAATTCTGGATTTCGACGATGAACTGTTCGGCAGTCTGAAGCGTGTCGTTCCTGTGGTCCTTGTGACAACGTTTCTCGTTCTCGCCTTCGTCTTCCGTTCCGTCATCATACCATTCAAGGCAATCGTGATGAATCTGCTTTCCGTGCTGGCATCGTACGGATTTCTCGTCTATGTATTTCAGGATGGGATCGGCGCGAACCTGATCGGACTGGTGCCTCCCGGAGGGCTCAATTCGTTCATCGTTCTTATGCTCTTCACGATCCTCTTCGGTCTGTCAATGGACTACGAGGTCTTCCTGCTGAGTCGCATTCGTGAAGAGTACGAGCGGACGGGTAACAATCGTGAGGCAGTAGCCAGCGGGTTGGCACACACCGGCGGGCTGATCACCAGTGCCGCTCTCATCATGGTAGTGTTGTTTGGATCGTTCGGATTCACGCAACTCACCGCTACGCGCGAGTTCGGGCTCGGGCTTGCGTTCGCCGTCGCGATCGACGCGACGTTGATCCGGATCGTGCTTGTCCCCACTCTTATGAAGCTCTTCGGAACTGCAAACTGGTGGTTCCCCAAACGAATCGGATCATTGTTGCCGAAGATCGGGTACAGGGGGCAGAATGAAGTTCGGCCCGCTCAATAACCAACTCTGAAACGTCAGAGTCAAAGTCCTGGCACCGACAAAAACGGAGACGCCCCTGAAAGGGGCGTCTCCGTGAAGTGTATTATTGATGAAGCTTCCTCTACTTCGTCACCGGTTTCGCATCTTTGTCCAGGAGAATCGGATCGCCCAAGCCCAGTTCTTTCAGCTTGTCGAACTGTGTCTCCTTGTCACCAACGATGACGAAGACCAGCTTATCAGGCTGCAGGTATTTCTGCGAAAGAGCTTTGTGCTCATCCAGAGTCATCTTCTGCACCATTGCCTCCCGCTGCTTGATATAGTCGAATGGCAAGCCATACGTGACGATGGGACTCAACATTCCGCTCAGTTGCTGGAGAGTTTCGAATCTACCGGCATTGCTCTTCAGCAGAGTGCTCTTCACGAGGTTCAAGTCGTCGGCCGTGATTCCCTGGCGATATTTCGCGATCTCCTCCTTGACGATCTGCGCAGTTTCAAATGTTGCATTTGTCTGCACCGACGTCGACATCAGAAATGCGCCGGGATACAATGTTCCCGAAAACGCGGAACGCGCTCCATAGGTGAACGACTTTGTTTCGCGCAGGATCATATTAAACACACTGGAGAAATCTCCCCCCAGTTTATAATTCATGATGATAGTTTTGTAGTAGTCGTGATCCGATGCCGCCAGGCTGACGTGCCCAACGTTGAAGACAGACTGCTTTGCCTTCGGGACGTCGACGAAGTACACTCCCGGCTTGGCAGGGTTCGTGATCTTGAAATCAGGGAGTTTCACGTCTTTTGCTTTCCAGTTCTTCAATCCATCAAAGAGTTCCACGGCATCTTCTTTGGAGATATCCCCAAGGACCATGATCTTCGCCATGGACGGCGAGAAGTACTGGTTGTAGTAGGCTTTCAGATCATCGATCGTAATACTTTCGATTGATTTCTGAGTCCCCATCACCGTATTGGAAAGAACGTTGTCATCACCGTAGATCAGCTTACCAAAGACGTTGGAGGCAATCGAAGTGAGTGACGTCTCCGATCGCTTCAGAGATTCCATCGTCTGAGCCTTGGCCAGTGAAAACTCCTTCTCGTCCCAGCGCGGTTCGAACATCATCTCCTTCGAAAGCGCGAAGACTTCTTTAAGCTTACTGGACAAGCAACTCCCACTGAGCGTGATGGATTCTTCGCCTCCGGAGATATTGATATTGGCACCAAGATCTTCAATCGCTTCACGGAGTTCAAGGGGCGTCTTGTTCTTCGTACCTTCGTTCATCAGGCGAGCGGCCAAATAGGAGGTACCAATCTTGCCTTGACCATCGAGGAGCATTCCCCCCGTGATCGTGATCGCAAAATCTACGATCGGGAGGTCAGTCTTTTTTATTCCGAACATCTGGATGCCATTCGAGGTCTTGGCTGTCCATATCGAAGGCACGGTGACTGCTGGATCGGGTCCCTTCGGCGGCTCCTTGGTCCTGTCAATCTTTGACGGAATCGGTGCGGGATTGTATGCCCCGACATCCCTCTTCGTCCCGGCTTTGTCTACTGATTCCTCCGGCACCACAAATGCGGGCGAGTTTGGAGCAGCGAGATCGGCCTTTCCGCTCGGGACCGTGCTCAGGAGGACATAGTTCTGCCCTTTGATATATTTGTTATAGACTCTCCACACATCGTCCTTCGTCACACTCATTGAGTTCTGCAGATCGGTGGTCATGAAATCCGGTGAACCCGAGGTGAGATTATAGTTTCCAAGTTGCGACGCTTTACCAAACACGCTGCTCGCAGATGTGTAGAAACGATATTCCAGTCCGGCCTTTTGTCGTGCAACGTCCTGGTCCGAGAATCCTTCCTTTTCAAACCGGTCGAACGCTTCTTTAATCGCTACCTCAACATCGCCTAACTTGATGTTTGGAAAAGCCCGGACTGAAATCTGAAATGCTCCCGCAATTTCCTGACTGCTCTGGAAGGCAGTCACTGCAGACCCTCCTCCCCCTCTTCCTCCCCGCCCGAAACCGCCTCCACCCGAACTGGACGGAGCGAGTTTCTTTTCTTCGACGAGGACTTTATAAAGAGGCGATTTCTTGCTCGCGGAGAGAATCCGCGCGAGAAACGTCAACGCGTAGGAATCTTTACTGTATTGTTCAACCGTCGGGAACGTCATCGTCAATTGCGGAGCATTGGCAAGGTAGTCTTCGTACGATGCACGTTTCGTCTCATTGAGTTTCACCGGCATCTTCGCCAACGACTTCGGCTTCGGAGACGAAGGAATCTCAGCAAAGTATTTGTCGATCCATTGCTTCGTCTGGGCGACATTGATATCTCCCGACACAACAAGCGTGGCGTTGCTGGGACCGTAGTACTTGTCGTGGAAACTGATCGCATCCTGAATCTTCGCATTCGACAGGTCCTCTAACGATCCAATCACCTGCCAGTTGTATGGATGGTTCTCGGGATACGTCAACTTGTCAACGATGTAACTCGTCTGCGAGTAGGGTGAGTTCTCACCCTGACGCTTTTCGTTCTGGACAACGTTCTGCTGAGTAATGAATGTCTGTGGGGAGATCTTGCTCAGGAGGAATCCCATTCTATCAGACTCCATCCACAGGACCATTTCAAGAGCGTTAATCGGAACCACCTCGAAGTAATTTGTGCGATCATTGTTCGTCGAGCCGTTGACGTTCGTCGCGCCCGCGGTCTGAAGTTTCCTGAACCATTGCCCCTGAGGAACATCCTGCGATTCGTTGAATCTCAAATGCTCAAACAGGTGGGCAAATCCGGTCTTTCCCTTCTCTTCCCTCGCCGATCCGACATGATAGACGATATAGACGGCAACGATCGGGTTCGAGTGATCGACGTGAAGAATCACGTCCATCCCGTTTGAGAGCGAGTATTTCTCATACGGGATCTTGAATTCCTTCTTTTCACCCGCGAATGCAATCAGAGTGAAGGACAGACAGAGTCCGAGAAGGACAAAGAGGTCTCGTTTCATGGGAACCTTCCTGATGATGGGAAAATGAGTTGAATTGTAGAGCTTGGAGAAATCTGTTTTGGGGAGTTCTTAGGAGGAACGGACGAACCCCGGGAATGTTTCCCGGATCCGGAGGCCGTTCCCAAAAACATGAGCCGGTCGCTTGATGCGCTAAGAATGTCTCTATAAATATCGATTCGGTCAAGTGAAAACGGAACAGACACGTTGCGCTCTACAGGGGAATGGATACATCGGCGCTTGCCTGGCATCTATTTCGAAGTGCCACGGCCCCCGTATTTCTTCACCAAATCAGAATAGAACAATCCTGTCTTGCTGAATGTTCCCGACACCATGTTTTGCGACACATCGGGCAAGTACTTCGCGTTCAATTCCTGATAAGAGAGTTTTTCATCGGCGGGGTCGTACTCACGATGTGCGAAGAAGCAATGGCTCCAAAACGGAGAGACGTACTCGATTTGATTTTGACTCGCGAGCTTCGCCATAGCTTCGAGGAAGAGCTCATCTGCCGGTTCCCAAAGACCATAGACGTCCCTCCGATAGATGTCAGCAGATGCTGCAACGCTTCCGCCTTCACCCGGAAGCATTTTGTAGAGCCAACATTCATCGAGAATGAGGCGCTTGTTGCTTTCCTTCGCGGTTGCGATGATCTGACCGAGAACCTCGAGGACTTTTTTCCCGAAAGGATAGATATGGATGTTGATGAAGTCCACGTCGGTTTTCGCATACGCTTTCGCGAAGGCAGGGGTGCTCCATGTTCCTTGCCCTACACCGACGAGGGTGTTTCCCTTCTTCAGATCTTTGAGAATGGCGCGTACCATCCCAGAATATGTCTCCGGATCGTCAAGTTTCCGATTGCCGGTGAGTTTCGCCTCTGTGTCCGGTTCTCCTCCGAGAGTCAGATACTCTGGCGCCATCTCGCTGATGACACGCTCTGCCATCAGCTGCTTCTGATGTGCCAGCATCTCAACAGTGAGTTTTGAAAAATCACTCTTGACTGGTGAAAAGACCGTCCCCGAAAATAGAACATGAATCTTGACACACAGGATCATTCCTTTCTTGTGCACCAGATCAGCGACAGCCTTGTAGAAACTCAAATACTCCGTTGAGTGGGGTGCGTCATCTGTCAATATCGGATAGCCGATTGCCACCGTCACTCCATTCAGTCCCAGTTCTCGGAAGCGATCGACCGTGAGTTCGATGGAGCGCAAGGTGCGCGGCTCGAGAAGCGCTTCACCACGGTTGGAATTTGCGGCGAGAAGCTCGGCGCCGAATAGAACCGGATTGTGCTGGTCACCCACATTGCGATCCAGAGAGGCATTGTATCGTTTCAGGCCAGCCACGTATTTATCATAGGCCGACAGGTATTTCTGCGGGACGTTCTCCTGAGCCAGGCAAAGCGAAAGGCAAAACGCGGAAAGCGGAATCATCATTCGGTATTTCGTCAGCATATCAAGACTCCTCTTGAGTTCTGGGTACCATTTTCAACTACTCTTGTCTCGGTCTCCCTTTTGTCGCGTCAAGAACGGAAAGGTTTAGCGCGCTCACGCAGGGCGATTCCGGTCCTGTACCAAGTAAGCATCAAATCCGAACTTATTCAAATCCGTTGCATATCGTTGCAAATCAAGCTAAATTTGGCCCATCTTAATCTTAAGAATGAACATTGCACGGTGGTTTCAAGGCACAGTGCAGGCAAAACAGAAAGGGATTCACATGGATCATCATATGAAGCATCAGACAACCCGGGAATCATACCTGTCAGGCAAGAGGGTTCTTCCAAAGCCCATCACCAAAAAGAGTAGCCTTTCTGACGTCATCGACAATCTGGACGCGTACAATGGCGGCCGATTGCGCGCTGCATGCCAGCTGATGCGTGACAAGTATTCTCAAAAGGATGTCACCGTCGGGTTGAGCATTGCCGGAGCATTGACTCCCGCAGGTCTGGGACCCTCGACGATCATTCCTCTGATGAATCACGGCTACGTGGACTGGCTCGTCGCGACCGGCGCCAACATGTATCATGATCTCCATTATGCTTTCAACATGCCGATGTTCCGTGGAACCCATAATGTTGACGACGCCGATTTGCGCGACAAGGGTGTTACCAGAATCTACGACATTTTGTTCGACTACCAGGATGTGCTCATGGCCACCGACCGCATTCTTCGGAAGATCATGCTGCGGCCGGAATTCCAGAAAGAGATGGGAACGCGGGAATTCTACCATCACCTTGGCAAAGTCGTCAATGAATATGAAAAGAAGAACAAGATCGGAGAAGTCAGCGTCCTTGCCGCCGCATATCGCAATGGCATCCCGGTGTTTACCTCGTCGCCGGGCGACTCCACCATCGGTATGAATGTCGCAGGATTGGAATTGCTCGCTGAGGCCAAGGGGCTGAAGGAGTACTTCACACTCAAGATCAATCCGAGCATTGACGTCAACGACTCAACTGCAATCATCCTGAATGCGAAGCGGTACGAGAAGGGAAAAACAGGCGTCCTCCTGATCGGCGGCGGAAGTCCGAAGAACTTCCTCCTGCAGACAGAACCGCAGATCCAGGAAGTCCTGATGATTCCGGAGGCGGGACAGGACTATGACATCAACATCACGGATGCACGTCCAGATACGGGCGGTCTCTCCGGCGCACCTCCGAGCGAGGCAGTGAGCTGGGGCAAGATCGATCCGACAAAACTTGAAGAGACGATTACAGCCTACATCGATGTGACCGTGGCATTCCCTCTCCTCGCAGCCTACGTCATTCAAACGGCGAAGCCAAAGAAGCTGAAACGGCTTTATGACCGCGGAGACGAATTGCGCGCAAAGCTGATTGAATCATACCTCGAGAACAACAAAGAGGTGGATGAGCTGAGCGGAATGATGAAGAAACTCAAACGCGGATAAAACCCAGATCCAAATGCGAAACTCAAAACTCGAAATATCAAGGAAACTCCAAATCCGAAATGTATCCGTTGTTTCACATTTTTGATTTCGGATTTTGGATTTGTTTGAGATTTAGAGTTTAGCATTTAGGATTTTTCCTCTTCTTTTGTGGAGAACCCTTGGACTTCAAACCCGAACTTCTTCAACTTGCTGCTCAACACGGCACGCCGCTGTGCATCATCGATCACGACATCATACGCGAGAACTACCGGATCTTCAAGAAGCACCTGCCGCGCGTTCAATGCTATTATGCCGTCAAGGCAAACTCCACGCAGCAAATCATCGAAACGCTGTTCAAAGAAGGATCAAGTTTCGATGTGGCATCCTACAATGAGTTCATGCAGGTGTATCAGTACATCAGGCATTTCGAAAAAGATCAGAAGAAGTACTTCGTGTGGGACAAGATCATCTTCTCCAACACCATCAAAGACCGCCAGACCCTCAGCAAGATCAAACAATATAAACCTCTTGTAACATACGACAATATCGATGAGGTGAAGAAGCTGAAGGAGTACTGCAATACTGCCGGCCTTGTCGTGCGAGTGAAAGTCCCCGACACCGGATCACAGGTGGAAATGAGCACGAAGTTCGGTGTCGAGCCGGGCGAAGCAATGGCGTTGATCGATTATGCATTCGAGATGGGTCTGAAGGTCGAGGGGATCAGCTTTCACGTCGGCAGCCAGTGCACCAACTTCGACAACTACACGCAAGCTCTTTCTATTGCTTCAGACATTTTCCGCGAATCAAGAAAGAAGGGCTACGGCCTGAACCTTCTCGACATCGGCGGCGGATTTCCCGTCCCCTACGATCCACAAGTACCTGAGTTTGCCAAGCTCGCCTCTCTCCTCAATTCCGAATTCAAGAGGCTGTTCCCGGAGGACATTGAGATTCTGGCTGAACCGGGCAGGTTCATCGCTGCAACTACCGCCACGCTTGTGGCGGAAATCATCGGAAAAGCACGCAGAGATGGGAAGATCTTCTACCACATCAACGACGGCGTTTATCACACGTACTCCGGTGTCGTCTACGACCACTGGATCCCGAATTTCCACGCCTTTAAGGAGGGACCGACGGAAATCTGCGCAGTAGTGGGACCGACGTGCGACAGTTTCGATAAGATCACTCTGTCTGCAGAGCTCCCGGGAAATCTGGAAGTTGGAGATTTCCTCTACACTGTAAACATCGGCGCCTACGGCACTGCGTCGACGACGCGATTCAATGGATTTGATCCGGCAAAGATCATACACAAGAATCTCTAGAACGCCCCCTGCATTTTTCTAGCACAAAGAACTTGTCCAAGAACCTGTAGCTATCATTTCGATCCCGATGTTTCATGCCGTCATTTCGAACGAAGTGAGAAATCCGATCCGTGCTCACCTAGATTTCCCGTCTCCCGACACGTCGGGATCCTCAAAATGACAACTATGGCTTATTGGACGCCCTCTTCTTGTTTTCACATCTCTTCACTGTCACCACAAGAATTAGTCAGCCCCCGCCAAAATCGCCGCACTCGCCGAATGCAGAAATGCGAAACGCTGTTGCATTAGTAAAACACCTCCTGAGTGGAACCGCAGAACCGCTTGTTGCACAGTGCCCACAGTGCATGTACGTGGACTCTTTTCTCAGAGTCAACAAGTTACGTCGCCGAGCCCGAGAATCCATTCTCCATCCCCGTTGACTTTTACCTGATACATTGACAGATTGGAAGTGGACGAATTCGGCGTCATTATGATGAATTGCTGATCGTCCACAGTTTTTCCCCCCGCACCGAAATGTTACCACCTTTTGATGAACACGGCAGGAGTTTCAACGATTGAACACGAATGAGCAATGCTCGTGTGTGAAAGGGACTGCTTCAGTTCCGCAAGAAGAACTCATCGATATCATAGTGAAGTCTGTTCATGCCGTTCTGCAGTCTGAACCGCATCGAGAGAGTTCAAACCGGGAATCGAGCCAGCAGTCATTCCGCATCCCGCTTGGTATTTCTAACCGTCACATCCATCTTACCTCAAAGACGTTCCATCAGCTTTTCGGCGACAAGGCGGAGTTTGAATCGATGCGTCCCCTCTACCAGCCGGGAGAGTTTGCCTCGATCCACACACTGACCATCGTCGGACCAAAGCTGCGGAGCATTCCGGGCGTCCGCATTCTCGGACCACTCAGAAATTACGACCAGGTCGAAGTTTCTCTCACCGATGCGATCTTCCTGGGCATCGATCCCCCCGTCACGAACTCCGGCAACCTCAAGGAGGCTGCCCCATTGACGCTGGTCGGTCCAAACGGATCAGTGTACCTGGAGAAATGCGCGATTGTCGCCAACCGTCATCTCCACATGACGACAGCTGATGCGGCACGCCTCGGTGTGAAAGAGGGGGACTACTGCATGGTGCGGATAGGCGGGGAGAAGCCGACGGTGTTCGAAAACGTTCTCATCCGAACGAACGACAATTGGAAGATACAGATACATCTTGATACAGACGATGCCAACGCCGCAAATGTCAGAGTAGAGACATTTGTGGAATTCTTGGGCAGATCGGGGAACAGGATATGAAGATAGGAAAAGTTATCGGAAAGGTTGTTTCGACCAGGAAGGAAGGAAACGTCGATGGATTGCCGATCTTGGTGGTGAGCTATCTCGACGAGACACTGGCCGACACCGGTAAATCGGCGGCGTGTATCGACACCGTCAATGCGGGCGACGGAGACGTGGTGCTTCTGTGCGCGTCTTCCTCTGCCCGGATGACTTCGAAAACAACCCATGCAGCAACCGACAATACCATCGTCGGCATCATTGATTCCGTCTCTGCCGGGTCAAAGTTCATCTATAGTAAGAACAAGTAAGGGATTTGGTCAGTGACGAATTTATCGATGGAAGAATTGGTAAACAAGGTGGTGGCCGCAGTCATGGCTGAGCTGTCAAGACGAGGAGTGAAGGTGGATTTCGGTCCGCCCCAGAGCAAGAATATCAAAGCGGTGTCTCCTCCGAATGCATCTGTTCACGTTGTCGACATGAGCGGTTTTCGGAGCCCGGTTCTCCTTGAACGTCACCTGATTTCACTGGCACCCGAGATCAAGGAAATCGCCGTCCCGGCCGGGACAGTCATCACCCCCGGAGCCAGAGGTGTCTTGAGGAATAAGAAATTGATACTGAAGAGCATTCCAACAACAAACTAATGGAGGTCCAATGTCGCGAGTAGCCTTGGGTTTTGTCGAAACGCGCGGAAACACCGGAGCGATACAAGCCATCGACGCCATGCTCAAAACGGCGAATGTGGAGTTTATCAAGAGGGTCGAGGTCGGGAGCGCGTTCGTGACTGTCATCGTCCGCGGAGAGGTCGGCGCGGTCCGTTCCTCGGTGGAAGCTGGCGCTGAGGCGGCAGCAAAAGTGGGAGAAATCGTCAGCACGAATATCATCCCTTCGGCGCACGAAGATGTGTTTGAATTACTCGGAATTGAAAAATAAGGAGACAGAACAATGATCGATGCATTGGGAATAATCGAAACGGTGGGTTTTACGTCTGCCGTTCAGGCAGCCGATGCTGCAGTTAAATCAGCAAACGTGAAACTCGGAAAGTGGGTCAAAGTCGGCGGTGGCAGAGTGTGCATTATCATGCGGGGCGAAGTCGCAGCAGTCAAAGCAGCGGTCGATGCAGGTGTGACGGCTGCGAAAGCGATCGGCAATGTCGCATGTTCGCTCGTCATTCCACGTCCTTCGGACAAACTGACCCCACACTTCCCGCTTGAAGCTATGTCGTCAGGGAAAAAGGGTGGAAAATAATCGAGGCTCACAGTGGACATGAATGACGTTCAATTGAAAGAGCTGGTGGAGCAGGTTGTACGGCAGGTGGTCGGGCAGCTTGATGCCTCGACTCCCGCTGCAACCGGCGGGAAAGGCCAGTGGGGTGTATTTGACGACATGAATGATGCCGTCGAAGCGGCGTATGAGGCGTTTCAATCCTACAGGACACGCAGTGTGCAGTGCAGAAAGAAAATCACCGATGCCGTCCGGCAGATGACGCTGGATCACAAGGAAGAACTCGCGAGGATGACAGTTGAAGAAACCCGGATGGGGCGAGTGGAGCACAAGATCGCGAAACTTGTTAACGCCGCAGAAAACAGTCCCGGTGTCGAGTATCTGCAACCACAGGCATGGTCCGGACGCAACGGTTTGGCTCTTGATGTCTATGCGCCGTTCGGCGTGATCGGTAACATTACTCCGGCGACGCACCCCGGTCCCACGATGATTAACAACATCATCATTCAGCTCGCGGGCGGAAACACGATCGCGTTCAACCCGCATCCGGCCGCCAAACGGGTCAACGCCAGGGTCATACAGCTGGCAAACCAGTACATGGTGAAAGCCGATGCTCCTCCGAACCTCGTCAACTGTGTTGCAGAGCCAACGCTCGAGACAGCAAAGATCCTCTTCAACCATGAACATGTGGACCTCCTTTCGGTGACGGGAGGACCTGAAATGGTTGCGATGGCCATGAATTGTCCGAAGAAGGTCATCGCCGCGGGTCCCGGTAATCCGCCGGTGCTCGTAGACGAAACGGCCGATTTGACGTTGGCCGCGACCGAAATCACGCAAAGCTCCGGCTACGACAACAACGTACTCTGCATCGCGGAGAAAGAGATTTTTGTTGTCGAATCGGTCTTCGAGAAGTTCATGAGCGAGATGCAAAAGGCCGGCAACATACGCTTGACGCCAAGTCAGATGGACGCGTTAGGAAAAATAGCGTTGTTCCAGTCAGGCAAACACTGGCTCATCAGCCGCGATTACGTTGGGCGGAATGCGAACGTTCTCGGGAAGGCGATCGGGCTGACTCTGTCCGAGAGCGTCCCGCTTTTATTCGGCGAAACCGACCGTCAGCATCCCTGGGTGGTTGCCGAGCAGATGACCTCCTGCATTCCTGTCGTGAAAGTCAAAGACTTCAAAGACGGGCTTCAGGCATCACTGAAAGCAGAGCACGGATTCAGGCACACGGCGAGCATCTTTACACGGGATATGAATCGAGCCACAGAGTACACCCGCGTGATGGACTGCGATGTTCACACCATCAACGGCGGAACGCTTCGTGGCGACGGTGGAGATCTGGGTGAAGGATATTTTTCCCACACCATTGCGACACCGACCGGAGAAGGAATTTGCACTCCGTTAAATTTTGTCCGCAAGCGCCGCATCATGACGCACGGCGCGCTGCGATTTGTCTAGAAGAACTCTCGCAAAGACGCCAAGCCGCAAAGAAAAGCATTTAGAGTTGTTCTTAGCGTTCTTTGCGACTTGGCGAGAAACATTCCCAGGCTTTCTATCTTGATTCAGGCTTTGAACTCACACATTACTGGAGTAAGGAGAAATCACAATGGCAGCAAAAAGCGCAATCGGGATTCTGGAGACAAAAGGATTTGCACCGTTGGTTCAGGGTGCGGACGCTGCAGTCAAAGCGGCCAACGTTGAACTGGTGGAATGGCGTCAGGTCGGAAGCGGATACGTTTCGTTTCTGATCGAAGGGGACGTTGCATCCGTTCGTTCCGCAATCGAAGCCGGCGCAGACGCCGCTTCCAAGGTCGGCGAGGTTGTTTCTCAGTTGGTTATTCCCCGTCCGGTTGAAGAAATCGACAAGTCACTCAAAGGTTAAGAACCTATGATATTCGCGAAAGTAGTCGGAACGGTCGTTTCGACGCAGAAGGACGAAAACCTCAACGGGAAGAAGCTTCTGCTATGCAAGGAAGTGGATCACCGTGGGAATCCTCTGAACACCTACCATGTCGCCGTCGATGCGGTGCAGGCAGGCGAAGGGAGTTTTGTTCTTCTCTCGTACGGGTCTTCCGCCCGGATGACCGAGACAACCAGGAACGCGCCCATCGACGCAGTGATCATGGCGATCATCGACGATCTTCAGATCACGCATTCAGCTCAAGGGCGAAAATGAAGCTTGGCATTGTCATTGGGAACGTGTGGGCCTCAAAAAAGACGCCCGAGTTGATCGGCTGTCGTCTCTCCATCGTCCAACCGGTTTCATCGGACTTGAAGGAGAATGATCTTCCGCTCGTCGCCGCAGACCCTTTGAACCTCGCCACCGGCGGCGACATCGTCGTCTATGTGACAAGCACAGACGCGACTCAGGCTTTTGACAGCGGCTTCGCGCCGGTCAATGCCGCCATCGTGGAACTCGTGGAGGAGATTTCCTGATGTTTCTCGCACGAGTTGAAAAAAGGATTGTTTCGGCAGCTAAGCACAAAGCGTACGACGGCAAGACGGTCTATGTCGTCCAGCCTGTGAATCCTGACGGGAAACCTCACGGAAAGGAGTGGGTCGCTGTTGACTATGTGGGAGCGAACATCGGCGACATCGTTGTCTGCGGTGGTGCCCCAGGAGTTGCACGGGACGTTTTCCATATCGAGCTTGCCCCCATCAGGACTCTGATCATGGCCATCGTCGACAAGATTGAGTACACGGATCGGTAGTGGAAGGAGTTTGTGTTCGTTGACCATAAAGGAAATTCAGAATCTGGGTATCATCGGAGCCGGCGGTGCGGGCTTTCCTACCCACGTCAAGCTGAATTCCAATCCGGACACGATCATTATGAACGCAGCGGAGTGCGAGCCGCTGCTGCACAAAGACATGCAGATCCTTCGTAACCACGGCGACGTGGTGCTGGATGGATTCAAGATCGCGATGCAACTGACAGGTGCTCGTGAAGGCATCATCGGGATCAAAGAAAAACACCACGAAGAGATTCGGCTGCTGGAATCGAAGGTCTCGGGAAACATCAGGGTTCAGGCGATCGACGATGTCTATCCCGCCGGCGATGAAGTAACCCTCATCTATATGACGACAGGGAGAATCGTGCCACCGGGCGCCCTTCCCCTTTCCGTAGGATGTGTCGTGCAAAATGTTGAGACGCTGTACAATATCGGCATGAACAAGCCTGTCGTGACCAAGTTCATTTCCGTTGCAGGCGCAGTGGAGGAACCAGCCACCGTCGAAGTCCCGGTAGGAATATCATACGCGGAAGTCCTCTCCCATTTCAAGATCACTGCCGAGGAGCATGTCGTCCGCTCCGGAGGTTTGATGATGGGTGTGCTCGAGCATGATCTTAATAACGTCGTATCAAAACGGACTTCAGCTCTCATTGTCCTCCCTGCCGACCACCATTGCGTGACGATGTACCGTCGGTTCAGCACCGATCATGCGGTCGATATTATTGCGAAGGCGGCATGCGATCAATGTTCGTTCTGCACTGAACTGTGTCCCAGGTATTTGCTTGGTCATCCCGTCCGACCCGAGCTGGCGATGCGCAACCGGATGTTCACCCGAGAAGATGAGCCCCTGATGAATCCGGGAAATCTCTCCTGCTGCGAGTGCAATCTCTGCACCATGTATGCTTGCCCAGAGGGATTGGATCCCAAAGGCGCGACGCTCATCGACAAGCGATTGGCGAGGGCAGAGAAACGAACGATGAGCGGTGAAAAGCCCATGCTTCATCCGATGTTCGAATACCGCCAAGTGCCGGTTGCAAAATTGAAGCAGCGGCTCGACGTGACCAAGTTTCGCGATGAGGGTCCGCTCAAACAACTGAATGTCCATCCCAACCGCGTTCGCATCCCTCTGCGACAGCACGCCGGCACGCCGGCGCGCCCGACGGTCAAAGAAGGGGATCGCGTGAAAATATACGACCAGATCGGCGAGGCATCATCCGAGATTTCGTGCACGATGCATGCTTCCATCGACGGGGTCGTCAAAAAGGTCACCGAAGACGAAATTACCATTGAGAGAATGTGATGGAACAGGGCGACGCGATCGGCATCATTGAGTTGGCGAGCATCTACAAAGGTTACCACGTTCAGGATGAGGTATTGAAACACGCGAACGTGGAAAAGCTGGTTGCACGATCCATCTGCTCCGGCAAGTACTTGATGATCATCCGGGGAACCGTTGGGGACGTCGAAACAGCAATCAATATCGCCCGTGAAGTCGGAGAGTTTTCTGTCGTGAATCTCACGGTGATCCCGAAGGTAGATCCTCGTGTCTTCCCGGCAATTGCAGGCACGACAACACTCGAGACGAAATTCGGTACAAAGATCCCTGCGATGCTGATCATCGAGACATTTTCTGTCGCTTCAGCGATCAAGGCTGCCGACTGCGCCGTCAAAGAAGCCGATCTCGACATCGTACGGGTGCATGTAGCAATGGCAGTCGGTGGAAAAGGAATTGTCGTGCTGACCGGCGATATTGCTCCGCTGGAGGCTGCAGTTCATCCGGCGATCGATGCAGTGAAAGAAGACGGCATGCTCGCCGGCTATGTGCTGATCAGAAATCCACACGAAGACGTTCTGAGGGATTTGATTTAGGCCTTCAAACAGAAAGCCCGCCACGTTGAGCGCTTGCCCGCATTCTGGAATTCCGTGAGGCAGGCGGGGAGTCGAAACGTGTAACATAATGCTACTGTCAGGGTTCAGCGGAGCTTACCCCGACGAAGGTCGGGGCTCACCCTGACGATGGCGACTTATTGCGGGACTTTTCCACAGGGAATTGGAAGGAAGCACACCAATGCAGGACGAACAAGAACTAAGACGACTTATCGTCGAGGTTGGTAAACGAATCTGGACACGCGGGTATGTGGCAGCAAATGATGGAAACATCAGTGCGGTGCTGAACGACCGTGAATTGCTCACAACTCCCACGGGGGTGAGCAAAGGATTCATGACCACCGACATGATCATTAAGGTCGATAGAACGGGGAAGGCCGTTTCCAGCAATTCGAAGTACCGCCCCTCGAGTGAAGTAAAAATGCATCTGGAAGTCTACAAGGCCCGCCCTGACATCAAGGCGGTTGTTCATGCTCATCCACCCTATGCCACGAGCTTTGCCGTGGCCGGAATTCCTCTCAACAAGTGCGTTCTTCCTGAGGCGATCATCGTGATTGGGGCTGTCCCATTGGCTCCGTACGGACTCCCTTCGACGATGGAGATTCCGGACAGTATTCGTGACCTCATCCAGAACTCTGACGCCGTGCTTCTTCAAAATCATGGTACCCTGACTTTGGGAAGCGATGTTCTCAACGCATATCACAAACTGGAAACGCTCGAGCACACGGCGAATATTGTCTGGAAAGCGATTCAGTTGGGGAACATGAACGTTTTGCCGGAATACGAACGGGACCGCCTCATGACGCTACGCGACAAATTCAACTTGCCGGGTCGCGTCACAACATGCGACGCCACACCAATGCCAAGCAATACATCGGAGTCGTACCAATCGCATGCATCCAGCGATTCCATCAGCGAACAGAAGATTCGGCAGATTGCGGAACAGGTGATCGCTAAGCTCTCGAAACGCTAGAGAAACTCTAAATCCGAATATCGAAACATCAAACAGACTCCAAACAACAAACTCAGAACAAAAGCACGAACTTAGTTTAGGTCCCATCTTTCAGAATTTCGGATTTGTCCATTGACTCATCATGACCCTCCTCATCGCTAACCCCGGTAGCACCTCATTCAAGTGCAAGCTGTACGATCTTGCCACCATGCAGGTCCTGTTCCAGGCAAACGTGGAACGTATAGGCGAGGAGGAAGGCATTTACTCATTCAATCTCACGGGCGGAGAGAAGATCGTGCTCAAACAACCCGTGCATGATTATCCTTCTGCTGTCAACCTCACATTGACTTCGATGAAGGAAGCTCACCTCATCGATGACCTCGCGGCCGTCGGATTCAAGACTGTGCATGCGAAGGGAGTTACCGGATGTGTTGAGTTGACCGACGACGTGCTCAAGGCGATGGAAGAGTACCGGTTACTCGCGCCGGTGCACACGGACATTTATGTGCTGGCCATTTCCATCTTCAAGAGTCTGCTTCCTTCAATTCCGCGCATTGGATTATTCGAAACCCATTTCCATGTCAACATTCCTCCGGAGGCATACTTGTACGCCATCCCGTACGAGTACTATGAGAAGCACGGGATCCGCAAGTATGGCTTTCACGGAGCCTCTCATCGGTACATCGGTATACGGGCAAAGGAATTGTTCGGCGCTCAGAAAGTCATCTCCTGCCACCTTGGTGGAAGTTCCTCTATCTGCGCCATCAAAGACGGCTGGTCGATCGATACGTCTATGGGAATGAGTCCGCAGAGTGGGTTACCGAATGCGAAACGCGTGGGCGATCTCGATCCGTTCGGCTTACTGTACCTCATGGAGCAGGAGAATCTCTCTGTCCAAGAGGTCGGCAAGATCCTGATGTCCAAGGGCGGAATCTATGGAATATCAGGAACGAGCGGCGATTTTCGGGATATCGAACAAGGAATGGACAACGGAGACAAGCGATCCGAGCTTGCGTTCAAGACGTTTGTCTACAATGTGAAGAGATACATCGGGGAATACCTGGTTGCGTTGAACGGCGCCGATTGCATCGTGTTCACTGCCGGAGCCGGAGAACATTCTCCCCGCCTCCGCAAAGCCATCATCGACAACATGGAAAACCTCGGCGTCGTGCTCGACGACGCGAGAAACAACGCCAATCCAAAAGAGGGGCTCATTTCGCACGACTCATCGAAGATCAAGGTGGCGGTCATTCCAACGAACGAAGAGCTTGTCGTCGCATCTGAAGTGAAGCGATACTTGGCGGCCAAGCGGCCGTAGACGAACCGAGAGAACGACTGTCGCCAATGTCACGTCCTAAAAGGACCTTACACTTTTAGGTTCGGGCTTGAGGGCTCACAGGATTTAGCTGTGGGCCCTTTTTTGTTTTTCTTTTCCAGTTTTTCGGATACAGACTGGTCGTCGTGTGCG